>Ga0213840_1000037_pt1 | contig 469881 bp, 459 predicted proteins | sample SWPATP22_FD_160132 | JGI IMG/M metagenome (GOLD analysis project Ga0213840, IMG submission 160132) | Coastal seawater microbial communities from Marineland, Florida, United States - SWPA TP2 #2 | ecosystem: Environmental > Aquatic > Marine > Coastal | place: USA: Florida | collected 2016-08-14
GGCCCGCCGCGCGCAGGGCGTCATGGTAAATCTTGATCTTCTCGGCAACCTCCTCCACCGACTGCCCCAGTAGGTGGGTCAGCACGTTCGCCCCGATCTCCCCCGCTTCCTTCCAAGTCTGCGGATTGCCCGCCGTGGTCACCCAGATCGGCAGTTTGTCAGAGACGGGGCGCGGCTGGGTCACCACCGCGTGGGGCATGCCATCGGCGCGGGGGAACTCTACCGGCTCCCCGGCCCAGAGCCTGCGCAGCTGGTCGATGGCGTCATACATCGCGGGCTTGTTTTCGGGCGGCGTGTTCTCGGGGCGCAGCACGAAATCGTCGGGCTGCCAGCCGCTGGCAATGGCGAGACCGACGCGCCCATTGGTCAGATTGTCGATCACCGCCCATTCCTCGGCAATCCGTGCGGGATGGTGCAGCGGCGCCACGCAAGACCCTGCCCGCACGTCGAGGTTCTGCGTCACCGCCGCCACCGCCGCGCCGGTGACGGAGGGGTTGGGGTAAGGGCCGCCAAAGGCATGAAAGTGCCGCTCGGGCGTCCAGACCGCGTTGAACCCGTGGGCGTCGGCGAATTTCGCCCCTTCAAGAAGCAGTTCGTATTTCTTGGGGCCGACACCATCGTCATTGCCCCAATAGAACAGGTTAAAGTCGATCCTGCGGTCGCTCGTGGCAATTGGGCCGTTCGACATGAGCGCCCGGCTGTCATCGCCCGCCAGCACCAGTTTGAACCCCCGCGCGAGGGTCCAAAACAGTTCCAACACCGAAATGTCGAAGCTGAGGCTTGTCACGGCAAGCCAGACCGCCCCCGCCTCATGGTCGATCCGGTCGTCCATCCCGGCAAAGAAATTCGCCACATTGCCATGGCTGACCATCACCCCCTTGGGCGTCCCGGTCGAGCCGGAGGTGTAGATCAGATAGGCGAGGTCATCCGGCCCGGCGCTGGCGGCGGGGTTCGCCCTCGGTGCCGTGGCAAGGCGCGGGTCGCGGTCGATCTCAACCACCTGCGCGCCATGCGCGGGCAGGCTGGCGGTGAGGGCCGATTGCGCGACCACAATAGATGCGCCGCTGTCTGAGAGGTAGTGCGCCAGACGGTCTGCCGGATAGGCCGGATCAAGCGGCACATAGGCGGCCCCGGCTTTCAAAATGCCAAGCGTGCCGACCAGCAGGTCTACGCCCCGTGCGACGCAAAGCGCCACCGGCATCCCCGGCCCCGCCCCCCTATCGCGCAGCAGATGCGCCAATTGGTTGGCGCGGGTGTTCAATGCGGCGTAGCTCAGCGTCTCACCTTCAAAGACCAGCGCGGGCGCGTCGGGGGTGCGCTCCACCTGCGCCTCGAAAGCGGCGTGGATGGTGTGGGGGTCATAGGCGCGCGTCGTCGCGTTGACGCGGGCCAAGGTCTGCGCCTCAGTCTCTGGGAGCGCCCAGACGGTGCCGCAGTCCGAGGCCTCGATGATCTTGGCAAAGGCCGCCTCAAGGCGTGCGGCGAGGAGGTCGACCGCGGCGTCGGACAGCCGCGCACCGTCGGCAAAAAGCCGCGCGCCCTGTGGTGTGAGGCAGAGGGTCAGCGCCGACCCCGCAAGCGGTTCATCGTCAAAGGAGATCGCGAACTCCGGAGTGGCAGCCACATCAATCGCCGGATCGCGCAGCGGCAGGTCGCGGGCGAAACCGACGGCATCTTTCGCGCGGGTAAGTTGCGGGTCCAACTGAGCCAGCAGTTCCGCCACCGGTGTCTCCGCCTCTGCCGAGATGGTGATCGGCAGCCAATCGGCGATGAGCAGCGCGGGCGCGCCTTTACGCCGCATGGCGATGCCGCCTTCGGTGGCCCCGGCGCTGCGCAGCGCGACGAGGGCGGCGGCGGCGACTTGGTGCAACGGGTCGCTTCCCTGCGGCAAGGTGATCTCCCGCGCCACCCATGCCTCCGGCGTTTCGGTTGCGGTGGCCAAGGGGACCGGCAGCGCGTCGAAGCTGGTCAGAGCGCGCCGCCAATATACCTCATCAGCCGGAGCGGGAACCGGGCCTGCCGTCTGGGGCAACATATCCCCGGGGGCGAAAAACTGCGCAGGTGCAACGCTTTCGCCCGCCATATCGCGCAGGTCATGGAGGGCGATATGCCCGTCCTGCGCCGCCACGATCACCCGCGCCTCGTCGACCTCGACAACCTCGCCGGGCGTGCCGCCCTGCCCCGCCGCGCGTTCCACGCGGGACACGGCCAGCACCGCGCCATCCGCGCCTAGGATTTTCGCCGTGGTCAGCGGGTTCCAATAGCTTCCGAAATCAAGGCCGCGGGCCAGCGCACCGATCTCCTCCGCCGTTTTGGTAAAATCGATCAGCCCGCCGTTCTCGGGCCGTTTGTCCTTCGCGAAATAGCTGCGCTGGCTCAGGTCTTGGGCGGTGCCTTGCAGGCTGCCGCTTTCCAACTGGGCCAGAACCTCGCCAAAGCTTTCCATCCCGGCGGCGTAGCATTTGGAGTTGAGGCTAAAGGCCGTCTCATCGGCTGCGATATCAACCTTGCGCTGCGCCAGTAGGTCGCCGGTATCGACGCCGGTCTCGATCAGATGCCAACTGACCCCATGCCGCGCCTCGCCATTGATGATTGCCCAAGCGGGTGTGTTGAGCCCGGCATAGCGCGGCAGCGGACCATCGTGAAAGTTGACCGCCCCGCGTTTGGGCAGCGCCAGAACCGTGTCGGGGATCAGCCGCAGGTTGGCGATGCTTAACAGCCAGTCGGCGGACAGCCCCATCGGCAAGAGTTCCTCGGCATCGCGGCAAAGCGCCAGCCCCTGCCCCTCGGCCCAAGCGCGCACCGCGTCGTCGCGGGTGATCACGGCAGCGATCCGGTGCCCGCCCGCCAGCAGCATGTCGCCGCAGGCGATGGTCAGGGATTCGTCGCCCATCAGGAAGGCGGTGAACGGGTCTGTCTTGAAGCTGACGGTCATCAACGGTCCTCCGTGGCGGGGCTACGGCTTGGGTCTTGAACGGCGGGGGCCGCGCGCCGCGCGGTGCGCGCATGGGCCGCAAGGTCGCGATAGAAACCCGGCGCGTCTTCCGGGCGGCGCCCGGTGAGCAGGCAGCGCAGATGGTGCAACCCGCCCCCGGCAAGCCGGGCGAGCGTGGCCAGTGCCGCATAGGCGCGGCCATGGTTCTTGGCGAAATAGCGGTGGCGGCTGTCGAACCAATAGCGCGGCATGCGCCGCCATTCCTTCATCCCGGTGGAGACCGAGCCGACATGCACGCAGCGCGCCTGCGGGACATACCAGCAGTCCCAACCCGCCCGCGCGGCCCGAAGGCAAAGGTCGGTTTCTTCGTAATAGAGGAAATAGGCTTCGTCGAAGAGGCCGATCTCGGCCAGCATGTCCCACCGCATCATGACGCTGGCACCGGCCACCCAATCGACCTGCGCCGCCTTTTCAGGCAGGGGCGGCGCCACGACCGAGGCAGAGAGCAGCCGCGTCAGCGGGCCAAAGCGCGCAGCGGCCTCCAACTCTCCGGCGGCTGAGGGGAAACGAAAGGCAGTCGCATGAGGCACATCATCCTCCCCGCGCACATGGCTTCCGGCCAATCCGGCGCGGGGGTGGTTTTGCAGGTGGTCCAAGAGCGCCCCGATACAGCCGCGATCGAGGAAGGCATCCGAGTTCACCACATGCACGAAATCCGGCGCGGACCCGTCCGACATTCCCGCCCGCATGGCCAAGTTGTTGCCCGCGCCAAAGCCGCCGTTGCGGGGCGATGCGATCAGCCGCACCCGGTTGCCCGCGCCCCAGCCCCGCGCGGCGATCTCCTGCGCCAGTAGCGCGGCAGAGCCATCGCCGCTGTCATTGTCGACGATCACCAATTCGGCACCCGCATCGGGCATATCGGCCAATGCGGCCTCAGCCGCGCGCAGGGTCATCTCTGCGGTGCGGTAATTGAGGATGACGACCAGAAGGCGGGGCGGTTTTTGCATCATTCCGCCGCCGTGGCTTGGGTGTGGTCTTGGCCTGCGCCTTCGGGCAGGGCTGCCACAATCACCTCGGCCAGTTCTTGGGCCAGCACGGTCACATTCGGGGCCAGCACCATGCTGACGTGATCGCCCGGCACTTCGATCACCTGCAAGCGCGGCGCGTATTGCCGCCACTGGTTGTCCTCATAGACATATTCCTTTTCCGCCGTGACATACTGCCCGTCAGAGACCGCCCAATGCCGATCCAGCGGCGGGCGGAACAGGGTCATCGGCCCGTCCCACTGCGGGGTTTCATACCGTCCCACCGCGCGGAGGAACGCCGCCTGAATGCGCAGGCTGTTAAAGGAAACCCCCTCGCCCTCGCCGCTCGTCTCTTGCGGCGCCCGGCGCCGCTCACGCTCCCACGCCCAGCGGTTGCGCGCCCATTCCAGCAGATAGACCGGGCCTTTGCGCCGCAGTTCGGCCAGCTTGATATGCGCCTTGTCGATCTTGCTGAGCGACGGGCGTACGGGCAACGGCGTGTCGAGCATCGCAAGAACGGCCACCTCCTGCCCCGCGGCTTTCAACTGCTGCGCCATCTCATAGGCCGTGATCCCGCCGCCGGAGTATCCGGCCAGCAAATAAGGCCCTTGGGGCTGCAAGGCGCGGATTTCGGCGATGTAATCCGCCGCGGCGGCTTGCACCTCTTCATGGGGGGCCGCGTCCCCGATCAGCCCACGGGCCTGCACCCCATAGACCGGGCGCTCATTGCTAAACGGCAAGGCAAGGTGGCGCAGGTTCAGCACATTGCCGAACATCCCTGCGACCACGAACAGCGGCGTCGCGTTCTGCGAGGACTGGTTGAGCGGCACCAGGTAGTCAAAGCGCTGTTGCGAGCCCGCCGCGTCTGTCTCGACCGCCTCCGCCTGCGCCAGATCCCCGCGTTCCGCCGCGATCAGGGCTGCGCATTTGGCGATGGTCGGCGCTTCGAAAAGGACGGAGATCGGGAACTCCACCTTGAACTCACGTTTGACCGCCGCGAAGAGGCGCACCGCGATCAGGGAATGGCCGCCGAGGTCAAAGAAACTGTCCTCGACCCCCACGGGGCTGACACCCAAAAGGTTCGACCAAATCTCGGCCAATCTCTCTTCGATCCCATTGCGCGGGGCCACGAAGGAGCCGTCGAGATCGGGCCGCTCAAAGCTCTGCCCTTGGGCGGCGGCATCGGTCAGCGGCGCATCGGCCTGCGCGATCAGCCCTTGCAAGGGCAGCGGAGAGACCATGACCTGCGGTGCCTCCAGCGCCAGCGCGCGGCGCAGCGCCTCTGGCCCCTCCTGCGCGCGGATGCCTTGGCGCACCAGACGGGCCAGACGCTCTTCGGCGGGGCTGAGGCTCTCGCTGTTGTCGGCATCCTCAAAGATCACTTCGCGGGCGTCGGGCGGGGGCACATCGGCAAAGGCCCCTTCGAGCCGCTTCATCGCGAAATCGCGAACCTCGACCAGAACCATGCCCTGCGGATCGGTGATCGTCACGTCGAAACGGGCCAAACCCTCGGCCCCCGTGCCCTCGGCCAGCCGGACATGCGAGCGGACTTCGGCAGGCAGCGGGGCGTGGAGCGTGATCTCCCCATAGGACAGCGGCACCCAAAGGTGGCGCGCGGCATAGCTGGGGATCAGCGCCATGGCCCAGCCGGTGGCGATATCCATCAGACCGGGGTGCATCAGGTAGCCATCGGTCAGATCACCCTGTGCTGCCTCGGGCAGGTGCAACGTGGCGATGCCCTCACCCTGCCCGAGGGCGGTGCATTGCAGCACATGCCAGCGCGGGCCGAACTTCAAATGCGCTTCTTGAACCGCGGGCAGATGGCGCCCGGGGGCGGCCTCGGCCACATCCTCGCAACGGGCGGCGATGGCCGCGAGGTCAAGCGATTCGGCACTGTCGCCCGCCCGAGACAGCCGCGCTTGGACATGCAACTGCCACGCAGGCTTGCCGTTGACCACGCAAGCGCTGTGCAACTCGGCGGCGAAACCTTTGCCCTCCGGGGTCAGGGTGATCTTGATCCTGCGCCGCGCCCCATCGGCCAGCGGCAGGGGGCGCAGGAAATAGAGGTCTTGCAGGGTGAAGCCGCCTAGCCCTTGGGCCGCCGCCGCTTCGGCCAAAAGCTCGATATAGCCCGTGCCGGGCATGATCGCGCGGCCATCCAAGGTGCGGTGTTGGTCAAGCAGCCAATGCGAGGCTGCAACCTCGGTCGTGAATTCGGGCGCGCCGCTCTCGCCCGACCCGGCGGTTTCCAGCAGCGCCGCCTTGATCGGGCGGGCCGGCAGCGCCACGGCACCGCCGCCGCCAAGGCTTTCTGCCGCCATGCCGACATCGGCCCAAACGCCCCAGTTCACCGCCACCACGCGGGTCTGCGCCGCGCGCCGCGATTGGGCAAAGGCGTTGAGCCAGGCATTGGCCGCCACATAATCCACCTGCCCCGCCGCGCGGGTCGCGGTGGAGGTCGAGGAAAAGAGCACCATGAGGTCGAGCGTGCCATCGGGCAGCAGTTGATCCAAGACCCGCAGCCCCTGCACCTTGGGCGCAAGCACCGCGTCGATATTCGCATCCGTTTTGGCCAAAAGCGGCGCGTCATCCAGCACCCCCGCGGCATGGATCACCCCCGTCAGCCCGCCGTGGCGCGCGGCCAGGTCGTCGATCACCCGGCGCATCTGCGCAAGGTTGGCGACATCCGCGCGGGCCACTTCGACCGCGCCGCCCGATTGCGCCGCCTTGGCCTCAAGCCGCAGGACAGCCCGCAGGCGGCGCGCTGTGGCATCAGCCGGGCCGTGGCTGGCAAGGTAGCTTTCCCATTCATGGCGCATCGGGAGGGCCGCGCGGCTCAGCAGGATCACGCGGGTGCCGGGCGTGTCAAGAATATCCGCCGCGAGGGTCATGCCGATGCCCCCGAAACCGCCGGTGATGAGGTAGCTTCCCTGTGACTTCCAGCCCGGCAGATCAGCCTCGGGCAGCGCGGCGGCGCGGTAGCCCAACTCATAGCGGCGGCCAGCACGATGGGCGACTTGGGGGTTGGCGGGGGTCGCCAAAAGCTCTTCGATTAGGTCCGAGGGGTCAATCACCGGCGCGGGCGTCACCGGCTTCGCGAACCACCCGGAAAGCGCGACAGGGGCGGCCTCGGGCAGGTCAATCTGCGCCGCCGTCAGCCCCGGCACCTCGCGCGCCATGACCCCGACGGGGCCGGAAATGAGCGTTTTTTCGGGGTAGGCCAGCCCCTCCTCTGCCACCTGCGCGGCACCGGTTGTGAAGACGCTGAGGTGCATCGGCGCGGGGTTCTCGGCCTCGGCCAAGGACTGGGCGAGCCACGTCAGGCTCCAGAACCCCTGTTCGACGTTGCGGTCAAACCGGCTGGAGCCGGGGCGCGGGGCGGCCTGATCATCGGTCAGCCAGAAATGCGCGATCCGGTCGGGCCTCCGCCCATCGGCCTCAAGCGCTGCGATCAACTGGTCATAGCCTGACCGCCCCTGTTCGGCGGCAAGCGTGAAATGATCGGCGCTGACGCGGTCAAAGGCATCCCCCGCCGTGACCTCTGCCACCCGGTGCCCTTCGGCCCGCAACCGTGCCGCCGCCTCGGCCCCCAGCCCCGCCGTATCGGCAAAGACAAGCCAGTTCAGCGGGCCGGACAGGTCCAAATCCCGTTCGGCATAGCGCGGTTGCCAATGCGGCAGCGCGCCCCAGTCGCCGATATCCTCCAGCCGTTGCAGCGGTTGCTCGGCAGGGCGCGCCGCCGCCTCACCCGGCGCGATGAAATAGCGCGCGCGTTGGAATTGATAGGTCGGCAGCACCACGCGGTTGCGCCGTGCCTCGCCCCAAATCTGCGCCCAATCAGCCTCGACCCCGCAGGCCCAGAGCCGCCCGATCACCCCGAGGAAATAGGCATCATCCGCGATCTCTTGCTCGGGGTGGCGCAGCGAAGACATCACCTGCCCCGGGGCCACATCCGCGTGCATCTGCGCCAAGGCGGAAAGCGCCTTGCCCGGCCCGACCTCAAGGAAAACCCGCGGCGCATCGCGGCTCAAAGTGTTGATGCAATTCGCGAAATTCACCGTGTGACGGAGCTGTTCGACCCAATAATCGGGGTCCGTCGCCATCTGCGCCGTGATCACCTCGCCGCTGCGGTTCGACAGGAAGGGCATCTGCGGCGCGCGCAGGTCAAGCGTGGCGAGGAAGGCGCGGTATCGGTCAAGGATCGGGTCCAACATCCGCGAGTGCGCGGCGATGTCGATGGCGATGCGCTGATGGTCAAGACCGGCGGCGTCGAGCCGCTCTTGCAGCGCCTTTAGCGCGTCTTCGGGGCCGGAAACGGCGATCAGTTCCGGGCCGTTCACGCTGGCGATATCAAGGGCCTCGCCCAGAAGCGGCGTGATCCGGTCCAGCGGCGCGGCAATGCTGATCATCCCGCCCGACGGCACCTCGTCAAACAACTGCCCGCGCAGCAGCACAAGGTCGATACAGTCCTCAAAGCGCATCACCCCGGTAAGGCAGGCGGCGACATTCTCGCCCATGGAATGCCCGACCATTGCGGCGGGTTTCACGCCCCAAGACAGCCAAAGCTGCGCCAGCGCATATTCAACGATCATGATCAGCGGCAGTTGCACCGAGGGGCGTTTCAGCTTGGCCTCGGCTGCTGCGCGGCCCTCAGCCTCCGGCAGCCAGATCGCGCGAATGTCGTAGTCGAGTTGCGGGGCCAGATGGTCCAGCCCCCGGTCCATCCATTCGGCAAAGACCGGCTCGGTCTCGTAAAGATCGCGGGCCATATCGGCATATTGCGCGCCGCCGCCGGGGAACATGAAAACGACTTCGGGATCAGGGCCGAGGTGGTCATGGGTAAAGACACGGCGGCTGTCGCCCGCCTCCAGCAGGGCCGCGGCTTCCTCATGGCTTTCGGCCACCAAGACGCGGCGTTTGTCAAAACCGCGACGGCCCTCTTTCAGGGTGAAAGCCACATCGGCCAAAGGCTGTTCGGGATGGGCGCGCAGATGTGCCGCGAGCGCGGCGCTATTGGCGTCCAAGGCCGCTTTGCTGCGCCCCGAAAGGCAGAGCACATGGAAAGGGAAATCGCTGTCTTCCGAGGCCGCGCGGGCCGGTGCCTCTTCCAAGATCATATGCGCATTGGTGCCGCCCACGCCAAGCGCATTGACGGCAGCGCGGCGCGGGGTGTTTTGCCCGGGCCAGTCATAGAGCCGGTCATTGACGCGGAAGGGCGAGCCCTCAAAAGGGATCGCCGGGTTCGGCGCTTCATAGCCTAGCGAGGGCGGGATCTGCTGGTGGTGCAGCGACAGCGCCGCCTTGGCCAGCCCCGCCACCCCCGCCGCGGTGTCGAGATGGCCGATGTTGGTCTTGACCGATCCGATGCGGCAGAAATCTTCGGCCTGCGTCTCGGCGCGGTAGGCTTGGGTCAGCGCGGCCACCTCGATCGGGTCGCCCAGATAGGTGCCGGTGCCGTGGCATTCGACCATGCCGATGCTCTGCGCCGCCACGCCCGCATCATCGAGCGCGCGGGCAATGGCGGCGGTCTGCCCGTCCACCGAAGGTGCCAGATAGCCCGCCTTTGCCGCCCCGTCGTTGTTCACCGCCGAGCCTTTGATGACCGCCCAGATGTGGTCACCATCGGCGATGGCATCCTCCAACCGTCTGAGCGCCACGGCGCCCGCGCCGGAGCCAAAGACGGTGCCCTGCGCGCGGTGGTCGAAAGCGTGGCATTCGCCGTCGGGCGAAAGGATCTCGTTTTCCTTGAATTCATAGCCGCGCCCCTGCGGCAGTTCGATCGTCACCCCGCCTGCGAGCGCCATGTCGATCTCACCCGCGCGCAGCGCTTGGGCCGCGTAGTGGATCGCCACCAGCGAGGTCGAACAGGCGGTTTGCAGGTTGATCGACGGACCTTTGAGGTCAAGCACATGGCTCACCCGGGTCGAGAGGAAATCCTTGTCGTTCCCGGTATGGCGCAGCAGGAACATGCCCACATCGTCGACGAGGTCTGGGTTCGAGCAGATGTTGAAATAAAAATAGCTCCCCATGCCGCAGCCGGCATAGACGCCCACCGGGCCGGAGAGGCTTTCGGGCATATGCCCCGCCTGTTCCATCGCCTCCCAAGCGATCTCAAGAAACTTGCGGTGCTGCGGGTCGAGGATGGCGGCGTCTTTTGGCGAAAAGCCAAAGAACTCCGCATCGAACATGTCATAGCCGGGCATATCGGCGGTGACGGGCACATAGTTTGGCCGGGCCATCCGCTCGGCGCTCTCTCCGGCGGCGCGCAGCTCTGCCGCCTCGCGGCGCTTGAGCGCGCTCACCCCGTCGCGCAGGTTCGCCCAATAGGCGTCTATCCCTTCGGCGCCCGGCACCGTCACCGACATGCCGACGATCGCGATGTCACCGCGCGAAAGAGTGTTGTCCGTGCTATTCATTGCGACACATGTCCCACCGCCCGCTTGGCCAGAGTGCGGCACCCTTGAGGTTCAATTTAAGCTTCGGGTGAAGCATACAACAGGCAAATCTGGCGAAAATGAGCCGATAACGTGCCCTAGGGTCACTTTCGGCCCAAATCACTTCACAGCGCCGTGAATGGGACGCGGTTTAGAAAACCGTCCGCTTTGCGTTCAACGCGGGGGCGTCGATCCTGTTCCGCCCCTTGCGCGCCGCCGCCAACCCTTCGGCATGGCCAAGGATCGCCCCAGCCGTGAGCCAAGTAAGCGGCGTCAGCGTGGCATTAAGCAACATGTCCATCATGGTAATGCCAAGGATCAAAAGCAGCGGTGCGAGCCATGGGGATAGGCCCGCATCGCCCATCCGGTAGAGGTGCAGCCCCACGAGGATGATCGGCAGCGCCAGAAGGCCCATCTCGCATAGGTAGCCCAGCCAGCCGAAAGTGCCGAAAACGATGATCCAGCGGCCATCGGGGATCGACAGGATATTGCCGTTCGTCGCATCGCGGATCAGGTTGCGCCCCCATCCGCCCCAGCCGAACCACGGTTTCTCGGCGGCCCGTGCCAACAGTTGCTCTTCGTTCATAAAGCGGTAGCCAAGCGATTGCGCCCGGTCCGCGCTGATCGCCTCGGCCTGTGCAAGGATCGCATCGAGCGGCACCAGACCGGCATTGCGCAGCATCGGATAGATCACCGCCACGATGGCAAAGACCACCGCCAGACGGATCTGCCACCGCGCCGGGGTCAGCAGCACCATCGGCACCAAAAGCAGCGCATAGGCCAGCGAGGCAAGGCTTTTGCACAGCAGCAGAACCACGGCGAGATAGGCCGCCAGCAAGAGCATCTTCCAGCGGTCGATCACCGGGGTCTGCCGCGCCAGCGCCACCGCCGACAGCAGCGCGATACACATAAACAGCGCCAGCCACAGCGCATGGGGCAGAAACACGATGGGGCGAAAGCCCCCATTGCGCATCATCTGTTCAAAGGAGTGCTGGAAGAACCCGTAGATCCATGTGTTGAGCTGCGGTGAAAAACGGATCTCGAACAGCGAAGGCACGGAGTAGATCACCCCGCCTACCATGAAGGCCAAGAGCAATTCCCGCAGCCCCTTTTCATCCGCAAGGAACTGCCGCGCCAGCAGGAAGGGCACCAGCATCAGCACCTGCCCGATCAACACCGACCCGATGTCCCGGATCGAAAGCCCCGGCAGCGTGTCGACGGGGAAAAGGATCGGCTCAAAGCCGCGGATCGACTGAAACAGGATCGGATCGCCATTGGTCAGCACCGTGGGCACCGCCGAAAAGACCAGCCCCAGCACCAAAAGCCCCGCCACACGGGAGGCGGGCCAAAGCTGCAATTTCTCCTGCCTGCCCAGCCAGATGATCAGCAAAACGCTCAGGTTCGGGATCGACACTTTGTCGAGCCCCGGCACCAGCGGCAGGTTGAACTCCGCCAGCGGGGGCAGGAACAGATAGCCGCCGAGGATCGACCAGATCAGCGCCCGCTGGAGCGGCAGGTTGCGAAACAGGGCCAGACAGACGAAGGGCCAGATCAGCAACATCAGATAGGCGACGGGATTTGGCATGACGTCCTTCGCGAAAGCCGCGTCGGGGCGCGGCAGGATGGGGCCGGGCGAAAATACCATCTGGCCCCAGCCCTGTCATCCCGCTAGTTTTGCCGCAGGTTCACTTTGGTGCGGGCGTGGCTGACAGATGGCACATGAAATCAATGGAATAGATCGCGCAGTTTATGCTCATTCGCCTGCCCGTGGTGGTGCGACAGCGGAAGGCGCGGCATGAAGTATGGCACGGGCACTGCCGCCGTGGAGGTCAATGTGGCGACGCGGGCCGCATTGTTTCAGGCCCTGCGCGCCCGCTTTGCCACGGGTCAGGGATTCGCCCTTGCCACGCTTAACCTCGACCATCTGACCAAATTGCCCCGCGATGCGGGCTTCGCCGCCGCCTATCGCGCGCAGGATTTCATCGTGGCCGATGGCCGCCCCGTGGTCTGGCTCTCGCAACTCGCCAAACAGCCGGTCGAGCTGATGCCCGGCTCCGATCTGATCCTTCCGCTTTGCGAATTGGCCGCCGCACACTCGCTGCCTGTCGCCTTTTTCGGCAGCGATAAAGACGCGCTGCAAGGGGCCGCAGTGGCCCTGCGGACCCGCCTGCCGGGGTTGGAGATATGCCATATCGCCGCCCCGCCCATGGGCTTTGACCCCGAAAGTGCCGAGGCGGATACCGCCCTGCGGGAGATCGCCCAAAGCGGCGCGCGCCTGTGTTTTCTGGCCCTTGGCGCGCCTAAGCAAGAAATCCTTGCCGCTCGCGGGCGCGACATAGCGCCGGGGGTTGGCTTTGCCTCGATCGGGGCGGGGTTGGACTTCCTCGCCGGGCGGCAGCGCCGCGCGCCGAAATGGATGCGGATGCTGGCTTTGGAGTGGCTTTGGCGGGCTATGCAAAGCCCGGCGCGGATGGTGCCGCGCTATGCCCGTTGTTTCGCGATCCTGCCGCGGTTGACTCTTGCAGCATGGCGGGCGCGCTAGCCCTCAGCGGTATTCGATGATCCGCCCGTCGCGGCGCATGTGGTATTTGAGCACGCCCAAGGCTTCGGGAAATTTGCCCAGCAGGGTGAAGAAGCCCCAAGCCGCCCCGCCCCGCCGCATCAACCGCAACAGTTGCAGCGGATAGATCAGAGCCAGCCCAAGCCCGGCCCAAGGGAGCATCAGCGCCAAGAGCAGGATCACGGCGGGCAGAAGCGCCCCCCAGAGCAGCGCGCGGCGCGTTTCGGCCACCCAATGCCGATCCGGCCCGCGGCCATGCAGCGCGGCTCCTTCGGCAAAGGCATGGCCCGCACGCAGGCTGCGCCACCACCACTGGCCAACCTTTGTGATCTGCGCGTCGTGCCATGTCATCTCGGCGTCGAGCCGCCATATCTGCCAGCCCGCGCGGCGCAGCCTTTGGCAAAGCTCCGGCTCTTCCCCGGCGATCATCTCGGCCCGGTAGCCGCCCAGGGCGCGCAGCGCCTCCAACCGCATCAGCGCGTCACCGCCACAGGCGCGCGCCTCGCCCACGGGCGTATCCCATTCGCGGTCGATCAGCCTGTTGTAGACAGAGGTCTCGGGGTTTTCCTCACGCCGCCTGCCGCAGACCACGGCAACCTGCGGATGAGCGCTCAGATGGGCCTCCGCCACCGCCAGCCAACCGTCTCGAAGGATGCAATCCCCGTCAAGGAACTGCACCAGCGTGATCCCCTCACCCAATGCCGCCATGCCCGCATTGCGCGCCCGCGCGGCGGTGAAGGGCTGCTGCATGTCAAGCTCGATCACCTCGGCCCCCAGCCCCCGCGCCATGGCGACCGAGCCATCGGTCGAGCCGCTGTCGACATAGACGATCTGCGTCACCTGCCCTGCCAGTCCTTGCAAGGACCGCTCCAACCGCGCGCCCTCATTCCGGCCGATGACGACAGCACCGATGCTCATGCGGCATGCTCTTCACGCCAAGCGGCGACATGGGCGCTATAGGCCTCCGACGGCACCAGAAAGCCCGCGCGATAGAGAAGTTCGACCCGGTTCCAGCGCCGCGCGTCCAGCGAGAAGAGCGAGACATCGGGGTTCTGCCCGATCACCGCCATCCGCCGCGCATCCTCGCCGTGAGACAGGTTGCCCGCGCCCAGCGTCTCGGCATCCCGCGCGGCGGCGTCATTGGCGAATTTATAGTGTTTGATCACCGCCGTCATATCCGCCACCCGCACCCCCGAAGAGAGATGCGGATGCGGCGCGGGCGTGACCTCTGTCCCATTGAAAATCAGCGGATGTTTCGTCAGGCAGCAGTCTTCGCCAAAGACCTTGCCACGCACGCCGCCGAAGGCGAATTTCACTGCGTCGTTGGAAAGTTCGTTGTCTGCCAGCAGGGCGGAAAACGGAATCTCTGGGCTGTGGTAATCGATTTTGCGCACCGCGCTGATGTCGTAATAAAGGAAGGATTGCAGCGCCTGTTTGTAGGGCATCCCCGCCGCCGCCGCGAGGCTGGTTTTGGGAAACATCTCAAGCATTTGCGCGGCCAAGGCGGTATAGCCCTGTCGGTCGAGATAGGCGGTCAGCCCCTTGATGCCGATCTGGCTGCGCCCTTCGAAATCGAAAATCTCGTCCATATCGACATAGAGACACCAGCGGTCCTTACCATAGGTCTGCGCGGGGTATTGGCGGATCAGGTCTTCGTATTCGGCCAATGGCAGGGTGCAACGGTCGATCACCGTGCCCTTTTGGGCCTTGATCCGGGCGATGGTGTCATCGCGTGAGCCGTTGTCGATAAAGACGAAATGCTGCACCCCCATCGCGCGGTAATGGCGAAAGAAAGCGTCGAGGTAATAGCTGCCGTCGCGCACCAAGGCGATCAGCACCACCTCGCCCGGGGCGGTGTCGAGTTTGCTCGGCCCATGCAGATGCTGCAAGGAAGCGGCAAAGCGCGCGCGACGGCGGGCGTTGATCAGGCGTTGGCGCAGGCGGCGGAACAGATGCAGGGGCGATTTCATGCCCTTGTGATACGCCAGCCGCTCTGCGCGGTCCACTGTCCCCGTGCCCTTCCGCCCTGCCCCGCAGCGCCCCCGAGCGATTAGCCGCCGCCCTTTTCGACAGGTGCGGCGACCATCCCGCCCCTCGCACGCAGGGCCGGGTCAAAGAAGGTATGCCGCGCCCGGCCTGCGTGTTTCGAGGCATAGAGCGCGGCATCGGCATTGGCCAAGACCACGTCGCGCGATCGCCGGTCCCCCCGCTGAATCCAGACCGTGCCGATGCTGGCGGAGACTTTGCAGACCTCGCCCTTGAAATGAATGGGCTCTTCCAGCCGGTCGATGATCCGCTGGCCGATCCCGCGCAGGATGCCCTCGCTGCGCACATCGGGTAGAACCACGGTGAACTCATCCCCGCCCAAACGCACCACCATGTCAGAGCTGCGCGTCTCTTGCTGCATGATCCGGGCGACGACTTGCAGCACATGATCGCCCGCCGCATGGCCCAAACGGTCGTTCACCGCTTTGAAATAGTCGAGATCGACATGCATCACGGCAAACCCCTCACCGGCGGTGATCAACCGCTCCAGCACCGCGTTGAGCGCGCGCCGGTTTTTCAGCCCCGTCAGCGTATCGGTAAAGGCCTGTTCCTCCGCCGCGATCCGCGCCTCTTGCAGACGCAGGTTCAAACGGCGCGAGGCTTCCATCGCGGCGGATTTCGCCTCCATCAGGTACAACATCTCGATCGCCAGATCGGTGGCGGCGAAATCCGCATTGGTCAGCGCATAGTCCTGCACCCCGTCGAAAATCGAAATCCCGAAAGAGAGGTTCACGATCAACCGCCGATCCCCCAGCGGCACCAGCAGGCCCTTCAACTCGGTTCGCGGCGCATCGCGAAAGGCGAGGTGTAGTTTGACCCCGGCGGCCCGGCGCAGGTCTTCCATTCCCGCTATGCCACGGGGCCGTTTGACGGTGACCGTATCCAGAAACCGCCGCCCCGCCAGCGGCGCCTGCGGGCGCAACTTCTGGATCGTGGGCCCAGCGTGGCGAATTCTGCCGCTGGCCGAGAGCAGCAGATGCATCGGGCAGAGCTTGTCCAGAACCGCCGGATCGTGGCCTGCGCCACTCATGCCCGCGCCCCAAGCTCAAACCGGCGCCCTTCGGAGAATTCGGCTTCGACCAGAATGATCTTCAACGCCTCGGCGCCTTCGGATCGCCCGCAATGTTCCAGCAGCACCAGCGCGCCATAGTCGTCGGCCATGGCCCGCAGAACGCCCATCATCAGATAGCCGTATCCCACCAGCGGCGCCTCACAGATCAGGGAATATTGGCCATCAGGGTCTTCGCGCAGTTCGACCGGGGGCAGATGCAGTTCCGATAGGGCAAGGCGGGTCCGGTCCGGCAGATCGTCGAGCGATTGCAGGAAATCGCTGAAGCTGACCCCGCCGAACCGTAGCAAGCGCCGCACAGCCTCATAGCCCGGCTGCGCCACGAGAAAGGTGCCGACATCCTCCATCACCTCGGCCAGGGGCCGGTCCAGCACGGCACAGACCGCTTCGAGCACCGCCGGGGTGACGTGATCCGGATAGGTCAGCATCGCCTCGAATTCGGTGAAATCCAACCCGGCCCGCGCGGCCACATCGGCCCAGAGCCTCTGCCCGTAGTTCGCGCAAAAGTAGTTTTGTATGCTGCGGTTGATAAGCCCGTGCATGATTGCCTCATTCCCATTTTCCCAACCCCAGATTGCGGGGGCAGTGGTTAAGATTGACCTGATGAATACAGTTGTCGGGAAATTGCCTTGGCCCCGCCCCGCCCCGCGCCGCGCGCGGAACCGCCGCTATATGCTGCGCGTTCGGTAAAGGAAGAAGAGGCGATGCCCCGCCTCTCCCCAGCCTGAGGAGACTTTTCATGAGCGATGATCCCAAACACCCCAAGCACGAGAACAAGACACCGCCCAAGAAACCTCAAGAAGACCTGCACCGCCCCGAGGCCACATTGGACGAAGCCCCCGCCGGCAGCCCCAACGCCGAAGAACGCTCGCGGCTTTCGGATTGATGCATTGGGTCCGACCAAGGGGTCGGACCTTTGACCGACCAAGGCGGCCAAGAAGGGTTACGCAACATGAACAATGACGTCACAGCACCCCGGCAGCACAGCGCGCCGGGGTTTATGGTCTGTCTGGGCTGGGTGGCCATCCTTGGCTGTGTGATATTCGCCATATCGATCCTGATCGCGGATTTCGTCGTGCCGGATCACGATTGGATCGCCGACACGATCAGCGATCTGGGCGCGGGACGGTATGAGTTCATCGTCGACATCGGCATCTATGCCTTCTCCGCCGCGCTCATCGCCTGCGCCCTGCTTTGCGCTCACGTACATTTTGGCGACCGTTGGTGGAGCATCGCCACCATCGGGCTCGCCCTGTTGGGGCTCATCGTCTTTCTCGTCGGCGCGCGCAACGAGTACGGAGACCGCGATTCCGACGGTGTGGTGATCCATATCTATCTGGTCTACGCGCTCGGCCTGATCATGCTCACCGTGCCTTGGCTGCTGTCGAAGGGGTTCGCCGATACATCAAGCTTCCTTGCCAAATCGCTCAAGGTGATCTCGCTCCTCTGGCTGGTCTCGGCCCCGCCGTTCTTTTTTCTGCCCACCGGCATTGATGGCGTCTATGAGCGCTATCTGGGCCTGATTGCCATGGCGATGGTGGTGCTGCTGGGGCGGTTCTTTATCCAACGGGGCCGGGCATTGAACGGGGGGCACGGCTGATGTTCTTTGATCACGTCCCGCTGGACATCCTCGCCCGGGCGCTGCTGCTTTCGGCCATTGCGCTGACTTGGGTGATCATCGTGGTCCGGGTCATCGGGCTGCGCACCTTCTCAAAAATGACCGCTTTTGACTTTGTCGCCACGGTCGCCACCGGCTCGCTGCTTGCCGGCGCCTGTCAGGCCACCACTTGGCCGGAATTCGCCCAGCCGACCTTGGCCATCTCCGCCCTGCTCGGCGCGCAATTCGTCATCGCGAAGATACGGCAGGCTTCCGACAGCTTTGAGCAGGCCGTGCAGAACGAACCCGTGATCCTGATGCGAGAGGGTGAGATTTTCGATGCCGCCCTCAGCGAGACCCGCGTCGCGCGCGCCGACCTGATCGCCAAGTTGCGAGAGGCCAATGCACTGCGCTTCTCTGATGTGCGCGCCGTGGTGTTGGAGACCACGGGCGATATCTCGGTCCTCCATGGCGATACTCTTGAAGAGGGGCTGCTCGAAGGCGCGCGCATGGTCGAAAAATAAAGCGCCCTCAAGCCAAGCGCTGCGCCAAATGGCCGATATCCGGCAAGACCAGATCGGCGTATGGGGCGAGGTCTTCCGCCGTGGCGGGGCCGGTCAGCACCGCGACCCGCAGCATCCCCGCCACCCGCGCGGCTTCCAGATCGTGAACACTGTCTCCAATCATCGCGACATAGGCGGCCGGAAGGTTCACATGGGCGGCAAAGGCGTGCAACTGCCCCGGCGAAGGCTTGCCCCCATGGCCGCTGTCAAATCCTGCCATAAAGTCGAACATATCGACCACCCCCGCCGCCAGCAGATGGGCCCGCGCGGGGTGTTCGGCATCGTTCGTCGCCACGCCAAGGCGCAGACCCCGGTCGCGGAGCCCTTGCAGAAACGGTCTTAGCGGCACCGCCTCGCGCTGTGGCGCGGCGCTGGCTTCGGCATTGATGATGTCCAACAGGTCCGCTGGCAGGCGGTCAGGAAAATGCGGGGCCAAGGCATCGACCACCTGCTGCGGCGTGCCGGCGATGGCGATACTGTCCGGGGCGAAACGGCGCGTGGCGAGGTCAAAGCCGATGCCCGCGCCCACCCGTGCGGCCAGCCCGCGATCCCCCTCACAGACCCGCAGCAAGAAGGCCTCGGCCCAAGGCTCCCAAGTCGCGGCAAAGTCGAAAAGCGTGCCATCCTTGTCGAACAGCAGCGCTTTAACATTTCTTAAGTCCAATGCACCTGCTCCCCCCCGGGCAGCGCCGCGCGGGCTTGCATGATCCGCTCATAGGGGATCGCCAGATGGTCGCAAAACCCGATCACCCACGCGTCGTCCATCATCAGGAAATCCAGCACAGCGCCCAGAAAAATAGGGTCGCTGGCCTGTGTTTTGAGGTCCGCTTCGGAGGCACCGGTGCTGCCCAGAAACACCGGCAACAGATCATCATTCGCCGCCAGCCAGCCCAGCGCCTGAAGCGCCAAAGTCTCAGCGGTGTCTTGGGTATAGGACATTGGAAAACCGTCTTTTGCTGAAGGTTGGAAACCCTTTGTTAACCATTAGGGGGCAAAGACTCTCGCATCAAACTGATTTGTACGGTGAAGGAGTTGTCGTGCAAGGGACCATCCTTATTGCAGATGCGATCGCGACCAATCGCATCGCCCTCAAGGTCAAGCTTTGTGCGGCATACTATCACGTCGTTCAGGCCGAAGACATGGAAGAGGCTTTGGCCTGCCTGGGGGAAAACCCGCCGGATCTGGTGATCTGCGCGCTGACATTGCCGGGTGGCGGGGCGGCGGACCTCTGTCGCGTGCTCAAAGCCACTCCCGATACCGCGCAGCTCCCGGTTTTGGCCATCGGGAATAGCGATCAGGCCGTGGATCGGTTCACCGCGCTCGAAGCGGGAGCGAGCGATGTGTTGCTGAAACCGCTCGATTGCACGTTGCTGTTGGGCCGGACCCGCAGCCTTATCCGCGCCCGCAACGCGGCGGACGAATGGGAAATGCGCGAGGATACGTCCCGCGCGCTCGGGCTGGCGGAGCCTGCGGCGGAATTCACCGCCCGCAGTCACTGTGTGATCATCCATTCCGACAGCGCGGTAAGCGTGAATTGGGCGAAACAACTCCGCCCTCAATTGCGCGCGCGCCTCACCCTCGCCAATCCGGAGGAGGCCATTCGCGCCGCCGCCGCCAATGGACCGCCCGACGCTTTCGTTTTGGTTCTGCCAAAAGACCCCGTGCCCGCCACGGCAGCCTTGCGTCTGATCTCGACGCTCCGGGCCAACGCCCAGACCCGCCATACCGGGCTGCTGGTGGTGCAACTGGCCCCGGATGCGGCGCTTGCCGCCACCGCCCTTGATCTGGGGGCGGATGATTTGATGACCGAAGGTTTCAACCCGGCGGAAATGGCGCTGCGCCTGCATGCGATCTTGCGGCGCAAGCGGATGACGGACCAACTGCGCGACACGGTGCGCACGGGGCTGAAGGCCGCCGTTTTCGACCCGCTGACAGGGCTGCACAACCGCCGCTATGCCCTGCCCCATCTGGACCATATCGCGGAACATGCCGTCGCGACTGCCCGCCCCTTTTCGGTAATGGTCGCCGATCTGGACCACTTCAAAGGCATCAATGACCGTTACGGCCATGCCGCGGGGGATTCCGTTCTGGTGCAAACGGCGGAACGGCTGCGCAATAACCTGCGCGGCATGGACCTCGTCGCCCGGATCGGGGGGGAGGAATTTCTGATCGTCATGCCCGGCACCGGCCTTGCGGATGCAGAGAAGACGGCGGCGGCCATCTGTGCCGATATCGGCAACCGCGGCTTTGTCGTCCCCGACACGCCCCAGCCGATCCATGTGACCATCAGCATCGGCCTTTCCGTCGGCCCTATGGAAGAGGAAGGCCACCCGCTTTCGGCCGAGGCCCTGATGGCGCGAGCGGATCGTGCGCTTTACACGGCGAAAACCCATGGCCGGAATCGGGTGAACCTGAGCCGCCCCGCGGCCTGAGGTTCGGATAGGCGGGGCGCGTTGCCGCTGGAAGGTGCACAGCGTTGACTGCCTTCAAGAGCGGGTGCTGATCGGACTCTTGCCTCTGCCTCTGCCTCTGCCTCTGCCTCTGCCTCTGCCTCTGCCTCTGCCTCTGAGAACAAACACGAGACAACAGCAATCAAACTTCAACCAAAGATTGCATTTGCAACAAAGCTTCCTTAGCGTAACGCAATGCAACAGGATCGGCCCCTCATTGGAATAGCCCTCATGATGGGCTTCTGCATCGTCGCCCCCGTGGGCGATGCGGTGGCCAAATTACTGGGCGCTTCGGTCCCCTTGGGGCAGGTGGTGCTGCTCCGCTTTGCCATTCAGGCGCTGATCCTGATCCCCATCGTCTGGTACTCCGGGCGCATCTGGCGGATGCGGGGCCGGGTGTTACGGCTGACCTTTCTACGCACCCTTTTGCATATGGCGGGCATCGCGGCGATGTTTACCGCGCTGAAATACCTGCCCCTCGCCGATGCGGTCGCCATCGCATTCGTCATGCCTTTTTTCATGCTGCTGCTCGGCAAGTTCATCCTGAACGAAGAGGTCGGCCCCAGACGTTTGGGCGCGAGCATCGTGGGCTTTCTCGGCACGCTTTTGATCGTGCAGCCGAGCTTTGCCAATGTCGGCTGGCCCGCGCTGCTGCCCGTCGTCGTGGCGGTCGTCTTTTCTTTCTTCATGCTGGTGACGCGCCAGATCGCGAAAGAAACCGATCCGATCAGCCTGCAAGCCGTCAGCGGGGTCATGGCGGTGGTGATGATCCTGCCGCTCCTCGCGCTTGGCACCATGACACAGATCGCGCCGCTTCGGCTCATCCAACCCGATGCGCTCGACTGGACCCTCCTGCTCGGCATCGGGGTGCTCGGCACGGTGGCGCATCTTTTGATGACCTGGTCCCTGCGCTTTGCCCCCTCGGCCACTTTGGCGCCGATGCAATATCTGGAAATTCCCTTTGCCACGCTGCTTGGGCTGTTGATCTTCTCCGACTTGCCCAACCCATTGGCGGGCCTCGGCATTCTGATCACCGTGGGCGCGGGGCTTTACATCGTCATGCGCGAGCGGGCCACGGCGCGTGCTCTGGCCGCAGCAGTTGCGCCGCCAGTGGCGCCATAAGACGGCGCGGCAGAATCAGCAGCATATCAGGGCCATCGATCTCAAGCGTGACCGGCCCCAAGGCGCGGTTCGACGTGCCGGTCCGGCCACCCGGCGCGAAATCCAGCCCGTCGATCGACCATTCCAACCCTTGGCTGCGCCCCGTCACCGGGGCCAGAGGCATGAGAGAGACGACATCCCCCGCCGTCGTCGGCAGCGTGATCCGCGGCGGGGCCAGCAGCACGATCTCATGCGCGCCCAACAGGATGCAGGAGCGATGCGGATGGGTGGCGAGCGTGTTGAAAGCCGCAAGCTGATGATCCAACCGCGCCCCGGTAAAACCGACCCCGAGCACCAGCGGCGCGTCGATCCGCGTCAGCGCCTTGTCGAAATCGGTGCTCTCTTGCTCGGTGATGCGGTGGCGTCGCGCGGCCGGGATCTGGGCCAAGACCTCTGCCGGGGCGGAATCAAGATCGCCGATGACCGCAGCCAGTTCCACCCCCGCCGCCACGCCCACCGCAACCCCGCTGTCTGCCGCCACGCAGGTCGGGGCCAACGCCAGCGCCGCTTCAATGTCCCCTGCAAAGACCTCTCCGCCGCCGAGCAGCGTGACTGGCCCCTCCTCCCTTACGATATGCTCTGAAGTGGTCAATTAATGCCCCTTTTGGAAATCTGCCTTAATCTTGCCTTGAAATCATACGTTGAATGGCACAGATTCGAGCCGCTTTGGTCTTGGACATCGTGGTAAACGATACCTGCAACACCGCAGAGGACGAGCATCCGATGATGAACAGCAACAAAATCTTGACGGTCTCCTATGGCACTTTTTCGTGCACGCTGGAAGGCTTCGACGATTCCTTCGGCACGATGAAGGCCATTGCCGAGTATTTCCGCGATCTGGCCTCGGATGACCGCTACTTCGGTGCCGAACCACCGCAACCCGATGCCGAGATGCTCGCCCGGATCGCGCAGCGCGAAGTTTCCCGCCGGGTGCAAGCCCGTGAGCAGGAAGGCAAGATCGTACTGAGTGCGCTGGAGAACCAAAGCGCCGAAGCTCCAACCCAAGCGCCCCCAGCGGCGGCCCCCGCCGCCGCGCCGGCTCAAACCGAGGCCGCAGCGCCGCAAGCCCCCGTCGCAGCACAGCCTGCGCCGGTAGAGGAAGAGGCCCCCGCCCCCCTCAAGGCCGAGATCGCCGACACCGCCGCGGTGGAAGCGCCCGCCACGCCGGAACCCCAGATCGCAGAGACCGCTGAAGAGCCCGCGCCTGCCGAAGAGCCCGCGCCTGCCCCAAAGCCTGCACCGGCTGCCGAAGCCGGGGACACCAGCGAAGCCGAAGCCTTCTTTGCCGCCAGCCCGCAGCCGCAGACTCATTTCGAGGACGAAGCGCAGGATGCCAGCGTCGAAGAGCTGCCCGCCGCAAGCGCCGCCCCTGCCGACAGCATCGCCGCGAAGCTGCAGCGCATCCGCGCCGTCGTCGCCCAGCAGGACGAAGACGAAGCGGCTGGCTATGACGAGGAAGAAGCCGCGCCCGTGGCCCGCGCCACCGCCGAAACGCAAGCAACGCCGGAAGAGAGCCATGCCGCCATCGCCGCCGCCCGCCGTGACATCGTAGACGCGCTGGAGGCCGATGAAGCGACCGAAATGACGCAGGAGGCTGCGGAGGATGAGGACGACGATCTCGCCGATATCCTCAACCGGCTTGAGGCCGAAGAGGAGTATGAGGCGGAAAGCGCCGAGACCGACGAGAGCCTGTTCGACGCCGAGGCCGATGAACAGCCTGAGGCCGAAGCCCAAGCCGAAGCCGCACCCGAAATCGACGCTGCCGACCTGCCGCGCAAAGGGCGCGTGATCAAGGTCAAGCGCGCGCATCTCGAAGCCGCCGTGGCGCGGGGCGATCTCGAAGAAGTCTCGGACCCGGCACCGCAAGAGGCACCTGCCGCGAAGACAGAGGAAAAGCGCAGCTCTTCCCTGTCGCCCGAGGATGAAGACGAGCTGGCCCGCGAATTGGCCGCTTTGGAAGCCGAACTCGGTGCCGCCGCCCCGGAAGAGGCTGAAGAGACGCCTGCGCCTGCGGTTGAGATGGCCGAGGCGGAAGCGGCGCCCGCTCAGGAAGAGCCCGAAGAGGTCGAAGCCGCAGCGGAGCCGGTCGAAGAGCAGCCCGAGCCAGCTCAAGCGGCCCGCCACAGCCTGCCCACCATCGACGATGAGACCGGCCCCGACATGTCGCGCCTGATGGCGGAAACCGACAGCAAGATGGACGAGGCCGAAAGCACCACGCGCCGCGATGCCTTTGCCCATCTGCGCGCCGCCGTAGCCGCCAAGAAAGCCGACGAAGCGATGGGGGGCCGCGCCACCACCGCGACCTCGGATGACGCCTACCGCGAAGACTTGGCCGATGTGGTCCGCCCGCGCCGCCCCGTCACCCGCCCGGCCCGGACCGAGCGGCCCAAGGCCGATGCCCGCTCCGCGCCGCTGAAATTGGTGGCCGAGCAGCGCATCGACGTCGACAAGCTGCGCAGCGCGGGCCCCGTGCGTCCGCGCCGGGTGGCCGCCGTGGTAGAGCCGGTCAAAACCAACCCCGACGCGGAAAGCTTTGCCGATTTCGCCGCCGACATGGGCGCCACCAAACTGCCCGAACTGCTTGAGGCGGCGGCGTCTTACATGTCCTTTGTCGAGGGGCGCGACCAGTTCTCCCGCCCGCAGTTGATGGGCAAGGTCCGCTCGATCGGGCTGCCGGACTTCACCCGCGAAGACGGGCTGCGCTCCTTCGGTCAACTGCTGCGCGCAGGTAAGATCGAGAAAATCAAAGGCGGGCGGTTCACCGTTTCGGATGAAATCGGCTACCGCCCCGATCACCGCGCCGTGGGTTAAACCCAGCCACAGTGCTGATACGAAAAAGCGCCCCACGGGGCGCTTTTTTATTGCGTGTTACTGGTCGTCGTCCGCGTCCGGGTCCGCCTGTCCGATGCCTTTAAAGACAAATTTGAACGGCAGTGCCCAGACGATGCCAAGGGCGACATAGATGCCAAGCTCAAGCAGCACCGGCGGGCGGTCGAATTGGGCCACCGTCCAGACCGCCACCGCGATATAGCTCGGCAGCCCGATCAGCAGGATCACCAGCGCCCAACGGCGACGTGCTTTGTAGCTCAGCGCCATCAGATCAGTCCGCGAAAGGGTCGGTCACCAGAATGGTGTCCTCCCGCTCCGGCGAGGTCGAGACGAGGGCCACGGGGCATTGGATCAACTCTTCGACCCGGCGCACATATTTGATCGCATTGGCCGGAAGATCGGCCCAGCTGCGCGCGCCTTCGGTCGATTCGGACCAGCCCGGCAGCTCTTCGTAGATGGGCGTGCACCGCGCCTGCTGCTCGGCGGCGGTGGGCAGATAGTCCAGCCGTTCACCGTCCAACTCGTAGCCCACGCAGACCTTCAGCGTCTCGAAGCCGTCAAGCACGTCGAGCTTGGTCAGACAGATGCCAGTGATACCGGAGGTCGCGCAGGTCTGGCGCAGCAGCGCCGCGTCGAACCAACCACAGCGGCGTTTGCGCCCGGTGGTGGTGCCAAACTCATGGCCGCGTTCGCCCAGACGTTGACCGTCGGCGTCTTCCAATTCGGTCGGAAAAGGGCCTTCGCCAACGCGTGTGGTATAAGCCTTCACGATGCCCAACACATAGTCGATGGCGGTGGGGCCAAGGCCCACACCGGTCGCCGCTTGCCCCGCGATCACGTTCGAGGAGGTGACGAAGGGATAGGTGCCAAAGTCGATGTCCAAAAGTGCGCCCTGTGCGCCCTCAAAAAGGATGCGCTTGCCCGCCTTGCGCTTCTCGGCCAGCACCTTCCAGACGGGGGCGGCGAAACGCAGGATTTTCGGAGCGATTTCTTGCAGTTGCGCGATCAGCGCGTCGCGGTCGATGGCCTCGACCCCCAGCCCCTTGCGCAGCGGGTCGTGGTGCTGCAGCGCGCGGTCGACGCGGGCTTCCAGTGTCGCGGCGTCGGCCAGATCGGCCACGCGGATGGCGCGGCGGCCAACCTTGTCCTCATAGCACGGACCGATGCCGCGTCCGGTGGTGCCGATCTTGGTGCCCTTGCTCGCCGCCTCTTCGCGGGCGCGGTCAAGCTCACCGTGGAAGGGCAGGATCAGCGGCGTGTTTTCCGCGATCATCAGGTTCTCGGGATTGATCACAACCCCCTGCCCTTCGATCGTTTCGATCTCTTTCAGCAGGTGCCACGGGTCCAGCACCACGCCATTGCCGATGACAGACAGCTTGCCGCCGCGCACCACGCCCGAAGGCAGCGCATGCAGCTTGTAAACCTTGCCGTCGATGACCAGAGTGTGGCCCGCGTTATGCCCGCCTTGGAAGCGTGCGATCACATCGGCGCGTTCGCTGAGCCAGTCAACGATCTTGCCTTTTCCCTCGTCACCCCATTGGGCGCCGACAACGACGACATTGGCCATGATATATTCCTTTGCGATGTCCCGCGCCCGTATAGCGACAGTGGCAGGCGTGTGAAACTCGAAAAAACGCGGGAGCGGATTTAGACGCTTTGCCCCGCCTTCAGATGCACCGGCTCGCCATGCGGGGTGCTGAGATAGGCGGCCTCCCACCCGTCGCGCAGAGCGCGCAGATCACCCGGGCGGGCATGGCCCGCGTCGATCAACAGGGTTTCGAGGGTTTCGAGCCAAGCGTTGAAATAGTCCTCCCCGCCGTTCAACGCCCGCGTCAGTCCGTGGCGCGCCAAGGTTGCGCCAAAGCGGTCGGCCCAGAAGGGCCAGTCGAAAAGGCCGCTTTCGTTCAGATGCACCGTCAGCGCGAAAAGCTGCGCGTGCCATGGCGCCTCGAACACGGGTTCCGGGGCGCTCATGGGGCCTCCAGATAACTTTGCCAGAGATCAAGCACGACCTCATCGCGGGGATGTTCAGGGTGCGCCCAAAGTTCAGAGGCCGGGAAGGCCACCGCGTAAAGCGGCTCAGGCGCTTCGCCCAGATCATGGGCGTTGCTATCAGGCAGAACATGCGCGCCATGCAACCGCAGCACCCGCCCTGAAGCGCCCGCGGCATAGGCGGGCAGCCGGGTGTGCCCGCCCGGAACAATGGTGTTTTCCGGCTGCTTGCGGGTGACGACCCTGTCGCCCGGCGAAAAGAGCGGCGTGATGTCCGAAGGGCGGTCCGCCGGACCACCACGGGCCAGCACCCCGGCCACCTGCGGCGGTTTCAGCGCCTTTTCCGCTAGCGGGCTGGGCGTGGGCGCGGCTTCGCCCGAGAGTTCCTCACGGCTGACCACCCCGCGGGCGACCAGCATATCGGCCACCCCGGCAATCCATTTCTCGTAATAGCTGAACCGCATGTAATCGGTCGGGGCCAGACATTCGCGGGCATGGCGCGACACATCGATATTCCATTTGCCCAACGTCCCCGTGGCCAAGGTCAGCGCCAGCGCGCGGCGGTGCCAATCGGCGTGAAAGACCACATCTTCGCCCTCGGGCACTACCGCGCCATCGCCGAAACGTCCGCCCATGTCATGCACGCGGGTCATGGCGCTTTCGCCAATCCGGTGCCGATCATACTGTCGCGGGTGACAAGATCGGCCAGCGCGGCGACATCCATGCCGTCGCTCCCCGCCGGGCGTTGCGGGATCACCAGATAACGCACCTCAGCCGTCGAATCCCAAACGCGCACGGCGGTCTCTTCGGGCAGGTCGACGCCGAATTCAGCCAGCACTTTGCGCGGCTCGCGCACCACGCGGGCGCGGTAGGCATCGGATTTGTACCAGCCCGGCGGGATGCCCAAAAGCGGCCAAGGGTAGCAAGAGCACAAGGTACAGACGACAATATTATGCACCTCATCCGTATTTTCGACCGCGACCATATGTTCGCCCTGCCGCCCGAAAAACCCCATCTCGGCCACCACGGCGGTCGCGTCCTCAAGCAGCGCCGCGTGGAAATCAGGATCGCTCCAGGCGCGGGCGACGACCTCGGCCCCGTTGCGCGGGCCGATGCGGTTTTCATAGGTGTCGATGATCTCATCCAAGGCGGCGGGGTCGATAAGCCCCTTGGCCGTCAGCAGCGTCTCCAACGCTTTGACCCTGAGCGCAGGCTCGGGCGGCAGCAGGGCATGGGGGTGGTCGTGGTCCGAATGATCATGTGGCATGGCGGCAGACTGCCCCAGCGGCACTCGGCTGTCCATCGCCGATCACGGGCAATCCCTTCATTTCTCTGCAAAGAATATGGGCGAATTTGCCCGCATTTCATGCTATAGTGAATGTACGAAGCGAGTCTGCACCACCTTAATTCCAGGATAGCCCTCTTACATATTGTGGTTGAGTACTGCTTCAAAAGACCGTCGCCCCCATGCGGCGGTCTTTGCGCGTGCCTTTGATCCCTTAGGCCGCCCCCTCCTGATCCGATCGCCACCCGGCGGCAATCCACCCTTGCCCCCATGGGCAAAGACGAATAGATACCCGCCAACCAAAACCGAAAGCTGTCGTACCCATGGAAAATGTCGTTCTGATCATTCACCTGATTCTGGCTCTTGGCCTGATCGCCGTGGTACTTCTGCAACGGTCCGAGGGCGGCGGCCTTGGCATGGGCGGTGGTGGCGGCGGTGCCGTTTCGGGCCGCGCGGCGGCCACGGCATTGGGCAAGGTGACTTGGGCGCTAGCAGCCGGTTTCATCGCCACATCGATCACGCTGACCATCATCGCGGCGGAAAAATCCGCAGGCTCGTCGGTCATCGACCGGCTGAGCGCGACACCGCCCGCCCAGAGCCAAGATGGCAGCCCGGCCCTGCCCGCGGGCGACGATCTGCTGCCGCCTTCCGCGGATGGCAACACACCGCTGGTCCCTGCGGCCGATTAAGCTAACGAACACAAAACCTTGAGGCACGGCCAGGTTCCGCAACTGTATGTTGCGGCAGGCCTTGCCTCACACGCACGAATCCTGTAAGGCTTAAATCCCGTGGCGTTGCGGTTTTCCGCAGCGCGTTTGGCTGGTTTTTGCCTGCAACAAACTTTGAATTCACGGGAGTCTCCGATCACATGGCACGCTATATCTTCATCACAGGCGGTGTGGTCTCGTCGCTGGGCAAGGGTCTGGCCTCGGCGGCTTTGGGTGCCTTGCTTCAGGCACGCGGTTTTTCGGTACGTCTGCGCAAGCTGGACCCCTATCTGAACGTCGATCCCGGCACGATGTCGCCCTTCGAGCATGGCGAGGTCTTCGTCACAGATGACGGCGCAGAGACCGACCTCGACCTTGGGCATTACGAACGTTTCACCGGTGTTGCTGCGCGCAAGACCGACAGCATCAGCTCGGGCCGGGTTTACTCCACCGTGCTAGAGAAAGAGCGCCGCGGCGATTATCTGGGCAAGACCATTCAGGTGATCCCCCACGTTACCAATGAAATCAAAGACTTCATCGACATTGGCGATGATGAGGTCGACTTCATGCTTTGCGAAATTGGCGGCACCGTGGGCGATATCGAGGGGCTTCCCTTCTTCGAGGCGATCCGCCAGTTCAGCCAAGACAAGCCGCGCGGCCAGTGTATCTTCATGCACCTCACGCTGCTCCCCTACGTCAAGGCCAGCGGCGAATTGAAGACCAAGCCGACGCAGCACTCGGTCAAAGAACTCCGCTCTATCGGCATCGCGCCCGACATTCTGGTTTGCCGCTCCGAAGGGCCGATCCCCGCCAAAGAGCGTGAGAAGCTGGCGCTCTTCTGCAACGTGCGCCCGGACTCGGTGATCGCCGCGCAGGATTTGAAATCGATCTACGAAGCCCCGCTCGCCTATCACCGCGAGGGGCTGGATCAGGCGGTTCTGGATGCCTTCCAGATCACCCCCGCGCCCAAGCCGAACCTGTCGCGTTGGGAAGATGTGGCCGACCGCATTTACAACCCCGAGGGCGAAGTCAAAGTCGCCATCGTCGGCAAATACACTCAGCTTGAAGACGCCTATAAATCCATCGCCGAGGCACTGACCCATGGCGGCATGGCGAACCGGGTGAAGGTCAAAGTCGAATGGGTCGATGCCGAGATTTTCGACAGCGAAGACCCCGGCCCGCATCTCGAAGGGTTCCACGCGATCCTCGTCCCCGGCGGCTTTGGTGAGCGCGGGACCGAGGGCAAGATCAAGGCCGCGCAATATGCCCGCGAGCATAAGGTGCCCTATCTGGGCATCTGCCTTGGCATGCAGATGGCCGTGATCGAAGCGGCGCGCAACGTGGCGGGTCTGAAAACGGCAGGGTCGGAGGAATTCGACCATGAAGCCGGGAAAAAGCGTTTTGAGCCGGTGGTTTATCACCTCAAGGAATGGGTTCAGGGCAACCACAAGGTGGCGCGCAAAGTCGATGACGACAAGGGCGGCACCATGCGTTTGGGCGCCTATGACGCGACGCTGGTCGAAGGGTCGCGCGTGGCCGAAGCCTATGGCACCACCACCATCGACGAGCGCCACCGCCACCGCTACGAGGTCGACATCGCCTATAAGGACCAGCTTGAGAAGGCCGGGCTGAAGTTCTCGGGCATGTCGCCCGACGGCAAGCTGCCTGAGATTGTCGAATGGTCGGATCACCCGTGGTTCATCGGCGTTCAGTTCCACCCTGAGCTGAAGTCCAAGCCCTTCGACCCGCACCCCCTGTTCAAGGATTTCGTGCGCGCCGCCAAGGATGTGTCGCGGTTGGTATAAGCTCTTGAGGCCCGTGCGTTTTGCGCCGGGCCTTTTTTCTGCCGGGCAACCACTAAAAGGCCCGGAATCAAGCCGCAGGCGCCGGGCCATCGCCTGCCCGCCCGCCACGCCGTAGGCGTGCCATCATTCATTCGGCGCACCTGCGGTGCGTCGGGTAGGCGATTTCGCGACGGGCGCGTACTTCTGCGAGAACACATCACGGTAGCACCATAAAGTGGCATGGATCGCGGTTTGGTTCGCCCACCCGCGGACAGGCGCTGGCCCTCCCCCCTCTTTCACGTTGCACCCGCCAACCACTCCGCTACAGCTAGGCCATGCTGAGCTATCAACACATTTACCACGCCGGAAACCTTGCAGACGTGCAGAAACACGCGCTTTTGGCGTGGATGCTGTCCTATCTTACCCGCAAGGACAAACCGCTCACCTATCTGGAAACCCATGCAGGCCGGGCGCTCTATGACCTGTCGGATGCGGCGGCGGAAAAGACCGGCGAGGCGCGGCAGGGCATCGACAAGGTGCGCGATTGGTTCGCCCCAGATCACCCTTACAGGCAGGTTCTGGAAGCGCTGCGCGAGGCCCACGGCCCGCGCGCCTACCCCGGCTCTCCCCTGCTGGCCGCGAAACTGCTGCGCCCCGATGACCGCATCCATCTGGCCGAGTTGCACCCGCAAGAACACAGCGCCCTTGATCTAGCGATGTCGCCCTACCCCGCGAAATGCCACCTCAGCGACGGGTTCGAGATGGCCTTTGCCCTCACCCCGCCAACACCGCGCCGGGGGATGCTGCTGATCGACCCCTCTTACGAGATCAAAACCGATTACGAGACCATTCCGCGCCAGATCGCCAAACTCAACCGCGCTTGGAACGTGGGCATCATCGCGCTGTGGTATCCGATCCTGACCAATCGCGCGCATGAGCCGATGCTCGACAAGCTCACCGCCAACCACCCCGATGCGCTGCGCCACGAAGTGCGCTTTCCCCCCGCGCGGCCCGGGCATGGTATGGTCGGCTCGGGCATGTTCGTGATCAATCCCCCCTACGGGCTCGACAATGAGGCAAAGAACCTCACCGCCCGTTTCGCCACCTTGACCCAACAGGAGAGATAACAGATGCCAAAGGGCTATTGGATCGCCACCATGGATATCCACGACACTGCGATTTACGACAAATACCGTGCTGCCAATGCCAAACCCTTTGCGGATTACGGCGCACGCTTCCTTGTTCGCGGCGGCACCCAGCAGATCCGCGAAGGGCAGATGCGCGCCCGCACCGTTGTTTTGGAATTCGACAGCTACGCCGATGCGGTCGCTTGTTACGAAAGCCCCGGCTACCAGCGGGCGAAAGACATTCGCCTGAACGTGGCGGACGGGTCTTTGGTGATCGTCGAAGGCTATGACGGCTAAGCCGATGCGGCCCCCTGCAGGAACCCGCGCCCCCGGTGCGCAGTTTCCTCTATGGCGACCCTGTTTCCTGCGATAAGTGAGCCCCATGCTGAACCGACTTTTCCCCCGCCGCAAGGCACAGCCGAAACCTTTGCCGCAGCCCAATGCCCAACTGGCACTGGGCGCGCTTTTGGTGCGTGTGGCCTTTGCCGATCGCAACTATCGCGCCTCTGAGATTGGCCAGATCGACCTCATTCTGGCGCAGACCTTTGGCCTCAAACCCATCGAGGCGGCGAAACTGCGTGCCACTTGCGAAGCGCTTGAGCGCGACGCCCCCGGCACGCCGGAGTTCACCCGCATCCTGCGCGAAGAGGTCGACTATGCCGACCGCAAGGCATTGGGCGAAGCGATGTGGCAGGTGGCCCTTTCGGACGGGGCGCGCAATGATGACGAGGAGATCCAGCTTGTCGCCATCGAAACCGCGCTTGGCCTGTCGGATGAGGATATGGCCGCGGCCCGCGCCAACGCTTTGAACGAGCTATGACATTCCCTTTTCCCGCAGCAGGATGATGACGCATATATGTTTGGTGACTTTCTCAAACGGCTTACCCAGCCCGAACCCGATCCATTGGCCGATAATGACGCCCGCCTCGCGCTGACCGCGCTTTTGGTGCGCATCGCCCGGTCTGACAATGACTACGCGATGAGCGAACGGCGTCTGATCGACCGGATCGCCGCCGAGCGCTACGGCCTGAACGAGGCCGACGCCACCGCCCTGCGTAAAGAGGCCGAGGCGCTGGAGGCCCAAGCCCCCGACACCGTGCGCTTTACCCGCGCGATCAAGGATGCGGTGCCCTATGAGCACCGGCTGGAGGTCATCGAGGCGCTTTGGCAGGTGGTTCTGGCCGACGGCAGCCGTTCCGACGAAGAAGACGCGTTGCTGCGGCTGGTGTCGAACCTCCTGGGCGTCACAGATACCGACAGCGCCATGGCCCGCCAGCGTGTTGCCAAAGAAAACTGACCTAGCGTCAGCACCGGGACTGTGATGCAACGCGGGGCAAACTCTGCGTTGCAATTTCCGTCGATTCGTCGCTTTATAGCGCACTGAAATGACAGATTGGCGACAGTTTCCGTGACCACAGACACCCCGGTTATCCAGATCAAGAACCTCCACAAGGCCTATGGCGCGCTGGAGGTTCTCAAAGGGGTCGATCTGACCGCCCCGCGTGGCCATGTGATCTCGCTCATCGGGTCCTCCGGCTCGGGCAAATCGACCCTGCTGCGCTGCTGCAACTTGTTGGAAGACAGCCAACAGGGCGAGGTGATCTTTAAGGGCGAACCGGTGCGGTGGAAGGGCGACGGCCACCAGCGCTGCCCGGCGGACGCCAAACAGGTGCTGCGCATCCGCACCAACCTGTCGATGGTGTTCCAGCAGTTCAATCTCTGGGCGCATATGTCGATCCTGCAAAACGTGATGGAAGCGCCGCTGACCGTACTGGGCCGCGACCGGGCCGAGGTGGAACGCGCCGCGCGCGGCTATCTGGAAAAGGTCGGGATCGGCGACAAATGCGATGTCTACCCGGCGCAGCTTTCCGGTGGCCAGCAACAGCGTGCCGCGATTGCCCGTGCACTGTGCATGGAGCCCGAGGCGCTGCTGTTCGATGAGCCGACCAGCGCGCTCGACCCCGAGTTGGAACAGGAAGTCGTCAAGGTTATCAAGGATCTGGCCGCAGAGGGGCGCACGATGGTGATCGTGACCCATGACATGAAGCTGGCCGCCGATGTCAGCGATCATGTCGTCTTTTTGCACCAAGGTCTGATCGAAGAACAAGGGACGCCCGAAGAAGTCTTCGGCGCGCCCAAATCGGAACGTCTGCGTGGGTTCCTTTCGGCAACCCAGCCTGCGTAAACAAGAACCAAAGGGAGTTACCAAATGAAAAAGATCCTACTGGCAAGCGTCGCGCTCAGCATGACCGCTGGCTTCGCGATGGCCGAAGCCCATGGCAAAACCATCCGCATGGGCACCGAGGGCGCCTACCCCCCCTACAACTTCATCAACGACGCCGGCGAAGTCGACGGGTTCGAGCGTGAGCTGGGCGACGAGCTGTGCGAGCGCGCTGAGCTGACCTGCGAATGGGTCAAGAACGACTGGGACAGCATCATCCCCAACCTCGTGTCGGGCAACTACGACACCATCATGGCGGGCATGAGCATCACCGACGAGCGTAAGGAAGTCATCGCCTTCACGCAGAACTACTATCCGCCCACCGCCTCGGCCTATGTGGCGGCATCTGAGGACGCGGATCTCGAAGGCGGCGTTGTCGCCGGTCAGACCGCGACCATCCAAGCGGGCTATGTCGCCGAAAGCGGCGCCACGCTGATCGAATTCGCGACCCCGGAAGAGACCGTCGCCGCCGTGCGCAACGGTGAGGCCGACGCGGTCTTCGCCGACAAAGATTACCTCGTGCCGATCGTCGAGGAATCCGGCGGTGAGCTGATGTTCGTGGGCGACGATGTGCCGCTCGGCGGTGGCATCGGCATGGGCCTGCGCCAGTCCGACACCGAACTGCGCGACACCTTCGACGCCGTCATCACCGAGATGAAGGAAGACGGTACCCTCAACGAGATGCTCAAGAAGTGGTTCGGCGAAGACACCACCACCTACGAGTGATTCCATCTCAGGCGCGCCCGTCGCGGCGCGCCTGACCACGCCTGCGCGGGCCCCGCGCGCAGATCAGCCCACGGGGGCCCATGTTCTCTTTCTGCACCGATCCGTCGACCCTGAATGACTGGCTCTGGACCGCCTGTTACCTGACCACCGGCGTCCATATGTCCTTCTACCTGTCCTTCCTGAAGGTCCTGCTGCTTTTGGCGGTTACCGCCCCCGTGGCACTGGCCTTCGGCTTTGGCGGGGCCATGATGGCACGCGCGCGTTTCGCGCCGCTCAGCTGGGTCGGCAAGGGCTATATCGCGCTGGTGCGCGGTGTGCCGGATATCGCCTTTTTCCTGTTTTTCGTGATCGCGCTCGATCAGGGCATCGAGTATCTGCGCCACAAGGTGCTTTGCCCCGATTGGGATATGCCGATCCGCCAAGGCAGCGACTTCGTCGTCTGCCAAGAAGCCAAGATGCCCTTGGGCAATGCCGCCCAATGGGTGCATGAGACCTATGGCTTCGGCCTCGCCGTCTTTACCTTTGCCATCGTTTTCGGCGCCTTTGCGGCCAATGTGCTGTTCGGTGCGATGCGCGCCGTGCCACAGGCGCAGCTTGAAACAGCCGAGGCTTACGGCATGAACCATCGCCAGACCTTCTGGCGGGTACTGGTGCCGCAGATGTGGGTCTATGCCCTGCCCGGCCTCAGCAACCTGTGGATGGTGTTGATCAAGGCCACGCCGCTGCTGTTCCTGCTGGGGGTCGAAGATATCGTCTATTGGGCGCGTGAACTGGGCGGCACCAAGACGCCGCGCTTTACCGATTACCCGCACCCTGACTGGCGCATGTGGTACTTCCTCGCGCTGCTGGTGTTCTACCTGCTCTTCACCCGCATTTCCGAGATCACGTTGGACCGTCTGATGAAACGACTGACACGCGGCCAAGCCACCACCGGCGGCGAAGCCCAGCGGAGGGCCGACGCATGAGCTGTCTGCAAACGATTCAGGACTACGGCCTGCGGTCCTTGGGCTATGGCGAGCGGCTGCTGCCGCGCGACGGTTTCACGCTTTGCGAGCAGTTCACGCTGATTGGCTCGGGCATGATCTGGAACGTATATTTTGGCGTCGTCGCTTTGCTGACCGGCTTTTTCTTTGCGACGGCGCTCGGCGTTGGCAAGGCCAGCGCGAACCCGTGGTTCCGCAAACCGGCGGAGTGGTTCATCTTCATCTTCCGCGGCTCGCCGCTCTTCATCCAGTTCTTCTTTGGCTACTTCCTGTTTCTGTCGCTGAAATCGGAATACGCCTTCTTCGCCCCCTTCACGGCGGCATGGCTGGGCGCGTTGATCGTGCTCTTTCTCAACACTGCCGCATATTCGGGCGAAATTTTTTACGGCGCGCTGCAATCCATCCCCAAGGGCGATGTGGAGGCCGCGGATGCCTATGGTCTGTCGGGCTGGTCGCGCTTTCGCCGGGTGATCTGGCCCACCTCGCTGCGGCTCGCTTGGCCCGCCTATACGAATGAGGCGATTTTCCTGTTTCACGCCACGACACTGGTGTTTTTCAGCGGTTTCCCGGCATGGCAACAGCGCGGTGACGCGCTTTATTACGCCAGCTATTTCGCGGATAAGACCTTCAACCCCTTCGTCCCCTATCCCATTCTTGCCGGTTATTTCATCCTTCTGACGCTCTGCATCATCGGCGTCTTCGGTTTGATCAATTCCCGCCTCAACCGCCACCTGCCCCAGGCGCAACGCCGTAAAATTCGCTTGCGTCCTAATTTGATCCGGTAGTATCCATTATTTGATCAAATTACGCGGCGCGTGGGCGCCAACCGCTTTTGCCCCCGGGCGAACCGCTTTGTGACATGCCCACCGCCCTTTCAGGTGATGTATGAACAACTGGCTTCGCAAAAATCCTCAGGTCCGCACCATTCGTGTGGCCGCCGCAGACCTCAATGGCCAAGCCCGGGGCAAGCGCATCCCCTCGCGTTTTGCCGATAAGGTCACGACCGAAGGCACCCGCTTTCCCGTCTCAGTGTTGAACCTCGACATCTGGGGCGAGGATATCGACGACAGTCCGCTGGTGTTCGAAACGGGCGATGCGGATGGCGTGCTGAAACCGACCGAGCGGGGCTTCATGCCGATGCCATGGCTCGACGCGCCCTCGGCCCTGCTGCCCATCTGGATGTTCCGCGAAGATGGCCGCCCCTATCCCGGCGATCCGCGCCATGCGCTGCGCGCGGTGCTGGATCGCTACAAGGCGCGCGGGCTGACGCCGGTCTGCGCCGTTGAGCTGGAATTCTTCCTGATCGACGATTCGGGCCGCAACCTTCAGGTGCCCGTCTCCCCCCGGTCGGGCAAGCGGCGCAAAGCGGCCGAGACGATGTCGATCCGCGCGCTCGACCAGTTCGATCTGTTCTTCACCGATCTTTATGACGCCTGCGAAGAGATGGACATCCCCGCCGACACCGCCATTTCCGAGGCGGGTCTGGGTCAGTTCGAGATCAACCTCATGCATTGCGATGACGCCCTGCGCGCCGCCGATGACGCATGGCTGTTCAAGATGCTGGTCAAGGGTCTGGCACGGCGGCACGGCTTTGCCGCAAGCTTTATGGCGAAACCTTACGAGGATTACTCCGGCTCCGGCCTGCACACCCATTTCTCGGTGCTGGATGAAAATGGCGACAACATCTTCGACGATGGCGGACCGAAGGGGACCGACACCTTGCGCCATGCTGTGGCGGGCTGCATGAACGCGATGCAGGGCTCGGCGCTGGTCTTTTGCCCGCATGCCAATAGCTTTGACCGGATGGTGCCGGAATCCCATGCGCCCACCGGGGTTTGCTGGGCCTATGAGAACCGCACCGCCGCGATCCGCATCCCCTCGGGCAGCCACAAGGCGCGGCGCATCGAACACCGCGTCTCGGGCGGGGATGTGAACCCCTATCTGATGCTCGCCGCCGTGCTGGGTGCAGCGCTCAACGGGATCGAAGATGCGCTTGAGCCGCCCGCCCCGATCACCGGCAACGCCTATGCCGCCGAATTGCCGCGCATGCCGAGCGATTGGAAAACCGCCATCGACCTGTTTGAAAGTTGCCCCCATGTGGCGCGCATCTTCGCGCCCGAGATGATCCGCAACTTCGTGCTGACCAAACGCCAAGAATTGCATTACATGCAGGAATTGACCCCAGAGGAACAGGTCGAGATCTACCTCGACACTGTGTAACAGGTGACACATGAAAATCGGCATTCTGCAAACCGGCCACTCCCCCGATGACTTTCGCGAACAGCTCGGCGACTATGGGGAGATGTTCACCAAACTGCTGGATGGCCAAGGGTTTGACTTTCAAATCTGGTCGGTCGTCGATGGCATCCTGCCCGACAGCGTGACGCAGGCCGACGGCTGGCTGATCACCGGATCGAAACACGGCGCCTATGAGGATCACGATTGGATCCCGCCGCTGGAGGAGTTCATCCGCCAGACCTATGCCGATGGCCGCCCCCTGATCGGCGTCTGCTTTGGGCATCAGATCATCGCCCAAGCGCTTGGCGGCAAGGTCGAGAAGTTTACCAACGGCTGGTCCATTGGCCGCACCGAATACGATATGGACGGTGACAAACTAGCGCTGAACGCATGGCATCAGGATCAGATCGTGGAACTGCCCGAAGGCGCGCGTGTCGTCGCCTCATCTGACTTTTGCGCCTATGCAGCGCTGGCCTATGACGACCGCATCTGGACGGTGCAGCCGCATCCCGAATTCGGCCATGACTTCATCGACGGCTTGATCAAAACCCGTGGCAAGGGCGTGGTGCCCGAGCATCTGCTGGAGCAGGCGACAGCCGCCTTGGGCGGCCCCATCGACAACCAAAAAATCGCGGACCAAATGGCCGCATTCTTTAAAGACAACAGGAAAGAGAGGGCCTGATGGCCGAGGATTGGACAGAAGCACTACCCGAAGCGGCGCGCGCCTATCTTGAGGGCCGGCGTCTGGACGAAGTGGAATGTATCATCCCCGACCTGCCCGGCATCGCCCGGGGCAAAGCCGTCCCGGCGTCGAAATTCGCGCGGCAAGAATATTTCCACCTGCCCGACAGCATCTTCTACCAGACCATCACCGGCGAATGGGGCGAAGCGGCGGGCGATGACGGTTTCATCGAAAAAGACATGATCCTGCGCCCGGATATGGACACGGCCACCGCCGCACCTTGGACCGGCGATTGGACGCTTCAGGTCATCCACGACGCCTATGACCGCAACGACAAGCCGGTGGCCTATTCGCCGCGCAATGTGCTCAAACGCGTGGTGCAGCTTTACCGCGACAAGGGGTGGGAGCCGGTCGTGGCCCCCGAGATGGAATTTTTTCTTGTGGCCCGCAACATCGACCCGGCCAAGGAAATCCTGCCGATGATGGGCCGCTCGGGCCGTCCGGCAGCGGCGCGTCAGGCCTATTCGATGACCGCGGTGGATGAATTCGGCCCCGTGATCGACGACATCTACGACTTTGCCGAGGCGCAGGGTTTCGAGATCGACGGCATCACCCAAGAGGGCGGCGCAGGCCAGCTTGAGATCAACCTGCAACATGGTGATCCGGTGCGGCTGGCCGATGAGGTGTTCTATTTCAAACGGCTGATCCGCGAAGCGGCGATGCGGCATGAATGCTACGCCACCTTCATGGCCAAACCCATCGCCGATGAGCCGGGCAGCGCCATGCATATCCACCATTCGGTGCTGGATGTGAAAACCGGCGAAAACATCTTTGTCGATGCCGAAGGCGAAGAGACCGCCCCCTTCCGCCATTTCATCGCCGGTTTGCAAAACCACATGCCGAGCGCGCTCGCCGTGATCGCGCCCTATGTCAATTCCTACCGTCGCTACGTCAAGGATCACGCCGCGCCGATCAACCTTGAATGGGGCCGCGACAACCGTACCACGGGCATTCGCGTGCCGCTCTCGGGGCCAAAGTCGCGCCGGGTGGAAAACCGTCTCGCCGGGATGGACTGCAACCCCTACCTCGGCATCGCCGCCAGCCTTGCCTGCGGCTATCTGGGGCTGATCCAGCAGAAAGACCCGCTGCCCGAATTCAAGGGCGATGCCTATGTCGGCGAAGGGGATATTCCGCAAGTTCTGGGCCAAGCGCTCGACCTTTTCGAGGAGGCGACAGAGCTGCACGAGGCTTTGGGCCCGGATTTCGCCCGCGTCTATTCCATTGTGAAGCGAGCGGAATATGAGGAGTTCCTACAGGTCATCTCGCCTTGGGAACGTGAACATCTGCTGATGAACGTCTAACGCCCGGAGGCCCGATGAACCTGCTCTACGCCAATGACACGCCCGGCCAGTACCCTACCAGCTGGTACGCCGCCACCGCCACGAAACATGCGGCCTACCCGCCGCTTCAGGGCGATACCAAGGCCGATGTCTGTGTTGTTGGCGGCGGCTACACCGGGCTTTCCTCCGCACTGCATCTGGCCGAGGCAGGTTACGACGTGGTGCTTTTGGACGCGCAGCGCGTGGGTTTCGGCGCTTCGGGGCGCAATGGCGGACAGTTAGGCTCGGGCCAACGGGTCGAGCAAGATGGGCTCGAAAAGATGCTGGGCGAAGACCATGCCGCCAAGCTGTGGCAGATGGGCGAAGAGGCGAAGGAACTGGTCAAATCCCTCATCGCGAAACATGAGATCGACTGTCACCTGAAGCCCGGCGTGGCCTGGACCGGCTCCACCACATCTGACGTGCGGCATCTGCACGATTATGCAGAGCATCTGCAAAAGCGCTATGGCTATGATGAGATCGAAGTGTTGGATCACGCCGCGCTGCAATCGGTCTGCCCCTCGCCCGACTACAAGGGCGGCGTGCTCGACATGGGGGCCGCGCATTTGCACCCATTGAACTACGCCCTCGGCCTTGCCCGCGCCGCTGCCGCCGCAGGCGTGCGCATTCATGAGACAAGCCCCGCCGAGAACATCGTCGAAGGCAGCAAGGCGCTGGTGCAAACCGCCACCGGCAGCGTCAGCGCCGATCATGTGGTGCTGGCCTGCAACGGCTATCTGGGCAAGCTCAACGGCGACGTGGCCGCCAAGGTCATGCCGATCAACAATTTCATCGCCGCGACCGAACCCTTGGGCGCGCGCGTGAAAGACGTGCTGCCCCGCGACGTGGCCGTGGCCGACAGCCGCTTTGTGGTAAACTATTTCCGACTGTCGCACGACGGACGGCTGCTGTTTGGCGGCGGCGAGAGCTATGGCTATCGCTTCCCGCAGGACATCGCCGCCAAGGTGCGCAAACCGATGTCGCAGGTCTTTCCGCATTTGAAGGACGTTAAGATCGACTACGCTTGGGGCGGCACTCTTGGCATCACGATGAAGCGCCTGCCCTATGTGGCCCGGCTCGCGCCGAACATCCTCTCGGCCTCGGGCTATTCCGGTCACGGGGTTGGGACCGCGACCCATGCGGGCTATCTGATGGCCAAGGCGATCGAAGGCGATGCCGCGGGTTTCGACACGATGGCCGCGATCCCGACGCAGGCTTTCCCCGGCGGGGCCTCTCTGCGGAGCCCGCTTTTGGTGCTTGCGATGCTTTGGTATGCGACGCGGGATCGGTTGGGGCTTTGACTTCGCTCTGAGCGGTCGCGCGGGTTTGGCTGGTGGTGGAGTGCGGGGGCTCTGCCCCCATCGCGCCTTTGGCGCGATTCCCCCGAGGGTATTTGAGAAAGGATGGAGGGGAAGAGGGGGTGGCCTGTTGTGGGGGCATCCCCCCTTGGTTTGCGCGGGCGTTTGTTTTACTATTCTGGAAATCATTATTCAGGATTTTGAAATATGGCTTTGCCCGACATGCACCGTGCCGAACCGATCCCTGCCGAAGCGGAGGCCGCCATTGCGGAGCTTTTGCAAAGTGGCGATCTTTTTCGCTATACTGCGGCCAAGGACGCGCCTGTTTCCCTGTTGGAGGTCGAATTTGCGCAGATGATGGGCAGTGAATATGCGCTGGCCGTGTCCTCCTGCTCGGCCGCGCTGTTTCTGTCCTTGCTTGCTTTGGACTTGCCGGTTGGGGCGCCGGTGTTGATCCCGGGTTTCACCTTTGCTGCCGTGCCTTCTGCAGTGATCCACGCAGGCTGCAAGCCGGTGCTTTGTGAGGTGGGCGAGAATTACCGTGTGGATTTGGAGGATTTCGCCGCCAAACTGCCGGGCGTTCGGGCGGTGATCATCAGCCATATGCGGGGGCATACTTCGGATATGGATGCGATCATGGGGCTTTGCGAGGCCGCTGGCGTGCCGGTGATCGAAGACGCGGCCCATTCGCTGGGCACGCTTTGGCGGGGGCGGAAAATCGGGACGATTGGCAAGATCGGCTGTTTTTCCTTCCAGTCCTACAAGATGATTAACGCGGGCGAAGGCGGTATCCTGATCACCGATGACGCCGATCTGGTGGCGCGGGCGATCATCATGTCGGGCGCTTATGAGCATAATTGGAAGAAACACGCGGCCCTGCAAGACAGTTTTGCCAAATGGCAGAACCGGCTGCCGCTGTACAATCTGCGCATGTCCAACCTTTCGGCTGCGATCATCCGGCCGCAATTGCCGCATTTGCCGCGCCGGGTGGCCGATGGGCTGCGCAATCACGATCACATGGCGGCGCGGCTGGCGGCCTCCCCCTTGATCGAGGTGCCGAGCCCCCTGCCCGGTGAGACCCGGGCGCCGGATTCGATCCAGTTCAATCTGGTGGGCCTCTCTGATGCCAGCATCTGCGCTTTCGCGGCAGCGGCGGAGGCGGTGGGGGTGAAGGTGCAGGTCTTTGGCCAAAGCACCGACAACGCCCGCGCTTTTTGGAACTGGCAATTCATCGAAGACCTGCCCGAGCTGCCGCGCACCCGCGCCATGCTGATGCGGGCCTGCGACGTGCGGCTGCCGGTGCAGTTGACACTGGAGGAGATCGACGCCGTGGCGGATGTGATTTTGGGCGCGCTGAGGGATGTGGCCGAGGCGCAGGCGGCCTGAGGCGGGCGCGCGACGCCCGCGTCTTCTGGGGTTAGTTCAGCTTTGACAGTTTATCCTGCAACTCTGCCAACTGCTTTTTGATCGCGTCCAGATCGTCGCCCTGTTCGGCCTGCTGTTTGGGCGGCTCTGGCGTGGTGGATTTGGCCCAGCCGCCGGTCATCGCCTTCATGAAGGCTTCTTGCTGCGCCTGCATCGCTTCCATGCCGGGCATCTTGGCCATCGGGTTCATCGCGCTCATGTTTTCGATCGCCTTGGATTGGCCATCGCGCAGCATGTCGAAGGAGGCCTGCAGAAACTGCGGCACCACCGAGACATTGCCTGACATATAGCTGCGCACCAGATCGGTCAGCACATCGACCGGCAAAACGGCTTCGCCCCGGCTTTCGTGTTCGGCGATGATTTGCAACAGATACTGCCGTGTCAGGTCATCGCCGGATTTCAGATCGACGATCTGAACCTCGCGGCCATCGCGGATGAAACCGGCGATATCCTCCAGCGTGACGTAATCGCTTGTTTCGGTGTTGTAGAGCCTGCGGCTGGCGTAGCGTTTTATCAGCAAGGGCTTCGGTTTGTCCGCCATGATGTTACTCCCGACCAATGGTGCTGCATCGCAGCTTAGGACAGCGATCGGCAAATAGAAAGAGCGCATGACAAAAGGGCAGGCCCGTCTGGACCTGCCCTTTCTTTAAGCATTCCCTGGCGCTGGAAAGCCCAGCGTCAGATTTACTTCACTGTCGCTTTTTTAGCGGCAGCCTGTGCGGTGGCCACGCCTTCGGTGGTCGCGGCTTTGGCGTCGCTTTGCAGGTCTTTGCCAGCCGACATCATCAGCTCGACGGTGTCCATCTGAACCTTTTTCGCGATCTCGGCGAAGGCGGCCATATGCTCGGCAGCGGATTCGGCGGAGGCGGAGGCGAAATCGGTCATCGCTTTGGCATAGTCCGTGGGCTCGGCTTTGACCTTGGTCATCTCGGTCAGGCGGGCCAGCGTCTCTTTGGTCCAGGCTGTGGAGATGTCGGCGGATTTTTCAGCCGCGTCGAAGGCAACGCCGGAGAGTTTCTCGTTCAGGGTGGCGGTGTTTTTGAATGCGTCTTGCATGGCGGCGTTATCCACCGGGAAAGCGCCCAGAACGTCTTTGAACATCGCGGTCATGTCAGGTGTCTTGGTCATGTCTCAATCCTTTTAATGCTACTGTGGCAAGGGAGCGGGGAGACCCGTCCGTTTCGCGTCTGACCACAACATAGATGCCGCAGCGCAGCATTTCAAGGTTTTTTCTGCATTGCAGCATGAGCCCGAAGGGTGTTTGGATTACCTAAGGTAATCAGTCGTTTGCCTTGCGGGTCACATAGCTGCCCGGGGCATCGGCGAGAATTTCCCGGCCATCGTCGCCGGGAAACCGTGCGGGAATCATTGCCCCTGCCCGTTTGGTGAGCCACTTGCCCCACCGCGGCCACCAAGACCCTTCGTGAAAGGCGGCGGCCTCGCGCCATGCGGCGTAGTCCTGCGTGAGATCGCCGTTCACATAGTGGCCGTATTTCTTCCGATTGGGTGGATTGACGATGCCCGCGATATGGCCCGATTGCGCCATGATGAAGGTCTTGTCCTTCGAGCCCATCTGCTGCACCCCGCGGTAGCAGTCTTTCCACGGCGCGATGTGATCCGTCTCACAGGCCACGGCGCAGAGCGGCACCTCGATATCATCCAGCGTCAGCCGCTCTCCGAGAAGTTTGAAACCGCCCTCGGCCAATTCGTTTCGCTGGCAGAGACCGCGCAGGTATTGCATTGCCATCTGCCCCGGCAGATTGGCCCCGTCGCCGTTCCAATAGAGCAGGTCAAAGGCCGGGGGCGTCTCGCCCATCATGTAGCTGCGCACGGCGGGGCCATAGACCAGATCGTTGGAGCGCAGGAATGAGAAGGTGCGCGCCATGACGACCGAGGGCAAAATGCCCTTATCCGCCGTCTCGGCCTCGATCCCGTCGATGAAGTCATTGGTGAGGAAGGGCTGAAACTCCCCCTGATCCGAGAAATCGGTGAGCGCGGTGAAGAAGGTCGCGGATTTGATCGAGCTATCGCCACGTTTTTTCAACAGCGACAGGGTCAGCGCCAGTGTGGTGCCGGCGATGCAATAGCCCACCACGTTGAGGCGCTTTTCCTGAGTGATCGCCTTCACCTCTTCAATCGCGGCGAGGTAGCCCTCTTCGACGTAATCCTCCATGCCGATCTGGGCATAGCTGGCATCGGGGTTCACCCATGAGACGATGAACAGCGTGTGCCCCTGATCGACCAGCCATTTGACGAGACTGTTCTGCGCCTTGAGGTCGAGAATGTAGAACTTGTTGATCCACGGCGGGAAGATCAACAGCGGGGTTTTATGGACCTCTTCGGTGCTGGGGGAGTATTGGATCAACTCGAACATGCGGTTGCGAAACACCACCTTGCCCGGCGTGGTGGCGATGTTGCGGCCCAGCTCAAAGGCGCTGTCATCCGCCAGTTTCACGACCAGCTCGCCGTTATTGGCCTCCAGATCCGCGATCAGGTTCTCCAGACCTTTCACGAGGCTCTCGCCCTCGGTCTCCACCGCGCGTTCCAACACATCGGGATTGGTGGCGAGGAAGTTGGTCGGGGACATCATCGCGATGATCTGCTGGCTGAAATAGACCAGCCGCTTCTTCTCGGCCGGGTCCATGTCTTGGGCATCTTCGACCGCTTGGCGCAGCGCCTCGGCGTTGATCAGATACTGCTGTTTGATGAAGTTGAAATAGGGATGCGTTTGCCACAGCGGGTTGGCGAAACGTTTGTCGGTCGGCGCGTCCTCTTCAACCGGGGCCAAACCGCCCTTGGCCAGCGCCTGCTGCGCCTCGACGAAATGCGCGACCGATTTGGTCCAATAGCCCATCTGATGCTCCATCAAACGGGCCGGATTGGTCATCGCCTCGGCCCAGTAAGACTGTGCCGCCTTGGCGAAAAGCTGTTGGTTCGGCGCGTCCAACGCAGGCTGATGTCCTTCGCGCTGCGCCATCACACGGGTCAGGCGCTGGCTTAATTCTTCAACCTTTTTCAAGTTTTGCGCCATACGAGACAGGGCTTGAGGCTCGGCAATCTCGGGATTCTCGGATTCTGTTGTCATCTTAACCCTTACCTCCTATCTTCGCAGGTGCAGCATAAAGGAGCCCCCACATGCGCTATATGGCCACCTACGACATGATGGAGTCCATCCGGAACACCAATCAATGGCTCGGCGCTTCTGCGCTTGCTATGGCATCCTACCCGGCTTTCTCTCTGTTTCCAAACCCTGCGATGGAATGGCTCGCCGCTTGGGGTGAGGTGACGGAACGGACCTTTGCCCGCATGGTCGTGAAACCCGATTGGGACATCCCCCCGGTGGTCGGCCCCACGGGGCAGGACTGTCTGGTCAGCATCGAGCCTGTGATGGAACGGCCCTTTGGCGATTTGCTTAAATTCTCGGTCCAAGGCCGCAAAGAGACGGGCCGCAAGGTTCTTTTGGTCGCGCCGATGTCGGGTCATTACGCCACGCTGCTCCGTTCCACTGTGATCTCCCTGCTGCCTGATTGCGACGTCTATGTGACGGACTGGCACAATGCGCGTGATATTCCAGTTAGTGCGGGGAAGTTCGACATCGAGGATTATACGCTCTACCTCGTTGATTTCATGCATCACCTTGGCCCTGACACCCATGTGATCGCGGTCTGTCAGCCTGCGCCGCTGACGCTGGCCGCCACTGCCTATCTGGCCGAGGAAGCGCCCGAAGCACAGCCGCGCACGCTGACGCTGATCGGCGGACCGATCGATCCCGATGCTGCACCTACAGACGTGACCGATTTCGGCCATAGCGTGACCATGGGCCAGCTTGAGCAGATGATGATCCAGCAGGTCGGCTTCAAATACGCGGGCGTGGGGCGCAAGGTCTATCCGGGGCTGTTGCAGCTTACTTCTTTCATTTCGATGAATAATGACACCCACCGCGATGCCTTTGCCAATCAGATCACCCGCGTGGCGCAAAAGACGGCGCATGAGCATGACAAGCACAACAAGTTCTACGACGAATACCTCGCCGTGATGGACATGCCGGCGGAGTTCTACCTCTCGACCGTCGAGCGGATTTTCAAAGAGCGCGAGATCGCGCGCAACGTCTTTACCGTGGCGGGCCGTCAGGTCGACATCGGCAAGATCACCACCGTGGCGGTCAAGACGGTCGAGGGCAGCAAGGACGACATTTCGGCCCCCGGCCAGTGCATCGCGGCGCTTGATCTGCTGACCGGGCTACCGGATGCCAAGAAGGCCAGCCATCTTGAGCAGGGGGCGGGCCATTACGGGATCTTCGCGGGCAAAAGCTGGCGCAACAACATCCGGCCCTTGGTGCTTGACTTTATCGACGCGAACAACGGCACGCCTGAGCCACAGAGCCCTGCGCCCCAAACCCCCGAGCTGCAAAAGCCCGCCTCTCAGAAACCCGAGGCCAAGAAAAGCGATAAACCCGCAGCGGCCTGACCCGCTGCCCTATTGCAGCACCAGAGGTTGATGCAGCCAGTCGCGCAGCGCGGCGGTGGTCGCCTCTGGCTGCTCTAGGCTGGGCAGATGGCCCGCGTCTTCGAGCACCGTCAGCTTGGCATAGGGGATCATCTCGGCCATGAAGGCATGGCGTTTGACCGGGCAGAGCGCGTCATGCTCCCCACAAAGCACCAGCGCGGGCACCTTGCACTTGCGCAGCACCGCCTGTTGATCGCGCCGCCGTTGCAAAGCGCGGGATTGGCGGACGAAGACATCGCCGCCCAGCGTCTCGGCCATCTCCATCGCGCGGGTCAGCACCTCGCCCCGCCCCTTGCCGGGGGCGAGGAAACCATTGGCCATCCGTGCCTGCATCGCCTCCCCCAGCTTGCCCGATTGCGCCATGATGATCTGCGGTTCACGGTCCGCGGCAATGGCGGGCAATTCGGCCAGCACTTGGGTCGCCAAGAGGGCGATACGGCTGATCCGGTCGGGCGCGCGGCGCAGCAATTCCAGCGCCACCACACCGCCCATGCCCTGCCCCACCAGCGCGAAACGCGGCGGCAGTTGATCCAACAGGCCCGAGGCAATCTCTTCGATCCGTTCGCCTTGGGTGATCGGGGCCAGCACCACGGTCCCGCGCGGGGAGAGCGCTTGGATCTGCGGCGTGAAGACACGCGCGTCGCACATCATGCCGGGCAGCAGAACGATCGGCTCAGCCATTGGGCAGGCTCCGGTGCGGTATGCGATTGAAATAACGTGGTTTCATGCCGTCCCCCTTGGGTTTGGCGGTCTCTTAGCATGGGTGGTTTCGGGGGGCAGCGGGACGCGGGCGCGTCGGCGGTTCCATGCCCGCGCCCTTGGTCACCCCGCGATGCCGGAGACCGTGTTGATCGCCTCGACGATCATCGCCAGACAGCGCGCGTCCGAGAACCGGTGATCGGCATCCTTGACCAGCGTCAGTTGCATATCGGGGCTCTGCGCATGCTCCAACAGCCGCACCGCCGTGGCCGTGCTGACGGCGGTGTCCGCCGTGCCCTGCAACAGGCGCACGGGGAACGGCAGGCTCAGCGGGTCGCGCAGCACCAACCGCGCGCGCCCGTCCTCGATCATCCGGCGGGTGATGACGTAGGGCTCCATATAGTCCGACGGCAATTCGACCAGCCCGACCTCTTCCAACGCCTGTTTTTGCGCCTCGGTGAAATTCGCCCAATAGCCATCTTCGGTGAAATCGGGCGCCGCGGCGATGCCGACCAACCCGGCGATCCGCTCGGGCAGATGCCGCGCCAAGAGCAGCGCCTGCCAGCCGCCCATGGAGGAGCCGACGACGATCAGCGGCCCCTCGGTCAGCGCCGCGACCGCGGCCAGCGTGTCTTCGTGCCAATCGCCAATGCACCCTTCGGTGAATAGGCCCGACGATTCCCCATGGCCCGAATAGTCGAAGCGCAGAAAGGCGCGCCCCTCGGCCCGGGCCCAGTCTTCAAGATAGACCGCCTTGGTCCCCATCATGTCGGACTTCAGCCCGCCCAGAAACACCACGCAGGGCCCCGCCCCTTCGGTCTTGTGATAGGCGATGCGCCGCCCCTGCGGCGTGTCGATGAATTTGCTGTCTGCCATGCTGCCTCCGTCGTTCGTCCAATCATGGGCATCGCGGCGGATGAGGGCAAGTCAGTCCTCGGCCAGATGCTCAACCTCCGGCAGCCAATGGGCCAACACGGCGGCGGCCAGCGCCATGACGGCAAAAAGCATCAGCGTTGCTTGCGCCCCGATCAGCGCGGCCCCGCCGCCCAGCACGCCCGCCAGCAGCAAGAGCAGCCCGATCACCGTATTGCTGACGGCAGCATAGGCGGCGCGTTGGTCTTTCGGGGCCATATCGACCAGATAGGTCGACCGCCCCTGCCGCACGCCGTGATAGGCGATCATCAGGATGAAGAGCACGGCAGGCATCGCCCAGACCGCCTGCGCCAGACCAAGGAACCACAGCCCCACCGCCAGCGCCATCGCCACTGCGCCAACGATGCCGGTCAGCATCAGCACACGGCGGCTCGACATATCCGACAGCCGCCCCCAGACGTAGGAGCTGACCAAAGACGCCAGCGCCGAGGCCAGCACCAAGGCCCCCAATTGGCCCAACTGCTCACTCTCTGACGAGCCCGCGAGCACCACCAAATAGGGCGGCGCCAGCGCGGTAGAGACCAAGAGCCCGCGCACCAGAATGAAAAGCCACAGTTCCCGGTTGCCGCGCAGCAGTTTGAAATCCACGCCATCGGCCTCTTCGGTCTCGCTCGGCGTTTCCATGATTGTCGAGAACAACAGCGCCGCGCCGATCCATAGCGCCGCCGCCAGCGCGATGGCCGCCACGACGACACCCCGACTTTGAAAAAGGCCCGACATCAAAAGCCCCGCAAAGATCACCACCCCGACCGAGGAGACCGACCCCGCCAAGCCGGTCACCGATCCGCGCCGGGTCTTGCCCACTGTCTTGCCTAGAATTTCCTTGAACGACACCGAACAGGCCGCGCGGCAAACGGCGAGCAGCGCCAGCGCGGCGCAGACCGCATAGCCCGCCGTGCCCCCCTCAAGGCTCAGCGCAGCAAGGGCGATCAGCCCCGCCGCCACCCCCTGCCCGACCGATCCCCAGACCCAAGCCCATTTGCGCCGCGCCATGCGCTGCACCACGCCCGCCAGCGCGATCTGCGGCAAAAGCGACCCGGCCTCGCGGATCGGCACCAAGGCGCCCGCGAAAACCGCAGGCGCGCCGAGGGCGCTCAACAGCCAAGCCAAGACCAGTTTCGGGTCGATCAGACCATCGGCCACTTTGGTCATCGACAGCGACACGATATGGCGCAGCCCGTTGCGCGCCTCGGCCTGCTGCGCCTTGTCGTCCAACCCCGGTGCCGGGTCGTCCGCCCCCGAAATCGTCTCGAATGCGCGCTGCGCCGTGTCGTCTTGCATCTGACCGATCCTCGTTGTTGCCCGCCTGACATAGCGCGCCATCGCCATGCCGCAACTTTCCCCAAGTGGCCCCGCTTGCATTGACAAGCCGCGCCCGCCCCGCCACATAGGCCCAACACATAACCCGCAACCGGGCGTCTCGTAGGCGCCAAACCGACGAGGAGCGCCCAAGATGGCCCAAATCTCCCTCACCCTTCCCGATGGCAACAGCCGGCAGTACGACGCCGGGATCACCGCTGGTGAAGTGGCTGCCGATATCTCTAAATCGCTCGGCAAAAAGGCCATCAGTGCCACCGTGAACGGCGCGCATTACGATCTGGCTTGGCCGATCGAAACCGACGCCAGCATCGCAATCCACACCATGGCCGACGAAGAACAGGCCAACGAGCTGGTGCGCCACGACCTTGCGCATATCATGGCCCGCGCCGTGCAGGAAATCTGGCCCGACACCAAGGTCACCATCGGCCCGGTGATCAAGGATGGCTGGTATTACGACTTCGACCGCGCAGAGCCCTTCACTCCTGAGGATCTCGGCCTCATCGAGAAAAAGATGAAGGAGATCATCAACAAGCGCGACCCAGTCCGCACCGAGGTCTGGGACCGCGCCCGCGCGATCAAACATTACGAAGACCTGAACGAGCCCTATAAGGTCGAGCTGATTGAGGCGATCCCCGGCGACGAGCCTCTGCGCATGTATTGGCACGGCGATTGGCAAGACCTCTGCCGTGGTCCGCACCTGCAACACACCGGCCAAGTGCCGGGCGACGCTTTCAAACTGATGTCCATCGCCGGCGCCTATTGGCGCGGCGACAGCAGCCGCGCCATGCTCCAGCGCATCTACGGCGTGGCCTTCACCGGCAAGGAGAAACTGCGCGCCCATCTCAACATGCTGGAGGAAGCCGCCAAACGCGACCACCGCAAGCTGGGCAAGGAAATGGGCCTGTTCCACATGCAGGAAGAGGCACCCGGTCAGGTCTTCTGGCACCCCAACGGCTGGCGCATCTACACCACCCTGCAAGATTACATGCGGCGGATGCAGGACCGCGACGGCTATGTCGAGGTGAACACCCCGCAGGTCGTGGACCGCAAGCTGTGGGAAAAATCCGGCCACTGGGACAAGTATCAAGAGAACATGTTCATCGTCGAAGTCGACGAGGACCATGCCCGCGAAAAGGCGGTGAATGCGCTCAAGCCGATGAACTGCCCCTGCCACGTTCAGGTCTTCAACCAAGGTCTCAAATCCTACCGCGACCTGCCGCTGCGCATGGCCGAGTTCGGCTCTTGCGCGCGCTACGAGCCTTCGGGCGCGTTGCACGGCATCATGCGGGTGCGCGGCTTTACCCAAGACGACGGGCATATTTTCTGCGCCGAGGATCAGATCACCTCGGAAACCGCGAAGTTCATCGCCTTCCTGTCCAAAGTCTATGCCGACCTCGGCTTCCATAACTGGACCATCAAACTCTCCACCCGCCCCGAAAAGCGGATCGGCTCGGACGAGACCTGGGACCACATGGAACAGGCGCTTGGCGATGCCTGCAAGGCCGCGGGCTATGACTTCGAGGTGCTGGAGGGCGAAGGCGCCTTCTACGGCCCGAAGCTGGAGTTCACCCTGACCGACGCCATCGGGCGCAACTGGCAATGCGGCACCCTGCAAGTCGACGCGAACCTGCCCGAACGGCTGGAGGCGAGCTTCATCGGGCAGGACGGCAATAAGCATCGCCCCGTGATGCTGCACCGCGCCACCCTGGGCAGTTTCGAGCGGTTCATCGGTATCCTGATCGAGGAACACGCCGGCAAGCTGCCCTTCTGGATCGCGCCGCGGCAGGTCGTTGTGGCCTCCATCACGTCCGAGGCTGATGACTATGTGGCAGAGGTCGTGGAGACATTGCGCGCCGCCGGCGTCCGCGCCGAGGCGGACATGCGCAACGAGAAGATCAACTACAAGGTCCGCGAGCATTCGCTGGGCAAGGTGCCGGTAATCCTCGCCGTGGGCGCGCGCGAAGTCGAAGAGCGCACGGTCTCGGTGCGGCGTCTGGGGCAAAAGCAGACATCCGTAAAGCCGCTCGACGCACTCACCGCCGAACTGGCACAGGACGCGACCCCGCCTGACCTGCGCTAAAGCGCTGTAACAAACATGCGCTCCGGCGGGTTTGCGGGCAATATGCCCCCTGCCTGCCGGAGCGTTTTTGTAACAATCCCTCCCTTCCTGCGCGGGATCATTACAACTTTCGCCGTTTTTCCGCGTGAATTCTGACGGGACTGTGACACACTCGCTCGTGACTGGCTTGTGAGCGAACGGGCTGCTCTAGTAAGCCTGTCAACACCGTCAGGAAGGGAAATGACAATGTCCAATACACTCAAGACCGCCGCCATCGCAGGGGCCGTCGCGGCCGCACTCGGCAGCCACGCCACCACCGCAACCGCCGCCTCGCAAGAGAAATGCTACGGCGTGTCGCTGGCTGGTGAGAACGACTGCGCCGCTGGCCCCGGCACGACCTGCGCCGGCACCTCCGTGACCGACTACCAGGGCAACGCATGGACCCTCGTCGACGAAGGCACCTGCGCCGAGATCGACCTGCCCGCCATGGCCGACGGGACCGAGCGGACCGGCTCTCTGGAGCCGCTCGACCGCGACCTGCCCGCTTAATCAAAGCGGTCCGGGCGGCACCCGCCCGGACCCTGCCCCGCCCCATGCCGGAGGCCGATATGCGCGACGATACCCCCCCTCTCACCACGCTGCCCAATGCCCCCGGGGTCGGATATAAATCCCGGCACTTCGATGGTTTGATGGCCGATCCCGGCCAGGTCCGCTGGATCGAGGTGCATGCCGAGAACTACATGGGCGACGGTGGCCGCCCCCATGCGCAGCTGCGTGCCTTGCAGGAACGTTTTGCCCTGTCGGTTCATGGCGTCGGCCTGTCGATCGGCGGCGAAGGCCCCCTCGACACCGACCATCTCGCGCGGCTCAAGACCCTCTGTGACCGAACCCAGCCCGCGTCCTTCTCCGAACATCTGGCGTGGTCGACCCATGGGATGGAGTATCTCAACGACCTCCTCCCCCTGCCCTATACCGAGGAAACGCTGACACGCGTCGCCGCGCATATCAATCAGGTGCAAGACGTCTTAGGGCGGCAAATGCTGCTCGAAAACCCCTCCAGCTACCTCGCATTCGAAGAATCTGACTTGTCCGAAACTGACTTTTTGGCAGAGGTCATCGCGCGAACCTCCTGCGGGCTCTTGCTGGATGTCAACAATGTCTTCATTTCGGCCACCAACCTCGGCCTATCGCCGCAGGGCTACATCGACGCCTTCCCGACAGACCATGTGGGGGAGATCCATGTGGGCGGCCATGACGACGACACCGACGATCACGGCGCGCCGCTGTTGATCGACAGCCATGGCAAAGAGGTCGTCGATCCGGTCTGGGACCTGCTCAGCTACACGCTGGCCCAAACCGGTCCAAAGCCGGTACTGGTCGAGTGGGACAATGACGTGCCCGACTGGCCCGTCCTGCGGGCCGAAGCCAATCGCGCCGCCGAGGTTCTGGCGTGACCGACCAGCACAGTTTTCGCGCGGGGCTGCTTGACCCCGCACGCCCCGCCCCCGCGGGGCTGCGCGATGGCAAGGGGCAACCGGCGGGCGCGCGTTATGGCGTCTATCGCAACAATGTCACCCATTCCCTGATCGCGGCCCTCGAAGTGGCCTTTCCGCTGGTGCGCAAGCTGATCGGTGCCCGCAATTTTGCCGAACTCGCGCCGCGCTATGTCCGAGCGCATCCGCCGAAATCGCCGATGATGATGCATTATGGCGCGGATTTCCCGGGGTTCATCGCAGGTTTCGCGCCACTGGCGAGGATCGGCTATCTCGCCGATGCCGCAAGGCTCGACCTCGCGCTGCGGTCCTCCTACCACGCCGCCGACGCGGCACCGCTGGATCCGCAGACCTTCGAGGCGCTCCCTCCCGATGCGCTGATGGGGGCCAAGCTGACCCTCGCCCCCGCGACCCGCCTTCTGCGATCAGATTGGCCGCTTTTTGACATCTGGCGCTATAATTTCACCGAGAACGCGCCCAAGCCGCGCAACGTGGCGCAGGACGTGGTGATCACCCGCCCCGCCTATGACCCCGCCCCGCATCTGACACCGCCCGGCGCGGCGCAATGGTTCGGTCACCTTGCCGAGGGGCGGACCTTCGGGGCGGCCCATGAAGCCACAGTCGGTGCCGCACCTGAGTTCGACCTCGCCGCCGCCCTAGGCTTTGCCCTGAGCCACGGCGTCTTCAGCGCGATTTCCGTGGAGGAAAGCCAATGACCCGATTTCTGCCCCTTTACCGCACCACCGCCGACCGACTGGAGCGGGCCGACTGGCTGCTTCCGACCCTTGCCCGGTTCCTCTTTGCCGCGGTGTTGCTGGTCTACTTCCTGAACGCCGGTCTAACCAAACTCGGCCCCGGCCCTTTAGGCATCTTCACCCCCTCCACCGGGGCCTACGCCCAGATCTTCCCTCGCGTTTTCGAGGCGGTCGGTTATGACAGCGACGCGCTTGGGCTGTTTCACTGGCTCGTCGTCGTCGCCGGAACAGTGGCGGAGTTCATCCTGCCCCTGCTTATCGTCATCGGCCTGCTGACCCGGCTGGCCGCGCTGGCGATGGTGGGCTTTGTCGTGGTGCAATCGCTGACCGATCTCTACGGCCACGGCAGCGCCCTCGGCGCGTGGTTCGACCGTTTCCCCGACGCCCATATCCTCGACCAGCGGGCGCTCTGGGTCTTCTTGCTTTTGGTGCTGGTCATCAAAGGGGCCGGCCCCCTGTCACTGGACCGGCTCATGACGGGCCGCGGTTAAAGCATCGCTCGAACGTCAGCTTCTATCTCTTTGTTCCACCCCAGAAATAGCCGATCACCCACCGCAATCAGGGGCCGCTTCATCAGGGCCGGATGGGCTTTAATCAGGGCCAGCGGCTCTTCCTTGCGGGCCGCGCCATCCAGCCCGCGCCAGGTTGTCGAACGGGTGTTGAGCAAGGCCGCACCAAACTGCGCGTGGGCCTTCTCCAAGACCGCTGTGGGCACGCCCTCCTCCCGCACATCGACCAATTGCGCCTCTGGCAGCGCCTTTTTCGCCTTGCGACAGGTGTCGCAATTTTTCAGCCCATAAATTAGCACATCCGTCTCCCTCAGCCTCGCGATCCCGCGCCCATTTGCGGATCTCGCAGCTGATCGCTTGATTTTTTTCCAGTCCGCGCGATCTTTCTATTATGGCGGGTCGCAATTCAATCGCTTTCGCCATTCTGCTGGACGCAGAGACGCAAAGACAAAGGAGGCGCGGAGATTATGCCAACTGGCACCGTGAAATGGTTTAACACCACCAAAGGCTACGGGTTCATCGCCCCCGAAAGCGGCGGTAACGATGTATTTGTTCATATTTCGGCGGTCGAACGGTCTGGCCTGACCGGCTTGGCGGACGATCAAAAGGTCAGCTATGAATTGACCGAAGGCCGCGACGGACGGCAGATGGCCACCGACCTCGCGCCGCTCTAGCCACGATATTGCAAGAAAATACCCGGCGTCCCGCGCCGGGCGTTGCTTGAAAGATCAGTTATACGAACAGCCCTTGGTCCCAACCGGGCAAGGCACGCGGGCTGAACGGCGCGGTGTGACCACGCGGTGACGGCGCTGCACGGGGTGCGCCTTGACCTCAGCATAGGTCATGGTCTGGTTCGGCGTGCCGCAGCAGATCGCCCCGCCAAGGGACACCGGCTGCAGCCCCGCCGGGCAATAATTTGCGGAACTGGGATAGGCGTAGACCTTGGGCTCTGCCGAGACCTGACCGGCCAGCCCGGCTGAAAGCAGCCCTGCCGCCACTGCAATAGCTGTCGTTACACGCATGATAACCCTCGTAATTATGTATAATATTAACGAAGATTGCCGGGGCGATTTCTTTTAGTCCAGTCTTTTATGGCAGGCCCGCTTTAGTTCAGCCGGGCCGGAAGGGTTGCATAGCCGTGAAAGCGGATGCGCCCGCCCCCTTGGCGCGCCGCGCTAATTTCATAATCCGGGTAGCGGTTCAGAAAGCGTTGAAGCGCGATCTTCCCTTCCATCCGCGCCAAGGTCAGCCCCACGCAGACATGCGGGCCACCGGCAAAGGCCAGATGCCGATTGGGCTTGCGCTCGATATCGAATTTTGTCGGCGCCTCAAAGACTTCCGGGTCGCGGTTCGCAGCGCCGATACAGAGATGCAGGTTGCTGCCCGCGGCAATCTCGACCCCGCCGATGGTGACCGGGGCCGTGGTTTCCCGGTTGCCGAATTGATTGGGCGAGCGGAAGCGCAGCACCTCTTCGATACAAGGCCCGATCAGAGCAGGCTCGGCCAGCAGCCGGGCCTTTTGGTCGGGATGGTCATGCAGCAGCGCAAGGGCGCTGCCGATCAGATTGGTCGTCGTCTCATGGCCCGCGTTCAGGATGAAAATACAGTTTTGGATCAACTCGATCTCGGTCAGCTGCCCCCCGTCATCCCCCGCGATCAACCGGGTCAACACATCGGTTTCAGGATCCCCCGGCGCGGCCCGGCGCCGCGCGATGAGGTCTTGCAGATAGGCTTTGAACTCGCGCACCGCGGTATGGCCCGCCTCAAGTTCTGCATCGCTCAAGGTCGGCTCCAGCGCGCCGAGGATCGCCAGCGACCAATTGCGAAGCGGGCCACGCTCTTCCATCGGCACGTCCAGCAGGTTGCCGATGATCTGCACCGGGATGCAACTGGCATAGTCCTCGATCAGGTCCGGCGTGGGGCTCAGCCCCTCAAGCAGCCGGTCTACCGTGTCGATCAACCCCGGCTCCATCCGCGCCAGCGCCTTGGGCGTGAGGGCCGAGGTCATGATCCGCCGCACGCGGGTATGCAAAGGCGGGTCATTGAAAACGAGGCTGGTGGTGTGATGTTCGAACAAGGGGCTGCCGGGGCCGAATTTCGGGGCAAAAGCGAGTTTCTTGTCCGAGATATAAAGCGTGGTGTCGCGGTAGATCGCGTTCAGATCCGCATGGCGGCAAATCAGGACCGAGCCGTCAGGCTGGCGCAGCATCGGGGCCTCGCGCAGCAGGCGGTCGTAATGGGGGAACGGGTTCTCGACAAACCCTTCGGGCGGTGCGGATAGATCAAACATGGCCCGCAGTGATGCCCGCCGCGCGGCCTATGTCAATGGCCGGTCAGCAGCGGCGCAGCCACTCCCGCGCGACGGCACGTGGACCGGATGTGCGCAGGCAAAGGTTGCCCAATTCGATCCATTCGTCTGGGTCGAATTCGGGAAAGAACGCATCGGCGCCGTCGATTTCCACATCCACTTCGGTCACCAAAAGCCGGTCCGCAAGGGGCAAAAGCGCACGGTAGATGCCTTCGCCGCCGATGCCGTAGACCCGGCGATAGCCCTCTGCCGCGCAATAGCCCAAAGCGGCTTGCGGGTCGCGCGCCACATGGACGCCCTCGACCTCGCTGCTGGAGACGACGCAATTCAGCCGGTTTTTCAACGGCTTGAAGGGCAAGCTCTCCCAGGTACGGCGTCCCATGATGATGGCCCCGCCGGTGGTTTCACGCTGAAAGAATTTCAGGTCTTCGGGCAGCGACCAAGGGATATCCCCGTCTTTGCCAATGGCTCCGTTGCGGGCGCGGGCGACGATCAGGCTCAGCATCAGACGGCCACCGGCGCTTTGATCGCGGGGTCGGGGTCATAGCCTTCGAAAGTGAAATCCTCATAGCGGAAATCGAAGATCGAACTGACCTCGCGGTTGATCCGCAGCTTGGGCAGCGGTTTTGGCGTGCGCGCAAGCTGGGTCTCTACCTGTTCCAGATGGTTGGAGTAGATATGCGCGTCGCCCATGGAATGCACGAAATCACCCGGCGCGTAGCCGGTGACATGGGCGAGCATTTCCAAGAGCAGCGCGTAGGAGGCGATGTTGAACGGCACGCCGAGGAACATATCCGCCGAACGCTGGTAAAGTTGCAAATGCAGCTTGCCGCCCGCGATACGCACCTGCCAGAGCGTATGGCAGGGCGGCAGCGCCATCTGGTCCACCTCGCCGGGGTTCCACGCCGAAACGATCAGGCGGCGGCTGTCGGGGGTCTTGCGGATCGCCTCGACCAGTTTGGCGATCTGATCGACCTGCCCGGCCTGATGCAGCACCGTGCCATCGGGCTGGGGCATCGGTTCGCCCACCATCGGGAAACGCCGCCACTGGTGGCCGTAAACCGGGCCGAGATCGCCGTTTTCATCGGCCCATTCATCCCAGATGCGTACACCGTTTTCCTTGAGATAGGCAATGTTCGTATCCCCGGCGAGGAACCACAAAAGCTCATGCACGATGGATTTTAGATGCAGCTTTTTCGTGGTGACCAGCGGAAAGCCATCGGCCATCCGGTAACGCTGCTGCATCCCGAAATGAGAGATCGTCCCCGTTCCCGTGCGATCGGTCGAGGTCACCCCCTGCTCCAGCACTTCGCGCAGCGCATCATGGTACTGTTTCACGCGGGCTTCCTCATCATTCGTGGCGGTTGCTTCTGCATAGCCTTCCGGGCCCTCGGCCTCAAGCCGATCAACAGACATCGCCCGCCCACTTTGACACCGCCGGTTTCGCCCCTAAACTCCACCGCGAAGCGCGAAGGGTTGATTTGCCCCCGCCCGCTTTGAACGACATTCAAGCTTGGAAGGGGCGCCGCCCCGTTCAGGCCAGCCAACCAAAGGAAAACCGATGCCCATCAAATACCTGCACACCATGGTGCGCGTGAAAGATCTCGACGCCTCCATCGCATTTTACAAACTTCTGGGCCTTGTCGAGCGCCGCCGCATCGACAACGAAGGGGGCCGTTTCACGCTGGTTTTCCTCTGCCCCCCGGGCATGGACGACGGTCACGCCGATGTTGAGCTGACCTACAATTGGGACGGCGACGACGCGCTGCCCAGCGACAGCCGCCATTTCGGCCACCTCGCCTATACGGTCGAGAACATTTATGAGACCTGCCAGCACCTGCAAGACAACGGCGTGACCATCAACCGCCCGCCGCGCGACGGGCGCATGGCCTTTGTCCGCTCGCCCGACAATATTTCCGTCGAACTGCTGCAAGAGGGTGACGCCCTGCCCGCGCAGGAGCCATGGGCCAGCATGGAAAACACCGGCCATTGGTAAGGGGTAGCCCCCGCGCCGCCCCGGCGCTGGTGATTGTAGCGCGGAGGGCTTTTCCGCCTCCCGCGCACGAGCCGCGTTTTTCTGATGCCCTGCCGAAGGCAGAGAGATGATCCGCGCCGCCCTCGCCCTTTCTCTCACCCTATCAGGCTCGCAATGGGCCGAGGCCGCCTGTCGGCAGGCGCTGGCCTTGGGGCTGGACGTTTCCGGTTCTGTCGATGCGCGGGAGTATCGGTTGCAGATGGGCGGTTTGGCCGAGGCGTTGGACGATCCGCGCCTGCGGGACGCTCTGCTGGCGCAGCCCGGAGATCACGTCGATCTGATGGTCTATGAGTGGAGCGGGTCCAGCGATCAGCGGGTGATACTGCCTTGGACGTCTCTGCGCGATGCGGCTACGCTTGACGATGCCATTACCCTTTTGCGCAGCACCGAGCGGATTGCGGCCTCTCCCGGCACGGCCTTGGGCGATGCGATGCAATTCGGCGCGCGGCAGTTGGCGACGCGTTCGGACTGCCGGAAACACACGCTGGATATTTCGGGCGATGGTATCTCGAACTTCGGCCCGCGGCCCCGGGATATACGCGACAGTCTGCAAAACACGCCCCTTGGGCCACAAGGGCTGATCATCAACGGCTTGGTGATCGGCGCGAAATACGCGGGCCTTGACGACGATGGGCAAGCCGAGGTCGGCGCGTTGGCGTCATACTACCGGGCCGAAGTCGTCCTCGGCCCCGGGGCATTCGTTGAGAAGGCAGAGGGGTTCGAAGATTACGCCCGCGCCATGACGCAAAAACTGCTGCGTGAATTGGACGGGCGGGCCTATGCCCACCTCCCCCCTGCCCGCGATCAGTAGATATAGCGGATCTGGTCCGTCCAATACCGCTCCATCCGTTTGAGCGAGCGGGTGATATCCTCGATCCCCGCATCCCCCAAGACGCCCTTGTTTTCCATCCCATCCGCATGGCGCGAGAAAAGATCGGCGACCACATCGCGGATATAGCGCCCCTTTTCGGTCAGCCGCACGCGCACGGATCGGCGATCAATCTCGCAGCGCTGGTGGTGCATATAGCCCATTTCGACCAGTTTCTTGAGGTTGTAGCTGACGTTGCTGCCCTGATAGTAACCGCGGCTTTTAAGCTCTCCCGCGGTCACTTCATTATCGCCTATATTGAACAAAAGCAGCGCCTGCACCGCGTTGATCTCCAACACGCCGACGCGTTCGAATTCGTCCTTGATCACGTCCAGCAGCAAGCGGTGCAACCGCTCGACCAAAGACAGGGACTCAAGATAGCCTGCCATGAAACCCTTTATGGCCATCGGCTGCGTGGCGGGGTCTTGAATGCTCATGCGAAATCTCCGGTTCACTTTGTTTGAACCGGAAACTCGCTAAAAAATCAGAATAATTCGTTAAACCCTTTCGGGTTTTCTGAATTAGCCTCGCGCCTCGGCCAATTGCCCGCGGATATCCGCGATCAAAGCCGCATATTCGGCAGGTACCTCGGCCTGTCCGCTGACCCAAAGATAGAGGTCGTGGTCATTCTCGTTCAGCACCTGGTCGTAAAGCGTGAGGCCCGCGTCATCCATCTGCGGCAACCGCGCCTCGGCATAGGCCGAGAGGATCAGGTCCATCTCCTTGATGCCCCGGCGCATAGAGCGCATTTGCAGGCGTTTGATCCGGTGTTCGGGGGCTTCAGCCATCTGCGGGCTCCGTCATGAGGCGCCGAATGCGCTTTTCCAATTTGCCGACAGTCTCGGCCTTTTTCAGCAGGTCGCTGCGCAGGGCGCGCATATCGGCCAGCACCTCTTCGAGGTCGACACGGCGCGCGGTCTCGCCCGCTTCGGGGGCATCGACGCCCTCCCCTTCGCCCGTGATCAACCACATCATCGAGACATTGAGCAGCCCCGCCAGCATCGACAGCCGGTTGGCGCGCGGCTCTGACAGGTCGTCTTCCCAGCCGCGCAGGGTGGACAGGCGCACGCCCAGCCGTTTGGCCAACATCGCCTGTGTCATGCCGGTCTGTTCGCGGGCCGCCGCGACCCGGTCGCCAAAGGTGGCGGCCTCGGGGCCGTACCAGTCAATCTCGTCGGTCATGCTTTATCTCCTGCCAGACACCCTTGCCGGGTGCGGGGACGCCCCCTATGAACGTGGAGATATTCATAAGCAACCCGAGGCTGAAATGGAACTGCTGTCCGCGACCCTTGATCGGGTCAAACCGTCGCCCACCATCGCCGTCACCACCAAAGCGGCAGAACTCAAGGCCGCAGGGCGCGACATCATCGCGCTTGGCGCGGGCGAGCCGGATTTCGACACGCCGCAGAACATCAAAGACGCAGCCGTGGCCGCGATCAACGCGGGCAAGACGAAATACACCCCCGTCGACGGCATCCCCGAATTGAAACAGGCGATCTGCGCCAAGTTCAAGCGCGACAACGGCCTCGACTACACGCCCGCACAGGTCAGCGTCGGCACCGGCGGCAAGCAGATCCTCTACAACGCGCTGATGGCCACGATGAACCCCGGCGAAGAAGTCGTGATCCCCGCGCCCTATTGGGTCAGCTACCCCGATATGGTGCTCTTGGCAGGCGGCACGCCGGTCATTGCCCCCGCGACGCTGGAGAATGATTTCAAGCTCACCCCCGAGGCACTGGAAGAGGCGATCACGCCCAAGACCAAGTGGTTCATCTTCAACTCACCCTCAAACCCCACCGGGGCAGGCTACAGCCGCGACGAGCTGAAGGCGCTCACCGATGTGCTGATGCGCCACCCGCATGTCTGGGTGATGACGGACGACATGTATGAGCACCTCGCCTACGATGGTTTCGAGTTCTGCACGCCTGCGCAGGTGGAACCCGCGCTCTACGACCGCACGCTGACGGTCAATGGCGTGTCGAAAGCCTATGCCATGACCGGCTGGCGCATCGGCTATGCCGCAGGGCCGGAAAAGCTGATCGGTGCAATGCGCAAGATCCAGTCGCAGAGCACGTCAAACCCCTGTTCGGTCAGCCAATGGGCCGCTGTGGAAGCGCTCAACGGCACGCAGGATTACATCGCCGAAAACAACGAGACTTTCGTGCGCCGCCGCAATCTGGTGGTTGAGATGCTCTCGGCCATCGAGGGCATTACCTGCCCCACGCCCGAGGGGGCGTTTTACGTCTATCCCTCCATCGCCGGGCTGATCGGCAAGTCCTCGGCGGCGGGCACCAAGATCACGGATGACGAGGCTTTCGCCACCGCTTTGCTTGAGGAGACCGGCGTTGCGGTCGTCTTTGGCGCGGCCTTCGGGCTTTCGCCGAATTTCCGGGTCAGCTACGCTACTTCAGATGAGGCGCTGAAAGAGGCGTGCAGCCGCATCCAGAGCTTCTGCGCCGGGCTAACGTAAGGGACAACACCATGGCGGGCGATCTTCCCGACTATTACTTCAGGGTCCGCGAGAATGGCGCGGCGGTGTTTCGGCTGGATGCCGCGAACCGCCAGCGCCGGATCGAGATGGAGCAGATCGCCGTCGTCAACATCCGCAACGGAGAGGTAAAGCCCCATGGGCAGCACCGTTTGACCGAGGCCGATCAGGCCGAGATTGCCCGCTGGACCAAGGTCCGCCGCGTGACCCTTGCGGCGCGCGAGATCGATGACATCCGCCGCGCGGTGGAGCATCTGAACCTCACCACCCAATGGGCGCAGTCCCGCGCCACGGATGCCGAGCTTGAGGCGGTGACGGATGAGTTGCTGCTGGCCATGCACGACCTGCGCAGCACGCTGGTACGCAAAAAGGCGGATCGGATGGACCGGGGCTGACGCTTAGACCGCCAGCCGCTTCACGATCACACCCCAGAACCGCGCATTCAGCAGCAGCCCGGCCACGGCCAGCCCCGCCACCAACCCGGCCCAGATGCCCATCGCTCCGAAGCCCAGCACAAAGCCCAGCAGGTAGGAGCAGGGCATGCCGACGATCCAATAGCTGACCGCGGCCATGACCATCGGCACTTTGGTATCCTGCACCCCGCGCAACAGACCAAGGGCTACCACCTGCGCCCCATCGACCAGTTGGAACAGCGCCGCCATCACCAGAAGGCCGGTGCCGATGGCAAGGATCTCGGCCCGCGCAGGCTCATTCTCTTGCATGAAGACCGAGATCAGCGGCTCGGGGTAGCCGACGAAACCGATCATAGTGATCAGCGCAAAGACCAGCGACAGGACCAGCACGATCACCGCGCCGCGCTTCATATGCGGCACGTCGCGGCGGCCATAGGCATTGCCCGCGCGGATCGTGGCGACATTGCTCAGCCCCAGATGCACCATGAAGGTCAGTGAGGCGAGTTGGATCGCGATGCCATGTGCGGCCAGCGGGATCGTCCCCAGCCAGCCCATCATCAGCGAGGAGGCGGCGAAAAGGCCGACTTCGCTCAGCGTGGTCAGGCCAATCGGCAGGCCCAGCGTAAACACCCGCAGCAACATCTGCCCGTCCACCCGCCAGAGGCGCACGAACAGGCTGTGCTGCGGCAGGGCGATCAGCACATAGATCACCACCCCGATCAACGAGACGCATTGCGTCGTGACCGAGGCCACAGCCGCCCCCATCACGCCAAGCTCCGGCGCGCCCCAGTTGCCGAAGATCAGCGCGTAATTCGCCAACGCATTGACCCCGGCGGCCAGCAGGGTGATCCACAGCACCACCTGCGTGCGCTCCAACGCAGCGAGGTAGGATTTCAACACCATCACCAAAAGCGCGGGCAGAATCCCCCAGCCCGCCACTTTGAGGTAATCGCCCGCCCGGTCAGCAAGGTTCGGCCCCTGCCCCAAAAGGTCCAGCACCGCGGGCGACCAGATCATCGCGGGCAGCGCGATCATGGCGAACCCCACCGAGAGCCACAGCCCCATGCGCGTGGCGCGGCGCAGGCCGATCTCGTCATCCTCGGCGTCATAGGCGGCCACCAAGGGCATCACCGCCATGGCAAAGCCCGAACCAAAAATGAACAGCACGAAGAAATAAGTGCTGCCCAGAACAACCGCCGCCAGTGCCTCGACCGAATACCAGCCGAGCATGACGGTATCGGTCACGCCGATGGCCATCTGTGCCAGATGCCCGCCGATCAGCGGCAGGCCGAGTGTCAGGATCGCCCGGACGTGATTGCGGTTGGTCATAGTCTTGCTCATGGCCCAAGCCTTACGCCGGGTCGCTGCAAAGGGGAAGTGCGGTTTTTACGCTCTGCCATGGGTTTGCGCGGCGTCGATGCCACTGTTTTGCCATGAAATCCTTGCGTCCGCGGCCCTTAACAGCAAAGCTGATGGCAGGAGGGCTCGCGATGGAACCGACACGGACCGAAACCCGCCGATTGAACGGTCAGGAGATTTTCATTCGCCACTGGGGCGATGAGAGCCTGCCGCCGTTGTTGATGCTTCACGGTTTTCCCGAATACGGCGGCGCGTGGCGTGATCTGGCACCGCTGTTGAGCCAAGACTTCCACTGCATCGCCCCCGACCAGCGCGGCTATGGCCAAAGCAGCGCGCCCGAGGGGATCGAACCCTATGCGATGGCGCATCTCATGGCCGATATGGCCGCTTTGATCGGCGACAGGCCGGTGACCGTCTTGGCACATGACTGGGGGGCCTCCGTGGGCTACGCTTTGGCGATGTTCCGGCCTGAGCTGGTGGCCCGGCTGGTCGTCCTCAACGGCGTGCATCCCGTGCCGTTTCAGCGCGCCATGGCCGCAGGCGGTGCGCAGTCGCGCGCCTCGCAATATATTAACGCCCTGCGCGCCGAAGGCAGCGCGGTGCGGTTGGCGCGGGACGATTTCGCGGGCCTGCTCGACCTCTTTTCCGCCCATATGGACCTCAGCTGGCTGACGCCCGCGCGGCTTGAGGACTACCGCGCGGAATGGGGGCGGCCGGGGCGGCTCAGGGCGATGATCAACTGGTATCGCGCCTCCCCCCTGCAAGTCGCCGCGCCCGGCAAGCCCCTACGCGACCTGCCAGAATTCCCGGTCGACCGTTTGCGCATCACCTGCCCGCATCTGCTGATTTGGGGAACGGAGGACACCGCCCTTCTGCCCGAAGCCACCGCCGGGTTGGAGGCTTTCGCGCCGGACCTCACCCGGGTCGAGATCGAAGGGGCGGATCACTGGCTGCACCACCAAAAGCCGTCGGAGGTCGCGGCGGCGGTGCTGGACTGGAGCAGGCAGCGGCCCTTGTAAAATGGGCGAAATAATGTATATTAAGATATGCATTCAGGAGCCGCGCCATGACCCGCATTCACACCAACCACATCGCCACCATGACCGAGATGCGCGAGCCGCATAAGGTATTGGAACGCTCGGGCGGCAAGCCCGTGGCGGTGATGAAGAACTCGCGCTGCGTGGGCTATTTCGTACCCGCCGAGGCGACGTTGCAAGAAGAGCCGCGTGTGGCCACGCTGGATGAGGTGATGGAGAGCATTGCCCGCAGGAAGCACATCAATCAGCCCGTTCTGGACTACCTCAAAGATAAATGACCTATGTGCTGCTTTCACCTGACCTCGTCGTCAAAATTCACGATTCCGCACTGAACCCAGGCGAGTTGGCCGGCATGGCCTTGGACAAATCGCTAGAAGGGGCATTGGCGCGGGTCGATAACCGGCTAGTCTACGGCATGATCGAAGATGTTTTCGACCTTGCCGCGGCCTATTGCGTGGCAGTTGCCACCGGGCATGTCTTTAACGACGCCAACAAGCGAACCGCGCATCTCGTTCTCGATATCTGCCTTGATCTCAATGGGGTGCAGCTTGACCACGAAACCATCGAGGCAGGCGATCTGATCCGCGAAGTGGCCCAAGGCCGCATCGATGAAGAGACCCTTGCCGATTGGCTGCGCGCCAAAGCTGGCTGACCGGGGCAAAACAGCAGCCCAAGACAAACCCGCGATTGCCCCCGGCGCGCGGGGCTGTCAAAATGGCCCCCACCCACAAACAAAGAGCAGGCCCGCATGACCGACCTTCTTTCCGGCCAGGAACCCACCGAATACGATGCCTCCTCCATCGAAGTGCTGGAGGGGCTGGAGCCCGTCCGCAAACGTCCCGGCATGTATATCGGCGGCACCGATGAGCGCGCGCTGCACCATATGGTGGCCGAGGTGCTCGACAACTCGATGGACGAGGCTGTCGCGGGCCATGCCAACCGGATCGAGGTGGAGTTGAACGCCGATTACTCGGTCACCATCCGCGACAACGGCCGCGGCATCCCGATCGACCCGCACCCGAAGTTTCCCGACAAATCTGCGCTCGAGGTGATCCTCTGCACCCTGCACGCGGGCGGCAAGTTCTCGGGCAAGGCCTATCAGACCTCGGGCGGTCTGCACGGGGTTGGCGCTTCGGTGGTCAACGCGCTCAGCGATTCCATGGTCGTACAGGTCGCGCGGAACCGTGAACTCTTTGAGCAACGCTTCTCGCGCGGCATCCCGCAGGGCCCGGTGGAGAAGATCGGCGCGGCCCCCAACCGCCGGGGCACCACCGTGACCTTCCACCCCGACGAACAGATTTTTGGCGCGCACCGCTTCAAACCCTCGCGCCTGCTCAAGATGGTCCGCTCCAAGGCCTATCTCTTCTCCGGCGTCGAGATCCGCTGGAAGTCCGAGATCGAAGACGGCGACACGCCGATGGAGGCGACCTTCCACTTCCCCGGCGGCCTGGCCGACTACCTGCGCGAGACGCTGGGCAAGGCCACGACCTATGCCGAGAACCCTTTTGCGGGCACCGTCGAGTTCCAAGAGCGCTTTGGCGTGCCGGGCAAGGTCGAATGGGCGATCAACTGGACGCCCGCGCGCGACGGTTTCATCCAGTCCTACTGTAACACCGTCCCCACGCCCGAGGGCGGCACCCATGAAAGCGGCTTCTGGGCCGCGATCCTGAAAGGCATCCGCGCCTACGGCGAGTTGGCCAACAACCGCAAGGCCAAGGACATCACCCGCGACGACCTGATCACCGGGGGTTGTGCGCTGGTCTCCTGCTTTATCCGCGAGCCGGAGTTCGTGGGCCAGACCAAGGACCGTCTGGCCACCACCGAGGCGCAGCGGCTGGTCGAAAACGCGGTGCGCGACCATTTCGACAACTGGCTGGCGGCGGATACGAAATCCGCGGGCGCGATCCTCGACTTTCTGGTGCTGCGCGCCGAGGAGCGGATGCGCCGCAAGCAGGAGAAAGAAACCGCCCGCAAATCCGCCACCAAGAAACTGCGCCTGCCCGGCAAGCTGACCGATTGCACCAGCAAATCGCGCGAGGGCACGGAGCTTTTCATTGTCGAGGGCGACAGCGCCGGCGGCTCCGGCAAGGGTGCGCGCAACCGCGAGAAACAAGCGCTGCTGCCGCTTAAGGGCAAGATCCTCAACGTGCTGGGCGCTGCCTCCAGCAAGCTGACGACCAATGCCGAGATCAACGACCTTTGCGAGGCGCTTGGCGTCGGCATGGGCACCAAGTTCAACCTCGACGATCTGCGCTATGACAAGATCATCATCATGACCGACGCCGACGTCGACGGCGCGCATATCGCCTCGCTTTTGATGACCTTCTTCTTCACCCAGATGCGCCCGCTGATCGATGCCGGGCATCTGTATCTCGCCTGCCCGCCGCTGTTCCGCCTCACCCAAGGTGCAAAACGGGTCTATTGCCTTGATGAGGCTGAGAAAAACATGTGGTTGGAGAAGGGCTTGGGCGGGAAAGGCAAGATCGACGTCAGCCGCTTTAAGGGTCTGGGCGAGATGGACGCGAAGGACCTTAAGGAGACCACGATGGACCCCGAGACCCGCAAGCTCATCCGCGTGACCGTGGACGAGGACGTGCCGGGCGAGACCGGGGATCTGGTGGAGCGGTTGATGGGGAAGAAGCCGGAGATGCGCTTTGCTTATATTCAGCAAAATGCGCAGTTTGTGGAGGAGTTGGATGTTTGAGGGGGCTGAAAAGAGCCAACCCGAAGCTTAAGTTGAGTTTGACCGAAGAAAACAACTATGGGAATAGTTACTTTTTTAACTGAGGTAATTTCCCATGACCCTAAACGGCTATAAGCTTAAATGCGATTTTTCGGTTGGGGAAGCGATAGGCCAAATCATCATTTGGATTCTGCTTTCCGTTATAACTTTTGGTTTGGCTTTGTTCGTCCTGCCTTATTACTTTTTGAAGGCGCCGATGAACCGATCCACCTTGGTCGACCCTGCGGGAAACACTGTGGGGAAGATCAATGTTGAAGTCTCTTTCGCGGACATCATAGGGCACGCATTGTTCTGGCTTCTACTGTCGATCATCACATTAGGCTTGGCGTATTTTGTTTACTGGCCTGCTGTGATCAAACGACTGCTTAATGCCGCTACAATTCGGCCTCTTTAAACGTCTTTTCTTAGGTGCTGGCAGGTCATCGTCGGCTCTAAGCCCAGCAGCATCAGCGCCCCTTCTTCCAAGAAGTAAGGCGTTTACGCTCAAATCGAAGTCATCTGAAAAACCAGCCCGGGACCCCGTCCCGGGCCGCGCCTGTCCGGGGCTCCGCCCGTTCAGACCTCAAACTCTCCCCCAGAGAGTTTGCGAGACGGTCTTCACCCTCCCCCACGGGGAGGGCGCACATGCGTGCACCCCGCGGCTTGCGCCGCCCTCCGGGCTGAAAAGGTCCACTGGACCTTTTCCAAGTAGCCCTCCGGCCCGAGGTCGGGCGCGGCCCTACTGTTTCGCGGCTGTCCAAACTTCCCCCTTGATCCACAGCCTGCCCCGCGCCTAACTCATTCCATGATCCGCGCACTTCTCCTCTGCCTCCTCCTCACCGCCTGCGGTCGGCCGCTGACGGACAACGAACGCGCCTATCTCGCCACCATCCACGGGCCCACCCTCAACTACGACCGCGTGCGCTTGCACGACGGCGCGCCCACCCGCGCGGTCACCTTCCGCCGCAAGCCGCGCCCGCGCACCACCTGCCGCGAGCGTATCCTGCCGCCGCAGGTGGGCGAGACCGTCACCTCGAAACCCGCCGCCGTGGCGCTCTTCAACCATGTGCTCTTCGACAAGGACTGGTACCTTGAGGATTACCTGCCCGACCATCCCGACCGCATCGGGCTGATCGCCGCCATGCTGCTGGCGCATGAGATCACCCATGTCTGGCAATGGCAGAACCGCGACCTCACCGGCTATTCGCCCCTGCGCGCGGCCTCCGAGCAGTTCTCCAGCCCGGACCCCTACCTCTTCGACGTGGATACCAAGCCGCGCTTCCTCGATTTCGGCTATGAACAGCAAGGCTCGATCGTGGAGGAATTCGTCTGCTGCCGCGCGCTCGACCCGCAGGCGCCGCGCACCAAGCGGTTGCATGCGATGCTGTCGGAGGTCATGCCCGTGGCCCCCCTGCCCCAGAGCCGCCCCTATGACGTGGGCCTGCCCTGGGACGGGGTCGAGTTAGAAAACATCTGCGGCTGAGTCAGACCGGCACCAACTGCCCCGCGTCGAGCCGGATTTGCCGGTCCATCCGGGCCGCCAGCTCGAGGTTATGGGTAGCGATCACCGCCGAAAGCCCGGTGCCGCGCACCAGCGCCATCAGCGCGGCGAAAACCTGATCCGAGGTCGAAGGGTCGAGGTTGCCCGTTGGCTCATCCGCCAGCAGCAGGCGTGGCGCATTGGCCAGCGCGCGGCAAAAGGCCACCCGCTGCTGCTCACCGCCCGACATGGCGGCGGGGCGGTGATCGGCGCGCTCGGCGATGCCGACCTGCGTCAGTAGCTCCCGCGCCCGCGCCTCGGCCTCCTTGCGCACCACGCCATTTGCCAGCTGCGGCAGCACGATGTTTTCCAGCGCCGTGAACTCGGGCAGCAGGTGGTGGAACTGGTAGATGAAGCCCACGTCGGCGCGGCGCACGGCCGTGCGGCGGCGGTCGCTCTGGCCCGTCAGGTCATCGCCCGCGATCTGCACCGTGCCGCTGTCGGCGGTGTCCAAAAGCCCCGCGATATGCAGCAGCGTCGACTTACCCGCCCCGGAGGGCGCCACCAGCGCGACCACCTCGCCGGGGGCCACCTCAAGGTCGATGCCGCGCAGCACCTGCACCTCGTTCGGCTTGCCGGGGTTGTAGGACTTGGAAATGCCGCTCAGGCGCAGGACGGGATCATTCATAGCGCAGGGCCTCCACCGGGTTCATCCGCGCCGCGCGGCGGGCGGGAAAGATCGTGACGACGAAAGACAGGCCGAGCGAGAGCGCCACGGCTGAGAGCACATCGCCCAATTGCAGTTTCGCGGGCAAGAAATAGATGCCGCGGATCGAAGCATCCCAGGCATTGCCGCCGCTGAGGTAGTTCACAAAGGCGAAGATCTGGTCGACGTAAATTGCAAACAGTACCCCCAGCACCACGCCCGCAATGGTGCCGATGATGCCGGTGAAGGCACCGCAGATGAAGAACACCCGCAGCACCGAGCCTTCGCTGAGCCCCATGGTACGCAGGATGCCGATGTCGCGGCCCTTGTTCTTGACCAACATGATCAGCCCCGAAACGATGTTCATCGCCGCAATCAGCACCAGCACGCTGAGGATCACGAACATGACCCGGTCTTCTATGTCGAGCGCCGAGAGGAAGGAACCCGAAGCGTCGCGCCAAGTCCAGACCTGCGCCCGCTCGCCCGCCGCCTGCATGAGCGTGTGCGCCATGGCGTCCACCCCCTCGGGATCCTCGACCATAACCTCCAGCTCATCCGCCACGCCCTCGCGGTTAAAAAAGCTCTGCGCCTCGGCAATTGGCAGGTAAACCCTTGTCTTATCAATATCGTAGCGCCCGGCAGAGAAGATATAGACCACCTCATAGGCATTGACCCGCGGGCTGGTGCCAAAGGCGGTCTTTACCCCATTGGGCGAGATCAGCTTGACGCTATCGCCCACCTGCACGCCCAAGGACTGCGCCACGCCGCTGCCGATGGCCATGCCATCTTCAAAACGCGTGATGTCACCGAAAGAACGCTCCGAAGGCTGGATGCCGGGGATGGTCATCAAATCGTCCGAAGCGATGCCGAAAACCTCGACCCCCGCGTTCGACTGGCGGCGATTGGCCATGACCTGTTGCCGCACCAGCGGGGCCACACGGGTCACGCCTTCGACGGCTGCCACCCGCTCGGCCATGGCCTCGTAATCGTCGATGGTGCGGTCGATCTGGCCGTTGGGCAGCACCTCTCCCATCGTGTAGACGGTGACATGGGCATTGGCCCCGAGGATCGTGTCGACGAACTCGGCCCTGAACCCTGAGCGGACCGAAAGCGTGGCGATCAGCGCGAAGACCGCCAGCGTGATGCCGATGAGACTGATCCACGTCATGACGCTGACGCCCCCTTCGGCGCGGCGGGCGCGCAGGTAGCGCCAAGCGATCATCCATTCAAAGGCCGCGAATGGGGCGGTGCGTGTGGGTTTGCTGGCCATGGGGGAAGGCTCCGGTCTGAGGTGCGCGCAACCTGAGGCTTTGCCCCAGCAGGGTCAAGAACGCAATGCCCGGCGGCGGCGGAAGCGCGCGGGCCATGTGGGCAGCCATAGCAGCAGGCGGGTAAGACTGGCCCCCGCGATGAACCCCAAACCGGCGAAGAGCCATTCGGCCCGGCTGCGCGGGGCTGTGGGGGCAAAGCCGCGCAGGGCGGCGCGCAAGGCTTCGGCATCCGGGTTACGCCATAGCAGATAGCAACGCAGGAACGGGCCCGCTGATTGGAGCCTCGGCAATGTGGCCTCAAGCCACCCTTGCCGTTCGATGTTGCGGCGCATGTCCAAGCGCCGACGCTCCAGCAGCGCCGATCCACGCAGCCGCGCCACGGCGCCTTCCCGGTCGAGCCCCGCGGCCTGCGCGGCGGCATCGAAATCCGCCACGACTTTGGCGAGGCGCTGCTCTGCCGCCTCCAGTTGAAACACATAGGCCCGGGTGAACCCCGGGCCTTGTGCGGCAATGCCTGCGCTTACGATCCCACCGGCCAATGTCAGCGCCCGCAGGATCATCGCGGCCCTCAGACGATACCGGCGTAGATCTTGGCGATCTTCTCAACCGCCTGTTCGGGCGGCAGTTCCTCGCTCTCGCCCGTGCGGCGGCTGGTGAGTTCGACCACGCCGTTCTTCAGCCCGCGCGGGCCGACGGTGATCCGCCACGGCAGGCCGATCAGATCCATCGTGGCGAACTTCATCCCCGCCCCGCCCTTGCGGTCATCATAAAGCGGATCGAGGCCCAGCGCCTTGAGGCTCTTGTAAAGCGCGTCACAGGCCGCGTCGGCCTCCGCATCGCCCTGTTTGAGGTTCACGATCCCCGCGTGGAAGGGCGTCACCCCTTCGGGCCAGATGATGCCCTTGTCGTCATGGCTGGCCTCAATGATCGCGCCCAGCAGACGGCTGACGCCGATGCCGTGGCTGCCCATATGCACCGGCACCTGTTTGCCGTCCGGCCCCTGCACCTTGGCGTTCATCGCGTCGGAATATTTGGTGCCGAAATAGAAGATTTGCCCCACTTCGATGCCGCGGGCGCTGCGCTGGCGTTCTTCCGGTACCTTGGCAAATACCTCCGGATCATGGGTCTCATCCGTGCGGGCGTAGCGGGAGGTGAACTCCTCCAGCACCGCGCGGCAGGCGTCGTGATCATTGGGGTCGATCTCGCGGTCGCCGAAGGTCAGATCGGTGATCTCGCTGTCATAGAAAACCTCCGACTCGCCCGTTTCGGCCAGCACGAGGAACTCATGCGTGTCGTCGCCGCCGATGGGGCCAGAGTCGGCGCGCATCGGGATCGCTTGCAGGCCCATCCGCTCATAGGTGCGCAGGTAGCTGACCAGATGGCGGTTATAGGCGTGCAACGCGTCCTCTTTGGTGAGGTCGAAGTTGTAGCCGTCCTTCATCAGGAACTCACGCCCCCGCATCACGCCGAAACGCGGGCGGATCTCGTCACGGAATTTCCACTGGATGTGGTAGAGCGTCAGCGGCAGGTCCTTGTAAGAGCCGACATGGCTGCGGAAGATGTCGGTGATCATCTCTTCGTTGGTGGGACCATAGAGCATGTCGCGGTCCTGCCGGTCGCGGATGCGCAGCATCTCGGGGCCATAGGCGTCATAGCGGCCCGATTCCTTCCACAGGTCCGCCGATTGCAGCGTTGGCATCAGCATCGGGATATGGCCCACGCGCTGCTGCTCTTGGTGCACGATCTCTTCGACCTTGCGCAGCACCTTGTAGCCCAGCGGCAGCCAAGAATAGATCCCCGCGCTGGATTGCTTGATCATCCCCGCCCGCAGCATCAACCGGTGGCTGACGATCTGCGCCTCGGCAGGGTTTTCCTTCAGCACGGGCAGAAAATATTGGGACAGACGCATGGTGTTTCCTCATTGACGCATTGCCCCCTGACTAGTGCATGTCAAAGGGCGAGACAATCACATCGCAGAGGTCTGGCGGCCCGCCGGGCCAGTTCCACCACGACCCCGCTCCGCGCCTCTCACCCGCGCGCCACCCGCAGCCAAGGCTTGAAACGAAACGCCACATGGGCGATGTGATGGCATTCCCTGCCGGAGAGCGCCATGGCCCTGCCAATCAGAGACCAATTGAAGTACTGGGGCATCGCGGCAGCGGTGTTCATGGTGGCGCTGTGGTTCATCGGCGATGTGATGCTGCCCTTCCTGCTGGGCGGGGCGATTGCCTATTTTCTCGACCCCGTGGCCGACCGGTTGGAACGTTTGGGGCTCAGCCGTACGATGGCCACCGCCGTCATCACCGTGGTGGCGCTTTTGGTCTTCGTGCTGATGGCGCTTTTGGTGATCCCGACGCTGGTCAATCAGACCGTGAACTTGATCGAGACCGCCCCCAAGCTCACCCGCAATTTCACCGATTTCATCACCGACCGTTTCCCCTCTCTCTTGGATGACGATTCGACCCTGCGCACCTCGCTGACGACGCTGGGCACCACCATTCAGGAACGCGGCGGGCAATTGCTGCAAACCGCGCTGGCCTCCTTTGCCTCGCTGATCAACGTCCTGCTCCTGTTCGTCATCGTCCCGGTGGTCGCGGTTTACCTGCTGCTCGATTGGGACCGTATGGTCGCCGCGATCGACCGGCTGCTGCCGCGCGACCATGCCCCGACGATTCGCCAGTTGGCACGCGAGATTGACGCGACGTTGGCCTCTTTCGTGCGCGGCATGGGCACGGTCTGCTTGATCCTTGGCACCTATTACGCCGTGGCGTTGATGCTGGTGGGGCTGCAATTCGGCCTCGTCGTCGGCTTTGTCGCGGGGCTGGTCACCTTCATCCCCTACCTCGGCGCGTTGATCGGCGGGGCGCTGGCGATCGGTCTGGCGTTGTTTCAATTCTGGGGGGATTGGCTCTCCATCGGTCTCGTCGCGGGCATCTTTGTGCTGGGCCAAGTGGTCGAGGGCAACCTGCTGACGCCAAAGCTCGTGGGCAACTCGGTCGGTCTGCACCCGGTCTGGCTGCTGCTGGCACTGTCCGTCTTCGGCACGCTTTTCGGCTTCGTGGGCCTCTTGGTTGCAGTGCCCGTGGCCGCCGCCATCGGGGTGATCGCGCGTTTCGCCACGGCCCGCTACCGCGAAAGCGTGCTCTACAAAGGCCGAGAGCCTGAAACGACCGTCGACGAGGACATCCGCTAACATGGCCCACCAACTCGGGTTGAACCTGCCCAGCCGAACGGCTCTGGGCCGCGACGCTTTCTTTGTCGCCCCCTCCAACGCCATGGCCATGGCGATGATCGACGGCTGGCGCGGTTGGGCGGGCGGCAAGCTGGCGCTGACCGGGCCGCAAGGCTCGGGCAAGACGCATCTGACGCATGTTTGGGCAGACCTTTCGGGCGCGCGGATCATCAGTGCGGTGGATCTGTTGGAGGCCGACATTCCCGCCCTCGCCCGTGGCCCCGTGGCGGTGGAGGATGTGCATCTGATCGCCGGTGACGCGGCGGCGCAAACGGCGCTGTTCCATCTGCACAACCTCGTGCTGGCCGAAGGTCAGGCGCTGCTGCTCACCGGCACCGGGCCGGTGGCGCATTGGGGGCTCACCCTGCCCGATCTGGTCAGCCGGATGCGCGGCGCCACGATGGTCGAGATGGAGGCGCCCGACGATGCGCTGCTCTCGGCCCTGCTGGTCAAACTGCTGGCCGACCGGCAACTGACGCCCAAGCCGGAGCTAATCAACTACCTCATGACGCGGATGGACCGATCCTTTGCCGCCGCCATCGCGCTGGTTGACCGGCTGGATGCCGCCAGCCTTGCACAGAAGCGCCCCCTGACCCGCGCACTAGCCGCGCAGGTGCTGGACATCGCCCCGCCGCGCACGTGATACTGGAATAATTAACGCAAGCCTTCGCAAACCCGTTACATTCCAATGTCATGAGGCCCGCATGACCCAAGCCGATTTCCTGCAAGCGCCCTTTCCGCCCGCCACCGATCTGCCCGATCTCGACACCGCCGGGCCGGGCCGGTTCTTTAACCGTGAGTTGAGCTGGCTCGACTTCAACTGGCGGGTGCTGGAAGAGGCCGAGAACCCGCGCGTGCCGCTGTTGGAGCGGCTGCGCTTCCTGTCGATTTCGGCAACCAATCTGGATGAATTCTATACCGTGCGCGTGGCGGGCCTGCGCGAGCTTGCGCAGGCGGGCAACACCACCGCCGCCGCCGATGGGCTGAGCCCCGGTGAGCAACTGGTGTTGATCAACGAAGACGCGCGCAATCTGATGATGTCCCAGCAGCGCGTGCTGGTCGACCTCATGGCCGAGATGGACGCGCAGAACATCATGCTGGAGCGCACCGCCGATCTGACCGAGGCCGATCACAAACATCTCGAAGGGGTCTTCCTCAACCAAGTCTTTGCCGTCCTGTCGCCGCTGGCCATCGACCCGGCGCACCCCTTCCCCTTCATCCCTAACACCGGCTATGCGCTGGCGCTGCAACTGGAGCGGACCCGCGACAAACGCCCGCTACAGGCGCTGCTGCCGATCCCGGCGCAGATCGACCGTTTCGTCCCCCTGCCCGCCCCTGATGGCTGCCTGCGCTACCTGCCGCTGGAAGATCTGCTGATCATCAATATCCCCAACCTCTTTCCGGGCTACAAACTCAAGGCGCATTTCGAATTCCGCGTGCTGCGCGACAGCGATCTTGAGGTCGAGGATGAGGCCGAAGACCTCGTACGGGAATTCGAGGTCGCCCTGAAACGCCGCCGCCGGGGCGAAGTCGTGCGCCTGACCCATTCCGCAGGCGCGCCGGAAAAGCTGAAATCCGTCGTCATGCGCGAGCTCTGCGTGCGCCCCCAAGACGTGATCGAGATCGACGGCATGTTGGGCATCGCTGACCTGTCGAAATTGGTGACCGATGCCCGGCCAGACCTGCTCTGGCCGCAGTTTACCCCGCGCGTGCCTGAGCGGGTCAGCGACCATGACGGCGATATGTTCGCGGCGATCCGGCAGAAAGACATGCTGCTGCACCACCCTTACGAGACCTTCGACATGGTGGTGCGTTTCCTTGCCCAAGCGGCGCGCGACCCAGATGTGGTGGCGATCAAGCAGACGCTCTACCGCACCTCGCGCGACAGCCCCATCGTCAGCGCGCTTTGCGAAGCGGCGGAGGATGGGAAATCGGTCACCGCACTGGTCGAGCTGAAGGCCCGCTTTGATGAGGCCGCCAACATCCGCCAATCGCGCCGTTTGGAGCGCGCGGGCGCGCATGTGGTCTACGGCTTTCTCGATCTCAAGACCCACGCCAAGATCTCGACCGTGGTGCGCCGTGAGGGCGATCAACTGGTGACCTATACCCACTACGGCACCGGCAACTATCACCCGATCACCGCGCGGATTTATACGGACCTGTCGCTCTTTACCTGCGACTCGAGCCTTGGGCGCGATGCGACAAAAGTGTTCAACTTTCTGTCGGGCTACGCCCCGCCGGAGCAGTTAGAAAACCTTGCCATTTCGCCCACGACGCTCAAGCCGCGCCTGCTTGAGATGATCCGCGCCGAGGCCGAACATGCCCGCGCCGGACGCCCCGCCGTGATCTGGGCCAAGATGAACGCGCTCATTGATGCCGAGGTGATCGACGCGCTGTATGACGCAAGCCAAGCCGGGGTGGAAATCAGCCTCGTCATTCGCGGCATCTGCGGGCTGCGCCCCGGGGTGAAGGGGCTGTCGGACAACATCCGCGTCAAATCCATCATCGGGCGCTTTTTGGAACACAGCCGCATCGTCTGTTTCGGCAATGGCCACGGGCTGCCGCATAAAAAGGCACGGGTCTTCATGTCTTCTGCCGATTGGATGGGCCGCAACCTGAACCGGCGGGTCGAGACATTGGTCGAGATCGAAAACCCCACCGTGAAGGCGCAAATCACCAGCCAGATCATGGCGGCCAATCTGGCTGACGTGGCGCAAAGCTGGGTCATGGGGCCGGATGGTAAATTCACCCGCCCGGCGATCCCTGAAGGCACTTTTGCCTTCAATTGCCACCGGTTTTTCATGGAAAACCCCTCACTTTCAGGTCGGGGCAGCGCCGGGGCGTCGGATGTGCCAAAGCTAACCCATACCGAGGATTGACCGGCAAGCGCCCCTTTGGCAATTGACCTCACCGCCCCCCTGCGCCAATTATCCAGTGAAACGGATGGCCCGCAGGAGCATTGATGGCAGACCAGACCGACCCTTCCCGAGCCGCCCCCGTCCCTGAGACGGGCGTGGCGGAACTGGGCCTTTTCGGAAAACCCTTGTTTCAGGATCCGGGCGCGCGGGCGCTGGCCCGCGTCGGCGTGGTGGATGTGGGGTCGAACTCCGTCCGGCTGGTGGTCTTTGACGGCGCGGCGCGCTCTCCGGCCTATTTCTACAACGAAAAGATCATGTGCGCCTTGGGCGCGGGCATGGCCGAGACCGGGCATCTGTCCCCCGAAGGGCGCGCCCGCGCGCTCTCGGCCCTGCGGCGGTTCAGCAAATTGGCCGATGGCATGGGCCTGTCGGAGCTTACCGTCGTCGCCACGGCGGCGGTGCGCGATGCCAGTGACGGGCGCGCCTTCTGCGCCGATGTGCTGCGCGAAACCGGGCTCCGCATCTGGGTGATCGACGGCGAGGAAGAGGCGCGGCTCTCGGCGCAAGGGGTGCTTTTGGGCTGGCCCGGCGCTTACGGCCTTGTCTGCGACATCGGCGGCTCTTCGATGGAGCTTGCCGAAATCTCGGGCGGGCGCGTCGGGCGGCGGGTCACCTCCCAGCTTGGCCCCCTTAAGCTGCGCGACCTCAAGGGCGGGGCCAAGGGGCGGCACGCGCATATCAAAGAGGTCATCACCGGGCTTCAGGAAAAAATGGGCAGCCAGCGCGACCGGTTGTTCCTTGTGGGCGGCTCATGGCGGGCGATCGCGCGGATCGACATGTACCGCCGGGGCTATCCGCTGCATGTGCTGCATGAATACCGCATGACCGTGACCTCGGTTCGCGAGACGGTGAAGTTCATCCAATCCTCCGATCTGGAAGAGCTGCGCAATGCCTGCGGCGTCTCCGCCAGCCGGATGTCGCTGGTGCCCTACGCCGCCGAGGTGCTGAGCCGTCTGGTCAAAACCTTCCGGCCCAAGGACATCGCCATTTCCAGCTACGGCATCCGCGAAGGCATGCTTTATGAGCAGATGCCGCAGCGCCTGCGCGACCGGGATCCACTGATCGAAGCCTGCTATTTTGCCGAGGCGAAGGACGCGCGGATGCCCGGTTTCGGCAAGGTGCTTTATAACTTCATCCTGCCGCTCTACCGCTCTGCCCCCCACGCCCGTAGGCGTTTGGTCAAAGCGGCCTGCCTTTTGCATGATGTCAGTTGGCGCGCGCATCCCGACTACCGGGCCGAGACCTGTTTCGACAATGCCACCCGCGCCAATCTCGGTGGGCTGAAACACGCCGAACGCATCTACCTCGGGCTGGCCCTGCTGCACCGCTATTCCAACAAGCGTGAAAACACGCGTTTCGAAGACCTCTATGAAATGGTCGACGAAAAGACCCGGTTGGAGGCCGAAATCCTTGGCAAGGCCATGCGCTTTGGCGCGATGCTCTGGATGGACAAGGGCGAACAGCGCGGCGAATTGCGCTGGTTCCCCAAGAAGAAGCAATTGGAACTCTGGCTCACCCCCGACATGGTCCCCCTTTTCGGAGAGGTCGCAGAGGCGCGGCTGAACTCACTCGCCAAATCGCTTGAGGCAGAGGTGCATGTTCGCACCGGCAAACGCGCCGCGCGTTAAAGCTCGATCTGCGGCGCGGGTTCGGTTGGAGTCTCTGGCGGGACCATCGGGTGATCGGGCTTGCGGCGGATGATGATATCGCCGTTGGGCTGCATCTCGGGCGCTTGATAGGCGCTCCAATCCTCGACCTCGTCCAAAAGTTCCGTAAGCTTCGGCCCCATCTCCCGCGCGAAGTCACGCAGCGCGGGGCGCATGGCCTCGGTGAACCCTTCAAACCCCTCCATGACCGGGCCCATTTCATCCATGATCCCGTCCATGAACATCTGCGCGCCGCGCTCCATCAGGCCGAGACCGCGTTCTTCGGATTCTTCCTGCGCATGGGCTGCGAGGGGCAGTACCGCACAAAGGGCGATAAGGGGCATAAAGCGTGTCATAGGATTGAAGTAGGCGGCGCCGCGCGCATGTCCAGTCTTACGCCACGCCGCTGGCAGCCCCCCGCCTAAAGATCGACATCCAGCGTGACTGGGAAGTGATCCGAGGCGGCCAGCAGCGCGTCACGCAGGGCGACGTCTTGCCAGCAGGCCGGGTCATCCATCGGGTGCCAAATCCGCCAGCGGGCCGCACGGGCGGCGATCTGCGGGCTGACCATGATGTAGTCAAGCAGCGCCTGAAGATAGCGTTCCTCCGGCGCGATCCAGAAACGCGCGCTGGTCGGCGCGGCCCCCAAACGGCGGCTGAGCGCCTGTTTGGCATGAGGATCGAACAGCGCCGCCGCCCCCTGCCCCAGCACGATCTCGACCGAAGAGCGACCAAACAGGCTTTCGAATTCATCCAACCCCGGCCCGTCGTTCAGATCGCCCAAGACCATTATGGGCCGTTCCGCCGCCAAATGCATGTCGATCCGCCGCCTCAGCCAGATCGCCTGTGCCAATTGCTTGCGCCGGTTGGCAATGGCGATGCGCAGCACATCGGCCTCGGACTTGGCCCCATGGGGCGCTTTGGATTTGAGATGCGCGCCGATCATCTGGAAGGTGAAACCGGCCTGCGTGGTCACCTCCAACTCCAAGGGCGGTTTGGAAAAGACCACCGCGTCTTCGGTGGCATCCACGTCAAGGTCGATCCGCAGCGTCTGGTCAAAGCGCGGGGCATTGGTGGCACCCTGAGGTACATGGCGGGCGCTGAGCTTGTCGGGATCATAGAGCAGCGCGATCTCTTGCTCAGTGTCGTTGGAAAACCCCATGACAGCGGCCCGCGTGCGCAGGGAAAACCGCGCGGCAAAATGCTCAAGCGCCGCCACGGTGGATTGCCACCGCCCGTGGTTCGGCGCCTCGATCACCATGACCGCATCGGCATCCAGGGCGCTGAACACTTGGCCCAAAGCCGCCGTCTGCTGCGCACGGGTCACCTGATAGCGCGAAGACCATTCGCCATCGTCGTAGAGCTGATTGTCATCGTCAAAAAGGCTCGCGAACCACTCCACGTTGTAGGTCGCGATGCGCATCAAGCGTGTTTGCCCGAGAGCGTTTCCCACGCGCGGTTGATGTCGATCATGCGCTTCTCGGCCATCTTGATCGCCTCTTGCGGCAGCCCGCGCGCCACCAGCGCGTCGGGGTGGTTTTCACGCACCAGCCGCCGCCACGCGCGGCGGGCCTCTTCCAACGTCGCATTGGGGCCGATGCCCAGAACCGTGCGCGGCAGGGGCGAGCTATCGGGCACGAAACGCGCTTTGAGCGAGGCGAAAGCCTCTTCATCCATGCCGAAAATCGCGGCCACATCCTCAAGAAAGGCGTTTTCGTTGGGGTGGTAGATGCCATCGGCCATCGCGATGTGAAACAGCCCCTCCATTAGGTCATGCAGGGTCTGGGGCTGGTCGCTGAACATCCGCGCGATGCGGCGGGCGTAATCCTCGAAACCGGTCACGTCTTGGCGGGCAAGGTTAAAGACCCGCGCCGCCCCCTCCTGATCCGCTTCGGCGATCTGGAACACTTCGCGAAAGGCGGTCACCTCATCGCGGGTCACCAGCCCATCGGCCTTGGCCATCTTGGCGCCAAGCGCGATCACCGCGATGGTAAAGGCGACCGAGCGTTCGGGCGGGCTGCGCAGCCGGTCAAAGACAGCCGACAGCCCCTCGCCCGCGGTGAGGGCTGACAGAGCTTCGGAGATGCGCGTCCAGATCGACATGGGCTGACCCTTTGGTATTCGGCCCCCAGCTTAACCGCTGGCATCGGGGAAGTCAGGATGCAGTCAGCGTTTTTTGCATCAAGATGAGATCGAGCCATTGGCCATGTTTGCGCCCCACCTCGGGCATCCGCCCGACCTGCGCAAAGCCCAGTTTTTCATGGAACGTCACAGCGCCGGGATTGGCGCTGCTGATCGCTGCGACCATGGTGTGACGGCCCTGCGCCGCTGCCGCCTCTATGGCCTGTGTCATCAGGTCGCGGCCCAGCCCCCGCCCCTGCGCCGCCTCGGACAGGACGATGCTATGCTCCACCGTCGCGGCATAGCCCGGCCCGCCCCGAAAGCTGCCATAGGTGACAAAGCCCAGCACCGCGCCCTCCCCTTTGGCCACCCAAAAGGCATCGGCGCGGGCGGCGATCAGCGCCGCGATTTCCGCCGGCGTCTTTTCGTCGGTGGTGAAGGTCGACAGGCTGTCGCGGATCATACCGTTCCACAGCGCCGCCACGGCGGCGGCATCCTGCGCCACGGCGGGGCGGATCGCGCCGCCCCTCAGGGCGGCGCTTCCGTCGTCTTGCATCACTTCCGCGTCTCGCGGATCAGCTTCAGGATATCCTGCGCGGCGGTTGGGATATTGGTGCCGGGACCAAAGATCGCCTTCACGCCCGCGTCTTGCAGGAACTTGTAGTCCTGCTGCGGGATCACTCCGCCGCAGATCACGAGGATATCTTCGGCGCCCGCGTCCTTCAGCGCCTGAATGAGCTGCGGCGCCAGCGTCTTGTGCCCCGCAGCCTGGCTCGAGATGCCGATGACATGCACGTCGTTGTCTACCGCATCCTGCGCGGCCTCCGCGGGCGTCTGGAACAGCGGGCCTACGTCGACGTCGAAGCCGATGTCGGCGAATGCGGTGGCGATCACCTTGGCGCCGCGGTCATGACCGTCCTGGCCCATCTTGACCACCAGCATGCGCGGGCGGCGGCCTTCGGCCTCGGCGAACTCCTCGACCGATTTCTGGATGTCGGCAAAGCCCGCGTCGCCTTCGTAGGCCGCGCCATAGACCCCCGAGAGCGTCTTGACCTCGGCCCGGTGCCGTCCGAATTCCTTTTCCATCGCCATGCTGATTTCCCCCACTGTGGCGCGTGCGCGCGCGGCCTCGACCGCCGCGTCGAGCAGGTTGCCGCCCTCGGCTGCCCGCCGTGTCAACTCATCGAGCGCCGCCGTGCAGGCGTCCTCGTCACGCTCGGCGCGGATGCGCTCCAGACGGGCCACTTGTCCTGCGCGCACCTTGACGTTGTCGACGTCGAGAATGTCGATCGGCTCTTCCTTGTCGCGGCGGTACTTGTTGACGCCGACGATCACCTCGGTGCCGCGGTCGATACCCGCCTGACGCTGTGCCGCGGCTTCCTCGATCCTGAGCTTCGGCATGCCGGAGGCCACGGCCTTGGTCATGCCGCCCATCTCCTCGACCTCCTCGATCAGCTTCCAGGCCGCCTCGGCCAGATCGGCGGTCAGCTTCTCGACGTAATACGACCCCGCCAGCGGATCGACGACATTGGTGATGCCGGTCTCTTCCTGCAGGATCAGCTGGGTGTTGCGGGCGATGCGGGCGGAATGCTCGGTCGGCAGGCCGATCGCCTCATCGAGCGAATTGGTGTGCAGCGACTGGGTGCCGCCCAGCACCGCCGAAAGCGCTTCGTAGGCCGTGCGCACAACATTGTTGTAGGGGTCCTGTTCGGCCAAGCTCACGCCGGAGGTCTGGCAATGGGTGCGCAGCATCGAAGACTTGGGGTTCTTCGGTTCGAACTCCTCCATCACCCGCGCCCAGAGCAGACGCGCGGCGCGCAGCTTGGCGGCCTCCATGAAGAAGTTCATGCCGATGGCGAAAAAGAACGACAGACGCGGCGCGAAGCGGTCGACGTCCATGCCCGCAGCGATGGCGGTACGCACGTATTCGCGCCCGTCCGCGATGGTGAAGGCCAGTTCCTGCACGAGGTTCGCGCCCGCCTCCTGCATGTGGTAGCCCGAGATCGAGATCGAGTTGAACTTCGGCATGTGGTCCGAGGTGTATTCGATGATGTCCCCGATGATCCGCATCGACGGCTCCGGCGGATAGACATAGGTGTTGCGGACCATGAATTCCTTGAGAATGTCGTTCTGGATCGTGCCCGAAAGCTTGGCGCGGTCATGGCCCTGCTCTTCGCCCGCAACGATGAAGCTCGCGAGGATCGGGATCACCGCACCGTTCATCGTCATGGAGACCGAGACCTGATCGAGCGGGATGCCGTCGAAGAGGATCTTCATGTCCTCGACCGAGTCGATGGCCACGCCGGCCTTGCCCACATCGCCCTCCACCCGGGGGTGGTCGCTGTCATAGCCGCGGTGGGTGGCGAGGTCGAAAGCGACGGAAACACCCTGCTGGCCCGCGGCCAAGGCACGGCGGTAGAAGGCGTTAGATTCCTCGGCGGTGGAGAAGCCCGCGTATTGCCGGATCGTCCAGGGACGGCCTGCGTACATCGTGGCCTTCACGCCGCGGGTGAAGGGCGCCTCGCCGGGGATGCTGCCCAGATGCTCCAGCCCGTCCACGTCCTCGGCGGTGTAAAGCGGCTGGACGTCGATCCCCTCCAGCGTCTTCCACGTGAGATCGTCAAGGCTGCGCCCACGCAATTCGCCGGTAGCCAGTTCCTGCCAACGCGCCTTCGCGTCCTTTTGGTCGGATGTCATATGCTTGTCCTTCTCCCTTAGCGCCCGGCGGCAGGCATCGGCCTGCGCAACTGGGGCGGCTGAATTGTCAAAGGCCGCACCCCTAGGGGGATAAATCCCCCCTGCGGCGCTTTGCCCTTCGCAAACTGGCACAGGCCCCCTATATTTGAGGGGACAGGAGCCTTGATGAAACGTTTGATCTCACTAGTTTTTGCAGGATTGATGACCACGGCGGCCATGGCCCAAGGGGCCGATGCCCCGGTGGAAGACTCACTGTTCCTGCCTGCCGATATGGCCGATCTCAGCACCTTCCAATGGACCAAACGGCCCGTACTGGTCTTTGCCAATTCCGAGAACGACCCCGCCTTCGTCGCGCAGATGGAATACCTCCGCGAGCGTGAGGACGAGTTGCGCCTGCGCGATGTCGTCGTGCTGACCGATACCGACCCCGCCGCGCAGAGCCCGCTGCGCCTGCGGATGCGCCCGCGTGGTTTCATGCTGGTGCTGGTCGACAAGGAAGGCCAGATTGAGCTGCGCAAACCCTTCCCTTGGGACGTGCGCGAGATCACCCGCAGCATCGACAAGATGCCGCTCAGGCAGCGAGAGATCAGAGAGGCGAAGGAGCGCGACGTCAACCGCTGATGCCCCGCGCCCTGCCCGCCCTGATCGCCCGCGCGTCGCACCCTATTCGAACTCCATGATTACATCGTCCACCGCAAGGCTGTCGCCCGCACCGGCGTTGACCTTGCTGACGACGCCCTTCTTCTCAGCGCGCAGGATGTTTTCCATCTTCATCGCCTCGATGGTGCAGAGCGCTTGACCCTCTTGAACCTCGTCACCCACTTCGACGTCGAGCTTCACCACCAGACCCGGCATCGGGCAGAGCAGCATCTTCGACGTGTCAGGCGGCAGCTTCTCGGGCATCAGGGCCGCCAGTTCCGCCTGGCGCGGCGTGCGGACATGGACTTTCAGGTCTGCACCGCGGGTGCGGATGCGGAAGCCGCCTGAGATTTTGCCGACCTTCAGCACCAGAGGCGCGCCATCGACGGTCATCTCGGCAAGTTGGTCGCCCGGGGTCCAATCGCCGCTGACCCGCATTTCGCTGCCGTCAGAGAAAGCCACCGTCGCTCCTTCGGGATCGGCCTTGGTGACCACATCAAAGTTCTCACCCTGAAGCTTCACGTTCCAGTCGCTGCCGACTTTGCGCTCGTGGTTGTCCATCCGGCCCGAGACGCGGGCGCGGCGGATTTCGCCAACGCGGTGCATGGCGGCACAGGCGGCGGCGATGCGGCGCAGCTCGCTCTCCGGCAGTTCAACGCCTTCGAAGCCCTCGGGATATTCCTCGGCGATGAAGGCGGTGGTCATCTCGCCCGAGACGAACTTGGGGTGATCCATCACCGCGCTGAGGAAGGGCAGGTTGTGCCCGATGCCCTCGACCTCAAAACTGTCGAGCGCCACGCGCATCTTCTCGATCGCCTCGGCGCGCGTCGGCGCCCAAGTGCAAAGCTTGGCGATCATCGGGTCGTAATACATCGAAATCTCGCCGCCCTCGTAAACCCCGGTGTCGTTGCGCACGGCCATGTCGCCCGCGGGCGCGTCGCCCTGCCATGTGCCCTGCTCCAGAAGCGGCCCCGCGGCCACCTCCTGCGGCGGGCGGTAGCGGGTCAAGCGGCCAATGGAGGGCAGGAAGCCGCGGTAGGGGTCTTCGGCGTAAAGCCGGTTCTCAATGGCCCAGCCGGTCAGGGTCACGTCGTCTTGGGTGATCGACAGCTTTTCGCCGTTGGCCACGCGGATCATCTGCTCAACCAGATCGACGCCCGTGATCAGCTCGGTCACCGGGTGTTCCACCTGCAGGCGGGTGTTCATTTCGAGGAAGTAGAAATTCTTGTCGCCGTCGACGATGAATTCCACGGTGCCCGCGCTGGTGTAGCCCACGGCCTGCGCCAATGCGACGGCCTGTTCGCCCATGGCCCGGCGGGTCTCTTCGTCAAGGAAGGGGCTCGGCGCCTCTTCGACCACCTTTTGGTTGCGGCGCTGGATCGAGCATTCGCGCTCGCCCAGATAGATGCCGTTGCCGTGACTGTCGCAAAGGACCTGAATCTCAATGTGGCGCGGCTGCGTCACGAATTTCTCAATGAAGATACGGTCATCGCCGAAGGAATTCGCGGCCTCGTTCTTGGACGATTGGAAACCCTCGCGTGCTTCCTCGTCGTTCCAAGCGATCCGCATGCCCTTGCCACCACCGCCAGCGGAGGCTTTGAGCATCACCGGGTAGCCGATCTCATTGGAGATCTTCACCGCTTCCTCGGCGTCTTCGATCAGCCCCATGTAACCCGGCACGGTCGAAACCCCGGCCTCTTTGGCGATCTTTTTCGAGGTGATCTTGTCGCCCATCTTCTCGATGGCCCCTTTCGGCGGGCCGACGAAGGCCACGCCAGCGGCCTCCAACGCTTCGGCGAACTTGCTGTTTTCGCTCAAGAAACCATAGCCCGGATGCACCGCCTGCGCGCCCGATTGCTTGATCGCCTCCATCACCTTGTCGATGACGATATAGGACTGGTTCGCCGGGGGCGGGCCGATGTGAATGGCCTCATCCGCCATTTCCACATGCAGCGCCTGCGCATCTGCATCGGAATAGATCGCCACGGTGATCAGACCCATTTTCTTGGCGGTCTTGATCACGCGGCAGGCGATTTCGCCCCGGTTGGCAATGAGGATCTTGTCAAACATCAGCAGTTCCTTTGACGGTGACAGGCCACGCAAAATGCCGCGTCAGCCGGGGCTGCGCGGGTGCCTGTAGGGGTAAAGATGAAACGGAGGCCGCCCTGCCCGCGCGGATGGCGGGCAAAGCGGCTATTGTAGCTGGATCAGTTACATTTGCCGGGATTGAGCTGGCAATAACCGACGTTGGCTGCAGCGCCAATGGCTGCGCCCTGCGCCAGCGACCCGCCTGTGACGGCTGCCGCACCTGCGCCGACGGCTGCGCCGCCCAAACCTTGTTCGCCGATGTTGTCGCCGCATGCGGCCAGACCGGCTGTCGCGCCAAGCGCGAGAATGATGTTACGAATGGACATGTGCCTGCTCCTTCACTGCTATCTACTATCCGACCAACGCCCTGCCGTTTGACAAGTTCCCGGTCGGTTTTTCGGTCTGCTGCCTTGTGGCGCGAAAACCACCCTTTCGAAAAGTCGGGCAGCCCCGCACCAGCGCGCGACTGCCCGATAGGGGAAGGGGTATGGTCTTCATGTCCAACGGCACGAAGGACAAATGATGTGCCGCTAGCCAAGGCAAGCTTGGCCCAAGCCCGCAGCGGCGCCAAGCCTGCGCCAGTCCCGAACGGAACTTCGGCAAAGGTGTGCTGAACGGCGGAAAGGCGCGGCGACATCATGCCGATCAATCCTCGAACGCTTCGGGAAAGGCGGCGCGGGCGGCGGCCACGTCAAGCACCAGCAGCGCTTCGTAATCGGCAGGGTCGAAAGGATCGGTCGCGGGCAGAACCTCACGGCCAAAGAGCCAAGAGAGGCGGCCCGCATCCAGATTGCCCCGCTCGAACGGATGTTCGCCAAAGGCTTCCCAAAGGGCTTTGACAAAGGCGGTATCGGCGCGACGGTCCGGGGCGCGGCGGTCGGGGCGACGCTCACGCCGGGTGATGGGCGTGACCCCTTTGGGGTTCGGGCGGCGAATGGTGAATTGAAAATCGGTGCCGGGCAAACGCCCAGGGAACCCGCGGTGTTTTAGCATATAGGCGGGCATCAGACACCCCTCCCGGTTGCAGGGGTGGCTGGGATCAGGGCAGGCGCAAACGCCTGCCCTGCAACGGCATTACTTGTACTTGCCGGTGTAGACGGGCTCAACCGAGATGGGCTCGGGCTCGACCACGACAAACTCTTCTTCTTGCTGCGCGCAGGCCGAAACCGCTGCAACGAAACCGATGGCTGCCAGCAACTTGATGCTCTTGGACATGTAAATCTCCTATCAATGTTAAATGAACCTGACACGACAACACGCCGGCCAAGCCCGGGTTCTGAGGTAAGGGATACGTGGGTATTCCTTGACCGCATCATATGCGATTCACATGGCAATGGATACGGTTGCAAGTGCAATCGGTCACGTTGTGACTCCAAAGCATCATTCCAATCCGAGGATCGGCGGATTCTTGCAAGATATTGCCTGCGCATCACAAACCCTCCCAAATGCAGGTGTCATTCTGCGCCCGGAAAGCTTCGAAATACTGGGTCGCCTCGGGGTCGGCCGCGCCGAATTCCACCGGACGGTCGGCGAGGGAGACGACGATCACCTGCCCCGCCAGCGCATGTTCAGTCATGTAAGGAAGTGCGACGACCGCGCAGAGATGTTCCATATCCGGCGCGGCGCGGTCATAGGCGATGGCCCCCGGCCCTTTGGCAATCTGCGGCGCGATAAAACGGAAGCGAAGCCAAGTTTCACCGCCGAGCTCCTCGACCAAGACCTCTTGCAGGTCAACGGTTTGGCCAGAGGGGACATCAATGGCCCGCGCGGGGGTTGCAAGCCCGACCGCCAGCAGGGCTGGCAGCCAAGCCCAGCGCAGAAGAGCGCCTAGTGGTTGCGCAGCGCGTCGATCAGCGCGTCCTTGTCCATGTCCGAGCGTCCTTCGATCCCGAGCTCCTGCGCCCGGTCGTAGAGATCGTCCTTGGTCCAATCCTCGTAGGGCGGCTGTTTGCCCCCCTTCTGGCCGGGATGCTGGCTGTCGTTGGCCTGCGCATTGGCGATGCGGGCGGCTTTCTCCTTGCTCGCCCCATCCTCGCGCAGGGACTTGTAGGTCTCTTCGTCCTTGATGGATGAATTCGGCATGATCCGGTCCTCCTTTGCAAGGAAAACCACCCAGCCCGCCGAGGGTTCCGTGCGCGGCCCTCGTGGGATCGGTATTTAAGAAAGGATGAAGCTGCATGATGGCGCTCAAAGCGGGATGTTGTCGTGTTTCTTCCACGGGGTCTGCACTTTCTTGTTGCGCAGAGAGGCGAAGGCGCGGGCGACCCGTTTGCGGGTGCTGCGGGGTTGGATCACCTCGTCGATGAAGCCACGTTCGGCGGCGACGAAGGGATTGGCGAAACGATCCTCGTAATCCTTAGTGTGTTTGGCGATCTTTTCGGGGTCGTTCAGATCCTTGCGGTGAATGATCTCGGTTGCGCCTTTGGCGCCCATCACGGCGACTTCGGCGGTGGGCCAAGCGTAGTTGAAATCCGAGCGCAGGTGTTTCGAGGCCATCACGTCATAGGCGCCGCCATAGGCTTTGCGCGTGATGACGGTGACCATTGGCACGGTCGCCTCGCCATAGGCGAAGAGCAGTTTCGCGCCGTGTTTGATGACGCCGCCGAATTCCTGACCGGTGCCGGGCAGGAAGCCGGGCACGTCGACGAGCGTGAGGATCGGAATTTCGAAGGCATCGCAGAAGCGCACGAAACGCGCCGCTTTGCGCGAACTGTCGATGTCGAGGCAGCCGGCCAGCACCATCGGCTGGTTGGCCACCACGCCAACGGTACGCCCCTCAAGACGGATGAAACCGGTGATTATGTTCTTAGCGAATTCCTCTTGGATTTCGTAAAAGTCGCCCTCATCCGCCAGTTTGAGGATCAATTCCTTCATGTCATATGGGGTGTGGGCGTTCGACGGTACCAGCGTGTCGAGCGAGGGCTCAATCCGATTGGGATCGTCGAAGAAGGGGCGGACCGGCGGTTTTTCGCGGTTGTTGGCGGGCAGCAGATCGACGAGGCGGCGCACCTCGGCGAGTGCCTCCACATCGTTCTCGAAGGCCGCATCGGCGACGGAGGATTTGCGCGTGTGGGTCGTGGCGCCGCCCAGCTCTTCGGCGGTGACGACTTCGTTGGTGACGGTCTTCACCACGTCCGGACCGGTGACGAACATATAGGAGCTGTCTTTGACCATGAAGATGAAGTCGGTCATCGCGGGCGAATAGACCGCCCCGCCCGCACAGGGGCCCATAATGACGCTGATCTGGGGGATCACGCCGGAGGCTTCGATGTTGCGCTGGAAGACCTCGGCATAGCCTGCAAGGCTGGCCACGCCCTCTTGGATCCGCGCGCCGCCGGAATCGTTAATGCCGATCACCGGCGCGCCGTTTTGCACTGCCATATCCATGATCTTGCAGATTTTCTGAGCATGGGTTTCAGAGAGCGAGCCGCCGAAGACGGTGAAATCCTGACTAAAGACATAGACGAGGCGGCCGTTGATCGTGCCCCAACCGGTGACCACGCCATCGCCTGCGGGCTTTTGATCTTGCATACCGAAATCGGTGCAGCGGTGGGTGACGAACATGTCGAATTCCTCGAACGAGCCTTCGTCAAGCAGCAGATCGACCCGCTCCCGCGCGGTGAGCTTGCCGCGGCCGTGCTGCGCATCGATCCGTGCCTGACCGCCGCCCAAACGCGCATCTTCGCGACGCCGCTCCAGTTGTTCGAGAATGTCTTTCATGACGCACCCCTATTGTGATTTCGACCAGTCTACCGGAGGAGCGCAACTGACCAAAGCGCAATTTTGCAAATTTGCAAAATCAATACAGGCCTGGTGAAGCAAAATGAAAAGTTGCAAAACAATCTAGTTAACATGGACATTTCCCATACCCGCGACTACTTGCATTTGCATGAGCGATATCCCCCGGGTCCGGTATTTAGACCGGACGACCCCACCCCATATCTCAACGCTGATCCTGCTGGCCGGGCTTTCGGCCATGGTCATGAACATTTTCCTGCCCAGTCTGCCGAAGATGGCAGAGCATTTCGGCACGGATTATGCGGTGATCCAGCTTTCGGTGCCGCTCTACCTGTTCTTCAGCGGGATACTGCAGATTTTCATCGGGCCGATTTCGGACAACCTCGGGCGGCGGCGGGTGATGCTTTGGGGCTTGGGCATCTTTTTCGTGGCTACGGTCGGCTGTCTGCTGGCGCCGAACATCGCCGTGTTTCTGGTATTCCGCATGGCGCAGGCCGTGATCGCCACGGGCATGGTGCTGAGCCGTGCGGTGATCCGCGACCTTTATACCCAAGACGAATCCGCCTCCATGATCGGCTATGTGACGATGGGCATGGCGCTGGTGCCGATGATCAGCCCCGCCCTGGGCGGTTTGCTGGAGCAGGGTTTCGGCTGGCAGGCTTCCTTCTGGGCGATGCTGATCCTCGGCGGGTTGGTCTTTTGGGTGGCTTGGGCGGATTTGGGCGAAACCGCCCGGGCCAGCGGCAAATCGCTGCGGCAGCAGTTCGGCGAATACCCCGAGTTGCTCCGCTCCCCCCGCTTTTGGGGCTATGCTCTGGCCACGGGCTTTTGCTCGGGCGCCTTCTTTGCCTATCTCGGCGGCGCGCCCTTTGTGGGGACCGTGGTCTTCGGGATGGAGCCTGCGGTGCTTGGCCTCTATTTCGGCGCACCCGCGATTGGCTATTTCATCGGTAACTTCGTCACCGCGCGGACGGCGACCCGGTTTGGCGTCAATACGCTGGTGCTTTGGGGCTGCATTTCCAATGCCGTGGGTGGCACGGTGTCGCTGCTGATCTTCCTTGCAGGATACGGCTCCCCGCTCAGCTTTTTCGGGCTGATGACGCTGGTGGGGCTGGGCAACGGGCTCTGCATTCCCAATGCCACCGCCGGGATGCTGTCGGTGCGCCCGCATCTGGCGGGTACGGCCTCCGGGCTGGGCGGGGCGATCATGATCGTTGGCGGCGCGGCGCTCAGCGCGCTGGCGGGCGCCCTGCTCACCCCCGAAACCGGAGCCTATCCGCTGCTGTGGCTGATGCTGCTGACAGCCATTGCCTCGGTCGCGTCCATCTGGGTGGTGGTCCGGCGCGAGAAAGCTTTAGGGCTTTAACCCGAAGCTGCTCGGACTTGTGACCCTAGCTTTGCAAAGCTAGGCTGCACCTGACTGCAAAGTTGCAAAGGTGCGCGGATGGCGATCCAGAAACTCTATGCCGGTGTGAAACTGCGTGAGACCCGCACCCGCGCGGGGCTGACGCAGAAAGATTTCGCCGCCCGGCTGGGCGTCTCCTTGCCCTATCTCAACCAGATGGAGAACAACAACCGGCCCGTCAGCACCAATGTCGTGCTCGCCTTGGCGTCGGAGTTCAGGCTGGATGTGACCGAGCTTTCCAGCGGCGATGGGGAGCGGTTGGTCAGCGATCTGCGCGAGGCGCTGGCCGATCCGATTTTCGCCGGAAAGGCACCCCCGGTGGCCGATCTGCGCCTTACCGCCTCCAACGCGCCGGGGCTGGCACATGCCTTTCTCGCGCTGCATCAAAGCTACCGACAGGTACATGAACGGTTGGCCTCGCTGGACGAAGCCCTGGGCCGTGAGGATGCCCGCGCGATGCCCTCCCCTTGGGAAGAGGTGCGGGACTTCTTTCACTATTGCGACAATTACATCGATGCTGTCGACCGTGCATCAGAGCATTTCGCGACCCGCGAAGGCAGCGGAAGTGATACGCGGGCGACCGCGGCGCGTGCGCTTGAGAGTGCCGGGGTGCGCGTGGTTTTTGAGGATGACGACCGGCTGCGCGCCTATGATCCCGCACGCAGGGTGCTGCATCTATCGGCCCGTGCAGCGCCTGAGACGCAGACCTTTCAGATGTTGTTGCAGGTGGCGCTGACCCAGCAGGATGCGCTGCTGGAGGCGACGCTGGACCTTGCCCGCTTCCACAGCGCCGCGGCGCGGGATATCGCAAAGATTGGGCTGGCCAATTATTTCGCCGGGGCGGCCCTGTTGCCCTATGGGCGGTTTTTGCAAAAGGCGCAGGACTGCCGCCATGATCTGGAGGTGCTGGCCGGGCATTTCGGTGCCTCGATCGAGCAGGTGGCGCATCGGCTGTCGACGATGCAGCGCCCCGGCGCGAAGGGGGTGCCCTTCTTCTTCGTCCGGGTCGATCAGGCAGGCACGATCACCAAACGCCATTCCGCGACCCGACTGCAATTCGCGCGTTTCGGCGGCGCCTGCCCGCTTTGGAACGTCCACCGCGCCTTTGAGACGCCGGGGCGGTTCCTGCGGCAGCTGGCCGAGACGCCGGATGGGGTGCGCTATATCAGTTTGGCGCGGGACATCTCGAAACCGGCGGGGCGGTTTGGCGCGCCGGTGCGGCGCTACGCGATCTCACTCGGCTGCGAGGTGCGCCATGCGCCCGCGCTGGTCTATGCCGATGGGATGGATGTCACCCGCAGCGATGCCTTTGAACCGATAGGCATTTCCTGCCGGATTTGCGAGCGCCGGGACTGCCATCAACGCTCCGTCCCGCCGCTAGAGCGGCAGTTGGTGGTCGACCCGCATCTGCGCGACACCCTGCCCTACCAGGTGGAGTGATCAGCGCCGCGCGCGCCGCCACCCCGCGCCGCGCGCCTCGGCTTCGGAGCAGAACCAACGCTCGCCCTTGCGGGCGCTGATGCGGGTGCGGCTGTAAAATTCCTGCCCCGGCATATGGTAAATCTTGACACCCTTGGCGCTGATATTGCCTTTGATCTGGCAGCTCCCCTCGGGCCGGGCAGGCTCGGACCCGCTGCGGCGGGTCACGCGGTAGCGGGCGGGGGAAACCGTCTTGAACCCGTGAATCCCACGGCCTGCGACAAAGGCGGCTTTCTCATCCAGATCATAGTCCATCGAATATTTCCGATAGGCAAAGGCCAGCCCGTCACGCACCAGCGCCTGCCCCACGTCAACGTTGCCCACATGGCAGCGGGCGACGATGCGATCATAGCGGTCGCGGTCTAGTGCCTCACAATGCGCGTTGGCCCCTTGGTATCTGTCGCGCACCTCCCTCGTTGTCCAATCTCCGCAGGCCCAAGCCTGCCCGCCCTCGGTCTCGCAGGTCTGGCTGGATTCGAGCGCATCGATGCCGTGTAAGCGGATGCGCGTACCGCCGAGATCGAAAGTATCCCCGTCGATCACGCGAACCACGCCCGAGACGGTCTGCGCCCCCGCCGATCCAGTTGCGAGGCTCAGTGTCAGACTGAGGGCGAAAAGTGAACAAATCCTTAACATGAGGCAGGTATGACGCCCTGCCCCGCGGCCTTCAAGACAGGAGGTTAAGGCAAGTTAACGATCAGCGCTGCGCCACCTGCCAGTTCGGATGCACCCAAGGTTCGTCATTCGCGCGCGGCAGCGGATCGCGGCCCAGAAGGAGGTCCGAGACCTTTTCGCCGACCATGATCGAAGGCGCGTTAAGGTTGCCATTGGTGATCCGCGGGAAGATCGAACTGTCGGCCACGCGCAGCCCCTCGACCCCGATCACCCGTGCCTGCGGGTCGACCACGGCGTTCGGATCGTCCGCCGCCCCCATGCGGCAGGTGCCGCAGGGGTGATAGGCGCTCTCGGCGTGTTCGGCGATGAAGGCATCAAGCTCCGCGTCCGACTGCAGCGCGGCGCCGGGCTGGATCTCGTGTTTAACGAAGGGTTTGAAGGCATCCTGCGCGAAGATTTCCCGCGTGAGGCGGATACAGGTGCGGAACTCCTCCCAATCGTCGGGATGGGACATGTAGTTGAAGCGAATACGCGGCGCCTCGGCCGGGTCGGCGGAGCGCAGGGTAACGGCACCGCGCGATTTGGAGCGCATCGGCCCCGTATGGGCTTGGAACCCGTGCCCCTCGGCCGCCGCCTGCCCGTCATAGCGCACGGCAATGGGCAGGAAATGGTATTGGATATCAGGGTATTCCACGCCGGGCTTCGAGCGGATGAAGGCCGCGGATTCGAACTGGTTCGAGGCCCCCATCCCGGTCTTGGTAAAGAGCCATTGCGCGCCGATGACGGCCTTCGACAAGAGGTTCCAGTGCTTGTAGAGCGTGATCGGCTGGCGCGAGGCCATCTGGATGTAAAGCTCCAGATGGTCCTGCAGGTTCTGCCCAACGCCGGGGCGGTTAGCCAGCACCTCGATCCCGTGTTCGGCCAGATGCGCGGCGGGGCCGATCCCCGAGAGCATCAGCAGTTTGGGCGAGTTGATCGACGAGGCCGCCAGCACCACCTCGCGGCTGGCGCGAATCACCTCCGTCGCGCGGCCACGCTTGACCTCGACACCCACAGCACGGCCCTCTTCGATCACGACACGTTGCGCCAGCGCACGGATCAGGGTGACGTTGCCGGTCTTCTGCGCCGGGCGCAGATAGGCATTGGCCGCCGACCAGCGCCGCCCGTTCCAGACAGTCTGCTCCATCGGGCCGAAACCCTCTTGCTGCTCGCCGTTATAGTCATGGGTCACCGGGTAGCCCGCCTGTGCCCCGGCCTGCACGAAGGCGTCGAAAAGCGGGTTCTCGCGCGGGCCGCGGCTGACGTGCATCGGGCCGTCCTTGCCGCGCCATGCAGCATCGCCGCCGTGGCCGTTCTCGTGCCATGTCTCCATGCGTTTGTAGTAGGGCAGCACGTCGGCATAGGACCAGCCGCGCGCGCCGACCTCCTCCCAATGGTCGAAGTCCTTGGCATGGCCGCGGACGTAGACCATGCCGTTGATCGACGACGAGCCGCCGATCACCTTGCCGCGCGGGCAGACCAGCTCGCGGTTGTTGAGATGCGGCTCGGGCTCGGATTTATAGCCCCAGTCGTAGCGCGGCATGTTCATCGGGTAGCTGAGCGCCGCCGGCATCTGGATGAAAGGCCCCGCATCGCTGCCGCCGTGTTCGATAACGATGACCTTCCGGCCCGCCTCGGCCAGACGGTAGGCCATGGCGCAGCCCGCGGAGCCCGCGCCGACGATGACAAATTCAGCTTCCATAGCTCTTCCTTCCGTGATTCCCCGCCGGGTCAAGGATGCGCAGCACCGCGCGAAGGCGCGGCTTGTCCTTGAGGCGGTGGGGAATCGCTCCCCAGAATTGACGAGGTGACTTGAGGATCAGGCCGATCCCTCAAGCACCTCTCAGCAAATTCACCCCTTAGAAGGGCGCCTCGACATCGCCCATGCGCACATAGACCGACTTCACCTGGCTGTAGTGCTCGATGGCCGCCTTGGCGTTCTCGCGGCCGACGCCGGAGTTCTTCATGCCGCCGAAGGGCGCCTCGACCGGGGCGTCGTTGTAGCTGTTGATGTAGCAGGTCCCGGCCTCAAACCTCGCGGCCACGCGATGCGCGCGGGCGAGGTCTCGAGTGAAGACACCGGCGGCGAGGCCGAACTCGGTGGCGTTGGCGCGGGCCATTACCTCGGCTTCGTCCTCGAAGTCGAGCACCGCCATGACGGGGCCGAAGATCTCTTCGCGGGCGATGATCATGTCGTCTTTCACATCGGCAAAGACGGTGGGCTGCATGTAGAAGCCCTCACGCTCGATCCGCGCGCCGCCATAGACCAGCCGCGCGCCCTCGGCCTTGCCCTTCTCGATGTAGTCCAGCGCGATTTGCATCTGCCGCTCGCTGACCATCGGGCCGAAGCTGGTGTCGGGGTCCATCGGGTCACCGATCACGGCGTTGCCCAACCGCTCAGACAGCCGCGTGAGGAACTTCTCCTTGATGTCGCGGTGCACGAAGACCCGCGTGCCGTTCGAGCAGATCTGGCCGGAGCTGTAGAAGTTGCCCAGGATCGCGCCGCCGACGGCATTGTCGATATCCGCATCCTCGAAGACGATCAGGGGCGACTTGCCGCCCAGTTCCATCGTCACATGTTTGATGCCCTCGGCGGCGGCGGCATAGACTTTGCGCCCCGTGGGCACCGAGCCGGTGAGCGAGACTTTGTCGACGCGGGCGTCGGTGACCAGCGACTGGCCGACCTCGCCCATGCCCTGCACCACGTTGAAAAGCCCCGCGGGCAGCCCGGCCTCGATCAGGATTTCGGCGACCTTCAGGGCGCAGAGCGGCGTGGTTTCGGACGGTTTGAAGATCATCGCATTGCCGCAGGCCAGCGCCGGCGCGGCCTTCCAGCAGGCGATCTGGGTGGGGTAGTTCCATGCACCGATGCCGACGCAGACGCCCAAGGGCTCGCGGCGGGTATAGACCCAGTCCTCGCCCAGTTGGATATGTTCGCCCGTCAGGCTCCCGGCGAGGCCGCCGAAATACTCCAGCGCGTCCGCCCCGCTGGTGGCATCGGCTACAGAGGTCTCCTGATAGGGTTTACCGGTGTCTTGGGTTTCCAGCACCGAGAGGTCGTGGTTGCGGTCGCGGATCATGTCGGCGGCGCGGCGCAGGATGCGGCCCCGCTCCGTGCCGCTCATCGCGCCCCATGCGGCCTGCGCGCGGCGGGCCGAGGCGATGGCCTGCTCCACGATCTGAGGCGTGGCGGCATAGACCGTGGCGATCTTTTCGCCCGTTGCCGGGTAGATCACCGGGATCGGCGTGCCATTGGTGTCTTCGACATAGGCGCCGTCGATAAAGTGGCTGGCGGTGGGTTGGGGATCATAGGACATCAAAGGGACTTTCTTGCCTGAGGCGAGGAGTGTTCAGAGAGGCGGAGCGCGGCGGTGCCGCCCGTCTCCGCGGTGTTCAACGGCCCGCTTTAAGCAGCAGGTCGAGTGTATAGAGCGCGCGGGTCATAGCCTCTGCCGCGCTGACGCCGTCCGACAGCGCCGCGCGCAGGTAGAGCCCGTCGATCAACGCCGCCAAGGTTTCGGCGTCGCCTTCGGGCTGAGGGCTGATCGGGCGCAGCGCATGTGTGAGGTTGGACCGCAACCGGCTTTGGTAAGCCGTCAGCAGCCGCCGGGTTTCGGGGTTGGTGCGGGCATGGGCGTAGAGTGTCATCCACGCGCTGATCGTGCCGGGGTGAAAGCCGGTGTCGTCGAAACTTGCCACGATGATCGCCGCCGCGCGGTCATGCGGCGTGCGGGCCGTGGCAAGCCGCTCGCGGACCCCGGCGGCATATTCCGACAGGATATGCCGCATCGCCGCCAGAAAGATCTGGTTCTTGCCGCCGAAGTAGTGATGCGCCAGCGCGCTCGACATGCCTGCCCGTTTGGCGATCTGGCTCACCGTCACATCCAGCGACTGGGCCTCGCCGATCTCGGCGATGGTGGCTTTGACCAGCGCAGAGCGGCGAATGGGTTCCATTCCGACTTTGGGCATTGGATTCGGATCCTTGGGGCAGTGTTGACCGCCTCAGGATAGGGGAATCTTTATTGACTCGTCAATCAAGTACCGACCGACGGGGCGGAAGGTCAGAATTTCGTCGCATGCGAGGGGGGCGTGACCTGCCGTTTCAGCATCGCTTCGCGCCATGTGATAAAGGTGACAGAGCCCAAGATCACCGCCCCGCCCAGCACGACCCAGAGGTCCACCGGCTCGGCAAAGACCACCACGCCGAGGATCGTGGCCCAGACCAATTGCAGGAAAGTGACCGGCTGCGTCACCGTCACCGGGGCGGCGGCAAAGGCCAGCGTCATGGTGAAATGCCCCGCCGTTGCGAAAAAGGCGACCCCGGCAAGGATCAGCAGTTCCTGCGGTGTCGGCGTGATCCAGACGGCGAAGGCGAAGGGCGCCAGCCCGATGGTGACGAAGATTGACAGCATGGTCACGATCATCACCGGGCGCGCCTCATCCGCCAGCACCTTGGCCAAGAGGTAGGACCCGGCAAAGACCACCGCCGCCAGCAACATCGCCAGATGCCCGGTAGAGACTTCGCGAAAACCGGGCCGCAGGATGATCGCCGCCCCGGCCAGCCCCAGACAGACCGCCACGATGCGCCGCGCCGCCAGCTTCTCTCCCAGAAAGATCGCGGCACCCACGGTGACATAGATCGGCGCGAGGTAGTTCATCGCCGTCACCTCGGCGATGGGCAGGCGGGTCATGGCGTAGAACCACAGGATCACCCCGCCTGCGTGGCACAGGCCCCGCATGCCGAACAGCCCCCATTGCCGCCGGCTCACCGGTGTGGCCAGCAGCGACCGCAGGACCGGCAGGACAAAGACCAACCCCATGGCGTAGCGCAGGAAAGCAGCCTCTGCCGAAGGCAAGCGCGGCCCCATGTATTTCACCAGCGCGGTCACGCCGATGAAACAGGCCCCAGTCACCAACATCCAAAAGACCCCGACAAGCGGACGGTTGGGCGGAGCGGGGATGTCGGGGGTGGTGGCGGGAGAGTGTGTCATGCCGCGACCCTTTCCCAAAGCGCTGCCAAGGGCAAGATGGGCGCGGCATTTTTATTCACATCGCAAGCAATTTGATGGCAATCGCCCACATGGTCACGGCGATGATGGCGTCCAAGACCTGCCAACTGCGCGGTCTGGCAAAGAGCGGCGCCAGCAGCCGCGCGCCATAGCCCAGTGAGAAGAAGAAGACGAAGCTTGCCAGCACCGCCCCAATGCCAAAGCTGAGCCGGTCGGGATATTGCGCCGAGATCGAGCCGAGCAGCACCAAGGTGTCGAGGTAGACATGCGGGTTCAGCCAAGTCAGCGCCAGCAGTGTTAGGATCGCCTTGCGCAGGCTGCGGGTGGATTGCCCCTCGGCCTCCAGCGCCTCCCCGCCCTGCCATGCGGAAACCGCGTTGCGCCAGCCGTACCACAGCAGGAAGGCCGCGCCGCCATAGCGCATCAGCGGGCCGAACCACGGGGCCGCCTCGGCCAGCGCGCCAAAACCCGCGACCCCCGACATGATCAACACCGCATCCGAGGCAGCGCAGACCAGCACCACCGGCAGCACATGTTCGCGGCGCAGCCCTTGGCGCAAGACAAAGGCGTTTTGCGCCCCGATGGCCATGATGAGGGTGAGGCTGAGGGCGAAGCCGGGAAGGAGAGAGGTGAACATCAAAGGCGTCCTATAACATGGGTTGCCTTTGCCTAGCCCGGCAGTTCAGATTACTCAAATTCAATAGTCTACGCCAGGATTAGCGAAACTTATGCAGCTCGACAGCGCGCAACTAACCGCATTGGCCCATATCCTGCGGCTCGGCAGTTTTGATGCCGCGGCGGCGGTGCTGGGGCTAACCCCCTCGGCAATCTCGCAACGGGTGAAGGCGCTGGAGGACCGTGTGGGGGCCACCCTCGTTCTGCGCGGACAGCCCTGCACCGGCACGCCCATGGGCCAGCGTCTTGCCAAACATGCGGAGGATGTGGCGCTGCTCGAAGCGCAGGCGCTTGGCGCGGGCGATGCCACCGCCCCGCCCCGGCTGCGCCTTGCGGTGCCTGCGGATGTCTTGGCCACATGGCTGATCCCGGCGCTGGCGCAGGTGCCCGACATGCTTTTCGATCTGATGATTGACGACCAAGACACCTCTGCCGATTGGCTGCGACGGGGGGAGGTCAGCGCGGCGGTGACGGGGCAAGCCCGCGCGGCACCGGGCTGCGACGTGCTGCCCTTGGGGGCGCTACGTTACCATGCCACTGCCAGCCCTGCCTATCGCGAGACGTGGTTTGCCGAGGGCGTCACGACCGAGGCACTGGCCCGCGCGCCGATGCTCACCTTCGACCACAAGGATCAACTGCAAGGGCGATGGCTGATGCGAAAGACCGGGCAGCGACTGACCCCGCCAAGCCACCATCTGCCCTCAAGCCACGGCTTTGTCGCAGCGGCGCGGCAAGGGCTGGGCTGGGCGATGAACCCCGCGCCGCTGGTGGCCGAGGATATGGCGGCGGGGCGGCTCGTATCACTGGACGAGGCGCTGCCACTGGATGTGCCGCTTTACTGGCAGGTCGCGCGGATCATGGCGCCCGCGCTGGCCCCGCTCACCGCCGCCATAAGAGCCGCGGCGCGCGAGGCGCTGGTGCAAATGCCGCGTTAAAGCTGCGCCATAACCTCGTCGGAGGCCTCAAAGTTGGTGGTGACGCGCTGCACGTCATCATCTTCCTCAAGCGCATCGATCAGCTTCATCAGCTTTTCCATGTTCTCGAGATCCATCTCGGTGGTGGTGGTCGGACGCCAGATCAGCTTGGTCGATTCCGACTCGCCCAGTTCGGCCTCCAGCGCGGTCGACACGTCGTTGAGGTCGGTGTCGGCGCAATAGATCACATGGCCTTCTTCGGAGCTTTCCACGTCTTCGGCACCGGCTTCGATCGCCGCCATCATCACGGTGTCGGCGTCGCCGACGGAAGCGGGATAGATCACCTCGCCCTTGCGCTCAAACATGAAGCCGACCGAACCGGTCTCGCCCAGATTGCCGCCGTTCTTGGTGAAGGTCGAGCGCACCGTCGAAGCGGTGCGGTTGCGGTTGTCGGTCATCGCCTCAACGATCACGGCTACGCCATTGGGGCCATAGCCCTCATAGCGGATTTCCTCGTAATCCTCGCCCTCGCCGCCAACGGCCTTCTTAATGGCGCGTTCGATGTTGTCCTTGGGCATGGACTGGCCCTTGGCCTCTTTCACGGCAAGGCGAAGACGCGGGTTCTTGTCCGGGTCGGGGTCGCCCATCTTGGCCGCGATGGTGATTTCCTTGGAAAGTTTGGAAAACACCTTGGCGCGCAGCTTGTCCTGACGGCCCTTGCGATGCTGGATGTTTGCCCATTTGGAGTGACCGGCCATGAATACCTCGTTCTGGCAATGCGTTTGCGCCACTCTATATGCCAGCATCACCGCTGGAACAAGCCACCCGGCCTGTGCTTAGCTTTCCGCCAATGGGGCAACTACGTTAGACCGGATTTATGACCACTGATCAGATCATCCTTTTCACCCTCTTCGGCGCGGTCTTTGGTCTGCTGCTTTGGGGGCGGTTTCGCTATGACATCGTGGCCTTCGGGGCGCTGATGCTCGGCGTGGTGCTGGGGGTGGTGCCCACGGAAAACGCCTTTGACGGTTTCGGCCATCCGGCCACCCTGATCGTGGCGCTGGTCTTGGTGGTTTCGGCTGGGTTGGTCCGTTCGGGCGCGGTGATGCTGATCACCCGCACGCTGGTTGACAGTTCGCGCAACTTGGGCGCGCATATCACCATGATGGGTGCCGTGGGCGGGGTGCTGTCGGCCTTTATGAACAACGTCGCCGCCTTGGCCCTGCTGATGCCGGTCGACATCCAGACCGCACGCAAAGCGGGCCGCGCGCCGGGGCTGAGCCTGATGCCGCTCAGTTTCGCCACCATCCTTGGCGGCATGGCTACGCTGATCGGCACGCCGCCCAATATCATCATCGCCTCCATCCGGCAGGAATCCTTGGGCGCGCCTTTCAAGATGTTCGATTTCGCCCCAGTCGGTGGGCTGGCCGCCATCGCGGGGCTGATCTTTGTCGCGCTGATCGGCTGGCGGCTGATCCCCGCCCGCGAAGACGCGATGATCGAGGCCGAGGACATCGCCCAATATATCGCCGAGCTAACCGTACCCGAGGGCAACAAACAGATCGGCAAACGGCTGGCCGAGTTGCAAGAAGAGGCGCATCGCGCCGATGTGGCGATCTTGGGCCTGATGCGCGACGGCAAGCGGCGCTATGGCACGGCCCGCAACGTGGTGCTGCAAGCCGGAGACGCGATTGTGCTTGAGGCCACGCCCGATGCACTGGACGAATTCCGCAGCACGCTGAACCTCGCGCTGGCCGACCGGGACCGTGAAGACCTCCTGCTGGCCGATGGTGACGGGGTCGAGATTGTCGAGGTCGTGGTGACCGATGGCTCCCGGCTCAACGGGCGCACAGCGCAGGCGGTGGGCCTGTCGTGGCGTCAGCGCACGGTGCTGTTGGGCCTGTCGCGACAGGGCCGCAAGATCACCTCGCAACTGCGCACGACTGAGCTGAAACCGGGGGACATCCTGTTGCTGCTGGTCCCGCGCGACACGGTGGCCCATGTCACCGACTGGCTGGGCGTGCTGCCGCTGGCCGACCGGGGCCTTGCGGTGACGCAAGACAGCAAGACATGGCTTGCCATCGCGATGTTCGCGGGGGCCGTGGCGGCGGCCTCCTTCGGGCTGATCTACCTGCCTATCGCGCTTGGAATCGTCGTGGTCGGCTATGTGCTGGCCAAGATCGTGCCGCTGTCGGAACTCTATACCCATATCGAATGGCCGGTGATCGTGCTCTTGGGCTCGATGATCCCACTGGGCGCGGCGCTGGAGACTTCGGGCGGGACCGAATTGATCGCGGGCGCGCTGGTGGGGCTGACCGAGGGGCTGCCCGCTTGGGTGGTCCTCACGGTTCTGATGGTGGTGACCATGTCGCTGTCGGATGTGCTCAACAACACGGCGACGACCATCGTCGCGGCGCCCGTGGGCATCCAGATGGCGCAGTCGCTCGGCGTCTCTCCCGATCCGTTCCTGATGGCGGTGGCGGTGGCGGCCTCTTCGGCATTCCTCACGCCGATAGGGCATAAGAACAACACGCTAATCCTTGGCCCCGGCGGCTACTCTTTTGGGGATTATTGGCGCATGGGGCTGCCGCTGGAGATCATCGTGGTCGCCGTCTCGATCCCCGCGATCCTATTTTTCTGGCCGCTGTAATCCCGGCATCCCCGCGCGTGAGGCTTGCCAGAACGCATTTGCCGCCCCTAGGCTGATTTCCAGCTTTGGGGGGACAAATGGACATTCTGATCAACGTCGTACTGCCGCTGTCATTGGCGATCATCATGCTGTCGCTGGGCGTGGGCCTCACGGTTTCAGACTTCACCCGCGTGGCGAAATACCCGCGCGCCTTTGCCTTGGGCGCGCTTTGCCAAGTGGTGTTGGTGCCCGCTGCCGCATGGGCGGTGGCCATGGCCTTTGGCCTGCGCGGAGAACTGGCCGTCGGGCTGATGATCCTCTCCTTCTGCCCGGGCGGCGTGACCTCGAATATGATCAGCAAATTCGCGCGGGGCGATGTGGCGCTTTCGGTGACTTTGACGGCGGTGGTCTCGCTTCTGAGCATCTTGACCGTGCCGGTCTTCACCGCCATCGCTGTGCGGCATTTCATGGGCGATGCCGCGCCGGATGTTTCGGTCGCGGCGCTGGCGGTGGCGATGTTCGTGATCACCACCCTGCCCGTGGCGCTTGGGCTTGCCCTGCGCCACCTCGCCCCCGGCTTTGCCGCGCGGATCGAACCGGGCCTCTCCGCCCTCGCCGCGCTGCTCTTCGTGCTGATTGTCCTCGCCGCATTGGCCGGAAATTGGAGCGTTTTCACCGAGAACCTCGCCCGGCTTGGTCCCGCGCTTATTAGCATGAACGCGGCGCTGATGTTGCTAGGGCTGGGCATTGCCGCCGCGGCCGGGCTGGCATGGCAGACCCGCAAGACGATCTCGATCGAAGTGGGCATCCAGAACGCGACGCTTGGCATCACCCTCGCCGGATTGATCTCGGGCCAAGCGTCGGGATTCAGCGCCTATGCTCTGCCCTCGGCGGTCTATGGCATCACGATGTATCTGGTGGCCCTGCCCTTCGTCCTTTGGATGCGCGGACGCTGAGGGCGACGCCCGCCAAGCAAAAGGCGCGCCCCGAGGGACGCGCCTTTCGTTTTTAGACTGACGGCCCCTCAGGCCATGTCGAAGGCGTCATCCTCGCAGGTGTCGCCCCCTTCGTCTTCCTCCTCCGGCACGGAAGTGAGGGTCAGCGCGTCCATGAGGGCGCTCGCGGGGTCGGAGGTATCGGCATCGGAGTCCTCCATGTCAGGATCGACCATACCGGACACCTCAAGCACCTCGCCGCCGCTCTCATCCGAGTCCACCACAACACGCATGCCGCTCAGATCGATATCTTCAAAAGACAACGAGCCGGGATAGGTCCATAGGGTGAAGTTCGTGCTTGGGACTTCACCATCGGAACTGTCAGCGGTCGTGCCGAACTGCAGACCCACATCGAAGCTGCCTCCCGCTTGGGGACCATCGTCGAAACCGTCGACACCGTCATCCGCGGCCTTCACATCCGTCAGGTGATAGCCTTCGGCGTTCACATCAGGGAAGAAGTTCAGTTCTTCGATTGCGCTGCCATCAGTCACATTGAAGAAAAGCCCGTTGATGTCAGCGTGGGATTCCGCTTCGGGATCAGTGGGCGAGAGGTTGAAGTGCAACTGCCCCTCCGGCGTTTCCGTGACGGCGATTGTGATCTCCCCACTCTCTCCCATCAGGAAATTAAGAACGGACTTATCGTCGCCACCGGTATGACCCCCTTGCGTACCACCCGAACCAGACCCCTTAGTGCCGCAAGAGCCGGAACCTTTGGTGCCGCCAGAGCCGGAGCCTTTCGTACCGCCAGAACCGGAACCCTTGGTGCCACCAGAACCGGAGCCCTTGGTGCCACCAGAACCGGAGCCCTTCGTGCCGCCAGAACCGGAGCCCTTCGTGCCGCCAGAACCGGAGCCCTTGGTGCCACCAGAACCGGAGCCTTTCGTACCGCCGGAACCGGAACCCTTGGTGCCACCGGAACCGGAGCCCTTCGTGCCACCAGAACCGGAACCCTTAGTGCCACCCGAGCCGGAGCCCTTCGTACCGCCAGAACCGGAGCCCTTGGTGCCACCGGAGCCGGAACCCTTGGTGCCACCCGAGCCGGAACCCTTCGTACCGCCAGAACCGGAGCCTTTCGTACCGCCAGAGCCGGAACCCTTGGTCCCACCCGAGCCGGAGCCCTTCGTGCCGCCAGAACCGGAACCTTTTGTGCCACCGGAGCCGGAGCCTTTCGTGCCGCCAGAGCCGGAACCCTTCGTTCCACCGGAGCCGGAACCCTTGGTGCCACCCGAGCCGGAGCCTTTCGTGCCGCCAGAGCCAGACCCCTTCGTGCCACCCGAACCGGAACCCTTTGTACCACCCGAGCCGGAACCTTTCGTGCCGCCAGAACCGGAACCCTTGGTCCCACCCGAACCAAAGCCTTTGCCGTCATCGTTTCCGTCGAACTTCTCGGCCAAGTGCTTGTCATACCACTTCGCGAAGGAGGAGCCCTCTACCCCGCCGTTGTGATAGGACTTCGTTCCGCTGGCATCGCAACCGCTGCCCGCTTCACCGCCAGTGGACCAGCTATTGTCCTTGCTGTTCCAACCCTTTGAGAATCTGTAACCCATGACGCCAATCCCTCATATGCATTTGCAGCCGCGGCCGCTTTGCAGCGCCGCATCCCCCACTGACCTGTGAACCTAGCAGCGGCACCTATTTCCGCCAAATTCTTTCCATTTTTCGGGTAAATTAGGCCAACAAAGCACGATAAATCGAAACAGTGAGATACCCCGAGCGGGCATTGTTCTTTCGTATAGGTCAAATGCGCTGATGGGGTGCGAATCACTCCCGCCGGGATAGGTGGAAATTGCCTTTGTTTTGCCCAAAACCCGCCGTACCCTCGTCAGCCAGCCGACCTAGACAGGCGAAAACACCAGCGGAGGCCTCATGGCACGACCCAAGGAACAAAGCGCTCAGGCCCAGATCGTCGCGGCGGCGCGCAAGCATTTCGGGCAAGATGTGGCGCGGGTATCGGCCCCGGGCGGCGAAAACCGGTCGAGCTTTCGGCTGCATCTGACCGACCGCACGGTGATCGCCACCCTGCGCCCGAACTTCCGCCGCACCCATCTCGAAGCCCATGTGCTGACCGAGCTTGGCCGCCACTGCAGCGACCTGCCCGAATGTCTGGGCGTTGTGGGAGAGATCATGTTCCAATCCGACGTCGGCAAGCGCCGCCTCAACGTCGAGATCGCGCGGGTGGAACGCGCCGAACAGCTTGACCTCGCAGCCGAGGCCGTCTCAGCCATCTTCCGCATCCACGGCGCCGCGCGCCAGACCGAGTTGAACGCGATCATGCCGCATCTGGGCAACAACCGCGACTGGGTGCTGAACTTTGTCGATGCGGTGGATTTTCTGAAAGACCTCGGCGACGGCATCTCGGACCAGTTCGACCGCACCGCCGCCTATGAGCGCATCAACGCCCCGGCGCGGCAATTCGTCAAATGGGACTGCCGCTCAGGCAATGCCGCGATTGGGGCGGATGACAAGCTGCGCTGGTTCGACTTTGAATATGCCGGTCTGCGCCACGGGGCCGAAGACATCGCTTGGCTGATCGGGGATGAGGCATGGCCCATCGCCCCGCCGGATATGGTTGACGTGGTGATCGACGCCTTCGATCCGACCTGCGGCATCGCCCTGCCCGACTACCTCGATTACCTCTCGGTCTACCTGACCTTCCATGCGGTGCAGCGGCTCAAACTGATCAGCAAAGAGGCCAAGAAGCGCGGCTGGCTGAGCAAGGACCGCATCCGACGCTATGACGACGCCGGGGTGCATCCTGAATTCGCGGCGCATATCTGTCGGGTCGGGGCCTATTTCTCGGACCAATCCGAACTCACCGCCCCGCTGACCCGTAACTTCCTTGAGGCACAAGCGGGCTTTGACGCAATCGTCGCCCAGTCCGACGTGCCGCGCAGCGCCTAAGCTACCAGATGAGCGGGATCACCGCGCTGACCAGCACCGACATGCTCAGGTTCAGCGGGATCCCGATGCGCATGAAATCGGTGAAACGATAGCCCCCCGGCCCGTAAACCAGCGTGTTGGTCTGATAGCCGATGGGCGTGGCAAAGGCGCAGGAGGCCGCGATCATCACCGCCACCACCAGCGGGCGCGGGTCCATGCCAAGTGCGGTGCTGAGGCTGATGGCAATCGGCGTCATAATCACCGCCACAGCATTGTTGCTGACGATCTCGGTCAGGATGGTGGTCAGCAGGAACACCGCCCAGATGATGAAAAACGGTGGCAATTGCGCCAGCCCCGGCGCGATATTGTCGACGATCAGCGTGATCGCGCCGGAGTTCTGCAAGGCCGCGCCAACCGCCAACATGGCAAAGATCAGCGCCAGCAAGCGCCCCTCGACGAAAGAGAAAGCCTCCTCCGCGTCGATACAGCCCGTCACCAGCACCACGGCCACGGCGATCACGGCCAGCAGGAGGATCGGCGCCACGTTGAAGGCCGCCAGCGCCACGATCCCCACGAGGGCGGCGATGGCGATCGGCGCATGACCCCGGCGGAACGCCCGGGCCGAAGGTTGGGTCACGTCGACAAGGTTCATCTCGCTTGCCAGCCGCTGGATGTCTTCGGCAGCCCCTTCCAGTAGCAGCGTATCGCCGACCTTGACGATCAATTGGTCAAGCTGCTGGCCGATGTTCTGGTTCCGCCGATGCACCGCCAGCGGATAGACCCCATAGCGCCGCCGCAGCCGCATTGAGCCCAAGCTGCGCCCCACCATCCGGCAACCGGGGGTGATCAGCACCTCGACGGTCGTGGTCTCCACTGCCGAAAGCTGGTCGACCCGGCGGAGTTCCTTGTTGTTTTGCAGACTGAGAAGCTCGGTCATCTGGGTGCGCAGCACGACACGGTCGCCGACCTGAAGCGCGACCCCTTTAAGGTTGCGGCGCAGCGAGTCGTCGCCCCGCACCACGTCGATCAACCGCACGCCCTCGCGTTTGAAAAGCTGCACGTCCAGCACTTCACGGCCAATCAGGTTGCTTTCGGGCGGAATCACAGCCTCGGTAAAGAATTTCATCTTGGAGCGGTCAGAGAGCATATTCGCCATGCTGTCGCGCGCGGGCAGCAGCCGGTCGGCGAAGAGCAGCATGTAAAGCAAGCCCCAAGCGCAGACCACAAGGCCCGCGGGCAGGATCTCGAAAATGCCGAAAGGGGCCATGCCCTGCGACCGCGCCACACCATCGACCAAGAGGTTGGTCGAGGTGCCGATCAGCGTCAGAGAGCCACCCATGATCGCGGCATAGCTGAGCGGAATCAGCAGCTTGGAGGCTTTGGTGTTCAGTGTGCGGGTCAGTTGCACCACCACCGGGATCATCACCACCACCACAGGCGTGTTGTTCATGATCGCACTGGCCGCCATGACCGACAGGATCACCCCCGCCACCGCCGTTTTAGGATGCGTCTTGGCCGAACGTTCGGCCAGTCGCGTCAGAACATCCAGCGCCCCGGTGCGGACCAAGGCCCCCATGATGATGAACATCGCCGCAATGGTCCAAGGCGCGGGGTTTGAAAGCACCTCAAGCGCGTCGTCATAGGGCAGCACGCCAAGCGCCAGCAGCAAGGCCGCCCCGGCGATGGCGACGACTTCGGTCGGAAAGGCTTCGCGCAGGAAAAGCACGAACATCATGCCGACGACCACGAGGGTCAGCACCGCCGTCTCCATCGGAGAGAAGCTGAAAAATTCCATCAAGAACCTGTCATTCGGGCAAAAGGCCGTTGTCCAGTTACGCCGATTGCCGCCCTCGGTGCAAGCGCGACGCATGGGGCCGCGCCTTGCCGGTCTTAAGGGGCGCTGGCCTGAAGGGCACCGCCCTCACGCACCGGGACGATCCGCGCGGCGCGGCCTGTGCGGTCGTCAGTCTCGATATAGACGCCCGACAGGGTCGCCTCGCCATTGGCGGGAGTGAAACGTTCGCGCGGCATGCCGGTGATGAAACGGCGCAGCGGCTCGGCCTTATCCATGCCGATCACCGAATGATAATCGCCGCACATGCCAGCATCGCTCAGGTAGCCCGTCCCGCCCGGCAGGATCATCGCATCCGCCGTGGGCACATGGGTATGGGTGCCGACCACAAGGCTCGCCCGCCCGTCGCACCAATGGCCCATGGCCATCTTCTCACTCGTGGCTTCGCAGTGCATATCGACGATGATCGCCTGCGCCATGCCGCCCAAAGGATGGGTTTTCAGCACCGGCTCCAGCGCCGAGAAGGGATCGTCGAAAGGGCGCTTCATAAAGACCTGCCCGAGCGCTTGGGTGACCAGAACCTTCTTCCCGTTCTGCGTGGTAAAGAGTTTAGCCCCCTTGCCCGGCGCGGATTTGGAGAAGTTCAGCGGCCGGATGACGCGCGGCTCCTGCTCGATAAAGCTGAGCATGTCTTTCTGGTCGAAAGCGTGATCGCCAAGGGTCAGACAATCGGCCCCAGCATCGAGCAGCGTCTTGGCATGTGCGCCCGAAAGCCCCATGCCGCCGGTCGCATTCTCGCCGTTGACCACAATGAAATCGAGCTTCCAGTCGCGCCGCAGCCGCGCCAGATTTTCGGTGATCGCCCGCCGTCCGGCCCGGCCCATCACATCGCCAAGAAACAAAATCTTCATGCCCATGGACTAGGACGCGGGCGGCTTGGCGGCAACCCTTATTCCGCGTGGGACGGAGGTTGGCCCTGCGTCACCTCGATCACCCCGGCTTCGGTCACGATCAGATCGAGCGGCGCGTCGGTGTCTTCCAGCGGGATATCGTCCCACTCCTGCCCCGCGAAAGCAAAGCCAATGGCCAGCGTGGCCCGCCGCGCGCGCAGCATCGCCAGCGTACGGTCATAGAACCCGCCGCCATAGCCCAGCCGCCCGCCTGCGCGGTTGAAGGCCAAAAGCGGCACGATCACGATCTCAGGCTCGAAGAAATCGGGCTCAGCGGGGATCATCGCGCCAAAGGTGCCCGGCACCATCGCAGTCTCGGGGGTCCAACGGGCAAAGGACAGCGGGTGGTTCGGCTTTTTGATCACCGGCACGCCGACGGGACCATGGGCGCAGGCTTCGGCCATGGCGGGGCGTGGATCAATCTCCGTTCGGATCGGCATGAAACCCGACAGCGGTACGCCGCGGTAGCCCGCCAGAACCTCGGAAAGATACCCTGCCTGCGCGGCATTCGCTTGATCGAACAAGGGCTTACGGCGGGCAAAGGCCGCCTTGCGCGCCTCGGCCTTCCGGGCGGCGCAATCGCTCACAACAGCACCATGGCGGCAAGGCCGAGGAAGGCGAAGAAGCCCACCACATCCGTCACCGTCGTCACAAACGCGCCTGAGGCAAGCGCCGGGTCCACCCCGAACCGCTCCAGCAAGATCGGGATGCCGGTGCCCGCAAGCCCCGCCACCACGAGGTTGATCACCATCGCCGTGGCGATGACATAGCCCAGCCCCGGCGAGCCGAACCAGAGCACGCCGACAATGCCCATGATCACCGCAAATATCAGCCCGTTGACCAGCCCCACCAAGACCTCGCGCCGGATCACCCGCCAGACGTTTGAGCCGGTAAGGTCTTTGGTCGCGATGGCGCGCACCGCCACCGTCAAACTCTGCGTGCCCGCGTTGCCGCCCATGGAGGCCACAATCGGCATCAACACGGCCAGCGCCACGATCTGCGCAATCGCCGCCTCGAATTGCGAGATCACCACCGAAGCCGCAATCGCCGTCACAAGGTTCACCGCCAGCCACGGCAGCCGCTGCTTCGTCGTCTCCGTCACCCGGTCAGAGAGCGACCCCTCGCCCACACCCGCCAGTCGCAGAATGTCTTCTTCGTGTTCTTCGTCGAGCACCGCCATGGCGTCGTCGATGGTGATGACACCGATGAGCCGCCCCTCTTCATCGACCACGGGGGCCGAGATCAGGTGGTACTGGTTGAAGGCATAGGCCACATCGCCCTCATCGCGCATGGCGGGGATAATCTGAAAGGTCTCTTCCAGAATATCCGCCAGCCGCGTCTCTCGGCGCGAGCGCATGAGCTTGCCTAAGGTCACATTGCCCACCGGATGCAGGCGCGGGTCGACCATGACGATGTGATAAAACTGATCCGGCAGGTCTTCTTCCTTGGTGGCGCGCAGATGGTCGATGGCTTGACCCACCGTCCAATGCTCTGGCGCCATGACAACCTCGCGCTGCATCAGACGGCCGGCAGAATATTCGGGCCAGTTCAGCGCCTGTTCCACCGCGACGCGGTCGGTCTCTTCCAGCGCGTCGAGGATGGTTTCCTGCTGCGCGTCTTCCAGATCCTCGATCAGGTCGACCACATCGTCGCTGTCCAGCTCGCGCACCGCTTGGGTCAAGACCTGCGGCGTCAGGATGCTGATGACTTCCTCGCGGACCGACTCGTCGAGTTCCGACAGGATCTCCCCGTCGAATTCCTGCCCGTAAAGCCGGATCAGCGCAGCGCGGTCGTCTTCGTCGATCTGCTCAAGAAGGTCAGCGATATCCGCCGCGTGCAGCGGTTCCATCAGTTGGGTCAGATGGGCCTGATCATTGGCCTCCACCGCCTCAAGGATCGCGGCCACCGCTTTGCGGTCCAGCACATAGGCCTCGGCACGCTCTTCAGGGGAGGCCGCCGGATCCAGCTCTTCAATCTGCTCTGACATCCGCTGCTCTCCGTCTCTGCGCCTTTGTTGGGAAGGATGATATGCGAGCGCCCAAGCCGGTACAACGGCACCAGCGACGCTTCGGTATTGTTCCCCGTCCCGCCCTCACCTAAACCACTGGCATGACAAATCAACGACTCCTTTTGGGCGCGACGCTCACCTATTCCGGCAACCCGATGCAAAGCGCTTGGGAGGATGCCGTGAAGATCGACACCCAAGGCGGTGTGCTGATCGAAAACGGCAGGATCGCCGCCGTCGGCAAGGGGGACGCGCTGCGCGCCGCGCATCCGCAGGCCGAGGTGACGCGCTACGCCGATGCGCTGATCTGCCCGGGTTTTGTCGATGCCCATGTGCACTACCCGCAGACCGCGATCATCGCCTCATGGGGCAAGCGGCTGATCGACTGGCTGAACACCTATACTTTCCCCGAAGAGATGCGCCTGTCGGATCCCGCCTACGCGGGCGAGATTGCCGCGCGCTATCTGGACCTGACGCTGGCCCATGGCACCACCACGGTCGCGTCTTATTGCACCATCCACCCCCATAGCGCCGACGCGCTGTTTCAGGCGGCGGAAGAACGCGGCCAGCGGATCGTCGCGGGCAAGACCTGCATGGACCGCAACGCACCCGAGGGGCTGCGCGACACGGTGCAATCGGCCTATGACGACAGCAAAGCGCTGATCGAGCGCTGGCATGGCAAGGGCCGCGCCACCTATGCGATCACGCCACGTTTCTCACCCACCTCCACGCCCGAGCAGCTTTCCGCCCTCGGCGCGCTTTGGGCAGAGCATCCGACCTGCCTGATGCAGACCCACCTCAGCGAGCAAACGGATGAGATCGAATGGGTCCGTGACCTGTTCCCAGAGGCGCGCGACTACCTTGATACCTATGAGGCCCATGGCCTGCTGGGCGAACGCGGCCTCTACGGCCATGCGATCCATCTGGAACCGCGCGAGATTGACCGGCTGGCGGAGGTCGGCGGCGCGCTGGTGCATTGCCCAACCTCAAACACCTTCATCGGCTCGGGGCTGTTCGACATGACCGGCCTTGCCGCGCGGGGCATCCCGCTGGCGCTGGCAACGGATACCGGCGGCGGCTCATCCTTTTCGATGCTGCGCACCATGGCGGCGGCCTATGAGGTCGGCCAATTGCGCGGCACGCCGCTGCATGCGGCACAGCTCATTTGGCTGGCCACCGCAGGCTCGGCCCGCAGCCTGCATTTACAAGATCATGTGGGTTCACTGGCCGAAGGGATGGAGGCCGACATCACCGTGCTGTCGCTCGACTCCACCCCCGCCATCGCGCAGCGTCATGCCGCGGCCAAGGACATCTGGGAAAGCCTTTTCGCCACGATCATGATGGGCGACGACCGCGCGATCGCGGATGTTTGGGTGGCGGGCGCACGGCAGGGCGGCACGGCGTAACGCCCCCCCCCCGCCTATGGCTGGGATCAGCAGGGCGCGCCCAGCACCATAACCCAAACCGCGTCATCGGCACGGACCAGCCCCATCTCCTCGGCCCGGGCGTCGACCATATTGCGGTAATGCCCCGGCGAGTTGGTCCAGCCGGTCATGACCTCATCAAGCGATTGCTGCCCCTTGGCGATATTCTCGGCCACGAAACACCATTCATAGCCCGCCACCGCCGCGCGGCGGCCAACATCGGTGCCATCGCGGCCTTGGTGGCTGAAATAGTCATGCGTGGCCATGTCGCGGGCGTGGTCCTTTGCCGCCTGTTCCAAACGGCTATCATAGCTCAGGGGCTGCAACCCCTTCACATCGCGCAGGGCGTTCACCCTGTCCAATCCCATCGGATCGGCCAAAGCGGGCATCCCCGCCAGTATCAGTATCGAGAGTAAAACCGGCTTCATCCAGCCAAGCCTTTCGCCAAATCATTCTGCCGCGCCACCTGAGCGGCCAAGTCGATGGTGGTGATCTGACCATCGCGCACCACCTGTCGGCCTTCAACGAAAAGGTCGCGCACCGCTGTTGGACCGGCAAGAAGCAGCGCAGCCGGGTCCCAACTGCCCGCACTGTGCACGCCCGAAACATCCCAGATCGCCACATCGGCCCGTTTGCCGGGCATCAGCCGCCCGCAGTCAGGCCGCCCCAGCACATCCGCACCGCCCCGCGTGGCCAGTTCGAGCGCCGCGCGCGGGCTCATCGCGTCGGCCCCGCGGGCCACCCGCTGCAACAGCATCGCCTGCCGCGCCTCGGCGGCCAGATTGCCGCTGTCGTTGCTGGCCGAGCCATCGACGCCCAGCCCCAGCGGAACGCCCGCGTCCAGCATCGCCCGCACCGGCGCGATGCCCGAGCCGAGGCGACAGTTCGAGCAGGGACAATGCGCAACCCCGGTGCGGGTTCGGGCGAAAAGGTCGATCTCGGCCCCATCCAACTGCACGCAATGGGCGTGCCAAACGTCGTCGCCGAGCCAGCCGAGGCTTTCGGCATATTCCCCCGGGCGGCAGCCAAATTTCTCCTGCGAATAGGCGACATCCTCGGCATTCTCGGCCAGATGGGTGTGCAGCATCACGCCCTTGTCGCGCGCCAGCAGCGCCGTGTCGCGCATCAATTCGCGGCTGACCGAAAAGGGCGAACAGGGTGCCAATCCGACGCGGCACATCGCCCCTTCGGTGGGGTCGTGAAAGGCGTCGACCACGCGAATGCAGTCTTCCAAAATGGCCGCCTCGCGCTCCACCAGTGCATCGGGCGGCAGGCCGCCATCGCTTTCGCCGATGCTCATCGAGCCGCGGGTGGGGTGAAAGCGCAGCCCAAGTTCGGCGGCGGCGTGGATCGTATCCTCCAACCGCACGCCGTTTGGGTAGAGATAAAGGTGGTCCGAACTCAGGCTACAGCCCGAGAGTGCCAATTCCGCCAGCCCGATCTGGGCCGAGACGAACATATGCTCTGGCCCCATGCGCGCCCAGATCGGGTAGAGCCGTTGCAGCCAGCCAAAGAGCAGCGCATCCTGCGCCCCCGGCACGGCGCGGGTCATGCTTTGGTAAAGATGGTGATGGGTATTCACGAGACCCGGTGTGACGACACAGCCCTTCGCCTCGACAATCTCACCCTCTGTCCAAAGGCCCTGCCCGATCTCGGCAATCACGCCGTCGCGCAGCAACAGGTCCGCGCCCGCAAGCTCCCGCCGGGTGTCGTCCATCGTGATAAGGTAATCCGCGCCGCGGATGAGGGTCTCTGCCATAGGTCACACTTTCGCTATGCCCGTCTCATGCAAAGCGTGTGTGATCGGTGGAAAACGGGCGAGAGAACCGACCTTCTGCGGGATTTATCGCATCCCGCCGGGGCCGGTCAATCCGGGCTTTCCCGACAATTGGATCAATAGGCGGAAAGGACCGCAAGCGCTTGGGCGTGGATGTCGCGGTTGGCCGCGGCCAGCGCCCTGCCCCCTTCATGCACCGGGTTGCCCTGCCAATCGGTGACGATGCCCCCGGCGGCTTGGATCACCGCGATCGGCGCTTGAATGTCATAGGCGTTCAGCCCCGCTTCGATCACCAGATCGACCTGCCCCGCCGCGACCAACGCATAGGCATAACAATCCATGCCATAGCGAGTCAGCAACGCCTGCGAGGCGACGGCGCGAAAGGCGCTGCCCTCCTCGCTGCTGCCGACCTCGGGGAATGTGGTGAAAACGATGGCCTGCCGCAGGTCTCGCGCCGCACGGGTCTGCAAAGGGTGGCTGCCGTGGGGCCCGGTCAACAGCGCGCCATCCGGCGCCCCCTCGAACCGCTCCCCGATATAGGGCTGGTCAATGATGCCATAGAACGGCCCCGAGGCGTCGGAGACCGCGATCAGCACGCCCCAAGTCGGTGTACCGCTGAGAAAGCCGCGCGTCCCGTCGATGGGGTCGAGCACCCAAGTCAGCCCCGATGTGCCGGGCTGCGCGCCATATTCCTCACCCAGAATACCATCCGCGGGCCGCTCCGCCGCCAAGATATCGCGCATCGCCCGTTCGGCGGCGCGGTCGGCCTCGGTCACCGGATCGAAACCCGTGCCGAGCTTGTTGTCGGCCTGCAAATCGAGCCTGCGGAAATAGGGCAGGATCACCTGCCGCGCCGCATCCGCCATCAGATGGGCAACGCGGCGGATATCGGGATCGAAGTCACTGGTGTTCATCATGGCGAAGACCTGACAGTTTGCGCCCCTTTGCGCAAGCCTGTCAGTGCGTTAGAGCCGCGTCCAGACGCGGGCGGGCAGGCTCAGGCCACGTCGCTCAAGACGCGGGCCAGTTCAAACAACCGGCGGCGCTGGTTCTCGGGGATGGCGTAGTAAGAGCGCACCAGTTCCATCGCCTCCTTGTCGGCCATCAGATCAGCAGGCAGCCCGTCCATCGGCGCGCCTTCGGCGACCTCCTCATCCTTCAACCCTTCGAAAAAGAAGGACACAGGCACCCCAAGCGCATCGGCGATATCCCACAGCCGAGATGCGCTGACGCGGTTCGCGCCGGTTTCGTATTTCTGTATCTGCTGGAATTTGATCCCAACCAGTTCCGCCAGTTTCTGCTGGGTCATCCCCGTCAGCCAGCGGCGCTGCCGGATACGTTTGCCTACATGTACATCTACCACATGCACCATATTCTCTAATCCTTATAGGGCACATGCGACCGTGCCAATCTCAGTTCCAAACAAGGACGAAGTGTGCCGTCGCCTCGCACGATACCGCAGGGGTTGCGCGAAAGTTCTGCCTCCTATCATAGCGGTTGCGTTGAATTCGGCCAAGAATTTTCACGGGATGGTAAAAACCTGCCCTGTATCGACTGCAACCTCAGGCGGTGCACTGCCCCTCTCTCTCTGCGACCGGCGGGTGTGAAATCCCCAAGTTTCCTTGGGCCTGTCGGTTTCCCGCTCGGCAACCGCTGGATGAACGCGAAGAATATCAATCGGTTCCCGTCGGAATGCGTCAAATGCCATCTTTCCGTGTTTGGGGCGGTGGGAATGGCTGCCGCCCGCGCGCGCGCCGCTTGAAATGCATCGGTGCTTTTCCGCCGATCGACCGCTCGCGGCAGTCCCGTCCAAGGCGCGCGCAGGGCAAGCCGACGCCCCGCGCATGCCCCGAACATCCCCACCCGTAAAACCCGCGATTATTGCCGTGTTATCAGCCCGCAAGACACTTGAAATTCGCCCCCTCAGGCCCGATATTCAGACCCAAGAACGTGTCGGCCGGGTTTCGACACGCAACTTTGCCAATGGGAGTCACTAAATGGCTGACGTCAATTCAATTCGCTCTGCTGCCGGGTCGCGCATCTCCGCGATCGACGAGGGTCTGCGCGCTCATATGAACAAGGTGTATGGCACCATGTCGATCGGCATGCTCATCACCTTCGCCGCGGCCTGGGCCATCTCGGGCCTGTCGGTCACCACCGACCCCTCCGCCGCCGTGGCGCAGCTCAGCCAGGATAAATACCTGACGCAATTGGGTTATGCGCTCTACGCCTCGCCCCTGAAATGGGTCGTGATGTTTGCGCCTCTTGCCTTTGTTTTCGGCTTTGGCGCCATGATCAACCGCATGTCCGCCGCCACGGCGCAGGTTGTGTTCTACGCCTTCGCCGCCGTCATGGGCATCTCGATCAGCTCGATCTTTCTGGTCTTCACCGGCTACTCCATCGCGCAGGTCTTCCTGATCACCTCCATCGCCTTCGCGGGTCTGTCGCTCTGGGGCTACACCACGAAAAAGGACATCTCCGGCTGGGGCAGCTTCCTGATCATGGGTGTGATTGGTCTGGTCGTCGCGTCGATCGTCAACATCTTCCTCGCCTCCTCGGCGCTGATGTTCGCGATCTCGGCGATCGGTGTTTTGATTTTCGCGGGTCTGACCGCCTATGACACCCAGAAGATCAAGACCGAGTATCTGGCCCACGCCCATCACGGCGACACAGAGTGGCTGGGCAAAGCCGCGATCATGGGCGCGCTGAGCCTCTATCTGGACTTCATCAACATGTTCATGATGTTGCTGTCGCTCTTCGGCAACCGCGAGTAATCGCCCTGCCATCTGATGCGAAAGGCCGGCTCCGAAAGGGCCGGCCTTTTTCTTTGGCACCGCTCATCCAATCGCGCCGAACAGATGTCCGACCCCGGCCGTCACAGCCATTGCCAGACCGCCCCAAACCACGACGCGCCCGATGGCGGGCCGCTTTGGCGCACCGCCCAGTTGCGCGCCGCCCGCGCCGAGCAGTATCAGCGCCAACAGCGCCACCAAGGCAATGGTCACGCCGCGCAGCCCCGCAGGCGCCAGAACCGCCGCAAACAGCGGCAGCCCGCCCCCCAAGGCAAAGGCCAATGCCGAAGCGCCCGCTGCCTGTAGCGGATCGGCCTGACCGGCGAGGCCGAACATGCCCAACTCTTCGCGCGCATGGGCGCCGAGGGCGTCATGGTCCGTCATCTGGGTGGCGACCTCTAGGGCGAGGTCGCTTTGCACGCCCCGGTTCTCCAGCCCTTCGGCCAGTTCGCTGAGTTCATAGTCCGGGTCTTCGATCAGGGCGACGCGCTCGCGCTCCAGATCGGCCTTCTCCACATCCGCCTGCGCCGAGACCGAGACATATTCCCCCGCCGCCATCGAAAGTGCCCCGGCGGTGAGCCCCGCAAGCCCCGTCAGCAGTACATTGCCCTGCGTCATGCCAGCCGCGCTCACCCCGACCAGCAGGCTGGCCGAAGAGACGATACCATCGTTGGCCCCCAAAACGGCGGCGCGCAGCCAGTTGCTGCGGTTTATGAAGTGGCCTTCTTTGGGCATCTGACCCGCCTTGCGTCTACTGCGGCTGATACACCAACAGATGCGCCGGGAAGATGACCGGCCTGTCGCCGCCCACCCCGGTAAAGCCGACACTGCCGGTGGGTTCCGCCCGGTTCAACGGGGCGCAGGCCCCCAGTGTCAGCAGCAAGATAACGGCAGTCGATTTGGCAAACATGGCATTCCCCCGGCAGTTCCTTCAGGTATCCCCCGTTCCGCCCCGCCGCGCAAGGCGTCGGGGGCGGAGGAGGATCAGACGGTGATCGGCTGCATCACCTGCGGTTCCACCACATCGACGCCCGGAAGCCCGTCGATGAGCGTCTGCGCCGATTGATCCAACGTGTCGAAGGTCCGGTAGTGGCAGGGAATGACCGTCTTGAAATCGAAATAGCGTTTGGCGGCATAGGCGGCCTGCGCCATGTCCATCGTGAAATGCCCGCCCGCCGAGAGAATGCCGATATCGGGTTTGTGGTAGTCGCCCATCCAATCCATATCCGCCATGATCGCCGTATCACCGGAATGGTAGATCGTATGGCCCTCGCCCGAGATCATGAAGCCGGTCTCCATCCCGGTGTAAATCGGCCCGTTCTCGCCCTCTACCGATGAGGAATGCGAGGCCGGGACCATGGTGATCGCCACCTCGCCCGCGCGGATCGTCCCGCCTTTGTTAAAGCCCGTGGTCTGCTGCACGCCTTTGCTTTCCAGCCAGCCCATCAGCTCGACCATCCCCGCGACCGGGGCGTTGGTGCGGCTGGCGATGTCGGCGATGTCTGCCGTGTGGTCGAAATGGCCATGGGTCACAAGGATCTGCGTGGCGCCCTTGATTGCATCGGCATGGTGCGCGTCGTCCAGCATGGGGTTGTCTTTGAGCCAAGGGTCGATCAGCAGCACTTGGTCTTCGATCTCGATGCGGAATGAGCCGTGGCCGAGCCAGATGATGTTCATGGGAGTCCTCCTGATTGCGGTGGGTCTAACATCAGATTTGACCCTATGCTGCGCGGAATCAAGTAACCCCGAACATGCCACCCTAGCCCGGAATCAGGGGGCATGCCCGACGGGCTGGCGCTTGTGCAACCCGGACGCCATCCCGACATCACCGAATACCGCCGCGGCCATAAATTGCCCAACTGCCTCGGCGCAAGCACCATCCTTCGGTCTGGCGCCGCCCGGCTCCGTTACGGGCCTCTCAAACCCTTGCGAGGCCCGCCCCCAAACGGTAGAGGAGCCTCAAAGAGATGGAGATGTTCATGTCGATCGACGAAAACACCGCCGCACGCGTGGCGAAACTGGCCCGGATCAAGGTTGAACCCGACGCGCTGCCGGCGCTGGCGGAAGAGTTCAACACCATCCTTGGCTTTATCGAACAGCTGTCCGAGGTGGATGTCGACGGCGTCGAGCCGATGACCTCCGTGACCCCGCAGCGCCTGAAACGGCGCGAAGACGTGGTCACCGATGGCGACCAGCAGGACCGCGTGCTGGCCAATGCCCCCGATGCCCGTGAAGGGTTCTTTGCCGTGCCGAAGGTGGTGGAATAATGACCGATCTGAACAAACTGAGCCTGGCCGAGGCCCGCGACGCCCTGCGCAAGGGTGAGACCACCTCGAAAGACCTGACCGAGGCCTGCATCCAAGCCATCGACGGCGCAGGCGCGCTGAACGCCTTCGTGCACCGCACGCCAGAGATCGCGATGGAACAGGCCGCCGAGGCCGACGCCCGCATCAAACAGGGCGACGCTCCGGCCATGTGCGGCCTGCCCATCGGCATCAAGGACCTCTTCTGCACCAAGGGCGTGCCGAGCCAAGCAGGCAGCCGCATCCTTGAAGGCTTCCTGCCCGAGTATGAGAGCACCGTGAGCCAAAAGCTGCGCGACAGCGGCGCGGTGATGCTGGGCAAGCTCAACATGGACGAATTCGCCATGGGCTCGTCGAACGAAACGTCCGTGTACGGCAACGCGGTGAACCCGTGGCGTCGCGAAGGTGAGACGGCAGAACTGACACCCGGCGGCTCCTCGGGCGGCTCTGCTGCCGCCGTGGCAGCCGACCTCTGCCTTGCGGCCACCGGCACCGACACCGGCGGCTCAATCCGCCAGCCCGCCGCCTTCACCGGCACCGTGGGGATCAAGCCGACCTATGGCCGCTGCTCCCGCTGGGGCATCGTGGCCTTCGCCTCCTCGCTCGACCAAGCTGGGCCGATGACCAAGACAGTGCGCGACGCTGCCATCATGTTGGAAGCCATGTGCGGCCATGACGCCAAGGACAGCACCAGCGCCGATCTGGCCGTGCCGGACTTCGAGGCAGCGCTGACCGGGGACATCCGCGGCAAGAAGATCGGCATCCCGCGCGAGTACCGCATGGATGGCATGCCCGAGGAGATTGAAAAGCTGTGGGCCGACGGCATCGCCATGATGAAAGACGCGGGCGCCGAGATCGTCGACATCTCGCTGCCGCATACGAAATACGCCCTGCCCGCCTATTACGTCATCGCGCCCGCCGAGGCCTCGTCGAACCTTGCGCGCTATGACGGTGTGCGCTTTGGCCACCGCGCCAAGCTCGACCACGGCGACGGCATCACCGAGATGTACGAAAAAACCCGCGCCGAGGGCTTCGGCCATGAGGTTCAGCGCCGCGTGATGGTCGGCACCTATGTGCTCTCCGCCGGTTTCTACGACGCCTATTACAACCGCGCCCGCAAGGTCCGCACGTTGATCAAGAAGGACTTCGAAGACGTCTTTGCCCAAGGCATCGACAGCATCCTGACCCCGGCGACCCCCTCGGCGGCCTTCGGCTTGGGCGAGATGAAGGACGCCGATCCGGTGGCCATGTATCTCAACGACGTCTTTACCGTGACGGTGAACCTCGCCGGATTGCCCGGTGTCGCGCTGCCGACGGGCCAAAGCGCCACCGGCTTGCCGCTGGGTCTGCAGCTGATCGGGCGTCCTTGGGAAGAGGCCGAACTGCTGTCCTCCGCCTATGCGCTGGAGAAGGCCGCCGGTTTTGTGGCCAAGCCCGAGAAATGGTGGTAAGCCGCAGAGCGGTGAACAAGAAGCGAGAGCGGGTCAGATGATCACACGGACACTTCTAGCGATGACGGCAGGCGGTCTTTTGGCGGCCTGCCAACCGGCGATCCCCGATTCCGGGAACATCAACACCGGGCGCGGTGTCGGCTTTGGTGACGGCAGTTTCGAGGCCGAGCAGCGCGCGCGCGATGCCGCGCTGGCGGGCGACGGCAGCTACATGCCCGCCGCCTCGGAGGTGACCGCCCAGCCTTTGGATGACGGTTCTCCCGAAGCGACGGCGGCGGAAACCGCCCGCGTGCTCGCCGCGACCCGTCCGGGCGGGGCCAGCAACGGTCTGGGCAATGACGCGGCCACCAACTCGGGCGTGGCCCCGGTGAACGCCAGCCCGTCGAACCCGCCCCCCGCCGCGGTCAACGCCGTGGGCATCTCGAACGAGAACAACTTTGACGCCGTGTCGGGCCAGCGCAGCATTCAAGACGACGCCGCCCGCGTGGCCGCGAACCGCGCGCAATATGAGGTCGTCCAACCCGAGGCCCTGCCCGAGCGCCGCAATGTCGGCCCGAATATCGTTGCCTATGCGCTGCAAACCAATCAGTCGGTCGGTCAGCAGATTTATAGCCGCATCGGTTTCAACAAGGCCCGCAAGTTCGAACGCGCCTGTGCGCAATACGGCCACGCCGACCAAGCGCAGATCGCCTTCCTTGAGGCCGGTGGCCCCGAGAAAGACCGCCTTGGCATGGACCCCGATGGCGATGGTTTCGCCTGCGACTGGGACCCCACCCCCTTCCGCCGGGCTGCACAGGGCTGACAGATGCCTGCCGCGCCTGACGTGACGGCGCATCCCTCGCCCAATTGTGGCCCGCGACGCGGCGGGCTGCGCCCCCGGCTGATCGTCCTGCACTACACCGCCATGACCAGCGCCCAAGCGGCGCTGGAGCGGCTGTGCGACCCCTCCGCCGAAGTCTCGGCCCATTACCTGATTTCAGGGCGCGGAGAGGTCATTCAGATGGTCGAGGAAGAGCAACGCGCCTGGCATGCAGGCGCGGGCGAATGGGCGGGGTTGGAGGACATCAACTCACGCTCCATCGGGATCGAGTTGGACAACCGCGGCGATCACCCGTTTTCCCAGCCACAGATGCAGGCGCTTGAGACCCTCCTGCCCGGCATCTTGGCCCGCCACGGCATCCCGCCCGAAGGGGTGATCGGCCATTCCTGCATGGCACCGGGCCGCAAGACCGACCCCGGCCCCCGATTCGATTGGGCCCGGCTCGCAGGGCGCGGGCTGGCGCTTCCTGCGGGCGATGGCCCCCTTCCTGACAGCGTAACCACCGAAACCTTCCGCGCTGCCGCGCAGGCCACAGGCTTCACCGCGCCTTGCGACGATGACACGCTGCTAAACGCCGTGCGGTTGCGTTTCAGGCCATGGGGACGCGGCCCTCTCACCCCCGCTGACCTCGCCGCCCTTCCCGCCCCCATTGACGCGCCGCGCGGCGGCGTCTAGGGCGGGGCTGCGCGGAAGGCTGGATGGCCGCTGCGTCGACTCGCGTCGCATGACCGACGTCCGCTCTCGTCACACGCATGTGTGACATCCGTGGCGTCGCTTTTGCGGGGCGAAAGCGACGTAGAGGAAAGTCCGGACTCCAAGAAGGAACGGTGCCGGGTAACGCCCGGGCGGGGCAACCCGACGGAAAGCGCCACAGAAATGAAACCGCCCCTACGGTCCGGCTTGCCGGAACAGCCGAGGGGTAAGGGTGAAACGGTGGGGTAAGAGCCCACCGCGGGGCTGGCAACAGCTCTGGCAAGGCAAGCCCCACCGGGAGCAATGCCAAATAGGGACCGCGCGCCGATGATCTTCGGGTCAAAGGCGGGGCTCTTCTGCCCCAGCAGGTCCGGGTTGGCAGCTATAGCCGCATCGGCAACGGTGCGGTCAGAGGAATGGTCATCGCCTGTTTTCGGACAGGTACAAAATCCGGCTTATAGGCCTTCCGCGCATATTTCTGCTCTTTCGAGGCTGAAAGGCAGGTTTTTCGACGAAACCGGCGTCTTTCGGCACCGGGCGGGCAAATAGCGGTTGACTCGGGCGCGGGTCTGACTAGAACCCGAAATTCAGAATTCACGCAGGCCTGCGCGGCGCTGCAGCAGGAGAAGACACATGGCGAAGCCAACCACGATCAAGATCCGCCTGAACTCGTCCGCGGGCACAGGCCATTTCTACGTGACCAAGAAAAACGCACGCACCATGACCGAAAAGATGGTCATCAAGAAGTACGACCCCGTTGCGCGCAAGCACGTCGAATACAAAGAAGGCAAGATCAAGTAAGATCGCCTGACTTTTGAGTTTCAAAGGGCCACGCGGTTTCGCGTGGCCTTTTGCATTGTGCAGGGCTGGATCGCGCCCGCCCTGGGGGCGGGCCGGGCGCGATCCGGACGCGGGGCGTCCGGATAATCGTTGGGACGCCTGAATGCCATCCCCGGTCCGGCGCTGCCCGGCTAGCGGCCTCTCTTCTCGCGGAAAAACCTCACGAGCATCTCTTCCGCCTCTCCCGCCGCGATCCCGTCAAAGACCTCCGGCACATGGTGGCATTGGGGATGCGAGAATACCCGCGCGCCCTGCGCCACGCCGCCTGATTTCGGGTCCGCCGCGCCGTAGTAGAGCCGCTCCACCCGGGCGGCGGCGATGGCACCGGCGCACATGGCGCAGGGCTCCAGCGTGACGTAAAGCGCGTGACCGATCAGCCGTTCCGAGCCGACGGCGGCGCAGGCGGCGCGCAGGGCCAGCATCTCGGCATGGGCAGTTGGGTCATTGCGGGCGCGGGTCTCATTGCCTGCGGCGGAAACGATCTGCCCTTTCGGAGAGACGACGACTGCCCCCACCGGCACTTCGCCGCGCGCGGCGGCGGCGCGGGCCTCGGCCAAGGCCTGTCCCATATACGAGCGAAACTCCATCCCGCCACATGGCCGCAAACGCCACCCTTTCGCAAGCCCGTGAAACAGGGTAAGCGCAGTGTATGAACGCAAAAACGCCCCCCTCCGGCTCCGGCCCGCAAAAAACCGACACCGATGCAAGTGCAGGCACCCCCACCGGCGACCGCATTGCCAAGGTGCTGTCGCGCGCGGGCATCGCCTCACGCCGCGAGGCCGAGCGCATGATCGAAGCGGGCCGCGTGCGCGTGAACGGGGAGCAGATCACCTCGCCCGCGCTGAACGTCACGCCAGAGGATAAGATCACCGTCGACAACACCCCCGTCGGCGCGCCCGAACCGCCGCGCATGTGGCTGTATCACAAGCCTGCCGGACTGGTGACCACCGCCCGCGATGAAAAGGGCCGCGAGACGATCTTTGACGCCCTGCCCGAGGATATGCCCCGCGTGATGACCGTGGGTCGGCTCGACCTCAACTCCGAAGGGCTGTTGCTGCTGACCAATGACGGCGGGGTGAAGCGCAAGCTGGAACTGCCCAGCACCGGCTGGCTGCGCCGCTACCGCGCACGGGTGAATGGCCGCCCCACCAATGAGATGCTGGAGCCGCTGCGCAAAGGCATCACCGTGGAAGGCGAGAACTTTCAGCCGATGGACGTGACACTCGACCGCCAACAAGGGGCCAACGCTTGGCTGACCGTCGGCCTGCGCGAAGGCCGCAACCGCGAGATTCGCCGCGCGATGGAGGCCGTGGGCCTCACCGTGAACCGGTTGATCCGCATCTCCTACGGCCCGTTCCAACTGGGCGAATTGAAGATCGGCGAGGTGGAAGAGCTGCGCCGCAAGGTCGTGCGCGATCAACTGGGGCTCGAGTTGGAAGACCCCAGCGGCACCGCCACCAAGAAACCCACCGGTCTGCGCCGCCCGCCGCGCCGCAAGCCCGGCGGTTTCGGCGGCGCGGGCCAACCGGGCCTGCCCGTGCAACGGGGCGAAGACGACGAACCGCCGCCCCGCCGTGGGGGCGGCAAGGCAAAGAACGCACCGCGTGGCAAGGCCGCGATGGGCAAGACGGCTGGCAAAGCAGGCGGCAAGGCAAGCGGCAAACCGGGGGCGCGCCCGACGGGGCGACCGAATGGCAAACCGGGGCCAAAACCCACAGGCCGGGGGCCAAAACCCCGCCGCTGACCGGCCCTGCCCCGACCTGCCCCTGCGCGTTTCCGGAACGCGGCCGACCTGCGTGCGTTGAATAGAGAACGGCAGGCAAGATCAGCGCGAAACCGCTGTCAGAAAAGGGCAATATGGCGCGAATAGTGATGTTTTTGGTGGCCTTGGCCGCGCTCGTGGTTATCATCCTCGGCGCAGCCTCGCTCGTGGGGCGTGCGGCTGACAGTGCCGGCACGGCGTTGCGCCCGATCTGGGGCAGCAAAAGGGGAAACATGATGGCGCCAACTACCTTTCAGAAAATCGCCTTTGGCGCGTTGCTGGTGCTGCTGCTTGGGCTCACCAGCGGTTTTCTCGGAGGGCTTTGACCTATGGCGCAACGCTTTGGCGGCAAATATAGCCCCGACACCGATGCCGCCCCCGGCAGCGCCCCGCGCAAAACCGCGCGCCTGCGCGTCGATCCGGCGGGCGGTCGGGTGAACCTGATGTTCCTGCCGCCGGTGCTCTTGGCGGCAACCTCGCTCATCGGGGGAGCAGGCACGCTGGTGCTAGGCCTTGGTGGCGCGTTCCTGCTGGCTTCGGGCGTCTGGTTGCTGCGCGATGGCCTTTTGGCCGAGGCGGAATACCACGAGCGCAAAGTCGCCCGCCGCCCCGTCCTGCCGCGCAAGTTCATCGCGGCCCTCTTGGCCGGTGCGGGCGCGGCCCTCGCCGCTTATAGCAACGATCCCAGTCTCGCCGCGGCCTTGCTCTATGGCATCGCCGCCACTGCGCTGCACCTCGCCGCATTCGGCATCGACCCGCTACAGAACAAGGGCATGGAGGGCATCGACACCTTCCAGCAAGACCGCGTCGCCCGGGTGGTGGATGAGGCCGAAAAACTGCTCTCGGGCATGAGCCAAGCGATCCTGCGCGCGGGCGACCGCCGCGCCGAAGCGCGGCTGGCCGAGTTTCAAGAAACCGCCCGCCATTTGATCCGCACCGTCGAGGAAGACCCCCGCGACCTGACCGCCGCTCGCAAATACCTTGTCGTCTATCTGCGCGGGGCGCATGATGCGACGGTGAAATTCGCCGACCTCTATGCCCGCAACCAAGACACCCAAGCACGCGATGACTACCTCGCCTTGCTGGACGATCTGGATCAGAACTTCGCCGCGCGCACGGCCAAGTCGCTGCTAGACGACCGCAGCGATTTAAACGTGGAAATCGACGTGCTGCGGGCGCGCCTCTCTCGCGAGGGTGTCCGACTGGAGCAACCCACCCCTGCAAATACTAAGGAAGATCAGTGATGACCGATGCCCTCCGTGACAAAGCTGCCCAATCGCAAGGGTTGGTGGAAGAAGTGAACGCAACCGTCTTGCCGGAACCGGCGGATGCCAATGCCATCGTGCCGCTGAACAAAGCCGATCCCGAACAGAGCGCGGAAATCCAAAAGCGCATGGCCGAGATCGACGTGACCGATACCCAGTCCATCGTCAGCTTCGGCTCTGCCGCGCAGGCCGAGTTGCAAGAGATCAGCCAATCCATGCTGGCGGATGTGCGTAACAAGGATGTTGGCCCCGCGGGCGACAGCCTGCGCACCATGGTCAGCGCGATCCGCGGCTTCTCGGTCTCGGAATTGGACGTGCGGCGCAAGCAAAGCTGGTGGGAGAAACTGCTGGGCCGTGCCACGCCCTTTGCCAAGTTCACCGCCCGTTTCGAAGAGGTGCAGGGCCAGATCGACCGGATCACCGACAACCTGCTGGCGCATGAGCATACGCTGTTGAAAGACATCAAATCGCTCGACCTGCTTTATGAAAAGACGCTGCAATTCTACGACGAACTGGCGCTTTATATCTCTGCCGGTGAGGCCAAGATCGAAGAGTTGGATCACAAGACCATCCCCGCCAAACAGACCGCGCTGGATAAGGCGGGCGAGGACGATCAGGTGATGCGCGCGCAGGAGCTGCGCGATCTGCGTGCCGCCCGTGATGATCTGGAACGTCGGGTGCATGATCTGAAACTGACGCGGCAGGTCACCATGCAATCGCTGCCCTCGATCCGTCTGGTGCAGGAGAATGACAAGAGCCTTGTGACCAAGATCAACTCGACCTTGGTCAACACCGTGCCCCTGTGGGAGACGCAATTGGCGCAGGCCGTCACCATCCAGCGCAGCGGCGAGGCGGCAAATGCGGTGCGCGAGGCCAATGACCTGACCAATGAATTGCTCACCTCCAACGCGAAGAACCTGCGCGACAGCAACAAGGTGATCCGTCAAGAGATGGAGCGCGGCGTCTTCGACATCGAGGCGGTGAAACAGGCCAATGAAGACCTGATCGGCACCATTGAGGAATCCCTGCAAATCGCGGATGAGGGCAAGGCGAAACGCGCCAATGCCGAGAAAGAGTTGCAGGAGATGGAAGGCCGCCTGCGCGACACGCTCGCCGCCGCCAAGGCCCGCGAAACGGGGTTGGGCGATACCACCGGCGGCGCGGTGCCAAGCTAAGACCGACGTGAGGGAACAGGCCATGCAAGGACGTCTGCGCAGAAATCTGCGCGCCGCAGGGGCGCTCGCGCTGAGCACGCTGCTCTTGGCCTGCGCCGAACCTGCGCCCGTCTTGCAAAAGGTCGCCAAACCGCAGGCCCGCCCTGCCGCCGCCACCCCTTCCCCGGCAGCGGTGGCGAAACCGACCTCGCAAAAAAGCGCCATGCTGCGCAGCTATCTGCATCAGGTCGAAAAGGCGCAGTTGGGCCAAGATCTGCTGCGCCAAGACGGGGGCGGAGAGGACACACCCTTTACCAGCGAAATGCTGGCGCGCAACTTTGAGCAGATCGCGCTATATAACGAATATGACGGCAATTTTTCAGGCCAAGGCGGTGCCAGCCCGCTGCGCCGTTGGGATGCGCCGGTGCGGATGCAGATCATCTTTGGCGACAGCGTACCGCCCTCGCAGCGCCGATCCGACACCGCTAAGATCAACGCCTTCGCCCGCCGTTTGGCGCGGGTGACCGGGCATTCGGTCTCAATCGGCGACAGGCCGAATTTCATGGTGGTCGTGGCCTCGGAAGATGACCGCGTCGATGCGCTGGCCCAAGCGGCGGAAGAGGTCGCGGGCGTGAGCAAATCCTCCCTGCGGGCCATGCGCAACATGCGGCGCGACACCTATTGCGCCGTGGCCGCCTATGCTGCGGGCGACAACCCCAACGTCTATACCGCCGCTGTGGCCGTGATCCGCTCGGAAAATCCTGAACTGCTGCGGCTCTCCTGCATCCATGAGGAATTGGCGCAGGGTCTGGGACTTGCCAATGATAGCCCCGCCGCGCGCCCGTCGATCTTTAACGACGACGACGAATTCGCGCTGCTTACCAAACACGACGAACTCCTGCTCAAGATGCTCTACGACCGGCGCCTGCGCCCCGGCATGACGGCAGAGCAGGTCAACCCGATCACCCGGATCATCGCGCGCGAGTTGACGGACGGGCCGGTGTAACGCAGCATTACGACGAAAGAATAAGGACCATCCCCATGGGTATTTTCGATTTCCTCTCTGGCCAGTTCATCGACGTCATCCATTGGACCGACGACACCCGCGATACGATGGTTTGGCGGTTCGAGCGTGAGGGTCATGAGATCAAATACGGCGCCAAGCTGACGGTGCGTGAGGGGCAAGCGGCGGTTTTTGTGCATGAGGGGCAGTTGGCGGATGTCTTCACCCCCGGTCTCTATATGCTTGAGACCAACAACATGCCGATCATGACGACCCTGCAACACTGGGATCACGGCTTTCGCAGCCCGTTCAAATCCGAGATCTATTTCGTCAATACGACCCGCTTCAACGACCTGAAATGGGGCACCAAGAACCCGATCATCGCCCGCGACCCTGAGTTTGGCCCGGTGCGCCTGCGCGCCTATGGCACCTATTCCGTGCGGGTGAGCGACCCCGCGAAGTTCCTGACCGAGATTGTTGGCACCGATGGTGAGTTCACCATGGACGAAATCTCGTTCCAGATCCGCAACATCATTGTTCAGGCTTTCTCGCGCACGCTCGCCTCCTCTGGCATCCCGGTGCTCGACATGGCCGCCAACACGCGCGAGTTGGGGCAGCTGGTGGGCAAGGATATCGCCGCACAGATTGCAGAATACGGGCTGGCGATGCCCGAGCTTTATATCGAGAATATCTCCCTGCCGCCCGCGGTCGAGGCGGTGATGGACAAACGCACTTCGATGGGCGTGGTCGGCAACCTCAACGAGTACATGCAATTCCAAGCGGCTGAGGCGCTTGGCCGCGAAGGTGCGGGCGGGGCCGCGATGCAAACGGGCCTCGGCGCGGGGCTGGGGATGAGCATGGCCCAAGCCGCCACCGCGCAGGCCGGCCCTTGGGGCGCGCGCCCTGCCCCCACCGCCGCCGCACCGGTGCCGCCACCCCCGCCGCCGGTCGAAAAGGTCTGGCATATCGCCAAGGACGGCGCGACCTCAGGCCCGTTTTCCAAGGCGGCCATGGGCCGCAAGGCGAGTGAGGGCAGCCTTACCCGCGAGTCTCTGGTTTGGACGCCGGGCCAAGATGGCTGGCAGCGGGCCGAGGATGTGGCCGAATTGGCGCAGCTTTTCACCGTGATGCCCCCGCCACCGCCGCCGCCCCCGGCTTGATCCGCAGGCGCGTGGGCAAAAGGCCTTCGCGCGTCCCGCCCGTGGCCCCTCAGGTCCACGGGCCACCCCCATCCGCTCCGCCGCGATTGACCTTGCAAAGCACCCCTTATGTCCGCCACCGATCTGCCCCCCGCCGCCCCGCTTGAAGAGCACCGTTTCCCCTGCGACACCTGCGGGTCGGACATGCGCTTTGACCCGGCGCAGGCGCTGCTGATCTGCGATCACTGCGGCAATGTGGAGCCGATCGACGGCAACGGGCGCCACGCCCATGCCATCGCCGAACAGGACTTTCGCGCTGGATTGCAGGCCGCCCTGCCCGCCGCTGAGATGGAAGAGACCCGCGTCACCACCTGCCCCAACTGCGCAGCGCAGGTGGAATTCGAGCCCGGCAAACACGCCGCCGAATGCCCTTTCTGCGCGACGCCCGTGGTGATCGACACCGGCACCAACCGCCATATCAAACCCCGCGCCGTGCTGCCCTTCGCCCTGCCCGAAGAACGCGCCCGCGACGCGATGAAAGACTGGCTCGGCAGCCTTTGGTTCGCCCCCAACGGGCTGCAACAATATGCCCGCAAGGGCCGCCGGATGCAGGGCATCTATGTGCCCTTCTGGACCTATGACGCACAGACCGCCTCCAGCTATCGCGGGGAGCGTGGAACCGTCTATTACGTCACCCGCACCGTCATGCGCGATGGCAAGCGGGTGAAGCAGCAAGTGCCGAAAATCCGCTGGCGGGCCGCTTCGGGGCGGGTGGCACGCTTCTTTGACGACGTACTGGTGCTGGCCTCCCGGTCGCTGCCCAAGAAACACACCGACGCGCTGCACCCTTGGGACCTCTCGGCGCTGGAGCCCTATGCGCCCGAATATCTCGCCGGTTTCCGGGCCGAAGCATATGGCATCACGCTGGAGGAAGGCTTTGTTCAGGCCCGCGCCCATATGGACCGGGTGATCGAGCGGGACGTGAAGTTCGACATCGGCGGCGACCGCCAGCGGGTGCATGACATCAATACCCAAGTCAGCGATGTGACCTTCAAACATATCCTGCTGCCGGTCTGGCTTGCCGCCTATAAATACCGCGGCAAGACCTATCGTTTCGTGGTGAACGGCCATTCCGGCAAGGTGCAGGGCGAACGCCCCTATTCCGCCATCAAGATCACCTTTGCCGTGGTGCTGGGGCTGATCGCCGCCGCCATCGTCGGCTATTTCATGGCCCAGCAATGACCCAGACTTACGACCAGTTCACCGACCTTTTGCAGGCGCGCTATTCCTGCCGCGCCTTTCGGCCCGATCCCGTCCCCAAAGAGAGCATCACTCAGATCGTCAGCGCCGCGCGCCATGTGCCCTCGTGGTGCAATGCGCAGCCATGGCAGGTGACCATTACGCGCGGCGCGGGCACCGATGCCTTTCGCGCAGCCCTCCTTGAAGCCGCCAGCGCCGACACCCCGGTCGCGCCGGACCTGCCATGGCCCACGGGCTACTCCGGGGCCTATGCCGAACGCCGCCGCACCTGTGGCTTCCAGCTTTACGACGCGGTGGGCATCGCCAAATCCGACCGCGCCGCGCGTCAGGCGCAGATGCTGCGCAACTACGCGCTTTTCGACGCGCCGCATGTGGCCATCGTGACCGCCCCGGCCGAGCTTGGCCCCTATGGCGCGATGGACTGCGGCGGCTTCGTCACCGCCTTCACCCTCGCCGCGACAGCGCTTGGCGTGGCCAGCATCCCGCAGGCCGCCATCGCCGCCTATGCGCCCTTGGTACGCGAAGTGCTAGCGTTGCCCGAGGATCGGCTGGTGCTCTGCGCGATCTCCTTCGGCTATGCCGATGAGACGCATCCCGCGAACGCCTTTCGCACCGAACGTGCCGCCCCCTCTGACATTATCGATTGGAAAAACTGACATGCGCGCATTGCTGCAACGGGTAACCGAGGCTTCGGTCACGGTCGAGGGCGAGGTTATCGGCAAGATCGGCCCCGGCCTCCTGATCCTCGTCTGCGCCATGCCCGAAGACACCGAAGAGACCGCCGAGAAACTGGCCTTGAAGATCTCCAAACTGCGGCTGTTCAAGGACGATGGCGGCAAGATGAACCTGAGCCTAGCCCAAACCGGTGGCGGCGCCTTGGTGGTGAGCCAGTTCACCCTCGCCGCCGATACCTCGCGCGGCAACCGCCCCGGCTTTTCCGGCGCAGCGAAGCCCGAGAAGGCCGAGGCGCTCTATTCCCATTTCGCCCGCAGCCTCGCCGGGCTCGAGATCCCCGTGCAGACCGGACGGTTCGGCGCGGATATGGCCGTGGCGCTGGTCAACGACGGGCCGGTGACCCTCTGGCTCGATACGGCGGCGCCCTGATAGTTCGGTGGAAAGCATGGGCCGGCAAGCTTGGGAGGAGGTAAGCTTGCCGGCCGGTATAACGGGTCCGGGAGGAGGAGGACCGTTAATATGCGGTGTCAGATCAACCCGGGAAGGAGCGGGGTCTGGCACCTGACAATGCAGCGCGTAAGGCGCGACATTGATGGCTGAGGGTCTATAAGCGCAGTGTCTTAGAGACCGTCGTATTCTTCGGTCACCAGCGCTTGGGCGTGCTGGGGAATTTGGTCGCGGTCGATGCCCGCACGCTCAAGCTGTGCGTCGCTCATGCTGTTGAGGACGGCCTGCATGCGCGAGATCTGCATCTGGGTGACGCCACGCGCCAGCAGGTTGCCGACCTTGCCCGCAGCGGTGCCAAGCGCACCGAGAACCGGAGCGGTCGCATCACGCAGGGAGAAACCGTGGGGGGCGGATAGGGTGTTGTCATACTTCATAGGTCTGTTCCTTTGAAAGTTCTTCCGACGCCACACGCCGGATCTCGCACCGTGCGATGCCGATATCGGACAGTTCGCGATCGCTCAGTACGTTGAGTTCTGTGAAGGTTCGGTTGTAAGCTGCGCGCCGGGCCTTGATCTGGGCCACGCGACGGCGCATGCTGTCAACGCTGTGATGAAGCCCATCGAGCGCGGAGCTCAGGGTAGTGCCACGTGAGATTGCCATCGTCATAAGCGCAACTCCTTTCAGAATGCTGCAAGTGCATTATCAATGCTGCAATGCAGAAGTAGTACGCTCTGACCCTATTTTGAACCCGCAGAATTTGCATAGGCGCTATGCCCGAAACGAAAGGCCGGGGGCTAACTACAGGTAAACAGCCTAAAATTTTTGCGCTGATACACAGGAAATGTGCATCGGCGCAACGCAGCGGGGCTGCAATCAGGGGATTTGGGGACGGGCGGCGGCGTGCCGCCCTTTCTTGTGTGAGTCGATTAGCTCACCGGTTCCCAAGGGCGTGTGTAGACGCTGAGCACCTTTGACACCTCGTCATGGGTCGCGTCGTTCATCGTGACCTGCGCGACCAACCCACGCTTCTTGTCGTCCACCACCTCGGTTACCCGCGCGGCACAGCCCGCCTTTTCAAGGCTGCCATTATAGACCCGCGTGATCGCGTCCTTGCGGAGATCGGGTTTGAAGATCTTGCCAACAGCCGTCTTGGGCAGCTCGTCCATGATCTTGAGGTGCTTGGGCTGGGCTGCGCGTTCCGCGACATGTTCGCGCGCATAGGCCAACAGTTCCTCTTCGGTGACATTGGCCCCCTCGACGAGTTCGACAAAGGCGCAGGGCACCTCGCCCGCGTGGGGGTCGGGCTGGCCGATGGCACCCGCAAAGGCGACGGCCTCATGGCCCAGCAGCGCCTCTTCGATTTCGGCGGGGTCAATGTTGTGCCCGCCGCGAATGATCAGGTCCTTGGCCCGGCCCGTGATCCAGATATAGCCATCGCTGTCGATCCGGCCCAGATCGCCGGTGCGCAGGTATTTGCCGTGGTAGAAGAGGTCTTTGTTCTTGTCTTCCTCGACATAGGTATGGCCCGAGAAGACGCCGGGGTTCGAGACGCAGATCTCGCCAATCTCATCCGTCTCCGCGTCGATCGGACCATCCACGGTGCCCTTGATGATTCGCACGTCCGAATAGGGGAAAGCGATACCGATGGAGCCGACCTTCTTGATGCCGTCCGTCGGGTTGCAAGAGACAAGGCAGGTCGCCTCGGTCAGACCATAGCCTTCGACCAGCGTGACGCCAGTGGCCTTCTCAAACCGGCGGAAGAGTTCCAGCGGCAGCGGGGCGGAGCCGGAAAAGGCGGTTTTCACCGTGCTGACATCCGCATCGATCGGGCGCTGCATCTTGGCCGAAATCGCCGTGGGCACGGTGATGATAAAGGTGATCTTCCACCGCTCCACCAGCTTCCAGAAGTTATCGAACACCCCATCCCCGCGATAGCCCTGCGGCGTGGGGAAGACCACATGCGCGCCCGAGGACACGGCGGCCATCAGGATCACATGGCAAGCAAAGACGTGGAACAGCGGCAGCGGACACATGATATTGTCCTGCTCGCTGAACAGCAGGCGGTGCCCCAGCCAGCCGTTGTAGATCAGCCCGGAATATTTGTGTTGCGCCACCTTTGGCATCCCGGTGGTGCCGCCAGTGTGGAAATAGCAGGCAACGCGATCCTCTTGCACGTCCTCAAAGTTGAGCGAGGTGTTCTGCTTGGCGATCTCCGCGTTGAAGTTGAGGTATTTGGCTTGGTTGTTCACCATCCCCTTAGGCCGCACCAGCGGGACGATCCAGCTTTTCGGCGGGGTGAGATAGCGCACCAGATCGACCTCGAGCACCGTGTGCACCTTGGGCGCAAGCCGCACCGCTTCGGCGGTCTTTTGGGCCACATCCGTTTTGGGGAAAGGCCGCAGGGTGACGACGACGGAGGCGCCCACTTCGCGCAGGATGGCACCGATCTGTTCGGCGTCCAGCAGCGGATTGATCGGGTTCACGATCCCGGCCACGGCACCGCCCAACAGGGTGATCGTCGTCTCGTTACAGTTGGGCAGCACATAGGCCACCACGTCCTTCTCACCCACGCCGAGGCTGCGGAAGAGGTTCGCCGCCTGCGTCACGCGGCCATGCAACTCTTTCCAAGACAGCGTTTCGGCCTTGTCCTTTGGGCCCGAGAAAATCTGATAGCTGACGGCATTATGGTTGGGGAATTTCGCGGCCGTATTGCTCAGCATTCCGTAAAGCGTCTTGGCCACGTCGCGGTCTTCCCACGGCATTTCCGCCGCGATGGCATTGCGGTCTTCGATCCCGGCGAATGTCATGGTGTCTCCTCCCCTGTGCCGGTGTTCCGGCTTATTCTCCTCGCGCCAGATTGCGGCGAAACGCGCCGTTTCGCAAGCAATCGGCGGCAACAAACGCAACGTCACACTAGGGTGACGTAACGCCGGGGTTGCACTGTTCAAGGGCGGCTCAGGCCGCGGCGGCGGCCCCATCGGTGAACTGAAGCCGCGCCAGGCGCGCATAAAGCCCGTCACTGGCGACCAATTCGTCGTGGGTGCCGATGGCCGCGATGCGCCCGGCCTCCATCACCACGATGCGGTCGGCCTTTTTCACGGTGGCCAGACGGTGGGCCACGATCAGCGTCGTGCGATCCGCGCTCAGCCGGTCGACGGCGGCCTGCACCAGACCTTCGCTCTCGGAATCCAACGCCGAAGTAGCCTCGTCCAGCAGCAGAACCGGCGCGTCACGCAGGATGGCGCGGGCGATGGCGATGCGTTGTTTCTGCCCGCCCGACAGCATCACGCCGCGCTCGCCCAGATAGCTGTCATAGCCATCGGGCAGCGCGGTGATGAAGTCATGCGCGGCGGCGGCGCGGGCGGCTTCCTCGACCTCGGCGTCACTGGCATCGGGGCGTCCGAAACGGATGTTTTCAGCCGCCGTGGCGGCAAAGATCACCGGGTCTTGCGGCACCAGCGCGACCGAACGGCGGAAGTGGTCCCGCGCCACGTCACGCAGGTCGACCCCATCCAAGGTGATCTGCCCCGACTGCGGGTCATAAAAGCGCAGGATCATCTGGATGATCGTCGTCTTCCCCGCGCCCGAGGGGCCGACAAAGGCCACCGTCTCGCCGGGGTTGATCTCAAGGTCGACACCATCAAGCGCCGCCACATCGGGGCGCGCCGGATAGGTGAACTGCACGTTCTCAAATGCGATCCGGCCCGCGACAGGCTGCGGCAGGCTGCTCTGGCTTGCGGGCGCCGGGTCTTGCACCGTATCCTCGCTTTGCAACAGGTCGATCAGCCGCTCCGTGGCGCCCGCGGCGCGCTGCAACTCGCCCCAGATCTCTGACAGGGCAGCGACCGCGCCCGCGACCATGACCGCGTAGATCACGAATTGCACCAGCGCGCCCGCGCTCATCACATCCGCCCGCACGTCGCGCGCGCCGATCCACAGCACGCCCACCACCCCCGCGAAGACCAGAAAGATCACGATCATCGTCATCACGGCGCGGGTTTTGATCCGGCGCTGCGCGGCATCGAAAGAGGCTTCGGTCATCTGCGCGAATTGGCCCCGGCTCGCCGCTTCATGGGTAAACGCCTGCACCGTCTGGACCGCGCCCAGCGTTTCAGAGGCGTTGCCGGAACTCGCCGCGATCCAGTCTTGGTTCTCGCGGCTCAGCACCCGCAGGCGGCGGCCCAGCGTCAGGATGGGGATCACCACGGCGGGCACGATCAGCAGCACCAGCCCGGTCAGTTTGGCCGAGGTCAGCAGCATCAGCCCCAAGCCGCCCACAAAGATCAGCAGGTTGCGCAGCGCGATCGAGACCGAAGAGCCGATCACCGAGAGGATCAGCGTCGTGTCGGTGGTGATCCGGCTCAGCACTTCACCGGTCACGATACGCTCATAAAAGGCGGGGCTCATGCCCACGACACGGTCGAACACCGCGCGCCGGATATCGGCCACCACCCGTTCGCCCAGCCGTGTCACCAGCGCATAGCGCAGCCCGGTACCAAGGGCGAGCAGCCCCGCGATCAACAAAGCGGCGATGAAATAGAGATCGAGCAATTCGCTCTCCCCCGTGCCGAAATTGTCGATCACCCGCCGGACCGCCAAGGGCAAGGTGAGCGAGATCATCGCGGTCAGCACCAGTGCCGCCCCGGCGGCGGCCATCAGCCAGCGATAGGGCGCCATGAAGGGCATCAGCGCCGCCAAAGCCCCGATCCGCCGCGACTTTTCGCGTTCGTCTTTGGCGCTTGGTGCGGGGGCTGGGGTGCGTGCCATGGGCTTTCCTTTGTCTTTCCACATCGGTCATGGCGCGGGGGCTGGGCGGGGTCAAGCAAGACCGCCCCGATAAGGACAATCTGCCGCCCCCGACAGACAGCGGCGGGCGCATCTATCCCGCGCGGCGGCGGTCATGAAAGCTTCGGGGAAAGAGTGGAGCGGGCGACGGGAATCGAACCCGTATCATCAGCTTGGAAGGCTGAGGTCTTACCATTACACAACGCCCGCGCTACGGCTCCTCTCCTATTTTATCGCTCCCTGAGCGTCAAGTGGAGCGATGCCCCTTTGGCAAGATCAATCACATGAGCCTGCTCTTGCCACTGGCCCGTCATCAAGGTGGCAGCCCGGCCCAAGGGGCACTAGCTTAGCCTCACGGGATGAAAACGAGGCATTGGAATGGACGCCAGACCAGCCCAAGACCAAAAGCGCGAGGTCGTCATGACCCACGGTGTTCTCAGCGAGGACCCCGAGGATCTGTTTCACGGCACCGGGCTGCGGGTGGTGCGGGCCGTCCTGCACGAGGCGGTGCTGCGGCTGTGGAGCGATGATGCTTTCGGGATGGCCGGAAATGTGGCCTTTCGCGCGCTGCTGGCGATTTTTCCGTTTCTGATCTTCACCAGTTCGCTCACTGCCTTTGTCGGCGACCGGTCGATGGCCGACGACCTGATCCATTTCCTGATCGCCATCGTCCCCCCTGCCCTGATCGAGCCGATCGTGTCGGAGGTGGAAAAGGTCATGACCGTGCCGCGCGGCGATCTGCTGAGCGTGGGTATCCTGCTGACCGTTTGGTTCGCCGTGGGCGGGGTCGATGGGGTGCGCGTGGGGTTGAACCGCGCCTATGGGCTACGCGAGACGCGGTCGGTCTTTACGATCTACGCGGTGCAGGTGGCCATGGTGCTGCTGGCGAGCCTGATCCTCGTGATCGTGGGCTATCTGTTGGTGCTCGCCCCCCGGGCCGGGTCTTGGCTGCATATGTTGATGCCGGGTTTCGATCCGCGCTCGGTTACCGTGGGGCTGGTCCGCTTTCCCGCCTCGGCCACGATCCTGCTGGTCGCGCTTTTTGCGGCCCATGTGATCCTGCCCGCACGGCGGACGCGGTTTAACAACATCTGGCCCGGGGTTGTCGCCACCGCCGCTGCTTGGACGGTGCTGGCGGTGCTGTTCTCATCCTACCTGCGCAGCTTTGGCACCTATGCCAGCTATTACGCGGGCATGGCGGGGATCATTGCGGCACTTTACTTCATGTATCTTGCCGCACTGGTGCTGATTTTTGGCGGTGAGTTGAACCGCGCGTTGCGCATCCGCAGATTGGCCCGCGCGATGAGCGATCAGCCCTGATCCCCTGCGCAGGGCGTGCCCGCAGCGCCCCAGACCGTCATGTCATGCACCAGCGCATCGAGCGTCCCTTCGGGCACCGATCGCCCCGCGCCGGGGGCGAAACCCCAGTTCACGAAGGCCGAGTTTTGCAGGTGGTCGACCAGAGAGGCGATGTCATGGCCGTCATTGGTCTCAGGGTCGCGCAACTGGATGCAGACCTCGGCTGAGGACTTGCCGAACCACGCCAATTCCACCGGCGGCAGCCGCCAAGCATCGTCGATATGCGGCGGGGCATGGGGCACGGTGTTCGCGGCGGCAGAGGTGACGTGGCAGGCGTCGCAAGGGATGCTCTCGGCCCCGATCCGGCTCTCGCCCGCGCGCACATTCATGCCGTGCTCCGCCTCCGGCCCATAGCCCAAGCCCTGCCACATCGGCTGACCCTCTTCGCCGACATGGCAATTGGTGCAACGCGGATGCGCGGTGACGGTGAAAATCCGATCCCAAGCGGCCAGCCCCTCGGCGCGATCGGGCGCCTCCTGCGCAAAGGCGGGGACGGCCAGCATGAGGGCTGCGCAGGTCGATAGATATCTCATGCGAAATCCACGGATTTGGAGAGGGGAAGTTCACGGACCCGCTGGCCCGTGGCGGCAAAGATTGCATTGGCCAGCGCAGGCGCGGCGGGCGGCACGCCCGGCTCGCCAATGCCGCGCAGCTTGCCGCCATTCTCCAGCCCGCGCACCTCGATCTTCGGCGTCTGATACAGCCGCAACCCTTCGTAGAGGTGGTAATTGTCCTGCTGCGGCACCCCGTCGCGATAGGTCAGTTCGCAGTTCATCGCATGGCCCAAACCCCAGATCACCGCGCCGGAGAGTTGCGCCTCGAAGTTCACCGGATCCATCACGCGGCCCACTTCGGCGGCAACGAAAACGCGGTCGATCTTGAGGCCCGCGTCGGTCTGGCTGACCTCGACCACCTCGGCCACCGGCACGCCGAAGGACAGGCAAAAGGCCAGCCCGCGGCCCCGCCCCGGCCCGAGGTCCGCACCCCAATCCGACATTTCGCCCACAGCCTTCAACACCTTGCGCGAGGGCGCATGGGTGCAAAGGCGCAACCGTTCCTCCAAAGGGTCGACACCCGCCGCATGGCACATCTCATCCATGAAGCTTTCGTGCAGGAAGCCGTTGCCCGATGCCCCAACCGACCGCCAAGAGCTGACCGGCACCATTGCGGGCACCCGGTGGCCGGTCACGCGGTAATCGGGGATCGCGAAGGGCTGATCCCACGCGCCCGCCACGATGGCGATGTCGGGGCCGAAGACCGGCTGGTTCAACCGCGCCATCTGCGATTCTGCCGTCGAAGGTGCCGCGATGGCCAGATCATAGGCCGCGATCTGCCCCTCCGAGACTTTGCCCCGCGCCCGCGCCATGGCCAGCGGGCGGGGGAAGTCATGGGTGAAATCCTCCTCGCGCGACCAGACCATCTTGATCGGCGTGCCGGGCAGTTGCATCGCCACTTCGACGGCGCGCAGGGTATAGTCATCCTCAAGCCGCCGCCCGAAACTGCCGCCTGACATCAGCACATGGATATGCACATTCTCAGCGTCGATCCCGGTAAGCGCGGCGACATTGGCCTGCATGAAACGCGGGATCTGCGTGCCGGTCCAGATATCGACGCGGGCCTTCTCCAGCTTCACCACCACGCTCATCGGCTCCAGCGGGGCATGGGCCAGATAGGGGATGCGGTACTCGGCCTCCAACACCTCCCCATCGGCCAGTGCTGCGGTGACATCGCCGTCATCGCGAAACCGGCTGTCCTGCCGGTCATCGGTGAAGGAGGCCGCCACGGCTTTGAATTGATCCGCCGTGTCGCCGATATAGGGCGACGGGCCCCAATCACATTTCACCGCCTGCGCGGCCTGAAAGGCCCGCCAGGTGTTGTCTGCCACCACCGCGACACCGCCGGTGATGGGCAAGACCGCCTTCACGCCGCGCATCTTTTCGGCGCGGCCCGCGTCAAAGCCCATGATCGCCCCGCCCTGCGCCGGGTTGGTGCGGGTCGTGGCGTGAAGCATCCCCTCCATCATCATATCGATGCCATAGGTCTGGGTGCCAGTGGATTTGGCCATGATATCGGTGCGCATCTGCGTCTTGCCAAGGTGCCGCCACGCGCCGGGGTCGCGCAGCGTGACCTCGGTCACCGGGTCGATCTCCGCCGCGGCTGCGGCGAGGTCTTGATAGGCCAGCCGCATGCCGTCGGGCAGCACCACCGCGCCCGCCTCGGTCTTGATTTGGCTCCGCTCTAGCCCTGTCTGCGCCACGGCGGCGGCCAGCAGCGTTTCGCGGGCCACGGCCCCGGCCATGCGCAGCCGGTCGTACATATCCGGCACGGTCGAACTGCCGCCGGTCAATTGCAGGCCGAGCAGCTTTCCCGCCACATCCGAGGCGCCGCGCCCGGTCCGCGCCAGCAGCGTTTCCGAGGTCGCGGCGATCGGCATCGCCTCAACCCCGACCACGCCGTTGTAATAGACCGGCGAGGGCGGCCCGGGCGTGATCTGCACCGTGTCGAGGTCGACATCCAATTCCTCGGCGATCATATGGGCTTGGATCGAATAGGCCCCCTGCCCCACATCGGCGCGCGGGGTGATCAGGGTGACGCCGCTCGCGTCGATCTTGACGTAAGGCGTGATCGCCGCCGCGCCGGGTGGCAGACCAGCGAGCAACGGGTTCTTCAGGTCGCGTTTGTACAGGTAGGTGCCAAAGGCCACGCCCCCGGCAATGGCGGCGGAGCCGACGATGAAACTGCGGCGGGTGATGGTGCGCAGGCGCGACATGTCAGGCCCCCCGCAGCCGCGCGGCGGCGCTGTGAACGGCGGCGCGAATACGCGGATAGGTGCCGCAGCGGCAGAGGTTCCCGCTCATCGCGGCTTCGATCTGATCGTCGGTCGGCTCGGGGTTCAACTCCAGAAATGAGGCCGCCTGCATGATCTGCCCCGATTGGCAGTAACCGCATTGCGCCACCTGATGCTCCACCCATGCCGCCTGCACCACATGCAGCGCTTCGGGCGTGCCCAAGCCTTCGATGGTGGTGACATCGCCGTTCACATCCGCCGCCCGCAATTGGCAAGACCGCACGGCCAGCCCATCGACATGCACCGTACAGGCCCCGCATTGCGCGATGCCGCAGCCGTATTTCGGCCCGGTGATCCCCAACTCGTCGCGCAAAACCCAGAGCAGCGGCATGTCGTCTTCCACGTCCACCTCGTGGACCGTGCCGTTAACCGTCAATTCCATCGGTGATCCTTCCGCGCTGGTGCCCCCAATGTAGCGGGCAGCGCCTATCGCGCAAGACCGCGCGAAGCGGCTCGCGCAGCGTCACCTTGGCAGGGCGGGCATGGCGGCGGGTGCCGCCGCTTCGCTTATTCGAGGTCTTGCGCCGTCAGCGCGCGGTGAATTTCGCGACGGACCAATTTGCGCACATTGCGGGTGATCCGCTCGCCCAAGGCCCCCTGAAGCTCGGCGCGGACGATCTCGGTCACCATGTCGCGCAGTGCTTCCTCGTCGAGGAACTGATCCTCACCCGCGCTGCCCGCCTCCTGCGCGGGGGCGGCATAGTCGAATTCCGGCGCGGTGGCGGCAGGATCGGCCACACGCGGGCCGCTGTCGGCGAAACGGCGCACCTGCTCTTCGAGCTGCGGTGTCGTGGGCTGCGGGCGGTTTGGGGCTGGCGTCTCAGCCTCTACCGTCGCCGTATCGGCAATCGGGGCCTCTGGCGCGTCAAGCTCCGCATCGTCTTTCCACTCCATCGCCGGAGGTTCGGTGCCGGAATAGTCATTATCGCCGGGCGCGTCCGGATCCCAATCGTCAGAGATCTTGCCAATGGCGGTCTCAAGCGCCGCCAGCTTGTCGCTACGGCTGGCCCCGGTCGCCTTAGCCACCGCGTCGGAAACGGCGCGGGCCCGGGCCTCATCCGCGGTCTCAGACGCGGGGGTGCGATAGTCCTCGGCATGCAAATCGCTCGGATCGTCATGCAGCATGTCATAGTCCAAGGGCGAGACCTTCGCCGGATCAACAGCAGCGGCCTTTGGGCGATCCTCGCCATCCGACGTGGCGACCCTAAGCGCGGGGGTCAGCACCAACCGGTCACTCGACGCCGCGGGAGCCTTCTCGGCAGGCGGGGTCGCCGGGTGACGGGCCGAGACGAATGGACGCTCTGCCTCATCGACACTGTCTTCCGCTTCGGTCTGCATGGCTTGGGTCAAGCTCAGCGGCTGCGGCGCGGCTTTGGGTGTTTCACCGACGCCCTCGTCAGAAGCGGGACGCGCCGTGCCGCCCGAAGCTGTGCGCAGCGACAGGTGCGGGGTGAAATCCTCAGAGGTCACGCTATCCGATGTCGGCTCGTCCAATGCGCCCCGCATGCTTTTGAACGCGGCACCGGTGTCATTTGCAGAATCGGCAGCCTCCGACTTGGAAACCGGCGTAGGGTTGGACGTTTGCAGGGGACGCTTGTCTTCGGACACCAATCGGCGAATCGACGACAGGACGTCTTCCACCTCCGCGTTTGTGACGGGTTCGGACATATTTCTCTACCACTCTTGCCTCGCGGATAGCTTAACCGCGTGGGAGGATTCTCACAATGGGGCGGTGCAAAATGCCAAACGACCGCGCAAACCGTCAGTCTTTTTGCAGCGCGCGCAGCACTCGATCCAGCGCTTGGCCCTCTTTCGAGTATTTAGCAGGAGCGTCCTTAACAAGGTTGTAATAGGCCCCCGCGTCATAGATCTGCACCGGAAGCTTCAGATCCTGCGCGGTCAGGCGGCCCGTGGCCGCCAGCACGGAATAGGCCGCCACATAGAGATTGGCACGGGCCGATACGCGGGTCGATTCCGCATCCAGCAAGGATTGTTCGGCGTCCAGCACGTCCAATGTGGTACGCGCGCCGAGGGTGGCTTCCTCGCGGACGCCGCGGAAGGCGATACGCGCGGCCCTGATCTGCCGGTCGGAGGCTTCCAACTGCGCCCGCGCCGAGGCCAGCGCGGCATAGGCGTTGCCCACTTCCTGCTCGACGTCTTGGCGCACCACATGCAGGTTCGCGCGCTGCGCGTCTCGCTGGGCCATCGCGCTGCGCACGGCCGAGGACAGCGCCCCGCCCTGATAGATGGTCTGACCGACCTCGACCCCAACGCTGCCGCTGCGGGTATAGGCTTCGCTGTCGAAAGTCTCGTTCAGCCCATATTGCCCGTTCAGCGTGATCCGCGGGGCCATGGCGGCCTCATTGGCTTCGACGCTGAGATCGGCCGCCGCCACCTGATGCTGTGCGGCGATGATCGACGGGTGAGCGCGCACGGCCAAAGCCTTGGCCGAGGCGAGGTTGCCGCCGACATTCGGCAGGCTCGGCGGTTGGCTAAGGTTGCCCGGGGCATGGCCCACGGCATTGCGATACTCCTCGACCGCGCGCAGCAGCACGCCTTCGGCGCCCGCCAGCCCGCTGCGGGCATTGGCAAGCTGCGCTTCGGCCAAGGCCACATCGGTGCGGGTGACTTCGCCCACGTCGAAACGATCCCGCGCGGCGCGCAATTCCTGCGTCAGCAGCCGCAGGTTATTGTTGCGCAGCTCGACCGTTTCCGAGGCTTCGATCACGCCCATATAGGCCGCAACCGCGCGCAGCAGGACTTGTTGTTCTAGGTTGACCAAGGCCTGACGGGTGGCCAGCACGGTCTCTTTTGCCGCCTCCACCCGATAGGCGCTTGCCCCGAAATCATAGAGTAGCAATTCGCCAATCAGGCTGATCGACGCCTTGAGGCTTTCCGTCGACTGGGCTGGCAGAAGAGAGGAACTGCGCGTGGTGCCAAAGCTCTGCGTCAGCCCGGCGGCCCACCGCAGCACAGGTTTCAGTGTCGACTTCGCCGCGGCCACATCCTCATCGGCGGCACGCAAAAGCGCGCGGTTCTGCTCCAGCAGGCCGGAATGCTCATAGGCCCCCACCAGCGCATCGGCCAATGTTTCAGCAGCAGCCACACGCGGCAGGGCAGCGCCGCTGGCGAGGACAAGGCTCACCGGCACGGCGATGGCAAAACGTTTGAGGGATTTCGTGAAACTGTTCGCGCTCATGGCTCAATGCCCCTGAATGGCTTTTTTAGACCTTTAACCGGCCCGTAGGCCGATCGGGGCGGGTGCCCCTCCTCTGAAGGCGAAGTGGCGCGCGGTATGATCGGCGCGCCATCCTGTCGCTTACAGCTGGAATTCTGCCTGACGTTCAAAGCCACGCAGCACCGGCGCACCGGCGTTGAATTCGGGCCGCCAAGACACCTGACCGCCGCGTTTATAGCCCACGCGCACCTCGCCCAGACCCCGATCCATAAAGAGACAAGCGATCCGCCCGCCCTCTTTCACCTGTTCCACCAGCGCTGCGGGCAGCTCACCCACCGCACCTTGGACGATGACCACATCATAGGGCCCATGCTGCGGCGCGCCTTCGGTCAGCGGGGCGACATGGACGATCACATTGTCCGCGCCTGCCTGCGCCAGCGCCTCTTGCGCCTCGGCAGCCATGGCCTCGTCTTCCTCAACGGCGACGACGGCCTCGGCCATATGCGCGATCACGGCGCTGGAATAGCCCATGGCGCAGCCGATATCGAGCACGAGTTCCTCATTGGTGATGTCGAGGTGATCGAGCATCTTGGCCAATGTTCGCGGGTCGAGGAGCACCCGATCCTGCCCCAGATCGAGGTTTTCACCCAGATAGGCAGCCTCGCGCTGTGCCGCCGGCACGAAGTCTTCGCGCTGCACGGTCAGCATCGCGTCGATGATTGGAAACTTGGTCACATCCGAAGGACGAACCTGCGTATCTACCATGGTTACGCGGCGGGCGGCGAAATCACTCATCAGCTAAACTCATTCGTTCAGGGTGTCTGAAGAGTGATGTGCCACATTGCCGGGCCAGCGGCAACGCCCTGACCGCATTTTCGCGCGCATATGGGACTTGCGGCCCCCTTCGTGATCCGTTAGCAGTGCGCCAACCACCGGTCGGCGAGTTGGCGGAGTGGTTACGCAGCGGATTGCAAATCCGTGTACACCGGTTCGATTCCGGTACTCGCCTCCATTCAAAATCAATAGCTTAGCTGATTTTTGCACAACTCGCATAAGCGGGTCTAAACAAATGTCTAAACATTCTGTTTTTGTTCTGTTCTGTTTCGGGCATAGACGCGCGGTACAGGTATGTGCCGAAGAGACTAGGTCTCTGCGTCTCCAAATGCCCATAGAAGCAAGATGGCTAGGAAGGGTGTAACAAGAACTGACAGCAGAACCCACACTGTTTGGCTTCGACCTCTATTCTTCGCCATTCCAGCTGGGAGCAGGATGTATAGCCACAGCACGACGTAAAGTACAAAGGCCGCCCAGAGTATCGTGATCACAGTCAGGAAAGGGTCTTCCATAGTCTCTCCGTGTTTTGCCGCCAGCAGCAAATCTCGGAGGAAAACCGCTACCTGTTAGTGTCGGTTCCGCTCAGTCCGCTTCTGTTGTGCCTGTTGCGCTCTGATCCTCTGCCGGACTTTTTTGGTGTAGTGAAGAACCATCGCCGGGCTTTGACCCGTAACCGCCGCAACCAAATCATCGCTGCATCCGGCCTCCACCAGCTCGCATGCGGCGTTATAGCGCCAACTATGGATGTCATAGTCGAGAGCGCCAATAAGGTCCCTGACCTTCCTGACAGCCGCTGAGGCTCCACGGTAGGACCAACGGTTGGTCCCTCTCTCATTAGTGAGGATGAAGACCGAATGACGGCTGGCAGCATCGAGAGCGGCTTGTAGCTCTTCGAGGATCGGAACCCAGAGCTCTTTCTTCGTCTTGCTCTGCCGGACGAAGAATGCCCCGTCCTGAATATCAGACCACCGCATGTCGAGGACATCCCCGATACGCTGACCAGTGCCGACGCACAGCTCCATGACGAGCCTTTCCCGCGTTCCAATAGGGCATAGGTCCCGATAAGCCTCCAAAAGCTCCTGAGGCCACGGTTCACGCTCCCTCTTTACCGTCTTTAGTTCGGGAACGCCCCTCGCAGGGTTAGTGTCACGCCAGCCGAGGTCCACACAGTGCTCCATGAGCACCCTAAGGACCCGCAGCGAGTAGTTGGCGAAATACGCTTTGTCGGCATTTGCATCGCGCAAACGGATCACATCCTTGCGCTGCATCTTAGCTGGGTTCCGGTCTCCCATGATGGAGGCAAAGAACTCGAGATGCTTGTCATAATCGAGCGCCGTACGCGTCTTTAAATTCGCATAGCGCGGTGACTTGTGGTAGCTCTTTATTAGTGCATTGAAGGTCCGCGAAGTGACAACGCGCGGATTGTCTTTCTGGCTGAGTATGTCCGCATATTCTTTCCAGAATGCAGGGGACCCAAACTCATTCTCAAACTTCTGCGACGACCAACCGCGCCGCTGGAAGTACAGTCCGTTGCGCTGCTTGTAGACGTGCTTTGGAAGCTCACGTTTGGTCATGGCGCATGTCTATCCCCGCGTACTCGTCATCCTCACACTCTCTAGATAGCACAAGTTCGATGCGCTTGCCTTCAACTGTGACACGGCTCACTGCTTTGCCAGCATTCTCGAACGCCTTGAGAAGGGAGAGAGCACGTTGCTCGACACTAGAGGTAGACATCACATCCACCTTGAGAGGGATACTAGTGGCCGCCTCCCGAAGCCGTCTGGTGAAGTGTTGCAGAAGAAATATATGCGCCGCAGACGCGGCTTAGCTTCGCCGCCCGTTTGACGGTTCGGCTTCGCGACTGCTCGATAGGTTTCTGCCGAAATGAACCTGTTCAATAACTTGCAGAATAGATAATTCAGATATGCCTGAATGCCAAGAAACCTAAATTTGTCGTCCATCGCTGACGTCTTTCCTAACTCAGGTTCGCGCGTCCGATCAGACGAATGGGAGAGGACCCATGCAAACCGCTCTTAGAGACAGCTAGGACAGAGTTTTTGGCATACCGCAATCTGGGCAAGACTGTGCGGACCACTAGATGCATATACGGGGCTGTAACAAATCGTGATCTGAACAGACCTGTTTCTGGCACCTACTTCTACACGCAGCAATTCGAGGTGGGACCACTAGATGCAGTATTGTATCGAGGGGTATATGCATCAGCGCGTGTTACTGATTTGGTTCAGAACACGCGCTGTGTCAAGCTTAGCCTGCCGAGGGCGGCTATAGCGTTCCTGGGCCGCCGCGCCATCTTCGACTCCTAAGTCTACGAAGGCGGGAGGCTGGCGCAGTGCTCGAGGGAAAAGAACCCTACGCACCTGCTCAATTTCACATGATTGCCTACCGAGCGCTGCCGTCCCGTCGTGGGACACGATATTTCAGTACCGATGTAATGGCCTCCCCGCCGTATTTCTCCCTCATACGACCCACGAAGGCTCGCTCGCTCGACAAAGCAAAGGCGAGCATCCCATGGAGGTAGCTAAGCTGTTCTTCGTCGAGTTGGCCCAAAGAATGCCTGTGGATCAAAGCCGATATTTCTCTCTTTCTGTCCCTTCCTAGAGAGACTTTTCCATCAGACGTTAAAACGAGGCCGGTTACCAACCTTCGCTGGGAAGCCGAATATACTGCCCTTTTCGCCTCATTGACTGTTAGAGCCGGCGTCTTGTTTCTAGATATGTAGGCGCGCAGGTGTTTCTCAAATCGATAAAGGTCGCCAACTTTTTTCGCTGAGACTGTTATATCGTCAGCATAGCGGGTATAGCGGATGCCATGCTTTTTTGCGAAATGATACATATTCGAATCGAATTCGAACATTATAATATTCGAAACTAATGGTGAAGACGGCGCACCAATCGACAAACAATAAGGCGCACGTTGACCCGCCCCCCAAAAAAGCGCTTTGGTGATCAGAGCTAAATCTGCGCGGTCAATAGATACGACCTCTTGATTTGAAACAAATCTACGCCACGCGGCGGCAGATATGCTGTTGAAGAAACTTTCAAAATCAAGCTTTAGGATTGGCCACGTGCCAGAATGAATTCTCGCATTATCCGCAATACTCAATCCTTTTCGATAGGCCAGCGCCGTCGAGTGAACCGGGAATTGCTCAAGTACCAAATCAACAATAGCGCGTTGAATTGGTTTCAGTTCTCTCGCGGGCTGAGCAATCAACCGGCGACCACCACCTTTCTTTGGTATAGGGTAAACCTTATAACGACGAGGAGCATCTTGGATAATTTCTGACACGCTTTCTTCCGATAGGCCGGTGTCTAGCGCTATCTCTCTTAGCAGCGTTAAATTACCCATCGCGCATCTCCATCACCGTGCGCAACAGCGGCTGGGGCAATCCAGCCTCTTTTTTTATCGCAGCCTGAGCAAGAGCCGTCCAACGACTTGAATCCTTTAGCCTAGAACCGGCCGTGAAAGCAAAGCGATCAACCACATCGACCGTCGTTTTTCTGATAAGGTAAGTAGAACCTGAATAGGGGCAAAGATCCATCCAACCGGCCAACTTCATGCAATAGAAACAGTTCATAACTCGCGCCCGAGAGATTGGATGCCCCATTTTTTCTGCGTAGTCTGAAAGGCGTTCGGCGGTTATCGCTTGAGCAACGCCCGTCAACCAAAGCACTAAAGCAAAGTCTCTATAGTCTTTATTCGACGCTAAGCCAAACTGAAATGTTTCAGGCACATCCGCGATTTTCTTATTGATAAATCGGACAATCTCTGTGACATGATCTTTGACGCTCGCTTTGATTACCCTACCTTTTCCATTCACTCTCCATGGAAAAAATGCCACTCGAGACTCGTCCTCTTTCTGCAGCCTTTCGATAGGCCCATACCTCACAAAAGACTCCGCATCAAAATACTTTTGCTGCATCAGTACGCTTAGCTTCTTCTTTATCTGCTCGGAGGAGGAAAACGCGCCAAGTTCGGCTAGGGAACCTGCACTCTCAGCAATGAGAAGAATGACACGTGAAATCTGTGCGATATCCTCCTCGTAGGTAATGAGGTCCGTATAAGAGCTGTCTCGATAAAGTTGGTTAGCCGCTTCAGCAAGTATGACCTTGCCGTCAAGACGAGCCTCGATCTTCCTCTCTCTTAGAAGATAGTGTCGAAGGCTGACAGCATCTTTCGGAATATCCGAAGAGCTTCCGCCGCAAAAGAAAATGAATGCAGAGGGCCATTTGAACCGAAGCTCATTGAGGTCAACGAACCCTAATAGGTCCTCTACACTCTCAGCCACAGGTCTCTTTACCCTTAAGAGGCAGGGAGCTCGTGGAGCAGCCATCGGCCGTAAGGCGAGGCGCAAGCCGAGAGATGGCTGCTCCACGAGGTCCCTGCCGATAAGACCACCCAATAACAGTGCGTCTGGCTAAGCGCCCGACGGAACCACAAGGGTTCATACGCGTAAAGAGTGTATTCCTCATAGGGGTCTCAGTCTCGAATGTCAAAGCCTTTGCGTTTGCATTAACCTTCACTGAAAGGCGCGCATTCTTCAACCATAAGTTTTGCGCGCAGCATCTCTACAATCCTCGCGCTGCCCTCCTGGTGGATTCAGCCAAGCAGAATATAAGCAGAACGAGGTAGCCCAAGCATCAGAGTGCGACACTTTATTATAGCAATAGCCCGTTTGTAGCTAGCGCCCTAACTGACTGCTCCTTTCTGGAACACCGTCCGCAAATCCTCGAACGTCAACCACGGCCTCGACGCGTGTACCATCCGGTGGCAATTCGCACAAAGCAGCACGAGATCGGACAGCCTGGTTGCCTCGCCCACGAAAAGCTCCGAAACGGGTTTGACATGGTGACATTCAATGAAGCCTCTTCCTCGCTCGCCGTACGTAGCCTGGAAATCGAAACCACACGCTTCGCAACATAGGTGCCCATGCTGTTTAAAATAGGATGCTTTCTTGCGCTTCACGATTGTCGCGTTGCGTTCCCGGTAGCGGTGCATTCGGGATAGCATTTTTCCTTCTCGCGCTTCGGTCACATCATCCTGGGATAGGAAAAGCGCATTCTTGTTCGTAGCAGCTTCTGTAACCTCGAGGATCGTGCCTACCACTTTGCTCAACTCGGCGGGATTGTTCGCATATTCTATCCAAACAATTTCTTCCAGCTTGTTCCCTCTGCTAAGTCCTTTGGTATCGTGGTTTGGATCATGAGACCGAAAGTTAAGAAGCTTCATTGACACGCCGTTTGCGTTGCGAAGCGTTTCAGAGCCCGACAGGCCGAGGGTCTTTGCGATCTGACCGATCTTCGCAGTAAGGCTTCGCACGCCTTCGCCAAACGGAGAGAAGTAGTCATCCGGGTTGCGAAGGTAGTAATCAAGCGCGACGAGCAGCTCGTCACGGGTCCATGGTGGGTTTCGTTCCGTAACCATGATTGAACGCTAGGTTATCAACTCTATCACTTCAAGATTAGACTGAAGCTTGGAAGCCAATGAGTATCGGTTGATACATGTCATTGGTCTGAGCCCAGATTACCCGTCTAAACATTCACTCTATGTTCCGGCATCTATCCTCTTCCGTCTAAACATTTCATTCAACGTTTTCCAATACATTCAGGGTCTTGCAAATCCGTGTACACCGGTTCGATTCCGGTACTCGCCTCCAATCCCCGACATAAGCGGCTACGCGATACCGCTGCCCCGGTGAAACCACTATTCGCGCGCGCTTCTCTTAAAAGCCACCCAGGCCCCCTCGTCATCAACGACGCGGCCATGTCTCACACCTCGCCGCCTTTCCCCGCCGCCGCCAAAACCTCGCGCAACTCATCTTCATTCCGGTAGCCGATCAGAATACCCGCCGTCGCCTCACCCATCGTGGCATCGCTGGCTGCGATCTTGGCGTCGGAGATGGTGGTGCGCTGAGCGGTGCGGCGCGCCCAGCGGAACAGCAGTTGCTCTAGCCGGGCGCGCTCCGGCGCATGGGCGGGGTCGGCCCCCAGATCGTCCAACTCATCGGGATCGCTCTCAAGGTCGAACAGCATCGGGCGGAACCCTTCGGCAAAGACGTATTTCCACCGCCCGTCGAAAAGCATCGTCAGCTTGGCGTCCTTCACCTCGACCCCCAAGCGTTTGCGCACGTCGCGCTGCGCGTAGTCGTATTCCGAGACCACGAAATCGCGCAACCGCTCGGCCTTGCCATGTAACAGCGGCAAGAGGGATCGGCCTTCGATGATATGCGGCACGGCGGCGCCGCCGAAATAATCAAGAATGGTGGGCACCACGTCGATCGCCTCGACCAGTGCCGAGGATTTTGCGCCGCGGGTCGCATCGGCCTCGGGGCGGGGATCAACGACGATCATCGGGATGCGCGCGGAGGGGTCGTGAAAAAGCTCCTTCTCGCCCATCCAGTGGTCGCCAAGGTAATCGCCGTGATCCGAGGTGAAGACGATCATCGTATCATCCGCGACCCCCTCTTCGGTCAGGAACGCCATCAGCCGACCGATCTGGTCGTCAAGCTGTTTGATCAGCCCCATATAGGCAGTCAGAACCCGGCCTCGGGTCGCGTCATCGGAAAAGGCTTGGGAAACGCGCTCCTGCATGAATGCGCCATAGACGGGATGCGGGTCGCGCTTCTCCGCCGCGCTGCGCACCGGGTCCAGATGGCTCTCGGGCCCGTAGAGATCATGGTAGGGCGCAGGGACGATATAGGGCCAGTGCGGTTTGATATAGCTCAGGTGCAGACACCACGGCTGATCCCCGGCCTCGCGGATGAAATCGATGGCGCGGCCTGTGATATAGGGCGTCTCGCTCTCCTCATCCGCGGCGCGGGCCGGTTTGTCGGCGTGGTCCAGGAACCAACCACTCAGGATATTGCCCTCTGCGTCCTCGGCACTGTTGGCGACGGAATGCCACGGGTTCTCATCCTGCCACCCGCGGTCCTTCATATGCGCGTCATAGGCGGGGTTGCGGGCGTAGGGCCCGCCGTCGGGGTGCAGCCCGTCGTCCCGCTCATAGGGTTCGAACCCGCATTCCGAAATCAGCACGCCAATCTCGCTGTCGGGCGCTAGGCCAAGGCGGCGCAGCCCTTCGATATCGGCGGCCATATGGGTCTTGCCGCAAAGCGCCGTGCGCACACCCAAAGGGCGCAGGTGGTCGCCCAGCGTCATCTCCCCCACTTTCAGCGGGATGCCATTCCAAGTCGACCCATGCGAGCTGACATAGCGGCCCGTGTAGAACGACATGCGCGAGGGGCCGCAAATCGGCGATTGCACATAGGCGCGGTCAAAAAGCACCCCGCGCGCGGCCAACGCATCGATATGCGGCGTTTGCAGATGCGGATGGCCGGTGCAGGAGAGGTAATCCCAGCGAAGCTGGTCGCACATGATGAAAAGAACGTTCTTGGGCATGAGCCGCCTTCCCTGTGATGCTCCTTCGCGCGCCCTGCCCGCGAAGCGTTTCGTCGTGCCGCGACTTGATTTTGGCCCGCCTGACAATGCTTTGCAGTTTCCGGCCCAAATTTAACCAAATTTTTAGCATTCACGGCCCAACCTTCACCAGGACGATGGGAAAGGCAACTCAAGCCGCGCAAAGCGAGGATGCCAGAATGGACAGCACGCAAAGGATACTTGTCACCGGCACGGGCGGTTTCATCGGCTTTCACCTTGCCCGGCTGTTGCTGGCCGAAGGCGCGCGGGTGCAGGGCTATGACGGGATGACCGATTACTACGATGTCGCCCTGAAACAACGCCGCCATGCGATGCTGCTGCAGCATGAGCATTTCACCACCAAAGAAGCGCTGCTGGAAGACCGCGAGACCTTCGACGCGCTGGTCGATGACTTTGCCCCCGACATGATCGTGCACCTTGCCGCACAGGCGGGCGTGCGTCACAGCATCCACCACCCCCGCGCCTTTCTGGAGGCGAATATCACCGGCACCTTCAACGTGATGGAAGCCGCGCGGCGGTTGGAGGTGAAACACCTGCTCATGGCCTCCTCCTCGTCAATCTACGGGGCCAATACCGATATGCCTTTCGCCGAGGCCGGGGCCACCGACCGGCCCCTGTCGATCTACGCCGCCACGAAAAAGGCGAATGAGGGGATGGCCCATGCCTATGCGCATCTCTGGGGTCTGCCGACGACGATGTTTCGGTTTTTCACCGTCTACGGGCCTTGGGGTCGGCCCGACCTTGCCTTGAGTAAATTCGTCGACGCGATCCTCGATGGCCGCCCGATCGACATCTACAACCACGGCGAGATGTACCGCGATTTCACCTGCGTCGACGATCTGGTGCGCGCCATCCGGCTGCTGATGGATTGCGTCCCGCCGCAACCGGGCACGGCGCCACCGCCGCCGGACTGGGATTCGCTCTCCCCCGCGGCCCCCTACCGTGTGGTGAATATCGGCAATTCCGAAAAGGTGCGCCTGCTGGATTTCGTCGAGGCGATCGAAGCCGCGCTCGGCAAGCGGGCGGTCCGTAATTACATGGGGATGCAGATGGGTGACGCCCCCGCCACATGGGCCGATGCGACCCTGCTACATAGGCTCACCGGCTACCGCCCACAGACCGGCATTCACGAAGGCATCGCGCGTTTCGTCGCTTGGTTTCGGGACTATCACGGCAGATAGCCGCAGCGCTCAATGCTGGTGCTGCTGGCGGACGTAGTCCATCACCGCGCCCCTGACCGACATCTCGCCCTGCTCTCGTGCGGCATGGATGACCGCGCGCACGTCGTCGAGATTGCAACGCCGCAGCAGGCTTTTGACCGGCCCGATGGAGGCCGGGCGCATCGACAGGGTCTTGAGCCCGATGGCCGCGAAACACAGCGCCTCGACCGGGCGGCCCGCATCCTCCCCGCAAAAAGACAGCGCAGTATCTGTTTCGGCGCAGCGTTCTACGATGCCCTCAAGGAAGGTCAGGAAAGAGACGTTCAGCGTGTCATAGCGCCGCCGCACACGCTCGTTCTCACGGTCGGCGGCGAAAAAGAACTGCTTGAGATCATTGCCCCCGATCGACAGGAACTCGACCTCCTCAAAGAATTTCTTTGGGGCAAAGGCGAGGCTGGGGGTCTCTAGCATAGCGCCGACCTCCAGCTTTTCAGGCAGGACATGGCCCAGAATACGCTCTCGCTCCATCGCCTTGTCGACCTCGGCCCGTGCGGCGCGGAACTCCTCGAACTGGGCGATAAAGGGGAACATCACCGCCAGCGGGCGGCCCGCGGCGGCGCGGATCAGGGCCTGCAACTGCATCCGCATGACACCGGGCTTATCCAGCCCCACCCGGATCGCGCGCCAGCCGAGGGCCGGGTTCGGCTCATCATGGGGCTTCATATAGGGCAGCACCTTGTCCGACCCGATGTCGAGCGTACGAAAGACCACGCGGCGGCCATGGGCGGCATCGAGCACGCGGGCATAAAGCGCGGCAAGCTCGGTCCGGCGGGGCATCTGGTTGCGCACCAGAAACTGCAATTCGGTGCGGAAGAGCCCGACCCCTTCGGCCCCCGACCCTTCGAGCGAGGGCAGATCGGCCATCAGACCTGCGTTCATCTGTAGGCTGATGATCCGCCCGCATTTCGTCTCAGCCGGTTTGTCGCGGATCGAGGCATAGCGTTCCTGCGCCGCCGCCTGCATCGCGATCTTGTCGCGAAAGGCCGTGGCCACGGTATCGTCCGGGCGCAGATGCACCACGCCCTGCTCACCATCGACCATGATGTGATCACCGTTCAGCGCGTCATTGGTCACGCGGCTGGCATGGACGATCAGCGGAATCGCCAGTGCTCGCGCGACAACAGCGGCGTGCGAGCCGACCGAGCCGCCCTCCAGCACGATGCCGCGCAGCGACCGCCCGTAATCCAGCAGTTCCGCCGGGCCGATGTTGCGCGCCACGAGGATCGGATCGACCGGCATCTCGGCCCCGGTATCGCTGCCCTGCCCCGTCAAATTGCGCAGCAAGCGGTTCGACAGATCATCCAGATCCGACAACCGCTCGCGCAGGTAGGCATCATTGACCTGCCCCAGACGGGCGCGGGCCATAGATTGCTCTTTCTCGACCGCGGCCTCAGCACTCAGCCCGCTTTGAATATCCTCCACCATGCGCCGCATCCAGCCTTTGGAATTGGCGAACATGCGGTAGGCTTCGAGCACCTTCTGCTGCTCTTTGTCGGCGGTAAGGCTTAACAATTGGTCAACGCTGAGCCGCAATTGCTCAACCGCTTCGGTCAGCCGCTCCGTCTCGCGTTCAGGGTCATCGGCAATGGGGTTGGAGACCACCACCCGCGGCTCATGCAGCCAGACGTGCCCCTCGGCCACGCCCTCCTGCCCTACGGTGCCGCGCAGCAGCACCGGCTGGCTATGCCGGGCCGACATCGCAGCCCCCTCGCCGACAAAGGCGCCAAGCTCGGCCATTTCGGCCAGCACCATCGCGACGACCTCAAGCGCATAGACCTCATCAGCGGAGAACTCCCGCGCGACTTTGGACTGCACCACCAACACGCCCAGCGTCTCACCCAGACGTTGCACCGGCACCCCAAGGAAGGAGGAATAAATCTCCTCCCCCGTCTCGGGCATGAAGCGGAAACCGGCGGCTTGGGGCGCATCGGGCGTGTTGATGACCGTGCGCCTCTTGGCGACCCGACCGACCAGACCTTCGCCCAGTTTCATGCGCGTTTCATGCACCGCCGCTTCGTTCAGCCCTTCGGTGGCGCAAAGCTCAAGCGTGTCTTCGTCGCGGAACAGATAGATCGAGCAAACTTCGCAGCCCATGGAATTGGCGATCAACTGGGTGATCTTGTCCAGCCGCGCTTGGCCCGCCACATCGCTGGCCATCGCATCACGCAGCCGCCCCAGCAGCTTGCGGCTTTCTGTCTCAACCCGTTCGGCCATATGATCCGGTCCCTGTCCCTCTGGAGCAGGGTTTAGCGCACTCGCGCAAGGATAGAAATGCTATTCGCGCCATACCCTACATCCTCAGCCAGTATATCGGCGGGATGCTGCAGATTTACGCAAGGGGTCACCTTGCGTAAAACCCGTGTCATCGCAGGTGTTTAGGCCGCTTTATCGAGCTCGAAAGCGTCGTGCAGGGCTTGCACGGCCAATTCCATATACTTGCGGTCGATCAACACGCTGATCTTGATCTCGGAGGTAGTGATCACCTTGATGTTGATCCCCTCGTCCGAGAGCACCTTGAACATCTTGGCGGCCACGCCAGTGTGGCTGCGCATGCCGATCCCCACGACAGAGACTTTGGCCACGGCCTTGTCGGCGATCAATTCCTGATAGTTGATGATCCCCTCTTCATGGGCCTTTTCCATGGCCTTTTCAGCGCGGATCACCTGATCGACGGGGCAGGACCACGTCATATCGGTGCGCCCCTCTTCGGAAATGTTCTGAACGATCATATCGACGTTCACGCCGCCCTCGCTGAGCGCGGTAAAGATCGTCGCGGCGATGCCGGGGCGGTCCGCCACGGACACCAAGGTCATCTTTGCCTCATCACGGGAAAACGCGACCCCGGCCACCACATTGCTTTCCATGATTTCCTCCTCATCGCAGACGAGCGTCCCGGCGTCGTCAGATTGTTCTTCGAAACTGCTCAGCACCCGCAGTTTAACCTTGTAGCGCATCGCCAGTTCGACCGAACGGGTCTGCAAAACCTTCGCCCCGAGAGAAGCCAGTTCTAGCATCTCTTCAAAGGAGATCTTGTCAAGTTTGCGGGCCTTGGATTCGACCCGCGGGTCGGTGGTGTAGACACCATCGACGTCGGTATAGATATCGCAACGCTCCGCGCCAAAGGCGGCGGCAAAGGCGACGGCGGTCGTGTCCGATCCGCCCCGGCCCAGCGTGGTGATCCGGCCCTGCGGGCTGATGCCCTGAAAGCCTGCGACCACGGCCACCTTCATGCCTTCGCCGAATTTGGCGGTGATGTTGTCGGTGGGGATCTCTTCGATCCGCGCGGCGGAATGGGCGTCGGTGGTGCGCACCGGCACCTGCCAGCCCTGCCACGAGCGCGCGGGCACGTCCATTTCCTGCAAAGTGAGCGCCATCAGCCCGGCGGTGACATTCTCCCCGCTCGACACGATGGCGTCATATTCGCGCGCATCATAGAGCGGCGAGGTCTCATTGACGAAGCCCACCAGCTTGTTCGTCTCACCCGACATGGCGGATACGATGACGATCACGTCATAGCCCTTGGCCACCTCAACGCCGACGCGCTTTGCCGCGCGGCGGATACGGTCCAAAGTGGCAACCGAAGTCCCACCGAATTTCATAACCAGAACAGGCATATTGTCCCCCGCGCAACAGTCCAGCGCGGTCTAAGCCCACGGCACGGCAAGGGCAAGCCTATTTAACATGACGTTATGTAGCGCCGCCTAGAACGGATGCGCCCGGCCATCCCATGTTTCGAAACAACCCGTCTGGGCGATGTCCAGCGCGGCGATCCGCCCGGCGAGGCCCTGCGCCGAATCCTCAACGCTGATTTCGCCCTGATCGCCGCCCATATCGGTGCGCACCCAGCCGGGGTGGTACATGCCCACCGCGATCCCCTCGGGCTTCAGGTCAACCGCCAGATTGCGCCCCAGATTGATCGCAGCCGCTTTGGAGGCGCGGTAGATATAGCTGCCCCCCGGCGCGCGCGTCTGGGAGCCCATCTGCGAGGCGATGATCGCGATTTTCGCCCCCTGCGCCGCACGCAGGTTGGGCAGCAGGGATTGCACCGTGAGGAAAACCCCGGTCACATTGGTCGCAAAGCTCTGCGCCCAGAGGTCGGGGCCAAAGCCGGTATCCAAGTCATCGCCCTTGTCGAGATACACACCCGCATTGCAGATCAGCAGGTCCAGCGGGCGGTCTTGCAGGCTTGCGGCGAAGGACGCGTGGCTTGCCGGGTCGGTCACGTCCAGCACGGCCTGCGCGCCTGCGCCGCGTGCGGTGCCGATCACCTCTTCGCCCGCGTCTTCATACTGGCGGGCCAGCGCCGCGCCGATGCCGCGGCTGGCGCCTGTGATAACGATGGTCATGGGCGATCCTTTATGAAAACGGGCCTTTAGGAAAGTTGGCGTTTGGGTTTGAACGGGAGCGGCATCAGGGGCACGCCCTCGGCCACCAATTCCCGCGCCTGATCCAGCCGCGCCTCGCCATAGATCGGGCGCTCAGGGGTGCGCCCTGCGTGCATGTCCCGCGCCTCGCGCACGAAATTCTTGCCGACGTAATCGGAGGTGGATTCGACCTTTTTGCGCAGGGCCGTCAGTGCCTTTTCCACATCACTTGCCGGATTGGACAGGGCCGGGGCGGGTGTCTCGGCGGGTTGCGGTTTTTCTGCCGCTTCCGGCGCAGCCGGAGCGCTGCCGCCCGAGGTGACCCGCGGGGCCATCAGCGATTTGCTCACCTCCGTCGACCCGCAGACCGCACAGCTCAGATGGCCCGCACGGGCGAGGCTGTCAAAGGCTGCCGCAGATTGAAACCAACTTTCGAAACCATGCCCGGCCTCGCATTTCAGTGCATAACGGATCATTCGCCCGGTCCTCAAACTCTCTGCTTTAAATGGGCTGCGGCGCGAAAGAGGTCAAGACAAGCGCGGGCGCGGCGCGCATCGAAACGCCGCGCTGTCAGCCTGCCAAACCACCGCTGCGCGGATCGAAATCTCGGATCAGCCGCGCCAGATCGGGGGCCTCCACCAGCCGGGCGGCCTTGCGGCGCGAACACCACATCCGCTTGCGCTGTCCCTCCTCGGGGAAGTGTTTGGCCAGCGCCTTGACCTTTACCGGGTAGAGCATCGCCAGACAGGGCAAGGTCCCATCCGCGCCGGTTTTGGCATAGCTATAGACGCCCAGACATTGCCCCCGCGCCTGCCCCACGACGCCGCCTTCCTCCCAAGCCTCGACCAAGGCCGAGGCGGCGGGGGTCTTGCCCTCCATCGGCCAACCCTTGGGAATGATCCAACGTTTGCTCCCGCGCGAGGTGATCAGCAGGATCTGCAACTTGCCCCGTTTACGACGCCAGCAAAGCGCCGCGAATTGAATGCGCAGCTCATCCTTCTGTCCGCCGTTCAAGGATATCGGAGCCTGTTTCACCATCCGTTGCAGCTGCGCCCCTTGGCAGGTTGTTTCCCTTTGACCCTAGCGCGGCGATCCCCGTCTGGCCATATCCCCTTGCCCCCTTTCATCGCATCAAAGATACTACCAAAATGATAAGATTTTCCGCTCTTCTGACAGTGCTTTGCAGCCTTGCCCTGCCCCTTCGGGCTGAGGCACCCGTGACGGTCTTTGCCGCCGCCAGCCTGCGCGGCGCCTTGGAGGAGGTCACGGCGGATTTCCCCGCGCCGGTGGTGCTGTCTTATGGCGGCTCAGGCACGATGGCGCGGCAGGTCGCCTCCGGGGCGCCCGCCGATGTGGTCTTGCTTGCCAATAGCGACTGGATGACATGGCTCGCGGACGAAGGCGTTGAGGGGGCCGGGAATGCGCAGATCATCGCCCGCAACCGCCTCGTGCTGATTGCCCCCGCTGGCAGCGTACCGCTTGCCGATCCCGCCGACCTGCCAGCCCGGCTCGGCCCCGAAGGGCGGCTCGCCATGGGGCAACGCGATGCCGTTCCCGCAGGCAGCTATGCCCGCGCCTGGTTGACCCATTCCGGGCTTTGGCAGCGGCTGCAAAGCCGTTTGGCCGAGACCGACAATGTCCGTGCCGCACTGGCGCTGGTCGCGCGGGGCGATGCGCCGCTTGGCTTGGTCTACGCCAGTGACGCGCAGGCCGAGCCGGAGGTGCAAACCGTCTATGAAGTGCCCGCCGAGGCCCATGCCCCGATCACCTATCCCGCCGCCGCATTGACGCCCGAGGGCAAGACGCTGGTCGATTTCCTGAGCACCGAGACGGCGCAGGCGATCTTTGTGGACCACGGGTTCCTTCGGGCCGATCATGGTTCTTGACGCCGCCGCTTGGGCCGCGCTGTTGCTGTCGCTGCGGGTGGCCAGCGTGGCGATGCTCTGCTCCCTCCCGCTGGCGCTTTGGGTGGCGTGGATCCTCGCCCGGAAGGAGTTTCGCGGCAAAGGCGTGGTGAGCGCGCTGGTCCATCTGCCACTGGTGCTGCCGCCAGTGGTGACGGGCTATCTGCTGCTGCTCGGCTTTGGCCGCAACGCCCCTTTGGGCCGCCTGTTAGAGAGCCTCGGCATCGGTCTTGCCTTTCATTGGACGGGCGCGGTGCTGGCCGCGCTGATCATGGGGTTCCCGCTGATGGTCCGCGCCATGCGGCTGGCGATCGAGGCGGTCGACCCCCGGATCGAAGACGCCGCCGCCACCCTCGGCGCGCCGCGCCTCAGCGTATTTTGCCGCGTCACCCTGCCGCTGATCTTTCCCGGCATCCTCGCCGGGGCAGTGATGGGCTTTGCCAAGGCGATGGGCGAATTCGGCGCCACGATCACCTTTGTCGCCAATATCCCCGGCCAGACCCAAACCCTGCCGAGCGCGATCTGGACGGCCCTGCAGGTGCCGGGCGGTGAGAATCGTGCGCTGGCCATGGCCGGGCTGGCCGGGCTGGTGGCGCTGGCTGCCGTGCTGCTCTCCGAAGCCTTGGCCCGGCGGGTCGCGAAACGCATTTCGGGGGCGCGCTGATGCTTGAGGTCACGCTGCGCCATGGGTTCGACGGCTTCGATCTGGACCTTTCTTTCACCACCCAAGGCGGGATCACCGCGCTCTTTGGCCGCTCCGGCGCGGGCAAGACGACGGTGATCAATGCGCTTGCCGGATTGCTGCGCCCCGATGTCGGGCGCGTGGTGCTGGACGGTGAGGTGCTTTTGGATACGCAGCGTGGCATCTGGGTGCCGCCGCATCGCCGCAGGCTGGGCTATGTCTTTCAAGACGCGCGGCTTTTCCCGCATCTGGACGTGCGGAGGAACCTAACCTTCGGCGCGCGCTATGCCCCGCGCGGCAGCCAAGGTGCGGGTTTTGCAGATGTGGTGGCGCTTCTGGGACTTGAACCACTGCTCAGCCGTGCCCCGGCAACGCTTTCAGGCGGGGAGAAACAGCGCGTCGCCCTTGGTCGCGCCCTGCTGTGCCATCCGCGCATGTTGCTGATGGATGAGCCGCTGGCCAGCCTCGACGGTCCGCGCAAGCAAGAGATCCTGCCCTATCTCGAACGGCTGCGCGACGGGGGGTTGGACCTGCCAATCCTCTACGTCAGCCATGCGGTGGACGAGATCGCCCGCCTCGCCGATCGCTTGGTGCTGCTGCAAAACGGGCGGCTGAAGGCCCAGGGCGCGCTGTTCGACGTGATGGCCGATCCCGCCGCCGTGCCGCTGCTCGGCGTGCGCGAAGCGGGCGCGGTGTTGGAGGCCGATGTTATCGCCCATGCCGAGGATGGGCTCTCGACCCTCGCCGTGCGGGCGGGGCAGTTGGAGCTTCCCGGCGTGCAAGCGCCGGTGGGCGCGCGGGTGCGGCTGCGGGTCTTGGCGCAGGATGTGATCCTGTCGCGCGCGCGGCCCGAGGGGCTGTCTTCGGTCAACATCCTGCCCGTGCGGGTCGAGGCCGTGCATCCCGGCGACGGCCCCGGTGCGGCCATTGCGCTCGACGCAGGCGGAGACCGGCTTTTGGCGCGGGTGACGGCGCGGGCGGTCCGCGACCTTGATCTGCGCGCGGGCATGGGCTGCTATGCCATCCTCAAGGCCACCACCGTGGCCCCGGGCAGCATCGGGCGCTGATCACAGTTTGGGCGGCGTGCTGCCCATTTTCTTGCGTAGGCGGGCGACCAGTTCCTCTTGCGGGATATCCGCCTCTATCGCCAGTTTGCGCAGGCCGAAATGCACATGGGCCATGTCTTGGTAATAGCTGGTATAGGCATAGTTCGTCGCAGCCCCAGCCACTGCGCCCAGCACCGGCACCGCCTGCGCGGCAAGCTTTTGTCCCAGCACCAGCGCCAGACGCGGCGCCACCCGGGCGATCACCGCATTCATCGCGCGGCCCGTGAGCGCCATGCGCACGGTAAGAAACCCCAGATCGGCGCTATCGTCATCCGCCAGCGGCCCGGCGGCGGTAAAGACATGCACGCAGTCGAATTGCACATTCTCCGCCGATGGATCGAACCCATGTTCCGCCGCCACCCCTTGGATGACCCGCAACAGCAGCGTGGTGGTCACCGGCAGTTCGGCCAAGGCGGTCGGCAGCCCCCCGGCCCCGCCTGCGGCGCCCATCGCGGTCGAGACCGCTTGGTTCAGCCAACCCTGTTGGTCTTTCACATAGCTGCGGCTGGAATGGGCGGCCTGCATGGCATGGCCAAGTGCCTTCATCGTCGCCCCTTCGAGGTTGCGGCGCACCGCCCCTGGCAAACGGTCGATCAACCCATCCGCGCTGCCGCCGATGAGGTTGAGCACATGGATGCCCACGCCACCCGCCTGTTTGTAACGGCGGGCGATCTCATCCAGCCGGGCATCGACATCAATGGTGCTGGGCAGGTTGCTTTCGATCTGCATGGGCGTCCCTCTTTGAGCTTAGGCTCAATGTGGGTCGCGAGCGGGGTAAAATCAATCGTGCCAGCGGCGAACCTTGCCCGTCACCCCGGCCCAAGCCCCCTCAGCCAGGGCGCGGCCCAAGATGCGCGCGGGGTTCGTGGGCGGCGGCATCTCGACACCCTGCAACAGTGCAAAGCCGAAGCGATTGTAATAGGGCGCGTCGCCCACCAGCATCACCCGTTCCCAGCCCAGCGGGGCCGCCTGCGCAAGCGAGGTCTCGATCAGCCCCGCGCCCAGCCCTTCGCCCTGCCTTGTCGGGTGTACCGCCACCGGCCCCAGCAAAAGCGCCTTCGCCGCGCCGATGCGCACCGGCCAATAGCGGATCGCCCCGGCCAGAATTCCGCCGCTGTCACGGGCCACATGGTTCAGCCCCGCCACCGGCGGCACGCCATCGCGCAGACGGTAAGACGACAGCGCCTCGCGCCCCGGCGCGAAACAGGTGTCATAGAGCGCTTCGACCTCCCAATGGTCGGTGGGCACCTCCGGGGTCATCTTGTAAGGCGTCTGATGCAAGGCCGGAGGCTTTCGGGAGCAATTGCGGGTGGCGCTGGACGTAGCATGAGGCTAGCCATGGGTGCAAACCATCAAGGAGTGTACATGTTCTATCGTCCCGAAGACGGCCATGGTCTGCCGCATAACCCGTTCAACGCCATCATCAGCCCCCGCCCAATCGGCTGGATCTCTACCCGTGATGGCGCGGGCCGCGACAACCTCGCGCCCTATTCCTTTTTCAATGCCGTCGCCTATATGCCGCCGCAGGTGATGTTCGCCTCGACCAGCGCCAAGGAAGACGTGGACGGCACCAAGGATTCCGTGGCCAACATCCGGGAGACCGGGGTGTTCTGCGTGAACGTGGTGGAATATGCGGCGCGCGACGTGATGAACGTGAGTTCCACCATGCTGCCCCATGGCGAGGATGAATTCGCCCGCGCCGGGATCGACAAGGCCGAGTGCGAACAGATCGCCTGCGCGCGGGTGGCGAATGCGCCCGCCAGTCTTGAGTGCAAGCTGACCCAAATCGTGCAATTGCCGGGCGAGGCGAATTTCGCGGTTTTCGGTGAGGTCGTGGGCGTGCACATGCGCGACGATTGCGTGGTTGACGGGCGGTTCGACGTGACCAGGTTCCAGCCGCTGTCGCGTTTGGGGTACCGCGATTACACAGTGGTGCGGGATGTGTTCGAGTTGAAGCGGCCTGATGATTGAGGGTTGAGGACCGCAGTCGAGATGCGAGGGGCATCGCCTGCCCGCGGGTCGGCGATCTGACGACGCCAACTGCCACTTTATGTTTCAGCTGTGATGTGTGCTCGCAAGGTTGCGCCCAGCCTCACCAAATCGCCTACCCGGTCGCACCGGAGGTGCGCTCAGAATAATACGGCACGCCTTTGGCGTGACGGGCGGGCAGGCGATGGCCCGGCGCCTGCGGCTTGATTCCGGGCCGGTGGCAAACTCGACCAGAAACAAAAAACCCGGCACCTTTCGGCGCCGGGTTTTCCATTCAGTGCCCGCCCAGAACCCCGGTGCGCACATCGTAATCAACCGCCAATTCGTAATCAGGGTCGTCATCGCTATCGACCATCAAATGCCCCGCCTTGTTCAGCAGCCGGTGACAATCCCGGCTGAGGTGGCGCAGTTGCAGACGTTTGCCCGCGGCCTCGTATTTCGCGGCCATCGCTTCAATCGCCTGAAGCGCGGATTGGTCCACCACCCGGCTGTCGGCGAAATCGACGATCACCACCTCGGGGTCGTTCTCCACGTCGAAAAGCTCGGCAAAGCCGTCGGAAGAGCCGAAGAACAGCGGCCCGTGAATCTCATAGACCTTGGCGCCTTTCTCGGTCACCGATTCCCGCGTGGTCGCGTGGATGCGGCGGGCGTTGTTCCACGCATAGGCCAGCGCCGAGACGATCACGCCGACGACAACCGCCACGGCGAGGTCTGCCATCACGGTCACCACGGTCACCAGAATGATGACGAAAGCATCCATCAGCGGCACTTTGCGCAGGATGGTGAGCGAGTTCCACGCGAAGGTGCCGATCACCACCATGAACATCACACCGACAAGAGCGGCCAGCGGGATAAGCTCGATCACCGAGGAGCCGACGAGAATGAAGAGCAGCAAGAACACCGCCGCGGCGATCCCCGCGACACGGGTGCGACCGCCGGATTTCACGTTGATCATCGACTGGCCGATCATCGCACAGCCGCCCATGCCGCCAAAGAAACCGGTGACCGTATTGGCCACACCTTGGGCGATACATTCTTGGCTCGCGCCGCCGCGCTTGCCGGTGAGATCCCCGACGAGGTTCAGGGTCAGCAGACTTTCGATCAGACCGATGGCCGCGAGGATGACGGCATAAGGCAGGATGATCTCAAAGGTCTCCCAAGTCAGTGGCACCATGGGGATATGCAAGCTCGGCAGGCCACCTTGGATCGACGCCAAGTCACCCACCCGCGGCACGTCGAGGCCGAAACCGATCACCACGGCGGCAATCACGCCGATGCCCGCAAGCGGCGCGGGGATGACCTTGGTGATGCGCGGGGTGATCCAGATGATCGCCATGGTCGCCGCCACCAGCGCCAGCATGAGGTAGAGCGGCTGGCCCGAAAGCCATTCACCACCGCCCACGCCATGACCGGTGTCGACCATGGTGCCGGGCACTTTGAACTGGCTCATCTGGGCGAGGAAAATCACGATCGCCAGACCGTTGACAAAGCCCAGCATCACCGGATGCGGCACCAGCCGGATGAACTTGCCCCATTGCATGACGCCCGCGAAAATTTGCAACAGCCCCATCAACACGACGGTGGCAAAGAGGTATTCGACCCCGTGCTGCGCCACCAGCGCCACCATGACCACGGCAAGCGCGCCGGTCGCGCCCGAGATCATCCCGGGCCGCCCACCGATCAGCGCGGTGATGAGACCGACGAGAAAGGCGGCATAGAGCCCGACCAGCGGGTGCACCCCGGCGACGAAGGCGAAGGCCACCGCCTCGGGCACCAGCGCCAGCGCCACGGTCAGCCCCGACAGCAGTTCGATCCGCAGCCGACCGATGGAGAAACCGTCATCCGGCATCCAACGCAGATCGGTCACATCGAGGTTCTTGGCGAAATTGTGCAGCGTGGCGCGCATAGGGGCGTCCTTTGACTTTCGGAAAACGGGTATAGCGCCCTGACCGCGGATGCGGGGCGCTTTTGGCTGCACCTAGAGGAATTTCGCCCCAAAGAAAAGTGTCTTGGCTACTTGGTCACGGAAGTTGCTGCAATGCAGAAACACTTTCGCCCCCCCCTCCCCTGACGCAGTCGTGTCTTGCCTCTCGGCAAAAACACTTGAACCCCGTGGCATTCTATGAGGTTCTTTGACCCTTACCCGCAACCAACCAAGGCACAGGCTTACCCCTCATGACAGATACGAAAATCGCCGTGATCGGCGGCTCCGGCATTTACGACATCGACGGGCTTCAGGATGCCGATTGGGTCACCGTGGAGACGCCATGGGGCGCGCCCTCGGACCAAGTGCTGACCGGCACGCTGGATGGGGTCGCCATGGTCTTTCTGCCGCGCCATGGCCGCGGGCATGTGCATACGCCGACCTCCGTCCCTTACCGCGCGAATATCGATGCGCTTAAACGGCTGGGCTGCACGGATGTGATCAGCGTCTCAGCCTGCGGGTCGTTCCGCGAGGAGATGGCCCCGGGCGACTTCGTGATCGTCGACCAATTCATCGACCGCACCATGGCGCGCGAAAAGAGCTTCTTCGGCCCCGGCTGCGTGGCCCATGTCTCGGTCGCCCATCCCACCTGTCCGCGACTGGGGGACGCCTGCGAGACCGCAGCACGAGACGCGGGCATCAACGTCCACCGCGGCGGCACCTATCTGGCGATGGAGGGGCCGCAATTCTCGACGCTCGCGGAATCCAAGATGTACCGCGACAGCTGGGGGGCGGATGTGATCGGCATGACCAATATGCCCGAGGCGAAACTCGCCCGCGAGGCGGAGCTTTGCTATGCCAGTGTCGCGATGATCACCGATTACGACAGCTGGCACCCGGACCACGGCGAGGTGGATGTGACGCAGATCATCGCCACGCTGATGGGCAACGCCGACAAGGGCCGCGCCATGGTCTCGCGCCTGCCCGCGCTTCTGGGGGCCGAGCGCGCGCCCTGCCCGCACGGCTGTGACCGGGCGCTGGAATTTGCGATCCTGACCCAGCCGGATGCGCGGGATCCGGAATTGCTGGCCAAGTTGGATGCGGTGGCGGGGCGGATGCTTTGACCGCAGGCGGCGGCTTTGCTTGGCTGCGTGCGGAAGGTATTTAAGAAAGGATGAAGGGAGGGGGGTGGCGCCCCTTTTTAGATGTTGTGCGGTGCGCGCAGATCGGGGGTTCGCCCGGGCGGCGCGTTGCGCTAAGACGGGTCCGGTCAAACACGCGGAAGGGCGGCATGAAACAGGTTCAGGACTATATTCGCACGATCGTAGATTTCCCCCATGAGGGGATCATGTTTCGTGACGTGACAACGCTTTTTGCCGATCCGCGCGGGTTTCGCATGGCGATCGACCAGATGCTGCACCCCTATGCGGGAATTGCGATTGATAAGGTCGTGGGGCTGGAGGCGCGCGGCTTCATTCTTGGCGGGGCGATTGCGCATCAGCTGAGCGTGGGTTTCGTGCCGATCCGCAAAAAGGGCAAGCTGCCCGGCACGGTGATCAGTCAGGACTATCAGCTTGAATATGGCGAGGCCATTGTCGAGCTGCATGATGATGCGATCAAACCGGGCGAGAAGGTTCTGGTTGTGGATGATCTTTTGGCCACCGGCGGCACGGCGGAGGCCGGGATCAAACTGATTGAGCGTTTGGGCGGCGAGATCGTTTCCTGCGCCTTTATCATTGATCTGCCCGAGTTGGGCGGGCGCAAGCGGTTGGAAGCGCTTGGCAAAGAGGTGCATGCGCTCTGCGCTTTCGACGGGCTTTAAGCCCTTAGGACGGCGCCGGGGTTCATGATGCCTTGAGGGTCGAGCGCCGTTTTGATGGCGCGCATGGCGGTGAGTTTGGCGGGGTCGCCGTAGCGTTCGAGGTCGTCGACCTTGATGCGGCCCACGCCATGTTCCGCGCTGAATGAGCCGCCAAGGTCGTGGACGAGGTCGTGCACCAGGCGTTTCACGACGTCGCGCTTATCTTCGTAATCGGCGCGGCTTTTGCCCTTTGCGGGGAAGACGTTGTAGTGCAGGTTGCCGTCCCCGACATGGCCGAAACAGTTGATGCGAAAGTCGCCGAGGGCCGAGAGCGCATCGGTCGCGCGGGTGATGAATTCGGGGATCGCGCCGAGGGGCACCGAGATGTCATGGCTGGAGACCGAGCCGATCAGGCGGTTGGCCTCGGGGATGGTTTCGCGGATGGTCCAGAAGTCTTGGGCCTGTTGGGCGTTCTGGGCGATGAGGCCGTCGGAGACGAGGCCCGCGTCGAGGGCAGCGGCGAAGAGGGCCTCTAGGGCGGCGTCGGTATCAATCTCTCCGGGGGTGCCGATGTCGATCAGGACGCACCATTGCGGGGTTTTGGCGAAGGGTTGGCGGATGTTGGGCAGGGTTTCGTTAAGGAAATCGAAACCTCTTCGGTGCATCAATTCGAAAGCGCTGATCATTTCGCCCAAGTGGTCGCGCGCGAGAGAGAGGAGCGCCAATGCGGCGGCGGGGCTCTCGACCACCATGAGTGCGGTGCCGCTGCGGGCGGGGCGCGCGTAGAGCTTGAGGGCCGCGGCGGTGATCACGCCGAGGGTGCCTTCCGCGCCGATCAGCAGGTTGCGCAGATCGTAGCCGGTGTTGTTTTTGCGCAGGCGGGTCAGCCCGTGCCAGATTTGGCCGTCAGGCAGGACGGCTTCGAGGCCGAGGCAGAGGTCGCGGGCGTTGCCGTAGCGCAGCACGCCGGTGCCGCCTGCGTTGGTTGAAAGCGTGCCGCCGATGCGCGCGGTGCCCTCGGCGGCGAGGGACAGGGGGAAGACGCGGTTTGCCTCTTCGGCGGCGGTTTGGACATCGGCGAGGATCGTGCCTGCTTCGGCGACCAGCACATTTTCTTCGGGCAGGACGGCCCGGATGCGGTTCATGCGCTCGAGGGAGAGGATGAGAGGTGCCGGGCCATCGCTGCTGATCTGGCCGCCAACAAGCCCGGTGCCGCCGCCATAGGGCACGACCGGCACGCGGGCGGCATGGGCGGCGCGGATCAGGATGGCGACCTCTTCGGTGCTGCGCGGCAGGGCCAAGACGCCCCCCTGCCCCGCGTAGCGGCCGCGGGGTTCTTCAAGGTAGCGCTGCTCGGGATCACGCAGCACATCGACTGGCAGTTGCGCGCGCAGGGTGTCGATGAAGGCGGCGGTGTCGGCGGGGTTCAATGTCATGGGCCTTTGATCCTGCGCGGGGCGCGCGGATGCAAGGGCAAAGCACCGGAACGGCTGGGAGAATGCGGGGCATGAGGCGGGGCGATCATGCCCCGGCGATGCTTGTGTTATCAGCGGATGTTTTTGTTGTCAGCGAAAGGTTTCGGGCTGCGGCTTAGCCTACGCCCGTGCGGCCGCGCCGGTCTTTGCGCAGGGAGGCGTAGAGCACATGGGTCCGCCAGCGGCCATCGATTTGCAGATAGCTCTGCGCGACACCCTCGTATTTGAAGCCCGCCTTTTCAAGCAGGCCGCGGGAGGCTTGATTTTCCGGCAGGCAGGCGGCCTCGATGCGCGACAGGTCGAGGCGGGTGAAGGCCTGATGCACCGTCGCTTCGATCGCCTCGCGCATGTAGCCTTGGCGGGCAAAGGGTTCGCCCGTCCAATAGCCCAAGGTGCCGGATTGGGCCGGCCCCCGGCGGATGTTGTCGAGGGTGATCGCACCGACAAGGTTTTGATCGCTGCGCCGGATCAGGAAGAGCGGCATGGCATTGCCCGAGGAGACCGAGCGCTGCGCCCAGTAGACGCGGTTGGTGAAAGCCTTGCGGGTGAGGTGATCCTCGGCCCATGTCGGCTCCCACGGGCGCAGGTAGTCGTTGCTGGCGCGGCGCAGGGCCGCCCAGGCGCGGAAATCGGCGTGGATCGGCGGGCGCAGGGTCAGCCGTTCCGTTTCAATCCGCAGTTTGCGTCGCCCCAGCATCAGGCGGCGCGTCGGTTGTGAAGGTCGTCCAGCGTCGGGGCGGCGTCGACCGGACCGTAGAGCGCGAGAGCCGCCGGGGCTTGCGTGGCCATGCGTTCGGCGAAGTCGCGCACGTCGCCGGTGGTCACCGCGTCGATCTGGGCGACGGTTTCTTCCAGCGGCGGCACGCGGTCCCAGATCTGGATCAGCCGGGCCAGACGTTCGGCACGGTTGGAGGGGCTTTCCAGCCCCATGAGCAGCCCGGCCTTCATCTGCGCACGGGCGCGGGCGACTTCGGCAGGCGACATGTCAGAGGCCGCGCGCTTCATCTCGTCGATGGTGATATTGGCCAGTTCGGGCAGTTGCTCGGCGCTGGTGCCGGCGTAGATTGTGGTCATGCCCGTGTCGGCATAGGCGCCAGCTTGGGCGAAGATCGTATAGCAAAGGCCGCGATTCTCACGAATCTCTTGGAACAGGCGGGAGGACATGCCGCCGCCCAGGGCCGAGGCGTAGATCTGGGCGATGTAGATGTCGTCGGAGCGGTACCCGGGGCTTTCAAAGCCGAGGGCGAAATGGGCCTGTTCTAGCTGTTTGACCTGTCGATATTCGCCGCCCCCGAAACGGGCGCTGTCGATCTGGTAGAGCGTCTTGGCGGGCATGTCGCCAAAGAGGCTTTCGGCGAGTTTGACGATTCTGTCATGGTCCACCGCACCGGCAGCCGAAAGGATCATCTGCTCTGGCCCGTAGTGATCGGCGATGAAACGTTGCAAGTCGTCGCGCGAGAAGGCCGAGACCCGCTCGCTCGGCCCAAGGATCGTGCGACCGATGGGCTGATCCGGGTAGGCCTGCTCTTGCAGCCAGTCGAAAATCACATCGTCGGGCGTGTCGAGCGCTTGGCCGATCTCTTGCAGGATCACGCCGCGTTCGACTTCGACTTCCGAAGGGTCCAGCACCGGGTTGCGCAGGATGTCGGCGATCACGTCGAGGCCGAGCGCCACGTCATTTTCCAACACGCGGGCATAATAGGCCGTCACTTCGCGCGAGGTATAGGCGTTGATATAGCCGCCCACATCCTCAATCGCCTCGGCGATTTGCAGCGAAGAACGGGTCGCGGTGCCTTTGAACGCCATATGTTCGAGGAAATGCGCGATGCCATTTTGCTGCGGGGTCTCGTGGCGCGCGCCTGCGTTGACCCAGACGCCGATGGCGGAGGAGGCGAGCCCCTCCATATGTTCGGTGACGATGCGAAAGCCGTTGGGCAATGTGGTCTGTTGAAGGCTCACGCGGAGAGGTTTCCTTTGATATGCGCTTTGAGCGCGTCGAGGTCGTTGGGCAGCCGGGTGAAACGTTCCTCCCGATCGAAAAGGTCCGCCATGCGGGGCGGCAAGGCGGGGCGGATGCCGGTTGCGGCTTCGACCGCGTCGGGGAATTTTGCCGGATGGGCGGTGGCCAGCGTGACCATCGGCGTCGCGGCATCGCGCAGATCGTCTGCGACTTTCACGCCCACGGCGGAATGCGGGCAGAGCAGCTCACCCGTGGTGCGGCGACGGTCAGCGATGGTGGCGGTGGTTTCCTCTTCGGAGACGCGGCCCGAGCGGTAGATGTCTTGCAGCGCCTGCATCGCCCCTTGAGAGACGTCGAAACCGCCCTTCCCCAATTCGTCCATCAACTGCGCCACTGCACCGGCGTCGCGATCATAGGCATCAAAGAGGGCGCGTTCGAAGTTCGAGGAGACCTGAATGTCCATCGAGGGGCTGATCGACGGGGTCACGCCGCCTTTGTGGTAGCCCTGACCCGACAAACAGCGGTGCAGGATGTCGTTCTGGTTGGTGGCGACGACGAGATCGGCGATGGGCAGGCCCATCCGCTTGGCGATATAGCCCGCGAAAATGTCGCCGAAGTTGCCGGTAGGCACGGTGAAGCTGACCTCACGCAGGGGCGCGCCAAGGCTCGTAGCGGCGGTGAAGTAATAGACCACCTGCGCCAGCACCCGGCCCCAGTTGATCGAGTTCACGCCTGCCAGACGCACCGAATCGCGGAAGTCGAAATCGTTGAACATGTCTTTAAGGCGGGCTTGGCAATCGTCGAAATCTCCGTCGATGGCCAGCGCGTGCACGTTGGATTCCGCAGGCGTGGTCATCTGGCGGCGCTGCACGTCAGACACGCGGCCATGGGGGTAGAGGATGAAGACGTCGACATTGTCGAGCCCCTTGAAGGCTTCGATCGCGGCGGAGCCGGTGTCACCCGAGGTGGCGCCCACGATGGTCACCCGCTCGCCCTTGCGGCCCAAGGCGGCTTGGAACATCTGGCCGATAAGCTGCATGGCGAAGTCTTTGAACGCCAGTGTCGGCCCGTGGAACAGCTCAAGCAGGAAGTGGTTCGGGGCGAGTTGCACCATGGGCGCGCGGGCGGTGTGGCCAAAGCCCTCATAGGCGCGGGCGATGATGGCGCGGAATTCTTCGTCCGTGAAAGTGTCGCCGATGAAGGGGCGCATAACCGTAAATGCGACCTCTTCGTAGCTCTGGCCCTGCATGGCGCTGATTTGTTCCGCGCTCAGCGTCGGGATCGTTTCGGGGACGTAGAGGCCGCCGTCACGGGCAAGGCCGGTCAGCATCGCCTCTTCGAAGGACAGAACGGGCGCGGAGCCACGGGTAGAGATATAGCGCATAGGGTCAGTCGACTTTCGGCGTTGCAGGGGCGCGGCGGCGGCGCAGGAAAAGGACGGTCATCGCCAGCCAGATGGCGGCGAGGGAAAACCAGGTGATCGCATATTGCAAGTGATCGTTGGGGATGCGGGCGGTATCGACGGGCAGCGGGGTGATCTTTGGGTCCGGCCCGGCGCCTTCGCGCATGACGATCAAAAGCGGTTCGGTGTCGAGGGTTTCGGCCATGACATCCACATCGCGGGCGAACCAGATGTTGCGATCCATGTCGGCCTCGGGCGTGAAACTGTCGACCTCCTGAGGCCATTGCAGGTTGCCGGTCAGAGTGGCGGTGCCTGCGGGGGCGATAGCGTCTTTGTTCGATGTGGCGGTAAAGCCGAGGTCGATGAGCACGCGCCGCCCGCTCTCCAACGCCATGGGTGCGATGACGCGGTAGCCTGCGCCTTTCTGCTTTTGGCTGACCAACACATGCAGCGCCTGCGCCCCGATCTCTCCGCTGACGGTGACGGGCAGATAGGCGTCGGCTTCTGGATCGGGATCGGCGGGCAAGGCCACGGGTGTTGCGGCGATGCGGTTGTTGATGTCGGCGATGATCGCCTCTTTCCACGCCAGCCGCTGCACCTGCCAGACCCCGAGTGCGACGAGGATGGCTGCCCCGCCAAGGCCGACAATGATGAAGAACAGGCTGCGCCGCATTCGAATCTCTCTGGCTGAAACGACAAACGCGCGAAGAGGGCTTCGCGCGTTTGGGTTTTACGGGTGTGGGGCGCGGATGCAACCCCGCCCTATGGTCAGGGCTGGCCCCACATGTAGACGGCAAAGAAGAGGAACAGCCAGACCACGTCAACGAAGTGCCAGTACCACGCTGCCGCCTCGAAGCCGACGTGGCGTTCGGGGGTGAAGTGGCCGCGCATGGCGCGCAGCAGGCAGACGAAGAGGAAGATCGTGCCGATGATCACGTGGAAACCGTGGAAGCCGGTCGCCATGAAGAAGCTGGAGAAATACATGTCGCCGCCGAATGTCCAATCGTCATGGACCAGCAGTTCGTAGTATTCGTAAGCCTGCAGCGCGGTGAAGAGCACGCCGAGGATCACCGCGATGGTCAGGCCCGAGATCAGGTCTTTGCGGTTGTTTTCATGGGCCAGCGCATGGTGCGCCCACGTCACGGCACAGCCCGACAGCAGCAGAACCAGCGTGTTGATCAGCGGCAGGTGGAAGGCATCGACCGCATGAATGTCGGGCTGGACGTATTCCGTGCCGACATATTCATACATCGGGTAAAGGGCCTGTTTGAAGAAGGACCAGAACCACGCCACGAAGAACATGACTTCGGACATGATGAAGAGGATGAAACCATAGCGCAGGCCGATGCGCACCACACCGGTGTGATCGCCCACTTCGCTTTCGGAGACCACTTCGGCCCACCATCCGAACATGACGTAGAGCGTGGCCACCAGACCGCCCAAGAAAACGAAGGGGGTCATCCCGTGCATCCACAGGACAGCGCCCGCCAGCATGACAAATCCGCCTACCGACCCCAGCAGCGGCCAGGTCGAGGGGGGGAGAATATGGTAGTCGTGGTTTTTTGCATGGGCCATGGTTGCGGGTCCCTCACCTTTGTTCAATCAGGTCGTTAATTGGTTGTTGTGGCGCTGTCCTGATCAAGGGCGGCATAGCCCTCGGGCAGGTCAATTTCGTAGAATGTATAGGACAGAGTGATGGTATGTACAAACTTCCCATCACGGTCTTCGACCATTTCCGGGTCGACGAAAAAGCTTACCGGCATCTGCACGCGCTCGCCTGGGGCCAGCACCTGTTCGGTAAAGCAAAAGCAGTCGATCTTCTCGAAAAAGGCCCCGGCGGTATAAGGGGTGACGTTATAGCTCGCCTGCCCCGCCACCGGTTTGTCGGTCGGGTTGTACGCCTCGTAGAAAGCCAACCCGGTCTCGCCGATGCGGATCTCCATTTCGCGGACCACGGGCTTGAATTCCCACGGCATACCGTCGTTCAGGGAGCCGTCGAAACGGACCTTGACCGTCTTATCCAGCACGTCGGCTTTGGCGGCAGAGACCTGCCCCGGCGTGCCGCCAAAGCCGGTGACGCGGCAGAACCAGTCGTAAAACGGTACCGACGCCCAAGCGAGGCCGCCCATAAGCACCACCACGCCGACGGTTTGCATCACTGTTTTCTGAGGACCGGAAAGCGCCATTACTGTGTCACCTCACGTTGCTCCGGGGGGAGTTCGAAATCGGTCTGGGTGATCTTGACGTAGGTCAACGCCATGATCAGCACCACGAAGGCACCCAGCATCAGGCCCACGCCGATGTTGCGGCCGCGGCGGCGATTGTGCAGCTCATGCTCGGGTCGGATGCCCATTACCAGCCTCCCAAGCCAAAGGTGCGCAGGGCTGCTTCGCCCAGGATCGCGCCGAAGTGCAAGAAGAGATAGGCCAGCGACAGGCGGAAGAACTTGCGCTCTTCGGCATAGTCGTCACCCTCGGCCATGACCTCATCCCGCTTCCAGATACGGTAGGCCCCCAGCAGGAAGGCGGCGTTCAGCACCAGCGCCACGGCGAAATAGAAGATACCGCCGATGGCAGTGAAGGCCGTGCCGATGGCCAATGCAGCCAGAAGGACGGTGTAGACAAAGATATGCAGCCGCGTGGCCGGGCGGCCATGGGTCACGGTCAGCATCGGCACCTTGGCATCGTCGTAGTCCGAGCGCATGAAGAGCGCCAGCGCCCAGAAATGCGGCGGGGTCCACATGAAGATCAGCGCAAACATCAGCCATGCCTCGACCGAGAAGCTGCCCGTGGCCGCGACCCAGCCGATCACCGGCGGGAAGGCCCCCGCGGCGCCGCCGATGACGATGTTCTGCGGCGTCAGACGCTTGAGCCACATGGTATAGAAAACGGCATAGAAAAGGATGGTGAAGAGCAGCATCCCGCCCGCCAGCAGGTTGGTCGCCAGCGCCAGCATCATCACCGACAGACCCGAGAGCGCCACGCCAAGCGTCAGCGCCTCTCCGGGCTGAACCCGGCCCGAGGGGATCGGGCGCCCGCGCGTGCGGCGCATCACCGCGTCGATATCGGCGTCCCACCACATGTTCAGCGCGCCAGAGGCACCGCCGCCTATGGCGATGAACAGGATCGCGCAAAAGCCGATGACGGGATTGACCGAAACCGGCGCGGCCAACAGCCCCACGAAGGCCGTGAAGACGACCAGCGACATGACGCGCGGCTTCAGCAGGGCGAAGTAATCCCCCAGCTGCGCGTCGTATTCACTTGTTGGCGTATTGGTGATGTCAGTCATCCCGAACCTTCCAAGGGTAAACACGGGGCACGGGCCTGTGCCCTGCCCCGTGGAACTGGCTTACTTAGAGGCGACGGTCAGCGGCTGTTCGATGCCAGCATATTCCGCCTTGGCATTGCCAAGCCATTCCGCATAGGCCTCTTCCGAAACCACTTTGACGGTGATCGGCATATAGGCGTGGGCCTGACCGCAAAGCTCGGAACACTGGCCGAAGTAGACGCCCTCTTGCTCGGCCGTGAACCACAGTTCGGCCAGACGGCCCGGCACGCCATCCTGCTTCACGCCGAAGGCGGGGATGGTCCAAGAGTGGATCACGTCGCTGGCGGTCACCTGCACGACGATGGTCTTGCCCACGGGGATCACGACGGATGTGTCGGTGGCCAGCAGGAAGTCATCGCGGCTGTAGCCTTCGTCTTCAAGCTTGGCGACCATCGCGTCATTCAGCACGAAGGGGGTCACGTCCTCATCACCGTCGCCCAGCGTCGCCGGAGCGCCGATCATGTAGCTGTCAAAGGCGATCTCTTCGTCGACATATTCATAGGTCCAGTACCACTGGTTGCCGATGGCCTTGATCGTGATGTCCGCTTCGGGGATTTCCTGCTGACGGAACAGGATCGGCAGCGAATAGGCACCGATCAGCACAAGGATGAGAATCGGCCCGATCGTCCAGGCGATTTCGATCGGAGTGTGGTGGGTAAAGGACGAGGGGTTCGGGTTCCGCTTTTTGTTGTAGCGGATCATGACCCAGATGATCAGGCCGGTCACGAAGACGGTGATCGCGGCGATGATCACCAGAATCAGGTGATCCAAAGCATGGATATCCCGCGCCAATTCGGTAACGGCGGGTTGAAAGCCTGTCTCGCCGTCAACAGGTCTGCCGATGACATCAAGCCCGTCAATGCGCAGGCTGTCCTGTGCCAATGCAGGCAGGGCGGCAAGGCTGGTCAAAAGACCGGAAAGGGGGAGTAGATGTTTCATATGTCGTCCTGATCTTGTGACCATTAAGAAGCCGATAAGCACCCCAAACCGCTGCTGCGATCCGGTGCCGTTGTAATCCTGGGTGCTTACAATCATATTCTGCCTACAAGATAAAGTCACATGCTTGCGTCATAGAGCCGCGCGAGACAGTTTTGTGACAGCAAGCAAGGATACCCCCGATGAGCCGCGCGCATTTCACCCCCTTCGAGGCCGATCTGGACCGAGAAACTGCTCTGAGCGTGCTACGCGAGGCCGTGGCCGGTGCCGATGACGGCGAATTGTTCCTCGAACGCCGCCGCTCTGAAGCGCTGGTTTTCGACGACGGACGCCTCAAAACCGCCAGCTATGATGCCGCCGAGGGCTTTGGCCTGCGCGCCGTGCGCGGCGAAGTGGCAGGCTACGCCCATTCCACCGAACTGAGCGAGGCCGCCCTGCGCCGCGCGGCGGAGACGGCGCGGCTGGCGGTGGGCGATGGTGGCGGCACATGGGCCGATGCCCCTCAGGCCAGTAACAAGCGGCTTTATACGGACGAAGACCCGATCGCGGGCCATGCCTTCCCGGTCAAGGTCGATAGCCTGCGCGAGATCGACGCCTATGCCCGAAGCCTCGATTCCCGCGTAGTACAGGTGAGCGCCACGATCGCCGCCAGCATTCAGGAGGTCGAGATTCTTCGCCCCGAAGGGCATTCGGTGCGCGACGTGCGCCCCATGACGCGGGTCAATGTCTCGGTCATCGTCGAGCAGGACGGCCGCCGCGAAAGCGGCGGTGTCGGCGGCGGCGGGCGGATCGGGCTGGACGGCATGCTGGCCCCCGAAGATTGGCAGGCGAAGGTCCGCGAAGCCCTGCGCATCGCTTGCGTGAACCTCGAAGCCGTCCCCGCGCCCGCGGGCGTGATGGACGTGGTGCTTGGCCCCGGCTGGCCCGGCATCCTGCTCCACGAAGCCATCGGTCACGGGCTTGAGGGCGATTTCAACCGCAAGGGCTCCAGCGCCTTTGCCGGGTTGATGGGCCAACAGATCGCAGCCAAGGGCGTGACCGTGCTGGATGACGGCACGATCCCCGACCGGCGCGGCTCAATCTCTGTCGATGACGAGGGCACCCCCTCGGCGCGCAATGTGCTGATCGAAGATGGTAAGCTGGTCGGCTATATGCAGGACCGTCAGAACGGGCGGCTCATGGGCAGCGCCTCAACGGGCAACGGGCGGCGGCAGTCCTATGCACATATCCCGATGCCGCGGATGACCAACACCTATATGCTGGGCGGCGAGGCGGCACCGGGCGATATCGTGGCTGATCTCAAGGACGGGATCTATGCCGTGGGCTTCGGCGGCGGGCAGGTCGATATCACCAATGGCAAGTTCGTCTTCTCCTGCACTGAGGCCTACCGCGTGCAAAACGGCAAGATCGGCGCGCCGGTCAAAGGAGCGACCTTGATCGGCGATGGGGCCACGGCCTTGCAAAAGATCCGCGCTATTGGCAACGACCCGACGCTCGACCCCGGCATGGGCAACTGCGGCAAGCAGGGGCAGTGGGTGCCGGTGGGTGTGGGCCAGCCCACTTTGATGATCGGCGGGTTGACCGTCGGCGGGGCCGCGACCTGACGGTGGCACGCTGGGGTTGAATCAAATACGCGGGGAAATCTTCATAGGTTGTTAAGCACTAAATCCTATACCTGATTCTGCAACGGACGGAGTTTCGGGATGACTGACAAGGACCTACATCCTTCTTCCACTCACCCCCCACTCCCACCCACCCAGGAAGATGAACAGTTTGCCCGGCTTCGTCTGTTGCGCTCTCGCCGCGTGGGTATTTCGACCTATCGGCGCTTGCTGGATGAACATGGCTCTGCCCAAGAGGCGCTGAAAGCGCTGCCGGAAGTCGCGCGTGCCGCCGGGATATCAGACTACCGCATCTGCCCCGAAGGGGTGGTTCAGGCGGAACTCAACGCCGCCCGCCGCGCCGGGGCCCGGCTACTGGTTGAGGGGGAGGCACCCTACCCGCGCCTGCTCAGCGACCTTCCCGATGCGCCGCCCTTCCTATGGCTGATCGGCGACCCGGCATTGCTGGGCCGTCCGATGATCTCCCTCGTGGGCGCGCGAAACGCTTCTTCGCTTGGGCTGCGCATGGCCCGCAACCTCGCCGCCGAACTGGGCGAAGCTGGCTTCGTCGTGGTCTCCGGCCTTGCTCGGGGCATCGACGCGGCGGCGCATGAGGCCGCATTGCCCCGCGGCACCATCGCCGTGCAGGCGGGCGGGGTCGACATTATATATCCCAGCGAGAACACCGTGCTGACCGGCCAGATCGCCGCGCAGGGGCTGCGGCTGTCAGAGCAACCGATGGGGCTGCAACCGATGGCCCGGCACTTCCCCCGCCGCAATCGCATCATCTCAGGCCTGAGCCGCGCGACGGTGGTGGTTGAGGCGGCGGCCCGCTCGGGCAGTTTGATCACCGCCCGCGACGCTCTCGATCAAGGGCGCGACGTGCTGGCGGTCCCCGGCCACCCGATGGACGCCCGCGCGGCAGGCTGCAACATGCTGATCCGCGACGGCGCGGTGCTGGTGCGCGCTGCCGCGGATGTGTTGGAGGTTTTGCCGGAGGGGGGAGCTCAAACCCCGCCACCCCGCAGCAAGCCCCCCGCGGCCCCGCGCCCGGAAACACCGCCGCGAAACCAAAGCACTGTCGCGAAGCTCCATGCGCAGATCCTCTCTCGTCTCGGCCATGCGCCGGTTGCGGAGGATCAGTTGATCCGCGACTTGCAAGTGCCGAGTAGCGATGTCGCCCCCGCGCTCCTCGATCTTGAGATGGAGGGGGAAATTCAGCGCCAACCCGGCGGGCTGCTCAGCCGCTCTGCCTGACGCCGCGAAGGAGCGCGGCCCGGTCAAAGCGCCGCGAAACCGGGGACCAACCGCGGGGCAGTTGGCCGGGCCAAGCAAGCCTCGAATGCCGACCGTCGATGCCGGCGAAACGGCCCATTCGGCCCACGAAACCGCTGTGCCGTAAACCCGTGATACGCAGCAGCTGCATTGACAAACACCCCTGCAATCCCACATGAGACAGCGCAAAGCCGCCCCCGTTTTTGATCTAAGGTGCCTGTATTTATGCCCGTCGTCGTCGTCGAATCCCCAGCCAAGGCCAAAACGATCAACAAATATCTGGGCGACGATTACACCGTCCTCGCCTCTTACGGCCACGTCCGCGACCTGCCGCCGAAAGACGGCTCGGTCGATACCGACGCCGATTTCGACATGAAATGGGAGGTGGCCAGCGACAGCAAGAAACACGTCAAGGCCATCGCCGACGCGCTGGCCCAAGACAACGCATTGATCCTCGCGACTGACCCCGACCGCGAAGGTGAGGCGATCAGCTGGCACCTGCAAGAGGCGCTGACCAAGCGCAAATCGATCAAGAAAGACACGCCCGTAAGTCGCGTGGTCTTCAACCAGATCACCCAGAAGGCGGTGACCGAGGCGATGCAGAACCCGCGTCAGGTCGACATGCCGCTGGTTGAGGCCTATCTCGCCCGCCGCGCGCTGGACTATCTGGTGGGGTTCAACCTCTCCCCCGTGCTCTGGCGCAAGCTGCCGGGCGCCAAGTCTGCGGGCCGCGTGCAATCGGTCACCCTGCGCCTCATCGTCGAGCGCGAGATGGAGATCGAGGCTTTCCGCGCCCGTGAGTATTGGTCGGTAAAGGCGCTGCTCGCCACGCCGCGCGGTCAGGAATTCGAAGCCCGTCTCGTCTCGCTCGCCGGAAACAAGCTCGAACGTTTCGATCTCGCGGATGCCACACAGGCCGAAATGGCGGTGCAGGCGATCACCAGCCGGGCGCTGAAGGTGATGAACGTCGAGGCGAAACCGGCCAGCCGCAACCCCTCGGCCCCCTTCATGACCTCGACGCTGCAGCAGGAGGCCAGCCGCAAGTTCTCCATGGGCGCGCGCCAGACCATGTCGACCGCGCAGCGTCTCTACGAGGCCGGTCACATTACCTACATGCGGACCGACGGCATCGACATGGCGCCCGAGGCCGTTGCCATGGCGCGCGATGCGATCAAGGACCGGTTTGGCGCGGATTACGTGCCGAAAGAGCCGCGCATTTACAAGAACAAGGCGAAGAACGCGCAGGAAGCCCACGAATGTATCCGCCCCACGGATATGACCAAGGACGCCAAGGCGCTGAAGCTCGATGCCGATCAGGCGAAACTCTATGACCTGATCTGGAAACGCACCCTCGCCTGCCAGATGGAAAGCGCCCGACTGGAGCGCACCACCGTCGAGATCGGCAGCGACGACGCGCAGGTCGGGCTGCGCGCCAACGGCCAGGTCGTGCTCTTCGACGGCTTCCTGCGGGTCTACGAAGAAGGCCGCGACGATGTCGTCGACGAGGACGACAAGCGCCTGCCCCAGATCAGCCAAGGTGACGCGATGGACAAGCGCAGCGTCACGCCCGAGCAGCATTTCACCCAGCCCCCGCCGCGCTACACCGAGGCGACGCTGGTCAAGAAGATGGAAGAGCTCGGCATCGGCCGCCCCTCGACCTATGCCAGCATCGTCACCACGATTCAGGACCGCGAATATGTCCGCAAGGACGGCAACCGCCTGATCCCCGAGGATAAGGGCCGTCTGGTGACCGCCTTCCTTGAGAATTATTTCCGCCGCTACATCGGCTATGACTTCACCGCCGATCTGGAGGATCAACTCGACAAGGTCAGCGCCGGGGATGCCGCCTATAAGGAAGTGCTGCGCCGCTTCTGGCGCGATTTCTCGGCGGCCATCGCCGAGACATCCGAGCTGCGCATCACCGAGGTGCTGGAAAAGATTAACGAGGTGCTGGAGCCGCATCTCTTCCCGCCCACCGAAGACGGCAGCGACCCGCGGCTTTGCCCCAATTGCGAGATTGGCCGCCTGTCGATGCGCACCGCGCGCTCGGGCGGCGCCTTCATCGGCTGTTCGAACTACCCCGAATGCCGCTATACCCGCCCCTTTGGCCCGCCCGACCCGGAGGCCGAAGCCTCAGCCATCCCGCCCGACGGTAAGCTTCTGGGTGAAGATCAGGGCGACGAAATCCGCGTTTTCAAGGGCCGTTTCGGGCCCTATGTCCAGCGCGGCCCGGTGACGGAAGAGAACAAGAAACCCCCGCGCCAGTCGATCCCCAAGGATTGGGTGCCCGAGGATCTGACGCTGGAGCAGGGCGTGATGCTCCTGTCACTCCCGCGTGAGATCGGCCCTCACCCCGAGGATGGCGTTATGGTCTGGGCCAACATCGGGCGCTATGGGCCTTACATCAAGCACGCCGAAAGCACCTCGCACCGGGGCGGCACCAATGCCAATCTCGAAGGCATCGATGAGGTTTGGACCGTCGGCATGAATCGCGCGGTGCAGTTGTTGGCCGAGAAAGTCGCCAGCCGCGGTGGCCGGGGCAAGGCCGCGAAACCGATCCGCGAGATGGGCGAGCACCCGGATATGGGCGGCGAGGTCAATGTCATGGAGGGCAAATACGGGCCCTACGTCAAATGGGAGAAGGTGAACGCCACGATCCCGAAGGAGATCGAACCCGCGGATCTGACGATGGAACGCGCGGTGGAGTTGATCGAAGAGAAGCTCGCCAAATCCCCCGCCAAGCGCAAAGCGGCGACAAAGAAAGCGCCGGCCAAGAAAACGGCAGCCAAAAAGCCGGCGGCGAAAAAGACGGCGGCCAAGAAGGCTCCGGCAAAGGCGGCCACAAAGAAACCCGCGGCCAAGAAAACAACCGCGAAAAAAGCCGACAGCGCGTAAGCCGCGCCTAGGCACAGCAACCGCGCCGGGGGATCGGCGCGGTTCCGCCTGTGGCCTGCCTTTATATCCAGCATCATGAATATGTGATTTGCCATTCGCCTTCGATTTTCGGATCAGGGGCGGCGGCAAGACCACTATGAAAGGCAGATCAATGTCAGGCATGAAATTTACCCGGCGCGGGCTGATCGCCGCGAGCAGCGCGGCGCTGATGACGCCCCAGATCCTGCGCGCGCAGGAACCCGGCCAAGCGCCCCGCGAATATTCCGCCGAACCTCCGGTGTCGCGCAACACGTCGAGCTTTGCCACCCAGCGTTGGCAGGACCATTTCGACAGCCTTGGCAAAGGCGCGATCGTGGCCGACACCACCAGCCGCGCCCTGCATTACTGGAGCGCGGACGGCCAGACCTACAAGGTCTACCCCACCTCGGTGCCCGCCACCGAAGAGTTGACCAAGCGCGGCTATACCGAGATCGTGCGCAAGAAAGTCGGCCCTGATTGGACGCCCACCGCCTCGATGATGGAACGTTTCCCGCATTACAAATACATGCCGCCGGGCCCGGACAATCCGCTCGGCACCCATGCGATGTATCTTAGCTGGCCTGCCTATATCATCCACGGCACCCATGACACGCGCAAGATCGGGCGGCGGTCCTCGGACGGTTGCATCGGGCTTTACAACGAGAAGATCGAAGAACTTTTCGGCCTCTGCCCCGTGGGCACGCAGGTGCGCATCATCTGACTTTCCGGGCGGCCTTTCCTGCGTAGCACCACGTAATTGACACTGCCCCGACGCAGGGTCACATATGGCGCAGCGAAACTGTAGGGAGGTCGCCCGTGAACAAAATCTATGGATCCGCCGCCGAGGCGCTGGAAGGCGTTCTGTCGGATGGCATGCTGATCGCCGCCGGGGGCTTTGGCCTTTGCGGCATTCCGGAATTGCTGTTGCAGGCGATCAAGGAAAACGGGGCCAAAGACCTCACCTTTGCGTCGAACAATGCGGGCGTCGATGACTTCGGCATCGGCATTCTGCTGCAATCGCGGCAGGTGAAAAAGATGATCTCCTCCTATGTGGGGGAGAATGCCGAATTCATGCGCCAGTATCTCTCGGGCGAGCTGGAATTGGAATTCAACCCTCAAGGCACCTTGGCCGAGCGCATGCGCGCGGGTGGTGCGGGCATTCCGGGTTTCTACACCAAGACCGGCGTCGGCACCCAGATCGCCGAGGGCAAGGAAGTGAAACAGTTCCACGGTGAGGATTACATCCTCGAAGAAGGCATCTTTGCCGATCTGTCGATCGTGAAGGCATGGAAAGCCGACGACACCGGCAACCTCGTCTTCCGCAAGACCGCGCGCAACTTCAACCCGCCCGCGGCCATGTGTGGCAAGGTCTGCATCGTCGAGGTCGAAGAGATTGTCCCCCGCGGCAGCCTCGACCCCGACCACATCCACCTGCCGGGCATCTATGTGCATCGCATCATCCAAGGCGAGCATGAGAAACGCATCGAGAAGGTCACGACACGCAAGCGGGAGGAAGCCTAATGCCTTGGGATAGAGATCAGATGGCGGCGCGGGCCGCAGAGGAACTCGAAGACGGCATGTATGTGAACCTCGGCATCGGTATTCCGACGCTGGTGGCGAATTACGTCGGCGACAAGGACATTACCCTTCAGTCCGAGAACGGCATGCTGGGCATGGGCCCCTTCCCTTACGAGGGCGAGGAAGACCCAGACCTGATCAACGCCGGCAAGCAGACCATCACCGAGCTGAGCCGCACCGCCTATTTCGACAGCGCCATGTCCTTTGGCATGATCCGCGGCGGCAAGATCGCGGCGGCAATCCTCGGCGCCATGGAAGTGGCCGAGAACGGCGATCTGGCGAACTGGATGATCCCCGGCAAGCTCGTCAAGGGCATGGGCGGCGCGATGGACCTCGTGGCCGGTGTCCGCAAGGTCATCGTGGTGATGGACCACCAGAACAAGGCCGGTGACTCGAAGGTGCTGAAAGAATGCACCCTGCCGCTGACCGGTAAAGGCGTGGTCGACCGGATCATCACCAACCTCGGTGTGCTCGACGTGGTCGAAGGTGGCTTGAAGATCGTCGAATGCGCCGATGGCGTGACCGAGGAAGAGCTGCGCGCCGCGACCCAAGCGACCATCGTTTGAGAAAACAGCCCTCGGCGGCTTCCGCCGGGGGCATGCCCGTCGCGCTCAGTTCATCGCAGCAAAGACGCAGCCATCGCTGATCAGTTCCGGCGGTGTCAGGCAAAGCCCCTGCGCCACTTGAAACGCCGCCAACACCTTTGGCACATAGTCGCGCGTCTCGGCAAAGGGCGGCACGCCCGCATGTTTGCGCACCGAGCCCTCCCCCGCGTTATAACCCGCGAGCACGAGAATCGGATCGCGGTCGAACTCCCCCATCAGCCAGTCGAGGTATTTGACCCCGCCTGAGATATTCTCGGCCGCGACCATACTGTCGCGCACGCCAAAACGGGCGGCGGTATCGGGCATCAGTTGCATCAGACCGGCTGCGCCCGCCCGGCTGACCGCATCGGCACGCCCTGCGGACTCCACGCTGATCACCGCCAGCACCAGCGCCGGAGAGACATTGGTGCCAACCGTGGCGCGCAGGATATCCACCCCGTTGCTGCGCGCGATATCTTGCAAATGTTGCAGGCGCGGTGCGGGCACTTTTCCGCCCGAAAGCGCCGCCATCGCGGGGGCCAATCGCCCTGCCCCGCTCCGCTCAGCCGCGGGAGAGATTTTATCCCAGAACCAATCGAACTGCCCGGCGTTCAAAGGCGCGATCGCGCCGCTCGGGGTCGCGGCGACCGCGGGGCCTGTGTCCACCTCCGCCGCTGCCGCGGCGCGGGCCGCCGGATCGATTTGCACCGTGATGCGTTTGGCCCCCTTCTTGGGCGGGCCGACCCGTTTGGCCGAGAACTCAGGGAACGGTTTCGGCCCCTCTGCCATGGCGGCAGGGGCCATGAGGGCCGTGACCAGCGAGAATGCCAATATGCGATACATGCCTGCTCTACCTTGCGTCTGACGCGCCTTTGCGCGGCAATATCACACGAATCGTGGAATCGGGCCAGCGTTTGAGGCGGGGATCATGGCAATTTCGCCGCAATTGCGGTGTTCGACGGTGGGAAAGCGCAGGCGGAAGGCCCGATACAATATTTAAAACGCCATTAAACAGAGAGTTAACGTGTTTTCGCAAGAAAAGCACGGACAGTCCGGAAAAGGCACGTTTGCTGCCAAATTCGCGCCCCAATCTGACGGCTATATAGGGTCATACCAAGTCGGACAGCTTCAAATGAGAGAGCGAGGCAAACCGGACGGCGAGGTTAAGACCTTTTACTCAGTGATCCTTGGAGGGACATGACATGATGAACTTTATCAAAAACTTCCGCAAAGATGAAGACGGTGCCGTGACAGTTGACTGGGTCGTTCTGACCGCTGCGATCGTTGGCCTGGCTATTGTTGCGTTCAACACGATTGGTGACAACGTCGAAACAATGTCGGACAATATCGCCACAGACATCACTAACTTCGAAACAACAGCTGACCGCAGTAACTAATCGCTAGTTAAGCGAAATCTAATCATCAGGGCCGCACCTCCAGCCGGGAGCGGCCCCCTTTTGTCTTCAAACTAGGCACGAAGCTTCTTAGGAAAAAACCTTATGCGCCGCGCCCTTCACTATTTTTTACGCAGTCAATCTGGTGCCATCACTGTAGATTGGCTTGTCCTGACCGCCGGGTTGGTCGGCCTGGCAATCCTAGCGCTGAGCGTCTTCTCCGACAGCCTAGATGTCCTTGTTGAATATATCCGGGTAAAGCTCGCAACTTGAGCCATCGTGTGCCGCGGCGCGCTGCGCCAAACTTCACCCCATCGCCCCCGCCCAGACCAATTCTCGCCATATTCGGCAGCTAACTTGCCGGGGTGATCAAAGCGAGCCGAGATTCGCTTCCATAGCAAAGAGGTAACATCATGCGAGCCGTATTCGGATTGGTTCTTTTGGTAGGTGTCGCACTTGCCGGTGGGGCCGTTTATCTGGCGAAAGACCGGATTTCACAGTATCAAGCCGCCAATGCACAAGCGCAGGCCGCGCTGGCGCAGGTCGTGCCAACGAAAACCGTTTGGGTGGCCGACAAGCCCTTGAAATACGGGCAGCCCCTCACCCGCGAGGACGTTCGTGCGGTGAAATGGCCTGAGAATGCCATTCCCGAAGGTACATTCTTCGAAGAAACCGTATTGTTCCCTGAGAACACCAAAGAACAACGCATCGTGCTGCGCAACATCGAGAAAGATGAAGCGATCATGGCCGTCAAGGTGACCGAGCCGGGCGAAGATTCCGGTCTCACCTCCCGTTTGGCCCGCGGCACGCGTGCCTTCACCATCAAAGTCGACGTCTCTAGCGGCGTTTCGGGCTTCCTGCGCCCCGGGGACCGGGTTGACGTCTATTGGACGGGCCGCGTGAACGTGGGCAACCAATCCAGCAACGGCGATGTGACCAAGCTGATCGAATCTGGCGTGCAGCTGATCGCCATCGACCAGAGCGCCGATGCGCTGGTGATGGAAGAAGCCTCGATCGCCAAGACAGTGACGGTGGCCGTGAAACCGCAACAGGTCGCCGCCCTCGCCCAAGCGCAATCGACCGGCAAACTCTCCCTCGCTCTCGTCGGCACGAATGACGACACCGTGGCCGAGGCCATCGAAGTCGACCAACGCTCGCTTCTGGGAATCGAGGCGCAAGAGACCATCGCCGAAGTTACCAAAGAGAAGGTTTGCACGATCCGCACCCGCCGCGGGGCCGAGGTGGTCGAACTGCCGATCCCCTGCACAAACTGACCTGAAAACAACCTCTTGCTAAGTTAATGAAGGCGCCGCACTCCCATGCGGCGTCTTTCATTTTTGCAGGTATGTTGCGCATAGCCCACATGCACAGCGCCCGCGAAGAGCTTGATTCTTGCAATAAATTTGGAATTGCCGCAGAGTGTTGCCAAACGAGGGCAAAAAGACCCATCCCGAGGCGTGATCAAAAAGGCAGGTCACATGAAAATCGATAGATTTCTGAAAGCAGCCCTGCTGGGGCTGACACTGGGCGCGATGCCGATGGCATTGACCCTGCCCAGTTCAGCTGGCGCCGACACGCTGCGCGTTGTCAAACGCGGCACTAATTCCAGCCTCGACGTCCCGATGAACCGCGCCGTGGTGGTGGAAAGCGACATTCCCTTCGCGGAACTCAGCATCGCCAACCCCGGTATCGCGGATATCTCCTCCCTGTCTGACCGTACGATCTATGTGTTGGGCAAATCGCCGGGGCTGACCACGCTCACGCTGCTCGACGCGGCGGGACAGCTGATCACCAATGTCGATGTCCGCGTCGCGGCGGATGTCTCTGAATTCAAAGAACGGCTGCGTCAGATCCTGCCGGGTGAGAAGATCGAAGTGCGCACCGCTAATGACGGTATCGTGCTGTCGGGCATCGTCTCCTCCACGCAACGGCTGCAACGCGCGCTCGATCTTGCCGAACGCTATGCTCCGGAACGGGTCAGCAACCTGATGAGCGTGGGCGGCATCCAGCAAGTCATGATGAAGGTCCGCTTTGCTGAGATGCAACGCAATGTGTCGAAATCGCTCGGCTCTTCGCTGGCAATCAACGGCGGCTCCGATTTCAGCGCGGGGACCGGCAGCACCAATACGTCAGGCGGGGTCGCGACTTCGCTCGGCGGGTCGATCCCATCGGCGAACCAGAACGCAGGTGCAGTTCTTTTCGGCTTCAATGCAGGCTCTACCCAAGTGGGCATCCTGTTGGAAGCATTGGAGGAAAAGGGCGTCGTCCGGTTCTTGGCAGAGCCGAACCTCGTGGCGCTTTCGGGCCAAGAGGCCAAGTTCCTCGCCGGGGGCGAGTACCCGATCCCAGTCGCCCAAACCAGTGATACGGTGTCGGTGGAGTTCAAACCCTTCGGCGTAGAACTCGCCTTTATCCCGCGCGTCGTGGACAAGGATATCATTAACCTCGAGATGAACGCCGCCGTTTCGGCCATCGACGCAAGCAACAGCATTTCGTTGGGCAACGGCATTGAGATCTCCGCCTTCACCCGGCGCGAAACCTCGACCACGGTCGAAATGCGTGACGGGGAAAGCTTTGCCATCGCGGGCCTTTTGACCGACGACTTCACCGACAGCACGCGGCAACTGCCGTGGATCGGCGATGTGCCAGTGCTAGGCGCGCTGTTCCGTTCGGCGGATTACCAGCGCAGCCAGACCGAATTGGTCATCATCGTCACCGCCCATCTGGTCACCCCGACCCGTGGCGAAGCGCTGGCCCTGCCCACGGATCGCATCAAACCGCCCTCCGAGAAAGACCTGTTCCTGCACGGGCGCACGGCGGATGGCACCCGCACCCCCAGCCGCGGCGCTGCGGGCGAAGTGGCCAAGCAGGACTTCCGCGGTTCCTACGGTTATGTACTGGATTGATCCGATGACACGCAGACATATCACGTTGATCGCGGGCACCGCGGCCCTTGCCGGGCTCGCCGCCTGCGCGCCCAACAACGATCCGGTCTATACGCAGTTCTACCGCGAGGCGGGGTCGGTCGTGGACACGGGCCAATTCGGCAATGCCACATTGCACAACCGCCAAGTCATGACCGGCGAGAAGCGTGTGACCTTTGATCTGGCGAACCGTTTCTCTAATGAGGTCCGCTCGACCGTGACCTTCGCCTTCAACTCGGCCCGTCTGGACGCGAATGCGAAAGCCATCCTGCGCCAGCAAGCCAGCTGGATTCGCCAATTCCCCGAGATTCGCTTCCGGGTCTATGGCCACACTGATCTGGTCGGCTCGCAGGCCTATAACCGCGCCTTGGGGCTGCGCCGGGCGCAGGCCGTGGTGCGCTATCTCTCGACCTTGGGAATCAGCCCCAGCCGTTTGGAAGCCGTTGTTTCCTTTGGCGAAACGCAGCCGCTGATCGTGACCCAGGGCCGCGAGCGTCGCAACCGGCGCACGGTGACCGAGGTCAGCGGCTTCGTCCAGGGCCACCCGATGCTGCTGGACGGCAAATATGCGCAGATCATCTACCGCGAATATGTAGCCAGCGCCGTGCCCCCCTCTCAGCTAAGCTCCGGTGCCACCGAGGCAGGTGGCGGCGAGGAGTAAGGGTAAGCCCTTCTTTCGCATGGATAATATCCCCCCGCGCCTTCGGGCCGCGGGGGTTTTTGTCTCTGAAAAGCCATGTCCAATCGGGCGCGAATGGACGTATCGTTTCAAGATACCCAACAATAGAGGCTTTTTGGCCCCAATCTCGCCCCAGTTGGGGGTGATATTCGACGCAGAAGGATAAATGTGCCCGGCTCAAGAGCCGCGCATAAGGCAGAGGTCAGAGCGTTCGCGGCGACAGAATATCGCCGCCCTCCGGCCAAACCGTTGATGTAAAGGACAAAAGGTCATGAGCAACACTATGCCACAACCCGAAGCAGCGCCGATCGTTGCCTGCACAATCAGCCGTGATGTACAGAACTTCGACCTCTTGATCGAAGATATGGAAGCCACTTTGGGCGAAAGCTGGGGCGATCTGGGATTCGCCGAAGCGCTGGCCTTTTTCAGCCAACCCGAAGCCGAGGCGATGGAATTCGTCGCCCTCGCCATGGATGAGACCGACGAGGACAACCTCGTTTTGATGAGTGAAATCATCACGCAGGCCAAGGCGCGCGACATCCGGGTGATCCTGATCGCCGAAGACATGACCCCCGCCGCATTGCATTCGCTGCTGCGGAAGGGGGCGGATGAGTTCGTCCCCTATCCACTGCCCGAAGGCGAATTGGCCCAGGCCATTGCCCGCGTCCGCGCCGGAGAGAACGCCCCCCCTGCCCCCGCAGCCGACAGCAGTGCGCCGCAGTTGAAGGCCGGTGCGCAAAAGGATGGCGCACTGATCGTCGTGCATGGTTTGGCTGGCGGCACTGGGGCCACGACCCTTGCCGTGAACCTCGCTTGGGAACTGGCAAATGCCGACAAGAAAAACCCGCCCTCGGTCTGCCTGCTGGATTTCGACCTGCAATATGGCTCTGTCGCGACCTTCCTTGATCTGCAACGCCGCGAGGCGGTCTATGAGATGATGTCCGACACGGAATCCATGGACGAAGAGATTTTTGGTCAAGCGCTGCAAACCTTTGAGGACAAGCTGCATGTGCTGACCGCCCCGGCAGAGATGCTGCCGCTCGATATCGTGACCAACGAAGATATCGACCGCATCCTCAACATGGCGCGCAACCAGTTCGACTATGTCATCGTCGACATGCCCTCGACGCTGGTTCAATGGTCCGAGACCGTGCTGACCAGCGCGCATGTCTACTTTGCCATGCTGGAGCTCGACATGCGCTCGGCCCAGAACGCGCTGCGCTTCAAACGGGCGCTGCAGTCTGAGGAACTGCCCTTTGAAAAGCTGCGCTATGTGATGAACCGCGCGCCGAAATTCACCGATCTCAGCGCCAAGAGCCGGGTCAAGCGCATGGCCGAATCGCTGAGCATTTCGATCGACGTGCAGATGCCCGATGGCGGCAAGGCGGTGACCCAAGCCAATGACCACGGGCTGCCGCTGGCCAATTCCGCGCCGAAAAGCCCGCTGCGCCGCGAAATCGCCAAACTGGCAAGCTCCATCCACGATCTCAAGGGCGAGCAGGCCAAAGCCGCCTGAGCCCCCTAGCGAAAGAGCGTACCGATGTTCTCGAAATACAAGAAACCAGCCTCTGCCACCCCGAAAGCCGCCGCCCCCGCGCCGGCGCGCGAGGCCAAGCCAGCCAAAGCCGCCCAGCCCGCCCCCGCGGCACCTGCGCCCGCGCCGGCGGCCAAACCGGTTTCAATGCGCCGCGCGGTCAAACCCGCCGCCGCGTCCCCCGAGGACCGTGAGGTCAAGCGCAAGCAGCGGATGAGTGAGATCAAGCTCGAACTGCACCGCGCGCTCTTGGACAACCTCAACCTCGCCGCGCTGGAACATGCCTCGGAAGCTGATTTGCGGCAGGAAATCAACGATATCGCCGTCGAGATCCTTTCGGAAAAGAGCATCGTGCTCAACCGCGAAGACCGCATGACGCTGAACTCCGAGCTTTATGACGAGGTCACCGGTCTGGGCCCCCTAGAGACGCTGCTGAAAGACGACAGCGTCAACGATATTCTGGTGAACGGCCCGCAACAGATTTTCGTCGAACGCGACGGCAAGCTGCAATTGACCGACATCACATTCAAAGACGAAAAACACCTGCTGCGGATCATCGACAAGATCGTCTCGGCGGTGGGGCGTCGGGTGGATGAAAGCAACCCTTACGTTGACGCGCGTCTCAAGGATGGCTCGCGTTTCAACGCCATGGTGCCCCCGGTGGCCGTCGATGGCTCGCTCGTGTCTATTCGTAAGTTCAAGAAAGACAAGCTGGGCATCGACGATCTGGTGAACTTCGGCGCCTTCTCGGAAGAGATGGCCGCCTATTTGCAGGCCGCCGTGGCCACGCGTCTTAACATCATCGTGTCGGGCGGTACGGGCTCGGGTAAGACCACCACGCTCAACGCGCTTTCGTCTTTCATCGACAATGCCGAACGCATTCTGACCATCGAAGACACCGCCGAATTGCAACTGCAACAGACCCATGTGGGCCGGATGGAAAGCCGCCCGCCCAACGTCGAAGGCAAGGGCGAGGTCTCCCCCCGCGACTGTCTGAAAAACGCCCTTCGGATGCGCCCCGACCGCATCATCGTCGGCGAGACGCGCGGCGAAGAGGTCATCGACATGTTGCAGGCGATGAACACCGGCCACGACGGTTCCATGACCACGATTCACGCCAACTCGGCCCGCGATGGCATCAGCCGTCTGGAAAACATGATCGCCATGGCCGGGATCGAAATGCCGCTCAAGGCGATGCGCAGCCAGATCTCCTCGGCTGTGAACCTGATCGTGCAGGCCAGCCGCTTGCAAGACGGCTCGCGCCGGATGACCTCGATCACCGAGATCACGGGCATGGAGGGCGAGGTCATCTCGATGCAAGAGATCTTCCGCTTCCAGCGCGTCGGCCTGACGCCCGAGAACAAGATCATCGGCCATTTCACCGCCACCGGCGTGCGCAGCCACTTCTCTGAGCGGTTCCGCATGTGGGGCTATGACCTGCCCGCCTCCATCTACGAACCCGTGGCGGCCCAGTAAGGATTGATGCAATGAGTGCCGAACCAATCATCTATGGCCTGATCTTCATCGGCGTTCTGGTGCTGGTCGAGGGGCTGTACCTTGTCGCATTCGGCAAATCCATCAGCCTCAACAGCCGCGTGAACCGCCGCCTTGAGATGCTGGAGAAAGGCGCCCGCCGCGAAGAGGTGCTCGATAAGCTGCGCAAGGAAATGCAGCAGCATATGAACGCCAAGTCGATCCCGCTCTACTCCCTGCTGTCAGAACGTGCGCAGAAGGCCGCGATTGCCTTCACGCCGCAGCAGTTGTTGATGATCATGGCCGGGTTGGCCGCTTTGGCATTTCTGGGGCTGACCATCGGCACCGATACATCCGTGTCGGTGCGCGCGCTGATGTCCATCGCCATGGGCGTGGGTGCGGTATTCTTCTGGGTGTCGCATAAGGCCGGCAAACGCATGGCGATGATCGAAGAACAGCTTCCCGATGCGGTGGAGCTGATGGTGCGCAGCCTGCGGGTGGGGCACCCTTTCTCCAACGCGATTTCCATTGTGTCGAAAGAAATTCAAGACCCGCTTGCCTCGGAATTTGGCGTGATCGCCGATGAGGCCGCCTATGGCCGCGATCTGGGCGAGGCGCTGAAAGATATGGCCGAACGGCTCGACATGCAGGATTTGCGCTTTCTCGCCGTCGCCGTGACCATTCAGCAGCAATCGGGCGGCAACTTGGCCGAGATCCTCGCCGGTCTGGCCAAGGTGATCCGCGCCCGCTTCCGCCTGTTCCGCCGGGTCAAAGCGATCACGGCCGAGGCGAAATGGTCGGGCAAGTTCCTGTCGGCCTTCCCGCTGGCCGCGCTGGTGGTGATCAACCTCGGCGATCCGCATTACTATGACGAGGTGCGCGATCACCCCTATTTCATTCCCGCCTGTTTCCTTGTGGGGATCTTCCTTGTGCTGAACCTTTTCGTGATGCGCATCCTTACCAATATCAAAGTCTGAGAGGCCGGTGATGGAATTTTTCAATCAGCTTAACGATCAGATCAACCAAGCCTTGGGGCCGATGGGGCTGATCATCATCATCGGCACTTTGGGCGTCGCCTTGGTGGCGATCACGCTGGTCTTGATGCTGCGCCAGCCCGAAGACCCGCTGACCAAGCTTAAGCGCACCAGCTCTGCCCCCACGGGCGACAGTTCGCGCGAAAAGCTGCGCCAATCGGATCAAAACGCCCAGTTGCAGAAATTCGCCAAGTTTCTTGAGCCTGAAGACGTGGCCGAACTCAGCGCCAAACAGTTGATGCTGCGCCAAGCGGGCTATCGTTCGCGCGATGCGGTGCGGCTTTATTACTTTGCCCAATTTGCACTCGGGATGCTCGGGCTGGTCGGCGGTCTGGTCTATACCAATGTCTTGGGCGGCGGCGAAGGGCTGACAACGCAGCAGACCATGATGTGGGCCATCGGCCCCGGCGCCATTGGTTACTACCTGCCGAAATACTGGGTCCGCCGCCGGGTCGATTCCCGCAAAGAAGAGATTACCCGGGGCTTCCCCGACGCGCTGGATATGATGCTGGTCTGCGTCGAAGCCGGGCAATCGCTGGACCAATGCATCGTCCGCGTCGCCCGCGAGCTGCGCGCCTCCTACCGCGCCCTTTCCGAAGAGTTCGAGATGGTCGCCTATGAGATGAAGGCCGGTAAGGACAAGGTATCGGTGCTCAACGATATGGGCGAACGCTGCGGCGTGCAGGATGTCTCCTCTTTCGTGACCGTGCTGATCCAATCGGCTGCCTTTGGTACCTCCATCGCCGACGCCCTGCGCGTCTATGCCGCCGAGATGCGCGACAAACGCGTGATGCGCGCCGAGGAGGCGGCAAACAAGTTGCCAACCAAGATGACCCTTGCCACTATGGGCCTTACCGTGCCGCCGCTGTTGATCATTCTGATCGGCCCCTCGGCACATGGCATCTCGCAACTGGGTCAGATGGGGAATTAATGAAAAAGGAAATTCGGCGCAGCCTTCTCCGCGCCGTTTTCATCGGGCCGATATTGGGCCTTGCTCTGGCCGCCTGTTCGACAGGCGGCTTTTCCGCGTTGCGCGGGGATCAGACACCCGAAAACCTCTATGCCCCCGGCGTGAACCAACGGGCCGAGGCTGTCGATGGGATCGAAGTGGGCCATAGGCTGATCGCGGCAGGGCAGTATGAACTGGCCATCAAATCCTTTAACCGCGCCGCGTTGGACCATGGGCTCACGGGTGAAATCCTCTCGGCCCTTGGCAGTGCCAACCTCGGGCTTGGGCGTTTGGGACAAGCCGAAACCCTGCTACGCGGCGCCGTTGAGAAAGACGCCGCCGAGCCGGAAGTCTGGAACAACCTTGGCGTCGTGCTGATGGAGAGCGGCCAGACCGCCGAGGCCGAGCAGATTTTCCGCAAAGCCTATGCGCTCGACAATGGCGAAAGTGACGCAATCCGGGACAATCTGCGCTTGGCGCTCGCAAAAACGGAAAAATCTGTTATAACAGAAGTCAATGAGCATAATTACAAATTGGTGCGGCGCGGCAGCGGGGATTACCTGATCCGTCCGACACCATGACCCGGCAGAGCAGTAAGAGGACGCAAAATGCGCCATCCAATCATTCTGGCCGTCTGCATGGCAGGCGTCACCGCCCTTGCGGGCTGCGGTGAAAAAGACGCGAACGCCACCGTTGAACGGGCCTTCAAGGACGTCAACGTGGTGGATGAGACCAACCTCTCCGACGTGATGCTGACAGTGGCCGACCCGAATGAGGCGGTGAGCTATTTCGCGCGTTCGGTCAAGGAAAGCCCCGACCGCATCGACCACCAGCGCGGGCTCGCTACGTCACTGGTCCGCGCCAAACGCACGACCGAGGCCGTGAGCGAATGGGACAAGGTCGTCAAAATGGAGGGCGCCACCCCCGAAGACCGCGTGCAACTGGCCGATGCGCTGATCCGTTCGGGCAATTGGGCGCGGGCCGAGACGGTGCTCAACGGCATCCCCCCCACCCATGAGACTTTTGCCCGCTACCGGCTTGAGGCCATGGTCGCCGACAGCAAAGAACAGTGGGACCGCGCCGACAGCTTTTACGAAATCGCCGTCGGCCTGACCACGACCCCCGCCGCCGTGATGAACAACTGGGGCTACTCCAAACTGACCCGCGGCGACTATGCCGAGGCCGAGCGACTGTTCGGCGAAGCGATCCGTCAGGACAACACGCTTTTCACCGCCAAGAACAACCTCGTCATGGCCCGCGCCGCACAGCGCGACTACACCCTGCCCGTGATGCCGATGGAGCAATCCGAACGCGCCCAGCTGTTGCACACAATGGCGCTGTCGGCGATCAAACGTGGCGACGTTGAAACTGGCAAGGGACTGCTGCGCGAAGCAATCGACACGCATCCCCAGCATTTCGAAGCCGCCGTCCGCTCTCTGCGCGCATTGGAAAACGGCTGATCCATGGCGATCTCTGCCACGGCGGCCCTGTGGTTTCTGCCCTTCGTCCTGCCGATCTGCTTCTATGTCGCCTTCACCGACATGAAGCAGATGCGCATTACCAATCAGGCGGTCTTGGTGCTGACTGCGATCTTTGTGCTGCTGGGGCTGTTTCTGCTGCCCTTTGACACCTATCTCTGGCGCCTGCTGAGCCTTGTCGTGGTTTTGGTGGTCGGCATCGCCCTGAACGCCGCCGGGGTCATGGGGGCCGGTGACGCGAAATTCGCCGCCGCCGCCGCGCCCTATATCGCATGGGGCGATCTGCGATTGCTGATGGTGCTTTTCATGGCCACCCTTCTCGCCGCCGCCGCCACGCATCGCGGGGTGAAATACACCCCCCTGCGCCGCCTCGCCCCCGATTGGCAGAGCTGGCAGGAAACCAAGAAATTCCCCATGGGCCTCGCCCTTGGCACCACGCTGGGGCTCTATCTGATCTTGGGGGCGCTCTTCGGGGTCTGACCGCCCCGCTGCAAACTCTTTTTCAGCGCGCAAATGCGTCCACATTCACGCCATATTCAAGATTTACCCTTCAGTCTGACCGACAAGCCGCACCGCCGCATGACTTTCCAAGGAAGCCATTGATGAACGCCCCGACCAGCACCGTGCTTGCCCCGCCGCCCCCCAAGCGGTTGGAGGATATGAAACTGCCCATCGTGATGATGCGCGATATCCTTCTGAAAACGATTTTTCGCAAGAACGTCGAGATGGTCAGCGATCTGGCCCAAGCGCTCTGCCTGCCGATCCCGGTCACGCAGGAGATGGTCGACCAAGCCCGCAGCCAGCGCCTGATCGAAGCCACCGGCACGCTCAGCGCCACCAGCGGCAATGAAATGGGCTATCAGTTGACCGACGCGGGCAAGGCGCGCGCATTGGATGCGCTGGCGCAGTCGGAATATTTCGGCGCCATGCCCGTCCCGCTTGAGGTTTACCGCGAGCAGGTCAAACGCCAATCCGTGCGCAATCTGCAAATCACCCGTGACCAGTTGACCGGCGCCATGGGCCATTTGGTGCTGCCCGACAGCCTGCTGGATCACCTCGGCCCCGCCGTCTCTGCCGGGCGGTCGATCCTGATGTACGGCCCGCCGGGAAACGGTAAATCCAGCATTTCCAATGGCATACGCGACGCGCTTGGCGATCGGGTCTATGTCCCCCGTGCCATCGAATACGCAGGCCAAGTCATCACCGTCTATGATCCGATCGTTCATTCCGCCGCCGAGGCCGAGGTGCAAGACCCAACCTCCCTGCGCCGGATCACGCGCTATGACGCCCGCTATGTCTGCTGCGAACGCCCCACCGTCATCACCGGCGGCGAGCTGTCGCTCGACATGCTCGATCTGGTCTACAACCCCACGGCGCGGACCTATCAGGCGCCGCTGCAGCTCAAGGCGACCGGCGGCATCTTCATCGTCGACGACCTAGGCCGCCAGAAAGAGCCGCCGCAAAGCATCATCAACCGTTGGATTGTCCCGCTGGAGGAAAGCAAAGACATCCTCGCCCTGCAATCGGGCGAGAAATTCGAGGTGCCCTTCGACACGCTGGTGATCTTCTCGACCAACTTCCACCCGAACGAGATTTTCGACCAAGCCGCCCTGCGGCGTATCTTTTTCAAGATCAAGGTCGATGGGCCGGACCAAGAGAACTTCCTCAAGATCTTTGCCATGGTCGCCCGCAAACGCGGCATGCCGCTGGATGAGGCGACGCTGGTCCATCTGCTCAAGGTAAAATACCCGACCATCAACAATGTCTATGCGAATTATCAGCCAAACTTCCTGATCGACCAGATGATCGCGATCTGCGATTTCGAAGGCATCCCCTATCAGATGAACCCCGATCTGGTGGACCGGGCATGGGCCAATATGTTCGTTCGCGACGAGGTGATCGTTAAATAGCCTCCGCCGCTGGCACCGCGCCCTGCCGATACTACATTGGGTGTCATGCGCGCCCTACCCCCCAAATTCGCCGATTGGTTCGCCCAGAACGGCTGGTCTTTGCACCCGCACCAGCAAGAGATGCTGGACCGTGCCGAGGCCCCCGCCCTGCTGCTCATCGCCCCCACAGGGGGCGGCAAAACGCTGGCCGGTTTCCTACCCACCCTCGTCGATCTGTCCGAGCATGATCACGAGGGGATGCACACGCTCTACATCTCGCCGCTGAAGGCGCTCGCGGCAGACATCAAGCGCAACCTCACCCGCCCGGTCGAGGAGATGCGCCTGCCGATCCGCATTGAGGACCGCACCGGCGACACCTCGCACGCGCGCCGCCGTCGCCAACGCGCCGACCCGCCGCATATCCTGCTGACCACGCCCGAAAGCCTCGCCCTGCTGACCTCCTATGAGGACGCCGGGCGCACCTTTCGGGGCCTCAAACGCGTGGTGATTGACGAGATTCACGCGCTGGCCGAAAGCAAACGCGGCGACCAGCTGATGTTGGCGCTGACCCGGCTGCAAGCGCTGTGCCCGGGTCTGAAACGCGTGGGCCTCTCGGCCACTGTCGAAGACCCCGCCGCCATCGCCCACCTGATGGCTTGCCACCCCGACCCCTGCGAAGTGCTCATGGCCGATCCTGGCCCCGCCCCCGACATCCAGATGCTGCGCACCGAAGAAGCCCCCCCCTGGGCCGGCGGCGGCGCCGCCTATTCGATCCCCGCGGTCCTCGAACAGGTGCGCCAACACAAGACGACGCTCATCTTCCACAACACCCGCGCGCAGGCCGAGATCTTCTTCCACAAACTCTGGCTCGCCAACGAGGACGCCCTGCCCATCGCCATCCACCACGGCAGCCTCGACCGCGCGCAGCGCGAAAAGGTCGAGGCGGCGATGGTACGAGGCGATTTGCGCGCCATCGTCTGCACCGGCACGCTGGATCTGGGGATCGACTGGGGCGACGTGGACCTCATCATCCAGATCGGCGCGCCGAAGAACGTGAAACGTCTGGTCCAGCGCATCGGCCGTGCCAACCACCGCTACAATGCGCCCTCCAAGGCGCTTCTGGTCCCCGCCAACCGCTTCGAAGTGGTGGAATGCGTCGCAGCGCTGGAGGCCGTGCTCGAAGGCGCGCTCGACGGCGACCCGCGGGGCGACGGCCCGCGCGACGTGCTTTGCCAGCACATCCTCATCGCTGCATGCGCCGGGCCTTTCGACGCCGAGGACCTCTTTGCACAAATCCGCACCGCCGGGGCCTATGCCAACCTGTCGCGCGCCGCCTTCGACGCCTGCCTCGACTTCTGCGCCACGGGGGGCTACGCGCTGCGCGCCTACGACCGTTGGCAACGGCTGCTGCAACGCCCCGACGGGCAATGGCAACTGCGTGACCCCCGCGCCGCGCAACGCATCCGCATGAACATTGGCACCATTCAGGACACCGACAAGCTCAAGGTCCGCATGAAACGCAACCGCGGCGGCAAGCCCCTGGGCGAGATCGAAGAAGGCTTTGCCGCCACGCTGACCAAAGGCGATACCTTCCTGATCGGCGGGCAAATCGTGCGCTACGAAGGGCTGCGCGAAACCGTGGTCGAGGTCAGCCGAAATGCCGCCAAAAAGCCGAAAGTGGCGACCTTCGGCGGTACGAAATTCGCCACCTCCACCCAACTCTCGGCCCGCGTGCAACAAATGTTCACACAAGACAGCTGGCCCGAACTGCCGCCCCACACCGCCGAATGGCTCAGCCTGCAACGCGAGGTCAGCCAACTGCCGCAGCCCGGCACGCTGCTGGTGGAAAGCTTCCCCCATGACTTTGCCGAACAGACGGTGTTCTACGGCTTTGCCGGACGCAACGGCCAACAAACGCTCGGCCTTCTGCTCACCAAACGCATGGAAGACCTTGGCCTACGCCCCTTAGGCTTCGTCGCGACGGACTATGCCACGCTAATCTGGGGACTCTCCCCTGTCGACGACCCCGCGCCGCTGCTTGATCCGACAGTGCTGCACGAAGGGCTCGACAGTTGGCTCGCGGGCAATGCCGTGATGAAACGCACTTTTCGCGCCGCCGCCACTATCGCCGGGCTGATCGAGCGCAACAGCCCGCAGGCGCGCAAATCCGGACGGCAAACGACCTTTTCCAGCGATATCCTCTACGACACGCTGCAGCGCTATGAACCGGACCACCTGATGCTCGACATCACCCGCGAAGAAGCCCTCAGCGGTTTGGTGGATTTCGGCAGAATCGAAGAAATGCTCGGGCGGATCGCCGGGCGGATCACCCATCGCAAGCTCTCCCGCGTGAGCCCCCTGGCCGCGCCGCTGTTTCTCGAAATGGGCCGCGTTCCGGTCGAAGGCGCCGGGCAGGATCGTCTGTTGGCAGAAGAGGCGGAACGCTTGATGGAAGCCTCCGGCCTCGCGCAACTCACCCCGCCGCCATCGGATCAGCCGCCATGGCGGGATGGTCGTTGAACTTGAGCGTTTCGCGGGCAGAGAGGTTCTGCAAGGTATTTGAAAAAGGATGAAGATAATTAAGGGTTCTTTAATTAAGGTGGCGCATCTTCCTCTCGCGGTACAGGCTGAGGAGCCGATGACCGCAAAGGATGAAGGCGCGTCTCCGGTCCGGTGACCACCCGATCGCGGGGCGCGCTTTCTGCAATTCATCCTTTCTTAAATACCTCTGCGCTGACCATTCCATCTGCGCAACCTTCGCGTTTGGCCCCTTGCCAAATCAGAGCTGATCTCAGATGAACAAAGGATGAACGGACTTGAGTTTTCATTCGCCGGGGCGGGGCTGACTGCGCTTGGTTCTGGCGCGCTTTGGTGGCGCGAAAGGGATTTGCTTTGTGTGAGCGACCTTCACTTGGGCAAGTCGGAAAGGATCGCGCGGCGCGGCGGGTCGGCGCTGCCGCCTTATGAGACGCGCGATACGTTGAACCGTTTGGCGGCGGACCTGTCTTTCACGCAAGCGCGTCATGTGATCTGCCTTGGCGATAGTTTTGATGACCTCGGCGCGGCGCAGGCGTTGCCAGAGGAAGAGCGGCTTTGGATTCTCGGCCTGCAGGCCGGGCGGCGGTGGGATTGGATCGAAGGCAATCATGATCCGGGCCCGGTTGGGTTGGGCGGTACGCATTTGGGTGAGTTGGCGCTCGGCCCGCTGACCTTTCGGCATATTGCGGCGGAGGGGACCTCCGGCGAGGTGTCGGGGCATTATCATCCCAAGGCATCGATCCGCGCGCGGGGCCGCAGCATCTCGCGTCCGGCGTTTTTGTTTGACAGCAAGCGGCTAATCCTGCCTGCATATGGCACCTATACCGGCGGGCTGCGCAGCCAGTCGCGGGTGCTTTGTGATTTGATGGGGCCAGAGGCCTGTGCGGTACTCACGGGGCCGCACCCTGTGGCGATCCCCATGCCCGGAAAGAAGCGATGATGGATGATCAGATTGAACGACGGGTGCGGGAGGGTTTTGCCAAGCAGACCATGATGCAGACCCTGGGGGCCGAGATCATCGATGTGCAGTCGGGTCTGGTCAAGGTTGCGGCGCCGGTCCTGCCGGGCGCGATGCAGCAGCAGGGTTTTGGCCATGCGGGGCTGACCTTTTCCATCGGCGATTCCGCGGCGGGCTATGCGGCCTTGAGCATGTTGCCGCCGGAGGTCGATGTCGTGACCTCGGAGATCAAGATCAACCTTCTGGCTCCCGCTCGGGGAGACCGGCTGATTGCCACGGGCCGGGTGGTGAAACCGGGCCGGCGGCTTTGTGTGGTCACGGCGGAGGTGCATGCGGAAACGCATGGCGCCGCCAAGCTCATCGCCATCCTGCAGGGCACCATCGTGCCGGTGCCAGGCGCTTAGGCGGTCAGCCCTTCGGGTTCTGCCAACCCATTGGCGCGGCAGCAGGCGGTGACCGTATTGGCCAGCAGGCAGGCGATGGTCATCGGCCCGACCCCGCCGGGCACCGGGGTGATGGCCCCGGCGCGCTGGCTGGCGCTGTCGAAGTCCACGTCGCCGACCAGTTTGGTTTTCTCGCCGGTCTCGATCCGGTTGATGCCCACGTCGATCACCGTCGCGCCCTCTTTGATCCAATCGCCGGGCACCATCTCGGGGCGGCCAACGGCGGCGACCACGATATCGGCGCGGCGCACCACCTCGGGCAGATCGCGGGTGCGGCTATGCGCGATGGTCACCGTGCAGCTATCGCCCAAGAGCAGCTGCGCCATCGGTTTGCCGACGATGTTGGACCGGCCAATGACCACCGCGTTCATACCCGTCAGATCGCCGTGATGGTCGCGCAGCATCATCAGGCAGCCCAGCGGGGTGCAGGGCACCATGCTTTTCTGCCCTGCGCCCAGTAGGCCGACGTTGGAGATGTGAAAACCGTCCACGTCCTTGGCGGGCGAGACGGCATTGACCACGCGGGTTTCGTCCAGATGATCCGGCAGCGGCAGTTGCACGAGGATGCCGTGGATCTCGGGGTCGTTGTTCAACGCGTCGATCAGCTTGAGCAGGTCGTCCTGATCGACGGTCGCGGGCAGCTTGTGTTCGACCGACTTCATGCCGACCTCGCGAGTCATTTTGCCCTTGGAGCGGACATAGACTTGGCTTGCCGGGTCTTCGCCCACCAGCACCACGGCGAGGCCGGGGGTGACGCCGTGATCCGTCTTCAGCCGGTCGACATGGCCCGCGACCTTCTCACGCACCGTTGCTGCAAAGGCTTTGCCATCGATGATTGTCGCTGCCATATCCGTCTCACTTTCGCTCGCTGCAGGTTGAACATGCTTTACATCACCGCGACGGCGGGTCATTGCAACCCGCCTTAGAACAATCCCTCCACATCGCCATCGGCGTTGAGCTTGATTGCCTCCGCTGAAGGCACCCGCGGCAGGCCCGGCATGGTCATGATCTCACCGCAGATGACGACAACGAAACCCGCCCCTGCCGAAAGGCGCACCTCGCGGATGGGGACGCTGAAACCAGTGGGCGCGCCGCGCAGGTCGGGATCGGTCGAAAAGCTATATTGGGTCTTGGCCATACAGACCGGCAGATCGCCATAGCCCTGCGCCTCCCAATCCTTCAACTGGTTGCGCACCTTTTGGTCGGCCAGCACTTCGTCGGCACGGTAGACACGTTTGGCGATGGTCTCGATCTTTTCGAACAGCGGCATCTCGTCGGCATAGAGCGGGGCGAAATTCGCGTGATCGCCATCGGCGATCTCTGCCACGCGGGTGGCCAGATCGGCGGAGCCTTCCGAGCCCAACTCCCAGTGGCGCGAGAGGATCGCCTCAGCCCCTTGGGCCGCGACATAGTCCTTCACAGCCGCCACTTCGGCATCGGTATCAGTGACGAAATGGTTGATCGCCACGACCACGGGCACGCCAAAGGATTTCACGTTTTCGATGTGGCGGCCAAGGTTGGCGCAGCCCTGTTGCACAGCCTCGACATTCTCGGTCCCTAGGTCGGCTTTCGCCAACCCGCCGTTCATCTTCATCGCGCGCACCGTGGCGACGACGACCACCACAGAAGGCGCCAGCCCCGCCTTGCGGCATTTGATGTTCATGAATTTCTCGGCCCCGAGATCGGCGCCAAAGCCTGCCTCTGTCACCACATAATCTGCCAGTTTCAACGCCGTTGTCGTGGCGATGACCGAGTTGCAGCCATGGGCGATATTGGCGAAGGGCCCGCCGTGGACGAAGGCGGGGTTGTTCTCAAGCGTCTGCACGAGGTTCGGCTGCATCGCGTCTTTCAAAAGCACAGTCATGGCCCCATCCGCCTTGATGTCGCGGGCATAGACCGGGCTGCGGTCGCGGCGGTAGGCGACGATCATCGCGCCAAGGCGCTCTTGCAGATCGGTGAGGCTCTTGGCCAGACAAAGGATCGCCATCACCTCGGAGGCTACGGTGATGTCAAAGCCCGTCTCGCGCGGGAACCCGTTGGGCACGCCGCCCAGGGAGGCGGTGATTTGGCGCAGGGCGCGGTCGTTCATGTCGACCACCCGGCGCCATGTGACGCGGCGGGTATCGATCTCCAGCTCATTGCCCCAGTAGATGTGGTTGTCGATCATCGCCGCCAGCAGGTTGTGGGCGCTTGTGATGGCATGGAAATCGCCGGTGAAATGCAGGTTCATCTCTTCCATCGGCACAACTTGGGCATAGCCGCCGCCCGCGGCCCCGCCCTTCATCCCGAAGTTCGGCCCCAGCGAGGCTTCGCGGATGCAGACCGCCGCCTTTTTGCCGATCCGGTTCAGCCCGTCGCCGAGCCCGACGGTGGTGGTGGTCTTGCCTTCCCCCGCCGGGGTTGGGTTGATCGCGGTGACGAGGATCAGCTTGCCGTTCGCGCGCTCCTGCACGGAATCGATGAAGGTTTGGCTCACCTTCGCCTTGTCATGGCCATAGGGCAGCAGGTCGTCGTTTGAGATCCCCAGCTTCGCGCCGATTTCTTGAATAGGGCGTTTCGCCGCTTCGCGGGCGATTTGAATGTCGGTTTTGAAAGCCATGAGAATCCCCTGTTGCCGTTGTTGGCGATCTTTATTCTTTAGCCATAGCGCGACAAGCCCCCGACGGGGGGCCGTGTTTCCGACACTCAAAGTTCGCGAAACGGCGCGCGCTTAGCCCAGATGCGGCCAGACCGGCTGGTTCGGCACGAAAAGCCGTAGTTCGTCCCCGATGCTCAACGGCCCCTCCCGCTCGACCCATGCGGTCACGCCGCGTTTGCCTTGGGCGGCGGCTTTAAAGGTTTTGCCATGGCCGGGGGCCTCCACCTCAATCTCGCGGGCAGGCAGGTTGCAGGGGCCGTTTTCGATGTCCACGACCAAGGTGGTGCCATGCGCGTTTTGCAGCCGCGACCCCGGCGGGACAAGGGTGAAATCCGGGATCTCTTCAAGGTTGATCGAAGCGCCCAGCAGGGTCGGGTCGAGCTTGGGAAGGTCGATGGCGGCGGCGATCTCGGCCATCTCTTCGGCGGAGAGGATGGAGAGTTGACGCGTGTTGCGTATCTCCGTCCCCTTGGCATGCAGGTTGCGCACGCGCACGCAGGCGGGGCGGGTCAGCCCTGCGTGAAAATCACCTTTGATGCCCGCATAGGTCGCAAAGGCCTGCTCCACCGCGACCGAGCGGATGTTTTCGCGGTCCTGAGGGACCATGCCCAGCCAAGTGATCCGGGCGGTATGGTCTGTCTTGCGCAGTTCGGGCATGGGGCGTCCTTTGGGCTGGTTTGGCAACGCCATCCTATGCCTATTGCCGGATCAGATGCACCTTGAAACCGCCCCCGCTCAATGAGGCTTTGGCAAGGGTGCCCGCCCTGTAGACAAGCGCCATCCCAAAGGATTTGAGATAAAAGGGAGAGACATAGCCCGGCCCCATGACGACCCGGTAGGAAATATCGCAGAACACCGAAGCCCCCTCCTCTCGGCTGCTCTGCGTCGCGATCTGCACCACGCGGCGGCCATCGTAGAGCGACAGCGGCGCGGGGCAGCTTTTGCCGGTGGCAAGGGCGGCGAAAAGCTCGGGCGGGAAGAGGACACCGGCAGGCACCGCTCCGGCCTCCGACATTTTCGTCATTTCCGAAGCCGGGGTGATCGCCACCGAGGTGACCTGCCCCGCGGCCCGGTCAATCGCGATATCGCGCGTCTCGCTCCCCCGGTTGGACCCGAGATAGCTGACCGCGGTGCCACGCGACTGGGTGGCCGCCTTGAAGCTGCCGTTCTTGATGCCGAAAGGCGCGTTGTCGAGCGACAAGAGGAAGGCCGCGTTCCGGCTTTGCCCGTTGAACTGCAAGGTCCCCAGCTGCCGCCCGCCTAAAGCGACAGCATAGGTCTGCGGCTCGGCCCAGACCGGTCCGGCGGTGAAGGCGAGTAGAAGGGCGAGGGCAGAAAGGATGCGTCGCATAAGACCCGGCTTGTTCCAGAATTCCGTCCCTGTCTAACGCGATGGCGACCGTGAAGCGATAGTGGAATTCCCGCCCCGACCGGAGGGAGTGCCGAAAACGAAAAGACCCCGCCGAAGCGGGGTCTTTCAAATGTCGCAGGTCGGATCAGACCGAAGGTTCAGGTTCCATCCCGCCATCCTTCGGCGGGGTCTTCTTGCCCTTCGCCTTGGGGATCGCAGTAACGCTCGGCGCGCTGCCGGTGTCGGAGTTGTCGTCGTCGGAATCCTCTGCCGGCGGCAGGCCGTCCATGACGCGTTTGATCTCGTCGCCGGTCAGGGTCTCATACTCCAGGAGACCTTGGGCCAGACGCTCGAACTCCACCTCTTTCTCGGTGATGATCTTCATCGCGCGATCGTAGCCGTCTTGGATGAACTGCTGCACCTCTTTCTCGACCAACTCCTTGGTATTGGCTGAGACGGAGAAGCCCGCAGTGTTGCCCTGATAGCCCTGTGCGGCTTCAGAATAGTCGATATTGCCGACCTTATCCGACATGCCCCATTGCAGCACCATCGCACGCGCCAGCGCAGACGCTTGCTGGATGTCGCCCGCCGGACCGTTGGAGACCGAGTCCGGCCCGTATTTGTGGATCTCCGCCGCCTTGCCCGCCATCGCCATGGCCAGACGCTGATGGCATTCGTCCTTGAACATGTTCAGCCGGTCGATCTCAGGCAGGCTCATCACCATGCCGAGCGCGCCGCCGCGCGGGATGATCGTGGCCTTGTAGACCGGGTCGCATTTGGGCAGCGTCATGCCCACCAGCGCGTGACCGGCCTCGTGATAGGCGGTCATTTCCTTCTGCTCGGCGGTCATCACCATCGACCGGCGCTCGGGGCCCATCATCACCTTGTCTTTGGCCTGCTCGAAATCGACCATAGTGACGAAACGGCGACCGACGCGGGCGGCCATCAGCGCGGCCTCGTTCACGAGGTTCGCCAAATCCGCACCCGAGAAACCCGGCGTGCCGCGCGCGATGATGCGCAGGTCAACGTCCGGCCCCAGCGGGGTCTTGCGGGCGTGCACCGAAAGGATCTTCTCGCGGCCCTTGATGTCGGGGTTGGGCACGGTGACCTGACGGTCGAAACGGCCCGGGCGCAGCAGCGCGGGGTCGAGCACGTCGCGGCGGTTGGTCGCGGCGAGGATGATGACACCTTCGTTGCTTTCGAAACCGTCCATCTCGACCAGAAGCTGGTTCAGGGTCTGCTCACGTTCGTCGTTGCCGCCGCCGTAGCCTGCGCCGCGGTGGCGACCCACGGCGTCGATCTCGTCGATGAAGACGATGCAGGGGGCGTTCTTCTTGGCCTGTTCGAACATGTCACGCACGCGGCTGGCACCGACACCCACGAACATCTCGACGAAGTCGGAGCCCGAAATGGTGAAGAAGGGCACGCCCGCCTCGCCCGCAATCGCACGGGCCAGCAGCGTCTTACCGGTGCCCGGAGGGCCCACCAGCAGCGCGCCTTTCGGGATCTTGCCGCCGAGGCGCGAGAACTTCTGCGGGTTGCGAAGGAATTCGACGATCTCTTCAAGCTCTTCCTTGGCCTCGTCGATGCCCGCGACATCGTCAAAGGTCACCCGGCCATGCTTTTCGGTCAGCATCTTGGCCTTGGATTTGCCAAAGCCCATGGCCCCGCCTTTGCCGCCGCCCTGCATGCGGTTCATGAAGTAAATCCACACGCCGATCAGCAGCGCGATAGGCAAAAGCGACATCAGGAAGGTCTGGAAACCGGACTGTTGCTGGGGGCGCGCTTTGACGGGGATGTCGTTGTCGATCAAAAGCTGGGTCAGCTCGGCATCGCCGGGTTTAATCGTCAGATAGTCGGCACCATCCGCTTGGCGGAATCGCACCTGCTCACCATCCAATGTCACATTTCGGACATCCCCATCCTGTACGGAGGTGACGAATTCGGAATAGCTGACTTCGTTGTTTTGCAGCGACCCGCTGGACCCGCTGAACAGGTTGAACAGCGCCAGCACAAGCAACATCAGGACAACCCAGAAGGCGAGGTTACGAACATTTCCCAAGGGAATTCTCCTAAATTCACATGGCCGCGGGCAAGTCCCGCAACCCAAGGGGCGCCCGTTCGGGCAACCACCATACTAAGATAGACATGATGCGCTCATGTTCAATGCGATAATGGCGCGGTTTTGTTCCATTCCGCGCCGCTTTCGCGCCGGACATGCCATTTCTGGTCCAGCCCGGCAAGGGGCGCGGCAAGCAGCCGCGGGCCCTGCCAGATGGCCGGGGTCGACAGCAAGGCAGCACGGGGTCGCCCAAGGCTGCGCCAATCGGGGCATTGGGCCAGCCCCTCTGGGCCAAGCGCGCGCAATTCGGCCTCGGGCGGCAGCCCTTCGGGGGGGATCGCACGCCAGCGTCCGTCCCAAAGCTGATCCGCAGGCACGCGCAGATCGCGCACCGCGTTATACTCGCGAAAGATCCAGATTTCACCGCGCCGGAGCAGTGCCTGACACCCCGCCAGCGTGGCCGCCTGCCCTTCCGCTAGCCCCGCGATCAAAGCGGCCACGGGGCCGCGGCGCGGGGGGTAAGCGCCGCCGTTGATCTGCCCGAGCGCGCAAAGCATCAGGCGGCGGCGGATCTCTTCCGGCTCGGCGAAAAAGGCATCGGCCTGCATCACCTGCGCGCCCGCCTCCATACGCAGGATATCGCCCGCGGCGCGGTCGGTTTGGGCGTCCAACGCCGCCCGGGCGGTGGCCATGTTGCGCGCGACCTCGGCCAAAGTCTCTACATCGATGCCAAGCGGCGCGAGGGCATCAAGGCTTTGGCGGGTTTTGATCCGGGCATAGCGCGGGTCATCATTGCTGGGGTCTTCGACCCAGTGCAGCCCCGCCCGCCGCAGATGATCGCGCAGGGCCGCGCGCCGGGCGAAAAGCAGCGGGCGCAGCCATGTGACACCAAATCTTTCGCTGCGCGGCGCCATGGCCGCAAGCCCATCGACCCCCGACCGGCGCGCCAAGCGCATCAGCACCGTCTCGGCTTGATCGTCCGCCGTATGGCCAAGGGCCACGACGGGAAGCCCGCGCCGCGCGGCCCAATCGGCCATCAGGCGATAGCGCGCCTCACGCGCGGCGTTTTGAAGATTCCCCTGCCCGTCCCAATCGCGCCAGTGCAGTGTTTCATGGGCCAACCCCAGTCGGGCGGCATGGCGCGCGACCATGGCGGCCTCTTCCGCCGCTTCCGGGCGCAGCCCATGGTCGACGGTCACGGTCTCGAGATGGCTGCCCTTCGCCGTCGCCAGCCCATGCAGGAGCGACAGCAGGGCCATGGAATCGCCCCCGCCCGAGACGGCGACGCCAAGGCGGGGCGGCAGCGCGCCGCCCAAGCCAGAAAGCAACCCCTCGGTCAGCCCTGCATCAGCCGTTGCGGCGGGTGCAGTCATCTGCGGTCAGGAACAACCCAGCGTCTGGCGCTGCGCCTCGGCTTGGCTGACCTGCGGGGCGTTCGGAAAGCGCACGGCGACTTCCGAAAGGGTCACGCAGGCTTCTTGGGTCTGTTCCAACACGCCAAGAGCGCGGCCCAGCTCGAAGAGCGACCGCGGGGCCACCGGCCCTTCGGGATCGGTGCTGAAGGCCGCAAGATAGGCGCGCGCCGCTTCGCGGTTGTCGCCCAGACCGGTCAGGGCTTCGCCCCGGCGCATCTCGGCCTCGGCGGCTAGCGGACCGCCGGGGTAGGTCGTATTGAAGGACGCAAAGAGATCGGCGGCGCTGCGAAAGTCACCCGATGCGAGCGCCTCCTGCGCCCGCTCGAAATCGGCCTTCTCGCTGACCGCCAGCTCTGCTTCGTTGATCGGAGTGATGATGCCGCCAGATGTACCTGCGCCACCGCTGCCGGGGGTCACTTCGACAACCTCGCGATCTGCCTCGGGAGCGGGGGCCGCCACGGCAGGCGCCTCCCCTCCGCCGAGGGTCGAAGTCTCACCCAAAGCGCCCAGATCGCCGCCTTCAAGCTCGACCAGACGGTATTCCAGATCCCCGATCCGGTTGGTGCCATCGGCGACGATCCGGTTGATCCGGTTCTCCATCTCCTCGGTCTTGGAGGTGAGGCGCTGCAACTCGCTCTCCATGGTGCTGACCCGCTCCAACACCGAATTGCCGCCGGTCTCGACCGAGGCGCCGCCGGTGGTCGACAATTCGCGGCGCAGCTTTTGCACCTCGACGTTGAGCACGGTCAGCTGCTGGCGAATGTCCGCCAGCGTTTGATCGTTGTCCTGCGCCATAAGCGCGGCGGGGGCGGTCATCAGCCCCATCGCGGCCACGAAGATATATCGCTTCAGCACATCGGCCTCCTTGGATTGGTCATTGCTTGGGCAGTTGCCGCGGTCAGCTGGTCAGCGCGCCGCCAGCCAGCACGGTCACCGCGCGGCGGTTCTTGGCATAGCAAGCCTCGGCCGAGCAGATCTCGATCGGGCGTTCCTTGCCATAGCTGATGGTCTTGAGCCGCGAGGCCGCGATCCCGCGCGAGATCATATATTCACGCACCGCGTTGGCGCGGCGACCCCCAAGGGCGATGTTGTATTCGCGGGTGCCCTGCTCATCGGCATGGCCTTCGATCACGGCTTGGTAGTCGGAATTGGCCTGGAGCCATGCGACCTGCCCGTCAAGCGTGGCGCGACCTTCGTCGGTCAGAGTGGATTGGTCTACAAGGAACAGCACCCGGTCGCCCACGGCCTGCTGGAAATAGGCGGTGGAGGTCGGGTCATTCGCGCTGCCCGGCACCACGCCGGCGTTGACCCCGGCCCCTGCATTTGCCCCGCCCATGCCATCGGCACCAAAGCGGTCAGGGTTGGTACAGGCCGACACGGCCAATGCGGAAATCAAAAGCGTGCTGGTCAGAATGCGTTTCATGGGGTCTGCCTTCTATGTGGTGGCGTTATCGTTGCTGGTATTAACACAGGCGCGGGATCATTGGAATTGCCCGCACCCGTGGGTGGTGGCATGGGGAAACCTTAGTCTTGCAGCGGTGACCACGAGGGGTCAGAGCCGCCTTCGGGCGTGCGCACAGGCTTGAGGTTGCGCCCCGAAATATCGACGGAATAGAGCGAGGAGGATCCGCCCGCCCCTTGGGTTTCGCGCGCAAACATGATCACCCGCCCATTGGGGGCCCAAGTCGGACCTTCATCAAGGAAAGAGGCGGTCAGCAGACGCTCTTCCGAGCCATCCAACCGCATGACACCGATGTGGAAGCGGCCCTTGTTCTGCTTGGTAAAGGCCACCAGATCCCCGCGCGGCGACCAGACCGGCGTGCCGTAACGCCCCTCGCCAAAGGAAATCCGCGTCGCCTCTCCGCCGGTGGCGGGCATGACGTAAAGCTGCGGGCTGCCGGAACGGTCACTCTCAAAAACGATCTTGCTGCCATCGGGCGAGAAGCTCGGCGCCGTCTCAATCGCAGGGGTGTTGGTCAGGCGCACCGACTGGCCGCTGTTGATGTCCATCGAATAGATATCCGTGTTGCCGCCTTGGCTCAACGAATAGACCACCGTCTGACCGCTGGGCGAGAACCGCGGCGCGAAAGCCATGGAGCCTTCCGCGCTTTGCAGCGCGCGGCGTTGGACGGTGCCGATATCCAAGACATAGATGCGCGGGAAGCCACTTTCATAGCTGGTGTAAAGCACACGGTCCCCGCTGGGCGAGAAACGCGGCGCCAGCACGATGGAGCCGGATTCGGTAAGGTATTTCAGGTTCGCCCCGTCATAGTCCATCACGGCCAGACGTTTCTGGCGATTGTCCTTCGGCCCGGTCTCAGAGACGAAAACCACGCGGCTGTCGAAATAGCCACCCTCGCCGGTGATCCGGCTGTAAACCGCATCGGCCACCTTATGCGCCATGCGCCGCCAGCCGTCGACGGTGCCGCTGAATTGCAGACCGCCCTGCCCGCTGGCATCCAGCAACTCCTCACCCGAGAAGACGTCATAGACGCGGAACTTCACGTTCACGCTATTGCCGGTGACATTGACAGCCCCGGTGATCAGCGCCTGCGCGTTGATCGCCTTCCAGTCGGCATATTCGACCGGCGCGTTGAAGTCGCTCACGGTGGAGATATAGGCGCTGGCCGGAATCTCGCGGAACAGGCCAGTGCCAGTCAGATCGTCCGAGACGACGCGGGCGATGTCGACGGCCAATTGCCCCGCCTCACCGCTTTCGGGCTGAAAGCTGGGGACGGCAAAGGGCAAGGGTTCGATGGTCGGGTCGTCGATCACGATGCGCAACGGCTCGGCGCGCGCGGTGTCCGGGGCCGCCGCGAAGACGGTCGCGGCCCCCAGTGCCAGAAGTCCCAGAAGTCTCGTCAGCATGTTATCGGCTCCTCATTGGATCGAATGTCATCTCGATGTCTTGCCACTGGCTGTATTTTTCTTGTGGCAGGTCGTAGCCGCGGCTGCCGCAGCGGATGATTGCACGTTTGGCCGCCTCGAAGGCCTGCCTTGCTGCGGCATCGCCACCGCCCGAGGCGCTGAGCATCCGGATCGACCCGATCACCGGCGTGCCGTCCTGATTCATCTGCAGCCCCACGATCACCGTGGTCCGCGCCGCTTCGGTCGACAATGCGCCGATGTTCCAGCAGGCCGAGACCGCGACGCGCAGGCTCTCGCGCTCGCCCGACGACAGCGGCGGGCCGCTCGGCACCGGGGCCTCGGCCTCCGGCTGGCCGAGGACTTCGCTCAGCGCATCGGCGATGGCGTCTTCGGTCGTGTCCTGCGCAGGTTCCTCGGCGGGCGCCGGCGTCGGTTCGGGGGCGGCTTCCTCCTCGGGTTCCTCCGGGGCCTCGGCCACCTCGACGGGCGGCGGCGGGGCCGGACGGCGACCGGGCGGGCGGGCCGAGGCCGCCGGGGCCTGATCGGCCTCGGTCACGATTTCGGTCGTGCTGTCCTCGGGCGTCTGCGCCTCTTGCGGCTCTTCTTCGACGACGACTTCCGGCTCGGCCTCGGGTTCGGGCGCGACGGCGGGCTGTTCATCAAGGTCGGGGCGCGCTTCGGGCTCGGGCGGGGCCACAGGCTCGGGCGCCACGCGCGGGGCCTCGCGGGGGCGGGCCTCGGGGGCGATCTCGGGCACCAGAACGGCGGTGTCGCCGATGGGCTCGTTCAGTTCGGGGGCGCTGTCGTCCACTTCAGTCTGCGGCGGCAGTTCCAGCTCGGTCACCTCAGGCGGTGTGTCCTCGGGCGGGGTTTCGGTCTGCACCGGCTCGGGCTGTTCGATCTCGGCATCCGGCTCGGCGGTGACCTCGGGCGCCTCCTCGCTCGGCGCGGGCAATGCGGGCTGGGCCACCTCGGTGGTCGAGGCGGGCGGCTGCTGGGCCGAGACGAGCGCGTCATATTCCGCCGCCGAGATCACCGAGACCTCGGTCATCTCAACCGGGTCCGGCTCGGAGGTGAAAATGTTCCCGAGCAGAAGCCAGCCGATAAGACCCAGATGCCCGGCACCTGATATGTAATGCCCGGTATGCACCGCTCAGCCACCCGACGTGTCGCTGCCGTCCATCGCCGGGCCGCCGATGTCGGTCACCAGACCGATGTTGGAAAATCCGCCCGCGTTGAGCGCGCCCATGACCTCCATGACCTGCGCATAGGGCACCGCGCCATCGGCGCGCAAAAAGACCCGGTCGCTGGCCCGTTCAGCCGCGATGGCGCGCAGCTTGGTCACCAGCTGGTCGCGCGGCGTGTCGGTGGTCTGGATCTGCACCGCGCCTTGGGCGGTGACCGTGACGGTCAGCGGCTCTTCCTGCTCGGCCGGCAGGGCCGTGGCGGCGGTCTTGGGCAGCTCCACCGGAACGCCCACGGTTAAAAGCGGGGCCGCGACCATGAAGATGATCAGCAGCACCAGCATCACGTCCACGAAGGGCGTGACGTTGATCTCGGCCATCGGCTGGGCGCGGCCACGCCGCCGCCCCTTGCCGCCTTGCTTTTTCATGACACCCGCACCCATGGCTTAGCTGTCCAACTGGCGGCTGAGGATGGTGGCGAATTCGTCCGAGAAGGCCTCGTAGGTGCCCAAGATCCGGTCACTGTCGGCGCTCAGCTTGTTGTAGAAGACCACCGCCGGGATCGCGGCGAGAAGGCCGATGCCGGTCGCCAGAAGCGCCTCGGCGATGCCCGGGGCCACGACGGCGAGGTTGGTGTTCTGCTGGGCCGCGATCTCGATGAAGGAGTTCATGATGCCGAAGACGGTGCCGAAGAGGCCAACGAACGGCGCGGTGGAGCCCACGGTCGCCAGTACCGGCAGGCCCTTTTGCAGGCGCTCCGCTTCTTTCGCGATCGCCACGTCCATCGACCGGTCGATGCGTGCGGTTGCACCGGGGATCAGCGCGCCATCCTCGCGGTGCGAGCGGCGCCATTCCGACATGCCGGCGGCAAAGATCTTCTCCGATGGCCCATCGGGGTCCGCGCCGATGGTGTCAAAGAGACCGTCCAAAGGCTCACCCGACCAGAAGGCCCGATCGAATTGCGCCGCCTCGGCACGGGCTTTGCGGTATTGGATGGTTTTCTGAATGATGATCGACCAAGACCAGAAAGAGGCCCCGATCAGCATGATCATTACAAGTTTGACCGTGACCGTCGCCTTCGCGAACAGACCCCACAGGGAGAAATCGATCCCCTGTGCCAATGCCAGCGTCTCTGCTTCCATTTAACTATGCTCTTTTACTGCCGCCCCGTCGGGGCATTCTGCCTCTGGGTTCTATCTCTGGGCCCTATTTTCCGGCCTCAATTTGGAGCAAAGCTAACGGACTGCAACCTAGATTGCCAGAATTATGGTATCATCGCGCCGGATCGCCCTCCGACAGGCGGAGTTTCGCTGGCAGCCGCGTGGGTTTTCCGCCCGTTGTCATGCAAACGGCGGTAACTTTGGCACGAAAGATGACCTTGCCATCGCGCAGCACGTCTTGGTCGAACACCCAACGCACCGGCCCTTTGGCCTGATGGGTCGTCTGCACCTCCAGCCGATCGCCAAAGCGCGCGGCGCCGAGGTAATCCGCCTCCACCCGCGTCACGACAAAGACCAGCCCCTCGTCGCGCATGGCGCGTTGATCAAGGCCGATCTGTTCGACAATATCCGACCGGGCCCGTTCGATATAGCGCAGGTAGTTGGCGTAATAGACGACACCCGCCATATCGGTATCTTCATAGAAGATGCGGACCGGGAAGCTATGGCTCATGACGCCACCTGCACCCGTGCGGCAAGGCGCAGCGCGTGGCTGGCATCATTGGCGGCGGGGGGCATCACCGGGTCATAGGCGGCGCGGATCACATCCGCGACCTCGGGGCGCAGCACCAGCGCGTCATCGGCCATCGCCAGCGGGGATTGCTCCTGAAAGGCATCCTCGGACCACAAGAGGATGACCTGCACCGCTTGGCTAAGCGCCAGCACCTGCGCGGACATGTCTTGCAGGCTCTCGTCCATGCGCAGGAAGACGAAAGCCGCCTTGATCGCGCCGTTCTCGTCGAAACGGAAGAAACGGTATTGGTTCGCCCCGGCGGCCTGCAGCCGCTCGACCTGCGCGGCGAGGTCCGGCACCAGACCCTCCATCCCCGGCACATCGAGCAGTTCCGCCCAATCGGCGAAGAAGAACATCATCAGATTGCTGCCTAACTCCGGGTCGGTTTCGGCCATGTCGTGACCGGCAAGCTTGGCCACCGCTTCGAGCGCGCCTTTCACCACCGGCAGCGCCTCTTCCTCGATCCCAAAGGCCACGGGGGCGATGGGGCGGCCCCAGCGGGCAAAGGCGAACTGCCCGTCGCGGCGGGTGAAAAGGGTCTCGATCTGCTCTGCGGTCATCGTCATCTGGTCTACCTTCGCTCCGAAACGTCAGCCGAAAAGGTCGCTCTGCCCTCGGGGCGCGGCAAGCCCGAGATGGCTCCACGCCTTGGCGGCCAACATCCTGCCGCGCGGGGTACGCTGGATCAGGCCTTGCTGCAACAGGAACGGCTCAATGACCTCCTCCAGCGCATCGCGGCTTTCCGAAAGCGCGGCCGAGAGCGTTTCGATCCCCACCGGGCCGCCCTGATAATTCTCAGCCATCAGGCGCAGGTAGCGCCGGTCCGCCCCGTCGAGGCCGAGGTGATCGACACCGAGCCGCGTCAGCGCCATATCAGCCAACTCGCGCGTCACGCGACCGTCGCCCTCCACCACGGCGAAATCCACCACCCGGCGCAACAGCCGCCCGGCGATGCGCGGCGTGCCGCGGGCGCGTTTGGCAATCTCGCGCGCGCCGCCTTCGTCCGCCGGGGCGCCGAGCTTGCGGGCGTTGCGGTCGACGATGATGTAAAGCTCGTCCTCGGTGTAGAACTGCAGCCGCGTCGGGATGCCGAAACGGTCGCGCAGCGGCGTGGTCAGAAGCCCCATGCGGGTGGTGGCGCCCACGAGCGTGAAGGGCTGCAATTCGATCCGCACGGTGCGCGCGGCGGGGCCTTCGCCGATCACCAGATCGAGCTCGAAATCCTCCATCGCCGGGTAGAGCACCTCTTCGACGGAGGCGTTCAGCCGGTGGATCTCGTCAATAAACAGCACATCGCGCGCCTCGAGATTGGTGAGGATCGCGGCGAGGTCCCCGGCCTTGGCCAGCACCGGGCCGGAGGTCATGCGAAAGCCCACGCCAAGCTCGCGCGCCATGATCTGCGCCAGCGTCGTCTTGCCCAAGCCGGGCGGGCCATGAAACAGCGTGTGGTCCATCGCCTCGCCCCGCTGGCGGGCGGATTGGATAAAGACCGACAGATTCGCCCGCGCCTCCGCCTGCCCGACGAATTCGCCAAGCATCTGCGGCCGCAGCGCGCGGTCGGTGTCTTCGGGCAGCGGGTCGGGCCGCACGGTGGGGTCGATGTCGGTCATAGGGCCTCGTTATGCCGTAGGGTGCGTGGTTCTTCCAGCAGAAGGTTCACGCACCAACCGCCGCGCGCATTCGTGCTCACCCCTTCGGCGCCAGCAGCTTCAGCGCCGCGCGAATGAGCGCCTTGGTATCGGCCTCGGGCGTCTCGCCTGTCGCCTGCGCCACGGCGCCCGCCGCATCGCCCGGGGCATAGCCGAGGTTACCGAGCGCCGAAAGCGCCTCGGACTGGGCAGAGGCATTGGGGGCGGCAGGTTTCGGCGCGGGGCGCGGGGCGGCAGCTTCAATCACCGCCTCGTCGGCGGCGGCCTCAGTCTCGCCCATGGCGTCGGCCACGGTGCCGGTCATCGCCATGACGCCGGGCGCCTTGTCCTTGAGGTCAAGCACCACGCGTTGGGCGATCTTGGGCCCGATGCCCTTCGCGGCCTTCACCGCGTTCCAGTCACCAAGCGCGATGGCGCGGCTCACGCCATCCGGCCCCAGCGTGCCGAGGATCGCGAGCGAGGCCTTGGCCCCCACCCCCTGCACCGAGGTCAGTAGCCGGTGCCATTCCTTCTCCACCAGCGTCTGGAAGCCAAAGAGCTGCATCAGGTCCTCGCGCACCACGAGGTCGGTATAAAGCGCCACCGCCTCGCCCACCCCCGGGAGTGCTGCCATGGTGCGGTCGGAGACATAGACGAGGTAACCCACCCCGCGCACGTCGATCAGCACGTGATCGGCGGCGCGGTAGTCGATGCGGCCCGAAAGCTTGCCGATCATGCGCTTGCCCTCGCCACCGCTTGGGCCAAGGTGCTCGCCCCGCCGTGATGCGCGTGGCAGATCGCGATGGCCAGTGCATCGGCGGCATCCGGCCCCGAAATCTCGATCCCCGGCATCTGCATCTTGACCATATGCGCCACCTGTCCCTTATCCGCATGGCCGACGCCGACCACGGTTTTCTTGACCTTGTTGGGGGCATATTCGCCCACCGTCAAACCAAACTGCGCGGGCACCAGCATGGCGATGCCCCGCGCCTGCCCCAGTTTCAGCGTCCCGGCGCCATCCTTGTTCACGAAGGTCTGCTCAACCGCTGCCGCTTGGGGCCGCCATGCCGTCAGCACACGCGTAAGCTGCCCATGCAAGGACAAGAGCCGCGCGCCAAGGTCGTCGCCTTCGGAGTGACAGATGCCATTGGCCACATGGGCGATTCGGCTGCCCGAGACATCGATCACGCCCCAGCCCAGATTGCGCAGCCCCGGATCTATGCCGATCACCCGTATCATCTCTGCCCCTCGATAAAGTTGTTGCTTTTTTGGTGCACTAGCACGAAAGGCGAACATCGCAAAGCCCTGATGCGCGGCGGGCGCTTTGCGACAGGCGCTCTGTCGCTTTTGAACCGCGGTGTCGAATTGCGCCTCTCCATGGTTCAAAACCGACATGCCGGGCGGTAAATTTTTCCCGTAATGAGAGTGGGTTAACCCTATTTTCGACCCATGCAAAAAACGCAAGCCTCACTGTCGTTTTTGAGGGATTGCGCGGGGCGAATTTCGGGCATACTTGCCGAAAATTCCGTTCGGTAAGGAAGGTCATCCCGCCCCCCTACCGACGCAACCTGAGATCAAACAAAGGACGGCCCCATGGCAGCTTTCGACACCACCCGCACCGCTTACGGCTCCCCCTCGGCCGTCACACGCATCCTTGGCTTTTTCGGCACCTTCTTCGCTGCGGTTGAGGCTTGGCAAGACAGCCGCGCCACCCGCAAGGCGCTGTCGGACCTGACCGATCTCGAGTTGCAAGACATCGGCTTGATCCGGGGCGACATCGACTTTGTGGCGCAGAGCCACTTCGTGCGTTGACCCTACGGGATAATCACCAGCCCAATTAGAAAAAGCCGTAGCGGAGAGCCTCCGCTACGGCTTTTTCTTTACGCAAGAGGCGATGCCCCGTTACCGCATGATCGGGCCGGTCAGCTCGGCCAATGTCTGGGTCACCGGGTCGATGGCCATCATCTTGGCGCCGATCTGCTCAAGGTTCGACCCATTGGCGAGGCGTGAGAGGCGTTCGTTATAGGTCACCGGGCCGATCGCGGCGAGGGTGAAGGCTTTGAAGCCGAAGAACACTAGAACGATCAGGAAAAGCCCTGTCATCGGGAAACCCCGGCGGGCGCGTTTCGGCAAGACAGAGATCAACCCATCGCGTCCGACGCGGGTGACATATCCTCGTTCCAGCTTCCGATGCTTGCGCCCCAGAAGTTCGATCCGTTTCGCGAATTGAGCGTGTCCTTCAGCCATCACAGCCTCCGTAGCAATCCGGCCCCCACCGTTTGCTGTCAATTTGAATAAAGTCCAAATGTGGCAACAAAGCGGCAAAAGGCTCGAATGCAACGAAAATGAGGCGTGAATTATACTTTCGTTTGAAGCGTTAGTGTCGTCCAGTCACCAATACTCTCGCGGTGGGTCAGATTGATGCCGGATCGCGCATAAACCTCGATCACCTCTTCCGCCTGTTCGTTCAGCAGGCCGGAGAGAATCGCATAGCCGCCGGGTTGGAGCGCCGCCGCCATGTCGGGGGCCAGCGCCACCAGCGGTCCTTTGAGGATATTGGCAAAGACCAGATCGAAAGGCGCGGCTTCGGCCAACGCGGGATGGTCGAAACCCGCGGCCTCCACGCAGGTCACGCGGTCCGTTAGCCCGTTGGCGTCGACATTGGCCTGCGCCACCTCCACCGCGACTTCGTCGATGTCGCTTGCCAGCACGGTTTCCGGCCAGATGCGCGCGGCGGCCATGGCCAGCACCGCGGTGCCGCAGCCGATGTCGGCGACGTTGCGGCCGTGGAACCCCTCGTTCGCCAGCCGGTCGAGCGCCTTGAGGCAGCCCAAGGTGGTGCCGTGGTGCCCGGTGCCGAAGGCCATGGCGGCCTCGATCAGCAGCGGCTCGCAGTCTTCGGGCACCTTGTCTGCGTCATGGCTGCCGTAGACGAAGAAGCGGCCCGCCTCCACCGGCGCCAATTCGCGCCGGACATGGGCGACCCAGTCGGTCTCGGGCAGTTCGGAGACGGTGAACTCCTTGGCGCCCATGGCTTTGGCCAGCACGGCAAGTGCTGCGGTATCGGGCGCTTCTTCGAAGTAACCGCCGACTTCCCACAGGCCCGAGCCGTCCTCGACCTCGAAAACGCCCACGCCGGTGGGCTCAGGGGTCAGCCGCTCCATCGCCTCGCCCAGAGCATAGGCGGGGTCGCGGCCTTCGAGGGTGGTGAGGGCGGTGAAAGTGGGCATGGCGCGGTCCTTTGCTGCGGTGCGGTTGCGTTTCGCCTAGGGCCGCGCGCGCGCCGGGTCAAGCCATGCTGGGTTTTGCGCCTTATTCGGCGGCCTGCGGCAGGACACTTTGAAAGATCGTCTCATGCCCCGGCGCGGGATGGCGCGGGATCAGCAGCGACAGCATCAGCGACACAGCCGCCATGCCCGCCGCGAGGAAGAACACCGCCGCCGGCGAGGCCAGCCACAAGAGCCCCAAGAGCACCGGCAGGAAGACCGCGGCGATATGGTTGATGGTGAAAGCCACCGCCGCCGTGGGTGCGATATCCGCAGGGTCCGCGATCTTCTGAAAATAGGTCTTCAACGCCAATGCGAGGGCAAAGAACATATGGTCGATGACATAGAGCGCCGCCGCGATCACCACGCCCCAGCCGAGGTAATAGACCCCGCCATAGGCCAGAAAGACCAAGATCAGCCCGATGTATTCCACCGCCAAGGTCCGGCGTTCGCCGAAATGGCCCACGGCGCGGCCCATCAGCGGGGCAAAGAGCATATTGGCGACAAGGTTGATGAGGTAGAGCATGGTGATCTCATGCACCTCAAAGCCGAAGCGTTCGACCATCATGAAGCCCGCGAAGACCACGAAGATCTGCCGCCGCGCGCCGGACATGAATTGCAGCGCATAATAGAGCCAGTAGCGGCGGCGCAGCACCATTTTCTTGTTCTGCACCGTGGGCGCCTCGAACTGCGGATAGGCCAGCATGGCGGTGAGTGCGATGGCGACGGTAACGCCCCCGCCGATCATATAGACGATGCTGTAGCTGAGGCTCAGCGTCTCCCACAGCGCCATGATCGCGAGATAGGCCACCAACGTGGCCAGCGAGCCCGCGGCCATGAGCCAGCCGATCATGCGCGGGGCGTCCTCAATCTTCAGCCATTGCAGTTGCAGCGACTGGTTCACCGTCTCGTAGTAGTGGAACCCGATGGAGCTGAGCATGGTGATCGTCAGGATACCGCCCATGGAGGGGAAATAGGCCGTGACCGCCGTGGCCGCGCCCAGAAGCGCGAGCGAGACCAGCCCCAGCACCTGCTCGCGCATGAAGAGCAGGATGGCGATGACACCGATGGCGAAGAAGCCCGGGATCTCGCGCACCGTATGCAGCAGTCCGATGTCGGACCCGTCGAAATCGGCGACCTCGATAACGAAGTTATTGAGCAACGCCGACCATGTGTTGAAGGCGATCGGCATGGCCAGCGCCATGAGGAACAGCAGGGCCACGGGACGGCGCCAGAACGGCAGGCGCTTGGCCTCTTCGAGGGTGATAAAACGGGTCATGGCAATTCATTACGCCCAAGGCCCGGGGATGGCGAGAGAAAAGGACGATCCGGCTCAGGAGCCGGGCAGTGCCAGACCGGGGGCTGGCGCACACGAACTTTCAGGTGGGCACTTTATGGCAGCAACTCATATGAAACATGCGCAAGCCGCCACTCCGATAGCAAAAGCGCCAGACCATGGGCCGGTCTGGCGCTGCCCGGCGGGCATACGCCCTTGATTCCGGGCTGGTGCGCGAGGTGCAAACGTCTTGGCAGCCAGCTTCAATAAAAACTCTGCGGATCAATATCCACCGCCAGACGCAAATCCCCCTTGAGCCGCAGCCCGCCGACCCAGCGGCCCAGCGCCTCCTGCAGCGCCACGCCTTTATCCGCCTTCACCAACAGCCGCACACGATGCCGCCCGCGCACCCGGGCGATCGGCGCGGGCGCAGGGCCGAAAACCTGCGCCCCCATGGCACGCAAAGGCCCGTCATGCCGCGCCAGATGGTTGCCCAGATCGAACACCGCCGCCGCGTCGCTGCCGCTCAGGATGATCCCCGCCATGCGCCCATAGGGCGGCACCCCGGCTTGCCGCCGTTCCCCGGCCTCGGCGGCCCAAAAGGCCTCCTCCTCACCCGCCAAGATCGCCCGGATCACCGGGTGCTCGGGCTGATAGGTCTGCAACAGGGCCGCGCCCGGCGCCTCGGCCCGGCCCGCACGCCCCGCCACCTGCCGCATCAGTTGGAAGGTCCGCTCCGCCGCGCGCAGGTCCGACCCGGTGAGGCCAAGATCGGCGTCGATCACCCCCACCAGCGTCAGCTTGGGAAAGTTATGCCCCTTGGCCACCAGCTGCGTGCCGATGATGATATCCGCCGCCCCCTCGGCGATGCCCGCGATCTCGGCCTTGAGCGCGCGGGCCGAGCCGTACATGTCCGAGCTGAGCGTCGCGATCCGGGCCTCGGGCCAGAGCCCTGCCGCTTCTTCGCCCAGACGCTCCACCCCCGGCCCCACGGGCGCGAGCTTGCCTTCGACCCCGCATGAGGGGCAGGCCTCGGGCATCGGCTTGCTCTCACCGCATTGGTGGCAGACGAGGCGTTTCAGGAACCGGTGTTCGACCATCCGCGCATCGCATTGGTCGCAGCCGATCTGCTCGCCGCAGGCACGGCAGAGCGTCACCGGCGCATAGCCGCGTCGGTTGATGAAGAGCATCGCCTGTTCGCCGCGCGCCAGTCGCGCATCGACCTCGCGCTTCATCTCGCCCGAAATCCACTTGTCCCCCGGCAGCCCCGCCTGCCGCATGTCGATCGCGCCCATCTGCGGCATCACCGCCGGGCCGAAACGCGAGGTCAGTTCCAGCCGCCGGTACTTCCCGGCCTCGGCATTGGCCCATGTCTCGAGGCTCGGCGTGGCGCTTGCAAGCACCACCTGCGCGCCGCAGATCGAGGCCCGCAGCACCGCCATGTCCCGCGCGTTGTAGAGCACGCCGTCCTCCTGCTTGTAGGAGGTGTCATGTTCCTCATCCACGACGATCAGCCCGAGGTTCTGGAACGGCAGAAACAGGGCCGAGCGCGCGCCGATCACCAGTTGCGCATTGCCCTGCCCCACCATGCGCCAGATGCGGCGCCGCTCGGTCATGGTCACGCCCGAGTGCCATTCGGCGGGCTTGGCGCCGAAACGCTCTTCGACACGCTCCAAAAACTGCTCGGTCAGCGCGATCTCGGGCAGCAGCACCAGCGCCTGCCGCCCCGCTTGCACCGCAGCTGCCACGGCTTCGAGATAGACCTCCGTCTTGCCCGAACCGGTGACCCCGCGCAAAAGCGTGGTGCCGTAGGTCTCGGACTTGATCCCCTCGCGCAGCACTGCCGCCGCCTTGGCCTGATCCTCGGTCAGCGCCTTGCCCGGCAGCGAGGGATCGAGCGGGCGGAACGGCAGGTCGCGGGGGCTTTCCTCCTCGCGCACGGCGCCTTGGTCGACCAGCCCTTTCACGACCGAGGACGTCACCCCGGCCATCTCAGAAAGCTCCTTCAGCGTGAAGGCCAGATCGCCATATTCCTCCAGCACCGCCATGACCCTTTGCCGCGCATCGGTCATGCGCGACGGCATACCATCGCCGGCGCGGTAAATCTTGCGCATCGACGGCGGATCGCCGAGGCCCGGCGCGCGGGTCGCCAACCGCAGCATGGCGGGCAGCGGCGTGAGCGTATAGGCAGCAGACCGCAGCAAAAACTCGCGCATCTCCTCGCGCATCGGCGGCGCGTCGAGCACCCGGATCACATGGCGCACCTTGTTGATGTCGTAATCCCCGGCCCCCGGCCCCCAGACCACACCCATCACCTTGCGCGGCCCCAGCGGCACCTCGACAAAGGCCCCTGCATGGCAACCGCCCTCGGGCGCGCGATAATCCAAAGCGCGGCCCAAAGGCTGGGTGGTCATTACCGACAACAACTCACCATGGTGGTAGAATTCAGCCATACCTGCCGCATGCTCCGTGACGCTTGGGGGAATTGAGGCTTTAAGCATCGCAGATCATGCGGTAAAGCCAAGGCAACGAATTGACCCGATAGCGATCACATTCCAACCCGGAAGGAAAGCCCATGAAATTCTTCGTAGATACAGCCGAGATCGACGCCATCGCCGAACTCAATGACCTTGGCATGGTCGACGGCGTGACCACCAATCCCTCCCTAATCCTGAAATCGGGCCGCAACATCCTTGAAGTCACCAAAGAGATTTGTGACCTCGTCGACGGCCCTGTTTCCGCTGAAGTCGTGGCGCTGGAAGCCGACGCGATGATCGCCGAGGGCCGCAAACTGGCCGAAATCGCCGACAACATCACCATCAAACTGCCGCTGACATGGGACGGGCTGAAAGCCTGTAAGGTTCTGTCGGGCGAAGGTCACATGATCAACGTGACGCTCTGCTTCTCGGCGAACCAAGCGCTGATCGCGGCCAAGGCGGGCGCGACCTTCATCTCGCCCTTCATCGGGCGCCTTGACGACATCAACCTCGATGGCATGGACCTGATCCAAGACATCCGCACCATCTATGACAACTACGGTTTCGAAACGCAGATCCTCGCCGCCTCCATCCGCAGCGTGAACCACATTCTGGACGCCGCGCGCATCGGTGCCGACGTGATGACCGCGCCGCCCGAGGTGATCAAGAAACTGGCCGCGCATCCGCTGACCGACAAGGGGCTGGAGCAGTTCATGGCCGATTGGAAAAAGACCGGTCAGAACATCCTCTGATCCCGCCTTAACGCGCGAACATCAAACCCCTTCCGCCCGTGGCGGAGGGGGTTTTTCTTTGCCTTAGGCCGCACTCCCTTCGACCGTCAGGTGATCGCCCGACCACAGCCCCGGGCGCACCTCGGCCTCTGCCGCGCCTGCGCGGATGCGGCGGCACTGTCCCACGGGAATTGCGGGAGCTTCCAAGACCAAATCCATGCCCTGCGCCGCTGTCTGGGGCGGCAGGGCCGCATGCATCCCGTCCAAAGCCACCGAAACGTCGCAGGGCAGGTAAACGCTCGCCCCGCCCACGCCGGTATCCTGCTGCCACGGGGTCAGCGGCGCGCCCACCGCGCCGACACAGCAAACGGCGGTCTGCAATTCAATGGCCCGCGCCCGTGCGCAACTGAACACGCGGTTATAGCCGGTGATCATATCGGTCTTGGCGGGAATGATCACCAGATCGAGGTTCAGCTCCCCCAGTTTGGACCAGAGCGCGGTATATTCCGCATCAAGACAGATCGCGATGACACAGCGCAGCCCGTTCCACTCGAACAGGTTGATCCCCGTGCCCGCGATGGTCACGCCGCTGGCGCCATTCGCCTCAAGCGGGGTCAGGCTCAGCTTGTTCTGCACTTGCAGCCCGCCATCGGGGGTTAGAAACCACGCTTGATTAAGGTAACCTTCGGGCGCATCGACCGTAGGGAAGGCCACGGGAAAGGTGCCGGGCAGCAGGGCCACGCCGGTTTGCTCAACCATGCGCCGCATCGGGTCGAGCGCCAGCGTGGCGGTCTGCGCGAGCCAGCCAAGCTGCTCTTCCGCAGGCAGGTCGGCGGGGGCGAAACTCAGCCACTGCGCGCAGCAAAACTCGGGCATCACCAAAAGCTGCGCCTCACGCTCGGCGGCCTGTTGCAGACGCGTCTCGACACTGGCGAGCCAGCTTTGCAGCGAGTCCGGCGCGACCTGAAGGTTGGCGGCCCAAAGATCGACAGAGACATGTTCCATGTAAGATTTCCTCTCCCGGCAAAGACCTCTCCCACCGCACCCGGGGATATGCGGCAGGCTTCGATCAGGTACGCGCGGCCCTACGGCTGAAATCCGCGCGTCGACCGGGGCCAACACGTCTGCGCCGCTTTTGTTCCGCCAGGCTTCGTTCTACATCCCGGCCTGACGCAAGGCGGCAACAAAGACCGCAGGCGGCAGGACCCGTGACCAATTGGGGGCAGATCTTGACGCCCCAGCATGCTATGACACTGCAAATCAAAAAGAGACGCCCATGAGCAGCAGCCCCAAAATCGACGACGCCCTGCGGGAGGCGATCATCTCAGCGCCTGACGTCATTCTTGACGACAGCGACGTGATGCAGGCGCTGATCGCGGCGAATGAAAAGGCCATGGGCGGCAATATCGTCGACCTGCGCGGCATCGCGATGGAGCGGCTGGAAACCCGTCTCGACCGGCTGGAGGACACCCACCGCAGCGTCATCGCGGCGGCCTATGAAAACCTTGCCGGGACCAATCAGATCCACCGCGCCATCCTGCGCATGCTCGACCCGGTGGAGTTCGAGACTTTCCTGCGCGATCTCGGCGGCGAAGTGGCCGATATCCTGCGCGTCGATGCGGTGCGGCTGGTGTTGGAATCCACCCAGAACGACAATGACCCGGCGGTGCAGCGTTTGGGCGATGTGCTCAGCGTGGCCGAGCCAGGGTTCATCGACGACTACCTGAGCCAAGGGCGCGGCGGCATGGTGCGGCAGGTGACCCTGCGCGCGCTGCAAGACGGATCCGAAGCGCTCTATGGCAGCAAGGCGGGATGGATCCGGTCCGAGGCTTGTCTCAAGCTTGATTTCGGCCCCGGACGGCTGCCCGGCCTGTTGGTCATGGGCGCCGAAGACCCGCATATGTTCGGCCCGCAACAGGGCACCGATCTGCTCACCTTCTTTACCGGCGTGCTGGAGCGATCCATGCGCCGCTGGCTGTCTTGAGCGAGAAGGCAAATCCGCTGCTGATCAGCCCCGCCGCGCGGGACGCGCTTCAGACGTGGTTGGAACACCAAAGCGCGCTAAAGGATGCGGCCGAAAATACGATCATCGCCTACCGGGGCGATGTGACCGAATTCCTCACCTTCATGACGCTGCATAAGGGCGACACCCAAGGTCTGGGTGCGTTGGCGAAAATCACCATCAGCGATATGCGCGCATGGATGGCCAGCACCCGCAGCGGCGGGGCGGGGTCACGGTCAGTCGCGCGCAAGCTCTCGGCGGTGAAAGCCTTTTACCGCTGGCTGGCCGAGCGGGAGGGGTTCGAGCCCACTGCCGTTCTGCTCGCCCGGTCGCCGAAGTTCACCAAGAAACTGCCCCGCCCGCTGGCCGAAGACGCTGCCCGCGCGCTGATCGACTGTGTCGAGACCCAAGCCCGCGCGCCATGGGTGGCGGCGCGTGACGTGGCGGTGCTGACCCTGCTCTGGGGCTGCGGGCTGCGGATTTCCGAGGCGCTGGCGCTGAAAGGCGGCGATGCGCCCCTGCCTGCCAGCCTGCGCATCCTTGGCAAAGGCGGGAAGGAACGGGTCGTGCCGGTCTTGCCCGCCGCACGCGCCGCGGTCGCAGACTACCTCGCCCTCTGCCCGCACCCGCGTGAGGCGCAGGCCCCGCTGTTCCGCGCCATCCGTGGCGGTGGTTTGGGCGCGCGCGCCGTGGCGCAGGTGATGGCCGATGCGCGGATGCAACTGGGCCTGCCCGCCAGCGCCACGCCCCACGCCATGCGCCACAGCTTTGCCACCCATCTGCTCGACGCGGGCGGCGATCTGCGCGCCATTCAGGAGCTTTTGGGCCATGCGTCCTTGTCGACCACGCAGGCCTATACCGCCGTCGATACCGCGCGGCTGATGGAGGTCTATAACAACGCCCATCCCAAGGCGGGCCGCTGAGCCCCTTGCACCCCGCGCGTCAATCGCCATATTGGCCCCAAGCGAGGACGACCTCCCCCATTTGGGCAGCCACTCGGGACGACCCGACCAATACCGGGACCACCCCATGCGCAGCACCGCAGACCGCATCCGCCACGCCCTTAGTTTTGAGATCATCGCCCTGCTGATCGTCACCCCCGCCAGTGCTTGGCTCTTTGACAAGCCCATCGGCCATATCGGCGTCGTCGCCGTGGTCAGCGCCAGCATCGCGACGGGGTGGAACTATGTCTACAACCTCGGCTTCGACCACGCCCTGCGCCGGTTGCGCGGCACGGTGAAAAAGACGGTGCCGATCCGCGTGCTTCATGCCGTGAGTTTCGAGATCGGGCTGCTCTTCGTGCTCTTGCCCTTCATCGCGTGGTATCTTGAGATTTCTCTGCGCGAAGCCTTCTTGATCGACGTGTCCTTGGCGGTGTTTTACCTGATCTACGCCTTCGTCTTTAACTGGATCTACGACGTGCTCTTCCCCGTCTCGGAACCCGCAAACGCGTCTTAATCTGCCCTGAGGCGGCGGACGAATTCCGCCGCCGCTTCCGCCGGATCACGCGCGCCATCGGCCACGGCATCGCTGAGCCGCGTCAGATCGTCCTTGGCCTGTGGGGTCTCAAGCTGCGCCAAAAGCCGCTGCTTCACATCCTGCTCAAACCAATAACGCGCCTGTGCGGCGCGGGTGCGGTCCCAGAACCCGTTTTCCCGGCGCCAGTCGGTCAGTTCCTGCAAAGCGGCCCAAGTCTCCTCCAGCCCGTTTTCCTCCAGCGCTGAAACGGCGGTGGCACGCGGAAAACCCTCGGGGTCCTGCGGGCGCTTGCGCAACAGGCGCAGGGCACCGGCATAGTCAGCGCGGGTACGCGCGGCGGTGGATTTCAGATCGCCGTCGGCCTTGTTGATGACGATGAGGTCGGCAATCTCCATGATGCCGCGTTTGACGCCCTGCAACTCGTCCCCGCCAGCGGGGGCCAGAAGCAGCACGAAGGCGTCCGACATCTCGGCCACCACGGTTTCCGACTGGCCCACGCCCACGGTCTCGATCAGCACCACGTCAAAGCCCGCCGCTTCGCAAAGCCGCACCGCCTCGCGCGAGCGGCGCGCGACGCCGCCGAGATGCGTTTGGCTGGGCGAGGGCCGGATGAAAGCATTGGGGTCGCGGCTCAGCCGGTCCATCCGCGTCTTGTCGCCGAGGATCGACCCGCCCGAACGCGCCGAACTGGGGTCCACCGCCAGCACCGCCACGCGTTTGCCCTGCCCGGTCAGCATCATGCCGAAGCTTTCGATGAAGGTGGATTTGCCCACACCGGGCGTGCCCGAAAGCCCGATGCGCAGCGCCTGCCGGTCGGCTGGCAGCTTCGCCAGCAGCTCCGCCGCCGCCGTGCGATGGTCGGCGCGGCCTGATTCCACCAAGGTGATCGCCCGCGCCAATGCGCGGCGCTCTCCTGCTATGATGCCTTCGGCCAATGTCTCGATATCCATGGGGCAACTTTTGCGGGGGCGGCGTGGAATTGTCCATCCCCACCCTTGGCGCGGCGCGCGCGATGCCCGATAACCGCGCCATGTCCAACGCTGATTTCGCCCTGCCCATCGACGCCGTTTTGCCGGATGTGATCACCGCCCTGCGCAACACGGGCCGCGTCGTGCTGCAAGCGCCCCCCGGCGCGGGCAAGACGACGCGGGTGCCGCTGGCGATGCTGGAGGCCGGGCTGACGCCGGGCCGCATCCTGATGTTGGAGCCGCGCCGCCTCGCCGCCCGCGCCGCCGCCGCGCGCATGGCAGAAAGCCTTGGCGAGGAGACCGGCCAGACCGTCGGTTTTCGTGTGCGCGGCGCCTCGGCGGTGTCCAAGGCCACGCGCATCGAGGTCGTCACCGAGGGCATCCTGACCCGCATGTTGCAGGACAACCCCGACCTGCCGGGCGTCGGCGCGGTGATCTTCGACGAATTTCACGAACGCTCGCTCAACGCCGATCTCGGCCTCGCGCTGGCGCTCGAAGTTGCGGGCGCGCTGCGCGACGACCTGATGCTGGTGGCCATGTCCGCCACGCTCGACGCCGCCCCGGTGGCCGCGCTGATGGCGGCGCCGATCGTGACCTCCGAGGGGCGCAGTTTCGAGGTCGAGCCGCGCTGGCTCGACAAGCCCATGGGCAAACAACGGCTAGAGAACGCCGTGGCCGACCTCACGCTAAAGGCGCTGTCGGAATCGCCCGGCTCCGCGCTGGTCTTCCTGCCCGGCGAGGGGGAGATTCGCCGGGTCGAGGCGCTTTTGCGCCCTGCCCTGCCCGCAGATTGCACCCTCGCCCCGCTCTTCGGCGCGCTCGACTTCAAGGCGCAGCAGGCCGCCATCGCGCCCGCGCCCTCGGGTCGCAAGGTGGTGCTGGCGACCTCCATCGCCGAGACCTCCCTGACCATCGAAGGCATCCGCATCGTCGTCGATGCGGGCCGCGCGCGGCGCGCGCTCTTCGATCCGGCCTCGGGCATGTCCCGGCTGGTGACCGAGCGGGTCACCCGCGCCGAGGCCACGCAGCGCGCGGGCCGTGCCGGGCGGCTGGATACCGGGGTGGCCTACAAGCTCTGGACCCGGGGCGAGGAAGGCGCGCTGGCGGCCTTCCCCCCGGCCGAGATCGAGGCTGGCGACCTCACCGGTTTCGCCTTGGAACTGGCGCTCTGGGGCGCGCAGGCGAGCGATCTGAGCTTCGTCACCCCGCCCCACGCGGGCCGTCTGGCCGAGGCGCAATCGGTGCTGCAGATGTTGGGCGCGCTGGACGCTGCGGGGCGCATCACCGAGCATGGCCGCGGCTTGGCGAAGCTCCCCCTGCACCCACGACTGGCGCATATGGTGACCCGCGGCGGCCCTCGCGCGCCGCTGCTGGCGGCCCTTCTGGCCGAGCGTGACCCCATGCGCGGCGCGCCGGTCGACCTTGCGCTGCGGATGGACGCGCTGGCCGGAAAACGCACTGCCACGCCACCCCATGCGCCCACGCTAGCGCGCATCAAGGCCGAGGCGAAACGTCTGGCACGCGGCGCGAAGGGCGACGGGCCGGACTCCTTGGGCGTGCTGGCCGCGCTCGCCTATCCCGACCGCGTCGGGCTGCGCCGCAAGGGCGAGGCACCGCGTTATGTGCTCTCAGGCGGCAAGGGCGCGGTGCTGTCAGAGGCCGACCCGATGGCGGGCGCGCGGCTCTTGGTGGCCACCGACCTCGACGGCGACCCGCGTGAGGCGCGTATCCGGCAGGCGGCGCTGATCTCGGACGCCGAGTTGCGCGCTACCTTCGCCGATCAAATCCACTGGCAGGATGTTTGCCTATGGTCGCGCCGTGAGGGGCGTGTGCTGACCCGCAAGCAGGAGGTCTTCGGTGCGCTGGTTCTGGAGGACCGCACATGGCCCGATGCGCCCGCCGATGCTGTGGCGGTCGCGATGCTGGACGGTGTGCGGCAATTGGGGCTGAACCCCGGCAAGACGGCGGCGCTGTTTCTGGCCCGCGCCCGGCTGATGCCCGCGCCCTTCCCCGATTTCAGCGAAGCGCATCTGATGGATACGCTGGAAGACTGGCTGCTGCCGCATCTGACGGGCGTGCGAAGCAGCGCCGATTGGAAAGGGTTCGACCTCACCCCGGCGCTCAAAACCCGGCTGAGTTGGGAGCAACAGCGAGAATTGGACCGCTCGGCCCCTGCCCATTTTGAAACCCCGCTCGGGCGGCGCGTGGCCATCGACTATAGCGGAGAGACCCCCGGCATCGCGCTGCGTTTACAAGAGATGTTCGGCGTGACGCGGCACCCGACGGTGGGCGGCCAGCCATTGCAAGTTACCCTGCTGTCGCCTGCGCAGCGCCCGGTGCAGGTCACGATGGACATCCCCGGCTTTTGGGCAAGCTCATATGCCGATGTGCGAAAGGACATGCGAGGGCGGTATCCGCGTCATCCGTGGCCCGAAGACCCCACGGTGGCGGACCCGACCCTGCGCGCCAAACCGCGCGGCACCTGACGGGGCAACACGCGCCGAAAGCGGCGCGCGATCCGTTGGGGTGAGACCTATCCGTCAAGCTGCGACGAACTTCAGCGAGACGCCGTTGATGCAATGCCGCTTGCCCGTGGGCTCTGGCCCGTCATCAAAGATATGGCCCAGATGGCTGCCACAACGGTCGCAATGCACCTCGGTCCGGCGCATGAAGAAACTGTTGTCGGCCATGGTCTCAACCGCATTGTCGAGCGGCTGATAAAAGCTCGGCCAGCCGGTGCCGCTTTTGAACTTGGTCGCCGCATCATAAAGCGGTTGATCACAGCCCTTGCAGATGAAGGTGCCGGGGCGTTTCTCGTCGTTTAGAGGGCTGGTAAAGGCGCGCTCCGTGTCGCCTTCGCGCATGACCGCATATTCCAAGTCGCTCAGCATCGCGCGCCACTCGGCTTCGCTGCGGGTAACCTCAAACTTGCCCTCGACATAAGCGGCCAAAGCGCCGCGCGCGCCGAACCCGATGGCGGTGGCGCCCAGAAAGGTCGATGTCAGAAAATGACGTCTGTTCATGGTGTTACTCCTCGCGTTCGGGTGGGATAGCGCCGGGCCAGCATGGGGGTACTGGCCCGGCAACAGGCCTAAGGGTTGCCTCTTATTTGGGAACCAACACGCTGTTTACAACGTGAATCACCCCGTTGGACTGGTTCACATCTGCGATAGTCACGCGCGAGGCATTGCCGCTTTCGTCGATGATATAGACGTTGCGGCCCTTCACCTGCGCCGAAAGCGCATCGCCGGACACGGCGTTGAAGTGGTAGAACCCATCGCTGGAGGCGCGTGCCTTGGCGGCGATGTCGGCGGCGGACCATTTACCGGCCACCACATGGGCGGTCAGCACTTTGGTCAGCATGTCCTTGTTCTCGGGCTTGAGCAGGGTCTCGACAGTGCCCGCAGGCAGCGCGTCAAAGGCGGAGTTGACCGGGGCGAAAACGGTGAACGGCCCTTCGGAGGCCAGCGTATCGACCAGACCGGCAGCCTTGACGGCGGCGACCAGCGTGGTGTGATCGGCGGAGTTCACGGCGTTTTCGACGATGTTCTTATTCTCGAACATGGGCGCGCCGCCCACTTCGGGATTGGCGGCGATGGCACCGGTGGCCAGCAGAGCGGCAGTGGCGGTGGCGGCGGCGAATGTCTTGAGCGTCTTCATTGGATTTCCTCCCTTGAATGCCCCCCGTTGTGGGCGGCGATACTGGACCCACGGGGCAGACGTGAGAGGAGTTTCAGAATGGTTCAGAAAATTCGCAACAAAATCATAACGCGTTGTAAGGGATGTGAAAAATGAAACGCCCTGCTCGGTCAAAGCAGGGCGTTTCGGGGGTTTAGAGTTCCGCTACAGCACCAGCGGCCATGACCTCCCCAGTGGGGACACCGCCGGGTGCGCCGCCGGGCGGCTCATCGGTGATGGCCAGCGTGATCTGCGCCGCCTCGGGCGCCAGATCGGCGGGCAAGGTCACGCGGTTAACCTCCCCCTCAGGCAGCACGCCCAGAGAGATCGGCGCACGATCCGGCAGGATTGCCCAAAGCTCCAGCACGCGGCCCGCGGGCGCGTCGCCCGAGACGCGGCGCAGCGCGATATCGCCGCGCGACATGTCCATGACGGCCAGCAATTCCAGCGCGCTGTCCTCGGCGGCCATGCGGGTGGCATAGACCTCGGCCGGGGGCTGCATCGGCGGCTCGCGCAGCATCGGCAGGGCAAGGAAGGCCACGGTGGCCAAAGCCGCCACCGAAATCCCCTGCCACAGCCAGAGCCGCTGCAACAGCGGCACCTGCCGCGCGGGGAAGAGCCGCGCCATCAGCGCGCGGCGCAGCTTCGCAGGCGGGGCGACGGGGGCGATATCGTCGGTCATCGCCACGAAACGCTCCTGCCAATCGGCCACGCGGCGGGCGAACTCGTGGTCTTGCATCAGCCGGGTGCGGGCCGCGGCACGGTCTTCGCCTTCCAACAGGCCCAAGGCCATTTCGGCGGCCAGCAGATCGTCGTCTTCGGGCGGGGTGATGGGGGTGTCGCTCATATGCTCATACACTCCCGCAGGGCCATCAAACCACGGCGCAGCCATGTGCGCATGGTGTTGAGCGGCACGTTGAAACGCTGCGCAAGCTCGGCATAGCTGTCGCCATCAAGGTACGCCCCGCGCACCGCTGCACCGCGATCCGCTTCAAGATCATCCAGACAATTGGTCAGCCGCTTGGCCTCTGACGCGGCCACGGCGGATTGCTCGGGGTTCGGCCCCGGCGCGGCCAGTTCCAGCCCCGGCGTGTCGATGTCCTGATGGCCCTTGCGGGTGGCGCGCAGCCGGTCAATCGCCGTGTTACGCGCAATGGTGATCAGCCACGTCATCGGCGACAGGCCATTGGCCTGATAGCGGTCGGAATTATTCCAGATTTTGACGAAACTGTCCTGCATGGCATCCTCTGCTGCGGCGCGTGTATCCAACACACGCAGGCAGACCCCGAATAGTTTCGCCGACACCCGATCATAAAGCGCCTCAAAGGCGGCACGGTCCCCCATTGCGACCTGCGCAATCAGACGCTCAATCTCTTCGCGGTCGCTGTCCAAGGGTCACTCCTTTGGGCGGTCATCTGTGTTGCGGCATTGCGCTCATGGTGCGACAGCCGCAGTAAAAGTCAACCCTGCCTCATCCATAGGCACAGGCGCAACCCATCGCCGCAAAACGAAAATTCGCGCCGCGCTTCACAAAGATTGCAGGCTCTGGATGCTTAGGCTACCCACGATTCAGAGGGGAATGCGCAAAGGGAGACTGTGCATGCAAAACGCGCTTGAGACGTCCTATGACGTGGTGATCGTGGGCGGGGCCATCTATGGCTCGGCTTTGGCTTGGTGGCTGACCAACACGCCGGGGTTCGACGGCGAGGTGCTGGTGGTCGAGCGGGATCCAACCTATGAATTCGCCTCGACCAGCCATACGAATTCCTGCATCCGCCAGCAGTTCAGCGCCCCCGTGAATATCCAGATTTCGCAGTTCGGGGCCGAGTTCATCAAAAACTTCCGCCACTTCATGCATGACGATCCCGAGGTGCCGGAACTGGCGCTGCAAAGCTTTGGCTACCTCTATCTTGCCGACACGCCCGAGTTTGCCCAGACCCTGCGCGAGGCACAGAGCATCCAGACCTCCATGGGCGCGCATACCCAGCATATGACCAAGGATGAGATCGCCGTGCGCTATCCGTTCTACATGCTCGACGATGTGATCGCGGGCAATCACAACACGGTCAACGAAGGCTACTTCGACGGCGGCACGATGTTCGACTGGTTCAAACGCATGGCCAAGCGGCGCGGCGTGACCTTTGTCCATGACGAGGTGACGGGTATGACGCTGAACGCCGCAGGCAGCGCGGTGGATGCGGTGACGTTGAAGTCAGGTGCGACGGTCTCCTGCGGCACGGTCGTCAATGCCTCCGGCCCCCGTGCCGCCGCGACGGCGCAGATGGCAGGCATCGCCCTGCCCGTCATGCCGCGCAAACGCTACACTTTCATCTTTGACGCCGCCGAGCCGCTGGAAATGGACCTGCCGCTGACCATCGACCCCAGCGGCGTGCATATGCGCCAAGAGGGCAAATACTACATGGCAGGCTGCCCGCCGGAGGATGACTACGACGCTGGCTATGACGATTTCACCTTCGATCATTCGATCTGGGAGGAAAAGGTCTGGCCCACCATCGCCACCCGCGTTCCGGCCTTTGAACGGGTCAAGGTGATCAACGAATGGGTCGGCCATTACGCCTATAACACCGTCGACCAGAACGCGATTCTGGGTCGGCACGACAAGGTCGCGAATTTCGTCTTCATGAACGGCTTTTCCGGCCACGGGTTGCAACAGGCCCCCGCCATCGGGCGCGGCACGGCAGAGTTGATCACCCATGGCGGCTACCGCACGCTTGACCTGACCCCGCTGGACTACGCGCGGATCGTGCGTTCCGAGAAATTCGTCGAAAGGGCCGTGATATGAAATTGCGCGAGAACAGCTTCCTCACGGCCATCCGCGCCGGGCAAAAGCAGCTTGGCCTCTGGGTCTCCCTCTCCAACGGCTATGCCGCCGAGGTGGTGGCCCATGCGGGCTATGACTGGGTGATGCTGGATATGGAACATGCGCCCAGCGACATGGCCTCGGTCTTGGGGCAGTTGCAGGCGTTCTCGGGCAGTGAGACCACGGCGATGGTGCGGCCCGACTGGAACGATGCGGTCAAGGTCAAACGGCTGATGGACCTCGGCGCACCGGGGCTGCTGTTTCCCATGGTGCAGACCCCTGATGAGGCCCGCGCCGCCGTGGCCGCCTGCCGCTATCCGCCGCGCGGCATTCGGGGCGTGGCCGGGCTGAACCGCGCCAACCAATTTGGTCGGGTCGCGGATTACAACGCCGAGGTCGAGAACCAGACCGCCATCCTGATCCAGCTTGAAACCCGCGCCGCCGTCGAAAACGCCGCCGCCTTTGCCGAGGTCGAGGGGATCGACGGTATCTTCTTTGGCCCCGCCGATATCGCCGCCGACATGGCCCATCTGGGCCAGACCCTGCACCCCGAGGTCTGGGAGGTCATCCGCCCCGCGGCCAAACTCTTGATGGACAAGGGCATTCCCGTGGGCACGCTGGTCACCGACCCCGATTTCGCCGCCCAACTGCTGAACGAAGGCTTCACCTTTGTCGCCTGCGGCACGGATGTGGGCCTTTTGGCCCAAGGCGCCGATGCCCTGCGTGCGAAGGTGCGCGACAAGATTTCTGAGACGTGAAAGGAAGATGTAATGAAATTTAAGAAACTGGTCCTGACAGGCGCCGCCGGGCGCCTCGGCTCCTACCTGCGCGAGCCGCTGGCCGCGATGTGCGAAGAACTGGTCAGCTCCGACATCGCCGAGGACATTGGCAAGCTTTACGACGGTGAGCGTTATCAGAAGGCCGATCTGGCGAGCTACGACGAGGTCGCGGCCCTGATGGAGGGCGCTGACATGGTGGTGCATTTCGGCGCCATCGTGGATGAAAAACCCTTCATGGAATTGCTTGGCCCGAACTTCGTCGGCTCCTACAACGTATGGGAAGCGGCCTATCAGGCGGGCGCACGGCGCGTCGTCTATGCCTCGTCGATCCATGCGGTGGGGATGCACAAAAAGGCCGATTTCATCGGCATCGACGCGGCCCACAAGCCCGATACTTTCTACGGCCTCGCCAAATGCTTCACCGAAGACCTCGGCTCCATGTATTGGGACAAGCGCCAACTCGAATCCGTGCATCTGCGCATCCTGAGCGCGGCACAGGTCAACAACTCCCGCGCGCTTGGCTCGTGGCTGTCGTATGACGATCTGATCCAATTGGTGACCCGCGCGGTGGATACGCCTTCGGTCGGCTTCTCGGTGATCTACGGCGTGTCGAACAACGACCGCGCCCCGGTGGACAACTCGAAAGCCTCCTTCCTCGGCTACCGGCCGAAGGACAACGCCGAGCAATTTGCCGAAAAAGTGCTGGCCGAAGAAGGCCCCGTCGACATCACCGACCCCGGCCAAATGTGCCACGGCGGCCCCTTCGCCAAGGTCGATCTGGGCGAAAGCGGCATCGCGCAGATGACCATCGTCGACGACAAGAAAGAGACCTAAGCGGCCAAACGAAAGGGACCGTCATGAAACTGCAAGACCTCGATATCATCGTGACGGCCCCGCCCGCCCCCGGCTGGGGCGGGCGCTATTGGATATTGGTCAAACTGACCACCGACGCCGGCATAACCGGCTGGGGCGAATGCTATGCCGCCAGCGTCGGTCCCGACGCGATGCGCACGGTAATCGAAGATGTCTTTGCCCGCCATATGCAGGGCGAAAACCCCGAGAATATCGAGTTAATGTTCCGCCGCGCCTATTCCGCAGGCTTCACCCAGCGGCCAGACCTGACGGTCATGGGCGCGTTTTCGGGGCTTGAGATCGCCTGTTGGGATATTCTGGGCAAGGACCGCGACCGCCCGGTGCATGCGCTGATCGGCGGGCGCACCAATGACCGGGTGCGCGGCTATACCTACCTCTACCCGCTGCCGCATCACAGCATGGCGGATTTCTGGACCTCGCCTGAGATGGCGGCGGAATCGGCGGCGGATTGCGTGGCGCGCGGCTATACGGCGGTAAAATTCGACCCCGCCGGCCCCTATACGCTGCGCGGCGGGCATATGCCTGCGATGTCGGACATCAGCACTTCGGCGGCGTTCTGCAAAGCCATCCGAGAGGCGGTGGGCGACCGCGCCGACCTGCTCTTTGGCACCCACGGGCAGTTCACGACCGCGGGCGCGATCCGGCTGGGCCAAGCGATCGAACCCTATAGCCCGCTGTGGTACGAAGAGCCAATCCCGCCAGACGCGCCTGAGCAGATGGCCAAGGTCGCGCGCGGCGTGCGCGTCCCTGTGGCCACGGGCGAGCGGCTGACCACCAAGGCCGAATTCGCGCCTTTGTTGCGGGCGGGCGCGGCGGAGATCCTGCAACCGGCCCTTGGCCGTGTGGGCGGCATCGCGGAGGCCAAGAAGATCGCCACCATGGCCGAGGTCTATAACGCGCAAGTGGCGCCGCATCTCTATGCCGGACCGGTGGAATGGGCCGCGAATGTGCAGCTTGCCACCGCGATCCCGAACATCCTGATGTGCGAATGTATTGAGACGCCGTTCCATGACCAATTGATCAAAGGGTCGATCCGGGTGGAGGACGGGTTCATCACCGCCCCCAAAGCACCCGGTCTGGGGATCGAAGTCGATGAGGAACTCGCCCGCGCGCATCCTTACACAGGCGATGGCCTGCATCTGGAGATGCGCGAAGAGCCTTGCGATTATGTGAATGGGAATAATTTTCAGGGCGGTGCGCCAGCGGATAGCCACTAGGCGCGCGTACCCGGCCCGGATTCAAGCCGCAGGCGCCGGGCCATCGCCTGCCCGCCCCCCGGGTAGGCGATTTGGCGGGGCTTGGCACAACTTCGCGAATGCGCGCCGAGATTGCACCATAAAGTGGCATAAGGCACCCGCGAATCGCCGACCCGCGGGCAGACGCTGGCCCTCAGCTACCCCAACAGATCCCGTGCCGCCGCCACGATCCCCTCGCGTGAGGGCAACGTCGCCGCATAAGCTGGCCCCGTGGCGATAAAACTGTCCTCCGCCGTCAGCCGAGCAAACTTTGCCACACCGCGCTCCGCCATCAGCGCCATCAGCGCCTCGGCCTGCCCGCCCGTCCGACGACACTCGTCAACGATCAGCACCGGACGATCCCCGATGGCCTCGATCAAAGCATCCTCCGGCAAAGGCGCCAGCCAGCGCAGGTCGATCACCCGCGCATCAACACCTGCCTCGGCCAAATCGCGCGCCGCCTGCTGGCTCAGGTAATGCCCGTTGCCATAGCTCACGATCGCCAGATCACCGCCCGCACCCGTGACCCCGACCTCGTCCAGCCCGATCCGCCGGTCCGGTGCCGGATAGCTGCGCATCCAGCGGCCATCCCCGGCCTCCATCAGGTCGCGCATCGGGTAGAGCGCGATGGGCTCGACAAAGACCACCACCCGCTGCTCCTCACGCGCCAAGCGGTGCGCCTCGCGCAGCATCATCGCCGCGTCGTCCCCTGCCGAGGGGCAGGCAATGACGATGCCCGGAATGTCGCGCAGCACGGCCAGCGAATTGTCGTTGTGGAAATGCCCGCCGAACCCTTTCTGATAGCCCAGCCCCGCGATGCGCAGCACCATCGGATTGCTCCACTGCCCGTCCGAGAAGAAGGGCAAAGTCGCCGCCTCGCCGCGCAGCTGGTCCTCGGCGTTGTGCAGATAGGCGAGGAACTGGATCTCCGGCATCGGCACGAAACCGTTGTGCGCCATGCCGATGGCGAGGCCGAGGATGCTCTGCTCATCCAGCAGCGTGTCGATCACGCGACCGGGGCCAAAACGGCTCTGCAGCTTCTGGGTGACGCCATAGACCCCGCCCTTGCGGCCCACGTCCTCGCCCATCAGCATGGTCTCCGGGTGCGCCAGCATCAGGTCGTGCAGCGCCCAGTTGATCAGCCGCGACATCGGCTGCGGGTTGTGCATCTGCCCCATATCGCTGCCAAAGGTGTCAGCCCGCGCCTCGGCGCTCGGCCCGTTGCTGGGCGCGCAGTCGCGCTTGGGCGGCACGAGGCTCGCCATGACGTCCGACGCCGTCTTCAGCCGGGGGCGTTTCACCACCTCGTCAGCCGCCTTCGCGACCGCCTCTTGCGTATCGCGGTAGATCGCCAGCGCCTCCTCGGCAGACGCCCCGGCCTCCACCAGCAGCCGCGCGGAATGCAGCAGCGGATCGTTGGCCTCATCCGCCTCCACCTCGGCGCGGGGCAGATAGGAGGTCGCCACATCTGCCCCCGCATGGCCATAGAGCCGCACGGTGCGCAGATGCAGGAAGGCAGGCTTGCGATGCACCCGCACCCAATCCGCCGCTTCCTTCGCCGCCGCATAGGCCGCATGCAGGTCAAGCCCGTCGCCCTCGAAATACTTCAACCCCGGCCTGCCCGACATCGACGCCTTAATCCAGCCCGTCGGCGTCTTGGTCGAAATGCCGATGCCGTTGTCCTCGCAAACGAAGAGCAGCGGCAGCGGCACGCCCTGCACGGCGGTCCAGCAGGCGGCATTGATCGCGCCCTGCGCGGTGGAGTGATTGGCCGAGGCGTCGCCGAAACTGCACATGGCGATGCCGTCACGCGGCAGGATCGCGTGCTCAGGCCGGTGCCGCCGTGCCATGCCGATGGAATGCGCGGCCCCTACCGCCTTGGGCAGATGGCTCGCGATGGTAGAGGTCTGCGGCGGGATCATCAGTGGGCGCGAACCCAGCACCTTGTGCCGCCCGCCGCTGGTCGGGTCCTCCGCCGAGCAGGCAAAGCTCAGGAGCATGTCGCGCATCATGTCCTGCCCCCCGGCCTGATCGGCACGGGCGATCTGAAAGGCCGCGTCGCGGTAATGCAGGAAAGCGATGTCATCGACGCGCAGCGCCGCCGCCACCGCTGCCATCCCCTCGTGGCCGGAGGAACCGATGGTGTAGAACCCCTGCCCCTCCTTCTGCATGACGCGGCTTTGCAGATCAAGCGCTCGGCTCAGCACCTGCGCGCGGTAGAGCTGCTCCAACTGGTCGCGATCAAGCGCCTTTTGCGGGGAGGTGGAAACGGGAAAATCCCCCGCCGCAACGCGACGGAGGAAGTTCTCATGAACGATGGCAACGCGGTCCATGGGGCCTCTTGAAATAGAAATTAATCGCTCTCGGCGAAAGCATGTCGGCCAGAAAGAAAGGCGGCGCCCCTCTTTCTGGCCATAAGTTTTTTCGGTGGCCGGGGGGTGCCCCCCGAAGCCAGTATTTAGAAGAACGCCTGCAGACCGGTCTGGGCACGGCCCAGGATCAGCGCGTGCACATCATGGGTGCCCTCGTAGGTGTTCACCGTCTCGAGGTTCATCATGTGACGGATCACCTGGAATTCGCCCGAGATGCCGTTGCCGCCGTGCATGTCGCGCGACATGCGGGCGACGTCGAGCGCCTTGCCGCAGTTGTTGCGCTTCACGATCGAGATCATCTCGGGGGCGGCATTGGCGGCATCCATCAGGCGGCCCACCTGCAGTGACCCCTGCAGGCCAAGCGAGATTTCGGTCATCATGTCCGCGAGTTTCTTCTGGAACAACTGGGTCTGGGCCAGCGGCTTGTTGAACTGCTTGCGGTCGAGACCGTATTGCAGCGCGGCGTGCCAGCAGAATTCGGCGGCGCCCATCGCGCCCCAGGAGATGCCGTAGCGGGCGCGGTTAAGGCAACCGAAGGGACCTTTCAGGCCTTCCACATGCGGCAGCAGCGCATCTTCGCCCACTTCGACGCCGTCCATGACGATCTCGCCGGTGATCGAGGCGCGCAAGGAAAGCTTGTTGCCTACCTTCGGCGCGCTCAGGCCCTTCATGCCCTTCTCCAGCACGAAGCCGCGGATCTTGCCGCCATGCGCCTCGGACTTGGCCCAGACCACGAAGACATCGGCAATGGGCGAGTTCGAGATCCACATTTTGGAGCCGGTGAGCGTGTAGCCGGTGTCGGTCTTCACCGCGCGGGTCTTCATGCCGGCGGGGTCGGAGCCCGCGTCGGGCTCGGTCAGGCCGAAGCAGCCGATCCAGTCGCCCGAGCAGAGCTTGGGCAGGTATTTCTGGCGCTGCTCCTCGGAGCCATAGGCATAGATCGGATACATCACGAGGCTTGCCTGTACCGACATCATGGAGCGGTAGCCGCTGTCCACACGCTCGACCTCACGGGCGACGAGACCGTAGGAGACGTAGCTGCCGCCCAGACCGCCGTATTCCTCGGGGATGGTGACGCCAAGAAGGCCCATCTCGCCCATCTCGCGGAAGATCTCGGGGTCGGTCTTTTCTTCGGCAAAGGCTTCGATTACGCGCGGTTGCAGCTTTTCCTGCGCATAGGCGCGGGCGGAATCGCGGATCATCCGCTCGTCTTCGGTCAATTGGCTGTCGAGGCGGAAGGGATCCTGCCAGTCGAAGGTTCCAAGATCGGGTTTGTCCTTGGCGCGCAACTTGGGGGCGTCAGCGGTCATGATGCATCCTTTCGGGTGATGTGATTTGCGGCAGTATTGCAAATCGGCGGCGCGAACTCTATCGCTGCTTTGTCCTGAGTTCATGAGAAAAAGTCATATGATCGCGCCGCGCCGCTTCTTGCCTTCGATCTCGGCCCTGCTGTCTTTCGAGGCGGTCGTGCGGCTCGGCACCGCCACGGCGGCGGCGCAGGAATTGAACCTCACGCAGAGCGCGGTGAGCCGTCAGATCAAGACGCTGGAGGAACAGCTGGGCGTGACGCTGATGATCCGTCAGGGCCGCCGTCTGACCCCGACGCAGGCGGGATTGGATTATGTAACGCAGGTGCGCGACATCCTGAACCGGCTGGCGCAGGCCTCGGTCTCGGCTCGGACGAACCCCACGGGGGGCACGCTTAATCTGGCGATCCTGCCTGCCTTCGGGATGCATTGGCTGGCCCCGCGCCTGCGCGATTTCGCGCGTGACCACCCGGAGGTGACGGTGAACCTATCGACCCGGCTGCGGCCCTTTACCTTTGCGGGCAGCCGATTCGACGCCGCCATTCATTTTGGTCATGAAGATTGGCCCGGCGTGCGCTACCTGCCGCTTTTGCCGGAAACGGTGGTGGCGGTCTGCGCGCCCGACCTGCTGCCCGCACCGTTGGAGGATGCACGCGACGTGCGCCATCTGCCGCTGCTTCACCTAGAAACCCGCCCGCGCGGATGGGCGCGGTGGCTGTCCTCGCTCGGGGTGACGGATGAGCCGCCCGGCGGCATGATGTTCGACCAATTCTCGACCATGGCGCAGGCGGCGATTCACGGGCTGGGGGTGGCGCTGCTGCCGACCTTCTTCGCCCGCCCCTACCTGCGCGACGGGCAATTGGTGCTGGCCGCCTCGCCCACCACGCAGAGCATCGGCAACTACTACCTCGTCTGGCCCGACGACCGCGATGAGACGGCGGCGCTTGCGTCATTCCGCGGCTGGCTGGCCCAGCAGGCGGAGCCTGCGACGGCAGGATGAGCCGCGCAAAGCTGGCCCAAGTTATGCCGCATTTACCTTGTATGAAACCGGCTAACCCGCCCGCATCGGGCGTTCCAAAGGAGCAGATGATGCTAAGTTCATATCGCAAAAGCACCGGCGCTCTGGCCCTTGCCCTGAGCCTCTGCGCCGCTGGCGCCATGGCCGAAAGCCGCAACGTGCTGATCGTCGACGGCGCCTATTTCCCATCGCTGTCCCATGTGCAGCCAGGCGATCAGGTGGTCTTTACCAATAACGCCACCGGCAGCCATACGATCACCGGCGAGGACGAGGCTTGGACCAGCGGCCCGATCCCCGTGAACGGCAACTACACGCTCGACATCACCGCACAGACCCCGACCCGTTTCAGCGGGCAAACCTTGGAAGAGCCTGCTTTCGAAGGGGCGATCAGCTTCGACTGAGCCCGCAGCAGCATGAGCCACTCAAAGCCCCGCTTATGACAGCGGGGCTTTGTCGTTTCAGCGCTTGGCCTTATTGGGCAAAAACGCGGTCCATATCGGCGAAACCTTTGACCTCAATCGGATTGCCCGACGGGTCGCGGAAGAACATGGTTGCTTGCTCGCCCGGCTCCCCTTCGAAACGCAGCGAAGGTTCGATCACGAAGTCGACCTCTGCACCCTTCAGCCGCTCCGCCAGCGCCTTCCAATCCTCCATCCGCAGGACGACGCCCAGATGCGGCATCGGCACCATATGCTCACCGACCTTGCCGGTGGCCTCTGTCTTGAAAGGCTCGCCCAGATGCATGGAGATCTGGTGGCCGAAGAAGGAATAATCGACCCAAGTCTCGGTCGAACGGCCTTCGGTGCAGCCCAGCACATCGCCGTAGAAGGCGCGGGTCTCATCAAGGTCGCGGACGTTATAGGCAAGGTGGAAGGGGGTGAGCATAGCGGTCTCCTGTTTGGTTACCGCATGTGTATCCCTTGGCGGGAGAGGTGCAAGGGGCTGGCTTGCGGGGGGGGGCGCGCAGCTTGGGCAACAGCCCGGAATCAAGGGCCCTGTCCGGCTATTCACAAACAAAAAGGGCGCGCCCCGCTGGACGCGCCCTCTCGCTAAGGCCCGAGACCCTTACTTCATCTTGATGCGGCCATCGGTGTAGGGCTTGTAGCTGCCGTTCTTCGCCAGATACTCCGCCGTCACATCCGCCAGATCGGGGCCGAAGTCATAGGCATTCTCGGCGTCCTTGAACATCGCGTAGCCGTCGCCGCCATTGCGGACATAGTTGTTGGACACGGCGCCATAGGTCTTTTCGGGATCAATCGGTTCGCCGCCCACCATCACATCGCTGATGCGGCTGCCGGGCTCGGCCTTGGGATCAAAGGTATAGGACATGCCCGCCACCTGCGGGAAACGGCCCGCGCCGTCTTCCAACTGGCTCACCCCGTTTTCCAAGGCTTCGATCAGGGTCGCACCGCTGATCTGGAAGGTCGAGAGCGTGTTCTGGAACGGCAGCACGGTCAGCACTTCGCCCATGGTCACCTCGCCTGCGTCGATGGAGGCACGCAAGCCGCCCGCGTTGGAGATCGCCACGTCGATGCCCTGATCCTTGACCCGGTCCAGCATCGCGTCAGAGACAAGGTTGCCCATCGCACATTCCTGCGCACGGCAGATGTCACGGCTGCCTTCGATGGTTTCCGACGTCTCGGCCACGACCTTCTGGCGCAACTCCTCCAGCGGGGCGGCGCGTTCGGCCACCAGATCGACCGTCGCCTGATCCTCTTCGACCGAGGCGTCGAGCAGGATCGGATCGCCGGAGATTGCGGTCACCTCCCCCGCGTCGTCGAAGGTGACATTCAGCTCGCCCAGATACTTGCTGTAGGCATAGGCCTGAACGATCGGCACATCGTTGACCATGGTCGGGTAAGCGCCCTCGGCCCGCTCCTCGCTGTTACTAAGCAGCGTATGGGAATGGCCGCCAACGATCAGGTCGACGCCAGTCAGCTCTTCGGCCAGCCGTTTGTCGCCCGCCAGCCCGATATGGGTGAGCAGGATGATCTTGTTGACCCCATCCTCGGTCAGCGCGTCGATCTCGGCCTGTGCCGCATCCGCCGCCGGAGAGAAGATCACCTCGGCCCCGGGTGACGAGGTCTCGGGCGTGTCCTCGGCAAGGACGGAAACGATGCCGATCTTCTCGCCGCCGACCTCAAGCACGGTGGATTTGCCGATCTCGCCCTCCAGCCCCTCGACACCGCTCACGTCGATATTGGCCGAGAGCACGGGGAAATCGACCTTGGCCACGAAATCGGCCAGCCCTTCGGGGCCGTCGTCAAACTCGTGGTTGCCCACGGCCATCACGTCATAGTCGAGGTTCGACATGAACTCGGCCGCCATGTCGCCCTTGTAGCGCGTGTAGAAAAGTGAGCCTTGGAACCAGTCGCCCGCATCCAGCAGCAGATGGTTCTCACCCGCACGTTCGCGGGCGGCTTCGATGGCGGTGACCATCCGCGCGACACCGCCAAAGCATTTGCCCTCGGCATTGTCCTCGGCGCTGCAGGGGCCGTCATATTTGCTGATCGGCTCGAACCGGTCATGGAAATCATTGGTATGCAGAATGGTCAGATTATACTCGGCCGCCGCCATGCCGCTGGTCAAAGCCAGCGCGGCGGTCGCGGTCAGGAATCGTTTCATGATAGTTCCCCTGTTGCTTGTTATGCCGGTATCGTGGCGCGGGGTTTGGCCCGTGTCAAAGGTCATATGACCTGCCCTATGGTCACCCGCGGGTCTTGACCCCGCCCCGCCCGGCGGGCATCAGAAGCCATGCTGATTTTCAAGATATTCCGCGCAGACGAATGGGCTGCGCTGCGCAAGAATGGGGTCTCGGACGGGGCGCCTATCGATGTTACCGATGGCTATGTGCACATCTCCACCGCCGAACAGGCGGCGGAAACCGCTGCCAAACATTTCAAAGGGGAGGACGGCCTCTTCCTGCTCGCGCTTGAGGCCGACGCTCTGGGCGATGCGCTGAAATGGGAGCCCTCGCGCGGCGGCGCGCTTTTTCCCCATCTCTACCGTCCGCTCAAGATCGAAGACGTGGTCTGGGCGCAGCCCCTGCCGCTGGTGGGTGGCGTGCATGAATTCCCCGCAGGACTGGGCGAGGCCAGCAAATGACGCCGCTGTTGGAAAGGCTGGGCCTGCGGGCGCTGCACCGGGTCGATCCCGAAGCGGCGCACGGTCTGGCGATCCGCGCGCTGCGGGCGGGGCTTGCGCCCGCGCCGGGGCCGCAGACTTCGGCGCGGCTGCACACCACGCTTGCCGGGCTGGACCTGCCGAACCCTGTCGGGTTGGCGGCGGGGTTTGACAAGAACGCCACTGCAATCGCCCCCCTCTCCCGCGCCGGGTTTGGCTTTGTCGAAGTGGGGGCCGCCACGCCCCTGCCCCAGCCCGGCAATCCGCGCCCGCGCCTGTTTCGCCTGACCGAAGACCGCGCCGCGATCAACCGCTTCGGCTTTAATAACGAGGGGATGGAGGCGATCTGCGCCCGGCTTTCGCGCCGTGGCACGGGTGTGCCGGTGGGGCTGAACCTTGGTGCGAACAAGACCAGCGCGGACCGCGCCGCCGACTTTGCCCGCGTGATGACCGCCGCGCGCAATCACGTCGATTTCGCGACGGTCAATGTCTCGTCCCCCAATACCGAGAAGCTGCGCGACCTTCAGGGCAAGGCGGCGCTCTCGGCCCTGCTCGAAGGGGTGATGGACGTGCGCGGCGCCACGCCGGTTTTCCTGAAAATCGCCCCCGATCTCAGCGAAGCCGAGATTGAGGATGTGGCCGAGGTTGCCCAAAATTCGGGCGTTGCTGCCATCATCGCGACCAATACCACGCTTGACCGGACTGGCCTTGCCAGCGCCCATGCAGGCGAAGCGGGTGGTCTGTCCGGTGCGCCGTTGTTCGACCGCTCGACCCGCGTCTTGGCGCGGCTGGCAGGGCTGACGGATATTCCGCTGATCGGCGTCGGCGGGGTGTCGGACGCGCAGACCGCCTATGCCAAGATCTGCGCCGGGGCCTCTGCCCTGCAACTTTACACCGCGCTGGTCTTCGGCGGTCTCGGACTGGTGCGAGAGATCACCACCGGGCTGGATGCACTCTTGGCCCGCGATGGTTTTGCCAGCGTGGCCGAGGCCGTGAGCAGCAAACGCGAGGATTGGCTATGATCACCCTATGGCATAACCCGCGCTGTTCGAAATCGCGGCAGACGCTGGCGCTGATCGAAGCGGCGGGGGTGGAAGCAACCTTCCGCCGCTACCTCGAAGACGCGCCGACACGGGATGAGGTCATCGCCGCCCGCGACACCCTTGGCCTGCCTGCGATCAAGATGATACGGACGGGCGAGACGCTGTTCAAAGAGTTGGGCCTGACCAAGGACAGCCCCGAAGAGGCTCTGATCGACGCCATGGCCGCCCATCCGATCCTGATCGAACGCCCCATCGCTTTTGCCAATGGCCGCGCCGTGATCGGCCGCCCGCCCGAAGCGGTGCAGGCGCTGCTCTAGCCCGCCGCGCGCTCCAACGCCGGATAGCGCAGCGCCAAGGTGATGCCGCGCACCACGAAGGACACCAGAAGCGATATCCAAAGCCCGTGATTGCCCAGGCTCGGCACCAGAGCCAGTGCGGTCACGGCATAGATCAGAAACGACACAAGCATCATATTGCGCATGTCGCGCGACCGCGTGGCGCCGATGAAGATACCGTCGAACATATAGGCAGCACAGCCCAGCAGCGGCGCCGCGACCATATAGGGCAGATAGACCCGGGCGAGCTCTTGCACCTGCGGGGCCTTGGCCATCAGGTCGATGATCGCGCCGCCGCTGACGGCAAAGACCACCGCCAACAGCAGACTAACCAACAGCGCCCAAGCGGAGGTCAGCACCGCCCCGCGCCGCAGGACATCGCGCTGCCCCGCGCCGTAGGCCCGGCCAATGATCGCCTCGGCGGCGAAGGCGAAACCGTCCAGCCCGTAGGAGGTGATCATCAGGAATTGCAGCAGCACCTGATTGGCCGCCAAGGTCACATCGCCCAAGCCCGACCCCATGAAGAGGAAGGAGACAAAGATCGCCTGCAACAAAAGCGAGCGGATCAGGATATCGGTGTTCACCTGCATCATGCGCGTCCAGCGCGGCCCGTCAAAGACCTGCGCCCAATCGCGCCAGGCCACCCCTGCGAAAGCCGCGCGGCAGAACCACAGGCCCAAGGCCGCCCCGCTCCACTCTGCAAGGAAGGTGGCGATGGCGACGCCTTCGACACCCCAACCGAGGCCCAGCACGAACCACAGGTCCAGCAGAATGTTCAGCCCGTTCATCCAGACCTGCAACACCAGCACGGCGCGGCTGCGCTCCTGCGCGATGAGCCAGCCGGTGATTGCATAGATCGAGATCGCGGCGGGGGCAGACCAGATGCGGATCGCCATATATTGCCGCGCCAGCCCCTCGACCTCGGGCGATCCGGGGGCGATCTGGAACGAGGCCCAGAAAAGCGGCCATTGCAGCGCCATCAAGGCCAGCCCCGCCCCCGCGCCGATCAAAAGCCCGCGCGTCAGCAGCGCGGCGACCTCGCCCTCTTCGCCATTGCCCGCCGCCTGCGCGGTGAGGCCCACGGTACCCATCCGCAGAAAGCCGAAAATCCAGTAAAGCGCCGAGAGGATGATCGCCCCCAGCCCCACCGCGCCGATGGGGGCGGCGGCGCCCATCTGCCCCACCACGCCGGTGTCGACCGCGCCGAGGATCGGCACGGTGGCGTTGGAAATGACAATGGGAACCGCGATCTTGAGCACACGGCGGTGGGTCACCACATCACGCGCCGCCAGCGTACCACGCTCAACCGCGCGCACCTCTGCCTCGGTCAGCGGCTCTGTCTCTGATTGCGGCTCAGCCACGCCGTTGCGGCATCAGGAAATGGCCCGTGGCCTGCGCGAAAATACGGCTGCGGTTGTCCTGCCATGCCTCGACATGGACGCTGGCATAGCGCCGCCCCGAGCGGTTGATACGCGCCCGCGCATAGGCATCGCGCGGCAGGCCCGACCGCAGGTAATCCACGGTGAAATCGATCGTCTTGGGCAGCCGCGGCAAGTGGTCGGCATCCAGATTGTCCAGATCGAGCGCGCCGCTTTCCATATCTTCCCAGATCAGCCCCCAGCTGAGGGTGATGATCGCGGTCGCCTCAAGAAAGGCCGCCGTGGCCCCGCCGTGCAGGGCGGGCAGGATCGGGTTGCCGATCAGTTGCTCGGAAAACGGCATGATGCCGGTTAGCTCATCGCCACGGCGCTCGAACTCGATGCCCAGAAAACGGATATAGGGCACGCCTTCGACCATGGCGCGCAGCACCCCGTCGCGGCGTTGCTTGATGACCTGAACCGGCTCCGGCTTGCGACGTGTGGTCATGTGTGCCCCTCCACGGTGAAAGTGCCGGTCGCTGTGGCGACAAGGTTGTCGGCGTCCTCATCCGTCGTCGTGGCCCGCACGAAGGCCACCGAACGGGTGACGTGATAGCAGGTCGCGCGGGTGATGATCGTCTGCCCCGGTGTGGCGGCACGCAGATATTCGATCCTAAGATCCATCGTGGCGGTGGCCGCGGGATTGCTGGGGTGGCTCATCACCGCAGCCCCGCAGCAGGTGTCCATCAGCGCCGAGACCGCCCCGCCGCTGATCACCCCGGTCTGCGGGTCGCCGATCAGCTTGTCGTCATAGGGCATGGTGATCACGGCAGAGCCATCGCCCAACTCCTGCAACTCCATCCCCAGTGCCATGGAATGGGGCAGCGCCTGAATGAACTGTCGCGCCAGCTTTAATTTGTCGGACATGCAACCCAACCCTCTGCCTCTGGTTTTGTCCTTTATCAGGGCGAGATAGCCAAAGGGCAAGACCGCCTGTTGCGCATCCCCGCGCGTGACCATAGTTTGCCGGAAGGGAGAAGATGCTTTGGACGATGAACGCCTGACATTCAAAGAGATGTGCGCGGCATTTGACGTGACGCCACGCACGTTGCGCTATTACGAGTATATCGAATTGCTGCAACCGCACCGTGAGGGGCGCTCGCGTTTCTATGGCCCGCGCGAACGGGCGCGGATGAAGCTGATCCTGCGCGGCCGCAAGTTCGGCTTCGCGCTGGAGGACATCCGCCAGTGGCTGTTGATCTACGAAAAAGAGGGGACCGAGGCGCAGATGCGCACTTGGGTCACCATGGCCGATGGTCAATTGGAAGAACTGGCCGAGCAGCGCCGCCAGTTGGACGAAGCCATGGCGGAATTGCAAAAGCTGCGCGACGACACCGCCGCGGCCATCGCCTCGGACAAGAGCTGAGCGGCTGGCTGAGCGGCGGGCTCAGCGGCTGTTGCGCTGCGCCAACTGCCCGATGAGCATCTGCAAATCCGCCGTGATGCGGATGAGATCGGACACCACATCCGCGCTCGCGTCTCCGGCCAGATCGAATGCGCCGTTTTCGATGGTCTCGGACGCGCCTTTCAGCTCTGCAACCACGCGCGCGCGCGTTTCTGCCACGGAACCGTTTTCAGCCCCGCTACCTGTCTGCTCTTGTTTTTCTGACATGCCTCGTGCCTCTTTAGGTCGAGCGCCCGCACCTACAGCCCCCACGACGTGGGGTCATGTCACGCAGTCACGCGACAGCGACGCGAGGTCAACCTTGCCCTAGGGCGCGCCCTCTTTCGGGCGGCGCAGCAGCCCCGCCCCCAGCCCGCGAATGGCCGCGGTCGTGCGGTCATTCACCTCAAGCTTGGAGAAAATCCGCCGCACGATCGTATCGACCGTATGGGGCGAAATCCCAAGTATTTCGGCGATGACGCCATTGCTCTTGCCGGTAGCGATCCACTCCAGCACCTCGACCTCGCGCGGGGACAGGCCGAAATCCCGCGGCGATTGGCTTTCGGCCAAGACGCAATAGCGCAGATGCGCGATCTGGGCGGCGCTGAGAAGTTTGTACAACGCTTCCGGCGGCAGACGCGCCTGTTTGGCGGCAAACCCCAGTCCTACCACGGCGGAATCCCTGCCCGGACCATGCACCCTAAGCGAAATGCCGTCATTCGGGTAGCGCCGCATCAATCCTTTCATATAGAGGCCTTCCGCAGAGGTAAGCCGCGCCGTGCGGGCCACATCCGACCAGTAAATCGGCATCACCTGTTGCCGGGCCAGCGCCTCCACCGGGCTTTCGCGCAGCTTCTCTATGTCGAGAAACTGCGAATGCCACTGCGGTCCATCTGTCCCACTGCTGTCGAACTGATAGAGGATCGCAGGCGCGCCGGGGCTGTCACCGTGATAGCTGACCAGATCAATTCCACGACCTTGATAATAGGCAAGGCCGCAAGCCAGAAGACGCGCCGCGGAGGTGGCGTTCTGCGCACAGTGAACCAATCCGTCCAACGTCTTCGGCCCGATTTGATCGAGGTTTGCCATCTCCCACCCGTTCTAATGCCCAGCGCCATGGCGGCGGCGCACGCCCATCATCCTTTCAAACCTAAAGGAAATTACCCTGCGCATAAAGTGACGCAACGTATCACTTACGTCAACGTCAACTCCCATTGTATCAGAAATGCCAGCCCCCAACTGAAGTCATGAAACGACGATTGGAGAGTGATGAGATGACCGCCGACACGCTGACCATTCGCCAGATGTGCGACGCTTTCGAAGTGACCCCCCGCACCCTGCGGTTCTACGAAGCGAAAGAGCTGCTCTTCCCATTGCGCGAGGGCCAGAAACGCCTGTTCACCAAAAGCGACCGCGCCCGGCTCAAGCTGATCCTGCGCGGCAAGCGCTTTGGTTTCAGCCTCGAAGAAATCCGCCAGCTGCTCGACCTGTATCATATGGGCGACCAGCAACAGACGCAGATCGCCGCGGCCTATGAGATCGCCCGCGCCCGTTTGGCCGACCTCGAGTCGCGCCGCGAAGAGCTGAACGAGGCCATCGAAGACCTCAAGGACCAGTTGAAATGGGGGGAAAAGATGATCGCCTCCATGAACCAACCCCGCCGCGCCGCCGAATAACCCCGGCGGCGATGCCGCCCCCCAGACATCCATAAAAAGACGACCCGGAGAGCAAAGATGCCCAGTTACACAGCCCCCACCAAAGACCTGCAATTCGTGCTGCACGACGTGCTGAAGGTCACCGAAAGCAAGACCCCCGGCTATGAAGAGTTGGAGCCTGATTTCACCTCCGCCATCCTCGAAGAGGCGGGCAAGCTCACCTCCGAAGTGCTCGCCCCGCTGAACGTCGTGGGCGACAAGGAAGGTTGCCGCTTGGAAAACGGTGCCGTCTACACGCCGAAAGGGTTCAAAGAAGCCTTTGAAAAGGTGAAAGAAGGCGGCTGGCCCGGCCTTGACATGCCCGAGCAATACGGCGGGCAGAACATGCCCTATGTCCTCGGCACCGCCGTGGGCGAGATGTTCTCCGCCGCGAACCAAGCTTTCACCATGTATCAAGGTCTGACCCACGGCGCGGCCTCCGCGATCCTCGCCCATGGCACCGACGCGCAGAAAGACACCTACCTGCCCAAGATGGTCTCGTGCGAATGGACCGGCACCATGAACCTGACCGAGCCGCATTGCGGCACCGATCTGGGCCTGATGCGCACCAAAGCCGCCCCGCAGGACGACGGCAGCTATAAAATCTCCGGCCAGAAGATCTTCATCTCCTCAGGCGAGCATGACATGGCCGACAACATCATCCATCTGGTGCTGGCCAAGATCGAAGGCGGCCCCGAGGGCATCAAGGGCGTATCGCTCTTCATCGTGCCGAAGTTCATGGTGAACGAAGACGGCTCCTTGGGGGAGCGTAACGGCGTCTCCGTCGGCTCCATCGAAGAGAAGATGGGCATCCACGGCAACTCCACCTGCGTGATGAACTACGACGGCGCCACCGGCTATCTGCTGGGGACCGAACACAAGGGCATGCGCGCCATGTTCACCATGATGAACGAAGCCCGCGTCGGCGTCGGCATGCAGGGTCTGGCACAGGCCGAAGTGGCCTATCAAAACGCGCTGGAATACGCCAAGGACCGCCTGCAAGGTCGTGCCGTCACCGGTGCCGTCGCCCCCGAAAAACCCGCGGATCCGCTGATCGTGCATCCCGACATCCGCCGTTCGCTGATGGATCAGAAAAGCTTTGTCGAAGCGGCCCGTGCCTTCGTCCTTTGGGGGGCCACGATGATCGACGCGGCGCACCGCGCTGAGGATAAGGACGCAGATGGCCTCGTGTCGCTGCTCACCCCGGTCATCAAGGGCTTCCTGACCGACCAAGGCTACGACATGACCGTGAAGGCCCAGCAGGTCTACGGTGGCCACGGCTATATCGAGGAATGGGGCATGTCCCAATTCACCCGTGACGCCCGCATCGCACAGATCTACGAAGGCGCCAACGGCGTGCAGGCGCTTGACCTCGTGGGCCGCAAACTGGCGCAGGACGGCGGCAAACACGTCATGGCCTTCTTCGACCTCGTGAAGGGCTTCATCAAGGACAACGCGGGCCAAGACGCCGAATTCGACGCGGCCTTCCTTGAACCCCTGAAGGCGGCCAGCAAGGACCTGCAATCGGCGGGCATGTACTTCATGCAGAACGGCATGAAGAACCCCAACAACGCGCTCGCCGGGTCCAATGACTTCATGCATATGTTCGGTCATGTCTGCCTCGGCCTGATGTGGGCCAAGATGGGTTTGGCGGCGAAAGAAGCATTGAAGAGCGGCAGCGGCGACGCCACCTTCTACGAGACCAAGCTGGCCACCGGGCGCTACTATATGGCGCGCCAACTGCCCGCCACGGCCTTGCACCTGACCCGCATCCAATCGGGCGCGGATACGGTCATGGCGCTGGAGGCCGCAAACTTCTAAAACGGGGGGTGGGGGCAAGCCCCCCACCCTGCCCAACACCCGGAGAGACCATGCCCAAACGCTTCCGCCTGACCCGCCGCTTCCCCGTCGCCATGACCGAAGAAGGCTACCGCAGGCTGAAGAAGTTCAGCACCGAAGCAGGTCTTGATGAGGGGGAAGCGCTGTCGTTCCTGTTCGAGAATTTCAACTCAGTCATGAACGAGGAAAACCTGATCGCGCGGCTGCGCCTGTTCAACGCCGAACTGGACGCCCGCAAACGCTGAACCCTTGGGGAGGGGGCCAGAAGATGCAGACCAAAACATCCAGCTGGATGACCGAAGAACACCAGATGATCGCCGACATGACGGCGCAGTTCATCAACACCGAATGGGCGCCGCATTTCGAGAAATGGCGCAAGCAGGGCCAGATGGACCGCGACACATGGGCCCAGGCCGGAGAGCTCGGCCTGCTCTGCCCCTCGGTGCCCGAAGAATACGGCGGCGCTGGTGGCGACTTCGGCCATGAGGCCGCGATCCTGATCGAAGGCTCCCGCGCCAACCTCGCCTCCTGGGGCCACGGCATCCACTCCGGCATCGTGGCGCATTACATCCTCGCCTATGGCACCGAGGACCAGAAAAAACGCTGGCTGCCCAAGATGGTCTCGGGCGAGCTGGTCGGCGCACTGGCGATGACTGAACCCTCGACCGGCTCGGACGTGCAGCGCATCAAAACTAAGGCGATCCGCGAGGGCAACGCCTACAAACTCTCGGGCCAAAAGACCTTCATCACCAACGGCCAGCACGCCAACCTGATCATCGTGGCGGCCAAGACCGACCCCAAGGAAGGCTCCAAGGGCGTCAGCCTCGTCGTCGTGGAAACCGACAAGGCCGAAGGTTTCCAGCGCGGCCGCAACCTCGACAAGATCGGCCTGCATGCCGCCGACACTTCCGAGCTCTTCTTCGACAATGTCGAGATCCCGCCCGAGAACATCCTCGGCCAAGACGAGGGCCAGGGCTTCTACCAGATGATGCAGCAACTGCCGCAGGAACGCTTGATCATCGGCTGCGGCGCGGTGGGCGCCATGGAAGGCGCAGTGGCGCGCACGGTACAATACTGCAAGGAACGCGAGGCCTTCGGCGGCCCGCTGACCCAGTTCCAGAACACCCGCTTCCAACTCGCCGAGGTCAAAACCAAGACCGCGGTGGCCCGCGCCTTCCTCGACGAATGTATCGCGGAACACCTGCGCGGCGAACTCAGCGTCGACAAGGCGGCGATGCAGAAATACTGGCTCACCGACACTCAAGGCGAGGTGCTGGATGTCTGCTTGCAGATGCACGGCGGCTACGGCTTCATGCAGGAATATGCCGTGGGCGAAATGTGGGCCGACGCGCGGGTGCAGCGCATTTACGGCGGTACCAACGAGATCATGAAGGAACTGATCGCGCGCAACCTCTGACCGCGCGCGGGTTGAAACACCGGCGCAGAGGTATTTGAAAAAGGATGAAGATAAGGCGCCCCCTGCCCCCTTCATCCTTTCACAAATACCTTCCGACATTTCAGCGGGCGCCGACAGAAGAGGAGGAATGACAGGTGACCATACAGCTTTATTGCTTTGGCGAATCGGGCAACGCCTACAAGGCGGCGCTTGCGCTCGAATTGTCCGGGCTCGACTGGGAGCCGGTGAAGGTGGACTTCTTCGGTGGCCAGACGCGCCAGCCCGACTACCGCGCGCAGATCAACAACATGGGCGAGGCGCCGGTGATGATCGACGGCGATCTTCGGCTCACCCAATCGGGCGTAATTCAGGATTACGTCGCGGAAAAGACGGGCAAATTCGGCGGGCGCGACGCGACGGAACGGCGCGAAATCCTGCGTTGGGTGCTATGGGATAACCACAAGCTTAGCTCCGTTGCCGGGATGACCCGTTTTCTGATGAACTTCCTGCCCGAAGACAAACGTCCCGCCGAGGTCATCGCCTTTAATCAAGGCCGGCTCAAGGCCGCGTATAACGTGCTGAACGACCATCTCGACGGCCGCGACTGGATCGTGGGCGACGACATCACCAACGCAGACCTCAGCTGCTGCGGGTATCTTTATTACCCCGAGCCCTTTGGCTTCGACCGCAGCGACTGGCCCCATATCGACGCGTGGCTCACGCGTCTGAGCGAAACACCGGGCTGGAAAGCCCCGTATGATTTGATGCCCGGCAGCCCTGCTGACCGCGCCTGACCCGGAGGACATGACATGACCCAAGACGTATACATCTACGACGCCCTGCGCACTCCGCGCGGCAAGGGCCGCAAGGACGGCGCTTTGCACGAGGTGACCTCGCTGCGACTTTCCGCGCAGACCCTGAACGCCGTGAAGGAGCGCAACAACCTCGAAGGCCATGCCGTCGAGGACGTGATCTGGGGCAACGTCACCCAGGTGATGGAACAGGGCGGCTGCCTGGCACGCTCGGCGGTGTTGGCCTCGGACCTTGATGAGCGCATCCCCGGCCTTGCAATCAACCGTTTCTGCGCGTCGGGCATGGAAGCGGTGAACCTCGCCGCGAACCAAGTCAAAGGCGGCGCCGGCAACGGCTATATCGCCGGCGGTGTCGAGATGATGGGCCGCGTGGCCATGGGCAGCGACGGGGCGGCCATCGCCGTGGACCCGACGCTGGCGATGGAGAAATACTTCGTGCCGCAGGGTATTTCCGCCGACATCATCGCCACCGAGTTCGGCTTTTCGCGCGACGAGGCCGACCAACTGGCCATGCAGTCCCAGCAGCGCGCCGCGCGGGCCTGGGAAGAGGGCCGCTTCGACAAGTCCGTCATCACCGTGCGTGACCAGAACGGCCTCGCGATCCTTGACCGCGACGAATACATGCGCCCGCAGACCGATATGCAGAGCCTTGGCGGCCTGAACCCCGCCTTCCAGCAGATGGGCGAGGTCATGCCCGGCTTCGACAAGGTCGCGCTGATGAAATACCCGCATCTTGAGCGGATCAACCACATCCACCACGCGGGCAACTCGTCGGGCATCGTCGACGGCGCCGCCGCGGTGTTGATCGGTAACAAGGAGTTCGGCGAGCAGCACGGCCTGAAGCCCCGCGCCCGCATCCGCGCCACCGCCAAGATCGGCACCGATCCCACCATCATGCTGACCGGCCCGGTGCCGGTGACCGAGAAGATCCTCAAGGACAACGGCATGACCATCGGCGATATCGATCTGTTCGAGGTCAACGAGGCTTTCGCCGCCGTGGTGCTGCGCTTCATGCAGGCCTTCGACGTGGATGACAGCAAGGTCAACGTGAACGGCGGCGGCATCGCCATGGGGCACCCCCTGGGCGCCACCGGCGCCATGATCATCGGCATCCTGCTCGATGAGATGGAGCGCGCCGACAAGGAAGTGGGGCTGGCCACGCTCTGCATCGCGTCGGGCATGGGTGCCGCCACCATCATCGAGCGCGTGTGAGCCGCGAAGGGAGCAAGAGAATGACCGATTTCACAATGAACAAGGATGCCGAAGGCATCGCCACCATCACTTGGGACGTGCCGGGCAAGAGCATGAACGTCATGTCCTTCGACGGCCTGCGCGATCTGGAAAAGCACATCGACGACGCGCTGGCCGATGACGCCGTCAAGGGCATCGTCATCACCTCCGGCAAGGAAGGCTCCTTCGCCGGGGGCATGGACCTGAACCTGTTGGCGAAGATGAAGGAAGACGCAGGCGACGATCCGGCCAAGGGTCTGTTTGAGGGCACGATGCAGATGCACGCCCTGCTGCGCAAGATCGAGCGCGCGGGCATGGACCCCAAGACCAACAAGGGCGGCAAGCCCGTGGCCTGCGTGATCCCCGGCACCGCCGCGGGCATCGGGCTGGAACTGCCGCTGGCCACGCATCGCACCTTTGCCGCGGACAACCCCAAGGCACGCATCGGCCTGCCGGAGATCCTCGTGGGCATCTTCCCGGGTGCTGGCGGCACCACGCGGATGGTGCGCAAGCTCGGCGCCATGGCGGCTTCGCCCTTCCTTCTGGAAGGCAAGATGGTCGCCCCTGCCGCAGCGCAGAAGGCCGGGATCATCGACGAGGTCAGCGAAGACCCGATGGCCGCGGCCCGCGACTGGGTGCTGAACGCCAAGGATGCCGATCTGGTCAAGCCGTGGGATGCCAAGGGCTACAAGATGCCCGGCGGCGCGCCCTACCACCCGGCGGGCTTCATGACCTTTGTCGGCGCCAATGCCATGGTCAACGGCAAGACCCAGGGCGTCTATCCGGCGGCCAAGGCGCTGCTCTCGGCGGTCTACGAAGGCGCACTGGTGCCCTTCGACACGGCGCTAAAAATCGAGGCACGCTGGTTCACCAATGTGCTGATGAACCCTTCATCGGGCAATATGATCCGCTCGCTTTTCCTCAACAAGGAAGCGCTAGAGAAAGGCGCCGTTCGGCCTGAAGGCGTGCCGGACCAGCGCGTGAAGAAGCTGGGCGTTCTGGGTGCCGGCATGATGGGGGCTGGCATCACTTTGGTCTCGGTTCAGGCCGGGATCGAGGTCGTGCTGATCGACCAGACGCAGGAAGCCGCCGACAAGGGCAAGGCCTATTCCGCGAGCTATTTCGACAAGGGCATCGCCCGCAAGAAATCGACCGAGGAGAAGAAGGCCAAGGCGCTCGATCTGATCACCGCCACCACCGATCTCGATGCGCTCAAGGACTGCGATCTGATCATCGAAGCGGTCTTCGAAGACCCCAAGGTGAAGGCCGAGATGACCCAAAAGGTCGAAGCCGTGATCCCCGAGGATTGCATCTTTGCCTCCAACACCTCGACCCTGCCGATCACCGATCTGGCCAAGGCGTCGAGCCGCGCGGAGCAGTTCATCGGCATTCACTTCTTCTCGCCGGTCGAAAAGATGCTGCTGGTGGAGATCATCAAGGGGCAAGAGACCGGTGACCGGGCCGTGGCCAAGGCGCTCGACTACGTGCGCCAGATCCGCAAGACGCCGATCGTGGTCAATGACGCGCGCTTCTTCTATGCCAACCGCTGCATCATTCCCTATATCAACGAGGGTGTGCGCATGGTCCAGGAGGGTGTCGAGCCCGCGTTGATCGAGAACGCCGCGAAGCTGGTCGGCATGCCCTTGGGCCCGCTGCAGCTGATGGACGAGACCTCGATCGATCTGGGGGCGAAGATCGCCCGGGCGACCAAGGCGGCGATGGGCGATGCCTATCCGAACGACGACATCGATCCGCTGGTGTTCTGGATGGAGGAAGAGGGCCGTCTGGGCCGCAAGGCCAACGCCGGTTTCTACAGCTACGACGCCAAGGGCAAGCGCGAGGGGCTGTGGCAGGGCATGGGGGACAAGTACCCCGTGGCAGACGAGCAGCCTGAGCTGATCGAGGTGCAGCACCGCTTGCTATTCTCGCAGACGCTGGAAGCCGTGCGCGCGCTGGAGGAAGGTGTCTTGATGGACATCCGCGAGGGCGACGTGGGCGCGATCCTCGGCTGGGGCTTCGCGCCTTGGTCGGGTGGCCCGCTGAGCTGGCTCGACATGATCGGCGCGCCCTATGCGGCGGAGCGTTGTGACGAATTGACCGAGAAATACGGTGAGCGTTTTGCCTGCCCGGACCTGCTGCGCGATATGGCGCAGAAGAACCAGAGTTTCTACGGACGGTTCAACCCGGACGCCAAAGCGGCGTAAGGGGGAGAGGGGCGCTTCGGCGCCCCTTTTTATTGGTAGGAGGGTCATCGTCTGTGATGCCACCCGGCCCGGAATCAAGCCGCAGGCGCCGGGCCATCGCCTGCCCGTCCCCCGGGTAGGCGATTTGGCGAGGTTGGGCCTGCCCTCGCGATGGCACGCCACGGTTGAACGATAAAGTGGCAGCGACGCCGCGCGGGTCGCCAACCCACGGGCAGGCGCTGGCCCTAGTGCTCTTTGTAACCGTAGCCAAACCGCGCGATATCCTCGGCACAGACCTCCGACACCAAATCGCGCAACTCGGGCGTATAGGCCGCCTGCCCCTCCGAGGCATTCACCCGCGGCAACTCCAACTCAAACCCAAGATGCTCAAACAACGGCGCCGCATCCTGCGGAAAATGCTCCAGCCGAATATAGAGATCGCAACGCTCCCGCCCCGCCGCATCCCGCATATACCGCCGCGCGGGCCATGCCCGCAGGCTGGCTTGCGTCTGCGGATGCCGCAGGAACCCAGCAAAATCCGTCGCCTTCGCCAGCGCCACCGCCGGATGCTCGAACCCCTGCCCGCGCAGCCAGCGATAGTAGCTCGCCACCCGGTCCCACGGGTTGCGCACCAGCGTGAAGCAGAACAGCCCCGAGAGTTCCTCCGCTGTCACCAACCCGTCGATGTCCGCCAGCGTCGAATGCTTCCACAGCCGCCCCGCGGTCTCGACCCCCTGCACCCGCCGCCGCCGCTTCCGCGCTTTCGGCGTATCGCCCAGCATCACGTCGTCTTTCATCGCGCGCGCCTCCAGCGCCAGCGCCAGTGAGGTGCCCCCGGTCTTGGGGATATGAACGAAGACGTAACGCCGACCGCGACTAATGATCACTCCACCGCCTCCGGCGCGCGTAGGGTCGAAGGCTCATCGCTGCGCAGGGCGATCACCGCCCCGGCCAGTGCGATCAACGCCATGCCCGCGAATGCCAAGGGCGGCACCTCTTGATCCCAGAGGATATAGGCCCAGAAACTGGCGAAGATCAGCAGCGAGTACTCGAAAATCGCCACATGCCCGGCCTCTCCCAGTTGGTAGCCGCGCACCAGGAAGCCGATGCCGATGAGCGAGCCCACCGCCTGCACCGCGATCCAGAACCACATCGCGCCGTCGAGCGGCCCCCATGTCCGGCTGACGAAACCTTCGGCCCCCGCCACCTCCGCCCCCGGCAGGACCAAGACACCGATGCCGCCCATGACTGCCAACATGCCGAAGAAGCCCGCGGTCATCACCATCGTGCTCTCCCCCTCGCACCACGCCCGCGTCGCCACGGCGCCGATGGCATAGAGCGCCCCGGCCAACAGCGGGAGGAAGGCCACGGGGTCAAGATCGCTCGGGTCAGGGCGGATCACCATCAAGGCCCCGGCAAAGCCCACGGCCACGGCCCCCCACCGCCACGGGCCGACGCGCTTGCCTTGAAACAGGGCCGAGATCATCAGCACGAAAAGCGGCGAGGTGAACAGCCCGGCCACCACCACCCCGATGGGCAGAAAAGCCAGACAGCCGAAATAGATCAACATCGCGCCCGCCTGAAACAAGCTGCGCCCGGCCACGGCCCAGAACCGCCGCGGGCGCAGAATGCCGAAACCCAGGGCCGCCAGCACCATCAGAATGGCCACCGCCATAAGCCCGCGCAGGAAGTGGAACTGCCAGAGCGACCCGCGCTCGGTGATGAAGGGCACGAAATTATCCGTCAGCCCCAAGGCCGCCATACCGCTCACCGCGCAAAGCGCCGCCAGCCCCGATTTTACCGCTGTGTCCTGCATCTGCCCTCCTTTTCCCTCCTGCCCTCTTTTCAAAGTCACGTCCGGGCAGCAATACTCAACCCCAAATCGCAACCAATGCCTTGGGAGGGGTCGCATGGGGTGGATGACGGATGAAAGCGGGCTTGAGAAATGCGCGGCGAATTTCGTGCCGCTCACGCCCTTGTCGCATTTGGCCCGCGCCGCAGAGGTTTTCCCGAACCAGACGGCGGTCATCCACGGCGCGCATCGCGTCACCTATGCCCAGTACCACGACCGCTGCACCCGCCTCGCCGCGCTACTGGCCGAGATCGGCGTGCGCCCCGGCGATGTGGTCGCCACCCTCATCCCCAACCTGCCCGCACAGGCCGAGGCGCATTTCGGCGTGCCCGCCTGCGGGGCCGTGCTTAACACCATCAACATTCGCCTCGATCCCGACACGGTGGCCTATATCCTCGACCACGGCGGCGCCAAGGTGCTCTTGGTCGATACCGAGTTCCTGCCGCTGGCCGAAGACGCCTGCGCGCGGATGGAGGGCACCTGCCCCGCCATCATCGAAGTGCCCGACGCCCCCGCCGGTTTCCCCGCCAGCGGACGACACCCGCAATACGAAGAGTTGCTTGCGGAGGCGAATCCGAACTTTCGCTGGATCATGCCGCAGGACGAATGGGAGAGCCTCGCGCTCAACTACACCTCCGGCACCACCGGGCGGCCCAAGGGCGTGGTCTACCACCACCGCGGCGCCTACCTGATGACCATGGGCACGGTAATCTCTTGGCAGATGGTGTTGCGCCCGGTCTTCATGCAGATCGTGCCGCTGTTTCATTGCAACGGCTGGAACCACACATGGATGATGCCGCTTTTGGGCGGCACGCTGGTCTGTTGCCGCGACATCACCGCCGCGGCGATCTATGACGCCATCGCCGATCACGGCGTCACCCATTTCGGCGGCGCGCCCATCGTGTTGAACATGCTGGTCAACGCGGACGCAGAAGACCGCCGCGCCTTCGATCACCGGGTCGAGGTTTTCACCGCGGGCGCGCCCCCGGCCCCCGCGACCCTGTCGAAGATCGAAAAGCTGGGGTTCAACGTCACGCAGGTCTATGGGCTGACCGAGACCTTTGGCCATGTCACCGAATGTCTCTGGCAAGGCGCATGGGACGGGCTGCCCGAACCCGAACGCGCCGGGATCAAGGCGCGCCAAGGTGTCGCCATGCCGATGATGGAAGAGATCACCGTAATGGACGCCGAGATGGCCCAAACCCCGCGCGACGGCACCGCGCAGGGCGAGATCATGATCCGCGGCAATGCGGTGATGAAAGGCTACCTCAAGAACCCCGAGGCCACGGTCGAAGCCTTTGCGGGCGGCTACTTCCACTCCGGCGACATCGCAGTGCAGCACCCCGATGGCTACATCCAGATCGCAGACCGTGCCAAAGACATCATCATCTCGGGCGGAGAGAATATTTCGAGCGTCGAGGTCGAGGGCGTGTTGATGGGCCACGGCGCGGTCAACCTCGCCGCCGTGGTGGCCCAACCGGATGAGAAATGGGGCGAAGTGCCCTGCGCCTTTGTCGAGTTGAAACCGGGGGCGGAGGCCAGCGAAGAGGCGCTGATCGCCTTCGCCCGCGCGCGCCTTGCCGGATTCAAGATGCCCAAGCGCGTGGTCTTTGGCGAACTGCCCAAAACCTCCACCGGGAAAATCCAGAAATTCGAATTGCGCAAACAGGCGGCGGCCCTCTAAGGCGGGGCATTATGTCACCTGCCATTGCTGATCCCGCAGCGCGTGGTAGAGTGGCGAAAACTGACAGGCCCGCAGCAGAACCCCATGACCGCCTTGACAAAATACGCCCGGCTCGAAGCGACGGGCCTTTGGCGCGCCACGCCCGATGCGCAGCGGCGCGAGGTGATCGTCTCTATCGGTGACGCGACGCTGGTGATCAGCGATCTCAAGGATCAGGCGCTGACCCATTGGTCGCTGGCCGCCGTCGACAGGGCCAACCCCGGCCAGACCCCCGCGCTCTATCATCCAGACGGCGATCCGGGCGAGACGCTGGAACTGCCCGACAATGAAACCGAGATGATCGAGGCCATCGAAAAGCTGCGCCGCGCGATCAATCGCAGCCGTCCCAAGCCGGGGCGGTTGCGGTCGGTCGGCATGTTGGCCTCCGTCGCGGTGGTGGCGGCGCTGGCGGTCTTTTGGATGCCCGGCGCGCTGCGCGATCATGCGATCAAAGTGGTGCCAGAGGTCAAGCGTGTCTCTTTGGGCACGGCGCTGCTCAAGCGGCTTGAACGCGTCTCTGGCCCCGCCTGCGAAAGCCCCGGCGGCAGTGCCGCGCTGTCGCGGCTCACCAAACGGTTGGAGGTCGGGCGCGTGGCGATCCTACCCGATATGACCCGCGCCAGCCTGCATCTGCCAGGGCGTCTCATCGTGCTCGACCGCGCGGTGCTGGAGGATTACGAAGAGCCCGACGTCGCTGCGGGCTATGTGCTGACCGAGGATGTGGCCCGCCGGGAACATGACCCGCTGCGCGCGCTTTTGGAGGCCGTGGGCCTGCGCGAGAACTTCCGCCTGCTGACCACCGGCGATATCTCTTCCGAGGCGCTGGATGCCTATGCCGAGCAACTGCTGATGCGCCCCGCCGCGACACCGCAGGTCGAGGCTCAACTGGCGCGATTTGCCCAAGCCGAGCTGCGCAGCAAGCCCTATGCCTTTGCGCGTGACATCACCGGCGAAAGCACCCTGCCCCTGATCGAAGGTGACCCGATGAACGGCAAGCTGACCGCACCGCTGATGTCGGATGCCGATTGGCTGAGATTGCAAAGCATCTGCGGCGGCTGACGGATTGGCCCAAGAAAAAGGCCAGCCGGGGAACACCGCGGCTGGCCTTTCTCCTTCATTGCAAAACGCTTAGCGCCGCAGATAGGCGTCCCGGTATCCCGCCCGGCGCAATTGGCCAAGCGCCGCTTGGGCAGAGCCGCCCGCAATGGGGCCTGCCTGAACGCTGTGATAGGTTTTGCCGCCACGGGTCTGTTTGCCGATGCGGGCGGGCAGGCCCAAGGCCGCGATCTGCCGCGCCGCGCGCTGCGCATTGGCGGGGCTGCCGAAGACACCGACCTGCACATAGCCCGCTTTGGTGCTGGGCTGGGCTGTCGGGGCCGAGCGGCTGGAATAGACGGGGGCCGTCTTGATCGGGCGGGCATCCCGATGGATCGGCGCGGCGTTGCGGTAGCGCAGCACCCGTTTCACCACTTGGCCATCCCGCTCGACGATCTTGACCCGCCCAAGCTTGCGGCGCTGCGTTTCGATATCGAGATAGGGATAGATCAGCGGCACTTTGGCGGTCACGTCTTCGCCGGTGGCCTTGTTGACCAAACGGCGCGGCAGGGTCTGGGTCCAGACCAACAGCATGTCGGCGCGGCCTTCCAAGGTCTGCTCGGCCCGGTGCGGGTTCAGACGGTCGTCTTCCCAAACCTTCCGGTATCCTTTCGGGACTTTCACATTGGTCGTGTTTACCCGATTGATCGCCACATGTTTCGGCACGATCCGCGTCTGCGTGCCCACGGCGCGGGCGGGTTTGGCGCTGACCACCGGTGCGGTGACGGCGGCAGGGGCCACGATCCGCGCGGGTGCAGCGGCAACGCCGGGCATCATACCCGCGCTGCGGTAGGGCTGCGGTGCGGTGCCGCGCTGCGGGCTCGAAGGGGCAAGACGCCCCGTCACGATCGGCTCCGCCTGCGGACCGCAGCGCACGCTATAACCATTCCCGCGCCGCATATAGCGCTGCGACAGGGGCGACGCGCCGGGGCAAGCGGTGACGAAGCCAGCCGGTGCCGGGGCGGCCAACGCGACGGGTTTGCTGGGCACCACGGGCACGGGGCGCGGCGCGGTTTCGCGCACGACTTTGGGGGCAGTGCTCCGCGCCGGGGCTGGCGCGACACGGCGCACCACTTTTTGCGGCGCGGGCCGGGCCACGGGGGCTTTCGGCTTCGCCTTGGGCGCAGGCGCTTCGGCGACGCGGGCCGGGGGCCTCTTGGCCGGGGCGGGGTCGACCTTGGTCTGCGCCGCCTCAACCTTTGCCTCTGCCACTTTCACGCCATTTGTGGGCTGGAACCCGCAGATTTGCTCGCGCGCGCGGCTCATGCGGGGCACCCAAGACACATTGCCGTCAATGCCCGCGCGGATGAACACACATCCCGCGCTGTCGACATATTGCTTGCCCTTGTAAGAGGACGGCGGAAACTCTGCCGGTTGGCTGCGGCTGTCCTGCGCTTGGGTCTGCGATCCGCCGACGCCCAAGGCTGCGACGATCATCGCCATGGCAATACTTCTGGTAAGTGTCATCTAATGCCCCCACACTATCTGGTAGAACGATGCATCAGCGCGCGGCCTGAGTAAAGCACCGCGCGCCGATTAGCGAAACTTACCCGATCACTTGGTGCCGAACATCCGGTCACCCGCGTCGCCCAAACCGGGGATGATATAGCCCTTCTCGTTGAGGGACTCGTCCAGCGAGGCCGTGACGATGCGCACGTCCGGATGCGCCGCTTTCATCGTGGCGACCCCCTCGGGCGAGGCCAACAGGCAGAGGAAGATGATATTGGTGGCGCCTGCCTCTTTCAGCAGATTGATCGCCGCGACCGAGGAGTTGCCGGTGGCCAGCATCGGATCTACGGCGATGACCAAACGGTCTTCCATCGCCTCGGGCACTTTGAAGTAATACTGCACCGGCTGAAGGGTCTCTTCGTCACGGTAGAGACCGACAAAGCCGACCCGCGCCGAGGGGATCAATTCGAGCACCCCATCCATCAGCCCGTTGCCCGCCCGCAGGATCGAAATCAGCGCCAGTTTCTTGCCGTCGAGCGTTGGCGCGTCCATCTCTCGCATCGGGGTCTCGACCCGCTTGGTCGTCATCGGCAGGCCGCGCGTCACCTCATAGGCCAAAAGCTGGCTGATCTCGCGCAGCAACTGCCGGAAGACGGCGGTCGAGGTGGCTTTGTCGCGCATGATGGTCAGCTTGTGCTGCACCAGCGGATGGTCGACGATCGTCAGGTGATTGGGGGTATCGGTCATGCGGCAGGCTCCTTTATTTGCCCTGCTTCTAGCCGCACAAGCGCCCCGCTCGCAAGCAAAGGCTGCGCGGCTACTGCGGCACCTCTACCCCCAGATGCCTGGCGACGAGGGCTGCGACATCGGTAAAGCCGATTTGCCCCAACGCCCCTGCCCCGGTCCCGGCGACCAGTACCGGCACCCTTTCGCGGGTGTGATCGCTGCCCGCCCATGTCGGATCATTGCCATGGTCCGCCGTGACCACCAGCATGTCGCCGTCGCGCAGTGCGGCGATCACCTTGCCGATCTCGGCATCGAACCACTCCAACGCGCGGGCATAGCCCGACACATCGCGGCGGTGCCCGTAAAGACTGTCGAACTCCACGAAATTGGCGAAGGTCAGGCTGCCCTCTTCGGCTTCACCCACCAGATCATGCAGATGATCCATCAGCTTGGCATCCGGCCCTTTGCGCAGCTCGTCGATGCCCTGCATGGTAAAGATGTCGCCAATCTTGCCCACCGCATAGACCCGCCCTCCGGCGTTCTGCACCCAATTGGTCAGCACGGGTTTGGGCGGGGTGATGGCATAGTCGCGCCGGTTCGCGGTGCGCTGGAATGCACCCACTTCCCCGGTGAAGGGCCGTGCGATGACACGGCCCACCTTCATCTCATGCAGCCGCGGCGCGATGTCTTGGCACAGCTTCAAAAGGCGATCGAGGCCAAAGGTCTCTTCATGCGCGGCGATCTGGAACACGCTGTCGGCAGAGGTATAGCAGATCGGCCAGCCGCTTTCGCAATGCTCCGCCCCCAGCTGTTCGATGATCGCCGTGCCAGAGGCGTGGCAATTGCCCAAGATGCCATCGGTGCCCGCGAGCCGCGCGACCTCTGCGGTCAGGTCTGCGGGAAAGGCAGGCGTTTCATCCGGGAAGTAATGCCATGCCCAAGGCACCGGCAGCCCGGCCAATTCCCAATGGCCCGAGGGGGTGTCTTTGCCCTGCGAAACCTCCGTCGCAGCGCCCCAGCGGCCTTCGGGCGCAGCCCCCAGACCCGGCGCCTCCATCCCGCTGGCCAGCTTCAGCGCGGCCCCCAGACCCAACCGGTCGAGATTGGGCAGGGCCAGCGGCCCGCTGCGCCCCTCTTCGGCCTCTCCCGCGGCACAGGCCTGCGCGATATGGCCCAGCGTATTGGCCCCGGTATCGGGCAGATCACCGTTAAAGAAATCCCCCGCGTCCGGCGCCCCGCCGATGCCCACGGAATCGATCACGACCAAGAATGCACGTTCCATCAGCCGATCCTTTCCAAGATCAAATCCGGCACTTCAACCGCCCTATCGCCTAGCGTGATTGCCGCCAGAACCGCCGCCTCTGCCGCATCCGCAGCCGCCTCTCCCGCTGCGTGGACCGTGGCCAAAGGCGCGCCCGCGCGGACCTCTTCGCCCAAGCGCCGCACCTGCGACAGGCCCACCGCCGGATCGATCTGGTCCGCCTCGACCAGTCGGCCCCCGCCGAGATTGACCACCGCCATGCCGAGTGCCGCGCCGTCGATCGCGCTCACGTAGCCGCCGCGCGGCGCGGGAACCGTTCGGATCACCGGGGCTTTGGGCAGAATGCGCTCCCAGTTTTCGGCGAAATCGGCAGGTGCGCCCATGGCGCTGAGCATCCGGGTGAAACGCTCCAACGCGCGGCCATCGCGGACCGCCGTGCGCAGGGCTTCGGCCCCCGCCTCAGCCGTCGCGGCCAGACCGCCATTGGCAAGAAGCCCACCGCCCAATTCAGCCGCCACATCAAGGATCGGCCCCGTCACCGCCCCGGTCAGCACCCGCATCACCTCGGCCACCTCCAGCGCGTTGCCAAGGCTCGGCACCAGCGGCTGGTTCATGTCGCTGATCACCGCCGTCGTCGGGCAGCCCGCCGCCGTGGCGGTGCCGCTCAGCGCTTCGGCCAAGGCACGCGCCTGCGCGAGCTCCTTCATGAAAGCGCCCGAGCCGACCTTTACATCCAACACCAGCCCATCCAGCCCAGCGGCGAGCTTTTTCGACAGGATCGACGCGGTGATCAGATCGAGCGAATCCACGGTCGAGGTCACATCCCGCACCGCATAAAGCCGCCGATCCGCCGGGGCGATGTCGCCACTGGCGCTGACGATGGCGCAGCCCACGTCCCGCACCACGTCGCGAAAGCGGGCCTCTTCCAACTGCGTGCTGACGCCGGGGATCGCCTCAAGCTTGTCGAGCGTGCCGCCCGTATGCCCCAGCCCCCGACCCGAGATCATCGGCACATAGGCCCCGCAGGCGGCCAGCGCGGGGGCGAGGATCAATGAGACGCAATCGCCCACCCCGCCGGTCGAATGTTTGTCGAGCACGGGGCCATCCAAATCCCAGTCCAACACCTGCCCCGAATCGCGCATCGCGAGGGTCAGCGCCACGCGGCCCTGCTGGTCCAAACCATTAAGGCAGATGCCCATGGCGAAGGCCCCGGCCTGCGCGTCACTGACACGTCCATCGGCCAGCGCCCCGGCCATCCAGGTCAGCGCCTCTGCATCCAATGCCTCACCATGGCGCAGCCGCGCTAGAATGTCCCGCGCGCTCATGCGGTTAACCCTGCATATGGGCGGCGCCAAAGGCCCCCGGCAGCAAGTCGCCCATGGTGGTCTGCTGTTCCTTGCCCGCCACGGTCGCCATGGTCACGGATACATCCCCGCCTGAGAATTCCGCCAGTTTCTGGCGGCAGCCGCCGCAAGGCGTCACCGGCATATCGCTGCCCGCCACGACATAGACCTCGGCGATCTCACGCTCGCCCGCCGCCACCATGGCGGCAATCGCACCCGCCTCGGCGCAGGTGCCCTGCGGGTAGGCGACGTTTTCGACATTGCAGCCACTGAACACCGCGCCCGAGGCAGTGCGGATCGCCGCGCCGACCTTGAAATTCGAATAGGGCGCATGGGCGTTTTCCCGCACCAACACAGCCGCGTCGCGCAAATCAGTCATTAGGCTCTCCCTTTTCTCGGACTATAGAAAATTGCCCCGCCCTGTGCGATGCAAAACCACATGTCCCCTCAATCGCCTCTTAAAAGCCCGCGCAAAATGACCTGCAAGGGCGACGCTGGGGCAAAGCCATCCGGCGCCCAGACCGCCCCCGCCAAAAGCCGCTTTGCCTGCGCGCGAAAATTAGTTTAACGCTAAACCATTATTCGGGAGAAGCATAAACGATGTCCGACACCCCCAACCTGCGCCAAGCTGCATTGGATTACCACGAACACCCCCGGCCCGGGAAACTGGAGATCCGCGCGACCAAACCGCTGGCCAATGGCCGCGATCTGGCGCGGGCCTATTCACCGGGCGTGGCCGAGGCCTGCATCGAGATCAAGAACGACCCCGACACCGCCGCGCGCTATACCTCGCGCGGCAATCTGGTGGCCGTGGTCAGCAATGGCACCGCGGTGCTGGGGCTGGGCAATATCGGCGCGCTGGCCTCGAAACCGGTGATGGAGGGCAAGGCCGTGCTCTTCAAGAAGTTCGCCAATATCGACTGTTTCGACATCGAGCTTGATCAATCCGACCCCGAGAAACTGGCCGAGATCGTCTGCGCGATGGAGCCAAGCTTTGGCGCGATCAACCTCGAAGACATCAAGGCGCCCGACTGTTTCGTAGTCGAGAAGATCTGCCGCGAGCGCATGAACATCCCCGTTTTCCATGATGACCAGCACGGCACCGCCATCGTCGTCGGCGCCGCCGCCAAGAACGCGCTGCATGTGGCGGGCAAACGTTTCGAGGACATCAAGATCGTCTCCACCGGGGGCGGGGCTGCGGGCATCGCCTGCCTCAACATGCTGCTGAAACTCGGCGTGAAGCGCGAGAACGTCTGGCTCTGCGACATCAACGGGCTGGTTTATGACGGCCGGACCGAGGATATGAACCCCAGCAAAGCCGAATATGCACAGAAATCCGACCTGCGCACGTTGGATGATGTGATCGACGGGGCCGACCTCTTCCTCGGCCTCTCCGGTCCCGGTGTGCTCTCGCCCGAGATGGTGGCGAAGATGGCCAAACGCCCGATCATCTTCGCGCTGGCGAACCCCACGCCGGAAATCCTGCCCGATGTCGCCCGCGCCGTGGCACCGGATGCGATCATTGCCACAGGGCGCAGCGATTTTCCCAATCAGGTCAACAACGTGCTCTGCTTCCCCTTCATCTTCCGGGGCGCGCTGGACGTGGGTGCGACCACGATCAACGACGAGATGAAGATCGCCTGTATCGACGGTATCGCCGCCCTCGCCCGCGCCACCACGAGCGCGGAGGCGGCAGCGGCCTATCAGGGCGAGCAGCTGACTTTTGGCGCGGAATATCTGATCCCAAAACCCTTCGATCCGCGCCTCATCGGCGTCGTCTCCTCCGCCGTGGCCAAGGCCGCGATGGAGACGGGCGTGGCGGCGCGGCCCATCGAAGACCTCGACGCCTACAAGCGCAAACTCGACGGATCGGTGTTCAAATCGGCGCTGATCATGCGCCCGGTCTTTGAATCCGCCCGCTCCTCCCCCCGCCGTCTGGTCTTTGCCGAGGGGGAGGACGAACGCGTGCTGCGCGCCGCGCAAGCGATCATCGAAGAAACGGTGGAACGGCCCATTCTGATTGGCCGCCCCGAGGTGATCGAACGGCGCATCGAAAAGGCGGGTCTGAACCTGCAACTGGGCCAAAACGTCGATCTGGTGAACCCCGAGAACGACCCCCGCTACCGCGACTATTGGGAGACCTACCACAGCCTGATGTGCCGCCGCGGCGTCAGCCCCGACATCGCGCGGGCAATCATGCGCACCAATACCACCGCCATTGGCGCCGTCATGGTGCATCGTGGTGAGGCCGACAGCCTGATCTGCGGCACCTTTGGCGAATTTGGCTGGCACCTCAATTACGTCAACCAAGTGCTGGGCCGCGACGGTTTCCGCCCGCATGGCGCGCTTTCGATGATGATCCTCGAAGACGGGCCGCTTTTCATCGCGGATACCCAAGTGAACCTGCACCCCACCCCCGAACAGATCGCCGAGATCGCCATCGGGGCCGCCCGTCACGTCCGCCGTTTTGGCATCGAGCCGAAAGTCGCGCTCTGCTCACAAAGCCAGTTCGGCAATCAGGGCGAAGGGTCGGGCAAACGTCTGCGCGCGGCGCTGGAGATCCTCGACGCGGGCAATCATGATTTCGTCTACGAAGGTGAGATGAACATCGACACCGCGCTTGATGCCGAGTTGCGCGCGCGGCTGCTGCCCTGCAACCGGATGGAAGGGGCCGCCAATGTGCTGGTCTTTGCCCATGCCGATGCTGCCTCGGGCGTGCGCAACATCCTGAAAATGAAGGGCGACGGGCTTGAGGTCGGGCCGATCCTGATGGGCATGGGCAACCGGGCGCATATCGTGTCGCCCTCGATCACCGCGCGCGGGCTGCTGAACGTGGGCGCCATCGCGGGCACGCCGGTCGCGCATTACGGCTAAGACAAGACAAGGCGCCGCCCTCAAGGGGCGGCGCAAAGCCGTTTAGAACCGCCAAGTAAAGGCGCGGCTGACGCCAATGCGCATGGTCCATTGATCCTCTGACCCGGCCTGCGTGATCGGGCTGTCGGCAGCGTCATTCAGCAGGCGTTGATAGGCCACGGCCCCTTCCAGCGCCCATGCCTCGTCCAAACGATAGGTCGCCTCAACCTCGACACCCGCGCCGAGCAGACCGCCACCGGCCTCATAAGCGGCGAAGTTCGTGGTGGCGGTGTCGACGCCGTAATAGGTGTCAGCATAGGTGTCGTTGCCAAGGCTGAAACGCGGGCCTGCGGTGATAGTCCAGCGTTCATCGGGGCGGAAGATCACATCGCCGCCGATGTCGCCGGTCACGCCTTCATGGCCGCCAAAGCCACGGCGCACCTTGCCGAAGACCTGCCAGTTCACCTCGCGGTAGACCACGCCAAAGCCCAGTTCGACCGCTGCGTCGATATCCTCAAGCCCCGCAAGCTCCGCGTGATCGGAACTGTCACGTTCGCCCAGATAGCGGAACGCGCCAGTGAAGCCGAAACCGGTCTTGGGCGCTTCGCCAATGTTGGTGCCGATCTTGCGCCCGCCCCATTCCAGCGTGCCGAAGGTAAAGGCCAAATCCGGCGTCGCGCGATAGCTGCTGGCGCCCGGATAATCCGGCGCCGCGCCGACACCGCCGCGCAGGGCGAAGTTGATGCTACGGTCCTGCGCCGCGGCAGGCAGCGCGGCAACGATGGCAAGGCAGGATGCAAGAGGCAAAGAAAGGGCGAGACGCATAATGGCAGGCTCCGGAAAAACAGTGAATTTCCGCCCAATTTAGCATGACGCGGCGCGACTGACAGGAACAATAGCGTTCCGCTTGCCGAAATCTTTCTAAGCGGCCAGAGTGACTGGAAATAATTGCGCATCAGCACAGCTATACCCGGGCCACGGGTTTGCCGGACAGCGCAACAGGAGGAGGAACACCATGGGATATCGCGACACCTACGACCGCTGGAAGGCCGACCCGGAAGCCTATTGGCTAGAGCAAGCCGAGGCGATCGACTGGGACATCGCGCCGACGCGCGCGCTGTTTGATCGGGGCGACCATATCTACGAATGGTTCGCGGATGCCAGTGTGAACACCTGCTACAACGCCGTGGACCGCCATGTCGACCAAGGCAACGGCAAACGCGTGGCGATCATCCATGACAGCCCGATCACCGGCAGCAAATCCACCCTGACCTATGGGGAGTTGCAGGCCCATGTCGCCTCGCTCGCCGGGGCGTTGGTGGCGCAGGGCGTCGAGAAGGGCGACCGCGTGGTGATCTATATGCCCATGGTCCCCGAAGCGGTGGAGGCGATGCTGGCCTGCGCGCGCATCGGCGCGATCCATTCCGTGGTCTTCGGCGGTTTCGCCTCTAGCGAATTGGCGGTGCGGATCGACGATTGCAAACCCAAGGCGATCATCGCCGCCTCCTGCGGGGTGGAGCCGTCGCGGGTGGTGGATTACAAACCGCTGCTTGACGGAGCCATCGAACAGGCCAGCCACAAGCCTGACACCTGCATCATCCTGCAACGCGGCCAGAAACCCTGCGAGTTGAACCCCGAGCGGGACATCGATTGGTACGCCGCCCAAGACGGCGTGCGCCCGGCGCCCTGCGTGCCTGTGGAGGGGAACCACCCGGCCTATATTCTCTACACATCCGGCACCACCGGCGCACCCAAGGGCGTGGTGCGGCCCACGGCGGGGCATCTGGTGGCGCTGAACTGGACCATGAAAAACGTCTATAACGTCGAACCGGGAGAGGTCTTTTGGGCCGCCTCGGACGTGGGCTGGGTCGTGGGGCACAGCTATATCTGCTACGCCCCGCTGATCGCCGGGAACACCACCGTCGTGTTCGAAGGCAAGCCCGTGGGCACGCCCGATGCCGGCACCTTCTGGCGGGTGATTGAGGAACATGGCGTGGCGAGCTTCTTTACCGCCCCCACCGCCATTCGCGCCGTTAAACGCGAAGACCCCGAGGGCGAGGAGATCAAGAAATACGACCTGTCGAGCCTGCGTGCGCTCTATCTGGCGGGGGAGCGGGCCGATCCCGATACCGTCGAATGGGCGCAGGAGAAACTGGGCAAGCCGGTCTACGATCACTGGTGGCAGACCGAGACCGGCTATACCATCGTCGGGAATCCGGCGGGGCTTGAGGCGCTGCCGGTCAAGGTCGGCTCCCCAACCGTGCCGATGCCGGGCTATGACGTGCAGATTTTGGATGAGCGCGGCGACCCCCTGCCCGCCGGAGAGTTGGGCGCCATCGCCATCAAGCTGCCCCTGCCCCCCGGCACCCTGCCGGGGCTCTGGAACGCCGAAGACCGTTTTCGCAAATCCTACCTCAGCACCTTCCCCGGCTATTACGAGACGGGCGATGCGGGCCGGATCGACGAGGACGGCTATGTCTGGATCATGGCGCGCACCGATGACGTGATCAACGTCGCGGGCCACCGCCTCTCGACCGGCGCGATGGAAGAGGTCTTGGCCGGTCACCCCGACGTGGCGGAATGCGCGGTTGTGGGGGTCAGCGATGAGCTTAAAGGACAGATGCCGGTCGGGTTTCTCTGCCTGACCAAGGGTGTCGACCGCCCGCATGAGGAAATCGTTTCCGAATGCGTCACCCGGATGCGCGAGCAGATCGGCCCCGTCGCCGCCTTCAAACAGGCCGTGGTGGTCGACCGCCTGCCCAAGACCCGCTCGGGCAAGATCCTGCGCGCGACGATGGTGAAGATCGCCGATGGGGAGGATTTCAAGACCCCCGCCACCATCGACGACCCGGCGATCTTGGACGAAATCCGCACGGCGCTGAGTGGCATCGGCTACCCGCAGAGCTAGCCAAAAATCACATGGCGGTGGACCTTTGCCGGTCCGGCGCTACAGTTACCCCCACAGAAACGCGCGCGCAGCCCAGCCCGCGCGTTTTTTACAATTGCGTTGCTTGCGCAAAATATGCGAAGCGCCCCCGGAAATGCCCCCCGGCGGGGCCAACCACGACAGCACATTCAGTGGGTCTTTTCCCTCCCGGAGCTTGCCCTCCGGCCGCGCAGAAAGGTTTTCGACGTGCAGACACCCTATTACCTGATCGACAAGGCCAATCTCCGCGACAATATGGAAAAGATCGCCCGCCTCCGCGCGCTTTCCGGTGCGCGTTGCCTGCTGGCGCTGAAGTGCTTTGCTACATGGTCGGTCTTTGACTTCATGTCCGAGTATATGGACGGCTCGACTTCCTCGTCGCTTTACGAAGTGCGGCTCGGGGCCGAGAAATTCCCCGGCGAGACCCATGCATATTCGGTGGCCTACGCCGAGCATGAGATCGACGAGGTGCTGGGCCATGCCGACAAGATCATCTTCAACTCCATCGGCCAGCTCGACAAGTTCGATGCGCAATCGCAGGGCCATATCCGGGGGCTGCGGGTGAACCCCGGCGTGTCCACCTCGGACTTTGATCTCGCCGACCCCGCCCGCCCCTTCAGCCGCCTGGGCGAGCATGAGCCTGCGGCGATCGACGCGGTTGCGGACCGGATCAGCGGGTTGATGTTTCACAACAACTGCGAGAATGACGACTTCGCCCGTTTCGATGAGATGCTGACCCTGATCGAAGACCGCTTCGGCGCGGTGCTGCATAAGATGGAGTGGATCAGCCTCGGCGGCGGCATCCATTTCACCGGCGAAGGCTATCCGCTCGACGACCTGGCGCTGCGGCTCAAGGCCTTTGCCGACCGCTTTGGCGTGCAGGTCTACCTTGAGCCCGGGGAGGCCGCGATCACCGGGGCGGCGACGCTGGAGGTCACCGTGCTCGACACGATGTACAACGGCAAGAACCTCGCCATCGTGGACAGTTCCATCGAGGCGCATATGCTCGATCTGCTGATCTACCGTGAGCCTGCGAAGGTGAGCCCCGACAGCGGTGACCACGAATGGATGATCTGCGGCAAGTCCTGCCTTGCGGGCGATATCTTTGGCGAGTTTCGCTTCGATGCGCCGCTGAAAGCGGGCGACCGGCTCTCGTTTCAGGACGCTGCCGGTTACACGATGGTCAAGAAAAACTGGTTCAACGGCGTGAAGATGCCCGGCATCGCGGTGCGCGAGTTGGACGGAACCACCCGAATGGTGCGCGATTTCGATTATGACGATTTCGCCGCCGCCCTGTCGTGACAAGGAAAGAGGTCAACACTATGAAACGCAATGTTCTTATCATCGGCGCGGGCGGCGTCGCACAGGTCGTGGCGCATAAATGCGCGCAGAATAATGACCGTTTGGGTGACTTGCATATCGCCAGCCGCACGGTCTCCAAATGCGAGGCGATCATCGCCAGCGTGCATGAGAAAAACGCGATGAAGCAAGACGGCGTCTTCAAGGCGCATGCCGTTGACGGAATGGACACCGATGCCGTGGCCGCCCTGATCAAGGAGACCGGCTGCCAGATCGTCATCAACGTGGGCTCGCCTTTCGTGAACATGACCGTGCTTCAAGCCTGCATCGACACCGGTGCCGCCTATATCGACACGGCGATCCACGAAGACCCGACCAAGATCTGCGAGACCCCGCCGTGGTATGGCAACTACGAGTGGAAGCGCCGCGAGGCCTGCGCCGAAGCGGGCGTGACCGCGATCCTCGGCGCCGGTTTCGATCCGGGCATGGTCAACGCCTTCGCGCGTTTCGCGGTGGATGAATTCATGGATGAGGTCAAATCCATCGACATCGTCGATATCAACGCGGGCAACCACGGCAAGTATTTCTCGACCAACTTCGACCCTGAGATCAACTTCCGCGAGTTCACCGGCACGGTCTACAGCTGGCAGGAAGGCGCGTGGCAAGAGAACAAGATGTTCGAAGTGGGTCGCGAATGGGACCTGCCCGTGGTCGGCAAGCAGAAGGCCTATCTGTCGGGCCATGACGAGGTGCATTCGCTGTCGGCGAACTACCCGCAGGCCGACGTGCGCTTCTGGATGGGTTTTGGCGACCACTACATCAACGTCTTCACCGTCTTGCAAAACCTCGGCCTGCTGTCCGAGCAGCCCGTGACCACCGCCGAGGGGCTGGAGGTCGTCCCGCTGAAAGTGGTGAAAGCCGTGCTGCCCGACCCGTCGAGCCTTGCGCCCAACTACACCGGCAAGACCTGCATTGGCGATCTGGTGAAAGGCGTGAAGGACGGCGAAGAGGTTGAGGTCTTTGTCTATAACGTCGCCGATCACAAGGACGCCTATAACGAAGTGGGCAGCCAAGGCATTTCCTACACCGCGGGCGTGCCGCCGGTGGCCTTTGCGATGCTGATCGCCGATGGCACCTATGACACCGCCACCATGGTCAATGTCGAAGAGTTGGACCCCAAGCCCCTCTTCGGTCTGCTCGACGACATCGGCCTGCCCACCCGTGTCAAAGACGACAAGGGTGACCGCGCGTGGCACGAGGCTTGAGCCTCTCTTGAAACGCAAAAGGCGACCCTCAGGGGGTCGCCTTTTTTAATTCTGCCGACGAAACTTAGTATTTCGCGGCGAAGTCATCGACTTGACGCTCGGCCTCGTCTTTGGCGATGCCATAGCGTTCTTGGATCTTGCCAACGAGTTGCTCGCGGTTGCCGCGGGCTTCGGCGATTTCGTCATCGGTCAGATCGCCCCATTGCGATTTCACCGCGCCGGTCATCTGGTTCCAATTGCCTTCGATACGGTCCCAATTCATCTTAGGTCTCCTTTCTTCGGCTGTTAAGACGCGGGGGGATCCCGCTCTTGCAGGCTCAACGCTGGCGCGAAGTTAGGGTTCCGGCGAGCGCGAGGTGCGGCGGAAAGGCGCCGCCCTTCCCGGTCAGTTGAACTGTTCCGAGATCAACCGCTCTTCCAGCCCATGACCGGGATCGAAGAGGATCCGGTGGCTGACGCTGGGGTCCGAGGAAACTTCAACCGTCGTGACATCGCGGTGCGACTGGCCGTCGGCATCGGCCATCACGGGGCGTTTCTGCGGTTCTTGCACATCGAAACGCACCGTGGCCCGTTTCGGCAGCAAGGCCCCACGCCAGCGGCGCGGGCGGAAAGCGGCGATCGGGGTCAGGGCCAAAACGTCAGAACCGATGGGCAGGATCGGCCCATGGGCCGAGTAGTTATAGGCGGTGGAGCCCGCAGGGGTCGCCACCAGCGCCCCGTCGCAGACCAGCTCCTCCATCCGCTGACGCCCATCTATCGTGATGCGCAGCTTGGCCGCCTGCGGCCCCGCGCGCAGCAAAGACACCTCGTTAATCGCCAGCGCGGTCGAAATCGTCCCGTCGATATGGGTGGCGCGCATGACCAGAGGGTTGATCACCGCCTCTTCCGCCGCCGCCAACCGCGCTTGCAGGTCGCCCTCTCGGTAGGCGTTCATCAAAAAGCCGATGGTGCCCCGGTTCATCCCATAGACCGGCGCGTCCATGTCTTGGGTGCTGTGCAGCGTGTGCAGCATGAACCCGTCGCCCCCAAGCGCCACGATCACCTCGGCTTGACGCAGTGGCACATCGCCATAACGCCCGATCAAAGCGGCCCGCGCCGTCTGTGCCACGCTGGCCCGGCTGGCCACAAAAGCGATCTTTAAGGACATGTCAGCAGGCTCATTCCGGCGAAGTTTCCGATCATCGGCGTTTGGGGCCAAAACAATCACATTATTCCGTGCGCCACCAGTGTTGACGCACATATCTTGCAACCTGTCGGTTTACAGCCTTCACCTCAGGCCGCGTTTCCGATAGGCAACACGCGAAACCAGCTCCAATGAGGATCCCCTGATGTCCGATTTCTTCACCAAATCTCTCGCTGATTCCGACCCCGCCCTCGCCGCTGCGATCGACGCCGAACTGGGCCGCCAGCGCGACGAGATCGAGTTGATCGCCAGCGAGAACATCGTTTCGGCTGCGGTGCTTGAGGCGCAGGGCAGCATCATGACCAACAAATACGCCGAAGGCTATCCGGGCCGCCGCTACTATGGCGGCTGTGAGCATGTCGACGTGGCCGAGAACCTTGCCATCGAACGCGCCTGCGCGCTTTTCGATTGCCAGTTCGCCAATGTGCAGCCGAACTCCGGCAGCCAAGCGAACCAAGGTGTCTTCACAGCGCTTTTGCAACCGGGCGACACCATTCTGGGCATGAGCCTTGATGCCGGCGGCCACCTGACCCACGGGGCCAAGCCGAACCAGTCGGGCAAATGGTTCAACGCCGTGCAATACGGTGTGCGCAAACAGGACAACCTGCTGGACTACGACCAAGTCGCCGAATTGGCGAAAGAGCATCAGCCCAAGATGATCATCGCCGGTGGCTCTGCCATCCCGCGTCAGATCGACTTTGCCAAGATGCGCGAGATTGCCGACAGCGTGGGCGCCTATCTGCTGGTCGATATGGCGCATTTCGCGGGGCTCGTGGCAGCGGGCGAGCATCCCTCCCCCTTCCCCCATGCGCATGTGGCGACGACCACGACCCACAAGACCCTACGCGGCCCGCGTGGCGGCATGATCCTGACCAATGACGAGGCGATCTCGAAAAAGATCAACTCCGCCATCTTCCCCGGCATTCAGGGCGGCCCCCTGATGCATGTGATCGCAGCCAAGGCCGTGGCCTTTGGCGAAGCGCAGCAGCCTGAGTTCAAAGCCTATGCCAAACAGGTCATCGCCAATGCGCAGGCGCTGTCGGATCAGTTGATCAAAGGTGGCCTCGACACCGTGACCCATGGCACCGACACCCATGTTGTGCTGGTCGACCTGCGCCCCAAAGGCGTGAAGGGCAACGACACCGAGAAGGCTCTGGGCCGCGCGCATATCACCTGCAACAAGAACGGCGTGCCGTTTGACCCGGAAAAGCCGATGGTGACGAGCGGCATCCGTCTCGGCTCCCCTGCGGGCACGACACGCGGCTTTGGTGAGGCCGAGTTCCGCCAGATCGCCGATTGGATCATTGAAGTGGTCGACGGGCTGGCGGCCAATGGTGCCGATGGCAATGCCGAGGTCGAGGCCAAGGTGAAAGCCGAAGTCGAAGCGCTGTGCCAGCGTTTCCCGATGTATCCGAACCTGTAAGCTCTCTGGCCCTCGCAGCGATGCGGGGGCCACTTTACCCTCCGGCCGGGCGGCGCCCGACCGCGGGTGGGCATCGCAACCTGCGTTCCTACTGCTTTATTTCTCAACCATGATGTGCGGCCAAGGTGATGTGCCCGGCAGCAAAAGCGCCCGCCCATGGGGCGGTCGGGCGCTGCCCGGCGGCGCAAAGGGCCTTAATTCCGGGCGATCATCGCCAGACAGCCCCCTTGCCGATCCCCCCTCCCCGCGCCACATTCTCTCGCAAAGGAGAACCGCATGATCATTCACCCCAAGGGCAGCCGCCCCTCTGAACCCGGCCCCGACGATTATTTCACCGGAGAGGTCGAAATGACCCCGCTGATCTCGGCCCCCGCCCCCGCCCGCCTGCGCGGGGTGACGGTGACCTTTCAGCCCGGCGCGCGCACCGCGTGGCATGTCCACCCTCTGGGCCAGACCCTGATCGTCACCGAAGGCAAAGGCCGCGCCCAGACCGAAGGCAGCCCGGTGCAAACGCTGAACAAAGGCGATGTCGTCTGGTTCGGCCCCGGTGAGAAACACTGGCACGGGGCCGCGCCCGACAGCGCCATGACCCACATCGCGCTGCAAGAGGCACAGGTCGGTGAGGCGGTCGAATGGATGGAAAAGGTATCGGACGCGGATTACGACCCGGCCTGAGCCCATCGGCGCGGCGGCTTACACGTAGCCGCGCCACCAAAGCCAGATTACGAAACCCACGATAACCACCAGAATGTTGAAGGCCACCCCGGCCAGCCGGTCAAGGATGATGCCGCGCCGCCGGGCCTTCGGGTCGATCTCTTTCAAATGCGCCGCAACCCGGTTGAAGGCAGCCCAAACCGGGGCATCTTCCAACTGACGGGCGATATGGGGATTGGCGACCAGATGCTCGGTCTTGCTGAGCAACACCCCGTCACCACGAATGCCGCGTGGCAGTTCTGGTCCGGCGCGGTGAAACGCCTCGCGTAGGTCACGGGCCTTGATGCGCAGACGGTCCTCGAACAGGGGGCGCAGCGCCTCGGCGCGGGTGTTGAAATTTTGCCGGTCAATCATGCGCGCATCTAATCGCTCTGGTCCCCGGGCTGCAATGCCCGTAATTTGCCCACATGTTGAATTACATCGAATATGGCGAAGCCGCCGCCGACCGCCCGACCCTGCTTATTGTCCATGGCCTCTATGGCTCTGGCCGCAACTGGGGCGTGATCGCCAAGCGTCTTGCGGACGCGCGTCATGTCGTCACCGTCGACATGCGCAACCACGGCAGCAGCCCGCATCACGACACCCACAGCTATCCCGAAATGGCGCAGGATCTGGCCGAGGTGATCACCCATCTGGGCGGCCCGGTGGACATCTGCGGCCACTCGATGGGCGGCAAAGCGGTGATGATGCTGGCGCTGACACGGCCCGACCTGCTGCGCCGCGTAATCGTCGCCGACATTGCGCCCGTCACCTATGGCCATACGCAGCAGATGTTCATCGACGCCATGCGCGGCGTGGACCTAAGCGAAGTCGAGCGCCGCTCGGACGCAGAGGCGCAACTGGCCTCAGCCGGGGTCGAGCGCGCGTTGCAAAGCTTTTTCACCCAATCGCTCGACCTGCCCGGCAAGCGCTGGCGGCTGAACCTCGACGCGCTTGAGGCGGAGATGCCCAAGATCATCGGCTGGCCCGAGGATGTGACCGGCCAGTTCGCGGGGCCGACCCTGTTTCTGTCGGGCGGTGCCTCGGACTATGTGCAGCCCGAACATCGCAATCCGATTAAGGCGCTGTTCCCACAAGCGCGCTTTGCCAAAATCCCCGGCGCGGGGCATTGGCTGCACGCAGAGAAACCGCGCGAGTTCGAAGCCACGCTGCGCATCTTTCTAAACGCCGAAGGGGCTGCCTCCACGGGCTAAGCCCTTTCGCCCCGACAGAGACTCAAAACACCGCCCGTAAGGGTTGAACCGGCGGCCCCGCCCTTATTTCTGGGGCCGTCAAAGCCATTCCCCCCTTGCAGCCCGTGCCGCCATCCCTATAAGGCAGGACAATTTGCAAAATTAGGGGGCCGCCATGCCGAAACGTACCGACATCCAGTCGATCATGATCATTGGTGCGGGGCCGATTGTCATCGGACAAGCCTGCGAGTTCGACTATTCCGGCGCCCAAGCCTGTAAGGCGCTGAAGGAGGAAGGCTACCGCGTCATCCTCGTCAACTCGAACCCGGCCACGATCATGACCGATCCCGGCCTCGCCGATGCCACCTATATCGAGCCCATCACACCCGAAATCGTCGCCAAGATCATCGAGAAAGAGCGCCCCGATGCGCTGCTGCCCACCATGGGCGGCCAGACGGGCCTCAACACCTCGCTCGCGCTCGAAGAAATGGGCGTGCTGGAGAAATTCGGCGTCGAGATGATCGGTGCCAAGCGCGAAGCCATCGAAATGGCCGAAGACCGCAAGCTCTTCCGCGAGGCGATGGACCGTTTGGGCATCGAAAACCCCAAAGCCACCATCGTCACCGCGCCCAAGCGCGAGGACGGCAAGAAAGACCTCGCCGCTGGCGTGAACCTCGCGCTCGAAGCGCTTGAATACGTCGGCCTGCCCGCGATCATCCGCCCCGCCTTCACCATGGGCGGCACCGGTGGCGGCGTGGCCTACAACCGCGAGGATTATGAGTTCTACTGCCGCTCGGGCATGGATGCCTCGCCGATGGGCCAGATCCTCGTCGACGAGAGCCTGCTGGGCTGGAAGGAATACGAGATGGAGGTGGTGCGCGACACCGCCGACAACGCCATCATCGTCTGCTCGATCGAGAACATCGACCCGATGGGCGTGCACACCGGCGACAGCATCACCGTGGCCCCTGCGTTGACGCTGACGGACAAAGAATACCAGATCATGCGCAACCACTCCATCGCGGTGCTGCGCGAGATCGGGGTGGAGACCGGTGGTTCCAACGTGCAATGGGCGGTGAACCCTGCCGATGGCCGCATGGTGGTGATCGAGATGAACCCGCGCGTCAGCCGCTCCTCGGCGCTGGCGTCCAAGGCCACGGGTTTCCCCATCGCCAAGATCGCCGCGAAGCTCGCCGTGGGCTTCACGCTAGATGAGCTCGACAACGACATCACCGGCGTCACCCCCGCCTCCTTCGAGCCGACCATCGACTATGTGGTCACCAAGATCCCGAAATTCGCCTTTGAGAAATTCCCCGGGGCCGAGCCCAACCTGACCACCGCGATGAAATCGGTGGGTGAGACCATGGCCATTGGCCGCACCATCCACGAGAGCCTGCAAAAGGCGCTGGCCTCCATGGAATCGGGCCTTACAGGCTTTGACGAGGTGGAAATCGCCGGGCTCAACAACGACCTGCCCGGCGACGCGCCTGAGAATATGGCGGCGCTTATCAAAGCCGTGTCGGCGCCCACGCCCGACCGGATGCGCACCATCGCCCAAGCGATGCGCCACGGCATGTCGGATGACGATCTGCACGCGCATACGATGTTCGACCCGTGGTTCCTTGCCCGCATCCGTGAAATCATCGAGGCTGAGGAAGGCGTTCGCGCAAACGGCTTGCCAAGCGATGCCGATACCTTCCGCGAGTTGAAAATGATGGGCTTCACCGACGCCCGCCTCGCCATGCTGACCGACAGCCGCGAAGCACAGGTCCGCGACGCGCGGCTGGCGCTCGGCGTCAAGGCCGTGTTCAAACGCATCGACACCTGCGCCGCCGAGTTCGAGGCGCAGACGCCCTACATGTACTCCACCTATGAAACCCCGCTGATGGGTGAGGCGGAATGCGAAGCGCGGCCCTCGGACCGCAAGAAGGTCGTCATCCTCGGCGGTGGCCCGAACCGGATCGGTCAGGGCATCGAGTTCGACTATTGCTGCTGCCACGCCTGCTACGCGCTGACGGATGCGGGCTATGAAACCATCATGGTCAACTGCAACCCCGAGACGGTTTCGACCGACTATGACACCTCCGACCGCCTGTATTTCGAGCCGCTTACCTTTGAGCATGTCATGGAAATCCTGCGCGTCGAGCAGGAGAACGGCACGCTACACGGCGTCATCGTCCAGTTCGGCGGCCAGACCCCGCTGAAGCTTGCCAATGGTTTGCAAGAAGCGGGCATTCCGATCCTCGGCACCACGCCCGACATGATCGATCTGGCCGAAGACCGTGAGCGTTTCCAGCAGCTTGTGCTGAACCTCGGCCTGAAACAGCCGCGCAATGGCATCGCCCATTCTGATGCGGAGGCGATGGAAATCGCCAAGGAAATCGGTTTCCCGCTGGTGATCCGCCCCTCCTATGTTCTGGGCGGTCGCGCGATGGAGATCGTGCGCGATCAGGCCAGCCTTGAGCGCTACATCACCAATGCCGTGGTGGTCTCGGGCGACAGCCCGGTGCTGCTCGACAGCTACCTGTCGGGCGCGGTGGAGCTTGACGTCGACGCGCTCTGCGACGGCGAGAATGTCCATGTGGCGGGCATCATGCAGCACATCGAAGAGGCGGGCGTCCACTCCGGCGACAGCGCCTGTTCGCTGCCGCCCTACTCTCTTCCGCGCGAGGTGATCGAAGAGGTCGAAGAGCAGACCCGCGCGCTGGCCAAGGCGCTTAACGTCGTAGGCTTGATGAACATCCAGTTCGCGGTGAAGGACGGCGAGATTTACCTCATCGAGGTGAACCCCCGTGCCTCGCGCACCGTGCCCTTCGTGGCCAAGGCGACCGACAGCGCCATCGCCTCCATCGCCGCGCGGATCATGGCCGGCGAGCCGCTGAGCAATTTCCCGCAGCGCCCCGCCTACCCCGATCAGGCCGCCTATGAAGACACGCTGCCCTTGGGCGACCCGATGACGCTGGCCGACCCCAATATGCCTTGGTTCTCGGTCAAAGAGGCGGTGCTGCCCTTTGCCCGTTTCCCCGGCGTCGACACGCTGCTGGGGCCAGAAATGCGCTCCACCGGTGAGGTCATGGGCTGGGACCGCGACTTCCCCCGCGCCTTCCTCAAGGCGCAGATGGGCGCGGGCAACCCGCTGCCGCGCAAGGGCTGCGCCTTCCTGTCGGTCAAGGATGCGGATAAGGGGCAGAACATGCTGGATGCGGCGAAGATCCTGCTAGACCAAGGCTTTACCCTCATCGGCACCCGTGGCACGGCGGAATGGCTTACCGCCAATGGTCATGCCTGCGATGTGGTGAACAAGGTCTACGAGGGGCGCCCGGACATCACCGATATGATGAAGAACGGCGAGGTGCATCTGGTGATGAACACCACCGAAGGCGCACAGGCGGTCGAAGACAGCAAGTCGATCCGCTCCATCGCGCTCTATGACAAGATCCCCTATTTCACCACCGCCGCAGGCGCCCATGCCGCCGCATTGGCGATCAAGGCGCAGGCCGAGGATGCGATCGGCGTGAAAGCGCTTCAGGGATAAGGAAAAGGGGCTGCCCATCGGGCGGCCCCTTTCGCATTTGGGCATCGGTGCCCGCTTAGCTGATGATGCACCGGATCCAGCAAAGCTGAGGCGCGAAACGCATTCGCGTGGCATGCGAGACGTTGACCTCCGTGCCCTCCAAGCCGATCTGCGCAATCGGCTCGTGCATGAAAGAAGTCTCCACCAACACCAGACGGTCACCATTGGCCATCAGCGGCACCCGTTCGCGCGAAAGCCCCGCGATAAAGTCGAGGTCGAGCAGGCTGTCCAGCCCGATGCCTTGCGAGAAATCCACCGCCAAAATCCGGCGGTCCAGACTGTCGCAATTCAGAATGCACCGCACCTGGGTGACGCGCAGAGAGACTTCGTAACCGGTGAGCTGCTCCGCCACCGATTGCAGGCCCAAGAGATCAGCGGCGTTAATTGGCGTCGTCTGCCGCGACAGGCTGTCGGCGATGACGGCGGTGGCATCGGTCGCCATCCCGCGCACCCGAAAGGCATCGGTAAAGGTCAGCATCGCCATAATCGACCAGACCAACAACGGCAGCAGAACCAGAAAGGCAATCGTCTGGCTGCCCTCTTCCGACTGGACGAAACGTTTGAATACGATCCCCCTCATCCGCGCGGCTCCGTCACGAAAGCGGTGGTGACCCGCACGCCATATGTGCCATCCGACCCTTCGGGCAATTTCCGGCCCAAGCCTGTCCCCGGCAAAAGCGGATCGAACAAACGACAGACCCGCATCATCATCAGGTTGTTCTGCTGACCGGGCAGAAAACCATTGGCCGGGTCGAAATCCTCATCCCGGTCGACACAGGGGGCAGCCCCGTTCAGATCAGCCCAATCGGCAATCGGCATGGCGCGCATCTCGATCCGGATATTCTCGATGCAGCCCGCATCGAAAACCGACCGCTCACAAATCAGCGCCTTCATCGCGTCATAGCCTGGCACAGAACCGGTGGCCAAACGCACGTCCCGCACGGCCAAATTCGTGGCCCGGCGCAGCATGATCTCACGCGCGCTCCACAGGCCCGTCTCAAGCGCGAGGAAGAAGAAGTAAAAGACGAGCGGCAAGAGAATGACGAACTCAATGGTGACCCCGCCCGCCTCGGACCGGCGAAAGCGGTCTTTGACGAAGCGGATCATTTTGTCAGCCTCAACATAGAGATGGACGCCGCGATCATGTCGAAGGCGGTTTGGATCTCCAGACCCTGAACGTCGAAGTAATGGGCCTCGGAAGAGGCGCAGTCTTTCAACAGGCTGAGGGAGTTGGTGCTGTCGACATCCATGCCGATGGAATAGACCACGACGCCAGCGGTGTTCGCGACGCCGCAGATTTGGCGCAGACGGCGGTCCTTCTCGCTCGCGCTGATGGTGTCGTGCATGTTGTTCCAAAAACTATTCGCGCGGGAACTCCAAGTCTGCGATCCGCCCCACCAGCTTGTCGTCCGCCGCCGGCCATAGAGGTTATAGCCGTAGTAATATGGGGACATCTCGGCCCAAACCTCGGGCCAGTCGAGCCGTTCTTCCTGCCCCTGATCCCTATATTGCCTTAGACTGGGGTGATTGAGCAGTGTGTAATCATCCCACCTACGATCAGAGCCCCAAGGGTGGGTCGCATAAAAGTAGTCTTCAGGATAGGAATTATCCCCGTCGTATTCGTTGGAGCGTTCGGCAGAATCCACTGTATAGAACACCACCGACCCGTAATCGGTGCGGATCACATCCGACTCGCCGGAAGCATACTCAGGCTCAAGACGGTATTCCGGAAAGTTCTCACCATCCGTCATCAGCACCAGAACCTTCATACTGTTATCAGCCCCGTGCGGGTGCGGGCGGCCTTGAAACTCCTGCGGGACCAGACCGGCGTCGATCAAGCCGCTCACCGGCCCCTGTGCGGATGGGTCGAGCAAGGCCAGCCCCCACTTCGCACCAACGTCGATCGACGTCGACCCTTCGGCGGTCAAAGCGAGGATTTGCGATCTCAGCGCCGCGACCGAGTCTGACAAAGGAGTAATTTCAAAGCCTGCGTCTTTACGGCAAACCCATTGGCCCCTTTCCTGGTTGGAACTCGACATGCTCTGGAACTGGAAGTGCCCTGTCCGTTGCATCTGTTGTTGGGGGTCGATCGCCAAGGAACCATAGTCATTCCCATCGAAATCCACGCAGTGGGAATAGCTATGTTCGGTGGTTGTCGAATACTGGCCCAGCAGAGCTTCTCCCGCATTTACCTTGGTCGAATAGGGAATGATCGAAATCGATACGCGTCCCTCTTCGGTATCGCTTAGGATCGTATCGACGAAGTCGATGGCCGCATTCTTCAGCAGGGTCAGCTTGATCCCGCTGCGGTCGCTGGTCCTCTCCCCCATCGACCCCGACACATCCAACACCAGCGAAATCTCGATATCCTCAACCCGTTCGGTCGCCTCAGAGCTGATCGTCATCCCGAGTGAATCGATGTCGAAAAACCGGAAGAAATAGGTGTTCAGCCCGGCGGGGAGCGAGGCTTCGACGGTACGCCCCACCAGAATGCCGCCGATCTTTTCTTCGCTCGAGTCGATCACCACCTCGGAAGGATCGAGCCCCGCTGAGGTAAGATAGCTGCGCACGACTTCTTCAGGGTCGAGGTCTTGTGACAGGCTCGCCGCGGCGAGCACGGCATTATCGAGGTGGGTCTGAAAGGTGGTCCGCGTCCGCTCGTGGTTCGCCAGATCCACGGCCAGCCCGCCAAAGATCGTGATCCCGAAAAACACGACCAACATGAGGACCAGCATGCCGCCGCCCTCGTCCTTGCGAAAACGCTTTGCCCGCTCGCAAAGCATTCGACTGATAATACTGCGCCTCATGACACCTCTCTTTTTCGGAGGTTGAATCCGTAAGCAAATTCTGTGCTTTAGGCTGCGGCATCCGCGGATGGTGGACCTGTAAATCACGCGCCGGAGGGGCCGCTGCCTCAAAAAAACCCTGACTGTTCTCGTTCAATTAATGATTGCTAATGCTCAATCACTGCGCGCTTCCGGTTGCATAGTCAAGCCAGCGCGCGGGGGCCGGGGCGATCAAAATTCGCAACTGTAGCGGCATTCACACGTCTGCCCCGTCAAAGCCGTGGCAAGTCCTGTGCGGTTTCGCTAAAGTATGGAACCTGCACCTTGCTGCCCCCTGCATCAAAGTGCACCGACATGACAACGGCCCTTGCAATTCGCCCGGGGCTGCTCAGCTTTATCAGACCAGCCATGCCGTTGGAGAGAAAGGGATCACACCGATGTATCAAGCCGCCATCACCGGTACGGGCGTTTTCACGCCGCAGCAAACCATCACCAACGCCGAACTGGTCGAAGCCTTCAACGCCTATGCCGACCTCTACAATGCCGAGAATGCCGAGGCGATCGAAGCGGGCACCCTGGAGGCCAAGGCGCATTCTTCGGAAGAGTTCATCGTCAAAGCCAGCGGCATTGAACAGCGCTATGTCATGGATAAATCCGGCGTGCTGGACCCCAATGTGATGCACCCCCTGCTGCGCCAGCGCGCGGATGAGGAGCCTTCCCTCATGGCCGAAATGGCCATTGATGCCGCGCAAAAGGCGCTCGCCGCCGCTGGAAAGAGTGCCGAGGATGTGGACGCGGTGATCTGCGCCGCCTCCAACCTCGAGCGCGCCTATCCTGCCGTGGCCATCGAGATTCAGAAGCTTCTTGGCGTGAAGGGCTTTGCCTTCGATATGAACGTCGCCTGTTCTTCGGCCACTTTCGGCATTCAGGCGGCGGCGGATATGATCCGCTCCGGCTCCATCCGCTCCGCCCTCGTGGTGAACCCCGAGATTTGCTCCGCCCACCTCGAATGGCGTGACCGCGATTGCCACTTCATCTTTGGTGACGTGGCCACCGCCACGCTGCTGGAACGCGCCGAAGATGTCGAAGGCCCCTGTTTCGACGTCATCTCTACCCGCTGCGCAACCGAATATTCCAACAACATCCGCAACAACAACGGCTTCCTCCGCCGCTCCCGCCCCGATGGGCTGAGCGACCGGCGCGATATGCAGTTCATGCAGAATGGGCGCAAAGTGTTTAAGGAAGTGTTACCCATGGTGGCCGACCATATCGGCGGGCATATGGCCGACAACGGGTTGGAGTCCGCCGACCTCAAGCGCATCTGGCTGCATCAGGCGAATAAGTCGATGAACGATTTCATCGGGCGCAAAGTGCTGGGGCGGGAGCCTGAGCCGGGCGAACAGCCCAACATTCTGCAAGACTACGCCAACACCTCCTCCGCCGGGTCGATCATCGCTTTCGCCAAGAACTCCGACGATCTGGAAGACGGCGACACTGGGCTGATCTGCTCCTTCGGGGCGGGCTATTCCGTCGGCTCCGTCATCGTCAAAAAGCGCGGCTAACCCGCGGCGCCCGGCCCTAAGATCAGGGCGGGGTTTGCATCTTGATCCGCTGTCATGGGCGGCGTAACACCCTGCCCATGGCAAAGCTCTACTTCAATTACTCCACCATGAACGCCGGGAAATCCACGGTGCTGCTTCAAGCGGCGCATAACTATGTGGAACGCGGCATGGTGCCCTTTTTGCTCACCGCGCAGTTCGACAACCGCGCGGGCGAAGGGCGCATCGCCTCCCGTATCGGCATCGGGCAAGAGGCCGATACTTTCGCCCCGGGCGAAGACCTTCTGGCCAAGATCGAAGCCCGGTTGGAGCAAGGCCCCTGCGCCTGTATCTTTGTCGATGAGGCGCAGTTTTTGGAGGTCGAGCAGGTCTGGCAACTGGCCCGCGCGGTGGATGATCTGGGCGTGCCGATCATGTGTTTTGGCCTTCGCGTCGATTTCCGGGGTGAGCTTTTCCCCGGCTCCGCCACCCTGCTGGCGCTGGCCGATGAGATGCGCGAAGTGCGCACCATTTGCCATTGCGGCAAGAAAGCCACGATGGTCGTGCGCCGCGACGCCGAAGGGCAAGCGATGCGGGACGGCGCGCAGGTGCAGATCGGCGGGAACGAGACCTATGTCTCGCTCTGCCGCAAACACTGGCGCGCCGCTGTGGGCGACGGTTAAACCCGGTTTGGCGCGGTCTCTCCGTCGATGAAGGCTTGCAGATTGGCCACCGCCATCAGCCCCATATCGACACGGACCTCATGCGCCGCGGTGCCGAGATGCGGCAGCAGCACAACATTGTCGAGATCGCGTAGCGCCTGCGGCACCTTGGGCTCGAACTCATAGACATCCAAACCCGCACCGCCGATGCGCCCCGCTTGCAGGGCTTCGATCAACGCGGCCTCCTGCACCACATCGCCGCGGGCGATGTTGATCAAATGGGCATGGGGCTCCATCGCGCGGAGAACGGTTTCATCAACGAGATGCCGTGTCTCGCCGCCGCCGGGCACGGCGATGACAAGCACATCCACGGCTTCAGCCAGCGCGGTCAGGCTCTCGACACGGGTAGCGGGGAAATCGAGCTCTTTCTCACTGCGGTTGAAATAGCTGACCTGCATGTCGAACCCATAGTGGCAGCGCCGCGCGATGGCCTGCCCGATCCGCCCCATGCCAACGATGCCGACCCGCTTGCCAGTCAAATGCAGACCCAGCATCTGCGTTGGGTGCCAACCGGCCCATGCGCCGGAGCGCACCAGCCGCTCCCCTTCGGCAGCGCGGCGGGCGGACATGAGCATAAGCGTCATGGCGACATCCGCCGTGGCATCGGTGACGGCGCCGGGCGTGTTGGTCACCTCCACCCCCGCCGCGCGGGCCGCTGCCGCGTCGATGTGGTTATAACCGACGCCGAAATTGGCGAGGATCTTGCAGCGCGGCTCGGGCACATCGGCGAAAACCTCGGCCGAGAAAGCATCCCCCAGGGTCGGCATCACCCCGTCATAGTCGTGCAGCACGGCGCGCATTTCTTCGCCCGAAAGCGGCGCGGTTTCCTCGCGCACCGTCACTTCGCAGCCCTTCAACGCTTCGGTGACTTCTTTGGGCAAGGGTCTGGCAATCAATATCTTTTTCAATGCATCCGCCCTCCTTCGGGCACTTTTTGATCGGGCGACAAAAGCACGATCTCTCTGTCCTTGTCGGGCAGGCCGAGCACCAGCACCTCAGACATGAAAGGCCCGATCTGGCGCGCGGGGAAGTTAACCACGGCCACAACCTGCCGTCCAACAAGCGTTTCCGGTGTATAATGCGCGGTGATCTGGGCCGAGGTCTTACGCTCGCCGATCTCCTCGCCGAAATCCACCCAGATTTTGATCGCCGGTTTGCGTGCTTCCGGAAAGGCTTCGGCCCGGGTCACGGTGCCGACGCGAATATCGACCTTCAGGAAATCGTCGAAAGTGATCTCAGCCATTGGCCAGCTCCCGCGATCTGTCCGCCGCGGCGGCGACTGCGCGCTTGAGAAGGGGCGGGAAGCCTTCGGCCTCATCCATCAAAACCTCAAGCGCCGCTTGGGTCGTACCATTGGGGCTGGTGACGTTGACGCGCAGCTGCGCCGGATCCTCTTCAGCCTGCATCGCCAGCGCCCCTGCCCCGGCGACCGTCGCCTTGGCCAATTGCATCGCCAATTCCTCGGGCAGGCCTTGGGCCACACCGGCAGTGGTCATGCATTCGATCATGTGAAAGACATAGGCCGGGCCGGAGCCGCTGACCCCGGTGACCGCGTCGATCTGCGCCTCTTCGGTCAGGCGGACGACCTCACCCACCGCGCTCAGCAGCGTTTCGGCTTCATCCAGAGACCGGCTGCCCACCTTGGCGTTGCCGACGATGGCGGTGATCCCTTTGGAAATGGCGGCAGGCGTGTTGGGCATGGCCCGCACAATGGGCGTGTCCCCGCCGAGGACGCTTTCGAAATAGCCGATGGTCGTGCCCGCCGCGACGCTGACGAACAGCGTCTCACCATTGCCCATCGCCTGAAGCGTCGGCAGCGCGTCCGCCATCATCTGCGGTTTAACTGCCACCAGCACCACCGCTGGCGCGGCGGGCAGGTCGGCGTTCAGATTCACGCCGGTATCTTGCAGCCAATCGGACGGTTTCGGGTCCACGACCCAGACCGCGCTTGCCGACAGCCCCTTCGCCAGCCAGCCTTCCAACATGGCCGATCCCATTTTGCCACAGCCCAGCAAAACCAGACCGTCGCGTGCCACTCTCCCGTCTTTCATCCTATCCCCCGAAGTTGTTCGGGGACTTTGTTACGCCCGGCCGTAAGCCTCTGCAATGGCGACGTCCATCGCGGCCTTTGGGGATTGATCGCCCCAGACGAGCAATTGCAGCGCAGGATAGTAGCGTTCCGCGCTCATGACGGCGGCACCGATCATCGTGTCGATCTGCTCTGGCCCCGCGACCTGTCCGCCCGCCAAAACCAGCCCGTAGCGGTAGACCATCAACTGCTGATCGGCCCAGAAGCTGAAGGCCCCCGCCCAGCATTGATCGTTGACGAGGTTTAACAATTCGTAAAGCTCCGGCAGTTTTTCAGCCGGAGGCTCCATCTCAAAGGTGCAGATCAGGCGCAGCGTTTCGTCGTAAGCTGACCATGCCAGCGTGATCGAATAGGTCCGCCACTGCCCCTCGACCGCCATGGCGATCTGGTCATCCGCCACGCGGTCGAATTCCCAATCATGATGAGCCGCGAGATTTTCAACGATATCAATGGGGTGGATTTCTTCTTCAAGGTAATGCTCGGACAGGGCCATTTCGCCACCTCTCAATCTGCTCCACGGGGCGGGACCTGGCCCACCATGCATGGAAGCCTGCACAAATAGGCGTGTAAGTTCACATCACCTATACAAGATATGGTGCTTGCAGCGGAACAGTCTGGCAAGTTTTTTCTTGGGGATAACCACAATTGATAGGGGATAACCGCAATAACTTGTGGGTAAATCGCGGAAATCGTCTATAAATTGGAGGCAGGGGGCGCGACTGGCCGCAAACGGCCTCTGTCCACGCGAAGGATCGCCGCCCCGGCCCGGGGCGGCTGATCAAATTCTATCGGGTTCAGTCCATGGCTTCGAGCTTGTCGAGCCGCGCTTTCAGCGCTTCGTTCTCTTCGCGGGCCTTCTGCGCCATGGCACGCACCGCGTCGAACTCCTCACGGGTGACGAAATCACGATCGGCGAGCCAACGGTCGAGCATGCCCTTGAAGGCGGTCTCGGCCTCGTCCTTGGCGCCTTGGGCGACGCCCATCGCGTTTGTCATCATCTGTGATACATCGTCGAAAAACTTGTTACGGGTCTGCATGTCTGGCCTCCGGAGGTTTGTTAGCCTCTATATGGGGCGCGCAGCCCTTACTCGCAAGGTTGACTTCCCCGCGCGGCCTTGCTCAATCAACAGCATGATAGCCATGCTCCCCTTCCCCGATATCGCGCCGGAAATCTTTTCGGTGACCCTGTTTGGTTCCACCTTCGCGCTGCGCTGGTATGCGCTGGCCTATATCGTGGGCATTCTGCTGGGCTGGCGCGTCGCCACCGCGGCGGTCAAACGGCCCCATCTGTGGAAGAACGACACGCCGGTCATGAAGCCCGGTCAGGTCGAGGACCTGCTCTTTTGGGTCATTCTGGGCGTGATCCTTGGCGGGCGTTTGGGCTATGTGCTGTTTTACCAACCGGCCTATTACCTGTCGAACCCCGCCGCGATCTTGCAGCTTTGGGAGGGCGGCATGTCCTTCCATGGCGGGGCGCTTGGGGTCATTCTGGCGGGGCTTTTCTATACATGGCGGCACCGGATTCTGGTGATTTCGACCGGGGATATGGTCTGTCTGGGGCTGGCGCCGGGGCTGTTTTTGGGGCGGCTTGCGAATTTCATCAATGCCGAACTCTGGGGCCGCCCGACCGATCTGCCTTGGGGCGTGGCCTTCCCCGGTGAAGCGGCGCAGTTCTGCCCCGATGTGGCGGGCATCTGCGCGCGCCACCCCTCGCAGCTCTATGAGGCGCTGCTGGAGGGGCTGCTCTTGGGCGGCGTCCTGCTCTGGATGGCGTGGAAACGCGGCGCGCTTAAAATGCCGGGGCTGATCGGCGGCACTTTCCTTGCGGGCTATGGCGCGGCGCGGTTCGCGGTGGAGTTCCTGCGCCAGCCCGACGCGCAATTCGTCACCCCCGGCAACCCGCTGGGGCTGGCGTGGCATATCGGCGGCTGGGGGCTGACCATGGGGCAAATCCTATCGCTGCCGATGATTGCCGTGGGCGTCTTCCTCATCATCCGAGCGCGGCGGCAGGCATGAGCCTGAAGGACCATCTGCTCACACGGATCGCGCTGGAAGGGCCGATGCGGCTGGACGCTTATATGCAGTCCTGCCTGCTGCATCCCGAGTGGGGGTACTATACCACCCGGGCGCCTTTCGGCCCGGAGGGGGATTTCATCACCGCCCCCGAGATCAGCCAGATGTTTGGTGAGTTGATCGGCCTGTCGCTGGCGCAAAGCTGGCTAGATCAGGGCGCCCCCTCCCCCTTCACTTTGGCCGAGCTTGGGCCGGGCCGGGGGACATTGATGGCCGATATCCTGCGCGCCACGGCGCGGGTGCCGGGGTTTCAGGCGGCGGCACAGGTCACGCTGGTCGAAGCCTCTCCTTCTTTACGCGATGTGCAGCGCGAGACGCTGCGAGGGGCCGAGGTCACTTGGGCCGAGAGTGCCGCTGACCTGCCAGATGCGCCGCTGTTCCTCGTCGCCAATGAATTTTTCGACGCGCTGCCAATCCGGCAATTCATCCGCCAAGGCGCAGGCTGGGCCGAGCGCCGGGTGGGCGCGGCAGAGGGGGCGCTGACCTTTGGCCTCGGCCCCGTGACCCCACAGCCTGCCCTTACCCATCGGTTGGAGGATACGAAGGACGCCGACCTTGTTGAGCTTTGCGCCCCGGCGGCGGAGATCATGCAAGAGATCGGCAAACGCATCGCGGCCCATGGCGGGGCGGGGCTGATCATCGACTATGGCGATTGGCGCGCCTTGGGCGACACGCTGCAAGCGCTGGAGAACCACAGCCCCGCCGATCCCCTCGCCAATCCCGGGCAGGCCGACCTGACCGCCCATGTCGATTTCGAGGCGCTGACCCGCGCCTGCCCCTGCCCCCATAGCCGCGTGGTCACCCAAGGCGTTTTTCTGGAGCGGCTGGGCATCACCCCCCGCGCGCAGAAACTGGCCGAGGCGCTGACCGGCGACGCGCTCAGCAACCATATTGCCGCACATCGACGGTTGACGCACCCGGCGGAAATGGGAAACTTGTTCAAAGTGATGGGGCTCTACCAAAAAGGTCAGACCCCGCCCCCGGGGACAGAAGTATGACGCTCGAAATTCTGACATCCGATGCGCTTGCGCCTTTGCGGCACGGGTTTTTCACCCGCCGTGGCGGCGCGTCATCGGGGGTGTTTTCCGGGCTGAACTGCGGCAGCGGCAGCTCGGACCAGTCCGAAATCGTGCGCATCAACCGCGCCCGCGCCGCCGAGGCGATGGGCCTGCCTGCCGACCATCTTGTCGGCGTGCATCAGGTACATTCCGCCACCGTCGTCACGGTGACGGAGCCGCAGGACGACAAACCCCGCGCCGATGCCTTGGTCACCAAAACCCCCGGCATCGCCCTGTCGATCCTGACCGCTGACTGTCAGCCTGTGCTCTTCGCCGATGCACAAGCCGGCGTGGTCGGCGCGGCGCATGCTGGCTGGCGCGGTGCGCTTGACGGGATACTCGAAGCGACCGTCGATGCGATGGTCGATCTCGGCGCCACCCGTGAAAAGATCACCGCGGTGATCGGCCCCTCCATCAGCCAGCGCGCCTATGAGGTCGGGCCGGAGTTTCTGGACAACTTCATGAATGCCGACCCCGAGTTTGCCCGCTACTTTGCCCAAGGCGAAGGCGACCGACTGCATTTCGACCTGCCCGGCTTTGGCCTGAACCGGCTGCGCGCGGCAGGCGTGGGCCATGCGGAATGGACGCGGCATTGCACCTACGCCGATGCCGCGCGATTCTATTCCTACCGGCGCACGACCCACGCCAAAGAAGCGGACTATGGCCGCTTGCTCTCGGCGATCACCCTCTGAACGGGGCGAGATTGCGGCAAAGCCTGCCCGCTTCGCGCCGCATTGCTGTCGCGAAATCTGGCACAATCAGCCCTTTGCGGCCCCATTGTTTCTCGCACCCCCTGCAAACCACCGAAAATTAACACTTTTCGAAGTATGGCAAAGGCGCCCCAAATCGCCCTTCGAACCCGTCAATTTCCCACAAGTTTCTCGCCCACGGTCAAAAACCGGCCCGATTGCACTGCGATAGTGGATGCAACGATGCCCGCGTGACCCGAAGAGGAACAGAGCCATGAAAAAGAACCCGCGCTTCATCAAATCCGTTGTCGAGACAGCGGCCAAGAACGACACCGTCATGCCTTGGGCCCGCGGTGCGCGCCGCGCCGCTTTCATCGCCAAACGCTCGGGCAACGCGCCGGCCCGCAAGACCGCCTGAGAAGTTCCCCCCGGTACCGGTGCCACGCGCTCGGTATAGCAGACCGCCCCTCGTGCCGTTGATTCGTTGCGAGGGGCGTTTTCATGCGAATATGGCGATCACGCACCCGGCCCGGAAACAGCCCCCGCATTCAGCCGAGATTGGCGCGCAAAGCGCAGCGCTCAGGCCGGATATTTTGACAAATCCCGCAGAACATGGCGCAGTATCCGTCAGCCCGCGCCGGTGCATGCCGCCCACGGCACCGCTGAGCCGGGCCGACAAAGGGTTTTGCATGACTGAGACCGCCACCAAAGCCGAAGGCCCGCCGCCCGCGCCGATGCGCAGCTATGAAGTCGCCGCGCTCCGCGCCGACGGGTCGCTCTATATCGGGCAAGACACCGCCCCCACTGCGCCACTTTTCGAAGCCGCTTTCGCGGCCTTCGCCCGCGGGACGCCAATCCAAACGGTGCAGGGCGACATCGCCATCGAAGATCTCCAGCCCGGCGACATGATCCACACGAGTGCCGGAGGTCCGGCGCAGTTGATCTGGATCGGGTCGAGCCGTTTCATCCCGGCGGACAGTGGGCGGCTGCCCCTCATCCGCATCATGCCCGACAGTTTCGGCGAGGGGCGCCCGAGTTCGTTCCTCACCCTCGGCCCCGCCGCACGGGTACTCCAGACGCCGCCCCACCTGCGGGCCGAGGCGGAGGGCAGCCGCCTGCTCACCCCGCTGTGCGAATTCGTGGATGGGGTCAATGTGATCGAGGTCACCCCGCCAACTCCGGTGCGCCTGTTTCATATCTGTCTGTCGCGCCATGCGGTGATCAAGGCAGGCGGGCTAGAGATGGAGACGTTTCACCCCGGCGCTCAAGCGCTGCGTGACGCAACACCCGGCCTGCGGGATCGCTTTCTATCCATGTTTCCGCAGATCGCGCATGGGCGGGATTTCGGCCCCCTCGCCCACCCCCGCGCGCCCGAGGCGGCAGAAGACCGCGCCGACAGCTGATCTCAAGGCGCTGTCGACAGCCGCGCTTCCAACACGTCGAAGGGCACGCCGGGCTCATCCTTGGCCCCGCGGATCACGAGGCTGGTCTTCACGCTTTCCACATTGGGCGTGGTCAGCAATTGCCCGGTCAGGAAGCTTTGAAAGCTCGACAGATCCGGTGCCACGCATTTGAGGATGAAATCGACCTCACCGTTCAGCATATGGCACTCGCGCACCAGCGGCCAACCACGGCATTTCTCTTCAAACGCGCTCAGATCAGCCTCGGCCTGACTGGCCAGCCCGACCATGGCGAAGACCTGCACCTCAAAGCCCAGTTCACGCGCATCGACATCTGCATGATAGCCTTTGATATAGCCCTGCTCTTCCAAGGTGCGCACCCGGCGCAAACAGGGCGGTGCAGAGATGCCGACACGTTTGGCCAGTTCGACATTCGTCATCCGGCCATCAGATTGCAACTCGGCCAAGATCATCCGGTCTATCGGATCAAGTCGTGTACCCGCCATAACATCCTCAGTGAATTTTCGATTCTTATAGCAGCCTGCGTGGTACGCGCAATAAAGTTTCACACAAGCGCAATATTCTTTATCGCGCCCCTTGAGGCCGACCGCCCTCACCGCTCACGCAAGCGTAATGACGGGGCGGTGACGGCAGGGGTTTAACGGCTTCGCGGCTATCGCTATATGAGGCGGGCAATATCAATGACAGCCCGGGGGCGCCAGATGGCCGAGACACGTAAAACCAAGGTACTGATCATCGGCTCCGGCCCTGCGGGCTATACCGCCGGGGTCTACGCAAGCCGCGCCATGTTGGAGCCGATCCTCGTGCAGGGGATCGAGCCGGGCGGCCAGCTGACCACCACCACCGAGGTCGAGAACTGGCCCGGCGACAGCGAGGTGCAGGGCCCCGACCTGATGATCCGCATGCAGGACCACGCCAAGGCCATGGGGACCGAGATCATCGGCGACATCATCACCGACCTCGACCTGTCGAGCCGCCCGTTCCACGCCAAGGGCGACAGCGGCACGACTTACGTCGCCGATTCCGTGATCCTCGCCACCGGGGCGCGGGCCAAGTGGCTCGGGCTGGAGAGCGAAGAAAAGTTCAAGGGCTTCGGCGTCTCGGCCTGTGCCACCTGCGATGGGTTCTTCTATCGTGGTCAGGAGATCGTGGTCATCGGCGGCGGCAACACTGCCGTGGAAGAGGCGCTGTTCCTCACCAACTTCGCCTCCAAGGTCACGCTGATCCACCGCCGGGACGAGCTGCGCGCCGAGAAGATCCTGATCGACCGGTTGATGAAGAACCCCAAGATCGAGCCGCTGTGGTTCCATGAGTTGCATGAGGTCTACGGCACCGACAACCCGCTCGGCGTCGAGGGCGTGAAGGTCAAACACACCAAGACCGGCGAGATCACCGACATCCCCGCCAAGGGCGTCTTCGTGGCCATCGGCCATGCGCCTGCCAACGAGTTGGTCAAAGACACGCTGGAGACCCACATGGGCGGCTATGTCGTGACCAAACCCGACAGCACCGAGACCTCCATCCCCGGCGTCTTTGCCGCAGGCGATTTGACCGACCACAAGTACCGCCAAGCGGTGACCAGCGCCGGCATGGGCTGCATGGCAGCACTCGAAGCCGAGCGCTTCCTTGCCGAAGTGGGCGACGATGACGGCAAAGATACCTCCCTCCCGCTCGGCTACGGGGCCGAGGTGAAGGAAGACGTTTAACTCAGACGAAGGCGCGGCGGAGATAATTCCGGTTTCCGCCGCCCCTCAGTACCCGAATTGCAGGCCACCCTCGGATCATGGGATTTCGGCCTTTAACGGGGCGACACCCCTTAGTTCTATAGACTTTTCACATCTTTTGCAGCTATGGCAGCCGGGACCAAAGCCGCCTGTTCCCTGAAGAAAAGTGATAGTCATGATGCCCAGCAACCTCACGCCGATCCCCGAACTCTACGTCTCTTACGAGTCTTCGCAAAAGCTGAAGGTGGAGGCGGGCAATCTGGTGAGCCTCGACCTCACCCCGCGCCAGATCTGCGATCTGGAACTCTTGATGAACGGCGGCTTCAACCCGCTGAAAGGGTTCTTGGGCGAAGAGGACTACGACAGCGTGGTCGAGAATATGCGTCTGGCGGATGGCTCCCTCTGGCCGATGCCAATCACCCTCGACGTGACCGAGGCTTTCGCCGAGAAGCTGGAAGTAGGGCAGGACATCGCCCTGCGCGACCAAGAGGGCGTGATTCTCGCGACCATGACCGTCACCGACCGCTGGACCCCGAACAAATCGCGCGAGGCCGAGAAGGTCTTTGGCGCCGATGACGAGGCGCATCCGGCGGTGAACTACCTGCACAACCAGGCGGGCAACGTTTATCTCGGCGGCCCCGTGACCGGCATCCAGCAGCCCGTGCACTACGACTTCCGCGCCCGCCGCGACACGCCCAACGAATTGCGCGCCTATTTCCGCAAGCTGGGCTGGCGCCGCGTCGTGGCCTTCCAAACCCGCAACCCGCTGCACCGCGCGCATCAGGAACTCACCTTCCGCGCCGCCCGTGAAGCGCAGGCCAACTTGCTGATCCACCCCGTTGTCGGCATGACCAAACCCGGCGATGTCGATCACTTCACCCGCGTGCGCTGCTATGAGGCGGTGCTCGATAAGTATCCTGCCGCCACCACCTCCATGTCGCTCTTGAACCTCGCCATGCGCATGGCTGGCCCGCGCGAGGCCGTCTGGCACGGGCTGATCCGCAAAAACCACGGCTGCACCCATTTCATCGTGGGCCGCGACCACGCTGGCCCCGGCAAGAACTCCGCCGGTGAGGATTTCTATGGCCCCTATGACGCGCAGGAATTGTTCCGCGCGCATCAGGAGGAGATGGGCATCGAGATGGTCGATTTCAAACACATGGTCTGGGTGCAGGAACGCGCGCAATATGAGGCCATGGATGAGATCAAGGACAAGGACAGCGTCACCATCCTGAACATCTCGGGCACCGAGCTGCGCCGCCGCCTGCGTGAAGGGCTGGAGATCCCTGAGTGGTTCTCCTTCCCCGAGGTCGTGAAAGAGTTGCGCCGCACCTCCCCGCCGCGCTCCAAGCAGGGTTTCACTGTCTTCTTCACCGGGTTCTCCGGCTCGGGTAAATCCACCATTGCCAACGCGCTGATGGTCAAGCTGATGGAGATGGGCGGCCGCCCGGTGACGCTGCTGGATGGTGACATCGTGCGGAAAAACCTCAGTTCCGAACTCGGCTTCTCGAAAGAGCACCGCGATCTGAACATCCGCCGCATCGGCTATGTCGCAAGCGAGATCACCAAGAACGGCGGCATCGCCATCTGCGCACCGATCGCGCCCTATGCCGCCACCCGCCGCGCGGTGCGCAAGGATGTGGAAAGCTTTGGTGCCTTTGTTGAAGTGCATGTCGCAACCTCCATCGAGGAATGCGAACGCCGCGACCGTAAGGGGCTCTACAAGCTGGCACGGGAGGGCAAGATCAAGGAATTTACCGGCATTTCCGACCCCTACGATGTGCCGCAGAACGCCGAACTGGTGCTGGAGACCGAGAATGTCGAGGTCGACAACTGCGCGCATCAGGTGTTGCTGAAGCTCGAAAGCATGGGGCTGATCGCGGGGTAAGCCGCTCAGTCTCTGCTAAGAACAACGCAGCCCCTCGGGGCTGCGTTTTACGTTTGGGGTCAGGCCATCTCGGGCATGAAGACTTGGCCCGACATCACCACACGCCCCTGCCCCGCCACGCGGACACCGGTGATCGCATCGCGGGGGCCAAGCACCTCGACCTCCGCCCGTCCGGGGCGGCCCATGAGGTACCCCTGCTCGGCCACGAAATTCGGGCTGTCAATCAATCCGCGCGCCCAGAGACAGGCTGCCATGGCACCCGTCGCCGATCCGGTGAAAGGGTCTTCGGCGGGGCTGGGCGGGGCCAGCAGCAGCCGCGCATAGGTATTGCCCGCAGCGGTCGCGCCCTCGAGGGTGACCCAAAAAGGCTCCATCATATCGCTGCCCTGCCCCAGATGGGCATTATAGGCCGCGAGCGCCTCGGGGTTGAGTTTCAGCCCTTCCAAGGCGGCGCGACTGCGCAGAACGGTGACACAGAACGGCAGCCCGGTAGAAACTACCTGCGGCGGCGCGATGATATCCTCGGGTACCAAGCCGCCCACCTTGGCGACGAGATCGGCAGGCACTTCCTCCCCGAAAACCGGCGCGATCTGGGTCATGGCGATCTGGGAGCCGCGCACCTCGACCTCAACGATCCCCGCGCCGGTCTCCAACCGCAGTGGCCCTTCGCCGATCAACCCGCGATGGCGCAGCGCTGCGACGGTGGCGATGGTGGGATGGCCCGCAAAGGGTATCTCACGACTGGCGAGGTAGTATTTCACCTTGAAATCCGCGACCTCCGACGGGCCGGTAAAGGTGCATTCCACGAGGGATGTTTCGCGCACATAGGCCATGCATAGCTCATCCGGCAGCCCTGCCCCGCCATGCACCACGGCGCAGCCATTGCCGCCAAAGACTTGGTCGGTAAAGGCGTCTACCCAGTCGAAATCGAAATCCATAAGACTGCTCCCAATAAAAAAGGCCGCAGCGGACTGCGGCCTTGCATCGGGCTTAGCGTATCGTCGTGCCGGGCGGCGTCAATGCACCATCACTGGCCGGTAGTCATGCTCTCGCGCCAATGAGAAGGCGAGTTTCTGGTCGCCGACCAGCGCAAGCTGCTGCCCTTCGGCATCGTGAACGGCATAGAGAAGCTCAAGCCCCTCGGCCTGATCGCGCACCTCGCGCGGCAGGTCGGCGACAGCGATGGTTTTGACATAGACCATACGGTCGTTTCCGTGGGTGATTGCGTCTTGCATGATGTTACCCCTTCTTGATCTTGATGGTTTGAACCACCGTTTCAGGCTTGGCGCGGGTCAGGTCGACATGCAGCAGACCATTCTCCATAACCGCCTCGCCCACATCGACCCCATCGGCCAGTACGAACGAGCGTTGGAATTGACGCGCGGCGATTCCACGGTGCAGAAACACCCGGTCTTCGCCATCGTCGGACTGACGCCCACGGATCACGAGCTGTCTATCCTCAACGGTTATCGACAGATCCTGTTCCGAAAAACCCGCTACCGCCAGCGTGATGCGATAGCTGTAGTCCGAGGTTTGTTCAATGTTGAACGGCGGATAACCTTCGTTTCCGGCCTTGGCGCTGCGTTCAAGCACCCGTTCCAATTGTTCAAACCCAAGCATATGCGGGTAAGAGGCAAGCGTTAATTTCGTCATGCGACACGTCCTTATCAGGTCAAGCGACAGTGTTTCACAGGCCCCGCAACCGGCAGCCCGTTGCATTGAATATGGGGGGGCTTGGGCAAGGGCGCAAGGGCTATGCCAAATGATCTCAACCGCTTATATTCAAGGTTCAGATGCCCAACGGAATCACCTGCCCATGAATGCCCCTACCGATCTGTCGATGAAAACGGACGAAGTGCTGCGTGTCGAGCTTGAGGTCTTTCGACGGGAACATCGCGATCTGGATGACGCCATCCATGCGCTGGTCGAACGCGGCACCGGAGATCAACTGACCCTGCAACGCCTCAAGAAACGCAAACTGCGCCTCAAGGATCTGATCGCCCAGATCGAAGACCGGCTGACGCCCGATATCATCGCCTGACCCATTATCCCCATGGCCCGCGGCAATCGGCGTTGCCAGATGGGCCGTGATGGGTATAGTGCGCGCTCTGATCCACCAAGAGAAGGCCCGCAGCAATGACCACGCCCCCGGTTGGCATCATCATGGGGTCCCAGTCCGACTGGGCCACCATGCGCGAAGCAGCAACCCTGCTGGACGAGCTTAACATCCCCTTCGAGGCGCGCATCGTTTCGGCCCATCGCACCCCGGACCGGCTCTGGGACTATGGCAAGACGGCGGTGGACCGGGGTTTGCAAGTCATCATCGCGGGCGCAGGCGGGGCGGCGCATTTGCCGGGCATGATGGCCTCCAAAACCCGGGTGCCGGTGATCGGTGTGCCGGTGCAGACCAAGGCGCTGTCGGGGGTGGATTCGCTCTATTCCATCCTGCAAATGCCACGCGGCTTCCCGGTCGCGACCATGGCCATCGGTGCCGCAGGCGCAGCCAATGCCGCCCTGATGGCGGCGGGCATCCTTGCGCTGCAAGACCCGGAACTGGCCAAGCGGCTGGACGATTGGCGCGATGCGCTCAGCGCTTCGATCCCCGAGGTGCCGCATGACTGAACCCCTGCAAACCGGCGCCACCATCGGCATTCTGGGCGGCGGCCAATTGGGCCGCATGCTCTCCGTCGCCGCCGCGCGGCTTGGCTTTCGCACCCATATATTCGAGCCGGGCGCCAACCCGCCCGCCGCCGATGTGGCCCATGCGGTGACCACCGCCCCCTATGACGACCACAAGGCGCTGGAGGCTTTCGCCCGTGCCTGTGACATCGTCACCTTCGAGTTTGAGAACATCCCCACCGAAGCGCTCGACGTGGTCGAGGCGATCACCCCGCTGCGCCCAGGCCGCGAGGCGCTGCGCATTTCCCAAGATCGGCTGACCGAGAAAACCTTCCTCGGCGACCTTGGCCTGCGCGTGGCCCCTTTCGCCGATGTGACCGACGTCGCCAGCCTGAAGGCCGCCGTGGCCCAGATCGGCACGCCTGCGATCCTCAAAACCCGCCGTTTCGGCTATGACGGCAAAGGCCAAGCGCGACTGAAAGACGATGCCGACCTCGACGCCGCTTGGGCCGAGATGAACGGTGCGCCTTCCGTGCTCGAAGGTTTCGTGAACTTCAGTGCCGAAATCTCTGTCATCGCCGCGCGCAGTGCCACGGGCGAGGTTGCCTGTTTCGACCCTGGTGAGAATGTCCACCGCGATGGCATCCTGTACACCACCACCGTGCCCGCCAAGATCAGCAATGCACAGCGCACCGACGCAGTGCTGCTTGCCGGTCGCGTGCTGAACGCACTGGATTACGTGGGCGTTATGGGGGTCGAGCTTTTCGTCACGCCGCAGGGGCTGATCGTGAATGAGATCGCTCCGCGGGTGCACAACTCTGGCCATTGGACCCAGAACGGCTGCACCATCGACCAGTTCGAGCAGCATATCCGCGCCGTGGCCGGGTGGCCCTTGGGCGATGGGCAGCGCTATGCAGATGTGGTGATGACCAACCTCATCGGCGATGACATGGACCGCGTGCCCGAACTGGCCCGCGCCCGCGACACGGCGCTGCATCTCTACGGCAAGGCCGAGGTCAAGCCGGGCCGCAAGATGGGTCATGTAAACCAGATCACCCGCGGCTGAGGTCAGCCGAAGAACCGATCCGCCACCGCGCCGGACATGAAGCTCACCCGCCCCGCCGCGAAAGTGGCGGCGACGCGCCCCGTGGCCTTGTCCAAGACGACGATATCGGCGCGTTTGCCCGGCGCGAGCGTGCCGCGATCCGTAAGCCCCAAGACCTGCGCCGGCCCGGATGAGACCAACGCCCAAGCGCCCGCAAGGTCCAGCAATCCGCTCTGCGCCAGCATCAAGGCGGCGCGGCGCGGCGAAGGGTAATGGTAATCCGACGCCAACGCGTGACAAAGCCCCATGGTGATCAGGTCCAGCGCCGAAAGGTTGCCATTATGCGACCCGCCGCGCACCACATTGGGCGCGCCCATGATGACCGCATCCCCCGCCCCATGCGCGGCCTCGGCGGCCTCCTGCGTCTCGGGGAATTCCGCCAGCGTCACGCCCCGCGCCCGCCAAAGGGCGCGGCCCTCGGCGGTTTGGTCATCATGGCTGCCCATTTTAACGCCACGCTGCGCCAGTTCCGCGCAGAGTCGGTCCAAGGCCGCGGGCACCTCATCGCGCCGCGCGTGCATCTCTTGCATCTGTGCCAAATGTCTCTCCGGGCTGCGCCCGGCCTTCAGCGCCTGCCCGACCAGCCGTTTTGGGGTCTTGCCCGCCGCCAAACGATCATGCGGCAGGTGATCGTTGAACACCACATAGCCCACGCCCCAATCCGCCATGCGCTGCGGCAGGCTGTCGTAAAGGTCGAGCATATGGGTCTCGAACCGAAGCTGCGGGCGGATGTCGGTGACCAATTCCGGCGCGGTGTCGCGGATGCCGCTAAAGACCTGATCGGCGAACGCGAGCCCCCGCAGCCCGCCTTCCCAGCTGACGAATTGCGCCAAAACCGCGGTGGTCATGCCATTCGCCGCAAGCTCCGCCTCCGCCGCGACCAACCCTTCGGACAGTTGCTTCATCGCCCCGCGACGTGGAGCCAGATGCCGCTCGAACGCGTCGCCATGCAGATCGACGATCCCCGGCAAGACTTGAAAGCCGGTCAGATCGACAGGCCGCCCGACCGGGGGATCGGCAATCACCCCGTCGGCAAAAGAGAGCGGCGCGCGGCTCAGCCCCTCGGGGTGAAGCACCTCCGCATTGACGAGATCAAGGTTTGGCATCGTCCCCTCCCACCCCCGGCAGGCAGCCCGCTTCCGGGCAGCCGATCGCATTCAGGACGCCATCGATAAAAGTCATCGACCGATCAAAACTGCCGGTTTTCAAGAAGGCCATCGTCTGGGCGATAACGCGCGGGTTGTTCATCATGAAGGTATGGGTCACCGGCAGGACGATATGATCTTTCATCCCCGCCACACGGGTCGAGGCGACCGAGACCTTCCCGTCATCCGGCCCCGGCAAAAGGCTCGAAAAATAGGGGTTGAGCGACTGTGAGCCGGCAATCACGCCCAATTCGAAAGGGACCGGCGGCAATTGGTTCGGCAAGGCCGCATCATCGGTGCCGATCTCGGCCCCGGCGGGCCCGTTCAACCATTCGAACGCAGGGTTCTCGACCAATTCGTCCACCACCTCGCTGCCGTGATTGGGCGGCCCCAGCATCACTACGCGCCCGACCCGGTCGGCACCGGCCTCGGCCACCCATTTGCGCACCAAAATACCGCCCATGGAATGAGTCACGAAATCGATCTGCGCAGTGCCGCAGGCCTCAATTGCGCGCGGCAGGGTCTGTTTCGCCAATTCCGCGATATTGGCCTCAGTCGAAGGGTAGCCCGGGCGCACCACGCGGTAGCCTTCGGCGGCCAAGGCGGCTTCCATCACGGCAAAAGACATCTCGGTCCTAGCCAGCCCATGGAGCAAAACCACACAGCGCCCCGCTGCGTTTTCGGCCGCGGCAGGCAGGGGGATCGCCAAGCAGATCGCGGCAATCAGCAGAGTGAAAAATCTCATCATGCCCCCCAGATAGACTGATTGCCCCGACTGTGAAATGGTCTTGGCGCGTTACCTGACGAAAGTATGCCGATGCCCCGACCCTGCCCCCGATTGGCCGCCCGCGCCGTGCTGCTGCACGAAGGCCGGCTGCTGCTGGTCAACGCCTATGCCGATGATCGGCTGGGCCTGATGTGCGCCCCCGGCGGTGGGGTGGAGGCCGGCGCCTCCCTCCCCGATAACCTGCGCCGCGAGGTCTTTGAGGAAACGGGCCTCACGATCTCTGTCGGCGCGCCCTGTTTGGTCAATGAGTTCCATGACCCCGGCGGCGATTTCCATCAGGTGGATATCTATTTCAGATGCCACATCCTCGGATCCGCCCAAATCGCCCCCGATTGGCAAGACCGAGAGGCCATCGTCACGCGGCATCGATGGGTCACCCAAGCGGAACTGGCACAAGTCCCCCACAAGCCCGATAGCCTCGGCACAGTTGCCTTTGGCCCGACGGAGGCGGCGATCACCTACGATCCTTTGGAGCCGATTTTGCGCTGATCGCCCAAGCGATCCCGCCCAGAACCAAGGCCGTCGCGATGATCAGCGTCAGGCTCAGCGGCTCACCCAAGAGCAGCGCCCCGGCGAGGATGGCGATGATCGGCACGCTTAGCTGCGCCACCGCCGCCGTGCCCCCGTCGATCCGCGTCAGCACCGCATACCACAGGGCATAGCCAAGCCCCGAGGTCACCCCGCCGCAAAGCGCGCCCAATAAAAGCCCCGTCAGGCTGAAATGCGCCCCCGCAAAAGCTGGCAGGATGAGCATGAACGGCAAACAGAGCAAAAAGTTCGCCGAAGTTGCCGCCAGCGGATCGCCCGATGTGCGACCGATGATCGTATAGGCGGCCCAGCCGATCCCCGCCAGAACCATCAGCCCGGCGCCGATTGGATCCGTGGAACCCTGCCCATCTGGCCAGAGGACCAAAACCAACCCCGCAAAAGCCGCCGCAGCCCCTGTAATCTGCCGCGCGGTGGGCGCCGCGCCGGCCAAAGCGGCGTAGGTGAACATGGTAATCTGCACCACACCAAAAAGGATGAGCGCCCCGAGCCCCGCATCCAACGTCAGATACGCCAGACTGAACCCGATCATATAGACAGCGAGGCTCACGGCTCCGCCGATCCTGTTGCGCCGCAAAAGCGGCAACCGTCCACCCCGCAGCGCAACCAAGACGGCCAAAACCAATGCCCCCGCACCGACCCGCACAAGGGCAAAGCCCGCCGGATCGATATGCCCGCCGTCCATCGCCATTCGGGTCAAAATTGAGTTCGCCGCAAAAGCGCACATGGTGAGGACGGAAAGAAGGAAAAGCTGCATGACCTCTCGCTTAGCCTCACTCTCGAGCCGCGCCAAGCGCGGAATGCCTTTGGCACAAGGTTCTAACTGGGACGTGATGATCTCCTCCTTCGCATTGAATGCTGTGGTGAGATAAGGCGGTACGCGCGCTGCAATTCGATAGTGGCGGCAGAGGGGTTCCTTGGCTCCCCGGGGTTTCACCTATGCTATGTCATAGCCACGCCCTCCAAACGCACGGATACAGTCGCACCGCGCCCAGCACCGGTGGATACCAAACAGGCATGGCCCGCATAAGCCGCTGCGATTTTGCGAACCAAGGCCAGCCCCAAGCCCGACCCTTCAACCTCATCGCGCGACCGCAAAGTGGTCATCGGCTGGAAGACACGCTCATGATAACGCGACGGTATTCCCGGCCCATCATCGGAAACGGTGAGCATCATGGCCTCCCCTTCGTTTTTTACCACTACCTCGACCCGCCCGGAAAACCGATCATGATGCTTGAGCGCGTTTCCAATCAACGCCACGAAAAGCCAGTGCAGGTCCTGATCGTCAACGACGAAAGAGTCGCACCCGAAATGATGATCAACCCGGAAACCACTAGGCAGCCCGACTTCCTTTACCGCGGCATCAAAAGCCTGACGAACCTCAAGCACAGTCGCATTGCCCCCCCTTCCGGCGCGCGAGTATTGAAGCAAGTCGACTAGCATTCGATCCAACCGCCGCGCGTGCCGCTTCAACAAGGCGATGGAACTGTGGACCGAAGCGCTTACCTCCAGTCCCGCCTCCTCAATATCCTCGGCGATCCATTCAGGCAGTTCCAACAACGCGCGAATGGAGCCGCGCAGATCGTGACTTACCAGATGGATAAACTCCTCTGCATCAGGCCCGAGAGGCTGCGGCTCTTCGCGCGAAGGTAACTCATGGTCGGCAGGTAACCTTAACAGCCGCTGCGTCATATCGCGACCTCCCTGCGATCAGCGCATGAGCAAAACGCCCTGCTAACCCGAATTAAAACTAAAAGTTCCATCAAGCGATATCCCGTAGCAATCGACGCGCATTGGGCGGATATTTCGCTCGCAGGCGCGCCCACCTTTGTATTTGCCTTTCGCGTCCAACCCGGCTGGTGATCAACTGCCATTGCTTTGCCACCCTGGTCAGGGCCATTTTCGGCGAAACCTCACCCTGAAGCGCCTTATCCAATCCCCTTCCCAATGTTTGGAAATACTCTGATTGCCCTTTCAAATAGAAATCGGGAATCGCCCCTTTAAGCGCCGCGCGATGCACCTCAAGAAAAGACTTTGAATAGGCCGCTTCCACGCCCCGGTCACTGTAGTGCTCATTACGAAAAGGGTCGAAAAACCCGTCCGGCTGCCGAACGGCAAGTGTCGACATTGCTGGCGTGACCGCGAAGAGGGCGAATAGATAGGCGAGTTCTTTCTGGGTCGATGCCGCGCTGATCACAAAGCTCCATCCCCAATTGAAATAGGGGATTTCGAGCAGTTCCTCCCCCACCTGCCCTCCGGGGGTTGGCCCGTAAACCATCCGTCCGCGCATCAATGATCGAGGGGAGTTAAGGTATTTCTGCGTTCCGCCCCAGCCGATATTGCAATAGACATCACCCTTCGCGTAACGCGCCCAATTTCCAAACAGCCCCAGGCTCGAAGTTTCGGGGGCAAGGCAGTCCGTGATCGCAATCAACTCTTCCAGCGCCGCGACACCCGCGTCATCTGCAATTTGCGGCGTCATATCGGGGGACAGAGGCCAATAGCCCTTGGCGTGAAACCGCACCCACCATTCCCATGCGAGATACCCCGGCGTGCGGAACAACAATCCGCCATATCGACCGGCCTCTGGTGCATGAAAGAACCGGATTTGCCGGTCCAGTTCCTGCCAAGTTTCTGGCTGAACAAGTGGATAGCCGAAACGATCGGCGTAGCGCGCTTGGTCATGCGGATCGCGCAGCATCTCGCGATGGTAGAACATCAAATAGGCGTCGCCATCCGTTTGAAATCCATAGGTTTTACCGTCGAACTTGTCCCCTTCTTGATAAAGCATAGGGTCGCGAAACCCCGGCGGTTCATAGCGTGCGGCGAAGCCATCCAAAGCATGGACCGCCCCTGCGGCCACCAGATCTGCAAGACCAAACGTCGCGGGCAAAGCAACATCATATCGCGCCTCCCCGAGCACACTATTAAGCATCAGTTCCGCGTTGATCTGATCTACATGCACTTCTTGTAGGTCGACCGCGACCCCGGTCCGTTCTGTAAAGGCTTTTGCAACCGGCGCGAGATTGGCCCGCGACCCTTCAGGCAATAGCACCGAAAGCGTCTTGGCGTTTCCCCCCAATTCGCGGGCCTGCGCGGTCACCTTTATATCGATCGCCTCACCGAATGCCGGAGCGGCGATCAGCGTGCTCAGACCGGCGCCCAATCCGATTGAAACCGTTCGCCTTGTTAACCTGCGGCCGCCTGACACGATTCGATCCTCCAATACGCCGGGGCATGACCCCTTCCCGCTGTCGTGGCGCTGGTTTTAGGGCGACGGCGATTAACATTGCGTTAATCGGTCACGGCTATTCACAAGGCATGAAAACGATGCCCCCCCTTTGGCGCCTCCTGCAGCTTTTCGGCAGCCGCATCAGCACCCGTCTCCGGGCCGCTTTTCTGCTCGTTGCGGGCATCATCGGCCTAGCGGGGTGGGTTGCTACGGGGCAAATGCGCGCTGTGTTGGCCAGTCATGCTCATCTAAGCCAATCGGCGCTACCGATGTTGGGCGTCTCCCAGCAGATCGAGCACTCTTTGAATGGTGTATTTCTTTCGATTGAGCAGTTAAATCAGAAAGGTACCACCGCTTCGCCATCAGTACTTGGGCAGGAAATCGAGACAAAAATCAGCGAAGTCTCCAAACTTCTAGATGACTTATCGACGTCCGAGATCGCGCCTCCCTTAGCCGCCCGGCTGGAACAGCGTCTGCAGATGGCACGGCGTGCGACGGATGCGACAGTAGTCAGCCTTCAAGAGATGCGGCGCGCCGAGGCGCAAATCGTCTCAACCCTCGATCTTGTCGAGCAAATTCAAGAGCAAAGTCACCTCATTATCGACGATCTGGCCTATCGGCTTTCTAGGCAAACCGAAGCTTTGCTGGCCGAAGCCCTTAGGACTTCGGGTTCCGGCCAGCTTCAAAATCCTACGTCCCGCTTTCCCGAATTGTTGTTAAGTGCGGTCAATTTGAATGACATTCAGCTCAGTCTCGACACGCTCATCAATATCGTCATATCGCAAGGGCTACAGAACCAACCCCTTCAACTCGCGCGCGCGAAACTGCTTGTCGACGAACATTTTCAGGATACCATAACCCGCTTACCGCGCATTCACGATACAGCCAGCAGGCGGTCACTTGCCCGCCAAATTGACGCGTTGCGCGACCTGCTGCTGCGTCCCAAAACAGGGTTCTTTGCCCATACAACGGCCCGCCTGCGGTTTCACAATAGCTTCGAAAGGCTGCAAGCCGAACATCTCCCCATGATCGTGGAAATTTCCGATATCTCCTCCGATCTGACCCAAAACACCCTAGAGCGGGTGGATGCTGCGACGCAGGCCCTGCGTGATACCATCAACCAGGTCATTTGGACCGTGGGCCTCACCATGGCCTGCGCCTTTCTCGTGATTGCAATGACCAACGGCTTGGTTATCGAACGGCAGTTTAACCGCCGCATCAGACGCTTGACCGATTCCGTGACCGCGATCGCTCGGGGGGATCTCGACCATCCGATTACCGTGAGAGGGCGGGACGAACTTGGAGAGATGGCGCGCGCATTGACCGTCTTCCGCACCACGGCGGAGGAGCTGCGGCGCTCGAATATCGAGTTGGAGAAATTCGCCTATGTCGCTGCGCACGACCTGCGGTCGCCCCTCCGGGCGGTGCATGAATTGAGCCTTTGGGTGCTGGAGGATGAAGACAACGCGCTGAGCGCCGAAAGCCGAAGCTATTTGCTGATGTCTCAACAGCGGATCGACCGGCTAAACCGTCTTTTGGCCGATCTTTTGGACTACGCTCGCGCAGGGCAGGACCAACCTGCGTCGGAGCCCGTGCATCTTGGCCGCTTGGTGACGGAGCTCGCTCGCTACATCGATACCGAAGGCCGTTTCAAAATCACCTTTACCGGGGCGGAACAGGTCGTCGACGCGCAGCTCACACCCTTGCAGCAAATCTTGGGCAATCTCATCTCGAACGCCATCAAACACCATGACCGGGATCATGGGACGATCCATATCAGTGCACAACGGCGGCAGAACCACCTTATCTTGACCGTCCGCGATGATGGGCCGGGTATAGAGCTTCGACATCAGCAAAAGATATTTGAACTCTTTCAAACCCTTAAACCCCGCGATGAGGTTGAGGGGAGCGGCTTGGGCCTCGCCATCGTAAGCAAGCTTGCGGCCCACCAAAAAGGCAAGGTCACGCTATTTTCCGCCCCTGACAAAGGGCGCGGCGCGACCTTTGTGGTTGAGCTTCCACTGGCACCACAAGCACATCAATCTCTGCCCGTGGCGGCCGCGGCGTGACAGCAGTCGGAAAGGAATATCGGATGAAAACGACGCCCGCGAAATTTCTTATCGTCGATGACGACAAAGTCAGCGTGATGGCCATGCAACGGGCAATGCGCAAGTTGAAGATCGTCAATGAGACGGCGGTTTGCCATGACGGCCAGCAGGCGCTTGAGTTTCTGGCGGAGGAGGTGAAGCGGCACGGGCGATTGCCGCCTTACATCATCACGCTCGACCTCAATATGCCGCGCATGGGCGGGCTTGAGTTCTTGGAGGTCGTTCGGGCCGATCCCGCCTTGGAGCGTATGGTGGTCTTCGTCTTCACGACCTCCGATATGCCCACGGATGTGCAATCGGCCTATAGCAAAAATGTCGCAGGCTATATCGTGAAGGAGAACCCGTCAGAGACCTTTGCAAATGCGCTCGACATGCTGAACACCTACGCGCGGATCGTGGAGCTGCCCAGTTAGCCCGATGAGAACCGGATAACCGCCAGTCAAAGCCTCGCCCGAAACGAAAAGAGGCGCGCCATTGCTGGCGCGCCTCCGGAACCTTAGCCGAAAGGGCTGGCTTACATCATGCCGCCCATGCCGCCCATGTCGGGCATGCCGCCTGCGGGGGCTGCGCCCTCTTTGGCGGGCTTGTCGGCAACCATCGCTTCGGTGGTGATCAGCAGACCTGCGATCGAAGCTGCGTCTTGCAGTGCGGTGCGCACCACTTTCGCCGGGTCGATGACGCCGAAGGAGAACATGTCGCCATATTCCTCGGTCTGTGCGTTGAAGCCGAACTTCAGGTCGTCGCTTTCGCGGATTTTGCCGGCCACAACGGAACCGTCCACACCAGCGTTCTCAGCGATCTGACGCAGCGGTGCTTCCAGCGCCTTACGGACGATGGAGATACCGACGTTCTGGTCATTGTTGTCGCCTGTGAGGCCTTCCAGCTTCTTGGCGCCTTGAACCAGAGCCACACCACCGCCAACGACGATGCCTTCTTGAACAGCGGCACGTGTCGCGTTCAGGGCGTCATCGACGCGGTCCTTGCGCTCTTTCACTTCGACTTCGGTCATGCCGCCAACGCGGATCACGGCAACACCGCCTGCCAGTTTGGCAACGCGTTCTTGCAGCTTCTCACGGTCGTAGTCGGAGGTGGTCTCTTCGATCTGGTTGCGGATCTGAGCCACGCGGGCTTCGATCTCGGCCTTCTCGCCAGCGCCGTCAACAACGGTGGTCTCGTCTTTGGTGATCGACACTTTCTTGGCCGAACCCAGCATGTCCATGGTCACGGACTCGAGCTTCATGCCGAGGTCTTCGGAGATCACTTGACCACCGGTCAGGATCGCGAGGTCTTGCAGCATCGCTTTGCGACGGTCACCGAAGCCCGGTGCCTTCACAGCAGCAATTTTCAGACCGCCACGCAGCTTGTTCACGACGAGGGTTGCCAGGGCTTCGCCCTCGACGTCTTCGGCGATGATCAGAAGCGGCTTCTGGGACTGGATGACCTGCTCGAGCAGCGGCACCATCGGCTGAAGGCTCGACAGTTTCTTCTCGTGCAGCAGGATGATCGCGTCTTCCAGCTCGACAGTCATCTTGTCGGAGTTGGTGACGAAATAGGGGCTCAGGTAGCCACGGTCGAACTGCATGCCTTCGACGACATCGGTCTCGGTTTCCAGACCTTTGTTCTCTTCGACGGTGATCACACCTTCGTTGCCGACTTTCTGCATCGCGTCCGCGATCTGGCGGCCGATTTCACGCTCGCCGTTGGCGGAGATGGTGCCAACCTGCGCGACTTCGTCGCTGTCGGACACGTCGCGTGCGGCGGCTTTGATCGCGTCGACGACCTTGGCAGTCGCCAGATCGATGCCGCGCTTGAGGTCCATCGGGTTCATGCCAGCGGCAACCGATTTCATGCCTTCGCGCACGATGGCTTGGGCCAGAACGGTCGCGGTGGTGGTGCCGTCGCCGGCTTCGTCGTTGGTCCGGGAAGCGACTTCCTTGACCATCTGCGCGCCCATGTTCTCGAACTTGTCTTCCAGTTCGATTTCCTTCGCCACGGATACACCGTCTTTGGTGATGCGCGGTGCGCCGAAGGATTTGTCCAGAACCACGTTCCGGCCTTTGGGGCCGAGTGTGACTTTCACCGCATCGGCAAGGATGTTCACACCCTTGAGCATCCGGTTGCGGGCATCGGTGTCAAATTTGACGTCCTTAGCAGCCATGTTGTCTTCTCCTAAAATCTTGGATTTGATGTGAGCGTCGTCAGGGTTCGGCAAGCCAAGTGGCTTACGCGATGATCCCCATGATGTCGCTTTCTTTCATCATCAGCATTTCTTCGCCGTCGACGGTGACCTCTGTGCCGGACCACTTGCCGAACAGGATTTTGTCGCCGGGTGCGACGGCCATTTCGATCAGCTCGCCGTTGTCTTTGCGGGCGCCAGTGCCGACAGCCACGACTTCACCTTCGGAAGGCTTTTCCTTGGCGGAATCGGGGATGATCAGCCCGCCGGCGGTTTTCTCTTCGCTTTCTGTGCGCTTGACCAGCACACGGTCATGAAGCGGTTTCAATGCCATCTTTGCAGCTCCTTAAGGCTCAAAGTTACTCTTCCAAGCCACCCCCTCCGGGCGAGGGGTGCAGCCGTTAGCACTCGACCCATATGAGTGATAACGATGCATAGCTAAGGAGCGGCCCGCGGCCTGTCAACAACGGCGTTGAAAAATTTTGAGCGCATTGGAACCATTATTCGGCCCCTAAAATGCGCCCCGCAGTCGCGACAGCCTCGGCCCCCTTTGGGGTCAGCCCGTATATGCCTTTGTCGACCTTTTCAAACCAACCATAGTGATCGTCCCGCATCATGCGGGTCGCCGCCGAGACGCCAGTCGCCCGGGCCACATCCGCGCCTTTGCTGGCGCCCGCTTCGAAGAGGTAGACCGCGAGCTTCAGCGCATCCTGTCGGTAAGCCGTCACCAGCCCTGCGCGGGTTTGGCCGCCGTCGTTCGGATCCCCCTGCCGCCGGGCAAACTCTCGCAAGAGCAACGCCGCCCGTTTGGCATTCTTGCGCGGCGCATAGGGGCCAGGATCGCAATGCACCTCGACCAGCCCATCCGACAGCCGCACGGTGATCAGCCCCAGCCCCAGCCGCCGGGCCAGCGTGACGTTGTCCTTCACCGCCTTGGCAAAGCGCTTTCCCGGTTGGCGCGCCACGGCAAGGTAGACATCATCCGCCACTTTCAGCCGCGCCAGACATTGATGAAACAGCGCCAGCGAAAAGCCGAGCTTCAACTCGACCACCACCGGCGGCTCGGCTCCGCGCACGGCCACCACATCCGCCGCGCCGACCTCGGCCTTCACGATATAGCCCTGATCCTCAAGGAAGGCTTTGATCGGCGGGTAAAGGTCGGTTTCGCGCGGATTGCTCATGGCGCGCAACTTGCCCCATCGCGCGGCGCTATGCAAAGGGCGGCACCGGCTGAAAGTGCCGCGCAATGCCGCATTGCAGCGCGCGCAGGTGACAAGCCTATTCAACCTGCTATAAGGCGCGCAAATCCACCCGAACAGACAGGACCGCCCCATGACAACGCTTGTTTTTGGCCATAAATCCCCCGACACCGACAGCACCGGCAGCCCGATCGTTTGGGCGTGGTATCTCAATGAGATCAAAGGCATCCCCGCCAAACCCGTCCTGCTGGGCGAGCCGAATACCGAAGCGCTGTTCATGCTCGACAAATGGGACCTCCAAAAGCCCGAGATCCTGACCGAGCTTGAGGCCGACACCAAGGTTGTCATCGTCGACACCAACAACCCCGCCGAACTGCCCGACAACATCAATGACGCCGATATCACCGGCATCATCGACCACCACCGTCTGGTGGCAGGGCTTGAGACACGCGGCCCGATCGAGATCAACATCCAGCCGCTCGCCTGCACCGCGACGATCATGTACAAGATGATCGGCAAGGATTGGGCGCAGGCCCCGCGCGGGGTAAAGGCCGCGGCCCTGTCCTGCATCCTGTCGGACACGCTTGAGTTCCGCAGCCCCACCACCACCCAAGAAGACCGCGCCATCGCCCATGACATCGCGCAGGATCTCGGCGTCGATATCACGGATTATGCGACCGAAATGTTCGCCGCGAAATCCGATGTCTCTGCCTTCAGCGAAGCGGAACTGCTGCGCATGGACAGCAAGGGCTTTGACCTTGACGGCACCAACCTGCGCGTGAGCGTGTTGGAAACCACCTCCCCCGCGCCGCTGTTGGAGCGTAAGGACGCGCTGATGGCCGAGATGCCCAAAGTGGCCGAAGCCGACGGTGCCGCGCAGGTGCTTTTGTTCATCGTCGACATTCTGAAAGAAGAGGCGACCCTCTTGGTGCCCAACGACATGGTCAAACATATTGCCGAGCAGAGCTTTGGCGCTGAGGTCTCCGGCGACACGGTCGTGCTGCCCGGTGTGATGAGCCGTAAAAAGCAGATCATCCCGAACCTCAAGATGTAAGCCAATCGGGCGGGCCCAGTGCCCGCCCTCACTTTTTGAAAGGCCGCCCCATGACCCGCATTATCTCTGCTCTGCCCGAAGTATCCGATCAATATGACGCGCTTTTCGTCGATCTTTGGGGCTGTGTGCATGACGGGCGCAAAGCGCTGCCCGCGGCGGTGGCGGCCTTGCAGGCCTATCGCAAGACCGGCGGCAAGGTCGTCTTGGTCACCAACTCCCCCCGCCCCCGTGATGGCGTGGAGAAACAGTTGCAGCAATTCGGCGTGCCGCAAGACGCATGGGACAGCATCGCCACCTCCGGCGATTCCGCGCGGTCGGCGATGTTCCGAGGGGTCGTGGGCGAAAAGGTCTGGTTCATCGGCCATCCCGGTGAGCGCAAGTTTTTCGAGCCGCTAACGATCCTGAAAGACCCGGTTGAGATCGAGACCGTCCCGCTGGCGCAGGCCGAGGGCATCGTCTGCACCGGCCCCGTCGATGCCATGGCCGACCCGGAAGTCATGCGCCCCGAGTTTGAGCAGGCCATCGCCCGCGGGCTGAAGCTGCTCTGCGCCAACCCCGATATCGTGGTCGACCGGGGCGAGGTGCGCGAATGGTGTGCCGGGGCGCTGGCTGCGCTATATACGGAAATGGGGGGCGAAAGCCTCTATTTCGGCAAGCCCCACGCCCCGATCTATGACCTCGCCCGCCGCCGTCTTCCCGCGCTTGAGGTCGACATCCCCGACAATCGCATCCTTGCCATCGGCGATGGCATCCTGACGGATGTCAAAGGCGCGATGGACGAAGGCATCGATTCGCTCTTCATCACCGGCGGACTGGCCGCCGCGGAAACCGCCACGACCGAGCAGCCCGACGAAGCCAAACTCCGCGCCTATCTCGACCGCGAAGCATCGGCCCCGACCTATGCCATCGGATTCTTGCGCTAACCCAGAAAGAGCTTGATTTTCTGCAGCCGCGAAGTAATAAAGTTGCATCTCGGCGCAGCCTAGCGTCACTTTGTTACCAAGGAGCCGTCATGTTGGACAATATGCCACGCGGGACGATCTGCATCGAAGATATCGAAATCGGCATGTCGCGCCATCTGCGCAAAGTCGTGACCGATATGGATATCGAACTTTTCGCGCAGGTCTCGACCGACCGCAACCCGGTGCATCTGGATGACGACTATGCCCGCGAGACGATATTCGAGGGGCGCATCGCCCATGGGATGCTGACCGCCGGGCTGATCTCGGCGGTGATCGGGGAACAGCTGCCCGGCCATGGCACGATCTACCTTGGGCAATCGCTCAAATTCCTCGGCCCCGTGCGCCCCGGCGATATGGTGCTGGCCGAAGTCACCGTGACCGACATGGACATCGCCAAACGCCGCGTGAAAATGGACTGCCGCTGTACGGTCGACGGCAAACCCGTGCTGGCCGGAGAGGCCACGGTGCTCGCGCCCTCGGCCAAGCTCGACTAAGCAGGCGGTTTTCGCCGCCTGTGCATCTTGCTCTCGCCCCGCAGCACGGCTAGGCAAGGCGCATGCGGATCATCCGAGATTATCAATTCGTCGACCTGCCAGATCGCGGCGCCACCGCCGCGATCGGTAATTTTGATGGCGTGCACCTTGGCCACCGGTCGGTGATCGAACTGGCGCAGCAGGCGGCCCCCGCCGCGCCGCTCGGCGTCGTCACCTTTGAGCCGCATCCCCGCGAATACTTCGCCCCCGACGCCCCGCCCTTTCGCCTGATGGGCCGCGAGGCCCGCGCGCATCGGCTTGAAAAAATAGGCGTCAAACGGCTCTATGAACTGGCCTTCAACAGCACGCTGGCGGGCCTCTCGCCCGAGGCTTTTGCCCGCGACGTGCTGCATGAAGGGCTGGGGCTGGCCCATGTGGTCGTCGGCGCTGACTTCTGCTTTGGCAAGGGCCGCGAAGGCACGGCTGAGGATCTGGTTCGCTTCGGCGCGCAATATGGCTTTGGCGTCACCATCGCCCCGCTGATGGCCCGCGATGAGCTGACCGTGTCGTCGACCGCCATCCGCGAAGCACTGACCCGCGGCGCGCCCCGCGAAGCAGCCGCCATGCTGGGCCATTGGCACCGCATTGACGGGCCGGTGATCTCGGGCGAGCAGCGTGGCCGCGAGCTGGGCTTTCCCACCGCGAATATGTCCATCGACGGTCTGCACCCGCCCGCCTTCGGCGTCTACGCCGTGCTGGTCGACGTGCTGGAGGGGCCGCATAAGGGCAGCTACCACGGGGCGGCCAGCATCGGCACCCGCCCGATGTTCGGTGAGAACAAAGCCAATATCGAGACCTATGTCTTTGACTTCAAAGGCGACCTTTATGGCGCGCCGCTCTCGGTCGGGCTGGTCGAACATCTGCGCGGCGAAGAGAAGTTTGACAGCCTCGATGCGCTGATCACCCAGATGGGGCAGGACTGCGACCGCGCCCGGACCATTCTGGCGGCGTTATGAGCGATCCGATCCCCCGCAAGGGCCTGACCCCGAAGTTCTGGGAGAAGAAAGCCCTGACGGAGATGTCCCAGACCGAATGGGAAGCGCTCTGCGACGGTTGCGGCAAATGCTGCCTAAACAAGCTAGAAGACGAGGACAGCGGCGAAGTGGCCCTGACCCGCGTCGCCTGCCGCCTGCTCGACGACAGCACTTGCCGGTGCGTGCACTACGAAAACCGGCACGAGTTCGTGCCCGACTGCATCGTGCTGCGCCCCGACAACCTCGATACCCACGCCTATTGGATGCCCCAGACCTGCGCTTACCGCCTGCTGTGGGAGGGCAAACCGCTGCCTGAATGGCACCCCCTGCTGACCAGCACCCCCGACAGCGTGCATGACGCCGGGGTCAGCGTGCAATTTGATACCGTGTCCGAATTTGATACCCCGTTCGAAGAATGGGAAGACCATATTATCGAGGAGCCCACCTGATGTTTTTCGCCTCTGACAACGCCGGCCCCGTCCACCCCAAGGTGATGGAGCGCGTGATCGCCGCCAATACGGACTACGCGATGCCCTACGGCAAAGACCCGATCATGGATGAGGTCCGCGACCAAATCAGGCAGCAGTTCGAGGCGCCAGAGGCCGAGGTCTACCTCGTTGCCACCGGCACCGCGGCCAATGCGCTGGCGCTGGCCTGCTACACCCAGCCGTGGCAGACGATCTTTTGCGCCAAGGTCGCGCATATCGAAGAGGATGAGTGCAACGCGCCCGAGTTCTACGCCGGGGCGGCCAAGCTGACGCTGGTAGAGACCGAAGACAAGATGACCCCAGAGGCCCTGCGCCGGGCCATCGTCGCGCGGATGGCGGGCGACGTGCACACGCCGCAACGCGGACCGGTGTCGATCACGCAGGTGACGGAACGCGGCGGGGTGCACAGCCTTGAAGAGTTGCGGGCGCTGACCGCGGTGGCCAAGGAATACGACCTGCCCGTCCATATGGACGGCGCGCGTTTTGCCAATGCGCTGGTGGCACTGGGCTGCACCCCGGCTGAGATGACGTGGAAAGCGGGCGTCGATGTGGTGAGCTTTGGCGGCACCAAGAACGGCTGCATGGGTGTCGAAGCCGTGGTTTTCTTCGACCCTAAGAAGGCGTGGGAATTCGAGTTGCGCCGCAAACGCGGCGCGCATCTCTTCTCCAAACATCGGTATCTCTCGGCCCAGATGGCGGGCTACCTTGCGGATGGCACATGGTTGGAAACGGCCAAGGCGGCCAATGCTAATGCGGCCCATCTTGCCCAAGGGCTGCGCGCGGCGGGGGCGGAATTCCTGCATGAACCTGCGGCGAACATGATCTTCGCCCGCTTCCCCCGCGCCATCCACCGCAAGCTGCATGAAGCTGGTGCGCGCTATTATCTGTGGGACGGCACGCTGGACGGCGATGATGATGAGATGGTCGCGGCGCGGATGGTCTGCGACTGGTCGATCAGCCGTGAGCAGATCGACCAGTTCCTGAGCCAGTTCTAAACGCTCACGCCAGCGGCACGTCGTTCAGGAAATCACGGATCGCTTCGGCGACCTCGGCGGCATGGGTGATGGGCACCATATGCCCTGCCCCCTCGACCGAGACGCGCCGCGCGTCCGGCAAGCGGCGCAACAGTGACGCGTTGATCGCATGGGCCGCTTTGGGAGAGGCGCTGCCTTCGACCAAAAGCGCGGGCATCGACGCACGCTCGAACATGCCCGGTGCCAGCAAGCCAGCGCTGTCCTCCCCCAAGAAGGGCGAAGAGGCGGGGATGAAGCCGATGCGATCGACCATATAGGCGCGGGTCGGCTCGGGGATTTGATCCCATTTCGTGCCATCGCCCCAAACCCGGTTGAAGAGCCGCGCGGCGGTTTCCGCGTCGCCTTCGGCCAAAGCCGCCTCAAAGGCCGCGTTCTGTTCGTTGTATTCGGCCATCGCCTCGGGGTCATCCTGTTTGGCGGCGGCGAAATAGACCGGCTCGATCAGTGTGATGCTGCGCACCAGTTCGGGATGTTCAATCGCCAACCGCATCGCCACCGTCGCGCCAAAGGAATGGCCAATCAGGTCCATCGGCGCTTCGAGCAGGCTCAGTGCCATCTCTGTCGCCACGTCGTGGATATTCCCCTGCCCGTCCCAATCGCCCGACCGCCCGTGCATCGGCAGATCGAAGGCGCGGAGGGTCAGCTCATCCGACAGCGCGGCCCCGATGCCCCGCCACGCGCCGGAATGCGCCAGCGAGCAATGGATCGCCAAGGCCGGGCGCGGGCCGTGACCAAAACGGCGCGCGTTAATCTCTGGAATCACAGCTTGCCCCCGAGGTGCAGATCGAGGTCTTCCAAACGGTCCTGCCCCCAGAATTTCTGATCGCCGACGATATAGAACGGCGCGCCAAAGACACCCTGCGCCACAGCCTCTTCAAGGTTCGCGGCATAGGTCTCGGCGCCTTGCAGCAACCCGCTGTCGGCCAGAGCCGGATCGAACCCCGCCTCACTCAGACAGGCGCGGACCACATCGTCATGGCCGATGTCCTTTTCCTCGGCCCAGACGGCGCGGGTGATGGCATGGGTCAGCTTGCCCAAATCGCCCCCGCCCGCGTTCTGCGCCGCGATCACCGCATAGGCCGCAGGCGCGCCATTCGTCGGCCAATGCGCGGGCTTGAGGTTGAAGGGCAGGCCCAGCTTGCGCGCCTGCCGCGGCAGGTCTTGGGCGCGGTATTCATTCCGGCTGGGGTGACGCTCTGCCGGGGGCAGCCCGCCGGTACGCGGGAAAGCCGCCACGATGTCGAAAGGTTTGTAAACGATCTCGGCCCCGTGCTTTTCAGCAATCGCCTCAAGCCGATTCCCGGCGAGGTAGCAATAGGGTGACAGCGTTGCGAAAAAATAGTCGATCCGGGCCATTTGGCTCTCCTTCGGGGGCGGTGCAGCTTTGCCCGACCGTAAGCGCATGCTAAGCGGTGTCAACGTCACGAATCTGCAACCTACCGCTGCCCCGGAGCCCCTATGCCACGCACTTCAGAACCTAAACTGATCTCAGGCAATGCCAATATGCCGCTTGCCAAGGCCATCGCGCGGCGCATGTCGCTGCATCGCGGCGTCAATGTCGGCCTTGTCGATGCACGGGTCGAACGGTTCAACGACGGCGAGATTTTCGTCGAGGTCTATGAGAACGTGCGCGGCGAGGATATGTTCATCATCCAGCCCACGTCGAACCCCGCGAACGACAACCTGATGGAACTGATGATCATGGCCGATGCGCTGCGCCGGTCCTCGGCCGCGCGGGTCACTGCGGTGCTGCCCTACTTCGGCTACGCCCGTCAGGACCGCCGGACCAAGGCCCGCACGCCGATCACCGCCAAGATGGTCGCCAACATGCTGACCGGCAGCGGGATCGAGCGGATCCTGACCATGGACCTGCACGCCGCGCAGATCCAAGGTTTCTTCGACATTCCGGTCGACAACCTCTACGCCTCCCCGATCTTTGCGCTGGATATCAAGGACGCTTTCAAAGACCGTATGGATGAGCTGATGGTCGTCAGCCCCGACGTTGGCGGCGTGGCCCGCGCGCGTGAACTTGCCAAGCGGATCAACTCCCCCCTGTCGATCGTCGACAAACGCCGCGAGAAAGCGGGCGAAGTGGCCGAGATGACCGTGATCGGCGATGTGAAGGGCAAGACCTGCCTGATCGTGGACGACATCTGCGACACCGCGGGCACGCTCTGCAAAGCCGCCGAAGTGCTGTTGGAGAACGGCGCCAAGGAGGTACACTCCTACATCACCCACGGCGTCATGTCCGGCCCGGCGGTTGAACGTGTGGCCAATTCGGTCATGAAATCGCTGGTCATCACCGACAGCATCGCGCCGACCCCCGCGGTCAAGAAAGCGCCGAACATCCGCATCGTGCCCACCGCGCCGATGTTTGCCCAAGCGATCCTGAACATCTGGAACGGCACCTCCGTCTCCTCTCTGTTCGAGGCGGAAACGCTGGGCCCGATCTATGACGGGATGTATGCCGCGAGCTAAGCCGCGTGCTGTGATCTAGGGCCGGCCCCAGCGGGCCGCCCACGCCTTCTAGGCCCCTCCCCGAGAGCGCCGGGCCTAGCCGATGACCCAGTCATCCTCCTCCCCCAGCGATCCAATCGCCGTCCAAGCCAGCCGCGCACGCGCGACGCGGGTGTCGCCCCATGTGCGGAACACCATGTCAAAGCCCGTGTCCGTCACTGCCTCGGCGCCGATATCGGCGCGGGTGACGGTGCTGGCGTCGATGTCCCAAAGGGACATGCTCACCTGAACATGCGGCGGCTCTCGGAAAGGTTCGGAAAAATTGATCCGGCGGCGGCGTTCACGCTGGCCATGACCCGTCCACATCGAACCGCCGTCTTCGAACTCTGAAAACAGCATGACATCGCCATTATCCACGCCGATGGTATGGCTGCGCAGTCGTTTCATATCCCTAGCCTGCCCGCTTTTTTGTTCACTGCACAATGATGCCGCAGCAGCGAGAGGCAGAAAAGCAAAAAGCCCCGCCGAAGCGGGGCTTTTCACGAATTTTCAACGCATTACAGGTTAGGCTGCTTGCTCGACAACCCGATGTGATCACCAACGGCAACCATATCGGAGAGCAGCTTGGCGGCGTCGTCCACGGGACCGGGCTCATTCTCCCAGTTGTCCTTGGCGCGGGTGTAGACGGCATGCGCCTCTGCCACCATGCTGTCCATCTGCTCCTGCGTCATGTCGGCACGCGCCACGGCACGTTCCGCCAGCACAGACACGCCGCCCTGACCGCCGATTTCGGCGAAGCCGCCGGTCACGACGTATTCGGTCGTGCCCTCCGGCCCTTCCACGCGCAGAAGGCCCGGACGCAGGGTGGTGATGGTGGGCGCATGATCGGCCATGGCCGTCATGTCACCCTCGGTGCCCGGAATCTGCACGGCCGTCACCTGCATCGATGCCAGCCGCCGTTCCGGCGAAACGAGGTCGAATTGCATTGTGTCTGCCATTGTCAGCGCTCCTTAAGCGGCGTCTGCCGCCATTTTCTCGGCTTTCGCCTTCACTTCGTCGATGCCACCAACCATGTAGAAGGCACCTTCGGGCAGGTGGTCATACTCACCGGCAACCACGGCCTTGAAGGAGGCGATGGTTTCTTCCAGCGGCACCTGAACGCCGTCGGAGCCTGTGAAGACTTTCGCCACGTCGAAAGGCTGGCTGAGGAAACGCTCGATCTTACGGGCGCGGGCCACGGTCAGCTTGTCCTCTTCGCTCAACTCGTCCATGCCGAGAATGGCGATGATGTCCTGAAGCGATTTGTAGCGCTGAAGCACCTGCTGCACGTCCGTCGCCACCTTGTAGTGCTCGTCGCCGATGATCAGCGGGTCAAGCAGACGCGAGGTGGAGCCGAGCGGGTCAACCGCAGGGTAGATGCCCTTTTCCGAGATCGAACGGTCGAGAACCGTTGTCGCGTCGAGGTGCGCAAAGGAGGTCGCCGGCGCGGGGTCGGTAAGGTCGTCCGCGGGAACGTAGACGGCCTGAACCGAGGTGATCGAGCCATTCTTGGTCGAAGCAATACGCTCCTGCATGACGCCCATGTCGGTCGCCAGTGTCGGCTGGTAGCCCACGGCCGAAGGAATACGGCCCAGAAGGGCGGACACTTCGGAACCGGCCTGCGTGAAGCGGAAGATGTTGTCAACGAAGAACAGAACGTCGGAACCGGATTCGTCGCGGAACTGCTCGGCCAGTGTCAGGCCGGTCAGGGCGATCCGCATACGCGCACCCGGAGGCTCGTTCATCTGGCCGTAGACCAGCGCAATTTTCGAATCCACGAGGTTGTCGGGAACGATAACGCCGGATTCGATCATCTCGTGGTAGAGGTCGTTGCCCTCACGGGTCCGCTCACCCACGCCCGCGAACACCGAGAGACCCGAGTGCACTTTGGCGATGTTGTTGATCAGTTCCATGATCAGAACGGTCTTGCCCACACCGGCACCGCCGAAGAGGCCAATTTTACCACCCTTGGTGTAGGGGGCCAGCAGGTCGATGACCTTGATGCCGGTGACGAGGATTTCGGTCTCGGTCGACTGGGCCGCGAACTCGGGCGCTTCGCCGTGAATGGCGCGGGAGTTGTCCGCGTTGACCGGGCCTTGCTCGTCCACGGCTTCGCCGGTGACGTTCATGATGCGGCCCAGGGTCGCGTTGCCGACGGGCACGCGGATCTGGTCGCCCGTGTCAGTCACGTCCTGACCGCGGACCAGACCTTCGGTGGCGTCCATCGCAATGGCACGCACGGTGTTTTCGCCAAGGTGCTGCGCCACTTCGAGAACCAGCGTCTTGCCTTGGTTCTCGGTGTGGAGCGCGTTGAGAATCTCGGGCAGGTCGCCCTCGAATTGAACGTCAACGACAGCGCCGATGACCTGTGTAATTTTACCGACAGCTTTTGCCATGTCGTGTCTCCGATTTGCTTACAGCGCTTCCGCGCCGGAAATGATTTCGATCAGCTCGTTGGTGATGACAGCCTGACGCGAGCGGTTGTACTCGATGGTCAGCTTGTCGATCATCTCACCCGCGTTGCGTGTGGCGTTGTCCATCGCCGACATCCGGGCACCCTGTTCGGATGCACCGTTCTCCAGCAGAGCCGAGAAGATCGCCGTGGCGACCCCGCGCGGCAGAAGGTCGGCCAAGACCGCCTCTTCGCTGGGTTCATAGTCGAACAATGTGGACGCTGCGCTGTCGTCGCCTTCTTCGCCGTCGAATTTGGCGGGGATGATCTGCTGCGCCGTCGGCGTCTGCATGACCACGTTGACGAACTTCGCGTAGAAGATCGTCGCCACGTCGAATTCGCCCGCGTCAAAGCGGTTCAGCACGTCCTGCGCGATGTTCTGCGCGTCGCCGTAGCCGATCTTTTTGACTTCGCTGAGGTCAACATGGCCCACCAGATGATCGCCCAGATCGCGGCGCAGCGCGTCGCGGCCCTTCTTACCAACGGTAAGGATTTTCACCTCTTTGCCCTGGGCCAGCAGATCGCGCGCATGGGCCTTGGCCTTCTTCGCGATGTTGCTGTTGAAGCCGCCGCACAGCCCGCGTTCGGCGGTCATGACCACCAGCAGATGCACCTTGTCTTCACCCGTGCCGCTGAGCAGCTTGGGCGCGCTGTCGGAACCGCCGACGCTGGCCGCGAGCCCTGCCATCACGGCGTTGAACCGCTCAGAATAGGGACGCGAAGCCTCGGCAGCCTCCTGCGCGCGGCGAAGTTTCGCCGCGGCAACCATTTGCATGGCCTTGGTGATCTTGCGGGTCGATTTGACCGACGAGATCCTGTTCTTCAGGTCCTTGAGATTTGGCATTGCCTTATCTCCCGTTTAAGCGAAGTCGGCGGCGAAACCGTCGATGGCGGCTTTGATCTTCTCTTCCAACTCGCCTTTGACCTTGCGGTCGTTGTTGGTGATGTCCTTGAGAAGGTCGTCATGCTTGCTGCGCAGATGCGCCAGCAGACCCGCTTCGAAGCGGCCAACGTCCGAGATGTCCACCTTGTCGAGATAGCCGTGGGTACCGGCGTAGATCACGCAGACGATTTCGGAGTTGGTCAGCGGCGCGTACTGGGGCTGCTTCATCAGTTCGGTCAGACGCGCACCACGGTTCAGCAGCTGCTGGGTCGCGGCGTCGAGGTCGGAACCGAACTGGGCGAAGGCCGCCATTTCGCGGTACTGGGCCAGCGACAGTTTCACCGGACCGGCCACCGAAGACATCGCCTTGGTCTGAGCCGAAGAGCCAACACGCGAAACCGACAGACCGGTGTTCACGGCGGGGCGGATGCCCTGGTAGAACAGTTCGGTCTCAAGGAAGATCTGACCGTCGGTGATCGAGATCACGTTGGTCGGAATAAACGCGGAAACGTCGCCACCTTGGGTTTCGATGATCGGCAGAGCCGTCAGCGAGCCGTTGCCAGCCTCATCACCCAGCTTCGCGGAACGCTCGAGCAGGCGGGAGTGAAGGTAGAAAACGTCGCCCGGGTAAGCTTCGCGGCCCGGCGGGCGGCGCAGCAGCAGGGACATCTGACGGTAGGACACGGCCTGCTTGGACAGGTCATCGTAGATGATCAGCGCGTGGCGGCCGTTGTCGCGGAAATGCTCGGCCATCGCGGTGGCGGCATAGGGCGCGAGGAACTGCATCGGCGCGGGCTCGGAAGCAGTCGCAGCCACGACGATGGAGTAGTCGATCGCGCCGGTCTCTTCGAGCTTTTTCACCAGCTGCGCCACGGTCGAGCGTTTCTGGCCGATCGCGACGTAGACGCAGTACATCTTCTTGCTCTCGTCGTCGCCAGCGGCTTCGTTGACCTGAGCTTGGTTCAGCATCGCGTCGAGCGCGACGGCGGTCTTGCCGGTCTGACGGTCGCCAATGATCAGCTCACGCTGGCCACGGCCGATCGGGATCATCGCGTCGACGGACTTGAGGCCAGTGGCCATCGGCTCGTGCACGGATTTACGCGGGATGATGCCCGGTGCCTTCACGTCGGCGATGCCGCGCTTGGTGGCGCCGATGGGGCCTTTGCCGTCGATGGGGTTGCCCAGACCGTCAACAACGCGGCCCAGCAGTTCGTCACCGATTGGCACGTCCACGATGGAGTTGGTGCGCTTGACGGTGTCGCCTTCGGTAATGTCGCGGTCGGAGCCGAAGATAACGACACCCACGTTGTCGGCTTCGAGGTTCAGGGCCATGCCCTGAATGCCGCCGGGGAATTCGACCATTTCACCGGCCTGAACGTTGTCCAGACCATAGACGCGGGCGATACCGTCACCGACGGAGAGAACGCGACCCACTTCGGCCACTTCGGTTTCCTGACCGAAATCCTTGATCTGGTCCTTCAGGATCGCAGAAATCTCTGCTGCTTGGATACCCATTTATCCGACCTCTTTCATTACATTCTGGAGGGAATTGAGCTTGGAGCGGATCGAGGTGTCGATCATCTTCGAGCCCACTTTGACGACAAGACCGCCGATGAGGCTTTCATCAACGGTCGCATGAAGTGATACTTTTTTGCCGGTGGAAGCGGTCAGCGATTTCGCCAGCTTGTCCGACTGTGTCTTCGTCAGTGCTTTGGCCGTTGTGACCTCGGCAGTGATTTCACCTTTGGCTTCGGCAATGGTCTCGCGCAGCGCTTTAACCAGCGCGGGCAGCGCGAACAGGCGGCGCTTTTGCGCCATCAGTTGCAGCGTGTTCGCCATGATCTTGGTCAGGCCCATCTTTTCGGCCAGCACCTTGATCGCCTGCTCCTGCTCTTCGCGGGTATAGAGCGGCGAAGTGGTCAGGCGGCGAAAATCGTCGCTGTCGTTCAATGCCGCTTCAAGCGCGGTAAGATCGCCCTCGATGGCATCGACCTGATTGGCCTCGCGGGCCAGATCGTACACGGCTGTCGCATAACGTTCCGCGATACCGGTGGAAATGGAAGCAGGTTCGGACACGTCCATCCTCTCGTTCAATAAGCGCCGGATATGCGAAGATGTCGCGTCACCAGCAGTTGGCGCGGCTTGAAGTTACCCAAGACGTCTAAATCAGGGGCGATGTAGCAGACAGGTTCACGCCCGGCAACACAGTATAGGCAGGTAATGTCGCGGCGTGCTGCAATATTGCAAGGGCTGCGGCCTATCGCGGCTCTTTGCCGCAGAAAAATGCCACCCCACTCACCGCTGGAGCGGGCCCACGAATCCAGTCCCCTCGCCCGCTGCATGCGCTAAGTCTACAAGGCGCTGAGGCGTTTAGACCGGTTTGGCCTGCGGCTCTGCCATCCCCTCCAACACCCCGATGGCGCGCCTTGCGGTGCTGCGTTGCGGGCGGCCCCGTGGCGGGTAAACCAGTTTCGTGGCCTCCACCAAGATCGCGCCGCCGCCCATCATCGTCGGCATCTGACGCCCGATTTTCTCGAACAAAGGCGCCGATTTCATCCAGATTCGCTGCTGCGACGGGAACTGATAAAGCGCGCCAAGGTGCCGTTCGGGCAGGAACTGATGCTTGCGCAACTGCGTCTCTAGCTGCCCCGGCGAATAGGGCCGCCCATAGCCGAAAGGCGTGCGGTCGCGCCGCGCCCACATGCCCGCGCGGCTTGGCACGATAAACAGCGCCTTGCCCCCCGGCCCCAGCACGCGCCAGCATTCGTCCAGCAGTTCACTGGGCCGCTCAGAGGTTTCGAGCCCGTGCATCAGCACCAGCTTATCCACCGCCCCCGTCTCGACCGGCCAAAGCGTCTCTTCCGTCAGGACCGAGGTGTTGGGCATCCCCGCCGGCCAAGGCATCACCCCCTGCGGGCCGGGCATCAAGACCATCACCCGCCGCGCATCCGCCAGATAGGGGCGCAGCAGGGGTGCAGCAAAGCCAAAGCCGACAACGGTCTGGCCCTTCGCCTCGGGCCAAAGCTCCAACAACCGCCCGCGCAGGGATTTCTGCGCCGCACGTCCCAACGCGCTGCGATAATAGAAATTGCGCAGATCCTGTACATCAAGATGCATTGCAGCCCGCCTTGGTGAATGTCACTCTTACCGGACCATAACAACACAGCGAGGTAAGACGCCATGGCCTTTGATCTGGTCACGATTCCCTGTCTGTCGGACAACTACGCCTTTCTGCTGCGTGACCATGACAGCGGCGCGGTGGCGCTGATCGACGTGCCCGAGGCCGCGCCGATAATGGCAGAGCTTGACCGCCGCGGCTGGACGCTGAGCCAAGTCTGGTTGACCCACCACCACCCCGACCACGTCCAAGGGCTGGCCGAGGTCCTGACCCGTTTCCCCGCCGAGGTGATCGGCGCCAAGGCCGATGCCCACCGCCTGCCCCCGCTCGACCGCGCGGTGGCCGAGGGTGACAGCATCGAGTTGGGCGCGCTTGCGGCCCAAGTGCTCGACGTATCTGGCCATACCGTCGGCCATATCGCCTTTCATGTGCCCCAAGCCAAGGCGGCCTTTACCGCAGACAGCCTCATGGCGCTCGGCTGCGGCCGCCTGTTCGAGGGCACGCCTGCGCAGATGTGGGAAAGCCTGCAAAAGCTGGCCGCCCTGCCCCGTGACACGACGATCTGCTCGGGCCACGAATACACCGCCGCCAACGCAAAATTCGCCCTGACCGTTGATCCGGACAATCCCGCCCTTATATCAAGGACCAAGGACATCGACAGCGCCCGCGCCCAGGGGCAGCCGACCGTCCCCTCGTCGCTTTCACTGGAACTAGAAACCAATCCCTTCCTGCGCCCCGCCGACCCGGCCATCCGCGCGACCTTGGGGATGCCAGACGCCACCGACACAGAAGTGTTCACCGAAATCCGCAGGCGAAAAGACCAGTTCTGAGCGCCTGCAATCATGGCTCAAAGTCCTCGCTCACGGCAAATGTGACCGATTCGGACCAGAATCTTCTTGAAGATGGGCCATGATCAACCAAACTCTAATACTATGAGGCCATGGTCGGACCGGGGCCTGAGACATCTCAGCACCTCACCGACCCCGATCGAAAAGGAGCACGCCCGTGCCTTCATTCTCGACTACACTTGAGCAGGCAATCCACGCGGCCCTCGCGCTGGCCAATGCCCGCCGCCACGAATTCGCAACGCTTGAACATCTGTTGCTGGCCTTGCTCGATGAACCCGATGCCGTGCAGGTCATGAAAGCCTGTTCCGTCGATGTCTCTGACCTGCGCGATACGCTGGTGGAATTCGTCGACGATGATCTCAGCAATCTGATCACCGACATCGACGGTTCCGAAGCGGTGCCAACGGCGGCTTTCCAGCGCGTGATCCAACGCGCCGCAATCCATGTGCAATCCTCGGGCCGGACCGAAGTGACGGGCGCCAACGTGTTGGTCGCCATCTTTGCCGAGCGTGAGAGCAACGCCGCCTATTTCCTGCAAGAACAGGACATGACCCGCTATGACGCGGTGAACTTTATCGCCCATGGTGTCGCCAAAGACCCGGCATATGGTGAATCCCGCCCCGTCACAGGCGCGCCCGAGACCGAGGAAGAGGCCCAAGGCGTCACCGATGGCGACAAGAAGGAATCCGCGCTGGCGAAATACTGCGTGGACCTCAACGCCAAATCCCGCGAAGGCGACATTGACCCGCTGATCGGCCGCGAGGGCGAGGTTGAGCGCTGCATTCAAGTGCTCTGCCGCCGGCGCAAGAACAACCCGCTTTTGGTGGGGGATCCGGGCGTAGGCAAGACTGCCATCGCCGAAGGGCTGGCGCGCAAGATCGTTGCCGGTGAAACGCCTGAGGTGCTGGCCAATACCACGATCTACTCGCTCGACATGGGCGCGCTGCTGGCAGGCACCCGCTATCGCGGCGATTTCGAGGAGCGGCTGAAGGCCGTGGTGACCGAGCTTGAGGATCACAAGGACGCCGTGCTTTTCATCGACGAGATCCACACCGTGATCGGTGCAGGTGCCACTTCGGGCGGCGCGATGGATGCCTCCAACCTGCTGAAGCCCGCGCTTCAGGGCGGCAAACTGCGCACCATGGGCTCCACCACATATAAGGAGTTCCGCCAGCACTTCGAGAAGGACCGCGCGCTGAGCCGCCGGTTCCAAAAGATCGACGTGAGCGAGCCTTCGGTCGAAGACGCCACCAAGATCCTGAAGGGGCTCAAGCCCTATTTCGAAGAGCATCACAGCGTCAAATACACCTCCGATGCGATTAAGACCTCCGTGGAACTGGCACATCGCTACATCAATGACCGCAAGCTGCCGGACAGCGCGATTGACGTGATCGACGAAGCCGGTGCCGCCCAGCACCTCGTCGCCGCCTCCAAGCGCCGCAAGACCATCGGCACCAAGGAGGTCGAGGCCGTGGTGGCCAAGATCGCCCGCATTCCGCCGAAGAATGTCTCCAAGGACGACGTGGTGGTGCTGAAGGATCTGGAAAGCTCGCTCAAGCGGGTGGTCTTTGGTCAGGACGACGCCATCGTGGCGCTGTCTTCGGCGATCAAACTGTCCCGCGCAGGCCTGCGCGAGCCGGACAAGCCCATCGGCAACTACCTCTTCGCTGGTCCCACTGGCGTGGGTAAAACCGAGGTCGCCAAGCAATTGGCCGACACCCTTGGCGTGGAACTGCTGCGTTTCGACATGTCGGAATATATGGAGAAACACGCGGTCAGCCGTCTGATCGGCGCGCCTCCGGGCTATGTCGGCTTTGACCAAGGCGGCATGCTCACCGATGGCGTGGACCAGCATCCGCATTGCGTGCTGCTGCTCGACGAGATGGAGAAAGCGCACCCTGACGTCTACAACATCCTGTTGCAGGTGATGGACCACGGCAAGCTGACCGATCACAATGGCCGCACGGTGGATTTCCGCAATGTGGTGCTGATCATGACCTCCAACGCGGGCGCCTCCGAACAGGCCAAAGCGGCAGTGGGCTTTGGCCGCGACCGCCGCGAGGGCGAGGATACCGCCGCCATCGAGCGGACCTTCACGCCGGAGTTCCGCAACCGTCTGGACGCCGTGATCTCCTTCGCGCCGCTGCCGAAGTCGGTGATCCTGCGGGTGGTCGAGAAGTTCGTGCTGCAACTCGAAGCGCAGCTGATGGACCGCAACGTGACCATCGAGCTCTCCAAGAAGGCCGCCGAATGGCTTGCCGACAAGGGCTACGACGACAAGATGGGCGCGCGTCCCTTGGGCCGTGTGATCCAAGAGCACATCAAGAAGCCGCTGGCCGAGGAGCTGCTCTTTGGCAAGCTGGCCAAGGGCGGTGTCGTCAAGGTCGGCGTCAAGGATGATGAGTTGACGCTCAAAGTCTTGGGCAGCGAAAGCAAGCGTCTTTCCGGTGATCGGCCCCCGCTGCTCACCGCGGAATGATCTATCGGGCCGCACTGGCCCTGATCTTCTCCTCCGCCAGCCCTGCGCTGGCGGAGGATTTGCAATTGGCCTTCCCGCTGGATTGCACCCTTGGGCAGGACTGCCACATCCAACAATATATGGACCGCGACCCGAGCGGCGGCGCAGAGGACTACCGCTGTTCCGGCCTAACCTATGACGGCCACAAGGGTACGGATTTCGCCCTGCCCGACCGCGCGGCGATGGCCGCGGGCGTGACCGTGCGCGCCGCAGCGGCGGGGGTGGTCAAAGGGCTGCGAGACGGGATGCCAGATGGTGCGCCGCTCTCGGAGGTCCAAGGGCGCGAATGCGGCAATGGCGTGGTGATCGACCTCGGCCAGGGATGGGAGACGCAATACTGCCACCTGAAACACGGCTCGCTCCGCGTGCAGGAAGGGCAAGGGGTGGCAGTTGGCGACGCTCTCGGGCTCGTTGGCCAGTCTGGCAAAGCGGCCTTTCCGCATCTGCACCTGTCGCTGCGCCATCACGGCCAGCCCGTCGATCCATTTGCCCCCGAAGGCCATAGTTGTGACGTCGAACCGCGCAAAACCCTCTGGCAAGACACCCCGCCCTACCGCCCCGGCGGGCTGATTGCGCTTGGCTTTGCCGACCGCGTGCCCAGCTATGATGAGATCAAGGCGGGCGAAGCCAATCGCGACAGCCTGCCCAAAGAGGCGCCTGCCTTGGTTATCTACGGCTACAGCTATGGCACGCAAAAGGATGACGTGCTGCGCCTCAGCCTCGCGGGGCCAAAAGGCACGGTCATCGAGAGGGATGTGGTGATGGAGAAGCCGCAGGCGCAAGCCTTTCGCGCCATCGGCAAACGCGCGGCTTCTGCGCCATGGCCAGCCGGGCGCTATACGGGCAGGGTCACACTGCTGCGCGAGGGCCGTGTGATCGACAAAAAGACCGGCGTTCTGACCCTGCGATAGGCCGGGACTGCCTGCCTACTTCTCAGTAAACTTCAACTCGATCCGCCTGTTCTGCGCCCGCGCGGCTTCGGTATTGCCCTCGGCCACGGGCTGATACTGGCCAAAGCCATTGGCGGCCAAACGATCCGGCGCGATGCCGAGGAAATTGACCATATATTTGACCACCGACAGCGCCCGCGCTTGGCTGAGTTCCCAGTTGTCCGCAAACTCCCCAAAGCCGGAAAGCGGCACATTGTCGGTATGACCATCGACGCGGATCACCCAATCGATCTCGGGCGGGATGTCATCCACCACGCTGCGCAGAATGCCCGCCACCTTGGCAATCTCACCCTGCCCGTCTTGGCTCAGCACCGCACTGCCCGGCGCGAAAAGCACCTCGGAGGAGAAGACAAAACGGTCGCCTTCGATCCGCACACCCTCCTGATTGCCCAGCAGATCACGCAACCGCCCAAAGAATTCTGAGCGGTACTGGGCGAGGTTCTTGCTCTCTTCCTCAAGCCGCTTGCGCTCTGCCGTCTCCAATTCGGCGCGGCGGCGTTCCTCCGCCGCGACCCGCGCCAACGCGGTGTTCAACTCGGAGCCAAGCGATTGCAATTCCACCGATTTCGCCGCATCCCGCGCCACCGCGTCATCGAGCAGCGCCTGTAGGTTCCCCAACTGCGCGCGCAGTTCCGCGACCTGCTGGTTCAGCAATTCGGTCTGCCGCTGCGCCGCGGCGCTCACGGCTTTCTCCTCGGCCAGCGTCTCTTCGGCCTGCGCCAAAAGGGCGGCGCGGCGTTCGGCGGCGGTGGTCTTATCCTCGGCCAAAGTCTCCGCCGCGAGTTTTGCCGCCAGCGTCTGCGCCAGACGTTCGCGCAGGTCCGACTGCGTGCCGCTCAGCGCTTCGCCCTCTTCCTCAAGGGATTGCACACGGGCCAGCGCCTCGGCCAGACGGGCGTTCAAGGCCTGCTCGGTCGCCTCGGCCTGCGCCAACCGCGCGCGCAGTTCCTCTTCGGTGCCTTCCGCGGCTTCCAACTCTTCGGTGAGCGCGGCGCGCTCGGCCTCCAGACCCGCGCCGCTCTCCTCCAGCCGCTCCATCCGCAGCAGCGCTGCGGCAAGCTCACTGTCGAGGTCGCTGCGCGCCGCGCGGGCGGCGGCCAAAAGGGTCAGCGTCTCTTCGGCCTTCTTGCGCTGCGTCTCAAGCGAGAGGGTCATGGCCGTCAATTCCGCATCCGCATCCTCCAGCCGGTCGCGCAGGGCCTGCGCCGCTGCGGCTTCGGCCAGACGGGCGGCTTCCTCGGCGCTGAGCGCCTCTTCGGCCTCCGCCACCTCGGCATTGAGGGCGGCGACTTCGGCCTCGGCTTCGGCGTTTTGCGCCCGCAGATCGGCCACCAGCGCATCCAGCGCCTCACGTTTCGCGGCGGCAAGCCGGGCCGTTTCCGCCTGCGCATCGATCTCGTCCCGCGCGGTGCTAAGCGCGAGGTTCAGCGCCTCTTGCTCATCCAACAGCGCGGCTTCGCGGTCTTCCAAGTCACCGATGCGCGCCTGATCTTCCGCCTGCGACGCCAAGAGCGCGGCCACCCGTGCCTCAAAGCCGGTGATCTCGGCCTCCGCCGCCTGCAAGGCAGCCGCTTGCGCGTCGCGTTCAGAAGTCAGCCCGGCGATCACCGCCTCTTGCCGCGACACCTCATCACGCGCGTCGTTCAGTGAGGCATTCAGCGCGCCGAGCCGAGCCTCCAAACGCGCGGTGGTGCGTTCTTCGACGCCAAGCGCTTGGGCAAGGGCCGCGACCTCTCCGGCCAATTCGTTAAGCTCGCTTTCCTGCCCGCTAATCCGCTCGGTCAGGACGAATTGCACCACCATGAAGATAGTCAGCAAGAACATCAGAACCAGCAAAAGCCCGGTCATCGCATCGACGAACCCCGGCCAGATGGAGCCCTGAAACCGTGCGCCTGTCCGCCGGGAAAGTGCCATTACTGGTCCCCGCCACCGGGGATATCGCTGGCCCGCAGGCGGCGGGCCTCAGGGGCGCGTTGCCCGGAAAGCGCCTTGGCCAGCAAAGAGATATCCTTGCGCAATTCGGCCATGGTTTCCTGCCGCCCGGCAGAAATCTCTTCCAAGATACGCAGCATCTGCACGTCGATGGAGCGCAGGCGCATCCGGCTTTCCGCGTCGATCCCTTCGCCCGCGACCTGACCTTCGAGCGTGGCGATCAATCGGTCTTGCCCATCGGCCACCCGCTCCAGCGCGCTGTTGGTGGTGGTGTCATGCTCCATCCGCGTGGTCATCCGGTCCACGGCATCGGCCAGCTTGCCCAGCTTGTCGTCGACCATGGCGCGGCTGACGTCGGATTGGGTGAACATCTGCTGCATCTCGGCCATCTGTTCGACCATCTGATCCATCACGCTGGCCATGATGTTCTGGTCACTCACATCATCGCCCGAGGTCAGCCCGACCCGCGTGATGGAACTCAGCCAATCTTCCAACTCTTGATAAAAGCGGTTCTGCCCGTGGCCTGCGAAAAGCTCCAACAACCCCACGACGAGAGAGCCCGCAAGCCCCAGAAGCGAGGAGCCAAAGGCCACGCCCATGCCGCCCAACTGCGCCTCAAGACCGGTCATCAGACGGCCAAAGACATTGACGCCCGCCTCCCCCTCACCGGGGGCGAGGGAGCGGATCGTGTCGACCACAGCCGGAACGGTCGTGGCCAGCCCGTAGAATGTCCCCAAAAGACCGAGGAAAATCAACATATTAACGATATAGCGCGTGATTTCGCGCACTTCGTCGATGCGCGAGGCGACGGAATCGAGGATCGACCGGGTGGAGGTCGTGCTGACCTGCATCCGCGCGCCGCGCTGGCGCAGAAGCGACGCCAAAGGCGCCAGCAATTGCGGCGGCTTGGCATCGGGTTCGGCATTGCCAGCGGCGAAATCCTCGATCCAGCGGACCGAGCCGATAAGCTGCATCACCTGATAGAAACAGGCCAGCACACCGACGATGAAGACAAAGATGATGACCCCATTCAGCCATGGGTTCGCGGCAAAGATCGGCAGCACCCGTGGCAGCGCCAGAAAGACCCCGGTCCCCGTGAGGCCGAGCGCGATCAGCATCAGAGAAATCTGACGCACCGGTTGTGAAAACTGCGGTTTTGCCTTGCGGTCTGGCTGTGCCATGCGGCCTTTCCTGACCCTTTGTTCTGCTCTTGCCGCAGCTTACACTGAAACGGCAAAGAGTTGCCAAGTTTTTATGAGGTCAACGCCTTCACCCGATCATGCAACCACTCCAACGCGGGGTCATGCAAGCCCACTTCGGATAGATGCACGGCGGTGTTGATCAAATACTCGGTATTTGGCCCGCGTCCGCCTACGGCGCGGGCAATGATCTGCGCCTGTTCTTCCAAGGGCAGGCCGCCGCAATATTGCTCATGCGCCGCGTCGATCACATAGGTCACCGCCTCCACGTCGCGGCCATCGGTCAGATGCACGGTGAGGTTTTTCTCGACATAGGCCGAAGAGATCAGCTCACGCTCGCGCAGGTACTCCAACGTCTGCGCCTCCTGCCCCGCAGTCACCCGCATCGCCATGCCTTCGCAGGCCGAGCGGACGGATTCGTCAAGCGCCAGCACCAGCCCCGGCTGTTCGACCGTGCCCCGGTGATGGATCGAGCGCATGCAGAACGATCGCGCATAGCCCGGCAGCGTGGCGATCACGCTTTCCGCTACCTCGAAACCGGGGTTCCACAAGAGGCTGCCATAGCCAAATACCCACATTGTCATCCTGCTGGTCCTTTCTGCTGGCCTTCGGTAAACCGCATCTGAAGCACGATTTGAAGGGCTATCGAAATGCGGAAATGGGTTTGGCTGCTGATTGTGCTCGCCGCACTTTGGGGCGCGTGGTGGGCTGCCGCCACGACGCAGATGCAAAGCACCCTGACCCGCCTGCTCGACACCCGCCGCGCGGCGGGTTGGGAGGTGACGCTCAAAGACATCGACAAAGCGGGCTTTCCCCTGTCCTTGCAAAACCGGCTGAGCGGGTTTGCCGTGGCAGACCCGGCCCGCGGTCTGGCATTCGAAGCCCCGCAGCTTGATCTCTCCGCCCCGGTCTGGTGGCCCGGTGATCTCTCCGCCCGCGCGCCCGTTGCGGCGGCCGACCTGCCCGCAGGCGCATTGCCCCTGACGCTGAAGATGCGCGACCTGCGCGCCGATCTGGAACTGCATCCCGGCACCTCGCTTCAGCTGGAGGCGATGGAGCTTCGCAGCACGCATCTGGAGGTCGACGGCCCCGACGGGCTGCTGCTGAAGGCCGAAGAGCCGCGGATGCGGATCGCGCAATCGGGCAGTGCGGCGCGGGACTATGACATCGCGCTGCTGCTCGGCGGCATCAACCCCGGCCCCTTGCTGCGCAAGGTCTTGGGCGATGGCGCGGGCCAGCCCGGCGGGCAGCCGATCCTCTCGGCGCGGATGGCCGTGACCTTTGCCCGCCCGCTGGACCGGCACAGCGCGATGGCGGGCACCCTGCCGCAGATCGACGCGCTGACGGTTGAGAATGTGGATGCCGCTTGGGGCGAGGTGGCTTTGGGCGCCGAGGGGGCGCTGACCTTTGACGCCGCGGGCATTCCCGATGGGGTGCTGAGCCTGCGGGTCACTAATTGGACCAAACTGCTGGACGCGGGCGAACGCGCGGGCTTTCTGCCGCCGTCGATGCGCGGGCAGGTCGACACCATGCTGCGGCTGTTGGAAGCGCGGGGCGGCACGCCGGGCGGATTGGACCTCGACCTGATCTTTACGGACGGTCAGATGATGCTGGCAGGGATTCCGCTTGGCCCCGCGCCGCGGTTGGTTCAGCCCTAACGGCCGCTTAGCGGCAGTAGCTGCCACTGCGATAGCGCGCCGTGTCGAAGTGAAAGTGGTCTTGGTGAAAGCGGTCTGCCTCTGGCCCCAGCACCGTGCCAAACGGCCCGCAGGCGCCCCGGTGCATCCGTCGCAAAGCCGCGCTGCTGCGCCGCGCGCGCCAGCCCTTCAACAGGCTGATCGTGCTGCCGTCCGCGAGAGCAAACCCGGAAATGTCGATCGCGCGGCCCTTGCCATGTTCGGAGATCTTACCGCCCTTGCGGTTGTTCCGCGTCCGGCAGGCGTAATGCGCGGCGACCTTGAGCTCCCTCAGCCCCCCGCCCTGCGCCGCCAAGGCGGGCACCGCCGATTGGCGCACCCATGTGTTCAGCGCCTTGGCCGTGGTGCAATCCATCACCGCCGCGGTGCCAAGCCGGATGCCCGAGACCGAGCGTATCTTGACCGCATTCTCAACCCCGCAACCGCTGATCCGGCCCGGCACCCGGCCCACCCGGCTGCCCTGTATCGCCAGATCGCCGCAGACCGCGCCCTTGGCCAACATCCGCTGCCGCGCACGGGCGGCCTGTTCGACCTTGGCGCTGCGCAGGGTGGGACGGAGCGATGCTTTCATCCCCTGCCCGCCCTCGGCGGCGGCACGGGCGGCGGGGTCACGTTCGGGCGGGGCGATCGCGCCGCCGGGGGCGACGCTGACCGGCAAGCTATCCCCCTGCTGACGCGCCACGGGGCGCTCAGAACTGTCCGGCCCCGCAGCCAAGGCGATTTGCCCCAGCATGATCAGCGGCAGGACAGCCCAGCCCTTCATGACTTGGGCGCGCCCCGGCCAAAATCGGGCGCGTCGGTATCCTGCCCCGCCTCGATAATGCCGCGCCGGATCGCGCGCGTACGAGTGAAATAGGCGTGCAGATGCTCGCCGTCGCCGGTCCGAATGGCGCGTTGCAGGGCGAAAAGCTCCTCGGTGAAACGGCCAAGGATTTCCAGCGTCGCATCCTTGTTGGTCAGAAAGACATCGCGCCACATCGTGGGATCACTCGCCGCGATCCGGGTGAAGTCGCGGAAACCGGCGGCGGAATACTTGATCACCTCGCTGTCGGTCACCCGGCGCAGGTCGTCGGCCACGCCCACCATCGTATAGGCGATGAGGTGCGGCGCGTGCGAGGTGACAGCCAGCACCAGATCGTGATGCTCGGCGTCCATCTCCTCCACATTGGCACCCGCCCCTTCCCAGAGCGCGCGCAGCCGCGCGATGGCGTCCTTGTCGGTGCCTTCCACCGGGACCAGAAGGCACCAGCGGTTGTCGAAGAGCTCGGCAAAGCCGCTGCGCGGGCCGGAATGCTCGGTCCCCGCCAGCGGGTGGCCGGGGATAAAATGCACGCCATCGGGCAGATGCGGCCCGACCTGCGCGATCACGTCGGCCTTGACCGAACCCACATCCGTCACCGTGGCACCCGGCGCAAAATGCGGCGCGATCTCGGCGGCCACGGCGCCCATGACACCCACCGGCACGCAGAGCACCACCAGATCGGCGCCCGCGACAGCCTCGGCGGCACTGTCGCAGACCCGGTCGCAGAGGCCGATCTCGCGCGCCGTGGCGCGGGTCTCGTCGCTGCGGGCATAGCCGGTGACTTCGCCCGCCAGACCGCCGCGCTTCATCGCCCAGAACAGCGAGGAGGCGATCAGCCCCAACCCGATCAGGGCGACCCTGTCATAGATCTGCGCCATCAGTTGCCCCCCTTGAACTGCCGCACCGCATGGACGACGCGGCGGCAGGCGCTCTCATCGCCCACGGTGATGCGCAGGCAGTTGGGCAGGTTGTAGCCCGCCACCCGGCGCACGATCAGCCCTTGGGTCTTGAGGTAGTCGTCACAAGCCTCGGCCTCGGCCTGGTTGGCGAAACGAGCCAGCACGAAATTGGCGAGCGAGACGTCTGAGGGCACGCCGATCTCGGCCAGCGCATCGGCGAGCCAGGTGCGCCAGCGGGCGTTCTCGGCGCGGCAATGGTCGGTATAGGCGCGGTCGCGCATCGCCGCCTCGGCGGCGTTAAGCGCGGCCTGCGACAGGTTGAACGGCCCGCGCACCCGGTTCAGCACGTCGATCACATGGCCCGGCCCATAGCCCCAGCCGATGCGCAGCCCGCCCAGCCCATAGAGCTTGGAGAAGGTGCGCGTCATCACCACGTTGTCGCGGCGGTCCACCAAGGCGGCACCCCCGTCATAGCCCTCAACATATTCGGCATAGGCCCCGTCGAGCACCAGAAGCGCCTGCGGCGGCAGTGCCTCGGCCAGCCGTTCAAGCTCGGCCAGACCGATCATCGTGCCGGTGGGGTTGTTGGGGTTGGCGATGAACACCAGCCGCGTCGCCTCGGTGCAGGCGGCGAGGATGGCATCGACATCGGTCACCCGCTCACGCTCGGGGACTTCAACGGGCGTCGCACCTGCGGCCAGCGCCGAGATGCGGTACATGGCAAAGCCGTGCTCGGTATGCACCACCTCGGTCCCCGGTCCGGCATAGGCTTGGCAGAGGAAGGCGATGATCTCATCCGAACCCGCGCCGCAGATGATCCGCTCGGCATCGAGGTCCAGAACCTCGGCAATGGCGGCGCGCAGGGCGCTATGGTCGGAGGACGGGTAGCGATGCAGGTCATAGGCCGCGCGGCGATAGGCTTCGACGGCGGCGGGGCTGGGGCCCAGCGGGTTCTCGTTCGAGCTGAGCTTGACCACATTCTCAAGGCCCGCGACATGCGCCGCACCCCCTTGATAAAGGTCGATCTCCATAATGCCCGGTTGCGGTGCGATCTGTGTCATCTCGCTCTCATCCTCACGCTACTGCCGCCCTTCTATCGGGGGTGTCGCGGTGATGCCAGAATCATTCTGCATCCGCGGCGCCCGCGGACGGGCTGTTGCATTGCTGCGCCCCCTCCCCCTCGCGCGCAACGAAAAAGGCCGCGTGGTCTGCACCACGCGGCCTTTGGTATTCGACAGGCGAAGAAGCTTAGTTCTTCGCGTAGAATTCCACGACGAGGTTCGGCTCCATGACGACCGGATACGGCACGTCGCCGAGGCTCGGTGTGCGCACGAAAGTCGCGGTCATTTTGGAGTGGTCGCACTCAAGGTAGTCGGGCACGTCACGCTCGGGCAGTTGCACGGCTTCGAGAACCGAGGTCAGCTGCTTGGAACGGTCACGCACTTCGATCACGTCACCCTCTTTCACGCGGTAGGAGGGGATGTTGACCTTGCGGCCGTTCACTTTGACGTGGCCGTGGTTCACGAACTGGCGTGCGGCGAAAACGGTCGGCACGAATTTGGCGCGGTAAACAACGGCGTCCAGACGGCGCTCCAGCAGGCCGATCAGGTTTTCACCGGTATCGCCTTTAACACGCTCGGCTTCGCCGAAGATGCGACGGAACTGCTTCTCAGTCAGGTCGCCGTAGTAGCCTTTGAGCTTCTGCTTGGCACGCAGCTGGATGCCGAAATCCGACATTTTGCCCTTGCGGCGCTGGCCGTGCTGGCCGGGGCCGTATTCACGACGGTTCACCGGGGACTTCGGACGACCCCAGATGTTTTCGCCCATACGGCGGTCTAGTTTGTGCTTGGCAGCTGTGCGTTTTGTCACGGCTGATCTCCTTTATAAGGCCCCGAGGGGCGGTAAAGGGCGTTGTCCTTTGGCCGAAGCCCGACAGGCTTCCCCTTGCGGGGTCCACCAACACCAATGAAGGGGCGCTTATACGGGGCCATGGCGGGGAGTCAACGGGGGATTTTCGGCGATTTTAATACGCCCCGCCCCTACCGTGCCATCGCAGCGCAGGGCGCGTGGCGGTGACAGGTCAGGATATGATCATTCACCAGCCCGCAGGCCTCCATCCAAGCATAGGTGATCGTCGGCCCGCAGAACTTGAAACCGGCTTTCTTCAAGTCTTTGCTCACCTGCTCGGACAAGGCGGTCTTCGGCGGCACCTCGGCCTGTGTGGCAAAGCGGTTTTGCAGCGGTTTGCCATCAACATAGCGCCACATGAAGGCGTCGAACCCCTCGCGCGCCTCCACCTCCTGCCATGCGCGCGCGTTGGTGATGGCGGCCTCGATCTTGCCCCTGTGGCGGATGATGCCCGGATCACCCAGCAGGCGCAGCACATCCGCCTCGCCCCATTCGGCGATCTGATGCGGGTCGAACCCGGCAAAGGCCGCACGGAAATTATCGCGCTTTTTAAGGATCGTGATCCAGCTTAGCCCCGCCTGAAACCCGTCAAGGATCAGCTTTTCCCAAAGCGCGCGGCTGTCATATTCGGGCACGCCCCATTCGGTGTCGTGGTAGTCTCGGTAAATCGGGTCATCCCCGGCCCAGTCACAGCGCTGCATCTTCGGCTCTCCCCCTGCGCGATCCACCGCGGAAATCGCCGCCGATTAAGACCGTATTATCACCTTTGCGCCCATACCAATCACAGGACAGCAAGAGAGTACCGCCGTGCCCCGTCGATTCCAACGCCCTTTCGCCGACGTTCCCCCCGGTGGGGACAGCCCGCTGAACCATGCGGTGATGCAGCGCGATGCCGCGACGCTTGAAATGGTGCGCGAGGCCGTGGCCCATCGCCAAACGCTGCTGGCGTTCCAGCCCGTCATGCTGGCCAGCGATCCGACAAATGTGGCCTTTCACGAGGGGCTGATCCGCCTGCTTGATCCCACGGGTCGCGTGATTCCGGCCAAGGATTTCATGCCCGCAATCGAGGACACGGATACCGGGCGGCAGGTGGATGTTCTGGCCCTGCGTCTTGGGCTGAACGCGCTGCACCACCATCCCGGGCTGCGGCTGTCAATCAATATGTCCGCCCGCTCCATCGGGTATCAGGAATGGACCCGCGTCTTGCGCCACTGGCTGGCCCGCGACGCGACCTTGGGCGAACGGCTGATCCTTGAGATCACGGAAAGCTCGGCCATGATGGTGCCGGAACTGGTGACAAGCTTCATGAACCAGTTGCAGCCCCACGGCATCTGCTTTGCCATGGATGATTTCGGGGCGGGGCAAACGGCGATCCGCTATTTCAAGGATTTCTACTTTGATGTCCTGAAGCTTGACGGGCAGTTCATTCGCGGCATCGCCACCAACCCCGACAACCGCGCCCTGACCGCCGCGCTGATGTCCATCGCCACACATTTCGACATGCTGACCGTGGCCGAATGCGTCGAGAACGCCGCCGATGCGGCGGTGCTGGTCGAGATGGGCGTCGATTGCCTGCAAGGCTACCACTTCGCCGCGCCAACCACCCGGCCCCCGTGGCTGAAATTCGACCGGGTGCGCGCCACCGGCTAAGCCAGCGCCGACAGGCCGCCGGGGCTGCGGCGGCGGGCTGCCTGCTCAGTTGCCGCATTGCAGCGCATCCGCTATCACTACCTCAGAGGGACGGGAGCGCCCACGCCCGACGATGGCGCGTGTCGGTGTGCCCCCGCCCAACAAGGTAGAGGAAAGTCACATCATGACCAATGTCGTCATCGCATCCGCCGCCCGGACCGCCGTGGGCAGTTTCGGCGGGGCGTTCGCCAATACGCCCGCCCATGACCTTGGTGCCGCCGTTCTGAAAGAACTGGTGGCCCGCGCCGGGGTGGACCCGTCCGAAGTCTCCGAGACCATTCTGGGGCAGGTGCTGACCGCCGCCCAAGGTCAGAACCCGGCGCGTCAGGCGCATATCAACGCAGGTCTGCCGAAAGAGAGCGCGGCTTGGGGCATCAACCAGGTCTGCGGCTCGGGCCTGCGCGCCGTGGCGCTGGCGGCTCAGCACATCCAGCTCGGTGACGCGAACATCGTGGCCGCTGGCGGGCAAGAGAACATGACCCTCAGCCCCCATGCGCAAAACCTCCGCGCGGGCCAGAAAATGGGCGATTTGCAGTTCATCGACACGATGATCCGCGACGGTCTCTGGGATGCATTCAACGGCTACCACATGGGCCAAACCGCCGAGAACGTGGCCGAGAAATGGCAGATCTCCCGCGACCAGCAAGACGAATTCGCCGTCGCCTCGCAAAACAAGGCCGAAGCCGCGCAGAAGGCTGGCAAATTCGCCGATGAGATCGTTCCCTTCACCATCAAGACCCGCAAGGGCGAGACGGTTGTCGATCAGGACGAATACATCCGCCACGGCGCCAATATCGAAGCGATGCAGAAGCTGCGCCCGGCCTTTACTAAAGACGGCTCCGTCACCGCGGCCAATGCCTCGGGCATCAACGACGGTGCGGCGGGTGCGCTCCTGATGAGCGCGGATGAGGCCGAAAAGCGGGGCATTCAGCCGCTGGCGCGGATCGCCTCCTATGCCACCGCCGGTCTCGACCCGTCGATCATGGGCGTCGGCCCCGTCTATGCATCGCGCAAGGCGCTGGAGAAAGCCGGTTGGTCGCCCGAGGACCTTGATCTGGTGGAAGCCAACGAAGCCTTCGCCGCGCAGGCCTGCGCCGTGAACAAGGAGATGGGCTGGGATCCGGAAATCGTGAACGTCAACGGCGGCGCCATCGCCATCGGCCACCCGATCGGTGCCTCCGGCGCGCGCGTGCTCAACACCCTGCTGTTCGAAATGCAGCGCCGTGACGCCAAGAAAGGTTTGGCGACGCTGTGTATCGGCGGCGGTATGGGTGTTGCCATGTGCCTAGAGCGCCCCTAAGACTAAATCGGCGCGCAACTTTCTTGCGCGCCGAAACATGCATTTGCAAGAACATTACCTTGAGGGAGGGATTACATGTCACGCATCGCTTTGGTCACCGGGGGAAGTCGCGGGATTGGCGCGGCCATTTCGACCACGCTGAAGGACAAAGGCTATACCGTCGCCGCCACCTATGCCGGCAATGACGAAGCCGCCGCGAAATTCACCGAAGAGACCGGCATCAAGACCTATAAATGGAACGTGGCAGATTACGACGCCTCCAAAGCGGGGATCGAACAAGTCGAAGCCGAGCTTGGACCCATCGAGGTGGTGGTCGCCAATGCGGGCATCACCCGCGACGCGCCCTTTCACAAGATGACCCCCGACCAGTGGAATGAAGTCATCGCCACCAATCTGACCGGCGTCTTCAACACGATCCACCCGGTCTGGCCCGGCATGCGCGAACGCAAGTTCGGTCGCGTTGTCGTGATCTCTTCAATCAACGGGCAAAAGGGGCAGTTCGCACAGGTGAACTATGCCGCGACCAAGGCGGGTGATCTGGGCATCGTGAAGTCACTGGCCCAAGAAGGCGCGCGCGCGGGCATCACCGCCAACGCCATCTGCCCCGGCTATATCGCGACCGATATGGTCATGGCCGTGCCCGAAAAGGTCCGCGAAAGCATCATCGCGCAGATCCCCGCCGGACGTTTGGGAGAGCCCGAAGAAATCGCCCGCGCGGTGGCCTTCCTCGTCTCCGACGATGCGGGTTTCATCAACGGCTCGACCATCTCGGCCAATGGGGCGCAATTCGTCGTCTGACGGGCCGATGTTCTGGAAATTTAATGGGCCAGTCTTTTACAAAGACTGGCCTTTTTAATGGGAAAACAGAACCCGACTGCGTCCTTTACTAGCCATCCAGCCTGCCGCCCCGCCAAAGCGGAACGACAGCGATCAAAACGCCGCATTGCGCGGCGAGGGTCAGCTCGACAGGCGGCTAATCTCCTCTTTCAAACGCAGTTTTTCCTTCTTCATGGAAGCCACTTTCAAATCGTCCATACCGGGGGCGCGTTGCGCGGTTTCCACCGCCTCACTCATCGCCTGATGCTTGCGCTTCAGGGTGTCCAGATGTGCGTTCAAAGCCATACAATCCTCCATGATTGGTGTGTGGAATTTCAGTGGACCACAGCGCGACCCACAAGTCACGCGGCACCGCAGCATAGGGGTGAAGTTGGTAAAGAAACGCTTAAGAAGTAGGATAGACCAGCGGCGCCCCCCGGCGCAGGACCGCTTCGATTTCCGGCACATAGCTATCGCCGTCCCCCTCATGCCGCGCGCCACGGTGCATGACAAAGCTATGATAGAGCCGAAAAGCACCGCGTCCGTTCTTGCGCGCACGCAAGAGAATCAACTCCGGCATCCTTCCCGCGCGCGAGGCGAGCGGCAGCACCTCGACCGATCCCATCTCATGCGGCAGCGCCGCCAGAATCTCGGGCAGCCGTTCGGCGCGATGGATAAAATGCGCCTGCCCTTTGGGCTTTAGCCGCCGCGCGGCGGTGCGGACCCATTGTCGCAGGGGCGTCGCCTCACCCAAGGCCGTCTCGCGCCCGGGATCGCGGGACTGGACCGAGGCGGCCCGGTCGAAATAGGGCGGATTGGCAAGAACGTGGTCAAATTGTCGCTGGCGCAGATGCAGGGGCATCTCGGTCAGATCGGCCTCCACCACCTCCAGCGCCGCGCCCCCATTGCGCTGCGCCAGTTCGGCATAGGCGGGTTGCAGCTCACAGCCCGTCAGCGTCAGTCCCGGCACCCGTGCCCCCAGACAAAGCACCGCCGCACCGGCCCCGCAGCCAAGCTCCAGCACGCTCTGCCCTGCCTTGGCCTCTATGCTCGCGGCCAGCAAAACCGGGTCCACCCCGGCACGATAGCCCCGCCCCGGCGCGGCTGCCAGAGGTGCAGCTTGCCGCCGAGAAAAGCGTCGCAGGTCAGGTCGTCTTCGGTGAAACGGGTCACAGCCCCAGCGGAATCTCATTGTCGCGCATCACCCGCAGGGCGGCGTCATGGTCATCAGGATGCACCATCAGGCGGCGCGGGAAAATCCCAATGCCCCCTTCGAGCACGCTCATGTTTACGTCCATTTCAAAGCAGTCTATATCCTCCCCCCTGAGAAGGGCGGTGGCAAAGGCGATGATGGTCATGTCGGTGCTGCGCAAAAGTTCCTTCATATCAAAGATGTAGAGCCGGATCACCGGCATGTCGAGCGGGACGCGGGAAATGATGATTAAAAGTGATGCAACGGGCAAACCGCACGACCGCATGGCGGCCTATCTAAGCGATGATATGGCGGCGGTCAGCGCGCTGATCCGTGAGCGGATGGCGTCGAAACACGCGCCCCGCATCCCCGAGGTCACCGCCCATCTGGTCGAGGCGGGCGGCAAGCGCCTGCGCCCGATGCTGACGCTGGCCGCGGCCCGGATGTGCGGCTATGACGGGCCCTATCACGTCCATCTGGCCGCCACGGTTGAGTTCATTCACACCGCGACCCTGCTGCACGACGATGTGGTGGACGAAAGCGCCCAACGGCGAGGGCGGCCTACGGCGAACCTTTTGTGGGACAACCAGTCGTCGGTGCTGGTCGGGGACTACCTCTTTGCCCGCAGCTTTCAGTTGATGACCGAGCCGGGCTCGATGCCCGTCATGCGCATCCTGTCGAACGCCGCCGCGACCATCGCGGAGGGCGAGGTGCTGCAACTGACCGCGGCGCAGAATCTGGCCACGGATGAACAGGTCTATCTGCAAGTCGTGCGCGGCAAGACGGCGGCGCTCTTCTCAGCCGCGACCGAGGTGGGCGGCGTGATCGCCGATGCTCCGGAGGATCAGGTCACGGCGCTCTATGACTATGGTGACGCCCTTGGCATCGCCTTTCAGATCGTCGACGATCTGCTGGATTATCAGGGTGATACAGGGGCCACGGGCAAGAACGTCGGCGACGATTTCCGCGAGCGCAAGCTGACCCTGCCGGTGATCAAAGCCGTGGCCAAGGCCGACGAGGATGAGCGCGCCTTTTGGACCCGCACCATCGAGAAGGGCAAACAGGAAGAGGGCGACCTCGACCATGCGCTGATGCTTTTGGACAAACACGACACGCTCACCGCGACGCAGCGCGATGCCTGTGACTGGGCGGAGAAGGCCAAAGCGGCGCTCGCCCCCCTGCCCGACCATGAGTTGAAAGACATGCTGATCGATCTGGCCGACTACGTCGTCGCCCGGATCAGCTAAGCGGCCAAGATCGGCGCGGCGGCGACCCACCATCGCGGCGCCGCGCTGGCAATACGATGGGCCGCGGCCTCGGCCTGCGCCGCCGTGGCGTAGAGGCCGAAACAGGTCGCGCCCGAGCCGGACATCCGCGCCAGCGCCGCATCGCTCAGCGCCTCCAGACAGCCCCCGATGACCGGCTCCCGCGCGATGGCGGGCGCGGCAAGGTCGTTGCGCTGTGCGCTCAGAAAATCGATGAAGTCGGAAAAGCGCGCGAAGCTCGGGATCACCTCGGGCATCGGCGGCTGGTTCTTGTCGCTGAGCGCCGAGAAGACAGCGGGCGTCGGCACATCGACGCCGGGGTTCGCCAGCACCATATGGCAAGGCGGCAGCGCGGAAAGCGGCGTGAGGATCTCCCCCACCCCCTGCATCCGCTGCGGGCCGCGGGTCAGACAGACCGGCACATCCGCCCCGAGCTGCGCGGTGTCTATGGGCAGCGGAACGCCCCAATGCGCCGCAAGCAGCTCCAAGGCCGCCGCCGCATCGGCAGAGCCGCCCCCGATCCCCGCCGCTGCGGGCAAGTGTTTCTCAAGATGCAGTGCGGCGCCACGGCCCGCGCCTGCGTCCAGCATCTCTGCCGCGCGCAGGACAAGGTTGCGGGCATCGGTCGGCACCCCTTCGGCCCGCGGGCCGCTGACCGTCAGGGTCAGATCATCCGCGGCAGCCATATCCAGCCGATCGCCCACACCGGCCCGCACCACCAGCGAATCCAGCAGGTGATAGCCGTCGGCCCGCTGGCCGGTGCAATGCAGGGTCAGGTTCACCTTGGCCCAAGCCATTCGCGACGCCGCAGCGCCGGGGTCGGCGGGCGCCCCATCGTTTGAAAGGCTCATTCGTCCGCAGCAACCTTGAGCGGGGCCGCGCCCTCTTCGGCCAGCACGGCATCGAGCCCGACTTCCAGCTTGCGGCGCATCCGCTCGGGGTCGGCCTCCGAATCCGCATCCGTCAGGTCAACGAAAGAGAGCGCTCGACGCCACTGGAATTCGGCCTCGCGCTTGCGGCCCACGGCCCAATAAACATCCCCGAGGTGATCGTTCACCACCGGATCGACCGGCTCCAGCTCGACCGCCCGTTCCATCTGCTCAACCGCTTCTTCGTAGCGGTCCAGCCGGTAGAAGACCCAGCCCAGCGAATCGACGATATAGCCGCTGTCGGGGCTGGCCGCGACGGCGCGTTCGATCATCTCCAGCGCCTCGTCCAAGTTGCGCTGCTGTTCGACCAGCGAATAGCCGAGGTAGTTCAGCACCTGCGGCTGTTCGGGGTTCAACTCAAGCGCGGCGCGGAAATCGGCTTCGGAGCCTTCCCAATCGCCGCTGCGCTCCTTTGCGATGGCGCGGGCGTAGAACAGCACCCAACGGGCACGGGCGGTTTCGGGCGTCAGCGCGAGCGCTTGGTCGTAGGAGTCGATGGCCGCCTCGTATTCCTCTTCGGCGCGCAGCATGTCGCCCAGCGTGGAATGCACGACCGGCAGATCGCCGTGGCTACGCGCCAATTGCTCCAGCACTTCGATGGCCTGCGCGGTCTTGCCCGAGCGGCGCAGCGCGTCGGCGCGGCCCAGTTCGGCGGCGTGATAGGCCGGGCTGTCAGCAGGCAGGGATTTATATTCGGCAATCGCCAGATCATGCTCGCCAAGGTTCTCCAAAAGGCTTGCCGTCAGCAAAAGCGCATCGACATGCTCCGGGCGCAGATAACGCGCGATGCGCGAATAGAGCAAAACGTAGTAGTCCCCCGCCGCCTCATTGCGCAGCACAGCGGCGAAGGTGAAAAACACCTCGGCCATGCCCGCTTGGGCGTCGGGCATATGGCTGAAGGGCGCGGGCGTTTCCTGCTGCAAACCTTCGATCAGCCGCGCGATTTCGGGGTCGCTATCCGCGCCGAAACCGTCAGAGAGCACCGCCAGCGCATCCTCGCTGCGCCCCAATTGGCCAAGGATCTCGGCATGGGCCATCACGCCGCGCCGGGTCTGGCCTGCGGCCCCTGCCTCACCACTGGCAAAGATCGCCTCCGCCCCTTCGAAGTCGCCCACGCTCGCCAGCGCGAGGGCCTTATGATACATCACGAAGCCCTGCATCCCGGCCTCTTCGCTGAGACTATCGAAGGCGGCCATCGCGGCGGTGACATCGCCCGCCCCCATATGCGCCCAAGCCTGCACCAGCCCGCCGACCCAAGGGCCGATGGCCGAGGTATCGCGTTCAAGCAGGGCCATGTAATCGCCCTCTTTCGCCAAGGCGGCCACAAGGGTCATCTCGGCCACCTGGCTCTTGGTGCCGAGGGTGATCATATTGCGTGCCAGCGGCAGCGCCTTGTCCACCCGCCCGAGCGAGAGATAGGACAGCACCGCGCTTTCCATCAATTCGATGTTCTTCGGGTCCCGCGCCAGCGCTTCGGTGTAGTACCGCGCGGCCTCGGGGTAGTCGCTGTTCACGGCGGCATGACGCCCCGCCAGATAGGGGCCTGCGACCGATTGCGCCATCAGCGGCGCCGACAGGCCGATGCAAAGCGCCGCAACGCTGGTGAAACCTAGGACATTCCGAAACATGCAAACCGCCTCATATCGCTTTGCACGCAGGCTATCATCTTCGTGCCGGGGCGCAATGGCGGGGCGGTGATGTCGCCCGGGGCAGACAGGATTTCGCCGAAAAGACGAAAAAGACCGGCACGCCTGCGCGTGCCGGTCCTTTAACTGTGCCTTTGGCGATGGCTCACATATTCGGGTAGTTCGGCCCGTCGCCGCCCTGCGGAGTGGTCCAGACGATGTTCTGCGTCGGGTCCTTGATGTCGCAGGTCTTGCAATGCACGCAGTTCTGGAAGTTGATCTGGAACCGCGTCTCGCCGGTTTTGTCATCCTCGACGAACTCGTAAACCCCCGCCGGGCAATAGCGGGCCGAGGGGCCCGCGTATTTCGGCAGGTTCACCTCGACCGGAATGCTCGGGTCTTTCAGCTTGAGATGCGCAGGCTGGCTCTCCTCGTGATTGGTAAAGGAGAAGGCCACATTGGTCAGACGGTCAAAGCTGAGCTTGCCATCGGGTTTGGGGTAGTCGATCTTCTTGTGCTTATCCGCAGGCTCGGTCGCCTCGGCGTCGGATTTGCCATGGCTCAGCGTGCCCAAGAGCGAGAAGCCGAGCGTGTTGGTCCACATGTCAAAGCCACCAAGCGCCAGCGACGCGGTGAGCCCGTATTTCGACCACAGCGGTTTCACGTTGCGCACCTTCTTAAGGTCCGTCGCGATCGGCCCTTCACGAACATCGGTCTCATATTCGGTCAGCTCATCACCGCCACGGCCCGCTTGGATCGCGGCATAGGCGGCCTCAGCCGCTGCCTTGCCCGAGAGCATGGCGTTGTGGTTGCCCTTGATGCGCGGCACGTTGACCATGCCCACCGAACAGCCCAGCAGCGCCACGCCGGGGGCCACCATCTTGGGCATCGACTGATAGCCGCCCTCGGTGATCGCCCGCGCGCCATAGGCCACGCGTTTGCCGCCCTTGAGCAGTTCGGCCACCATCGGGTGATGCTTGAACCGCTGGAATTCCATGTATGGGAAGACATGCGGGTTCTTGTAGCCGAGGTGGACGACGAAGCCGACGTATACCTGATTGTTCTCAAGGTGGTAGATGAACGACCCGCCGCCCGCATTGCTGTTCAGCGGCCAGCCCATCGTGTGGGTGACGGTGCCCTCGCGGTGCTTGGCGGGGTCGATCTCCCAGATCTCTTTCATGCCAAGACCGTATTTCTGCGGCTCCTTGCCTTCGTCCAGACCGTATCTCGCGATCACCTGCTTGCTCAGGCTGCCGCGCACGCCTTCGGAGAGGAAGACATATTTGCCGTGCAGCTCCATGCCCGGCTCATAGCTTGGGCCGGGGGTGCCATCGGCGTTCTTGCCCATCTCACCGGCGACGACGCCTTTGACTTCGCCATTCTCGCCAAAGACCAGCTCAGAACAGGCCATGCCGGGGAAGACTTCGACGCCCAGTTCTTCGGCCTGTTCGGCCATCCAGCGGCAAACATTGCCCATCGAGACGATGTAGTTGCCGTGGTTTTTCATCAGCGGGGGCATGGGGAATTCGGGGATGCGCAGCTTGCCCGCCTCGCCCAGCAGGTAAAAGTTGTCTTCCTTCACCGGCACGTTCAGCGGTGCGCCTTTTTCCTTCCAATCGGGGATCAGCGCGTCCAGCCCGCAGGGGTCGAGCACCGCGCCCGACAGGATATGCGCGCCCACTTCCGAGCCCTTCTCAAGCACCACAACATTGCAATCGGCATCCAATTGCTTGAGCCGGATCGCAGCCGACAGGCCAGCAGGCCCGGCGCCGACGATCACAACGTCATATTCCATCGCTTCGCGTTCAATCTCGGCCATTTTGGTGCTCCCTCACGGCAAATTCGGTTTGGATTTGGCTAAACCACCGCCGCGCGCAATGCAATCGCGACCCTGCGTTTATTGCGCAAAACGTGGGCCCCGCGACATAACATGACGCACGACCTTGCGGGCCGCCGGTTCTTCCCCTTTCAGATAGTGCGACTGCGGCGCCTTTCACCACCCGGCCTGCAAAGCTCATTCAGCGAAAACGGGATCGGATTGACGGCAGCCAACCGCCGATCTCGGGGCCGTTAGCCCCTTGCAATTGGCGGGCAGTTTGGGTCAGGTATCTGCCAAGTTAACACGCAATTGGCCGCCCCCCGGCGAAAACCCGGGTGCGGCCCTCATTATGTAGGCACACCGCCATGGAAAAAATCCCGATGACCCGCGACGGTCACACCGCGCTCGAAGTCGAACTCAAGCAGCTCAAATCGGTTGAACGGCCCGCTATCATCAAGGCCATCGCTGAGGCGCGTGAACATGGTGACCTGTCGGAAAACGCCGAATATCACTCGGCCAAGGAAAAGCAGTCTTTCATCGAAGGCCGCATCAAAGAGCTTGAGGGCGTGATCTCGCTCGCCGATGTGATCGACCCCAAAAAACTGTCGGGCTCGATCAAATTCGGCGCCACGGTGACGCTGGTCGATGAGGACACGGACGAAGAGAAAACCTATCAGATCGTTGGCGAATATGAGGCCAATATCGAAAAGGGTCTTTTGAACATCAAATCCCCCATCGCGCGGGCGCTGATCGGCAAGGACGAGGGTGATTCCGTCGAGGTGCGCACCCCCGGCGGGCAGAAATCCTATGAGGTTCTCAAGATCGTCTACGCTTGAACGGGAAGGCTGACATGGCAGAGCCCGACGCTTCCGCATCCCCTGAGCAAGCCCCCCGCGCCCCGCGCGGTGGGAATGGTACGGCACGGCCCACACCGATGGGCATCTACGACCGGCCCAAGGCCAATAGCATCACCGAGATCGAGATCATTGCAGGCGCGATTTCGGCGCTTTGGCTGCTTGGTACGGCGATCTATTTCACCTTCATCGCCGCCGAGGTGCCCGAGGGCACGCCCGACAGCGGGCTGCGCGGGCTGTTGATCCTGCTGGTGGTGATCATGCCCGTCGCGATGATCTGGGCCCTGGCCACCGCCGCCCGCGCCGGGCGGGTCATGCGTGAGGAGAGCCAGCGTCTGCAAGCCGCGATCGACGCGATCCGGCATTCCTATATCTCGCAACAGCAGGGCAACAAACCGGCGGGCGAGGGCAGCATTGCCCGCAAGCTCGATGAACTCGCCGACAGCGTCCGCAAAACCGAAATCGCGCTCGCTGGGCTTCAGGGCCGCGATGCGCCGTCGCGCCCCGTCGATCCGGCCCCCGGGCCCACACCGCCCGCCGCCGAAGACCAGCCGACGCTGGCCCTTGGCACGCAGGCGAGCGACAGCGCACAGCCGCTCTCTGCCGAGGATTTCACCCGCGCCCTCAACTTCCCCGAGACGGCGGAGGATCAGGCCGGTTTCGACGCCCTGCGCCGCGCATTGAAAGACCGGTCCGCCGCGCAGCTTGTACAGGCCGCGCAGGATGTGCTGACTCTGCTAAGCCAAGACGGCATCTATATGGACGACCTGCGCCCCGACCGCGCGCGCCCCGAAGTCTGGCGGCAATTCGCCAGCGGCGCGCGGGGCCGGACCATCGCGCCATTGGGCGGCATTCGGGATCGCTCCTCGCTGGCGCTGGCCAATGCGCGGATGCGGCAAGACCCGATCTTCCGCGACGCCGCGCATCACTTCCTGCGCCGCTTTGACCGGACCTTTGCCGAGTTCGAAAAACAGGCCACGGATGAGGAAATCTCGATGCTGGCCGACACCCGCACCGCCCGCGCCTTCATGCTGCTGGGCCGCTGCGCAGGCACCTTCGATTGACGCGCGGGTCTAGCCGGTAAAACTGCCGTAGGGGATGAAACGGACGGTATCGCCCGGCATGATGTCGCGGGCGGCCTCGTCCAATTCGACCAGCCCTTCGGCCCAACTGAGCCCGCTGATGCGCCCCGACCCTTCGGAGGCAAAGACCTCGGCCCGGCCATCGCGCATCCGCGCGCGCAGGTACTCCCGCCGCCCGGCCTTTTTGCGCTTCTCGAAGGCGGCAGGCACGTCGAAACCCTGCGGCTCTTGCCAGCCGCCCCCGGCCAAAAGCGCCATGGCGGGCCGCGCGAAAATCAACGAGCACACCATCGCCGCCACCGGGTTGCCCGGCAGCCCAAAGACCGGCACCCCCTGCCACATCCCAAGCGCCAAGGGCCGCCCCGGTTTCACCGCGATCCGCCAAAGCTGCATCGCCCCCGCTTCGGTCAGCAGGGCCGAGACGTGGTCTTCGTCCCCCGCCGAGGCGCCGCCGCTGGTGAGGATCACATCGACCTGCCCCGCCGCCGCATCCAGTCGCGCACGCAACGCGGCGCGGTCGTCGGCCACGCGGCCCAGATCGACCGGCTCATGGCCGAAGTCCGCCGCGAGTTGCAGCAGCATCGGGCGGTTTGCGTCGTAGATCTGTCCGTCGCGCGCCGCCCCGCCCATCTCGACCAATTCGTCACCGGTTGAGATCACGCCGACCTTGAGCATTTTGCGCAAAGACACCTCCGCCACACCGGCGGCGGCCAGAAGCGCCAGTTCCGCCGGGCCGATGCGCGTGCCCGCGGCGAGGATCACGTCGCCCGCCTGCACATCCTCCCCGGCCTTGCGGGTGTTGGCCCCCTGTTTGACCGGCCCGTGAAAGCGCAGCACGCCGCCCTCAGCGGTCACATCCTCTTGCAAAATGACGGTATCGACACCTTCGGGCAGTGCCGCACCGGTCAGCACGCGGATCGCTTGCCCCGCTGGCACGGCTCCGGGGCGGTCGCCCGCCGCCGCGCGGCCCGGCACCAGCGGCATCTCGTGCAGCCCCTCGCCCCGTCCTCCGGCAAAGCCATAGCCATCGACCGCCGTATTGGGCAGCGGCGGATTGGCGCGGATGGCGGTCACATCTTCGGCCAAGATGCGTCCCCCGGCATCGGCGGCGGCCCGCGTCTCGGCCTCTGTCACCGCGTGAAGCCGCGCGCGCAGCAGGTCCAGCGCCTCATTCACCGGGGTCCAATGCACGCCCGGCGGCAAGGCGAAACAGTCGTTGCGCAGGGGCGGCGCCGCGCTCGTGGCGGCGGCCGCCGGGGTGGCGATCAGCCCCACGTCGCGCAGGATGAAATCGGCAATGGCGGCGGTGTCGTTCAGATCGAAAACGGGCCGATCCACCTCAAGCGGCACATCGCTGGCCAGCGCCCGCACCGTCGGATCATCCGGCGCGATCAATGGGTTTCCGGTCTCGGCCCGATGGGCTTCGACCTTCGGATGGCCGTCGCGTTTGTAGCCTTCGATCAGCACCAGATCGACCGGCGAGAGCCGCGCCAGATGCGCCTCCAACGGCGGCTCATCGGCCCCGCGCAACTCATGCATCAAAGCGAAACGCGCGCCCGAGGCCAAAAGCACCTCCCGCGCACCCGCGATGCGGTGGCGGTGGCTGTCTTTGCCGGGGTGGTCCACGTCAAACGTGTGATGCGCGTGCTTGACGGTTGAGACGGTGAAGCCGCGGCCCGTGATCTCGGCCACCAGCCGCTCCATAAGCCCGGTCTTACCTGCGTTTTTCCAACCGACAACGCCGTAAACCCTCATACCATCGCCTCTGCTTTCGCCAGATCTTCGGGCGTGTTCACGTTGAAGAAGGCCGCCTCATCGGGGAAGAGCGCCTCGCGCCCGTCGTGGTGCTCCGTCCAGAGCACCACCTTGCGCAGCCCGCCCGCCAAAGCGCTGCGCAGATCGTCGCGCAGCGCCACGGGCCAGAGGCCAAAGGTCGGATGCCGCGCCGTGCCGCGTTTGGCGTCCGGCGTGGCGGCGAGGGCCAGCGGATGGGCCATGCCATCGGCAGCCAGCAGCAGACGCGGCACCAGATCGCAGGGGAAGAAAGGCGTATCGGCGGCAGCGGTCACAATGCTCTCGGCCCCCTGTTCGGCGGCCCAGTCGAGCCCAGCAAGCACCCCCGCCAGCGGCCCGGCGAAGCCTTCGATACTATCGGCCAGCACCGGGAGGCCTAGGTCGGCAAACCGCGCCGCATCGCCGTTGGCGTTGAGCGCCAGCCCCGCAACCTGCGGCTCCAGCCGGTCGATCACCGAGGACAGAAGCGTGCCCTGCCCCAGCGGCAGCAGCCCCTTGTCGCCGCCGCCCATACGGGTCGCCTGCCCACCCGCCAGAATGACGCCAAGTGGTTGTTTCATGTGGTCAATCCTTCGCGCCCTTGCGCCCGCTTTTGCGCGGCTCTTCGGCCACGCTGGCCGGATCCGCATCGCGGATGAGCCGCCCCTCCCCGGCCAGACAGGTAAAGCGCTGCCCGCGCATCCGCCCAATCAGGGTCAGGTTCACCTGCTGCGCGATCTCCACCCCCCAAGCGGTAAAGCCCGAGCGGGACGCCAGCACCGGAATGCCCATCATCGCCGTCTTGATCACCATCTCAGAGGTCAGCCGCCCGGTGGTATAGAGCACCTTATCCTCGGCCCCGACCCCTTCGGAAAGCATCCAACCCGCGATCTTGTCGACCGCGTTGTGGCGGCCCACATCCTCCATATAGACCAATGGCCGATCGCCTTGGCAAAGCACTGTGCCGTGGATCGCACCGGCCTCCAGATAGAGGCTCGGCGTGCGGTTGATCTTGGCCGCCAGCGCATAGAGGTCGGATGTGCGCACCGACGTCTCGGGTAGGCTCACCTCCGCCAGCCCCTCCATCATATCGCCAAAGACCGTGCCCACGGCGCAGCCGCTGGTGCGGGTCTTGCGCTGCATCTTGTCTTCGTAATCGGTGGCCCGTTTGGTGCGGACGACGACAGTCTCAAGCTCTTCGTCGTAATCGACACCGGTGATCTCTTCGTCTGGGCGCAGCATCCCCTGATTGCGCAGAAACCCAAGCGCCAGATAGGCTGGGTAATCGCCAATGGTCATGGCGGTCACGATCTCTTGCCGGTTGAGGAATATTGTCAGGGGGCGCTCTTCGACCACATTGATCGCCACCTCGGCCCCGGTGTGATCCACGCCAGAGACGCTGCGCGTCAGCCGAACAGCAGTCGGATCCGGGGCGATCAGATAATTGCTAAGTTCATTGTCTCGGGCCAATTGTATCCCCCTGCGGTTAGGTCTAAGCCTTTGACATTATATTTAAGAGTTCGCCATGGCCATCACCACCACCAAATCCGCCTATCGCAAAGGGATCGTCGACGCACTGCCCTTCGTGCTGGTGATCATCCCCTTCGCCTCGCTCTTTGGCCTATTGGCGACCGAGGCCGGGCTGAACGTGTTCGAAACGCTGACCTTTTCGATCGTGGTGATCGCCGGGGCCGCGCAGTTCACGGCGCTGCAACTGCTGCAAGAAGACGTACCCACGGCGATCATCCTCGCCTCTGCACTGGCGGTGAACCTGCGTATGGCGATGTATTCGGCCTCTCTCACCCCGTGGATCGGCGGCGCGCCGCTGTGGCAGCGGGCGCTGGCGGCCTATATGACGGTCGATCAATCCTATGTCGCCGCCATGACGCAATATGAGCGCGACCCTGAGATGACGGTGCCGCAGCGCATGGCCTATTTCTTTGGGACCGTGACGCCGGTGGTGCCGCTTTGGTATATCTTCACGCTGATCGGCGCGATGGTCGGCTCCAGCGTGCCGGATAGCTGGGCGCTGGACTTCGCCATTCCGATCACCTTTCTGGCCATGATCGCGCCGATGTTCCGCACGCTGGCCCATGTGGCGGCGGCGGTCGTTGCGGTGGTCGTGAGCCTTTTCGCCGTCGAGGTGCCCTATGCGCTTGGGCTGATCATCGCAGGGCTCGCGGGCATGATCACCGGCGCACAGGTCGAGGCATGGATGGAACGGCGCAAACCGAGGAGCACGGCATGATGATCGATAGAACCGCACTTTGGGTCGTGATCATCGGCCTCGGGCTGGGCAGCTTTTTCCTGCGCTTTGTCTTTACCGGATTGGTCGGCAACAAACAGATGCCCGCGTGGCTGTTGCGGCATCTGCGCTATACCGCCGTGGCGATTCTGCCCGCGCTGGTGGCCCCGCAGGTGATCTGGCCCTCGGCCACCGGGGGGCAATTCGACCTGCCGCGCGTCACCGCGGCGGCGGTGACATTGGGCGTGGGGCTGGTGACCAAGAACGTCCTCGCCGCGATCCTGTCGGGGGCCGCGGCGCTTTATGGGATGCTCTATCTGGTGGGGTAAGCGCGGGCGCTACTGCTGGGCCAGTTGCGCCGCGCGCAGGGCGTCGATCACATCGCCCTCATCGTCTTCGTAATATTTCGTCGTGGTGACACCCGGCAGGGCCTCGAACCGCTCTTGCAACTTGACGGGATAGTAGGTCGACCCGACGCTTCGAAACCCCGGCAACTGGCTGAGAATGCCGCTGGTGGCATTGGCGCAAAAGGCACCGGGCACCGCGCCATTCGCAGTCACCAGTTCAAGCGCGCGTTCGGCCACCTCGGGGCTGACGGGGATTTCCTGGCTGACCACATGAAAGGTGCTGCGCGCATGGGCCGATTTATAGGCCTGCAACCACGCGGGCGTCACCCCGTAGAGCACATCGCCCCGCTCGGCCATCCGCGCATCCCGAAACGACCCCGCGGGGTCAAAGATCACCCGTTGCGAGCCATTCACCATCAGCGCGCTATGGCCGCCGCTGCCGGTGCGGTTGTTCACCATGGTCATCAATGTCAGGGAGGGCGGCTCGGGCGCGCGGTAGGCTGCACGCGCCACAACGTCGGGCGGGCTATCGGGGCTTTGATCCACCGAACAGCCTGCCAGAACGCCAACAAGTGCAATCGACGCTAAGAGAGTTCTCAAACCGTTACCCTCGCGCCTAGGGATAGGACGTGATCAACCGGCAAAGATCGCCAGCAGAACAAGAATCACAAGGATGACGACGGTGCCGCGTGTCACGAAGGACATGAATCCGTCAAAGGTCTTTTGCTGCTCTTCGTAATTCATGCTGCCGTGTTCATGTTCAGCCATTTTCGTCTCCCTAAGACAATTTGTTGGCGCTGATTAACCTATTCGCATCACCCTGTCACGGGGGGATGATGCGCAGAAAACCATACTAGCTTTGCGCAGAACCACGCGCTATAGGGGAATCTTACACTTCCCCGCACGTTATAGACTCTTTCAGGTTTCGTCGTCTTCCAGATCGGCAACCAGTCGAAAGCCGATCCGTTGCGGGGCGGCATCGGGCACCTTTTTTGGCAAGGCCCGCAGCATCACGTTCAACTGCCCCACATGCTGCACCAATTGCGCCCGCGCCCCTGCGGGATCGACGCCGTAAAAGGTGATGATATCGGGGTCGAAATACCCCATACCTTCGATCCGCAGCACCCCGGCGTCGCCCCCGGCAAAGCCGATCGCCGCCTCATGATCGTTGTCGAGCTTTTCCTCGAAATTCTTGAGATAAAGCACCACCCGCTCATAGGCCCATTGGGCGGGGGATTTCTGCTTCACCGGCTTGTCGGTGACGGATTTGGGCAGGGGTTGATCGCCCGACTTGGGCTGATCGGTGCCCGTATGCACCTCATGCATGCGCGGTAATGCCGCAGCCTCATAGGCCTCGGCTGCCGTTTTCACCTCATCGCCCATCGCTCACCCCTTGCGCTGATACACCCATGCGCCATCCGCCGCGCGCAAGCTGCGCGTGGCCTCTCCGGCTTGGTAAAGGTGGCTCAGATGGGCGACGGCTTCAACCAGCGCGAGGCCATATTCCGCCTCACCGATGTTGCGTTTGAACAGCGGCGCGAAACATTCCGAGGCCGATTTCGGCGTGTCGATATAAGCCAGCAGGCGGCGCAGGGCGCTGTGGTGGTTCTCAATCAACTGCTTCAGCCGCGTCGGCAGGCCGGTGAAGGGCAGCTTGTGCCCGCCAAGCACTAGATGATCCTCCCGCGCCAAGGGGACGAAATGCTCACAAGCCTCCAACCATTCGCCGATGGGGTCGGCCATCGGCTCAGTCGGGTAGACGCCGATGTTGGGGCTGATGGAGGGCAGAATCTGATCCCCCGCGATCACCAGATTGTCGTCCCGGCTCCAAAAGGTCGCGTGTTCGGGGGCGTGGCCATTGCCGATATGCACTTCCCAATCGCGGCCACCCATGCGGATCACATCGCCCTGCCGGATGCGAGTGAACCCCAGCGGCAGCGGGGCCACCACATCGGCGAAATTGAAGGGCCGCTCATTGGCGCGTTTGTCATAGAGCGCCGACGCCATCCCCGCCTTGCGGTAGAACGCAAGGGCTTCGGCGACCGGCACCTCTTGGACATCCAGCGTCAGCATCCGCGCGGTCAACCATGCGGTGCGCGTGGTGACCAGTTCCGCCCCGAACTCGCTCTGCAACCATCCGGCAAGGCCGATGTGATCGGGGTGATGATGGGTGACGACCACACGCGAGATCGGCTTGCCGCCAAGCGGCCCTGCCATCAGCCCGCGCCAAATTTCCTTGGCCCGGCGCGAGGCAAAGCCCGTGTCGATCACCGTCCAGCTATCGCCCTCGTCCAAGGCATAGACGTTGACGTGATCGAGCTTCATCGGCAGCGGCAGGCGGAACCAAAGCACCCCCGGCGCCACCTCGATCGCCTCCCCCTCGGCGGGCGGCACCTCCCAAGGATAGCGCAGCCCCTTGGGCGTTTTCGGCTCGGCGGCGGAGAGGGTGGCCTGCTCTGTCATCTGCTTTTCAGGTCTTCAACATCAAGCGCATAGAGGTCTTCCGCCCCGGCCTGCGCATGGGCCAACAGGCCCTGATGCTCGGGCAAGAGACGTTGGTTATAGAACCGCGCCAGCTTGGCCCGCGCATCGCCTGCGCCGGCGGCCTTCTCGGCCATGGCGGCTTGCAGATGCAGATGCCCGCCCATCACGCGGGCGAAGGCGCGCAGATAGGGGACGGCACCGGCGAAACGGGCGTTCATGTCCTTCTGCGCGGTCATCCACTCGGTCGCCTCGCGCAGGGTCTCGCTGGCCTGCCAGACCGCATCGGCCATGCGCGGGAAAGGGCCGCGTGCGGATTCGGCATGGGCTTCGATCTCATCCAAGAGCCGGTTCGCCGCCTCGCCGCCATCCATCATCTTGCGGCCCACAAGGTCCATCGCCTGAATGCCGTTGGTGCCCTCGTAGATCGCGGTCACGCGCACATCGCGGCTGAACTGCGCCGCGCCGGTTTCTTCGATAAAGCCCATGCCGCCATGCACCTGCACGCCCATTTCAGCAACGCTGATGCCCACATCGGTGCCGAATGCCTTGGTGATCGGGGTGAGGAACGCGGCCCGGGCGGCCCATTCATCCCCCTGCCCGGCGCGCGCCATGTCACTGGCATAGGCACAGCTCAGCGCGATGGCGCGAGAGGCAAAGATATCGGCCTTCATGCTCAAGAGCATCCGGCGCACGTCGGCGTGATCCACGATGGTACCGGTGCCGCCTTCGACGGGGGAACGGCCCTGCTTGCGCTCCAACGCATAGTCCAGCGCCAGTTGATAGGCCCCTTCGGCCGCGCCGATGCCCTGTTCGCCGACACCAAGCCGTGCGTTGTTCATCATGGTGAACATCGCCGCCATGCCGCCGCCCTCGCGGCCCACCAGCCAGCCGGTGGCCTTGTCATATTGCATCACCGCGGTGGGCGAGCCGTGCAGGCCCATTTTATGCTCAAGGCTGACCACATTCACGCCATTGCGCTGGCCCGGCGCACCATTCTCATCGGGGATGAACTTCGGCACGAGAAAAAGGCTGATCCCCTTGGTCCCCGCCGGTGCCCCCGGCAGGCGCGCAAGAACCAGATGGCAGACATTGCCTGCGAAATCATTGTCACCCCAAGAGATGTAGATCTTCTGACCAGAGACGGCATAGGTCCCGTCGCCATTGTCTTCGGCCCGGCTGCTCAGCGCGCCCACGTCCGACCCTGCCTGCGGCTCGGTCAGGTTCATCGTGCCGGTCCATTCGCCCGAGATCAGCTTGGGCAGGTACAATTCCTTGATCGCGTCGCTCGCGTGGTGCTCCAATGCTTCGATCTGCCCTTGGCTCATCAGGGGGGCGAGTTGCAGCGACAGGCAAGCGCCGCTCATCATCTCGTTGACCGCGCTGGTCAGGGTCATCGGCAAGCCCATGCCGCCAAACTCCGGGTCCGCCGACATGCCGATCCAGCCGCCCTCGGCAATCGCGGCGAAACCTTCGGCAAATCCGGGAGAAGTGCGCACGACGCCGTTTTCCAGCTTGGCAGGGTGCAAATCCCCGCCCCGTTGCAGCGGCGCCAGCACGTCATCGCAAAGCCGTCCGGCCTCTGACAGGATCGCGCCGGTGACGTCTTCACTGGCCTCAGCGAAACGGTCGGTGCTGCGAAGCGTTGCGAAATCCAACACGTCCTCGATCAGAAAACGGTAGTCATCCACGGCGGCGCGGTACGGCATATCATATCCTCCTGAAAGGCGCGCTTGTTCTGGCAAGCCTGACATGGCCCTGATAAAGGCTGGTTTATGTTGCCGCCAGCATGAAATGCCCGGCCGCCCCCCGCAACCCAAACGCGGCGTCACGGGATGCTGCATGATCCGACAGGCCGAAACACCCGATGACCCAGCCGACCGAGACCCTGACCGCCACGCCCCAAGGGATCGCCCGCGCGGCACGCCTGCTGCAAGACGGCGCGCTGGTCGCCTTGCCGACGGAGACGGTTTACGGCCTGGGCGCAGATGCCCGTAATGGTGAGGCTGTCGCGGGTATTTACGCCGCCAAGGGCCGGCCCAGTTTCAACCCGCTGATTGTGCATCTGCCGGATATCGACACCGCCAAACGCTATGTCGACTGGACCGAGGAGGCCGACCGGCTGGCGCAGGCCTTCTGGCCCGGCGCGCTCACGCTGGTCCTGCCGCTGAAGCCCGACAGCGGGCTGTCGTCGCTGGTCACGGCGGGACTGCCGAGCCTTGCGGTGCGGGTGCCCGCCCATCCCGCCATGCGGCAGGTCTTACAGACGCTCGGTGGGCCGGTCGCCGCGCCCTCGGCCAACCCCTCGGGCAAGATCAGCGCGACCACGGCGGATCATGTGCTGGCGGGCCTCGACGGTAAGATCGCAGCGGTGCTGGACGACGGCGCCTGCCCCGTTGGGTTGGAAAGCACGATCATCGGCCTGACCGGCCCCCGCCCCGCCCTGCTGCGCGCAGGCGGTCTGCCGAGCGAGGCGATTGAGGCCGCGCTTGGCCAAGGGCTGGAGGTTGTCGATGGGGCCGAGATCATCGCGCCGGGGCAGCTCGCCTCGCATTACGCGCCCGGCGCGGCGGTGCGGCTGAATGCGCGAACGGCGGGGCCGGGTGAAGTGCTGCTTGGGTTTGGCGAGATGATCTGCGATCTCAACCTCTCCCCCTCCGGCGATCTGACCGAGGCTGCGGCGAAACTGTTCGACCACCTGCACCAGTTGGACGCCACCGGTCAGACCATCGCCGTGGCGCCGATCCCCGATCACGGGCTGGGCCGCGCGATCAACGACCGATTGGCCCGCGCAGCAGCACCGCGTTAGGCGTGCCCGGCTGAGGCCGACAGCCCCAAGGGATCGATCCCCAGCGTCTTGAGCGCCGCGCCCCATTTCTCGGGATCCGGCAGATCGAAAATCACCTCGGGCGAGGCTTCGCAGGTCAGCCATCCGTTCTGGGCGATCTCACCCTCCAACTGCCCCGGCCCCCAGCCTGCATAGCCCAGCATCAACTGCGCCTGCGCCGGGCCCTTGCCGGTGGCGATGTCTTCGAGGATGTCGCGGGTGGTGGTCAGGGCGATGCCATCGCCCACGCGCAGCGTCTCAATGGCCGAGCGGTATTCGTCGGAATGCAACACAAAGCCGCGCCCGGTCTCGACCGGCCCGCCGAAATGCACGGCCAGCGATTTGGCCTGCGGCGGCGTGTCTTCGACCAGTTGATCCAGCACATCCGACAGGCGCAGTTCCGGGGCGGGTTTGTTGACGATCAACCCCATCGCCCCCTGTTCGGAATGCGCGGAAAGGTAGATCACCGAATGCGCGAAACGCGGATCGCCCATGCCCGGCATCGCGACCAGCAGCTTGCCCGTCAGTTCCATCGTCTGCCCCGTCAACGCCCACCTCCTGAAGGTAACCTTTCTTTGAACATGGCCGCTTGCGCCCCACAAAACAAGAGAGGCGCCCCACCGCTCGCCGCATCAGCGAAACATGGATGATGCAAATGTGACTTGGCAGGCGCGGAAGGATACCGCATCAAGTCCGCATGACCATATCGCGCTTCTTTTCCGCCCTTCTCTCCTGTCTCACCCTCGCCCTGCCCGCCGCGGCGCAGGATGCTGTCGGCACGCCTTTGCAGGGCGATCTGCTCACTGGTTGGCAACAGTCTGACGGGCGGCGCGTGGCGGCGATCCGGCTGCGCATGGCACCGGGTTGGAAGACCTATTGGCGCAGCCCCGGCGATGCAGGCATCCCGCCGGAGTTCGACTGGTCCGGCTCGGACAACCTGCGCGACGTGCAGATCACATGGCCCGCGCCCAAGGTCTTTGACCAAGGCGGGGTGAACTCCATCGGCTATGCCCGCGAGGTGATCCTGCCGCTGACCATCACCCCGCACCGCCCCGGTGCGCCGGTCACATTGGACACCAGCATCGACCTTGGCGTGTGCAGCGACATCTGCCTGCCACAGACCATCCACCTGCGCGCCCTGCTTGACACCCGCGACAGCAAGCCCACCCCGGCCATCGCCGCCGCCTTTGCCGCGCGGCCCTATTCCGGCGCTGAGGCCGGTTTGAAAAGCGCCCAATGCAGCCTGCGCCCCACCGCGCGGGGGCTGGAGATCGAAACCCGGCTGGCCCTGCCCTCTGCCGGGGGTAAGGAGACCGTGGTGATCGAACCCGGCAATCCCAACATGTGGATGAGCGAGACCGTGGGCCAGCGGTCGGGAAATACGCTTGTCGCCAGCGGCGAGATGATCGCCGAGAATGGCACCGCACTGGCGCTCGACCGTTCCGCCATTCGGATCACGGTGATCGGCAAGAACCACGCGGTGGAGGTGACGGGCTGCACCACGGGCTAAACCCGCGCGCTACTTGCGGCGCTGATGCTCGTCCAGCCGCGGCATGATCTCAACGAAGTTGCAGGGCATGTGGCGGTAGTCCAACTGTTTGAGCAAGATGCCATCCCATGCGTCTTTACATGCCCCCGGGCTGCCCGGCAGCGCAAATAGATATGTCCCCTGCGCCACGCCGCCCGTCGCACGGCTTTGCACCGCGCTGGTGCCGATCTTCTCCATTGAGATCATGGTGAAGACCGTGCCGAAGGCGTCAATCTCTTTCTCATAGACATCGCGGTGCGCCTCGACCGTCACGTCGCGCCCCGTGAGGCCAGTGCCGCCGGTGCTGATTACCACGTCAATCTCAGGGTCCGCGCACCAGTCGCGCAGAAGCGCCGCGATGGCGGGGCGGTCGTCGGTCACGATCTTGCGCGCGGCCAGCACATGGCCCGCCGCTTCGATCCGCGCGACCAACACGTCGCCCGACCGATCCTCGGCCAAGCTGCGGCTGTCCGAGACGGTCAGCACAGCAATTCTTACGGGGATGAACGCCCGGCTGTCGTCGATCCTGCTCATGTCCGCTCCATCATTGCCAAACGCGCGGCCAAAGCCACGAAAATACCGCTGCTGATCCAGCCCAGCAGCCGTCCGCCCCCGGCCAGTCGTCGCCCGATCCCGGCGGCAAAGACCCCCACCGCGCCGTTGATGACGAAACCGCCCAGTGCCAGCACCGCACCAAAGGTCAGGAACTGCGCCAAGACCGGCCCGGCCTCGGGCACCACGAATTGCGGCAAGAAGGCCAGCACGAAAAGAATCACCTTGGGGTTTGTCAGATTGACGGCGAAACCGGTGTTGAAAGCGCGCCAACCGCCCATGCCGGGCGTCGTATCGCGCGGCTTTCCAGCCTGCCGCAGCGTTTGCACCGCAAGCCAGAGCAGATAGGCCACGCCGAGCCAGCGGATCATGTCCAGCGCCCAAGGCAGCGCCGCGACGACCGCGCCCAGCCCCAACCCGGCCAAAGCCACATGCACCAGCACGCCCGCCGAAATCCCCGCGCTCGCCGCCAATGCAGCCCGCGGGCCCGAGCGCAGCCCCTGCCCAAGGCAGAACATCATATCCGCCCCCGGCGTGAGGTTCAGCGCCAAGGCGGCGGGCACGAAGGCCAGAAGGGTCAGCGCATCAACCATCGCGCAGCTTTGCCTGAACGCTGAGCAGATCGGCCCAAGCCTCGCGCTTGGCCTCGGGATTGCGCAGCAGGTAGCCGGGATGCACCATCGGCATGCAAGAAAGATCAGCGGCCTTGGTCCAATTGCCGCGCAGGCGCATGATGCTGCGTTTCTCCAAAAGCGATTGGCAAGACCAATTGCCAAAGAGCACCAGCACCTTGGGCTTGGCCAATTCGATATGACGCTGCACAAAGGGGCGCATCATCGCGATCTCATCTGGCTTCGGGTCGCGCCCCTGCGGCGTGCGCCACGGCAAGATGTTCGACAGATAGACATTGCGGTCCCGCCCCATGTCGATCGCCGCCAGCATCCGATCGAGCATCTGACCCGCCCGCCCCACGAAGGGCTTGCCCGCGCGGTCTTCGTCCCGGTCGGGGGATTCGCCCAAGATCATCAATGGCGCGCCGGGCACCCCATCGGCGAAAACCAGATTGCGCGCGCCCTTGTGCAGCTCGCAATGCTCGAACCCTTGGATCGCGGCGCGCAGCTCTTCCAATGTCTGCGCGGACTGCGCGGCGCGGCGGGCCAGTGCCACCGGGTCGGGTTGCTCAGAGGCTTGCAGGGGCTGCGGCCCTTTGGCCAGCTTGGCGCTGGCCTTGGGCGGGCTTGCGGGCACTTCATAGCGGTTGACCGGCGCGTCGCAGATCGCCTCGGTCGCGCCAAGCTCGACGTGCCACGCCAGCATCTCTGCCGCCTGATGATAATCGAATGATTCCATGACCCGCAGCTTACGCCCTGAGGACGGGGGGCGAAATGCCCTATCGCCGCGCTTTACGCGCCAAGCCCCCCGCGCCTATAAGGCGGCAACAGCAGAAGGGATCGCCACCATGTCATTCGCCCATCGCCACCTGCTTGGCATCGAGCAGCTCTCGCAATCCGACATTACCACCCTTCTGGACTTGGCCGACACCTATGCCGACCGGAACCGCCAGCCGAACAAACATTCCGACGCGCTGCGCGGGCTGACCCAGATCAACATGTTCTTTGAGAACTCCACCCGCACGCAGGCGAGTTTCGAGATCGCGGGCAAACGCCTTGGCGCGGATGTGATGAATATGGCGATGCAGGCCAGTTCGATCAAAAAGGGTGAGACGCTGATCGACACGGCGATGACGCTGAATGCCATGCACCCCGATCTGCTGGTCGTGCGCCACCCGCAATCGGGCGCGGTGGACCTGCTGGCCCAAAAGGTGAACTGCGCCGTGCTGAACGCGGGCGACGGGCGGCACGAGCACCCCACGCAGGCGCTCTTGGACGCACTGACGATCCGCCGCGCCAAGGGGCGGCTGCACCGGCTCAGCATCGCGATCTGCGGTGACATCGCTCACAGCCGCGTGGCACGGTCGAACATCCTGCTTTTGGGCAAGATGGAAAACCGCATCCGCCTTGTCGGCCCGCCGACCCTAATGCCCAGCCAGATCGACCAGTTTGGGGTCGAGGTCTTCGACGACATGAAAAAGGGCCTCGAAGGTGTCGACGTGGTGATGATGCTGCGACTTCAGAAAGAGCGGATGGATGGCGGCTTTATCCCGTCGGAGCGCGAGTATTACCACCGCTACGGGCTCGACGCCGAAAAGCTGGCCCATGCCAGCCCCGACGCCATCGTCATGCACCCCGGCCCGATGAACCGCGGGGTCGAGATCGACGGCACCTTGGCCGACGACATCAACCGTTCCGTCATTCAAGACCAGGTCGAGATGGGCGTCGCCGTGCGCATGGCCGCGATGGACCTGCTGGCGCGCAACCACATCGCCGCCCAACCCGGCGCGGCCTGACCGGAACCCCGACGGGCCAAGCGGCGTTTTCCTGAGAACAGTCAAAGGAAGCCGTCATGCCCCATACAGAAGTCGCCCCCCAAGAAGCTGGCAAGGTCCGCGTCTATGCCCTCTCGCTCTCGGATGCCGAGGCGCGGGCGATGCGCGATGATGAGACCGCACAGGCCGCGGCCCTCGGGGTCGATCGGATCGACGCGGCCTATACGGAGGTCTTCCGGGTGGCTGACCTCGATCAACTGGGGCTTGCGGGCTATCTGCGCGACGGCAATGGCGTGAACCCCGACCAGATTGAGACGGACCGCAGCAAGCTTGCCGCGCTCGACGGTTGGGTAATGATCGTCTACTCCCGCGCCTTCGCCGGGCAGTCGCTGCAACTGGCTCCGATCCCGGCGCTGACCCATATCGGCACCTATACCGAAGGCGGCCCCGACACACCGGTGCAGGCGATGGAGGCCGAAGCCGCCCAGCCCTATACCGGCATCCCCCGCGTCGCCCCGTCCGAGCCCGCCAAGGGCGGCGGCGGCAAGACCATGGTGATCGTCGCAGTGGCCGTGCTGATCCTGCTCATCATCTGGTGGCTGCTGGCCTAAGCGCGAAAACCGCTGGCGCCCTTGGGGCCAGCGGGCTACATCTGGCCTATGCAAGAACCTGAACACGATCCGAAAATGTCTGGCCGTATCGCCATGGTCGCCCTTTTGGTGGCCTTTGGTGTGGTCGGGCTGATGATTTGGATTGGCGGCTAGCGGCGCGCGCGCCACGCCCGCGCCCAAAAGACCGCTTGGTTTGGGGGGCAATTTGGGGCATGACAGCGGCGCATCCGCTATCGCACCAAAGGCCCGCCCATGACTCAGTTCCTCACCAATCTGCGCCTTCTCGACCCTCAGGCTGGCACGCTTGAGCCTGCTGCGGTTCTGGTCCGCAACGGGGTGATTGCCGAGGTGCTGGCCGATGGGGCCACAGCGCCCGAGGGCGCGGAACTGGTCGATTGCGGCGGCCATATTCTCGCCCCCGGTATCGTCGACATCGGCGTCAAAGTTTGCGAACCGGGCGAGCGGCACAAGGAAAGCTACCGCTCCGCGGGCCTTGCCGCGGCGGCGGGCGGGGTGACCACCATGGTCACGCGCCCCGACACCGATCCGGCCATCGACAGCCCCGAGACGCTCGAATTCGTCACCCGCCGCGCCAATGAGGCGGCACCGGTGAACGTCGTGCCCATGGCCGCGCTGACCAAGGGCCGCGAGGGGCGCGAGATGACCGAGATCGGCTTTCTGATGGACGCAGGTGCCGCTGCCTTTACCGATTGCGACCGCGTGGTGACGGATACCAAGGTCTTCTCCCGCGCGCTCACTTATGCCCGCAGCCTCGGCGCGCTGGTCATCGCCCACCCGCAGGATCCGGGGCTGAGCAAGGGGGCAACCGTCACCTCTGGCAAATTCGCCTCATTGCGCGGCTTGCCTGCCGTCTCGCCCATGGCCGAGCGGATGGGGTTGGACCGCGATATCGCCCTCATTGAGATGACCGGCGCGCGCTACCACGCCGACCAGATCACCACCGCCCGTGCCCTGCCCGCGCTGGAACGCGCCAAGCGCAACGGGCTCGACATCACCGCTGGTGTCGGCATTCACCACCTGACGCTGAACGCGCTCGACGTGGCCGACTACCGCACCTTCTTCAAAGTAAAGCCGCCGCTGCGCGATGAGGAAGACCGCCTTGCCGTGGTCGAAGCCGTGGCCAGCGGTCTGATCGACATCATCTGCTCCATGCACACCCCGCAGGACGAAGAAAGCAAACGCCTGCCCTTCGAGGAGGCCGCCAGCGGCGCGGTAGGGCTGGAGACGCTGCTGCCCGCCGCGATGCGTCTGGTCCATGCCGAGATGATGGACCTGCCCACGCTCTGGCGCGCGCTGTCGCTGAACCCGGCCAAACGCCTCGGCCTGCCTGGCGGGCGGATTGCCGTGGGGGCGCCTGCGGATATGGTGCTGTTCAACCCCGACGCGCCCTTCGTGCTGGACCGCGCGACGCTGCGGTCGAAATCCCGCAACACGCCCTTTGACGGGATGCGGATGCAGGGTAAGGTCGTGGCAACTTATGTAGCAGGTTCCTGCGTTTACGAGGCGAATTGATGCCCCCAATCGAGACTTCCGTTGAATTGATCCTTTTCTGGGCGCTGGCAGGCTATGTCATCGGCTCTATCGCCTTTGGCATGTTGCTGGCGCGGCTGATGGGGCTGGGCAACCTGCGCGATATCGGATCGGGCAACATCGGCGCGACTAACGTGCTGCGCACCGGCAACAAAAAAGCGGCGGCGCTGACGCTGGTGCTGGACGGGGCCAAAGGGGCCGTGGCCGTTTTGCTGGCCCGTGCCTTTGCGGGCGAAGATGCGGCGCAGGCGGCGGCGCTTGGTGCGATGATCGGCCATTGCTACCCGGTCTGGCTGGGCTTTCGCGGCGGCAAGGGTGTGGCGACCTTTCTGGGCCTCATGCTGGCGCTGGCTTGGCCTGTCGGGCTGGCCTGCTGTGTGGTCTGGCTGGCGACGGCGGCACTCTCGCGCATCTCGTCGCTGTCCGCACTGGCGGCGGCGGCAAGCTCGACCTTTTTGCTGATTTTCCTCGGCTACGGGGAAATGCTGCTGTTGGGCATCGCCCTGACTTTGCTGATCTTTTGGCGGCACCGCGACAATATTCGCCGGATCCGCGCAGGCACGGAATCGCGCATCGGCCAGAAAGGCTGACACCGCTCGAGGGCGGCATCAGCCCCTTTCCCGTTCAGTAGGAATATTCCGCGTAGATACGGCTCAGATCGCCGTTCCATGGGCCGTGGTAATCCGCCAGCAGATCGTCGGCAGGCACGCGGCCCGTCTCGATGCTGTCGCGCAGGGCGTTGAGGAAATGCGTCTCATCCGGCACCAGCCCACCGGCGCCGGGACGGGCGCGGGCTTTCAGCCCCGCCTCTGACAGGGCCACGGCCTCGCGCGCCAGATCATGCATCTTAAGCCCGCCCACCTCGGCCTGAAGGCCGTGGGTGGAGGCGGCGATGCGCAATTCTTCCCGTGTCTCGGCATCCCAGCCTTTGACCAAATCCCATGCCCCATCCAAGGCGCTTTGGTCATACATCAACCCGACCCAGAAGGCCGGCAGGGCACAGAGCCGCCGCCACGGGCCGCCATCAGCGCCGCGCATCTCGATAAACTTCTTGACCCGCGCTTCGGGGAAGAGCGTGGTGAGGTGATCGGCCCAATCGCTCAGCGTCGGCTTCTCGCCGGGCAGAGCGGGCAACTCGCCTTTCAAAAAGTCGCGGAAGGATTGGCCGAGCGCGTCGATATACTTGCCGTCGCGGTAGACGAAATACATCGGCACATCGAGCGCGTATTGCACCCAAGCCTCAAAGCCGAAGCCCTCATCGAAAACGAAGGGGATCATGCCCGTACGCGCGTCATCCAGATGCCGCCAGACCAGACCGCGGGTGGATTTCACGCCGTTGGGCTTGCCGTCAAGGAAGGGCGAATTGGCGAAAAGCGCATTGGCGATGGGCTGCATCGCCACGGCGACGCGCATCTTCTGCACCATGTCGGCCTCGCTCGCGAAGTCGAGGTTGACCTGAACGGTACAGGTGCGGCGCATCATGGTGGTGCCCATGGTGCCGACCTTTTGCATATAGCCGTCCATCAGCTTGTAACGGCCCTTGGGCATCAGATCCATCTGCTCATGCGACCACTCGGGCGCGGCCCCCAGACCGATGAAACCGACGCCGATCTCATCCGCCACGTCTTTCACCTCGCGCAGGTGGGTGTTCACCTCATCGCAGGTCTCGTGAATGGTCTCGACAGGGGCGCCCGAGAGTTCCAACTGGCCGCCCGGCTCAAGGCTGATGTTGGCCCCGTCTTTCTCAAGCCCGATCAGCTTGCCACCCTCTTCGACAGGGGACCAATTGTGGCGGTCGCGCAGCCCTTCCAGCATCACCCGGATCGAGCGTTCCCCCTCATAGGGGAGCGGTTTGAGCGTGTCCTTGCAATAGCCGAACTTCTCATGCTCGGTGCCGATGCGCCACTGCTCGCGGGGCTTGCAGCCATCCGCCAGATACTGCGCCATTTGGTCGTGATGTTCGATCGGGCCGCCGCCGGATTGAGGAATGGACATATGCGAGGGCTCCGTTTTGAAGGGTCGTCTTGAGTGTCTTCTAAGTTGTCGACGTGGCGTCGCGTCTAGCAGGGATGGGCGGATTTGCCGGGGCTGTCAATGCAGCAAGACATGCGCCGGGCGCAGCGGCGCGCGCTCCCAGATCACAACGGCGTCATGGCGGGTCTTGCGTAGCTCAAAGAGCATCCTCTCGGTGCGCAGGCCCGGCAGGGCGGCGAAAGCGTCAAACAGCGCCTCGGATCCTGCGGCGTTCACCGGGATCAACAGGGGCGTCTCATCATCGCGCGGCTCAAGCCGCCAATGGGCTGGAAACATCTGCCGGTCGAGGCTCAGCCGCTGCAACTCGCGCAGGGCGACCGTGCCGCCGGTCAGCGGGCCAAAGTAGGTGATCTGCCCTTCGACGACCTGCACCGCGCCCGCACCATCGCCCTGCCCGCGAAAACGCGCGCGTTGCACGCCAAGCCAGATCAGCGCGGCACCGCCCGCCAGCGCCGCATAGCCCGGTACCGCCAGCAAGAAACCCGGCCCCGCGACCAGCCAGAGACCGAGGGCCATCAGCCCGCCGCCGACGATCGCCTCGCGCCAGCGCCAAAGCTGATCGCGAGCGCCTTGGCGCAGGAAACTCATCGGGCCACCCTTTGCATCACCAATCTCCCAAAGCCTGCTGCCACATGGTCATCGCCGCCACGGCCGCCGTATCGGCCCGCAGGATGCGCGGGCCGAGCGTGACCGCATGGGCGTGATCGAAACCATGCAGCCGTTTGCGCTCGCTCTCGGAAAAGCCGCCCTCGGGGCCGATCAGGATGGCCCATGGCCCCTGCGCATCCGGCGGCAGTGCGCCGCTTTCCCCGGCCAAAGCCTCATCGCAGAACATGATCTGACGGCTGCTGTCCCACTGATCCAGCAACCGCCCCAGCTTCTCAGCCTCGGCCACTTCCGGCACATAGGTGCCGCCGCATTGCTCTGCCGCCTCAACCGCATGGGCCTGTAGGCGCGGCTGCTGCACGCGGCCTGCATTGGTAAATTCGGTCATCACCGGCACGATCCGCGCGGCCCCCATCTCTGCCGCTTTTTCGACGATGAAGTCGGTGCGGGTCTTTTTGATCGGGGCAAAGAGCAGCCACAGGTCCGGCGGCATTTGCAACGGCCGGGTCTGTTCGACACAGGTCAGCACCCCGCCGCGCTTGCCCGCCTCGGCGACCTCGGCCAGCCATTCGCCATCGCGCCCGTTGAACAAAAGCACCCCGGCCCCGACCGTGAGCCGCATCACCCCAAAGAGGTAATGCGCCTGCTCGCGCGCCAAAGGAACCGTTTGCCCCTGCCCCAAGGGCTGATCTACATACAATCTGATTTTCGCGTTCATAGGGCCAGATATATGCACAACCAGCCGCCTTCGCCAGATGCTACGCCCGATGCGCCTGTTGCCGATGCGGTGGCCGACAATTGGGTCGACCGTCACGCCCCGGCGGGGCTGCGCCCCTACCTGCGGCTGAGCCGCGCGGATCGGCCCATCGGCACATGGCTGTTGCTGCTGCCCTGCTGGTGGGGGCTGAGCCTTGCGATCCTCTTCGACCAGTCGCCGCGGTGGGAGGATCTGTGGATCTTCGCGGGCTGCGGCATCGGCGCTTTCCTGATGCGCGGCGCAGGCTGCACATGGAACGACATCACCGACCGGCATATCGACGGCAAGGTCGCCCGCACTCGGCTGCGGCCCATCCCCTCGGGTGCGGTCTCGGTGAAACAGGCGCTGGCGTGGATGGTGGGGCAGATGCTGCTGGCACTGCTGATCCTGCTGTCCTTCAACCAAGCGGCCATCGCCATGGGCGTGCTGGCGCTCTTGCCGGTGGCGGTCTACCCCTTTGCCAAACGTTTCACTTGGTGGCCGCAGGTCTTTCTGGGCCTCGCCTTTAACTGGGGCGCCATGCTGGCTTGGACGGCCCATGCGGGCACGCTGCATGCGCCTGCCGTGGTGCTCTACCTCGCGGGCATCGCTTGGACGCTGTTTTATGACACGATCTATGCCCATCAGGATGCTGAGGATGACGCGCTGATCGGCGTGAAATCCACCGCCCGGCTTTTTGGTGAGAATTCCGGCAAATGGCTGCGGCGCTTCCTGATGGCCACGGTGGGGCTGATGGGCATTGCCGTGATCTATGCCGGGCTGCCCCAAGCCTCGGTGCTGGCGCTGGCGCTGGCCCTTGGCGGGCCTTGGGCGATGGGATGGCATATGGCATGGCAGCTGCGCGGGCTGGATACCAAGGACAATGCCAAGCTATTGCAGCTCTTCCGGGCCAACCGCGATACCGGCATGATCCCGCTGTTGTTTTTCGCGGCAAGCCTGCTGGCCTGATTGCACCCCCGGCAGGACGCGCGTATCAAGTCGCAAGCTTAACAATCAGAAGTCCGCCCATGCGCCTCTCCGCCATTTTCACGATCGCCCTGACCTTTGCAGCCGCAGCGGTGGTCTCTCTGGTGGCGGCGAGCTTTTCGGTACAACTGATCGAAGACACCTCGGAAATCGGCGTGCGTGACGCGCTGGACGCGCAGGGCATGACATGGGCCGAAGTGCAGGCCGATGGCTTGCAGGTCACCCTCGCCGGGATCGCGCCGACCGAGGCCGTGCGCTTTCGCGCCCTGTCGACCGCAGGCACCGTGGTCGACGCCGCCCGCGTCATCGACGAGATGGAGGTCGAGGCCCAATCCGGCATCGCCCCGCCCCGTTTCTCTGCCGAGGTGCTGCGCAATGACGCGGGCATCTCGATCATCGGCCTGATCCCCACCAGCACCGACCGCGAGGCGGTGATCGACGCCTTTGGCGACATGGCAGGCGACGCCTCGGTCACCGACCTTCTGGAATCCGCGGATTATCCCGCGCCCGAAGGCTGGGAAGACGCGCTGAGCTTTGCCGTGCAGGCGATGGCCGACCTGCCCCGGGCCAAAGCCTCGGTTGATGCGGGGCGGGTGACCATCACCGCCATCGCCGACAGCGCCGCCGCCAAGGCGCAGATGGAACGTAAACTGCAACGCGCCGCCCCGCCCAGCCTGCGGCTGCGGCTGGACATCGCGGCCCCGCGCCCGGTGATCACCCCCTTTACCTTGCGGTTTGAGATCGACGCGGAAGGCGCGCGTTTCGATGCCTGCTCTGCCGATACGGAAGCCGCCGCCGACCGTATCTTGAAAGCGGGCATCACCGCCGGCGCGCCTGAGAATGCCGATTGCACCATCGGTCTGGGCGTGCCCAGCCCGAACTGGGGCCGCGCCGTGGCGCTGACCATCGACGCGCTGCGCCGCGTAGGCCAAGGCAGCATTTCCTTCGCCGATGCGGACATCACCCTGCTGGCCGCGCCGGGCACCGAGGCCACCACATTCGACCGCGTCGTGGGGGAGTTGGAAAACGCCCTTCCGGATGTTTTCGCCCTAACCGCGAAACTGCCGAAAGTCGAAGACCCCGATGCAGGCCCGCCCGAGTTTACCGCGACCCTCTCGCCCGAGGGGCAGGTGCAACTGCGCGGGCGGCTCTCGACCGAGGGGCTGCGCGATCTGGCCGACAGCTACGCGAAATCGCATTTCGGCTCGGACAACGTCTATACCGCCGCGCGGCTGGACGAGACCCTGCCGGGCGATTGGGCCACCCGCGTCCTGACCGGGCTTGAGGCCATGGCCTCCCTCGCCAATGGCTCTGTCAAAGTCACGCCTGACCGGCTTGAGGTGATGGGCAATACCGGCAACAAGGAGGCCAACACCACCGTCGCCTCGCTCTTGGCCGACAAGCTGGGCGAAGGGGCGGATTACAGCATCGACATCACCTATCAAGAAAAGCTCGACCCGATCGCGGGCCTGCCGACACCGGAAGAATGCGAAGCCGAAATTCGCGAAATCCTGAAAATCGGCAAGATCACCTTTGAGCCGGGCAGCGCCACGATTGACGCCTCCGCGCTTGGGACGATGGACGATATCGCCGAGGTGCTGAAAAACTGCGGCGACATCCGGCTGGAGATTCAGGGCTACACCGACAGTCAGGGCCGCGAATCGATGAACCTGTCGCTGTCGCAAAGCCGCGCGGAATCGGTGCTGAACGAATTGCGCGCGCGCCGGGTGCTGACTTCCTCCTTCGTGGCCAAGGGCTATGGCGAGGAAAACCCCATCGCAGACAACAAGACCGAAGAGGGCCGCGAAGCCAACCGCCGCATCGAATTCCGCCTGATCCAGCCCGAGGCCGAGACCCCCGAGGACGAAACAGCGCTGGAATCTGCTGAAGAAACGGGCGATACCACGGCAGAAGAGATCGGGGAATCCGACGAAACCGAAGAAGGCAGCGGTGATGAGCAGAACTGAGTTTGTCCTGGCAACAGCCATCATTCTTTTCGTGGCCTTCTGCATGGGATGGTTCGCCAATTGGCTGCTGAACCGCTTTACCCGCGTGGCCGCCGATGACGTGGCCCAGCTGGACCGGATGAGCCAAGAGCTGCACGAGGCCGAGGAAACCCGTGATCAGGCGATCACCTATCTGCAACAGCGCGAGGCCGAGTTGACCAACCAACTGGCCCAGACCGAGGCCGAGCTGCGCGCCGCGATGGACGGGCTGCGCGACGCCCGCCATGAGGCCGAAGAGATGCGCGCCTATATCGAACGTCAGAAAGCCTAACCCCAGACCTTCGGAGCCCTGCCATGGCCAATCTCGCCCACTCCATGATCCGTGTCTTTGATGAGGCGGCATCGGTGAAATTCTACGAAGACGTGTTCGGGCTGAAAATCGCGGACCGTCTGGATTTCGACAGTTTCACCCTGATCTACCTGCGCGACGCCACGGGCGCATTCGAGCTGGAATTGACCGTCAACAAGGACCGCGAGACCGCTTACGATCTGGGCGACGGCTATGGCCATCTGGCCTTCGTGGTCGACGACCTCGAAGCGGCGCGCGAGACCGCGATCAAGGGCGGTGCTACCCCACGCGAGATCGTTGACTTCCGCCCCGCCGGAGAGACCGTGGCGAAGTTCTTTTTCGTGGCAGACCCCGATGGCTACCAGATCGAAGTCATCGAAAAAGGCGGGCGTTTCGCCTGAGCCGAAGGCTCACCAACGCTTCAACGCCGCCTCGTCTTCGTCTTTCGCGGCGACCCAAGTGTCCCCCTCTGCCGTGATCTCGCGCTTCCAAAAGGGCGCACGGGATTTGAGGTAATCCATCAGGAACTCCGCCGCCTCAAACGCATGCCGGCGGTGCCGCGCGGCGGTGGCGACCATCATGATCTGCTCCCCCGGCACCAGACGCCCATAGCGGTGGATCACCAGCGCATCCTGCAGATCGAACCGTGCCATCGCCTGCTCGGCAATCTCGCGCAGGGCCTTTTCGGTCATCCCGGGGTAATGCTCGATTTCCATCGCGCTCAACGTGCCCGCATCATTGTCGCGCACCACGCCTGTAAAGGTCACGATCGCGCCGCTGCTCCCCTCGCCCTTGGCAAAGCGCGCGGCTTCCTCACCCAGATCAAAGGGCGCTTCCTGCACCAAAACGCGCATCGCTCAGCCCCCGGTCATCGGGGGGAAGAAGGCCACCTCGCGCGCGCCTTGCAGCGGGGCGTCGAAATCGGTCAGTTCCTGATCCACGGCAACCCGCAGCGCGGAAAGGTCGGAAAAGGCCACTTCGTAGCGCTCCTCCCGACCCCGCAATTCTTCGACCAATTCGGCCACCGTGGCAGCTTGGCTCTCGACCCGTTCACGGGGCAAGCCGATGCGTTCGCGGACCCATGCGAAATACAAAACATCCATTAGCGTGGCTCCTTCAGATGCGGCTGCGCCTTGCGCAGATAGTCAAAGCCGGTGATGGCGGTCAGCACGGCGGCGACCCACAAAAGCGCCAGCCCCAGCAGCCCGGCCCATTCCATCCCGGCGAGTTTCCAGCCCAGCCCGAGATGATCTTCGACCTCGCCATCAAGGATCGCTTCGATCATCTGCTGGTCCATCCCGAAAACGCTCATCCCGAGGTAATGCTCGAACACGCCTTGCGAAAACAGCACGGCGATGGCGATCATCTGCAATGTCGTCTTCCACTTGGCCAGTTGAGTCACCTTCAACGTGCCGGCGACATCGCCCAGATACTCCCGCAGGCCCGAGACAAAGACCTCGCGAAACAAGATCAGCGTGGCGGGCAACACCAACCACGGCGACCAGCTTGAGAAGGCGACGATCACCATCAGCGCGATCACCACCATCGCCTTGTCGGCAATCGGGTCGAGCATGGCGCCGAGTTTGGTTTCCTGCGCCCAAGCGCGGGCAAGGTAGCCATCAAACCAATCCGTCACCGCCGCCCCGACAAAGAGCAGCAGGGCGAACCAATCGGCATAGGGGCGCGTAAAATAGAGAAACATGACCGCCACACCGGGGGCCGCGACCAGCCTGAGCAGTGTCAGGATATTGGGCAAATTCCATTTCATGACGTTATCCTATCTTGCGCCGTTCGTGGCTGAAAGGACGAAACCGCCCCGCCTGCGAGCCGTCGCCACCACGGGGCCGCCCCCCTAGCCTTTTTCATGGAAATAGCCGTAGATCGTCTCAGCCAGCGCATCCGATACGCCCTCGACCGCCTTGAGATCGCTAAGGTTCGCGCGGCTTACCGCCTTGGCCGAACCGAAATGCGCGAGCAGCGCACGCTTGCGCGCAGCGCCGACGCCCGGCACGTCGTCGAGCGGCGTGGCGCTGACCCCCTTGGCCCGTTTGGCACGGTGGGTGCCGATGGCGAAACGGTGCGCCTCATCCCGCAGGCGCTGCACGAAATAGAGCACCGGATCGTTGTGGCGCAGCGCCATGGGGCGCTTGCCGACGCGGTGGAACTCTTCCTTGCCCGCGTCGCGGTCGATGCCCTTGGCGACGCCGACCATGGGGATATCCTCGACCCCATGCTGCGCCATGATAGAGGCCACGGCGCTCACCTGCCCCGCGCCGCCGTCGATCAGCAGCAGATCAGGCCAAAGGCCCCGGCTGCGGTCCGGGTCTTCTTTGATAAGCCGTTTGAAGCGGCGGTGCAGCACCTCTTTCATCATGCCGAAGTCATCGCCCGGGGTCAGGTCATCGCCGCGGATGTTGAACTTGCGGTACTGGTTTTTCATCATGCCTTCCGGCCCCGCCACGATCATCGCGCCGACGGCATTGGTGCCTTGGATATGCGAGTTGTCGTAAACCTCGATCCGCTCGGGCGGCTTGGGCAGGTCAAAAGCATCGGCCAGCCCCTGCAAGAGCTTGGTCTGGGTCGCCGTCTCGGCCATCTTGCGGGCAAGGCTTTCGCGCGCATTGCGCAGGGCCCCGTCGACCAGTTCGGCCTTCTCACCCCGTTTCGGCACCAGGAGTTCGACCTTACGGCCCAGCTTGCCGCTCAGCGCCTCGGCCATCAGATCGGGGTCCTCGATCTCATTGCTGAGGATCAACTGCCGCGGCGGCTCGCGGGTGTCGTAGAACTGGCCGATGAAGGCCTCTAGCACCTCGGCGGCGTCGATCTCGCTCCCGATCCGGGGGTAATAGTCGTGGTTGCCCCAGTTCTGGTTGGCGCGGATGAAGAAGACCTGCACGCAGGCCTGACCGCTTTCCATATGCAGCGCGATAATGTCGGCCTCGTTCACCCCCTGCGGGTTGATGCCTTGGGCGGTCTGAACCTGCGTCAGCGCCTTGATCCGGTCGCGCAGGGCGGCTGCGCGTTCGAACTCCATCGCCTCTGACGCCTCTTCCATGTCCCGCGCCAAACGGCCCTGAATATCCGTCGATTTGCCACTGAGAAACCGCTCCGCATCGCGCACGGTCTCGCGATAATCCTCGGCCGAGATTTTGCCGACGCAGGGGGCGGAGCAGCGTTTAATCTGATGCTGCAAACAGGGCCGCGTGCGGCTGTCGAACATCGCGTTGGAGCAGTCCCGCAACAGGAACACCCGTTGCAACTGGTTCAGCGTCCGGTTCACCGCGCCCGCGCTGGCGAAGGGGCCGTAGTAGCTGCCCTTCTCCTTCTTCGCGCCGCGGTGTTTCTTGATCTGCGGGTAGTCGTGATCGGCGGTGACAAGGATATTGGGAAAGCTTTTGTCGTCGCGCAGCAGCACGTTGAACTTGGGCTTGAGCTGCTTGATCAGGTTCTGTTCGAGCAGCAGCGCCTCGGTCTCGGTCTTGGTCGTCAGAAACATCATCGAGGCGGTATTCGCGATCATCCGCGAGATCCGCGCCGAATGCCCCGTTGGCCGTGCGTAGGATGACACCCGCGCCCGCAGGTTCCGCGCCTTGCCGACGTAAAGCACGCGGCTTTCCGAATCGAGCATCCGATAGACGCCCGGCGAGGAATCGAGCGACTTCAGATAGGCTTGAATCACCTTGCGGCCTTGCGGCGGAGGGCTGTCGTTGGGCGTGTTCATCTCAGGCGCTGATTCTCGTGCTTCGCTGCAATAGGACGGCAATGGGGGCAAGCTTTAACATGTCCACCAAACATGTGGATAACTCTGCCGATAACTTCTGGGCATCTTGGATTTCTCTTTGTTTTTAACATGGTTCGCTGATTTGCCTATTTTTTAGGCGCGCCCATAATATCCTGATTTTCCTCATTCTTTTGTTTACCATGAAACAAGCCCCTGAAAACAAAAGGGTTTCGGTAACACTTTGGTTACATAGGTTAAGGACGTGCAAAACTTCCCGCATGCGCGTCAGTTTCGGGGGCTTTTAGGGCTTGTTTCCCATTGCAAATGCTCTCCGCCATCTGCGCAGATAAGCTGTCCCGTGACCCCCGGCGAATCGATAAAATACCCCAGTGCCGCCGTGATATCCTCGGGGTTCGCGCCGCGACCCAGAACCGTGCCGCGGCGCTGCGCGGCAAAGTCATCGGGGTCTTGATGCGGGCCTTGCAGGGTCGGGCCGGGCCCGATGCCATTCACGCGGATCGCGGGGGCCAGCGCCTGCGCACTGGTGCGCGTCATCGCCCATAGGCCCATCTTGGCGATCGTATAGGTGGTGAATTCCGGCGTCAGATTGCGCACCCGCTGGTCGAGCATATTGACGATCAAACCGCTGGCACGCGGCTCTCCCCCGGCGTCGGTATCCGAGGTCAGCCCCTGCCCCGCCATCGCCTGCGTCAAGACGAAGGGCGCGCGCAGGTTGCTGCCCATATGGCGATCCCAACTTTCGCGCGTGGCGCTGGTGATATCGTCCTGCTCGAAAATCGAAGCGTTGTTCACAAGGCAGGTGATCGGTCCGCCGAGCGCATCCGCCGCGCGGGGCAAAAGCGCCGCGGCTGCGGTGTCGTCGAGAAGGTCAGCTTGCAGGGCCACGGCGCGGCGGCCCATGGCCGCAATCTCGCCGACGGTCGCCTTGGCTCCGCTTTCCGAGGTGGCAAAATGCACCGCCACATCAAAGCCGCGCTGCCCGAGGTAGAGCGCCATGGCGCGGCCCAGACGTTGCCCGGCTCCGGTCACCAATGCCCGCCGCATCTGCTGCCCTCCTCAGATCAGGATGATAAACAAATAAAGCCCGTAAAGCGCGCTCAGCACCACGCCCCAAAGCCGGGTGATATCGCGCCCCAGATAGACGAAGGGGATCAGCAAGAACGACGCGCCCAACATCACCCAAAGGTCGATCCGCAAGAAGGCTTCGTCGACCGAGATCGGACCGACAAGGCTCGCAATGCCGATGATCGCCAGCAGGTTGAACATGTTGGAGCCGATCACATTGCCAAGCGCCACATCCGCCTGACGGCGCAGTGCCGCCATCACCGTGGTCGCAAGCTCAGGCAGCGACGTGCCCACGGCCACCAGCGTCAGGCCGATCACCGTGTCACTGACCCCATAGGTCTGGGCGATAATCGTGGCGTTATCCACCAAAAGGCTCGCCCCCAAGGGCAGGCCGATCAGCCCGAGGATCAGGAACATCGCAATCTGCCAGCCCGCCATATCGGGGTCCGCGCCTTCGGGCTCCTCCTCTTCCTCTGCCGCACCGCTGCGGCAGGCGTGGCGGTGATCCTTTGCATCGCGGAAAGCGTCGTAAAGCATATAGACCAGACCGGCGAGCAGGATCAGCCCGGCGATCCAGTCAAAGACGCCGCGGAAGGCCAGTGCGATGAACAACAGCGAGGCCGCAATCATCTGGTTATAGGTCTTGCGGGTGCTGCATTCCGAGGTGTGCATCGTCGCCAAAAGCGCCGGAATGCCCAGCACCATCAGGATATTGGCCGTATTCGACCCCACGACATTACCAAGCGCCAGCCCCGGCACCCCGTCCAAAATCGCCTTGACCGAGATCAGCAACTCCGGCGCCGAAGTGCCAAAGGCCACGATGGTCAGGCTGACGATCAACGCAGGCACGCCAAGGCGCAGCGACAGGTTCACCGCCCCTTTCACCAGCGCATCCCCCGCAAACAGCAGGATCACGAGGCCAAGCCCCGAAAGTAGCCATGGCATCAGCATCAACGCCCTCCCTTACAGGCACAATCGCCTTTGCCAATGCGGTAACGTCCGCAGTCACTGCATTTAGACCGGGACAGACGTTTGCCCCCCAGCCAATGCATTTTTCCAAACCAAGCCATGAGGCCCATGGCCACCAGAAACAGCAAAACGATCTTGAAAACCATGGGCTAGAGTCCAAACCGCGCGAAGGCCGCGCGTTCCTCTATGCCCTGCACCGCGTCCTGCATCATCTGCACGCCAAAACGCGACAACAGCCCGCGTTTCACGCCATAGCGGCGCATCCTGACCTTGTCGCCAAAGCGGTCTTTCAGCAGTGGTTTCAGATGGCCGATCCCGTCGATCAACCCCAGTTCGGCAGCGCGTTTCGCCAGCCAGATTTCCCCGGTGAAGAGGTCTTGCCCCTCGGGCAGCTTGCCCGCGCGGCGGGTCTTCACATGGTCGATGAAATTCTCATGGATGTCTTCGAGAAGCACCTTCAGCCGCGCGACATCCTCAGGATTTTCCGGGCGGAACGGGTCGAGCATCGATTTGCTCTGCCCTGCCGTATAAACGCGCCGCTCGACCCCATGCTCGCGGATGAACTCATGCACCCCGAAGGAGGCCGAGATCACCCCGATGGAGCCGACGACTGAGCTTGGGTCCGCGTAGATCTCGTCTGCTGCCGCCGCCAGCCAATAGCCGCCCGAGGCGGCCACATCTTCGACGAAGGCGATGACGGGAATGTTCTTTTCTTCGGACAGGCGCCGGATGCGCGCGCCGATCAACGACGATTGCACCGGGCTGCCACCGGGGGAGTTGATTTCCAAGGCGACAGCGGCGGGCTTGCCCTTGGCAAAAGCCTTTTCGATGACCGGACCCATGGTGGCATCGTTCAACACCGCGCGGCCCTGCGCGCCGATCATGCCGGAAAGCCGGATTACGGAAACGCTGGGCGGGGATTTCAGGAAGGGCAGCCGAATTCTCATGCCCTTCATGTAGAACGCCCACCCCGCGCAAACAAGGCGGACGCCCAAGTTTCGTAGGCTCAGGCCCGCAGACGCCAGCCGGTGCGGAAAATCCACCAGATCACGCCGAGGCAAAGCGCCGTAAACAGCGCGATGGCGGCAAGGCTGGTGATGATCGGCACATCCGCCGCGCCGAAAAACGCCCAGCGAAAGCCCGAGATCAGATAGACCACCGGGTTGAAATGCGAGATCACCTGCCAGACCGGCGGCAGCATCGAGATCGAGTAGAAAGACCCGCCAAGGAAGACCAACGGCGTGACGATCAACAGCGGCACCAGTTGCAACTGCTCGAAATTGCCCGCCCAGATGCCGATGATAAAGCCCATCAGCGCAAAGCTGATGCAAGTCAGGATCAGCAAGGCCACCATGGCGATGGGGTGCTGGATCGTGATGTCGACAAAGAAGAAGGCCGTGATCAGGATGATCGTGCCGATAAAGAGCGCCTTGGTCGCCGCCGCGCCGACATAGCCGATGACGATCTCGAAGAAGTTGATCGGCGCCGAAAGCAACTCGTAAACCGTGCCGATGAACTTCGGGAAATAAATCCCGAAAGAGGCGTTGGAGATCGACTGCGTGATGACGCTGAGCATGATCAGCCCTGGCACGATGAAGGCGCCGTAGCTGACGCCCTCGACCTCATCAATGCGGCTGCCGATGGCGGCGCCGAAGACCACGAAATAAAGCGAAGTTGAGAGCACCGGGGAGATGATGCTTTGCGTGATGGTGCGAAAGAAACGCGCCATTTCAAAAGCGTAGATGGCTTTTATCGCGGTCCAGTTCATGCCGCATCCTCCTTGAGCAGGTCGACAAAGATATCTTCCAAGCTGCTTTGCCGTGTCGCCACGTCTTGCAGCACCAGACCGCTTTCCGCGACCTTGGAGAGCAGCTTGGTGATGCCGGTCCGCTCGGCATTGGTGTCATAGGTGTAGATCAGCGATTGCCCATCGGCGGATAATTCCACGTCCGGCGATTGCAGCGCCAGCGGCACTTCGGTGATCGGCTCGGTCAGTTGGACTTCGAGTTGCTTCTTGCCCATCCGCGCCATCAGCGCGTGTTTCTCTTCGACCAGCAACAATTCGCCCTTGGCGATGACGCCGATCCGGTCGGCGATGGCCTCGGCCTCTTCGATGTAATGGGTGGTCAGGATGATCGTCACGCCCGAGGCTTTCAGCCCCGCCACGATTTCCCACATATCCTTGCGCAGTTCCACATCGACGCCCGCGGTCGGCTCATCGAGAAACAGCACCTTGGGGTCATGCGCCAGCGCCTTGGCGATCAGCACGCGGCGTTTCATCCCGCCCGACAACTCGCGGATCTGGCTGTCTTTCTTGTCCCAGAGCGAGAGTTGCCGCAGGATTTTCTCCAACACCGCCTCATCCGCCGAACGGCCAAACAGCCCGCGCGAGAAGCGCACGGTGTTAATGACCTTCTCAAAGGGTTCGAGATTGATCTCCTGCGGGACCAGCCCGATCATGGAACGGGCCGCGCGGAAATCATCCCGAATGTCATGGCCGCCGACGGTCACCTTGCCGCTGGTCGCGGTGGTGATGCCGCAGATGGTCGAAATGAGCGTCGTCTTCCCCGCCCCGTTCGAGCCCAGAAGCGCGAGAATCTCGCCCTTCTCGATCTGCAAGTTGACCCCTTTGAGCGCCTCGAAACCGCCCGCGTAGGATTTACGCAGGTTCTGAATATCCACGATTGTCGGCATGGTCGTCTCCGCTTTGGTAAGGCGGGCAACCTAACTGGCTTTGCCTTGGGTGAACAGATGCCTTCAGGTCTTGGCGCGGCCGAACCAGCCCTTTTTAGCGGGGGCATCCTCTTCGGCGGTCTCGGGCTCCGCCTCTTCCTCCGCCGGACCTTCGAGCGAGTATTGCAGATTGTCGAAGAACTGATCCGCCATTTTCTTGGCGAAACCGTCGATGATCCGGCTGCCAAGCTGCGCCAGCTTGCCGCCGACCTTGGCCTCGACATCATAACTCAGCTCGGTCCCGCCGTCCTTTTCGGCCAGCCGCACCTCGGCCCCGCCCTTGGCGAAACCGGCGGCACCGCCCTTGCCCTCGCCGGTGATGGTCAGCGCTTCGTTCGGCACCAGATCGGAGAGCGTCACATGGCCCTTGAACGTCGCCTTCACCGGGCCGACCTTTTGCACCACCGTCGCGTCATAGCCCTCTTCGACTGAGCCTGAGACGTCTTGCGCGCCGGGTACGCAGGTTTGCAGCATCTCCGGGTCCAGCAATGCCGCGTAAACCTCGGCGGGGGTGGCGGCGATCTGGCGGGTGTCGGACATCTGCATGGCTGGCTCTCCCTTTGGCGTATCGCAACAGTCTAGCGGGTAATTCTGCGCAAACCAATGTCAAAGCGCTGGACCTCTCGCCCCGGGCTGATAGGTCTTTGCCATGACAAGTAATTCCCATAACCGCGCCGGACTGGCGATCGGGCTGATCCTTCTCGGCGTCGCCGCGATTTCGGTCAATGACATGCTGATCAAACGTCTGTCGGGCGGCTATCCGCTGCATCAGATCGTCTTTACCCGCTCGGCCATTGGGATTCTGCTGGGGCTGGTGCTGGTCAAGCTCGAAGGCGGGTTTCACCTGCTCAAGACGCGACAGCCGGGGCTGCATCTGCTGCGCGGGCTGCTCATCGTGATTTCGAACATGTCCTTCTTTCTGGCGCTGTCGGTGCTGCCGCTGGCCGAGGCGACGGCGCTGTTCTTTGCAGCCCCCCTCTTCATCACGGTGCTGTCGATCCCGCTGCTGGGTGAAAAGGTCGGCCCGCTGCGTCTTGGCGCGGTGATCGTGGGGTTCATCGGCGTGGTAATCATGATGCGCCCTTGGGCCAGCACCGCGACGCTCGAAACCTCCCGCTGGGTTCTGCTGCTGCCGGTACTGGCGGCGCTGACCTATGCGCTGAACCAGTTGATGACCCGCAAGCTGGGCGTGAACTCCAAAGCCTCGGCGCTGATGGTTTATATTCAGGCCGCCTTCGTCGCCGTGTCGCTGGGGTTCTTCGTCATCGCAGGCGATGGGCGGTTCGTGGATGAGGGCAGCAGTGCCTCGCTCCAGTTTCTGTTGCGCGCGTGGATTTGGCCTGCCCGTGAGGATTACCTCACCTTCCTCGGCATTGGGTTGAACATCGCGCTGATCGGCTATTGTCTGAGCCAAGCCTACCGGCTGGGGGATGCCGCCACCGTCGCCCCGTTCGAATATATCGGCCTGCCGCTGGCGGTGTTCTGGGGTTTCGTGATCTTTGGCGACCTCCCGGTCTGGGAGGTTTGGGTCGGGATCGCGCTGATCCTTGCCTCGGGTCTGTTCGTCTACCTGCGCGAGCGCCAAAAGGCGCTGCGCGTGACCCGTTTGCAGGGCGGGCGGCGGGCTTAAGCCGCCACCTTGACCACCACCTTGCCCGTCGCCTTGCGATCGCGCAGCAGGGCCAGCGCCTCATTGGCCTGTTCCAGCGGCATCACGTTGCTGACATGGGGTTTCAGCTTGCCCGCGACATACCATTTGATCAGCTCGGCGAAACTGTCGGTCAGCACCGAAGGTTTGATCTTGGCATAGCCGCCCCAGTAAAAGCCCAAAACGGTGAGGTTCTTGACCAGCAGGATATTGGCCGGAATCTGAGGCACCTCACCGCTCGCAAAGCCCAAGGGGATCAGCCGCGCTTCGGGGTTGCAGGCGCGCATGGCGGCTTTGAACTGATCGCCGCCCACCGGGTCATAGACCACATCCGCCCCGCCCAATTCCTTGACGATGGCGCGGATGTCGTCGGTCTCAGAATTAATCAGGTGGTCGGCGCCCGCCTCTTTACAGACGGCGAGCTTGTCTTCGCCGCGCGCCACGGCGATCACCTCGGCCCCCATCAGCTTGCCCAGTTCCACCGCCGTCAGCCCGATGCCGCCCGACGCGCCCAAGACCAGCAGCCGCTCGCCCGGCTGCAAACGCGCCTTGTAGTCCAAGGCCACATGGCTGGTGCCATAGGCGATCAGAAAGGCCGCCGCGTCGACCGCTGTCATCTCTTCGGGGATCGGCACGCAGACAGCGGCGGGAATGGCGGCATATTCGGCCAGACCGTCAAAGCCGGTATAGGCCGCCACGCGCTGGCCGACCTTCAGGTGATCCACCCCCGCGCCCAGAGCGGTGATCGTGCCCGCCATTTCCATCCCCAGCGTGAAGGGCAGCGGCGGTTTTTCCTGATAGGTGCCTTTGATGATCAACAGATCACCAAAGTTCAGCCCGCAGGTTTCGACTTGGACCAGCACCTCGCCCTGCCCCGGCATGGGCTTCTCAAGCTCTTGCAGGGTAAGCGGTTCGTCATAGGCGGTGACTTGCATGGCGCGCATCGGGCTGTCCTTTCGTGCTGCTTTGGCCCGAAGAGGCCAGAAGCCAGCGCGCTTGGCAAGACCCGTGGCCCGCGCCGCTGCGTTAGCCGGGCATGATCACCAGCCGGATGCCATAGGCCACCACCGCCAGCAGGGCGACGCTGGCCAGCCAAAGCGCCACGAACCAGCCCGCGCGTTTAAGCCAATGGCGCATCAGTGATAGCCCTCCTCGGGGTCGATCTTGCCGCGGAACACCCAATAGGCATAGGCGGTGTAGCTCAGGATCAGCGGCAGCAGCACCAGCGTGCCGACCAGCGCGAACATCAGGCTCTCATCCGGGGCGGCAGCCTCGGCAATGGTCAGGCTGGGCGGGACCATATGCGGGTAGAAACTGATCCCGATGCCGATGAAGCCCAGCACGAAGAGCGCCAGCGCGCAGAAGAACGGCTGCTTGTCGCCGCGGCGTTGCAACCCGCGCAGCATGCCGAAAGCCGCCAGCGCCACGAGTAGGGGCACGATGCCGCTGAAGAGCGCGGTGGGCCACGCGAACCAGCGTTCGAAATAGACTGCGTCGGTGAAGGGCGTCCAAAGGCTGACCAGCCCCATGAAGACCAGCGTCGCCACCGCCAACGGCCATGCAAGGCGGCGCATATGCGCTTGGATGCGGCCCTCAAGCTTCATGTTGAGCCATGTCGCACCCAAGAGCGCATAGCCCGTGGTCACCGCCATACCGGTCAGGATCGAGAAGGGCGTGAGCCAATCCCACCAGCCGCCCGCATAGGCGCGGCCTTCGATCTCAATCCCCTGAACCAGCGCGCCCAAGGCGATGCCCTGACAGAAAGAGGCCACCAGCGAGCCGCCGAAGAATGCCATGTCCCACAGCGGTTTCCAGCGTTTCGTGCGCCAACGGTACTCAAAGGCGACGCCGCGGAAGATCAGCCCCAGCAGCATGAGGATAATCGGCATGTAAAGCGCGGGCATCACCACCGCATAGGCCAGCGGAAAAACGGCGAAAAGCCCGCCGCCGCCCAAGACAAGCCATGTCTCGTTACCGTCCCAGATGGGCGCGACCGAGTTCATCATCACATTGCGCTCGCCCTCATCCTTGGTCATCGGAAAGAGCAGCCCAACGCCCAGATCGAAGCCATCGAGGATGACGTAGATCAACACCGCTGCGGCGATGATCCCAGCCCAGATGAACGAAAGTTCAAGTCCAAACATCTCAGCTCTCCTCGCCTTTGTTATGCGCGGTCTTGTCTCTGACCGCCGCCTCTTCGCCGACAGCAAGGATCGGTCCCTCGCCGCGCGCCGGGTCGTTCTGCGCCGCCCCGTCTTGCGCGTCGTCCCCTTGAACGTCGTCACGCTCGTCTTCCAGCACATGGCCGACAACCGGCTTGCGCATCATCGCCAGAATATACCAAGTGCCCGCGCCGAAGACGAAAAAATAGACCACGATGAAAGCAATCAGGGAGGTCGCGACCGCCGGTGCCTCGATCGGGGCAAGGCTTTCCGAGGTCCGCAACAGCCCGTAGACGGTGAAGGGCTGCCGCCCGACCTCGGTCGTGATCCAGCCCGCCAGCACCGCGACAAAGCCGGTGGGGCCCATCAGCAGCGCCAGCCGGTGCAGCATCGGCGCATCGTAAAGCCGACCGCGCAGCCGCGCGAATGCGGCCCAAAGGCCAAGCCCCAGCATCGCAAAGCCAAGCGCGATCATGATGCGGAAGGACCAGAAAACGATGGCCACCGGCGGCTCATCCGCGTCCGGAATCGTGTCCAGCCCGTCGAGCGGCGCGTTCAGATCATGTTTGAGGATCAGCGACGACAGTTTGGGAATCTCAACCGCGTAGTCGATGCGCTTTTCCTCGGGGTTCGGGATACCAAAGAGGATCAGCGGCGCGCCCTCGGGGTGGCTGTCGTAATGCCCCTCCATCGCCATGACCTTGGCGGGCTGATGCTCCAGCGTGTTGAGGCCGTGCATGTCGCCCGCAAGGATTTGCAGCGGGGTCACCAGCAAAAGCATCCACATCGCCATGGAGAACATCCGCCGCGCCGCCGCATCCGCACGATCGCGCAGCAGGTGCAGGCCCCCGACCCCGCCGACGACCAACGCCGTGGTCAGATAGGCCGCAAGCACCATATGCAGCAAACGGTAGGGGAAGGACGGGTTGAACACGATCGCCCACCAATCCTCGGGCACGAACTGGCCCACGTCATTGATGGCAAAGCCCGCAGGCGTCTGCATCCAAGAATTCACCGACAAGATCCATGTGGCCGAGGCCAGCGTGCCAAGCGCGACCAGCGCTGTGGCGAACATATGCAGCCCGTCGCCCACCCGCTTGCGGCCAAAAAGCATGATGCCCAAAAAGCCCGCCTCAAGGAAAAAGGCCGAGAGCACCTCATAGGCCATCAGCGGCCCGACCACCGGCCCCGCCTTGTCAGAGAAGACCGACCAGTTGGTGCCGATCTGGTAGGACATCACGATGCCCGAGACGACCCCCATGCCAAAGGCCACGGCGAAGATTTTCTTCCAGTAGTTGAAGAGCTTCAGATAGGTCTCTTCGCGTTTCCACAGCCAGAGCGCGTTGAGCACAGCCAGAAAGCTCGCCAACCCGATCGAGAAAGCCGGGAAGATGATGTGGAACGAAACCGTGAATGCGAATTGCACCCGCGCTAGGATTTCGGCGGTGTAACCGTCGAGCATATGAAGCCCCCGCGTATTGTTTCCTGACCTATATAGGACCGGGCGGCGGGAGCGGCACAGGCTAAATTGCCGCAGTGCTTGGCCCGCGTTCTAGCTGTCGAACGTCACCACGACGCGCAGCCCCGGCGCGTTGTCGGCAAGCTCCAGCCTTGCCCCATGGAGTTTCGCGACCCCATCGACCAGCGGCAGACCCAGCCCATGACCCGGCGTGCCCCGGCTGCGATCCAGCCGGTAAAGCCGCTGCAACACTTTGTCGTGGTCCTCAGCCGGAATGCCGGGGCCGCCGTCAGCCACCGTGAGCGTGACCTCCCCCGACGCCTGTTTCAGCGATATCTCAACCGCCTCGGCATCGCCGGAATGGCGCAGGGCGTTTTCGATCAGATTGGCCAGCAGTTGGCCCAACAGCGCCCGGTCGCCCGTGACGTGGACAGGCGTTTCCGACAGGTCGCAGATCAGGCGTTTACCCTGCTCCCCTGCTGCGGGTTCGTAAAGCTCGACCATGGTGCGGCAAAGCGCGGTGAGGTCAACGGGGGTGAAATGAGCGCGGGCCTCGCCCTGCTCCACCTGCGCCAATTGCAGAAGCGATTGAAAGATTGCGGCGATGCCGTCCAACTCGGCACGCGCGCGGGCCAGCGGTTCGGCAAGGTCAGCGCCCGTGGCTTCGGCCCGGTCCAGATCGTCGAGATGGACGGAGACACGCTGAATCGGAGTCTTCAGGTCATGCGCGATATCGAGAGAGACCTGCCGCAGCGCCGCGACAGAGGTTTCCTGCGCCCGAGCCATCTGGTTCACCGCCTCGCCGATGCGCAGCAGGTCATCCGACCAGCGCGGCCCCGGCGCGACCCTTGCGGCCAGGTCCCCTGTCGTCAGCCGGTCTAGCGTGGCGCGGATCACCTCCACATGGCGTTTGGAGCGGCGGGCAAGGATCAGCCCGCCCGACAGCGCGATCAGCACCGTGGGCAGCAGGCTTACCAGCAGAATATTGACGAAAACCTCGCGCAGGGCCGTGATCTCGGCCCGGCTGCGCGCGATGGTCAAAAGCCCGCCATAGAGCGTGTCGGTCAGGGTCAGGTAAACACCCCGATACTCCGCCCGCGCCGCGCCGATCGAGACGATGTGATAGCCCTCGTTATCGCGCGCGATGGCCCCGTTGCCATAAATGCGCCCGTTGGGACCGATGTAGCTGAGGATCAGCCGGTTCGGGTCGGTCTCACGCGATTCCGCCTCGACCAGCCGCGCGAGGGCGGCGGCGCCGGGGGCAGCACGAAAGCCCGCCATGTCCTGTGCCAGATCGGCGCGGATCGCCTGTTCGAAGGACCGCTGGGTGACGGCATAACTGGCCGCGAGGCTGAGCAGGCTGACGATGGTGAACAAAAGCACCAGCAAAAGCGCCAGACGTAGCGGCATTGACCGCCAGAGCCCCGCCAGCCGCGCCCTCATGCGTCGATCCTATAGCCAGCGCCACGCACGGTCTGGATGAGTTCGCTGTCAAAGGGCCGGTCGACCTTGGCGCGCAACCGGCTGATATGGGTCTCCACCACATTGGTCATTGGGTCAAAGGAAATGTCCCAGACCGCCTCCAGCAGCATGGTGCGGGTCTGCACCCGGCCCTTGCGGCGCAAGAGATGCTCCAAGAGGGCAAACTCCCGCGGCAGCAGGTCGATCTCTTGGCCCGCCCGCGTCACCCGGCGGCTGATGAGGTCCATGGTCAGGTCGCCCGCGCGCAGGACCGTCTCCTGCTCCAACGCCTGCGGGCGGCGGGCCAGTGCGTTGACCCGCGCCGAAAGCTCTCCGAAGGCGAAGGGTTTGACCAGATAGTCATCCGCCCCGGCATTGAGCCCGTCGATCCGGTCCTCCACCGCGCCCATGGCCGTCAGCAGCAGGACCGGGGTGGTATTGCCCGCCCCACGCAGGGTTTTCAGCAGCGTCAGCCCATCCAACTCGGGCAGCATCCGGTCAAGGATCAGCACGTCATATTGCCCGGTGGTGGCCTGTACCAACCCGTCGCGGCCATCCGCGACCACATCCACCGCATGCCCCTCTTCGCGCAGGCCGCGCGCGATATAGGTGCTGGTGGTGGTATCGTCTTCGACAACAAGCAGTTTCATCGTGTCCTCATGTAGGATTGCCGATGAATTATGCCAAATTCGCCGCCCGTGCAGCCCAGAGGCGGCAATCTCACAAATTTGTATAGGGCACGGCAAGGCACTGTAAAACCGCAGGTCCAGATAGGCTCCCGGAACGACCGAATGCACAGCAAGGAGCATGCAATGACCAAGACCCTTTCCAAAGCCCCCCGCGCCGCCGCCCTTGCGCTGAGCGCCGCGATGGCCGCGACGCCGATGCTGGCGCTGGCCCCCTCGGCCGCGCTTGCGGTCCCGCCGGGCGGCTATGCCGACCTGGTCGAGGCCGTCTCCCCGGCCGTCGTCTTCATCGAAGTGACCGGCAAGCAGCAGCAGGCCGTGGCCCAGCAACAGCTGCCCCCCGGCATGCCCGAGGAACTGCGCCGCCGGTTCGAGCACATGCTGCCCGGTCAGGATGGCGCCGCCCCCGCTCCGCGTCAGGGTCTGGGTTCGGGCTTCATCATCTCCGAGGACGGCCAGATCGTGACCAACCACCACGTCGTCGCAGGTGCCGAGACAGTGACCGTGAAACTCGCCGATGGCCGTAAGTTCGACGCCGAAGTGGTGGGCAGTGACGCGATGACCGACATCGCGCTGCTAAAGGTTGCCGCGGATGTGGACCTGCCCAAAGTGGACTTCGGCACCTCGAAAACCCTGCGCGTGGGTGATGAGGTCGTGGCCGTGGGCAACCCCTTTGGCCTTGGCGGCACCGTCACTTCGGGCATCGTTTCGGCCCTGTCGCGTGACATTCAGGCCGGGCCTTTCGACGACTTCATCCAGACCGACGCGGCGATCAACCGCGGCAACTCGGGCGGGCCGCTCTTTAACAGCGAAGGCGAAGTCGTGGGCGTGAACACCGCGATCCTGTCGCCGGGCGGCGGTTCGGTCGGCATCGGCTTCTCGGTGCCCTCGGATCTGGTGCAGACCATCGTCGCCGATCTGGCCGATGACGGGTCGGTCGAGCGGGGCTGGCTGGGCGTGCAAATCCGGCCCATGACCCCCGAGGTCGCCAATGTGCTGGGCTATGACGAGCCGCGCGGCGCGGTGATCGAAGCGATCACCGAAGACAGCCCCGCCGCCAAAGCGGGCCTTAAGAAGGGCGACATCATCCTGTCCTTCGGCGACACGGAAGTGGACGATCTGCGCGACCTCACCCGCGCCGTGGCCACCACCACGCCCGAGAGCGCGGCAGAGGTCGTCGTGCTGCGCAAAGGGTCTGAACAGACCCTCGACGTGACCGTGGGCGCGCTGGAACCCAAGCCGGCGTGATCCACGCCTTCCCGGCGCCCCTCATGCCGCCGGGAAGCCCCAGCCCTTCGCCCTCGCCGGGGGCTAGGCAGCCTGCCCCGGTGGTCCTGCACTGCCGGGGCTTTTTACGTCCCCTCGCCGCCATCACCTTCGCCTGATGGTGCATTATGCATATGGAACCGCACCAGTTCCGCCACGGAATTCGCCTCAAGCTTGCGCATCACCCGCGCGCGGTGCACCTCGACCGTCTTGATGGAGATGTCCATCTCGCTGCCGATCTCACGGTTCGACAGCCCAGCCGCCACCCGCTCGAACACCCGATGCTCCTGCGGGGTGAGCCGGGCCAGAAGCTGCGCATTTTCGACCTCTGCCGCCTTGCTCCTGCGCCGGGCCGCATCGGACTGCAGGGCCGCGTTGATCAGGTCGAGCATGTTTTGGTTGTTAAAGGGTTTTTCAATAAAATCCACCGCCCCCGCCTTCATCGCCGTCACAGCGGTAGAGACATCGCCGAAGGCCGTCATCAGGATCAGCGGCAGTTTGATCCCCCGCGCGTTCAGCGCCTTTTGCAACTCCAAACCGCTCATCCCCGGCATCCGCACATCGCTCACAAGGCAGCAGCAACCGCTGTCCTCATAGCTATCGAGGAACGCTGCCGCCGATGCAAAGGGAATGGCGCGCAGCCCGACGGAGCCCAGCAACCACACCAGAGACTCCCGCACCGCGGCGTCATCATCGACGACGTAAACGATCCCTTCTTCCGACATTCTACTTTTGCACCTCCAGCGGCAGACGCACGGTCAGGCAGGCGCCTTCGGCATCGGATTTCGTCACAGCGATCGTTCCGCCATGGGACAGAACGATCGTTTCGCAAATCGCCAGCCCCACGCCAAGCCCCTTGTCCTTGGTCGAGCGGAAGGCGCTGAAAGCGGTCTGCGCGGGCATGTCCGGGGCAAAGCCGCGCCCCGCATCGGCCACGTCGATCACGATCTCCCCGGCTTCGCAGCGCGCGGTGACCGAAACTTCGGCATCCGCACGCTCCGCCTCCCGACAGGCGTCGATGCCGTTCTTGATGAGGTTAATCAACAGCTGCTCGATCTCGATCCGGGCGCAATGCAGGGCGACTTCGCCACATTGATCGTTGATGGCCACGGTGACCCCGGTGGCCGAGCTTTCGGGCTGGATCAGCAGTTGCACCGAGCGGAGGATCTCGTCAAAGCGGACCGCATTGCGGTCGGCATCGTCGCTATGCAGATAGTTCGACATGGAGCGCAGGATGGCGCTGGCCCGTTCAGATTGGCTTTGCATATTGTTGAGCACGGCGATCATATCCTCTCTCTCAAGCTGGTCGTTCTTGGCACGCAGCACGCAGCCTGCGGCAAAATTGTGAATAGCGGCTAAAGGCTGGTTCAATTCATGGGCGATGGCGGCGGTCATCTGGCCCAGAGTTTCGCGCCGGTTGAGCAGTTGCAGCGCCGTTTCATGCCGGTGCAGCCGCTCTTCGCGCTCGACCTTTTCGGTGATGTCGGCGGCGATGGTCAAAAGCCCGCCCGCGGCCACGGGGTAATCCGTCACCTCTAACCAACGGCCCGTCGATGTCCGCGCACGAAAGAACTTGGCCGGGGTGTTGCGCCGGTCGCGCCGCTGCGCGCTCCAGCGGAACTTGCCTTCGGTGGTCGTCGCCAATTTGCCGGTCTGGGTGAAATGGGCGAGCAGTTCATCGAAGTGTTTTCCGATGATTTCGCCCTCCATCCCGGCATAGGTCGCGCGATATTCCTCGTTGCAATAGACCAGACGGTCGCTGCTGTCGAAGAGCGCCACCATGGTCGAGATATTCTCGAAAGCCAGCGCCAAAGCCTCCAGCGCGCTTTTGCGCTCGGTCTCGGCGGTGGCGATTTCGGTCATGTCGAAACAGGTGCCGCGATAGCCTGCCAGTTCCGCTTGGGCATCGAAGAAAGGTTTGCCCGACATGTCGATCTGCCGTGTCCGCCTCTTGCCCAAGGACAGGACCAACCGCAGATCACGAAAGGCTTCTCGCGCGGCGAAGCGTTGTTGTAGCAGCTCGTAATCCCCTTGCTCTTTCGCCACATCGGCTTCGGCAAGGGTCTTACCCAGATCGAAGATCGGGGTCTCCGCATCGGTCTGACGGCCCCCGCCTGACAGAAAGGTGAAACGCCCTTCGGCGTCCATCTCCCAGACCCAATCGGTCGCGCTTTCGGTGAAGTCGCGAAAGCGGGTTTCGCTTTCCACCAGTTCGGTCAGCACGTTTTGCTGATCCGTCACATCTTGGATCGCGGCCAGCAGATGCACATGACGGCCCCGGTCCAAACGGCGAATGCAGGCCCGCGCTTCGATCTGGCGTCCGCTGGCGGCAAGAAACTTGACGTTCTCCACCACATCGCGCGGACGGCTGCCTGCCATATGCAGGTTGTTGCGGATCGTGGCGCGGCTGCGCGGCTCCACGAAACTTTGCCCCTGCTGCCACATCTCGCGCAGGTTCTGCGCGTCGCGGCCCAAAAGCGCCTCCACCTCGGGCGAGGCATCGACCAGCGCGCCCTGCTGATCCCACTCCAGATAGCCGATCCCCGCCACCTCTGCCGCAAGCGCATGTTTCGCCGCGCTGACCTCTGCCTCATGCACCGCGTCCTGCACGGCGGAGCGGTCCATGATCATGACCAGCACCCCCACCACCTGCCCCCGGTCGGACAGCGGCTGATAGACCGCCGCCCCTTGGGTGCGGTCCAGCACGGGGCGCGAGAAATCGAAATGCCATGTGACCTGCCGCCCGGCCAAGGCCTTTTCAAGGTTGTCCGAAATCTCGTCCAGCAGGTCCGGTGGGACGATCTGCGACAGGTGTTTGCCCACGATCTGATCCGCTGGCCTGCCGAAGGACGCGCTATAGGCGTCATTGACGAAAGCATAGGTCATATCGGGCGTGAGAAAGGCCGCCTGCACCGGCAAATGGTCGAGGAAGTCGGGCAATCTGCGCCGTGTCTCATCGGTGTTGGCGGTGTTTTGCAACTTGCGCCGGTTGCGCATCACGCGCCAGACCTGCGCCACCAGCACCGCAAGCGCCGCCACCGCAAAGACCAGTTCGATCGGATCGCTATAGGCGCCGCCGCGCGGGGCCGATGCCGACACCACGGCGACATAAAGCGCCAAGACCGCAACCGCGCCCCCCACGGCGAAGCGGTTGATCGCATCGCCGATCTGCTTGGCGATCATCACGCCGGACAAGACGATCCCGCACAGCGCAATCAATGTAAACGCCGCGACCAAGCTCATGCGCACCTCTACTTTCCCTCGAAAGGTCTGTCCTTTTGGCCCCCCTGTCTATTGGGGGAAACCCTGACAAAGAGCGATTAATCTGCCTCGCAATACGGGTATACGATGCCGCGCCATAAAATCGTGAAAATATCTGCCCCAATTTCAGCAGCTTGTTCCCGACTATAGGGGATAACCCTGACCCGGCTGGGGCTTTGCCCAATTGGCGGCGCAATTTCAGGCCGGTAGCTTGTGCTCACCCCACGGAATTGGCCGTGTGATACATGGTCAAAACGCGGATTTTGCAGTGACAGATAGTGAAACCCCACCCTCGAAGTCCTCTGACGAAAAGGCAGAGAGCAAGACGCCCACGCAGGCCGATCTGATGGAGATCCGCAGCCTCTACGCTCAGGCCGACGCGATGGCCGAAGCCGCTGAGAAAGCGGGCAAATCCGACGGTGAAGCGCAGCCTGCCGCGGCCCCGCCCCCACAGAGCGCCGAACAGGGTGATGAATGGAATGACGCGGGCTAAGCGCCGAGACCGCTCACTTCGTACTGTTGGACACCACATGGTCACTGTCGATCCCGCCCAACGAATGAAACAGGCCCGACGTATTGCTGACCCCGAATTTCTTGAGCAATTTGGCGCGATAGACCTCTACCGTCCGGTGCGAGATATCGAGGTTGAGCGCGATTTGCTTGCTGGTCAGCCCCTCTGCCAGATGGCTCAGGATCTCGCGCTCGCGCCGGGTCAGCGGCAGATAGGGCCGCTCGGCAGAGAGATCCGCAAAGCTCCAGACCGCGCGGTCGAGCGGGCGTTCGGGGGTGAAGGAATGGCCGCGCACCCGGCACCAGAACAGGCTGCCGTCGCGCCGTGCCATGATGCGCTCGTCCCAATAGGTATTGGTCTTTCGCAGCTGGTCGACGCCGCGGTCGCGGATATTTACGAACTCTTCATCCGAGGGATAGAGAATGGCGAAAAGCTGGTCGCGCAGATCGCCGCGCGCATAGCCGAACATCGCCGCGAAGGCGTTGTTGCAGTCGCGGATGCAGCGGTTCTCGGTCACCACAAGCCCGACGGGCGCATGAACAAAGGCAAGCTCTTCAAAGCGCCCCTGCGCAAAGCAATCGTCGGTACGTATTTCCACCATCTTGCTCCGTTTAACTCTATTTCGGATGCTGAAACCGCAAGCTAGTCGACGGGAGGAGGCGGCGCAACACGGCGCTGGCCCGTGCAGGGAGGACGCGATGCTAACACGCAAGCGCATGGCGGACGCGCCATGATCGCGCGGGCCGCGGACGCGCGGGTACGGCTGGCAGGGGGCAAGGGCGCGGGTGGCATCACCCGCGCTATGCCCATGCTGACCCGGAAAGGCACGCGCCAATGACCGCCCCCCATTTCCACTTTGTCCCCGTAATAGGCCATGAGGTGCATGTCGCCGAATGGGGTGATCGCCAGAAACCTGCATTGCTAATGCTGCACGGTCTGGCCCGCACAGGGCGCGATTTCGATGAGGCCGCCGCTGCCCTGTCGCGGGATTTCCATGTGCTCTGTCCCGACATGATCGGGCGCGGAAGGTCGAGTTGGGCGCGAGACCCTGAGGTGGAATATTCGGTCGAACATTACGCGCAAATCGCGACGGGGCTTTTGGATCACTTCCAGATCGACCGCGCCGCGTGGTTCGGCACCTCTCTGGGCGGCATGATCGGGATGCATGTCGCCTCTAGCCCTGAGGCCCGGCGTGTCAGCGCCTTGGTGGTGAATGACATCAGCCCCGAACTGCCCGAGGCGGCGGTGCAGCGGATCCTTTCCTATGTGGGCAGCCTGCCCGCCTTCGACAGTTTCGCAAAAGGAGAAGCCTGGCTGCGGAAGACCTACGCCCCCTTCGGCCCGGCGGCAGATGCCTATTGGCAGCGCATGGCGCGCACGTCGCTACGTCGCCGTGGGGATGGGCGGCTGACCCTGCATTATGATCCGCGCATCACCGTGCAGTTTACCGCCTCGGCGCATGAGTTGTCGACATGGGACCGTTGGTCACGGACCCGCACGCCCACCCATCTGCTGCGCGGCGCGCAGTCGGACCTGCTGCAACCCGAGGCCGCACAGCGGATGACGCAAAGCGGCCCCCGGCCCGACATGACCGAATTCCCCGGCTGCGGCCATGCGCCCAGCATGTCCAACCCCCAAGATATCTCTCTGCTGCGTCGCGTTCTGGTTGAATTGTTGGGACAATCCGCACCCTCATAGGGGCGATTAATGCAAAATTGACGCTACCGCCCCGGCATTTGGATGCATCCGGGTATTTTCCTTGCGTCAACAAAGTACTGTGCGGTCTAATGTCCTCGGGGCGTATCCGGCCCTCAGAAGGCCGGAGCGTGGAGGACAGGGACCACTTTGGGCAAAGCCGGCATGGAAAAGATCAGAAATGCGCTGTCTCAGCGTGCGAAACGGATTGTCGTGCTGGTCGCGCTCTGCGCCGTTGTCCTTGGCTTTGGCCATCGGATCGAGACGCTGTCCTACCAGACCTACATGCAGGATCTGGAGCTCGACACCACCTTGGAGCTGATCGAAGTCCGCGAACGGATCCGCGCGGATATCTTCGAGCAGATCCTGAAACTCCGCGAATTGGCCACCGTCATCAGCGAGAACCCGACGATCACCCAATCCGAATTCAGCGCCCGCGCGGCAGAGTTCATGGCCGAGAACCCAGATGTCATCAACCTCGCCGTGGCCCCGGACCTCGTTGTTACCATCGTCCACCCCTATGAGGCCAATCGCGGCGTGCTGGGGCTGGACTATCGCCAGAACGCGGCACAATTGCCGAAAGTCGAACAGGCTTTGCAAAGCGGCGAGGGGCTGGTGACCGGCCCGGTCGATCTGGTACAGGGCGGGCGCGGGTTGATCCTGCGACATCCGATCTTTGATTCAACCGGCACCAATGCCGCGCCGGACACGCCTTGGGGCATCCTTTCGATGGTGGTGGATTACGATGCCCTCGTCACCCGGTTACAAATCCCCGAACTGACCGAGAAATACGATCTGGCCATCCGCGAGTTGACGCCAGAGGGAGAGGTCGAACAGACCATCATCGGCGACCCAGAAATGACCTTGGTCGACCCGATCAAGCTCGACTTCAGCTTTGCCTTTGGCACGTGGCAACTGGCCGCCACGGTCAAAGGTGGCTGGCCAGAGCACCGCCCGGACTTCTGGCTGAACTGGCTCTTGCGTCTGCAAGGCGCGCTCGGCGTTACGATTTTCGCGTGGTACATCATGCGTCTGGCCGACAACCGCAAACTTGCCGAAGAACGGCTGCGCACCGGTGTCGAAGCCTTGGACCACGGTTTCGTTATGTATGACGCCAAGGGTACCTTGGTGCTTTGCAACGAAAAATACCGCGAGATTCATGGCTATAGCGACGTGGTGAAGCCCGGCTCGACCTATGAACAGATCGTGCGGGACAGCATTCGCCGCGGCATGGTCCCCGATGCCATCGGCAAGGAAGAGGAATGGATCCGCATCTGGCTGGAAAAGCGGGAGAACGGCGCCTTCGAGACCGAGCAGCGCATGCCCGATGGCCGCATCATCCGCACCTCGGACCGGCGGATGAAAGATGGCAGCGTCGTGGGTCTGCGGATCGACGTGACCGATCTGAAAAAGGCGCTTTTGACCGCCGAGGACGCGAACAAGGCCAAGACCGATTTCATGGGCGTGCTGAGCCATGAGTTGCGCACGCCGCTGACCGTCATTCTGGGCCATGTCCGCCTTGCGCGGCATTTTGACCGGACCCCGGCGGCGCGTGACCTATGCACCGCCATCGAGGCTGATCCCCAGACCCGCGAAACGCTCTCTCCCAAGCTGTCGGCGACCATGTCCAAACTGGGCGACATCATGCAAACGGTCGAGCGGTCGGGCAATCACCTGCTGACCCTGATCAACGAGGTGCTCGACTTTGCCAAGATCGACGCGGGCAGCCTGTCCATTGCGATGGAGCCGGTGCAGATCGACGATATCGTCACCCCGACCGCAGATCAGCTGCGCCCGATGGTCGAAGACAAAGGGCTGGAGTTAAAGGTGAAATCGGCCAGCGGCGTGATGCTGGCGGATGGCAAACGCATTCAGCAAGTGTTGATCAACCTGCTGAGCAATGCGACGAAATTCTCCGACGAAGGGACCATTTCGCTGACCTGCCGCATTCGGGGGGAGGTGGTGGAATTCCGCGTGACCGATTCCGGCATCGGCATCCCCGAAGATGAGCTGGAGCGCGTTTTCGAACCCTTCCATCAGGTCGATTCCACCGCCACCCGCCGCTTTGGCGGCACCGGGCTGGGCCTTGCCATTTCGCGCGACATCGCCACCGCCCATGGCGGCAGCCTTGTCGCCACCAGCATCATGGGCAAGGGCAGTAGCTTTTTGCTGACCCTGCCCCTGCGCCCTGCCATTGCCCTCGCCGCCGCCGAAGCGCGGGAGGCCGAGGTGGCCTGAGCGCCGCACCTCGGCTCTTCAACACCATGCCTCACCGCGCAGGCAGGTGCTCCACCACTTGCTCCTGCTCGCCCAGCCCTTGCACACCTAGCCGAACCCGGTCGCCGGGGCTGAGATAGCGTTGCGGTTTCAGCCCCATGCCCACGCCCGGCGGGGTGCCCGTGCAGATCAGATCGCCCGGCTCCAACTGGATGAATTCGGACATGTAGGAGATAATCGTCGCCACATCGAAGATCATCTTTTCGGTAGAACCATCTTGCAGCCGCTCGCCATTGATCTCGGCCCAAAGCGACAGCTTGCCCGGATCGCCCAACTCATCCCCCGTCACGAGCACTGGCCCTGTCGGGCAAAAGTTGGGAAAGCTCTTGCCCTTGACCCATTGCCCGCCCCGCTCGGCCTGCCACGCGCGCTCGGACACGTCGTTGACGACGCAATAGCCCAGCACATGATCCAGCGCCCGATCGCGGCTGACGTTCAAGGTGGTACGCCCGATCACCACGCCCAACTCGACCTCCCAATCAAGCTTGCTCATCTCTTTAGAATAGAGAAGCGGATCGTTCGGCCCGCAATAGGTGCGGCTGGCCTTGTTGAACAGGATCGGCTCGCGCGGCACCTCCATGCCCGACTCGGCCGCATGGTCGGAATAGTTCAACCCGACGCCCCAGATGTTGCGCGGTTGGCTGACCGGCGCGGCGATGCGCTGGCCTTGGGTCTGGGCCAGTGGCAGCCCTTCCAGATCGACGCCCTCAAACACCTCCCGCAGCGTCGGGATCGTCTCGGGCGTGAAGTCCGGCACAAGGGCGCTGACATCCCGCGCCTGCCCTGCCGCATCCAGCACCACCGGCGTTTTCGCACCGTCCCGCGCCCCGTATCGCATCAATCGCATGGTGAAATCTCCCCTCTTCGCAACCCTCGTTGGCCGTACCATAGCTGCTGGGTTGGCGATGGCCACCGCTTTGCAAAGGGGCGCACGCCGTCTCTGCCAATCGGCATCCGTCTGCTTACCGGGGTGAAAAGTCTTGTTCTTGCCCCAATTTAGCCGTTGCGGCATTGGCAGCGGCGCCCGAGGGGGATACCTTGGGTGAACATCTGCCCACGCGCCAAGACAGATGCAAAGACCACGACAGAGGCAAATATGAACGACTTTTACAACGCTCTGGCGGATTTCGACGATCCGCTGCGGCAACTCTATATGCTTGCTGTCGAACCTGACCTCTCTGTCGAAGACAAGATCGCCAAGCTTTTACAACTGGGCACAGAGGCGCTTGACCTCGAACTTGGCATCGTCTCCCGCGTGGATCACCCGGTCTATGAATGCGTCTATGTCCATGGGCCCGATTGGGCACCCGCCCCCGGCAGCACCTTCGACATCAATGGCACCTATTGCCTGCATACGCTGGGCAACGACGATGTGACCTCTTTTCACCACGCGGGCCAGCAAGAGATTTCGGCCCATCCCTGCTATGAGAACTTTGGGCTGGAAAGCTACATTGGGGCACCGCTGAAAATCGGCGATGCGCTCTTTGGGACGTTGAACTTTTCCGGCACCGCCCCGCGCCCCGCCCCGTTCAGCAAGGCGCAGACCCAATTCGTTCAATTCCTCGCCCGCTGGCTGAGCAGCGAGCTCTCGCGGCAATCCGAGCGCCGCGCGTTGCGCGAGCAGCGCGGGCTGCTCAAGGCGATGGTCGATGCCGTGCCCGAGGCCATCATCATGGCCGATCCCAACCGCCGCGTGGCCATGGTGAACCCGGCGGTTGAAACACTGTTCGGCTACACCCCCGACGCGCTTTTGGGGCGGCAGACGGCGGTTCTTTACGAGACCCTCGGCAGCTACGAACGAATGGGCGAAGAGCTTTCGAACGCTGGCACGGCCAGCAAGGAAAGCGGCTTTACCGTCGCCTGCCGCCGCGCCGATGGCTCTACTTTCGAGGGGCAAGTCGCCACCGCCAAGGTCGAGACTGACCGCGGTGAGCATCTGGGCTATCTTGGCGTGGTGCGCGACGTCAGTGAGCAACGCGAGTTTGAACGCGCCAAGGACCAGCTTATCGCCACCGTCAGCCACGAGATGAAAACCCCGCTGACCGCGCTGACCGGGGCGCTGCGCTTGCTTGAGTTGAACCCGGACGATCTGCCGCCGCAAAAGCGCAAATTGTTGCAGCTTGCGATGCGCAACGCGCGGGCGATCGATCAGATGGTGGGGGATATTCTGGATGTCGAAACCCTGCGCAGACCGGATCAATCGGGGTTCTCCGAACGCGCCTTGGCACCGCTCTTGGCCCAAGCCTCAGAGACCTTGGTCTCCTACGCGAAAGAGCGCGGCGTCGGCTTGGAAATGACCCCCTCCGAGGCCCCCGCACCGCTGTTGCGGCTGCACGAAGGGCGGCTCACGCGGCTGTTGTCAAACCTGTTGTCCAACGCGATCAAAGCCTCGGACGAAGGCGGCACGGTTCAGCTTGGCCTTTCGGAAGATGGCACCGGGTTCTGGGTGAAAGACCACGGCAGCGGTCTGCCTTTGGATCTGCAACCGGTTCTTTTCGAACGGTTTTCCCGCGGCTCCAGCTACCGGGTCAAAGAGGGGCACGGGCTGGGAATGAGCATCGTCAAAGCCATTGTCGACCAGCACCTTGGGGAAATCCGCTTTGAAACCGCCGAGGGCGAAGGCACGACCTTTTTCGTAGACTTCCCGCCGCTCGAAGGGCGGCCGGATGCGATGGCCGCCTCCTGACGGCGCATCGCGGCCCCGGCGGGCGTCAGGTCAGAAAAGCCCGAAGCGCGTGCAGGGTGCGGTCGATCCCGGCGGCGGTGGTCAGCACCCCCGGCGACATGCGCAGGGTCTGGCTGCGGTTGTCGACGTAAATCTCCAACGCGGCCAACTGTGCCACCACATCCGCCGCATCAATGTGATCGGGCAGAACGACCATGAGACTGCCGCCCCGCTGGTCCGGGTCCGCCGGGCTGGCAAGGGTCAGGCCCATCCCCTCAAGCCCCGCCTGTAGCTGCGCGGTCAGCTTGCGGTTATGCGCCGCCAAGACTTCGGTGTTCTGCCCCATGCGCCATTTCATCGCCGGCAGGCTGGCCACCGCAGGAACGGTCGAGGGCGTGCCACTGTCGAGCCGCCGAATGTCGGGCGCGAATTCGAAAGCGTCGAGATCCCATGAGAACGGATTGCCTTGCGAGAACCAGCCGCGCATCTCGGGCTGGCACTGCGGGATCAGATCGGCATCCATATAGACGATCCCCGCGCCCGGCGTGCCGCACATCCATTTGAGGCTGGTCGACAGGGCAAAATCGACGCGCGGCGCGGTCACGTCATAGGGCAGCAGCCCCACGGCCTGCGTCATATCCACCCCGATGAGCGACCCCATCTTGCGGCCATGCGCCACCAATTGCGGGATGTCCAACCGGTGCGAGGTCGTCGAGCTTACCCAAGTCAGCAGGGCCAGCGCCACCTCCTCATCCCAATGGGTGATGATGTCTTCGGCCTCGACCCAGTGCCCCCCTTGCCGGATCGGCACAGTGTTCAACGTGAAACCAAAACGCTTCGACAGGCCGGTGAGCAGGAAGTGCAGAGAGGGGAAACCATCCTCGGCCACCAAAACCTTCTTGCCGCGCAGGGTGCCTTCGGGCAGCGCACCGATGACGGCCATCAGCCCGGTGGTGACGCTCTCTGTCGTGGTGACGGTGCCCTTCGGCGCGCCGATCAACTCGGCCCAGAGGTCAATGAACTGCTGGCGTTTGGGCAGGACATCAGCCCATTGGTCGCCGTTGGGCGCGGCCCATGCATCGGTGAAATCGGTGAGCCCGGCCAGCATATCCGCATGTTTGCCGGGGTATTGGCCGATGGAGTGATAAAGGAGATAGGCGTCGCCCGTTCCTGTTTCTGTGGACATTGTAATCTCCGTAGGGTGTTGGCCGCGCAGGCGCGCGGGACGGTAATTTTGTGGGGGACGGGGCCGCTTCGGCTCAGCGGTAGCCGCGCTTGTAATGCTGCTCTAGCCAGCCGGTGAAACGGACCATCGGCCAAAGGATCGCGATGTAGATCAGCGCGGCCAGCAGCAGCGGCGTCGGATTGGCGAAAAGCGCCTGCGCGTCGGTGGCCTGTTTCAGCAAATCATCCATCGCCACGACCGAGGCCAGCGAAGTGTCTTTCATGATCGCCACCGCATAGGAGGCAAGCGGCGGGATCATCATCCGAAACGCCTGCGGCAGGATCACCTTGCGCATGGTGGTAAAGAAAGACAGGCCAAGCGCATCGCAGGCCTCAAACTGGCCGCGCGGCACGGCTTCGATCCCGGCGCGCACGACCTCTGCCGTATAGGCCGCCAGCACCAGCGCCAGCGCAATGGTCGCCCCCACGAATGAGGAAAAGACGATGCCCGCGAAGGGCAGCGCGTAGTAGACGAGGATCAGCACCACCAGCACCGGAATGGCGCGGAAGATATCCGTATACAGAACCGCCAGCAGCCGGAACGGCTTGGCCGCATAGAGCCGCACCAGACAGACCAGCACGCCAAGGATGCCGCCAAAGAAAATCGCCGAAGCGCCCAGCAGGATGGTGTTGAGCAGCCCGCGCATCAAGATCGGGAAAGCGCGGCGCATCACGTCGAGATTGAAGAAGATGTCGATGATTTCCATTGCGCAGTCCGTCAGTTTGATCGCAGGGGGCAAGCCTTAGGCCGCAGGCGGAGCAGCGCCCCGCCCGCGGCCCAAAGGTATCAGTCCGCCGAGGTGGGCACCGGCAGCGGGGTCACCGCAAGGCTGCCCTCGGCAGGGGCCACGCCGAGCCATTTCTCATAGAGCGCCGCCATGGTGCCATCCTCTTTCATCGAAGATATCGCACCGTTGACCGCCTCCAGATGCTCAGAGCCCTTGGGCATCATGATCGCGAATTTATCGCCCGTCGGAATCTCGACCGAGACCTGCAAGCCCTGCATCGTCGGCTGGGCAAAGGCGTAGCGCAGGCTGACGATATCATTCACCGCGGCATCGATCCGGCCACTGCGCAGATCGGTCAGCATATTGGCGGTGGTGTCATAGCTGGAATAGGATTTATAGCCGAGCTCACCCTCCCGTTCTTTCAACCAGTTCTCCGGGAAAGAGGTGGCGATGGAACCGATGCGCTTGCCCTCCAGCCCGTCGAGATCGGCAATCCCGGCGTCGGTCTTGGTGCCGACCCCCAATGCGCCCGAGAAATAGGGCTGCGTGAAAGACTGCGCCTCAAGCCGTTCATCGGTGATGGTGAGCGATGAGATCACCGCATCGACCCGGCCCGAGGCGGTGGCCACGAAAAGCGCGCGGAAGTCGTAACCGCTGATTTCGGTCGTCTTGCCAAGCCGGGCCGCGACCTCATTGATGATGTCGACCTCGAACCCCTCGAAGACGCCCGCTTCGTTCTTGAACTCCCATGGCGGGTTCGCCGGGTAAGAGCCGATTTTCAGCACGTCCTGCGCCATGGCAGAGACGCCCGACAATGTCGTCAGCGCCGCAACGGTGAGGCCAACGATCAGATTATTTTTCAGATTCATGTTTTGCTCCCTGTGAACACCCCCGCGCAGCGCGGCAAGCTTCCCCCTATTGGCTGCCAGTTTTCGTATACGAATTCAATTGAATTTTGCAAGTATGCAAACTTATACCTAGCCATAAGCGTATTTCTTGCGCATGCTCGGCCTACAATCGCATACTTTTCAAAGAGGTCGGAATGCCCCGCTCAGCCAAGCGCCACATGAAAGATCAGATTTACGACATCTTCCTCGGGCGCATTCAGCGGGGCGAGATCAGCCATGGCGACCGCTTTGTCGACACCGCCGTCGCCGAAGAGTTCAACGTCTCGCGAATGCCGGTGCGCGATGCGCTGATGCGCCTGTCGCATGAAGGCTACCTCGACAGCACGACGCGGGGCTTCACCCTGCCCAACCTGTCGATGCGCCAGATTTGCGAGATTTTCGAGTTGCGCCGCCTGCTGGAGCCGCGCGCCGCAGCGCTGGCCACCAACCAGCTGACCGATGAGGACATCGCCACCCTGACCCGCGCGGTAGAGCAATCCGAGCGCACGCTGGAAACCGGCGATATCGAAAGCCTCTATGCCGCCTCCGAAGACATCCGCCGCACTTGGATCATGGCGGTGCCCAACATCGAGTTGCGCGACACGATCCTGCGCTACATGGCCCAAATTCAGGCCGTTCGCATGGCCACCCTGCGCGACGCCGTCGCGCATGAAACCCTCGTGGAGTTGCACCGCGACATGCTGCGCGCCTTTACCGCCCGCGATGCGGCCAAGGTGGAGCTTTTGCTGCTGCGCTACGTTCTGGCTGGAGAGGATAGCTTCCTGCGGCTGAAAGCCCGCGCGCAGGATTAACCCGCCTCGCCCTTGGCCACCGTACAGAGCCAATCGCGCACGATGATCGCCGCGCTCGACACCCCCTGCCGGGGCGAAAGCAGGTAGAAATCCAGCCCGCCTTCCATCACATGCGGCACCGGGCGCAGCAGCCGCCCCGCCTCAAGATCGCGCTGCACCAGAAAGCGGCTTGCCAGCGCCACCCCCTGCCCCGCCAAAGCAGCATCAAGGCTCAGCGTCGTTTGATTGAACCGCAGCGCACGGGCCGGTTTGACGCTGCCGCCAAAAGCCTCTTCAGCAAAGCGCGGCCAGAGGTCATGGGTGTCGTGAAGCAGGGTCATGCGCGCCAGTGTGGCGGCATCGACCGGCCCCTCCCCCGCAAGCAGCGCCGGAGAGCATACGGCCACAACCTCCTGCGCGAAAAGCAAGTTCGCCCTCAGGCTCGCCCCAAAGGGCGGACGCGCCTGTCGCACGGCAAGCTCGATCCCATCGGCATGAAAACTCGCCACCCGCTCTGTCGCCGTGATGCGCAGATCAATGCCGGGATGGGCTTGGGTAAAATCCGAAAGCCGGGGGATCAGCCATTTCGACGCGAAGGTCGGCGTGACGCTGATCGTCACCCGTGCGGGTGCGTGGCGCAGGGCATCCGTCGCCTCCGCCAATTGCTCGAAAGCACGCGACACCGACAGATGATAGGCGCGCCCCTCGTCGGTAAAGGCCAGCCCCCGCGGCTCGCGCAGGAACAGACGCAGCCCCAGATGATCCTCCAGCCCGCGCACCTGCTGGGCGACCGCGCCTTGGGTCACGCCCAACTCATCCGCCGCGGCCCGGAAATTCAGGTGACGCCCGGCGGCGGCAAAGGCACGAAGCCCGTTCAAGGGCGGCAGAGGCATCTCATTCGACACGATAGATTTCCTACAGTCACAGGACAAAGCATCTGGCTGGCTGCACGAGATCACAGCGCCTAAGTGACACTGCATATCCCCGCAGCGCAATCGCTGCCTAGTATATGGAGCATATCCGATGACAGCAGAAAAAGTAGCCCTTATCACCGCAGGCGGCAGCGGCATGGGCGCGGGCGCGGCCCGCAAACTGGCGGCAGACGGCTTTAAGGTCGGCGTCCTGTCTTCCTCCGGCAAGGGGGAGGCGCTCGGCACCGAACTGGGCGGCTTTGGCATCACCGGCTCGAACCAATCGCCAGACGCGCTGGCGCAGCTGCTGGATGGCGCGATGGACCGTTGGGGCCGCGTCGATGTGCTGGTGAACTCCGCCGGGCATGGGCCGAAGGGCGACATTCTGGAAATGAGCGACGCAGATTGGCACGATGGGATGGATGTCTATCTGATGAACGTGATCCGCCCCACCCGTTTGGTAACGCCGATCATGGCGGCGCAGGGCGGCGGCGCGATCATCAATATCTCAACCTTCGCCACCTTCGAGCCGGACCCGCTCTTTCCCACCTCGGGCGTCTTCCGCGCCGGGCTGGCGGGTTTCACCAAACTCTACGCCGATCAATATGCGGGCCAGAACATCCGAATGAACAACGTCCTGCCCGGCTTTATCGACAGCCTGCCCGAGACCGAAGACCGGCGCGCGCGCATTCCGATGGGGCGCTACGGCACGGAGGCCGAGGTGTCGTCGCTGATCGGCTGGCTCGCTTCCGAGGGCGGGGCCTATGTCACCGGGCAGAACTGGCGCATCGACGGCGGGCTTACCCGTGGCGTCTGAAGTGCTTGCGCTCGCCACGCCGCAGCGGCTGGCCTTTTGGGTCAAATGGATCGCGTCGGTGATCCAGATCCTCGGCTATGCCGCCACAGGTTTCGGCTGGACGCCGTGGAACCTCTACCTCTTCGTGGTGGGGGTTCTGGGCTGGCTGATCGTCGGGCTGCTTTGGAATGACCGGGCGATCACGCTGGTTCACCTCGTTGCCATGGGGGCGATGCTGGCAGGGATGGCCGGCCAGTAGTGGCGGTGTGTCGAGGGGTGTCGCCTGCGTGACGCCCTCTCGGCCCCCGTATCCGAGTATATCATCCGGCGGGGGGAACCGTGCCCCCTCCCCCGCCTACCTTGCACGACGCGGAAGCTGCCCCATATCTCTTTGCAAAGGACAACCGCGAGAGACCAAGATGGGCTATGTGAAGACAGCGATGCTGATGGCGGCGATGACCGCGCTTTTCATGGGGGTCGGCTATCTGATTGGCGGATCGGGCGGCGCGCTGATCGCGCTGGTGGTGGCGGCGGGGATGAACGCCTTCACCTGGTGGAACTCCGACCGCATGGTGCTCAAGATGCACAATGCGCAGCCCGTCTCGCCGGGGGACCGCGCGGGGCTCTACGCCATGACGGCAGAGCTTGCGCGGAATGCGGGCCTCCCCGAGCCCAAGGTCTATCTGATCGACACGCCCCAGCCCAACGCCTTCGCCACCGGGCGCAACCCGGCCAATGCTGCCGTGGCGGTGACCAAGGGGCTGATGCAAAGCCTCAGCCGCGAGGAACTGGCGGGCGTCATCGCGCATGAGCTGGCCCATATCCGCAACCATGACACGGCGATCATGACCGTGACGGCCACTTTCGCCGGTGCGATTTCGATGCTGGCAAATTTCGCGCTATTCTTCGGCGGCGCGCGTGAGCGGATGGGGATGATCGGGACGTTGATGATGATGTTCCTCGCCCCCATGGCCGCCGCGCTGGTGCAGATGGCGATCAGCAGGACGCGGGAATATGCCGCCGATAAGGCGGGGGCCGAGATCTGCGGCCATCCGCTCTGGCTCGCCTCCGCGCTCGAGAAGATCGCTATGGGGGCCGCGCGGATCGACAATCACGCGGCAGAGCGCAATCCGGCCACGGCGCATATGTTCATCATCAACCCGCTACACGCGCATAAACATGACAACCTTTTCGCCACCCACCCGGCGACGGAGAACCGCATCGCGGCCCTGCGTGCGATGACACCTGACGGCGCGCCAGTGCGAACACAGAGCGCCCGCCCAACCAGCAGCAGCCGCATCCCAAAAACTGGCAGACGCCGCGACGCGGGGCCGTGGCGCTAGGGCGCGCTTAGCCCCGCCGCCAGTAGGCGGTGCAAATCTGGCGGGTTTTATCCATGCCGAGCTGGGTTTTGAAATGCCCGCGCAATTGCTGCGCGTTCTGGAACTCCCCGGCGAAAAAGGCATAGCCCAAGCCGGTATCCGTCAGCGCCTGCGCATGGCCAAGCACTTCGGCCTCGAAGGTGGCGGGCGGCAGGGCATGGACGCGCAGCTTGGTCTTGGGCAGGTAGTCGCGATAAGACACCCCGCGCGGCAGCGCCGCCACCACATCGCCCACAGCATCCTCGGGCAGACGCGCCAAAAGCTGCGCCACGGCGGGCAGCCCCGTGCCATCGGCGGCGAGGAAATAGGAAGAGGCTTTCGGCAAGGCGCTGATGCCCACCGGCCCCATTGCGCCGATCCGTTGCCCGGCATGGGCGTTCTGCGCCCATTGTGAGATCAGGCCGGAGCCGTGGCGAACCACGTCGATATCGACCTCTTCGCGCTCGGGGCGGATGTTCTTGAGCGTGACATATCGGGCGTGCAACTCATCCGCACCCTTAGGCCAAACCGGCGCCCCATTGGCGCCCATCACCGGCCAGACCGGCGTGCGGCTGGCATCGCGCGGCAGGATCAGGCGCAGGTGGATGCCCTGCGGGGCAAGTTCGGCAATATCCGGGTAATGCAGAGTGACGCGTTGCATCCCTTCGAAGAGGATTTCGCTGTTCAGCACCTCCAGCAAACGGAAGTTCTGCGGCGTCTCTCCGGCCTCCTGCGCCACTCCCTGCCAGCGGATGCGATCGGCCAGCGCGGGGTCAAACTCCGCCACATGATGGACCATGCCTTCTTTCGAGAATTGCATGGCGTTTTCGCCGGGAGCTTGCAGGCTGACCTCCAGCCCACGCGGGCAAAGATCGAACTCTACCCGGTAGCCATCTTGCTCAAACACATGACCCGTCGGCCCCTTGGCGCGAAACGCCATGCCGTGGTCATCGACAAGATGCGACAGGATTTGCGAGAGCATCTCCTGTGGGGCATCCATGGGGATGGTGGTCTTGGCTTTGGCGATGGTCATCCGTGGCTCCTCCCGGTCAAAAGAAAGCGCGGCACACGAGGGGAGTGCCGCGCTCTAGGCTCACCAGCTATGGGCCAGCTTCACGGTGACTTCACGGCCGGGGCTGTAGAAGTCAGCGTAAGAGCCGCCGAAGGAGGTGTGCTTTTCGTCGAACAGGTTGGTGACATTGGCCGACAGGGTGGTCTGCTCGGACAGATCATAGCTGACCGCGGCGTCGACCACGACAAAGCTGCCCGTTTCGCCTGTGGCGTTGCTGTCGCTGTAGTAGTAGCCGCTGTTGAACCGCGCGCCCAAACCGACTGTCAGATCACCACGGCCAAGGTTTTCCCAAGTCCGGCTGGCCCAGATCGAAGCGACGTTTTCAGGCACCAGACCGGGGCGGTTGCCGACGTTGCCCGCGGTGCCGTTCTCTTTGATCTCGGCATCTAGATAGCTGTAGGCGGCGGTGAAGGTATAGGCGCCCATCTCGGCCTTGGCTTCCAGATCAATGCCGCGCACGCCGATCTCACCAATGGTTTCCGGCAGGTTGGTCGCCGGATTGGTGCGGGTGATGTTGCTTTTCGACAGGTCATAGACCGAGGCTGTCAACAGCGCGTTGGTCCCCATGGGCTGCCATTTGGTGCCCAGTTCGAACTGCTCGCCCTCTTCCGGCTCGACGCCAAAGCCTGCAGGCACGACCGACTGTGCGTAGTTCCCAAAGACCGAGATGTTGGGTTTGATCTTATAGGTCAGACCCACGCGGCCTGTCGTCTCGCTGATGTCGTTGGTTTGAACCGTGCCGGCAAGGTTGTTGGTCTCAGTCACGTCGATCCAGTCGTGCCGCAGCCCGAAGGAGGCGATGAAACGCTCGTTCCAGTTCAGCTCTTGCTGAGCGTAGATCGCTTTGCCCTCCGTCTCGGTGTCAAGATCGGCAAACATCGGCACGCTGGTCGGACGGCCCGTATAGGTCGGGTTGTCGCGGTCAACCGAAGGCGCCGCGCCATAGAAGCGTTGGTCAGACTCGTCGGCCCAAGAGAATTCAACGCCCGCCGTGGTGGTGCTGGCCGCCCCGCCAAAGAAACCCTCATAGGTCAGATGCAGGTCGGAGATCATGCTCTCGCTCGTGCCATCGCTGCCAAAGAACGCGCGATCCACGGTGTCGTCATCCGGCGTATAGTCGCTCACATAGGCATAGCCGAAGTCATCGGCGCTGTCGCTGTAGCGCAGGGTGCCGCCAAAGCTCAGCCCGTTGCCAAAGTCATGCGCGCCCAGAACGGATACGGTCGTCCGCTCGGTGCCGCGGTAGTTATAGTCGGGCTCGCCGTAGAACACGTCGCTGCGGTCAAAATCGCCGCCCGCCGGGAAGCCGCTGCTGCCGGGCACGGAATCGCGGTCAAGGTGGTCGACGATCACGGTCAGCTCGGACTCATCGGAGGGCCGCCATGTCAGGCCACCCATCGCGAAGAGTTCATCGTTCTCGGAATAGGGGTACTCAAGCTCGCCATTGCGCAGCAGACCGGTGAAACGGTAGCTGAGCGTGCCTTCCTCATCCAGCTTGTCGCCGAAATCCACACCGGTTTCCAAGCTGCCATAGGAGTCGACCGAGGTGTAGACACTGCCAAAACGTTCGTCACGGGGGCGTTTGCTGACATAGTTGACCGAGCCGCCGGGATCGGAGAGGCCGAAGGTCGACGACGACGCGCCGCGGATCACTTCGACGCGCTCATAGGCGAAAGGCTCTTCCCGGACCGATCCGAAGTTCGCGCCCAATGTCAGCCCATCGCGGTAGGTATAGGCTTCGAACCCGCGCAGGATGAAATAGTCGAACCGGTCATCTGCGCCATAGCTGTCGGTGCTCGCACCGGCGGTGTAGTTCAACACCTGCTCCACGCTATCCGCGCCGCGGGCTTCGATCTCACGGCTGGTGATGACCGAGACGCTGGCCGGGATGTCGATGATCTCACCCGACAGTTTGCCGCCGCTGCTGATCTCACTGGCGACAACCGTTTCGGCATCCGCCGCGCCCGAAGTCTGCGCTTCGGCTTCGAGGATCACGTCATCCAACTGGTAGGCTTCTTGCGCGTAAAGCGTGCCCGGCACCAGCGCCGTACAGCACAAAAGCGCTGTCTTGAGAGAGCCGCGCCCCAGTTGCAGGGGGATGAGTTTGGAAGAGGACATGGCGGTCTCCGTAATAACCTAGTGAATCAGTCGGGATTCCCTTACCCCTATGATACGCAGGAGACCAGAGTCAATCTGACTGAATTAGTCAGTTATTTTCAGGCCGCGGCATTCTTGCGTGGCGGCCCGATCTTGTGACGCCCAATTGGCACCATGCAGGGGGTCTGCGAGACCGGATCGTTGACGATACGGCACGACAGGCCAAAGACGGTTTTCACCAATTCCTCGGTCAGGACCTCGGCGGGCGGCCCCTCGGCGCGGATGCCGCCATCGCCCACGGCGATCAGGTGATCGGCATAGCGCGCGGCGAGGTTCAGATCATGCAGCACCATGACGATCGTCGTCCCCTGCGCCATGTTGAGATCGACCAGCAGGTCCAGCACCTCGACCTGATGCGCCACGTCCAGAAAGGTCGTTGGCTCGTCCAGCAGCAACAGGTCGGTCTCTTGTGCTAAGGCCATGGCGATCCAGACACGCTGGCGTTGACCGCCCGACAGCGTGTCGAGATCACGCTCGGCCAGTTCCTCGGTCCCTGTCGCGGCCAGCGCGCGGGCCACGGCGCGGTCATCCTCTGCCGACCAGCGCGAGAACAGCCCCTGATGCGGATGCCGCCCACGCCCGACAAGATCGGCCACGGCAATCCCCTCAGGCGCAATGGGCGATTGCGGCAGCAGCCCCATGACCTGCGCCAGCTTGCGCGACTTCATTTGGTGCACCGCTTCGCCATCCAGCAGAACCGCGCCGGACTTGGGCTGCAAAATCCGCGCCAGCGTCCGCAAAAGCGTCGACTTGCCCGAGGCATTGCCCCCCACGATGGCCGTGATCTTGCCCGCCGGCACGGCGAGAGTGACATTCTCAAGAATAACGCGCTTTTCATAGCCCGCGCCCAGATCGCGCGTTTCAAGACGGTGGTCGTGGGTCATAGCGTGCCCCCATTTCTATTGGCGCGAACGATGAGATACAAAAGGAAGGGCGCGCCGACCGCGCCAGTGACGACCCCCACGGGCAAGCGGGCGGGCAGCAGGAACTGCCCCACGAAATCGCCCGCGATGACCAGCAAAGCACCCACAAGCCCTGCCCCCAACAGCAACCCGGTCGTGCCCGGCAAAAGCCGCGCAGCGATGGGACCGGAAAGGAAGGCGACAAAGGCAATCGGCCCGGTCGCTGCCGTGGCGATGGCCACAAGGCCAACGGCGGCCAGTGTCACGCGCAGCCGCGTGGCGTCAGCACGCACGCCAAGCGCTTCGGCGGTGTCATCGCCAAGGCGCAGCACCTCCAGGTCGCGGGCGGTAACGGCCAAGAGCCCGCCAAAGACCAACAGCGCGCCCGCCACGGGCAGCGCTTGGACGAGTTGCATGCCGTTGAGGCTGCCGGTCAGCCAGCGCATCGCCTCGGCCCGGTCCCATGCGGGCGCTTCGAGCAAGACATAGGCCGTCACACTGTCGAGCATGGCAGAGACGCCGATGCCGATCAGGATCAACCGCGCCCCGGCGGCACCGCGCCGCGAAGACAGCGCCCAGATCATCGCCGCGACCGCAAGCCCCGCCGCTACCGCGACGAGCGACACCAGCCAACCGTCGAGGGCCAGGATGACGATGGCAAAGACCGCCGCCGCACCTGCGCTGGCGCTGATGCCGATGATATCGGGGCTGGCCAGCGGGTTGCGCAGCATGATCTGAAACGCCACCCCGCCCAAGCCAAAGCTGGCCCCGGCCAAGAGCCCCATGACCGCACGCGGCAGGCGCAAGTCGGTCACCACGAATGAGGCGTTCGCGCCCGGTGCGCCCGTCAGCGCGGCCCAGACGTCACCCGGCGGCAGGCAGCCGCGCCCGCAACTCAGCGTCAGAAGCATCAGGCCCAAAACAAGCGCGGCCAGTGCGCCCAGCACCTGAATGCGGCGCGCGGCGGCTTGGCGAAAACTGCGCGGCGCGCTGAAGGTCACATCGCTCATAGCCCGCGCATCCTGTGATTGCGTACCGTCCAGATAAAGAAGGGCGCGCCGACAAAGGCCGTGACGATGCCCACGTCCAACTCATTCGGGCGGGCGATGACACGGCCCAGCACGTCCGACAGCCCCAGCATGGAAGCCCCCGCCAAGGCCGAGAGCGGCAGCACCAGCCGGTAATCGACACCCGCGATCATCCGACACAGATGCGGCACCACCAGCCCGACAAAGCCGATCGGCCCGCAAAGCGCGGTCGCCGTGCCGCAGAGGATCACCGCCCCCGCCGCCGCCATGACCCGGCCCAAGGCGACGCTCTGGCCAAGGCCGGTGGCCAATTCTTCGCCCAAGGCCAATGCGTTGAGAACCCGGGCCGAGGCGAGGCTCAGCGCCAGCCCCACCAGCGCGAAGGGCAAGGCGGGCAAGAGGGTCTCGAAACTCGCGCCGCCGATGCCGCCGACCTGCCAAGATTGCACGGAACCCGCGATGTCATTGCGCGGCAGCACCACCGCGATGATGAAGGCCGACACCGCGACGGAGGTCGCGGTGCCCGCAAGGGTCAGCTTCAGCGGCGTCGCCCCGCCCTGCCCGGCGGAGCCGATCAGATAGACGAAAACCGCCGTGACCCCGGCCCCAGCGATGCCGAGCCACAGAAAACTATGCGCGCCGCTGATGTCGAACCAAGCGATGCCCACCACGACGAAAAGTGCCGCCCCCGCGTTAACGCCCAGAATGCCCGGATCGGCCAGCGGGTTGCGGCTGATGCCCTGCATCACCGCGCCTGCAAGTCCAAGCGCCGCGCCCGCCAAGATCGCCAGCGCCGTGCGCGGCATCCGCACCGCGACTGCGGCGGCGCCGATGGTCTCGATCCGGCCGGTCATCCCCGCCCAGATCTCGCCCCACGGCACGGCGCGCGCGCCCACGGTCAGCGACAGGCCGGTCATCAGCAGCAGCAGGCCAAGCAAAAGCGCGAGGCCTGCCAGCCGTTGGGGGCGCTGCACCTGCATTACTCGCCGCGCGTGGCGGCGGCGCTCAGCCGCGCGAGGTAGTCGTCGAGCACATAGTCGATCGACAAGGGCGTCGGGTTCGCGGCAGTGCCCATCGGGTCATTCGCCAAAAGCACGACCGAGCCGCGGGCGACTGCCGGGAAACGCGCGATCAGCGGGTTTTTGGCCAGTTCATCCAAGCGCGCCTGATCGCCATAGGTCACCACAACGTCTACATCGTCAAACAGGTCGATCCGTTCTGCACTGACACGGCCCGAGTATTTCCCGGCCTCGCTCGCTTCGCGCACCGCTTGGGGCGTCGCCATGCCGAGGTCGGTCAGGAATTGCACCCGCTGGTCGGCGGCGGCGTAGAAACCGATGGTGCTAAGGTCGCGCGGGTCAAGGTGGGTGACGAACATGCCGGTCTTGCCCGCCAGCTCGGGATGCGCCGCGCGGGCGGTGGTGATCCGCTCTTCGATCTCGGCGACCATCGCGTCGCCCTCCTCGGCCATGCCAAGGCCCGCCGCGTTCTGGCGGATCATCTCGCGCCATGTCGTTGTCCATGCCGCTTCGGGATAGGCGACGACCGGGGCGATGCGGCTAAGCGTTTCATAGTCCGACTGCGACAGGCCGGAATAGGCGGCGAGGATCACATCGGGCTGGGTGCTGGCTACGGCCTCGAAGTCGATACCATCGCCCTCGTCAAAGAGCGTCGGCACCTCGGCGTCCAGCGCGTCCAGCCGTTCAATCACCCAAGGCAGCAGCCCGTCGCCATCGTCATCCCCCCATGAGGCGCGGGCGAAGCCGACCGGCACGATGCCAAGCGCCAAGGGCACTTCGTGATTGGCCCAACCGACCGAGGCCACCCGCTCGGGGCGCTCTTCGATGGTGGTTTCGCCAAAGGCGTGTTCGACGGTGACGGGAAAGTCCTGCGCCATGGCGGCGGTCGCGCCAAAAGCCAAGCAAATGAATGACAACGTTCTGAGCACCGCGGCCCCCTTAATCCGATTCTTTTAGTAAACTATTGCCTGTTATGCCGCTGCGGACGGGGATGCAACAGGTCAGTTCATCGGATCATGGGTTCGAGCGGTGACGGGACCGCCTGTGAAGCGGCCCCGGCTGTGGCTATTGGATGCTGACCTCGAAGGAGACGAAGCCCTGTGCGCCGGGTTGCAGCGCCCCCGTACAGGACCAGCGCAGCGCCCCGTCATAGCCCGGCGCATTTGCCAATGGCGCGTCCAAGGTGCAGGTCACCCCATCGGCCAGGGTAACCGGGCTGGGCACCGCCGCGGCCAGAGCCGTGTAGGGCGGTGTCTTGTCGTAAACGACGATGTCGCGCGCGGGCACGGTGCCCACGGTTTCGACATAGATGCGGTATTCCAACACATCCCCGGCAGCGGCGCCGTTGCTGACCCCTTCGGGTGTGCCGCGCGTCACGTTGCGGACGGTTTTGGTCAGTTTCAACGTGCCCTGCGCCGCCTCAACCACCAACCGGTCGGTGTTGACGTTTCGCTGGGCGAGGCCGCTGGAGCCATAGCTGGTGTCGGCGACCAGATCGAAGCGATAGGTCGATCCCTGCGTTGCCGCGCCCGAAGCGGTGACCCGTGCAAGGACACAGATCAGCCCGCCCGCATTGGTGGGCAACGGCCCGGTAATCGCTTGGTCCGGCGTGCCGTCGCAATCCGTATCCTCGTAAAGCGCGGTCGAGAAGGCCCCTTCGGGGGCCGAGGCTTCGGCGGCGACGCTGAACGTCACGCTTCCCGGGGCCGAGGCGATATACTCATGCCGCAGCGCCAAGACCTGCCCGGCCCGGATCGTCTTGTCCTGCGATTGGTTCAGCCGCGCTGCTTCGATGAGGCCGAAGTCGAGCCCGGCGTAGGCCGTGCCCGCTGCGGGGGTGAAGGTGAAACGCCCGTCATGGGGATCGCCGTTCACCACACCGGGCAAAGCCGCGCCGCCCTCGGACACGTTGAGCAGCCCCGCGCCGGGCTGGGCCACCACGGTGACAGCGCCGCTATACCCCTCAGGCAAGGCCGCGCGCCATGTGCCGTCCGCCGCCAGATCGGGCGTGACCAACAAAGCGCCGCCCGCGTCCAAAATCTCGACCACGGCGCGGTCCGTGCCCGCCTCGCCTGCCTGCTGGGCCCCGTCATAGGCGTCGGCCCCCGCGCCGATGTCAAAGAACACCACGCCAGAAAGCACCGGACCGTTGGCGCGCCGGGCCACGCGGGCGAGCGCCTCGTCATCATCGGCCAGCCCATCGCCGAGGTCATCCACCAACGCGCCGGTGCCGGGGTCGCTGTCGGGGTCAGGAAGCGACGCGCCGATGATCTCTGCCTGATTTTCCGTGGCGCCTTCGCTCTGCATCGTGACGCGGATGGTCAGGCTGCGGCTGCTGCCCGAGGGCACGTCGCCAAGCAGCCAAAGACCGGTCGAAGCATCATAGCTATCGCCCTGCGCCGCCGCATCGTCCGAGACATAGGCGAAGCCATCGGGGATGAGATCGAGCACCCGCACATCCGAGGGGCTGCCGGGGCCGGTGTTGGTCACCGTCAGCACGACGTCGAGCGCCTCCCCCACCGTGGCCTCTGTCGCGGGGCTGGCGTCCGCCGCGCGTAAGATGGTTTGGGTCAGGGCCAGATCGGCCTCAGTCGGCAGTGTTTCGAAACCGAAATCAGAACTCACCGGGCTGCCGCTGCCCGCATCGACGGCAAGGCTCGCGATCCGGTTTCCAGTGGTCAGGGTGAGGCCCGCCGGTATCTCAGGGTCGGCCTCATCCACTTCGACCAGATAGGCGCGGGCCGGGTCGAGGTTGCTGAAGGAATAGGCCCCCGCCGCATCGGTTTCGGTCACCGCCACCTGCGTATCATCGGCCCGGTCGGCGGGCGTGCCAGCATCGTCGAAAAGCGTCACGGTGATGCCCGCAGGCAGCGTGGCTTCGGCCCCGTCGCGGCTGCCGGAACTGTCGGCATCCTCATAAAGCGTCCCGCCGATCCGGCCCTGTGGCAACAGATTGACGAGAGTCACGAGGTAATCCTCAACTTCCCCATCGAAGTTCAGACCGCTGAAGGGATCTTGGGTCAGGGCGCTGGAGGTCGACCAGCGGATGCGGGCATAGGTGGTGCCATTGCCCACATCGACCGGCACGGGAATGTTCAGGCTGATCTGGTTGTTGAACGCGCCATCCGTATCGCCCAAGCCGCCGTCGCGAAAGTTGATGGCCACCTGTTCGGTCGGGTCGAAGACATTGTTCTGGTTGAAGTCGATCCAGAGCTGAAGATTAGTGATGCCTTCGGTCACCGGCAGGCCGAGGGCCAGTTGCGCGCTGAGGGTCTCATGGGTCTGAATGGTCAGCGGCACGATGCTGCCCGCCTCAAGCACCGGGAACTCGGCCACGGAATCTTCGTCGTCGATCCCGTCGAGGTCGTCACCATCGGCATTGGCGCTGAACATGCTCTCGGTCTCGGAATCGGGGAGGCCACCGCCAAGGTAGATGTCTGGCACGATGATATGGCGCGGCTCACCATAGCTGGCAGGCGCGTCGCCCCGGTCCACCAGATCGGCAGCCGCGATGATGAGGGAGTAGTCTTCAATTTCGCCATCGACGGCAAAGCTCGCCACCGGCAGCCCGGCCTCAGAGGAATAGCGGAACCGCGCGAAGGTGGTGGAGGTGGTGGCATCGCTGGGCACGGTCACGTCGATCTGGATCACGCCGTCGCCTGCCACATCGTCAAAGCCTGTGCCATCGTCACGCAGGTCGCGGGCGATGTTCTCACCAAAAGACCCTTCGAAGACCCCGTCGCCATTAAAGTCGATCCACGCCTGAAGGTAGCCCGCCCCTTTGACCGGAATGTTGAGCGTGCTGATCATCCCTTGGGTCATCACCGGAAAGACCACCGCGTCTTCGTCATCGCTGTCCAACAGGTCGTCCGCCGTGGCCGAGGCATCGGACTGGGCCACCAGTTCGATATCGGGCGGCACATCGCCAAGATAGACCTGCGGCGTATCGCTGACCCCATGCGAGGCGGTCAGGTAAGAGATCGGCGCATCGCCAAAGTCGACCCCGAGCCCATCAAAGACCGCGACCGTGACCTGCGCCCGGTCGCATTGCATGGGGTCAATGCTGTCGCAAAGCTCATAGTCGATCAGATAGGTGCCAGAGGGCACCCCCGGCGGGACGATCACCCGGCCCGCATCGGCGCCTTGGGTTTCCAGCACGGGCACCGGATCACCGCTGTTCTGGGGTACGGCTTCGGTCAGCACCGCAAGCGTCGCGGTGGGGAAGGCGGCAGGCAAGCCGTTGATCGTGTCGTTGGACATGACCTCTCCCGCCGTGCCGCCAAGCAGGCTGTTGAGCGGCGTCGCGGTATAGTCATCATCGCCCGCCACCACGCTGGCCGAGGTATTCGCCACCGCGCAAAGCCGGATCGACGAGCCGCGGTTCGCGTCATTCAGCGAAGAACCGGTATAACCGTGGATGAACTCCCCCTCGGTGAAAGTGCCGTATTCATAGGTGGCATAGTTGTCAAAGCCGGTCTCGTTCGGCTCTTCCGTCCAATTGGTCGGGTCACCCACCTTGGCGGGGTCCATCGTGATCGCCTGCCCCCCGGCGGGAAAACCGGCGAGCGGGGCGGTGTGGAAATAGGAAATGCCATCGGGCGCGAGCAGCGGGCCGACCACATCCGAACTGTCATCCGATGTCCCACGGCTGTCCACATCCGTCTGCTGAACGATCACGCCGTTGATACGGCTTTGCTCGACCGCCCGCCCTTGGGGGTTCGAGGGGGTGGCGCTGCCGTCTTCGACCAGGCGCAAACGGTAGGTGACGAAGCCGTTGTCAGCGGGTGTCATCCGCGCTTCGAGCGAGCCGTCGATATTGACCGCAGTGGCGTTGCTGATCTGGGTCGCTTGAAACACGACATCCAGATCGTTGCCATTGATGTCGGTGGTGACATTATCAAAGACGAAGATGTCCGAGGTCGTCAGCGCCGCCGCGCTGCCCGCCCCGGCCAGCTGCGTGCGCGGCTGCGCGAAAACCGACCGCGGCGTACAGGTTTGGGGGCCGTTGTCGGTGGACAGGACATTGGCGACGATGCTGGCGTTTTGCGGATTGGACTGCAGGCGCGACACGAAAGGCGTGCCGATCGCACCGATCCCCGCCGTGGCGGTGCTGTCGACCGCGCCTGAAAGGGCATCCGCCGCCGTCACGGTATATTCCGCCGTACAGGTCACCTTGCCGCCCGGGGCCACAGGTGCGGTGATGGCCGGGCAAGTGACCGTGCCGACAAGACTGTCTTCGATCACCACGTCTTGGTTCGGGTTGAAGGGCAGCTCCCCTGTGTTGGTCACCTCATAGATAAAGGTGACCGTCGTGCCCTGAAGCGCGGAGAGCGGGCTGGTAAACCGTGCAAGGCTGATTGTCTGTTCGGTGGTAAAGTTCACATCGGCGAAGATACCGATCCCCCGCGCCCCTGCATCATAGGGCAGGGTCACCGGATTGTAGTAGCTGCGGACCTCGCCAATACTTTCGTCGTACCAAAGCTCAATCCGTGAGGTCGCATTGGGGTAGCTCAGCCGGATCGAGCCGTTGGTATCATCGCCCGACCCGGGAGAGAGGAAGGCGCTGCCGTCGATGAACAGACATTGCGCCTCGTTCCCGTTCAGCAGGCCGGTGTCCCCCGATCCCGGCCCCGGGCCGACCACGACGGTGGGCGCCGGACCCAGTGTCGTGATGCTTGGGTTGCCGTTATCGCCGAAGGCCGTCACGAAATCGCAGCGGTCCCCGGTGCTGTGGGTGTCGGTGGGATCCACATCGAGGATGTCGACGGTGAGATTGTCGACCTGGAACGCGACGCCGCCGGAACTGGCCGATACGCTGGCGGTGATCCGGTCATCGCCACGCCGCCCCGCATTCGGCGCGGCATCGCCCACGATGACAAGCGAATCGACACCGCCGCCCAGAATGTTCACATCGTCGGGGGTGAAGATCGGATTGCCCTGCGCGTCAGCGCTATAGGGGCGCAGATTGCCGGTGATCTCGACCGTTGTGTCGATCTCGAAACCATATTGGTCCGACAGAGTCCGCAGCAAAGGCCCGGCAAAGCCTGCGGGCCAATCGAAAGTGGACCAATCGATCGAGAAATCCCCGGCATCCGCGGGAAAGGAGGAGACGGCAAGCGCGGCGCAAACGGCGAGGGAGACACCGCGCAGCGCTTTTCGGTTAGAGAGACGTTTCACAATTCACCTTTCGGTCCGAACCGGAGAGCCCGCGCAACGAGGCCCCCAGCGAGAATACGAACAAATATCTACCGGACATTTATCGCGAATTGTCGGTCTCAAAGCGAAGGTGCGTCCGGTCAAAGCAGATGCCGCTGCGGATAGCGCGATATACTTACGGATAGGTGAAACAGCTCTGGCCAGATCGCCAAATGCGCCCCCGGCCTTCCCCCCGAGGGGAGGGACGGGGAAAACCGGTGGGGCGCATCGCTGCAAATCTATCAGGGAGCCGCTCCCTGGGGTAGGGGAACGGGCAGCAGCTCCCGAGAAGGCCCGCGTCGTGAAGCATATTTTCAGGCGAAACGGTCGAAATGAACCGGTTGCCAGCTTGGGACGCGGTCATTGGTCTGGTCAATGACGCCTTCGTGCAGACCCGTCTATCGGCGGGCATAACTAACTATAGGTCGCGCATCGGATCGTTGCATCTGGGCGGGGGTATAATCGGACTAATCTTAAGGATAGGTTTCCGCCGCCCCGCCCAAGCAGATTTGTCAGAGGTCAAGCTGCGCCTTCATCGCCGCCAGCGTCGCGTCGCAGGTGGCGGGCAAAGCCTCAGCCAGCGCGCGGGCCTCTTCGCCCTTGTCGGTCTTGCAGGCGGTCTCGATCTCTTTGAGCAGCCCGTGCAGCCGGTCGGCGCCGAGCATGCCGCACATCCCGGCCATGGCATGGGCGCGGGCCTGTAGGTCAGGCAGAGCATCGGCTGCCATCAGGTCAGGCAGATCGGTCGCGACTTGTTGGTCGAGCTTTTCCACCCGCTCGCGCAATTTCTCCGCGCCCAGCAGGTCGAGCAGATCCGCGATTTGTTGTTCGTTCAATAGGGGCCGTTTCGCGGATTTCGCCTGTACCGATGACTGGGCGCTGGCCAAACGCTCAGGCAGAGCCTGCTCCGGCATGACCGCGCGCCCCGAAAGCTCGCGCAGCTTGGCGCGTAGTACCTTCATATCCAACGGCTTTTGCATGAACCCCGACATCCCGACGGCGCTGAACTCCGCCCGTTCTTTCGGCATCGCATGGGCGGTCACGGCGATGATCGGTGTTTCGCGGTTGGGGCCCTCGCCGGAGAGAATCGCCTTGGTCGCCTGAATGCCATTCACCTCGGGCATGGAGATATCCATGAGGATCGCATCGAAGGGCGCATCTCCGGCCAGTTCGATCGCCTCGCGCCCGCCGGTGGCGAGGGTGACGTCATGGCCAATCTTCTCAAGCATCGCCTTGATCAGCTCGCGGTTGATCTCATTGTCGTCCACCAGCAGAAGGTTGAGCCGCTGAGCCGCCGCGGGTTCGGCGCGCTTTTGCGGGTCGGGCGCCGCATCGCTGTCGATCTCGGCCAGATCGGCAAGCTCTACCGGCAGGCGCAGGGTGAAACATGTCCCCTCGCCCACGGTCGACTCGCAGGTGATCTCACCCCCCAGACGTTTGACCAGACGGCGCACGATCCCGAGCCCCAGACCGGTGCCCCCAGTGCGGCGCTCATAGCGGCTGTCGAGCGAGACAAAATCTTCGAAAATACGGTCGATATCCCCCGCCGGAATGCCGGAGCCGTCATCTTCGACCTGCAGGTGGAACGCTTCTCCCTCGCCCGCGGGTTTGGCGAACCACCCGCGCAGGGTCACATCGCCGCCGGGGCTGAACTTGATCGCGTTGCTTAAAAGGTTGACCAAAATCTGCTGGATCGCCCGCGGGTCCGTAACGATGGCCTTGTCGTCTAGCTGGGTCAGATCAAGATGCAGCCGGGTGCCCCCGGCCTCGGCCAGAGGGTCCATCGTGTTGATAATTCCCGCCATCAGCACGGTCATGTCACAGGTCTGACGCACCTGTTCATAGGTTCCCGCCTCACTGCGCTCAATGGCCAGCACGTCATTGATATGGCCCAACAAAATCTCGCCCGAGGTCATCGCCGCATCGAGATAGCGCTTTTGCTCATCATCAAGCCGGTCATCTTGCAGCAGTTGCAAAGCCGAGATCACACCATTGAGCGGCGTGCGCATTTCGTGGCTCATCATGGCGAAGAAACGCGACTTTTCCTGATAGGCGTCAAGTGCTTCATCCCGCGCGGCGATGATCTCGGCCTCGCGGAGGCGCTTTTCGGTGATGTCCCGAATATAGGCGATAAAGAGCGACCCCTGCCCCATGGGCGATTGCGACACGGACATCTCAACCGGGAAAATGCGCCCGGCGTGGTCGATCATCTCAAACTCGCGGCGGCCCTTGTCGGCGACCTCCGTCTCGCCAGTGATGCGGAACCTCTCAAGCCTCTCGCGGTGCATCCTGCGGTCAGCCGGGGGGATCAACAGGCTGATATAGTCCCTGCCCTTCGCCGCCTCATGGGTGATGCCAAAGATCTCTTCGGCGGAGCCGTTGAAATCTTCGATCTCCCCCCGCTCATTGATGACGACGATGGCGTCGAGCGATGCCTGAAGGGTGGTCGCAAGGCGCAGGTGGTTTTCTTCGACCAGTTGCGATGTGCGATTCAACCGGCTGGCCTGCCGCGAGAGGCGATAAACCGCCCCGACCAAGGCAAGGGTGACGATCAAGACGATCGCCGCCATCACCTCGATCAGCCGCACGATCTCATGGCGTTCGTTTTGGGACAGCTCGCTGGCAATGGCGATGGAGGCGAGGGCAATCTCGCGGGGCACGTCTTCGATGCTGCGCAACATGGCGTCGATATCGTCCAATGCCGCGATCAGTTCGGCGTCGGACCCGTCAATCGCAGGCAGGAACCCGTCCAGCAGGGCCCGTAACTCACGAATCTTCGGTTTGGCCTTTGCGTTGTTGCGCACCCGTTCGGCCAACAGAACGCGGCTATAGAAGATGTCGAATCGTTTGCGGAACTCATCCAGCGCCTCTGGCGTGGCGGATTTCGCCTCAGTCAAGGCGCGGTCAGTCTTCAGGAATTCGATCTCGATCTGCGTGAAGACCCATTCAGCGTGGTCTTGCTGCGCGCTGTCGAGCGCCTGAATCCGGTCCCAGACGTTATAGGCCAGATAGGCGGCGATGCTCATCCCCAGCACGAGGATAAGCATCAAGACCTGTCGGCTTCTTGCGCGCGCGGGCCCGAATTTTCCTGCGTCGTTCATCCAAGCCCTCTGCGCCATTGTCAGTTACTCGACACTAATTCGGTCAAGCTGCCAGATCGACCGGCTGTAGACCAGTTCCGTCTGATAGGCGATGTCGCTGTCATAGGGGTAGACCACCCAAAGCGGCCCCTTGTCCCGGCGCGACATCTCCTCGCCATTGGTATGGTAGGCGATGATCGGCCCATCTTCGACGGCGTCGGACATCGGGATTTCCACCGCATAGTCATTGATCGCCGTCGCGGTGATGGTGCCCTCTTCGACGTTCAGCGTCTCGAAGAGGTCTTTCAGCGACACGCCTTCGAATGCCTGCGTGCCATCGGTCCAGATCGTCGTCGTCTCAAAGCTAGAGACAGGCATGGATTTGAGATCTGAGAGGGTGAAGCTATGGGTTTCCTCGGCCAGCGTCACTTCGAGCACGGCCTCTTCGTCTTGGGCGGCAACCGCCGACGCAAGGCCCAAAGAGAGGGCAGCCGCGGTGATGGTCTTGCTGAGGTACTGAAAGGTCATGTCAAATTTCCTTATCTGGCGTTGTGACCTAACCATACCCTGCCCGAATGACAGGCGCGAAGGCGCAGAAGCGCATCCCCCCTATACCAAAGGATAGGTGCGCCTGTCCCCGCGCGGCCCGCATTGCCATACCAAAGGATAGCGGCGCATGCCTTTGCCCCCCTTTCCCCTTGGGCTTTCATCTTTCTTTTGAAACGGGCACACTCTACCAATTAGAGAACGCCGGCCATTTTGGCTTCAGGAGATCTATTATGTCTTTGCGTATTTTAATTGCCGATGATCACGACATGGTCCGAGAGACCATCGCCATGTTTCTTGATGCCGATGGGGCCACCGTCACCGAAGCGGCGAGCGATCTGGCCGGAGCGCTGGACAAGATCAAATCAGAGCCGCCCTACGATCTGGTGCTGCTGGATTATACGATGCCCGGCATGAAGGGCTTGCAGGGTCTGCAAACCGTTCTTGATATCAATGAGGGTCGCCCGGTCGGGCTGATCTCCGGCACCGCCACTCGGCTCATTGCCGAACAGGCGCTCGAAATGGGGGCGATCGGCTTTCTGCCCAAGACGCTGCCCGCCAAGTCACTGGTCAACGCGGTGCGTTTCATGGCGGCGGGAGAGACCTATGCCCCGGTCACCTTCATGTCGGGCAAGGACAATCCCGAAGAGACGGATTTCGAGAAATCCCTGTCCGAGCGGGAGCGCCAGGTGCTGCGCGGATTGATGAACGCGCAGTCTAACAAAGAGATCGCCCGCGACCTCGATCTGCAGGAAGTGACGATCAAACTGCATGTCAAAACACTTTGCCGAAAACTGGACGCAAAGAATCGTACCGATGCGGCAATCATTGCGCGCGACGCGGGCTTCGTTTGAGGCCCGTTTCACACCCCTGAACCACCCCCGGCATCGGCCCAGGGCGTGCGCTGTAGCGCCCCCGATTTCCCCCTGAGCGTAAACCATAATCGCCCGCCTCGTGCGGGCGTTTTTGCGTTCGGCCTATAGCGGCCCGGGACGAATCAAAGATTCGGAAGCCCCATTTTTCCCAGCAAAATTAACCATCTGCGGAGCCCGCGCCCGGCCCCATTTCCGCGCCAAATGATAGGCCGCGGCGCGACCTGATAGGGCCACCTATCCTTTCGGCTAAGCGCCTGACCACAGGCTCAGCGAGTTAACCGTTCGCTCAGATGATATCGGTATCCGGTTCCCCGAAGATGAGAACAGGACAACGCAATGAGCGTGTCCGTTCATTGCAATCGCCGGCTCTTCACCGGCCAACAAGGGAACTACTAGATGCGTATCCATATCTCCCAATTATCCAAGACACTCATCGCGAGTACGGCTTTGTCGATCGCGGGTTTCGCGGCTGCCGCCGACGCGCTCACGAGCGAATTCTCCTTCCGCGTGGTGGAAACCAACGCCGAGGGCGAAGAAGTCCTCGTTGAGCGTGAGACGGTCCGCCCGGGCGAGGTCATCTCTTATGAGCTGCGTCACCAGAACATGACCGACGGCGCCATGGAAGGTCTCGTCATCGCCGCACCGGTCCCCGAGGGCGTCTCTATCACATTGGGTGCCGAAGTGACCTCTGTCGCCGCGGTCTTTGAAGTCCAGGCCGAGATGGACCCCGAACAGGAAGGGCTGGAATGGTCCACCGTTCCCGCCATCCGCAAGGTCGTCGATGCCGATGGCAACATGACCGAAGAGCCGCTCCCTGAAGAGGCTGTCGCCGCCGTGCGCTGGACCCTCTCCGAACCGCTCGAAGCAGGCGATTCCGCCTTCAACAGCTACCGCGTGCGCCTGAACTAATCCCGGCGCCTCTCTCTCCACTCTCTCTCCAACTACTATAGAACTAGGGAATATTAACGTGAAACACCAAACAACCTTCCTGCGCTCCGTAAGCGCCGTTGCTCTGACCGCCGTGATCGGCACTGTCGCTTTCGCGGCGCCCGAAGCGGGCTCTGTCATCGGCAACCAAGCCGTGGCGACCTATACCAACGCCGCGGGCGACACGATCACGGTAACCTCCAACACCGTTGAGACAGTCGTTCAGCAAGTTGCCGGCGTCACCCTGACCTCCGACAACACCGAAACCATCGCCCCCGGCGGTAAGGCGTTCCTGCCGCACATCATCACCAACGATGGTAACGGCCCGGATGCCTTCGCACTGACCGCGTTTGAGACCAACAGCGGCACGCTCGACACCTCGCAGCTGGTCTTCTACCCCGACGCCAACATGGACGGCGTGGCCGATAGCGCCACCCCGCTGACCGAGACACCGACCCTCGCCCCCGGTGAGCAATTCGGCATCGTGATCGAAGCCTCCGTCGCCTCCACGGCCACCGGTTCCGACACGATCACCGTGACGGCGGCCTCGACCCTCGACGGCACCGTGCTGAGCACCAACACAGACACGCTGACAATCTCCAACGACGCGATTGTCGAGTTGGTCAAATCGATGACCGCGGACCCGGCTTCGGGCGGCAACCCCAATATCATCGACGCAGGCGATACGGTAACGATCACGCTGACCTACTCCAGCACCGGTCTGGCCGCGGCCAACAACTACTCTGTGCAGGACGTGCTTGATGGCCGCCTGACCTATGTGCCCGGCTCGGCCCGTTGGTCTGACTCCGCCACACCGCTGGACGATAACAACGGCTCCACTGTGGTCGACACGACAAACGGCTCTGGCGAGACCATCGCTTGGGACTATGACGACGCGCAGAACGTCAACTTCCTGATCTCCTCTGTCGGTTCTGGCCGCTCGGGTGAGGTGACCTTCCGTGCCGTGATCGCGGATACCGCCAACGCGGGCATCATTACCAACGTGGCGACCCAGGACGTTGACGGCGTGGCCTTCCCGCCATCGAACACCGCCTCTGTCACCGTCGACAACCAATATGCGGTTGCGGTTGCTGATACGGCGATCAACTCCAACGGCACGGCCAACCCGGCGATTGCCTCGACCACCGACGATGACGCGGCCAACAACGATGTCGTCACGGAATCCGGCGATGTCTATCAGGGCGGCACGATCCGTCAGGAATTCGTGCTGACCAACCTCTCCAACAGCCCGGACAGCCTGACCCTCGACGTGACCAATGGCGACTTCCCGGCTGGCACCACCTTCCGCTTTGTGGGCGCCGACGGCATTACACCGGTGGTCGGCTCTGTCGGACCCCTGGGTATCGGTGACAGCGCCAAGGTGACCTTGATCGCCACATTGCCAACCGATGTCGCACCGACAGCCACCACCAACTACACCGCCGTCATCACAACGACCTCGGACAACTCCGGCGTCAGCGATGTGTCGACCGCCGAATTCACCGGCGCGGTTCTTGCGGCTTCGGTCGATCTTGAGAACGCCGTGATCGGCTCCGAAGGCGATGGCGCGGCACCGACGAACGGTGGCAACCCATGGGTCACCCAGTCGACAGACCCGGGCGCACCGGTTGTCTTTGAGATGCTGGTCGAAAACAACGGCCCCACCTCGGACAGCTTCAACCTGTCGCTGGATCAGGCCCTGCCCGCAGGCTGGACGGTTGAGTTCCAGCTGCCCGACGGCTCGATCGTGTCGAACACCGGCACCATCCCCGCAGGCGCATCGCAGGCCATCCGCGCCGTGATCACGCCAGCCGATGGCGCTCTGCCGGGTGACACGCTGGTCGACGTCGCGGTCGTCTCTTCCGTCTCGGGTCAAGGTGACCGGATCGTCAACCAAGTCACGGTCAATGAAATCTATGACGTGAAGATCATCGAGGACCAAAGCGCGCAGGCTTCGCCGGGTGGTATCGTGGACATCCTCCACACCATCTCGAACGAAGGGAACGTGGCCATCACGGAGGCGTCGATCACGCAATCGGGTCTGACCAACTTCTCCGGCGCGATCTTCTGGGATCAGAACGGCAACGGTGTGATCGATCCGTCCGAACCGGTGATCGACAACTTCAATGACCTGACCGACGGCGTCTCGCCGGGTGTGAACGGACTTGCCCCGGGCGACAGCATCTCGCTGATCTACCGTGTGCAAACGCCTTCGACAGCCACCCAAGGTGTGTCCGAAGTCGGCACCATCACCATCAACAACACGTTGAACGGTGTCGGGACCGATATCGACCAGACCAACAACGCCGTCGAAGACCGCGTGGTCATCATCTCGGGCGATGTCACACTGAGCAAGTATCAGTACATCGACGCGGGCTGCGATGGCACCGTGGGCACCTTCACCAAGACGCGTCTTGATGTCGAGCCCGGCCAGTGCATCCGCTACATGGTCGAAGCCGAGAACACAGGTGCCTCTGCGGCGGACAATGTGATCATCACGGACGCGGCCCCGGCCTATACCGCGATCACGGACTGTGGCGGCGCCTGCCCTGAAAGCCTGTTCCCGGGCACCAGCACGGCCACCGTCACCTCGACCAACGTATCGAGCACGCATGGCAGCATCCTTCCCGGCGGCTTCGCCCGGGTAGAGTTCACCGTGCGGGTCGACGACTAAGCGACCTCTCGGGCGCCCCCGGGCTGAGCGATGCTCTCCCGGGGGCGCCCCCTCCTCCCCCGTTTCCGTCTCCCCCATTTTTCACGCCCTTCCCAGGGATCGCAACAGGAGCAAGCTGATGCGCAGTTTCCTTATGTCTAAAGCCCGCCCGGCTCTGGCCCTGATCAGCGCCTCCGCACTGGGCCTGAGCCTTCTGCCCCAGACCGCCGCCGCCGCCCCGGCCCCCGGTGGGTCTTTCATCCGCAACGTGGCAGAAGTCAGCTATTTCAACACCTCCCTTGGCATCATGGAACGCGTCTTCTCGAACCCGGTACGGGCCGAAGTCGCCGCGGTTCCCGGGCTCGAAGTGACCGGCTACTCCGACCTTCTGCTGACCCGCGGTGCCTTTGGCCGCTACCATTTCGACGTCATCAACAGCGGCAACGTGCCGCTTTCCACATCGGTCAGCATCGGCGAGCAAGGCAGCGCCAGAATGATGTCGCGCCAATCGCTCTTCCCTGACCTGAACGGCAACGGCCTGATCGACACCGAAGACCGCGCCTTCGATATGTCCGCGCCCTTCATGCTCGCCGTGGGCGAGCGGTTGCAGCTGATCTATGAGTTCCGCATCTCCGCCGAGACCCCCGTAAGCACCCAATTCGCCAGCATGTTGACCGCATCTGCCGTGACCGAGGATGGCCAAAGCCTGACCGACGACGCCATGGGCGTCTCGCGGGTTGAGGAAGGCGGGCTCGAAGTCTCGAAAGAGCAGGTCGTCGCCGAGAGTGACGCGGGCGCGCTCATCACCTACACCCTGCGGCTGCGCAACGATTCCGAGCGGGACGCCTTTGGCTACCCCGAGATCGAAGGCCAGCCAATCGTGATCGACGGCACGCCCCGGACCGGTGTCTTGCTGCGCGATGCGATCCCGCGGAACACCGTGTTCCACGCGGTGCAGGATTCGGGCACCATGACCGCGCTGGTTCATATGCGCGGCGCGCCTGACCACCACTACGTCAGCGTCGCCCCCGCCGGGCTTTCCCACGACGTGGATGCGGTGGCCTTCTTTCATGAGGGCGACTACGCCGTCGGCCATGCGACCGATCCCAGCTTCTCGGTGCGCGTGCCTGCCGACTTGGGCAAGGTGGAGGTGCAGAACACCGCCTCGGCCTTTTACAACAACCAAGAAAGCACCCTGCTGCTGACCTCCAACACCGTGGTCTATGACCGCGATACAGAGACGGTCGGCACCTTGGTCTTTGAACACCCCCAGACCGGCGCGGACCAGCCCTATGGCACGCCGGGCAGCGACACCCGCCTGCGCCTCACCTCGGGCGCCTGCAACATCAGCACCGAAGTCGACAGCACGGCGGTGACGATCCGCAGCATGCTGACCGGCGATGTGGAAACCATCATCGCGACCGAGACCGGGGCCAACACCGGTGTCTTCCTCACCCCCGCCCTGCCGATGGCGCAGATGTCGCCCGCCGTTGCCGGGGATCAGGTCATGGCCACCGACTTTGGCGATAGCTTCAGCGCGACAGCCTCTTGCGACAGCGCGGTGCTTGAGGACGATCTGATGATCAACCCCGGCAACTTTCTGTTCAACTCCGTCACCAACGCCCCGATTGACGGCGTGGCCGTCGCGCTTGTCGATGCCCGTTCGGGCAACGAAATGGCCCGCACCCAGACCGACCAGCGCGGCTTTTTCACCTTCTCCGAAATGCCCGAAGGCGACTACCGCTATGCCGTGATGGACGCGCCCGCATGGATCTTCCCTTCCGCGCGTCTGGACTATGCCGGTATGGGCCGCAATGTGATGGATGCCGGTTGGGGCCGCGCATTCAAACACGCAGGCGGCGCATTGTTCGTCTCCGACATCCCGGTTGATCCGAATTATGGCACGCCGCTGGCGCTGGACAAAGCCGCCGACCTCGACCGCGTGGGTCACGGTGAATTCGTCACCTACACGTTGAGCTTCACCAACAACATGCATCAAGCGCTGATCGGCGGCGAAATCCTCGACCGGCCCGCCTATGGTGTGAACCTCGTGCCCGGCACGGTCACCCTCAACGGAGAGCCGCTGGACGACCCGCAAGAGATCGGCAATGGCGATCTGCGCTTTGACGTGGGCATGCTTGAACCGCTGTCGAGCCATGAGCTGTCCTATGTGATGCAATTCTCTGCCGCCGCCCGCGAAGGCCGCAACGAGAACAGCGCGATCCTGTCGGGCCGCCAAGCGGGCACCGGGACGCTGCAACAATCGCAGACCGCACGCGCCATGGTCCGGCTCGACAATTCGGGCGGTGTCTTTGCGCGCCAAGGCACCGTGCTGGGCGCTGTCTTCATGGATTGCAACGGCAACGGTCTGCGCGACCGCGTTGAGGATGAACCCGGCATTCCCGGCGTGCGCATCGTGACCCAGGAAGGGCTCTTTGTGGTGACCGATATCAATGGCGCCTATTCGCTCAACGGCATGCGTCCGGTGACCCATGCCTTCCTCGTGCAGCCCGAAACCCTTCCCGCCGGAACCGCGGTGCAGGTGACCCGCACCAACGATCTGCGCCGGGGTGGCTCGCGCATCGTGCCGCTGAAGAAGGGCGAGTTGCGGACCGAGAACTTTGCCGTGGCCCAATGCACCCCCGAAGCGCTTGAAGAAGTTGGCAAACGCCGCGACCATTTCGCTGGCAAACGTCAGACCCCCGGCATGAATGCAGCCGATCTACCGATCGACGGCCAGCGCAGCAGCACCCGCTCCGTGCGCGGTGAGGCTGGCATCGCCACCACCACCCAGCTGACCCCCGGCATGATCGCGGCACAAAGCGAAGAGGCCGGGCGTGAACCCTCCTCTGTCGCGCAAGCGGCCCGTGCCTCGGCCCAGCGTCAATCGCTCGACAGCATGATCCAGAACCTCGATAGCGCGCCGGGCTTTGTCGACTTTGCCGAAGACACCGCCGTCACCCGCGCCACACAGAACATCCGGATCAAGGGCAAGGCCGATCTCACGCTGTCGCTTTTGGTGAACGGGCGCGAGCTGGGCGGCGACCGGGTGGGCGAACGCACCAATCTGGCGAAAAACAATGTGCAGGCGCTGGAATATGTGGCCGTGAAACTGGCCTCGGGCGAGAATGTGCTGACACTGGTGGGCCGTGACGGTTTCGGCATCGAACGTGTCCGCAAAGAGCTGCGCCTGACCGCCCCCGGCAAACCTGCCCGGATCGAGATCCTGATGCCGGAAACCGCTTCGGCCAATCCCGCCTCGGTGGTGCCGGTCGTGGTGCGCGTACTTGACGCCGGGGGCCGCCCGGTGCCCGCCTCGGGCACCGTGACCCTCGCCGCTCGCCGGTCGCTTTGGGATGTGACCGACATCCGCAGCAGCGCGCCCGGCGTGCAGGCCTATCTCGACAATGGCGAAGCGACCTTCAACCTGATCCCGCCGCAGGCCTCCGGCCCCGATCTGATCACCGTGCGCTCCTCCTTTGGCGAGGCCGAGGCGCGGGTGACCTTCACCCCCGACCTGAACGAACGTGTGCTGATCGGTGTGATCGAAGGCGCGGTTTCGCTGAGCGGGGATGCAGGTAACGTCATCGAAGAAGACCGCATCAGCGCTTTCGAAGACACGACAACCGGGATCCGGGGTGAGCTGTACCTCAAAGGGGTGATCCGTGGCGATGCCCTGCTGACTCTGCGCTACAGCTCGGACCGCGACACCGAAGACAGCCTGTTCCGCGACATCCGGGGCGAGGAATACTACCCCGTCTACGGCGACAGTTCCGAGCGCGGTGCCGATGCGCAATCTTCGTCGAACCTCTTCGTCAAAGTGGAAAAAGGCCGCTCCTACGTGCTCTACGGCGATATCGCCATCGCGCCTGAGGCCAGCGCGCTGAAACTGGGCGGCCTGCAACGTGTCGCCACCGGCGCCAAGGGCCATTGGGAGAACGACCGCGTTTCGGTCACCGTCTTCGCCGCCCGGACAGCGCAGGAGCAGCAGATTCAGGAAATCCGCGGGCGCGGCGTCTCTGGCCCCTATGACCTTGACCTGAGCGGCTATGTGCAAGGGTCCGAACGGGTGGAGATCCTCGTGCGGGACGAAGACGGCGGCGATATCCTGTCGGCCACGCCCCTGCTGCGCGGCACTGACTATCTGCTCGACTTCTTCCGCAACACCATCACCTTCGACAGCCCGGTGCGCCAGTTCGACCTTGACGGCAACCCCGTGTCGATCCGCGTGACCTATGAGGTTGAGGCCGAGGGCGCCGAAGCCTATTGGCTCTATGGCGGTGAGGTGAACTATGCCCTGTCCGAGCGGACCTCTGTGGGCGCCCGTGCGGTCCATGCCGACGCCCCCTTGGGCAACGCGGCCCGCCAGCGGATGCACTCTGCCTACCTCCAGCACGAAGACCGCCAAGGCGGGCTGTGGGAGGCCGAGGTGGCCCGGTCGGAGAACGCCATGGGCGACAAGGACAACGCTGCACGCCTGTCCTATGAGCTGAAGACCGAAACCCGCCACTTCGCTTTCGAGGCGATCCACACGGGCCGCGACTTCTACGCTCAAGGCGGGTTGGCCCGCCCCGGCACCACCCAGATCCGCCTGAGCTATGGCGAAGAGATCGACCGGCGCAGCGACATCGCCTTCGGCGCGGAATACACCCGCGACCGGATCAACGACAGCACGCGGCTGACCGTGGACGCGATCTATTCCCGGCATCTGAGCAAGACCCTGCGCGGCGAGATCGGCCTTGAGTACAGCCGGGACCGCACCGCCAGCGGCAGCGAGACCGACACCGCCCTGATCCTCGGCGCGCATTGGACCCCAGCGGCCCGCCCCGGCACCGTGATCGAGGCCAAGCTGCGCGCCCCGCTCAGCGGTGACGCTCCCACCGAACTGACCCTCGGCCTTTACGACGAGCCCAAGAACGGCTGGCGCGTCTATAACGAGATCGAGCTTCAGTTCGGCAGCGACGCTCTGGTCACCCGCGCGGCCTATGGGTTCACCTATACGATGAACGAATGGGTCACCGGCCGGACCGAGATGACCAAGGCCAGCGGCACCAGCGACACCACCATGGTTCAGGGCCTGTCGGTCGATTGGGACATCAACGAAAGCACCAATCTGCGCGCCGATCTTGAGCATTCGCGCAACCTTGAGACCAATGACGGGGAGCTCACCTCCTTCGCCATCGGCACAAGCTGGGAATCGGCGGATGGTGACTGGGTCGGTGATGCCGAGCTGGAAACCACATGGGAAGAGAGCGGCCAAACCCACTACGCCAGCTTCGGCATCGCGGGCAATGTCACCCCTGACCTGACCGTTCTGGCCCGCAGCCGTGCCGCGCTCGACCGCCGCGAGGGCGAAGACTCCCGCCGCATGCGCACCCGCATCGGCGCGGCCTATCGCCCCAAGGATAACGCGCGCCTCGATGTGCTGGCTTGGTACGAGCACCGGCTGGAAGAAAAACACACCAGCACGGAAACGCATCTGTGGTCGGTTGACGCGAATTACGAGATCGACGCCGACCTGCGGATCAACGGCAAATATGCCGGCCAGTACCAGAAGATCGGCACCAATGCCGGCGCGCGGGCCAATACCACCACGCAGTTGATCCAAGGCGGTCTGAACTACGAATTCGGCGACGACCGTTTCCAACTCGGCCTCAACGCCACGTATCTGTGGGACAGCGAGGGCAACTCTTCCAACGGGATCGGCGCCGAGTTTGGCTTCACCCCGCGCGAAGGTGTCCTGCTGGCGCTCGGCTACAACAAGGCCCGTGGCCGGGTGGCAGGGCAAAGCAGCCTCTATGACGAAGGGTTCTATTTCCGGTTCAACCTGCTGTTGGACAACTCACTCTGGACCCAGTTCGACCAATTCCTCGGGAGCTGACCGGGAGACTCAGCCCCGAGGGAGAGCCACGTTCCAAGCGCATCTGGAACGTGGCTCATTTCTCTTTCAGAGCGCTGCGGCGCTCCAAAGTCGACCCGGCCTATTCCAAGCGCCGGGCCGACTATCCTTTCGAGACGCTAACTAGCTGTCCGCATTAATGAAATATCGATTTTAGAGGCGCATGATCAGAGACAATGCAAACCTCCAGCCCGATGGGAAACTCCGATGAAAAAGCTCGCTGCCAGCACTGCCTTTTGCCTGATCGCCGCCACCCTCTCCGGCGCGGCAAATGCTAATGATTTCGCCCGTTTCGACAGCCGCAAGATCGCCGTCACCGGCCTGAACTTCGCCCTGTCGCCCTCCGCCTCGGATGCGCGGATTCACCTCAACCGGGCCATGATCCAGACGCCGGTTAAACATGCACAGGCCCCCCGCAAACTGACCCTGCCCCCGCGCGGCGGCCCATCGGCGGCGGTGCGCCATGTCATCGCCTCTGCCGAGGCGGGCGCGAAAGGCTATGACGCGGTGCAGCATGGGGCGCGGATCAAGCCGCCCAAGCGCCCCACAAGCATGACCATCGACGAAATCTATCGCTGGATCAAGGCGACCCCCGGCCAGCCCCATGCCATCGGGCGCTACCAGTTCATCCCCAACACTTTGAAAACGCTCGTCGCCGAAGCGGGGCTAAGCCAAAGCGACCGGTTTACCCCACAGGTTCAAGACCTGCTGGCCGATCTATTGCTCGAAGATGCGGGATTCACCCCCTTTATGAAAGGCAAGATCAGCCGCCATCGTTTCATGGAAAACCTCGCCCGCATCTGGGCCGGGCTGCCCACTTCGACGGGCCGGTCCTATTATCACGGCCATGCGGGCAACCGGGCTGTCATCACCTGGAACGAATTCGACAGCCATATGAAAAGCATCTTTGAAAACACGGCACGCGGCACCTCCTGACCGCGCGCCTCACTCTTTTCTCTCTCCCTCTCTCCGTCTCCCTCCAGGCCAAAGCGCGCGTATTTTCGCCGCTTTGGCCACCTTTTTAGCCGCGGCGCTGCATCTCGCGCGGCATTTCCGAGAAAATCTCAGGCCCATCGGCGCGTAGGATCACGATCTCTTCCAGACGCACGCCGAATTTGCCTTCCAGATAGATGCCCGGCTCGATTGAGAAGACATTGCCTTCGGCCAGAACCGCGTCGGAATTCGCGGCGATATAGGGCGGCTCGTGGATGTCGATGCCAAGGCCATGGCCGGTACGGTGCAGGAAGTGTTCGCCATAGCCCGCCTGCGTGATCACATCGCGTGCGGCGCGGTCGATCTCGCGTGCCGCGACGCCGGGGCGGGCAGCATCCAACGCAGCCTGCACTGCGCTTTCGACCGTGGCAAAAACCGCTTCGTACTCGGCATCCGGCGTACCGAAAAAGCCGCTACGGGTCATGTCGGAGGGGTAGCCGTTCAACCGGCAGCCGGTGTCGATCAGCACGGCCATGCCTTGAGCCAATGCCGTATCGCCGGGGTAGTGATGCGGGAAAGCGCCGGATTCGCCGAAACAGACCGAGCAGAATTCAAGGTGCGCGCCGTTGGCTTTGTAGTGGTCCTGAATCAGCGCCACGACCTCACGCTCGGTGATGCCTTCTTTCAGCGCGGCGAAAGCGGCCTGGACGGCGCTGTCGTTCAACAGATGCGCGGCTTTGATCGCGGCATATTCTTCGCTGTCCTTGCTGGCGCGCAACAGACCGACGGTGTCATCGGTAAAGCGGCGTCGCGGATGATCGAGCGCATCCAGAAGCCGCAGGGCGAAATCGGTGCGCATGGTCTCATCCAGCACTACCGAGAGCCCGGGGGCCGTAGCGCCGCAGGCGTCGAGCAGTTCGGTCAAGGCGGCCTCCGGCCCCTGATCGTCGCTCCATGCATGAAACGGCAGATCGGTGTCTTTGCGCGCGGCGGCGGCGTTCAGGGCGGGCATCAGAAACCCTGCGTAATCGGCGCTGACCAAGAGCATCACCGGGCGTTCGTCGCCATGCGGGTGCACGCCAGATAGCCAGGCCATATGGCTCGACGGGCCGAGGGCAACAAGATCGGTGCCCGTCTCGGCCATGCGCGCGCGCAGGTTGGCAAGGCGGGTATCGAAGGGGGAGGAAGCGGACATGGGCAAAGACCTTGGTATTCAAAAAGGGTATTGGGATGCGCGGGCCGAGGGGAGCCCCCCGGCCCGCGCAGGGATCAGGGAAGCGGGATCAGCCCTTTTCCACCAACCGGTAGAAAACGAAATCCGATGTCGCGCCGTTCACATAGCCGGTCACGTCATCGTCCATCGCCACCTGATAGGCCGCTTGGAACATGATCACGATGGGCGAGTCCTTTTGCACCTTCTGCTGAAGGTCGCGGTACATCTCGAGCCGCTTTTCCGGGTCGGCCTCTGACAGTGCCGCCATGGTCTGCTTGTTCAGCTCTTCCGGCACGGCCCATGCGTTGCGCCATGTGGTGGTCGCGGCATAGGAGTCGTCGGAGTTGTCCGAGTTATAGGCAAAAGCCTTGGCATTGGAATGCGGGTCCATGAAGTCGGGGCCCCAGTACAGCAACATCGCCTCGTGGCTGCGCTCACGGTACTTGGTGATGACCTGACTGCCGGTGCCGGGCAGGATTTCGAAGTTAATCCCCGCGTCGGCAAAGCTCGCCTGAAGCGACTGGGCCATGTCGGTGAACGGCGCCGCATTGATCACGTCGAGCGAGACGGTGATCGGCGTCTCGATCCCGGCATCGGCGAGGATTTGCTCCGCCTTTTCAGGATCGTAGGTGAAAGGCGTCTCGTCGAACGAGCCGGGGAAGCCCTTGGGCCAGAAGGCCTGATGCACGTCCATTTGACCTTTGATGATCGAATTGGTCATGCCTTCGTAATCCACCAGATAGCGGGCGGCTTCCCAAACGGCGGGCGGGGTCAGGCTTTCCGTCTTTTGGTTGAACGACAGGAAATGCACCGCCGCCTGCGGGTAGGTTTCGACCTTGATCTCCGCGTTGTCGATCGAGGCGATCTGGTCCGGCGTCAGGTTGCGCGCAAGGTCGATATCGCCCTTCTCAAGCAGCAACTGCTGGGTGGCGGATTCGGCCACATGGCGGATGATCACGCTGTCGATCTCGGGGGCGCCGTTGAAATAGCCCTCATTCGCGCTCATCCGAACCATCTGCGCGGGCGCATAGCGGTCCAGCTTGAAGGGGCCGGAACCGGCGGAGTTTTCGTTCAGCCAAGCATTGCCCATGTCGCCGTCGACTTCATGCTCTTTCACCAGCACGCTGTCGACGATGGAGGCAGGGCGCGCGGCGAGCACGTTCAGCACAAAGGCCGGGGAGAAATCGCCGTCGTATTTCACGGTGACGGCATTGCCCTCGGCCGTGACCATCTGGTCGATGTTCTCAGCCGTCCAGCCCAGTTGGGTCAGGATGAAGGCCGGGGTTAGGTTCAGTTTGATCACGCGTGCGAAAGAGAACAGCACGTCATCCACGGTCACCGGGTTGCCGGAGGCGAAAGTCGCGCCGTCGCGCAGGGTGAAGGTGATCGTCTTGGCCTCGGCATCGGCTTCCCAGTCAGAGGCCAGACCGGGTGCGAGCACCGTGGTGTCTTCGGCGTCATATTGCACCAGACGGTCGTAAAGGTTGGTGACCAGCTCGCCGGAGGTGAACTCATAGGCCTGCGCAGGGTCGAGCGCCACGATGTCGTCGATATTCTGCGCCACGACAAGCACGCCTTCGGGCGTATCGGCCAAGGCCAGCGGCGCGGCCAAGGGCAGCGCCAGCGCGCTCGCCAATAGGGTTGATCTAAGTGTTTTCATGATTGTCTCCTTGTTGGATCGTTGAAGTTGGAATGTCATTTGCCCAGCGCGCCTAGGCTTTCTTGATCAGTTCAGGCAGCTCGATGGCCCCTGCCCGGTTCAGCACCGTCAAGGTGCCGGTCCAGAGGATGCGCGCAGTCGTGTCGGTTCGGTTTGCCCAAGCATGGGGAAGCTGGCCGCTGTAATGCAGACAGTCGCCCGCGCTCATGCGGAATTTCTGCCCGTCGAGGGTCTGCTCAATCTCTCCCTCAAGGACAAAGACCATCTCTTCGCCCTCATGGCTCACCGTCTCGGATTCGTAGCCGGGCGGGACGTGAAGCAGATAGCTCGACAGTTCCGCGCCGGGGAAAGTGGCGGCAAGGCTTTCATAGGTCAGCGATGAATTGGCCAGCGCGAACTGCGTGCGCTCATTGCCACGGGTCAGCCCGTCCGAGGGTTTGGGCGCGGCGATGAAATATTCCAAAGCCACATCCAACCCATCGGCGATCTGCGCCAACGTGCCGAGCGACGGCGTGGCATTGCCCCGCTCCAACTGACTGAGATAGCCCATCGACACACCGGATTTGTCGCAGAGCATTTGCAGCGTCATCTGCATCTGCTTGCGCCTTTTGCGGATCGCGGCACCGAGGTTCGGCTCGGGCTTGGCTTTGTCGCGCGGCATCTTGGTCATCTCCCCTGTTCTGAAGCGACGTTACAAAAAATTATTTTGTCTGGCAAAAAAATTTTTGCAAATGGCGAAATTTGTTTTATGCACAAAGCATCCAGAACGGTGCCACCGCACCCTGAGGCCGCATGTCGGCGCAGGAAATGGCTTGCTTATCAATGGCATCGGCGAAGGAAGGGAGGGCGTGGCCCGTGAATACGAATATGACAAAAGCCCGCAGGCTGGCGCAGGGGGTCTCCTCTCTCGGCGGTTTTGCGGTGGTGACCCTGCTCACCTTCATCGGGCTGATGGCGATCACATTTTTCATCGGGCGGGTCATTCCGATTGATCCGGTGCTGGCCGTGGTCGGCGACCGCGCGACCCAAGAGCAATATGAAGCCGCGCGGGTGGCGATGGGGCTGGACCGGCCCCTGATCATGCAATTCTTCTCCTATGTCGGCGACGTGTTCCAAGGCGACCTCGGGTATTCTGTCTCGACCAACCGGCCCGTGGCGCAGGACCTTGCCAAGGTTTTCCCCGCCACGCTGGAGATGGCGACACTGGGCATTCTGATCGGCATCGGCCTTGGCGTGCCCTGCGGTGTCTGGGCTGCCGCGCGACAGGGCACTTGGGTGGATCAGGTCATCCGTGTTTTCGCGCTGCTGGGCTACTCGGTGCCCGCCTTCTGGCTGGGGCTTGTCGGTCTGGTCATTTTCTACGCCAATCTGGGCTGGGTCGCGGGGCCGGGCCGTGTCGATATCTTTTACGAAGGCATGGTAGCGCCGCGCAGCGGGCTGATGCTGGTGGATTCGGCCCTTGCGGGTGAATGGGACATCTTTTGGAATGCGCTGGATCACCTGATCCTGCCTGCGGCGATCCTCGGGTTTTTCTCGCTCGCCTATATCGCGCGGATGACCCGCAGCTTCATGTTGGACCAACTAGGCCAAGAGTTCATCACCACCGCGCGGGTCAAGGGCGTGGCCGAATGGCGGGTGCTTTGGGTGCATGGGTTCCGCCCGATCCGCGTGCCGCTGATCACCGTGATCGGCCTGTCCTATGCCGCCCTGCTCGAAGGGTCGGTGATGATCGAGACGGTCTTTAGCTGGCCAGGGATCGGGAACTACCTGACCGTAGCGCTGCTCAATGCCGATATGAATGCCGTGTTGGGGGCGACGCTGGTAATCGGCGCGGTCTTCATCCTGATCAACAAACTCTCGGATGTGCTCTACCGCATCCTTGACCCGCGCAGCCGCTAGGAGGCCGTCATGACCACTGCAAGAAACTGGCTTTTGGACGACTCCCCCGCCTCGAAATTGCAGGCGAATATGGGCAACGCCTATCGCATGCTGCTGCAATTGCTGCGCAATCCACTGGCGGTGGTGGGGGCGGTGATCCTGCTGATGCTGATCCTCGCCGCGCTGTTTGCGCCTTGGATCGCGCCGCAGAATCCGCTGGGGCAGAACCTCGACGCCCGCCTGTTGCCCCCTTCGGCGGCGCATTGGATGGGCACGGATGAGTTGGGGCGCGACATTTTCAGCCGCGTGATCTATGGCGCGCGGATCACCCTGATGATCGTGGCCTTGGTCGCTGTCATCGCCGCCCCGCTGGGGCTGCTGATCGGCGCGATCTCGGGCTATTTCGGCGGCTGGACCGACAGGGTCTTGATGGGGGTGACGGATGTGTTTCTCTCCATGCCCAAACTGATCCTCGCGCTGGCCTTCGTCGCGGCCCTCGGGCCGGGGATCGAGAATGCCATCATCGCCATCGCCATCACCTCTTGGCCCGCCTATGCGCGGATCGCACGGGCCGAGACGCTGACCTTCCGCAACTCGGAATTCATTTCGGCCATGCGTCTGCTGGGCGCGTCGCACGGGCGGATCATCACGCGCCATGTGCTGCCGCTGTGTACCTCTTCGATGATCGTGCGGGTGACGTTGGATATGGCGGGGATCATCTTGACCGCCGCGGGGCTCGGCTTCCTTGGCCTCGGTGCGCAGCCGCCGCTGCCGGAATGGGGCGCGATGATCTCACGCGGGCGGACATTCATTCTGGACCAGTGGTGGGTCGCGACGATGCCCGGTTTTGCGATCATCCTTGTCTCGCTCGGCTTTTGCTTTTTGGGCGACGGGCTGCGCGACGTGCTCGACCCCAAACAAGGAGGCAAATCATGACCGCGCGCCTGCTGGAACTTAAAAACCTCTCCGTCAGCTTCCCCACCCCCAAGGGCCGGGTCGAGGTGGTCAAGGGGCTGTCCTTCACCCTCGGCCGTGAACGACTTGGCATCGTCGGCGAAAGCGGCTCGGGCAAATCCATGACCGGGCGGGCGATCCTGCGGCTGGTGCGTCATCCGGGGCGGCAACAGGCCGATGTGATGCGCTTTGACGGGATCGACCTGCAAAGCCAGTCGGAAAGACAAATGCGCCACCTGCGAGGGGCGCGGATTTCGATGATCATGCAGGACCCGAAGTTCTCGCTGAACCCGGTGATGACCGTGGGTGCGCAGATCGCCGAAGCCCTGCTGACCCACGAACGCCTCGCCCGGCGCGATGTGAAAGCGCGGGTGATCGAAATGCTGGAATCGGTGCGGATCAATGAGCCCGAGCGGGTGATCGACCTCTACCCGCACGAAGTCTCTGGCGGCATGGGCCAGCGCATCATGATCGCCATGATGCTGATCCCCCGCCCCGATCTGCTGATCGCGGACGAGCCGACCTCGGCGCTGGATGTGAGCGTGCAGGCTCAAGTGCTCGACCTCATCGACGAGCTGGTGCGCGACCACGGCATGGGGCTGATCCTGATCTCCCATGACCTCAACCTGGTGGCGCGCTATTGCGACCGGATCCTTGTGATGCACGCAGGCCAGGTGGTGGAAAGCTGCGCCGCCGCCGATCTGCACAAGGCCAGCCATCCCTACACAAAGGGCCTTTTGGCCGCGGTTCCGAAAATGGAAGAGACGCGCGATGAACTGCCCGTCCTCGACCGCAGCGCATGGAGCGGCACATGAGCGCGATTACACTCAAGAACCTCGACATCTCCTATGGGCAAACCAAGGTGGTCACCGGGATGAATATCGACGTGGCCGAGGGCGAAAGCTTTGCGCTGGTGGGCGAAAGCGGTTCGGGCAAATCCACGGTGCTCAAGGCCATCGCGGGGCTGGCCCCCGATTGGACCGGTGAGATTTCCGTACTCGGCCAGCCGCGCGGTCACAAGGTCGACCGCGCTTTTGCCGGGCAATGCCAGATGGTATTTCAAGACCCCTATGCCTCTCTCCATCCGCGCAAAACGGTGGATGGGGTGCTCTCCGAGCCGCTAATGATTCACGGGCTTGGCAACCGCAGCGCCCGCGTGGTGGAGATGTTGCAGGCCGTCGGCCTCGACAAACGTTTCCGCTTCCGCTTTCCGCATCAGCTCTCCGGCGGGCAGCGGCAACGGGTGGCCATCGCGCGCGCGCTGATGCTTGAGCCCAAGGTGATGCTGCTGGATGAGCCGACCTCGGCGCTGGATGTCTCGGTTCAGGCGGAAATCCTCAACCTGCTGAAACGGCTGCGCCGCGAACAGGGGCTGACCTATCTGATGGTCACCCACAATCTGCCCGTCGTCAGTTTCATGTGCGACCGCATGGCGGTGATGAACAAAGGCCGGGTGGTCGAGATCGCCCCGGCCAGCGCGCTGCATGACGGCAGCTTTACCGATCCCTATACCCAAGCCCTCTACGCCGCCTCGGGCGGCAATCCAGACCGCAAGGAAGCCCCATGACCGATACCACCGACGCAATGCAACGCTTTCAGACAGCGCTTGAGCAGGCGACCACCGAAACACAGGCCTTCGACGCGCTCTGCGCGCTGACCAAGGCCACCGCGGGGGCCAAACTCTTTACCGTGATGACCGCGGATATGGACGCGATGCTGGCGCGGCGGGTCTATACTGACGACGCCGAAAATTATCCCACCTCCGGCACCAAAGAGATCACCATCGACACTTGGTTCGAACAGGTCCACGGGCGGCAGGAATGCTTTGTCGCCAACACCTTGGCCGATATCGACGCGGTCTTTCCCGATGCGGAACTGATTGGCCGTTTGGGCTGCGCCTCGGTCGTAAACCTGCCGATCATCATCGGCGGCAAGATGGTCGCCACGGTCAACATCCTGCACGAAGAGGGCTACTACACCCCCCCCCGCGTGGAACAGGTCAAAGCGCTGCTGACCCTGCCTGCCATCGCCACCATGGCCGTGGTGCGGCAAATGGGCTGACGCCCGGAGCGGGCGCTGCCGAAAGAAGGCCGTCGCTAAAATGCGGCGGCCTTTTTGACTTGCGGCCCCGGCCAAAGGCCGCCACCATCCCGGCCAAGACGGAACCCATCGGGCATCGCTAAGGTTAATCTTATGAACATGCCCTAGGAGGAATGGCTCATGTGGACTTACGAACTCTTGATCCTGATCATGGCCGCGGTGGCGGCACTGGCATTCATGGCCAAGCAACGCCCCCAGCCTCGGAAGGTCCGCGCAATCGCGCCCCGGCCACGGGCGAACAAATTGCATAACCGCCGGTATTGAGGCGTCAGCGCGGCTAGAAGCGCCCCGTTACGGGCACTCCCGCGATTCCGCACTCGGCTTTCGGCCCCCGTCCTTGTCTCCCCGCCGGTTTCCGCCATGATGCTGGCAAAACCGGAGGGAGCCGACCTTGGACACCATTGAATATTTCTATTCCGCCCATTCCGCCTATGCCTATCTGGGGCATCGCAAGCTTTTGGAAATCTGCGCGACCCGCGGTGCGCGGCTGGTGCATCGCCCCTTTGACCTCAACCCCGTGATCGCCTCAGGCCGTGTCAGCCATTTCCGCGGTTTCACGCCCCACTATATCGACTATTTCTTTGGACGAGAGATTGAGCGCTGGGCGCAATATCGCGGGCTGGAGATTCTCAACCACCGCCCGACCCACCACGACAACCCACTGAACCTTGCAAACGGCTACCTGATCGCCGCCGCTCAGGCGGGGCGGGATGTCGATGCGCTTTCCTTTGCGATCCTTCAGGCCCATTGGCGCGATGATATCGATCTCGCGAATCCCGCGCACCTGCGCCGCGCGACTGAAGCGGTCGATTCTGAGTGCGACGGGCTGATTGCACGGGCGATGGAAGAGGATGTGCAGGCAATCCACGCGCAAAACACTGAAGAGGCCATTGCCCGCGGCATCTTTGGCTCGCCCAGCTATTTTCTGAATGGTGACATGTATTACGGCCAAGACCATCTGGAACTGATGGATCATGCCTTTGACCGGCCCTACCGCGACACGGGCTTCTACAACCCGCCGCGAGACGGATAAGACGCCCCAAAAGCGCCGTGTTCTTCAATTTTGGGCAGTGGCGGACCGAGGAGGATTCGAACCCCCGACCCCCTGATTCGTAGTCAGGTACTCTATCCAGCTGAGCTATCGGTCCACTGAGCGGGGGTTTAGTCTTAGCCCCGGGGAGTTGCAAGCCCTCGTTTCAAGGAAATGCAATTTTCTTCAAAAATCTACAGGGCGCCGTCCCCCTTGGGCAGTGTTATGTCAAAAACCGTACCTTCCGGCCCGCTGTTGCGCAGCGCAAGGCTGCCGCCGTGGCCGCGCACCAGTTCGGAAGCGATTACCAGCCCCAAACCTGAGCCACCCTTGCGCGCCCCGCCCTGAAAGGCGGTGAAGAGATGCTCCCGCGCCTTGGGCGGCAGGCCGGGGCCGGTATCGCTGACGGTGATGCACCATGCTTCGCCCATATCCTCGGCCCGCAGATAGACTTCGCCCGGTTTGCCGGTGGCGGTGATCGCCTGCCGGGCGTTACGCATGAGATTTGCCAGCACGCGGTACATTTGTTCAGGATCCGCACGCACGGTGAGATTCGCGGGAATATCAGCGGCAAAGCGCACGATGCTTTCGGGATCGGCAAGGCGTTCGCCGTCGATGACCTCTTCCACCAGTTCTTCGAGCGGCATGAGCGTCAGCGTCGGTCCCGGCTCTTCGGCCTTGCCGAAGGCCAACGTCGATTCGCATAGGTGCACCGCCCGGGTGATCGAGCCTACGAGTTTCGGGGCCATGCGTTTCACGGTCGGGTCTTCGGACATTTCGATCCGGTCGGTGAACAGTTGGGCAGAAGTGAGGATGTTGCGCAGATCATGGCTGATCTTGCTAACGGCGCTGCCCAATTGGGCCAAACGCTCTTTCTGTTTAAGCGCCTGCGTGAGGTCGGTTTGCAGCTTCTGAAGCGCCTCTTCGGCCTCGCGCAATTCGGTCACGCTGGCGGAAGGTTCAATAATCCGCCGCGCATCTTCGGGTGCGGCGGCATAGCGCTGCATATGCCCCGCCACCCGTTTGATCGGTTTCAGCAGCAAGGCCCGCATGGCAAAGAACAAAAGCACCGCCGTGATGACCGAGATCACCGCCGAAAGGATGAGGATGCGAATCCCGTAGTCGAGCATGGCGACACGCATGGGCGCTGTCTCCATCGTGACCTCAATCAGCAGCCCCGCTTCGCGCACCGGCGCGCCGATCACGCGGACCACCTCATTCCCCGGGCGGAACAGCCGCAGCATCGCATCGCGGATCAAGACCGTCGCCGAGGCATCGCGCAAATCATAGGTCTGCGACACCATGCGCGGCATAGGCGACGCCAGCACCAATTGCCGCGCCTCATCCCGGCGCAGCACCACGTTGAAGACCTCGGCGTTGCGCAGCAGCTCCTCTTCCAACTCCGGGTCGAGCATGTCGTCGGCCAAAAGCGCCAGCGACGCGATCTGCGCCCGCTCCAACCGCGTCAGCATATATTCCTCGCGGAACCGCGCGATGGAGGGGACAAAGATCAGCACTTCGGCCAGCATCACAAAGATGGTGGTGAGGATCAGCAGGCGGCCAGAAAGCGAGTGGATCATGGGCGTTCTCAGGGCAAAAAGCGCTGCACGGCGCGCACCACCGTTTTGACCAGAGCGCTTTCGAACAGGCGCGGGCTGAAATAGGCCCCCGCCGCGCGTTTGTTAATCTCCGAGATCGTGGGGTAAGGGGCAACCATAGCAGCAATCTGGCTCATCTTCATCTTATTGACCAGCGCAAGCGACCACAGGGTGATCAATTCGCCCGCCTGATGGCCGACGATACTGGCCCCCACCGGGCGGCCCTTGACCACCATCACCTTGATGAACCCTTTGGTCTGACGCTCGGCAATCGCGCGGTCGTTGTGGTTGTAATGGAACCGCACGACCTCCAGCTTGTCGCCATGCTCTTCGCGCGCCTGCGCTTCGGTCAGCCCCACCTGCGCCAGTTCCGGCGCGGCATAGGTGACCCATGGGATATGGTGCAGCTTCGTCTTGCTCGGCAGACCAAAGACGATCGAGCGGATCACCACCCCGGCATGATAACCTGCCACATGGGTAAATTGCAGCCCGCCTGCCACATCGCCGATGGCATAGACCCGGCGGTTGCTGCTGCGCAGGCTGTCGTCGACCTTGATGCCTGCCTTGGTGGTCTCCACCCCGGCCTTATCCAGATCGAGCCGGTCGATGTTGCTCTTGCGCCCCACGGCCATCAGCAGATGCGAGCCCTTGATCACGCGGCCATCCTTGGTCTCGACCGTGATCGCCCCCGCCGCACCGCTGACCTTGGCCGCATCGCTGCCTTCCTCGAAAACTACCCCCTCGTCCCGCATGGTCTGCAACACCACTTCGGACAGCTCGGGGTCATCCTTGCCAAGCGCGCGGCTGCCTTCGATCACGGTGACATTGCAGCCCATCCGCACATGGGCCTGCGCCATTTCGATGCCGATGGGGCCGCCCCCGATGATGATCAGATGCTCGGGCTTCTCGCGCAGATCAAAGAGGGTCTCATTCGTCTCATAGGGCACATCCGCCAGCCCCGGAATCGGCGGCACCAGCGGAGAGGAGCCGGTGGCCACGACGATGCGCCGCGCGGTGATGATGGTATCGCCCGCCTGCACCTCTTTATCGGAAATGAAACGCCCGTATTCGCGGATCACCCGCACGCCCAAGCCCTCGAACCGCTCAACCGAATCGACCGGCGCGATTTGCGAGATAACATCGGCCACGTGATCCTTGGCAGCGGCGTAGTCGACCACCCCGGCGGCGGCCTCCACCCCGTATTGCGCGCTGTGTTGCTGGGTATAGGCCGTCTTGCCGGTCTTGATCAGCGCCTTGGAGGGCACGCAGCCATAGTTCAGGCAATCGCCGCCCATCTTGTGCCCTTCCAGCAGGGTCACATCCGCGCCCATCTGCACGGCCCCCGCTGCAACCGACAACCCGCCAGAGCCTCCGCCGATGATCAGAACGTCGGTCTTGATACGGTTGGTCATTTCAGCAGATCCTTCTTCCCGGTAAATGTCTTGATCGCCACGGGCAGCAGCGACAGCACGCAAAGACCCAGAATGGGCAATAGAATATGCGGCTCGAAAATAATCCCAAGGTCGGGCGACTCACCCCGGGCGAAAACCGCACCTAGCCCTGCGCCCACCGAGGTAAAGACCAAGGCCCCCGGCATGATTCCGAAAAACGTCGAGATCACGAAGCGAAACAGCGGCACACCGAGAAAGGCCGGCAGCAGATTCGCGACAAAGAAGGGCACCACCGGCACCAGCCGGATAAAGAGGAGCATCGACCACTGGTTGTCGTCGATCCCCGCCTTGATCTTGCGCACCATGCCCTCAGAGGCGTCCATCCGGTCTTTCAACCGTGCGCCAAGGCCCCATTGCGCGGCCAGAAAGATCACCACCGCGCCCAAGGTCGCAGCACTGACATTATAAAGCACGCCCGGAAACAGCCCGAAGAGGAAGCCGCCCGTCAAAGTGGCCACCGTGGCCCCCGGCAGGGAGAAAGCCACGATCACCACATAGGCGGCGACAAAGACCAGCGCGGTCAACAGGTAGTTGCTGTCGCGAAAGGCGATCAGCGCCTCGCGATTGTCACGCAGCGCGTCGAAACTCAGGTAATCGCGTAGGGTAAAGGCCCCGATGGCTGCGACGACGGCGATCAGCGCAAGGGGCAGATAGCGCATCAGCGCGGGTTTACTTTGGTCATTGCGGCTCATTTTCACACTTCCTTGGGCCTGCATCAGACCAATTTCGCTTTCCTCAATGATGGCGTGAAGCGGGGTGCGGGAACAGGCTCCTCACGCGCGCTTGATGGGACTTGTGCGGGAAAGGGCGATTTTGCAAAGTTACGGGGTGAACTGAAACAATTCCGGCCCCGCAAACCGGCATTTTGTTGCAAAGCGCGGTTTTTCCCTGTCAGGGGGTTTGACTTGCGCGCCCCGCCGCATTAGAGGACGGGCTTGAATTGACGCTGGCCGCGGTGGAACCTTCAAGTGATTCCGTGCCCAGCCAGCTTTAGATGGAGACGGAGCGATGAAACGCACCTTTCAACCCTCGAACCTCGTGCGCAAGCGGCGCCATGGTTTCCGCGCGCGCATGGCCACCAAAGCCGGCCGTAAGATCATCAACGCACGCCGCGCACAGGGCCGGAAATCGCTGAGCGCATAAGCGCCCTCGATCTTCGGAACCAGAATATGACACCGCCGGAGGCACCCTTGAATGGCACTTGCGCCACGAAGGGGAACCCTGCCCCGGCGGTTTCTCTGCGTCTGGAGACCCTGACCAAACGGGCGGATTTCCAACGTGCCAGCCGCGCCAAACGCGTGGCCACCCCCGGTTTCATTCTGCAAATGCGACCCCGCCGGGAGGATGAGCCCAGCGCGGCGCCCATTCGCGTGGGTTTCACCTGTTCCAAGAAGGTCGGCAATGCCGTGGCCCGCAACCGCGCCAAACGCCGCCTGCGCGAGATCGCGCGGCTCACCCTGCCGCAGGCGGGGCGCGCGGGCATGGACTATGTCTTTGTCGGGCGGCGCGAAGCGACAGCCGCCCTGCCCTTTGACCAGTTGCTCGCCGATCTGGCCCGCGCGCTGGATATTCTGCATGGGGTCCGAAAATGACCCCCTTGGCCGCGCTTCTTGCCCTGCCGGTGCGCGGCTATCGGATGATCTTCAGCCCATGGGTCGGGCATAACTGCCGCTATCAGCCCACCTGCAGCGCCTATGCGCTGGAAGCCTTGCAAAAACACGGCGGGCTGCGGGGCGGATGGCTGGCCGCCCGCCGGATCGCGCGCTGCCACCCTTGGGGGCAAAGCGGGATCGACAACGTTCCCGATTAGCGCCGCGCTTGCGGCAAAGGGGCAAAATGCCCTAGGTGAAGCCAAGCTGATAGTGAGAGACCCGACGATGCTGGACGAAACCGACGAGATTCACCCCCTCTTTGCCGGTGCACCGCAAAGCACCGAGTTCAAGAAACTGCGCAAACGCATCGTCCGCATGACCCGCGAGGCGATTGATCAATACGGCATGGTGGAGCCGACCGCCCAAGGTGCGCCCAAGCCGAAATGGCTGGTCTGCCTGTCAGGCGGCAAAGACAGCTATACCCTGCTGGCAGTTCTGCATGAACTGCAATGGCGCGGCCTGCTGCCGGTGGAGCTTTTGGCCTGCAACCTCGATCAGGGGCAGCCGAATTTCCCGGCGACCGTGCTGCCGGAATTCCTTGAAAAGATGGGCGTCCCGCATCGCATCGAATATCAAGACACCTATTCGATCGTGATGGACAAGGTCCCCGCCGGGCGCACCTTCTGCGCGCTTTGCTCCCGCCTGCGTCGGGGCAATCTCTACCGGATCGCGCGGGAGGAAGGCTGCTCTGCCGTGGTGCTGGGGCACCACCGGGATGACATCCTCGAAACCTTCTTCATGAATCTTTTCCACGGCGGACGACTGGCGACCATGCCGCCCAAATTGGTTAACGAGGAAGGCGATCTTTTTGTCTACCGCCCCCTCGCCCATGTCGCGGAAAGCGATTGCGAGCGTTTTGCCACGGCGATGAACTACCCGATCATTCCCTGCGATCTTTGCGGCTCGCAGGACGGGCTTCAGCGGCAGCAGGTGAAGGCGATTCTCGACGGGTGGGAGGCCAATAGCCCCGGTCGTCGGCAAGTCATGTTCCGCGCGCTGATGAACGCCCGCCCCTCGCACCTGCTGGATCCCAAGCTTTTTGACTTCGCCGGGCTCATGCGGAACGTTGAGGGTACGGAGCAAGAACAATTTTAGATAACAATCCGCAAAAAAGCGGGTTCTGTTAACCCACAGCACACCCTAAAGGCGATATCCCTCCCCCGTCAGCGCAGGCATTGCGCGTATTGGGAAGGGATATCGCGATGGCAATTCACCGGCTTTCCGGGCTCACGCAACTGCGCCAGGCGTTCGCCGTTTTGCTCAGCGGTCAGGCCGCTTTGGCCTTCCTCCCCGCGCTGACGTTGCTGGCCTTTTGGATCGGCGGCGAAATGGCTCTGATCGCCGCCTCCGCTGCGCTGCCGCTTCTTTTCCTTGCGGGGCAGCGCTTTGGCGGGAATTCTCAGGCACCCCAAGACGCGCTCGGCGGCATCCTACAACGCAGCGCTTTTGAGGAGTTCGCCGAACAAGTTTTTCAAACCGCCCAATCTCGGGGGCGTTTGTCGGCCACATGTTTCATTGCGCTCGAAGGGCTTGACCAAATCATCGAACGCCACGGTCAAACCGCCGCCGACACGCTCGTGCGGCAAAGCGGCGAACGATTGCAGGGCGCCCTGCGCGACGATGATCTCATCGGCAAAATGGGAGAGGCGCGGTTCGCCGTCTGCACGGCCCCTGTACGGCAGCTTGACCTTGAACTCTGCATTCAACTGGCCGGGCGGCTACAATCCGTTTTGGAAAAACCGTTTTTCGACGATGGGGTTACGATCCACCTCACAGCCTCCGTCGGCTTTTGCCTTAACACCCGCACCCCGGGCGGGGATGCCGCCGCATGGCTTGCCGCCGCTGCCACCGCCCTGCGCAGCGCGCAGCGCCGCGGCCCCTCCTCCATTCGCGCCTTTTCCGACCAGATGCGCCGGGAAACCGAAAGCCGCGCCGAACTGCGCGCAGAGGTCGCGCAGGCCTTGGACAACGGCCAAATTCAACCATGGTTCCAGCCGCAAATCTCAACCGACACAGGCCAGATCACCGGCTTTGAAGCCTTGGCGCGCTGGAACCATCCGGTACAGGGCATGATCCCCCCTTCGGATTTCCTGCCCGCCGTCGAAGAGGCAGGCCTGTTGGAGCGTTTGGCCGAAGTCATGATGTACCACTCTTTCGCGGCCCTCAAAGCCTGGGACGGGTCCGGCACCATAGTACCGCAGATCGGGGTGAACTTCGCCGGGGGTGAACTTGCCAACCCCCGGCTCATCGACAAAATCACTTGGGAGTTGGACCGGTTCGACCTGTCCCCCGACCGGCTCGCCATCGAAGTACTGGAAACCGTCGTCGCCTCAACTGCCGACGATGTGATCACCCGCAATATCAACGCTCTGCGCAAGCTCGGTTGTCGCATCGATCTTGACGACTTTGGCACGGGCCATGCCTCCATCGCATCCATCCGCCGCTTTTCCGTCAGCCGGATCAAGATTGACCGCTCTTTCGTCATGAAAGCCGACCGCGACCCCGACCAGCAGCGCATGATCAGCGCCATTCTCACCATGGCCGAACGACTGGGCATTGAGACCCTCGCCGAAGGTGTGGAAACGGTGGGGGAGCATGTCTTACTCGCCCAACTCGGCTGCGACCATGTGCAGGGATTCGGCATCGCCCGCCCCATGCCCTTTGAGCAAACACTCGATTGGATCGCCCGCCACAACGCGAAACTGCAAGACGTGCCGCGCATCATGAATGGGCGTGCCACCTAGCGGGCTCTGTGCTTAGCACCGGCCCGGGGCATTAAGCGACGGTGGTCGCGACGGCCGAAGGGTCTGAGGCAGAGGAGAACACCCTGCACCCCGAAGTACGGTCACACCCTTCGTGCCCGCCTCGCTCAATGCCGGGGCCGCCGCTCCCCCGCAACCGCCCCCGGCGAAACTCCGCAAAACCCATGCCAGATGGACCAAAACCACCCTGCATCCCCCTTCATCCCGCCCGATTCCACTTGACCTTTGGCCCCGCACTCTGTTGAACCCCCGTGATATTCAAAGACATCAGGTGGCGGCCCCCATGGACGAACAGAACAAGAATCTCATCCTTGCCACGGCGCTCAGCTTTGCCGTCATCCTCGTGTGGTTCCTTCTGTTCCCGCCCCCTGAAGCCGACCCAGCATTGGAACCCGGTACCGAGATCAGCGAGACTGTCGAAGGCACTTCGGTTCCCGCCTCCACCGCCGATACCGCGGCCGCGCCCGGCACGGAAGATGGCGAAGGCGCCGCCCCCGAAGGCCGCCGCGCGGCACTGGCAGCAGCGCCTCGCGTGGCAATCGCGACAGACAAGGTCAGCGGCTCCATCTCGCTCATGGGCGGTCGGATCGACGATCTGAAATTGAACGATTACCAAACCACGCTCGACGCGGATGCCGAAATCGTGACGCTGCTCTCCCCCGAAGGGTCGAGCGATGCTTACTATGCGCTGCACGGTTGGGCCGCCGGTTCGGGCCTCGCCCCCGATGCCGCGCCGGGTGTCGACACGCTTTGGACCCTGAGCGAGGGCGAAACGCTGGGCATCGACAGCCCCGTGACCCTCACTTGGGACAATGGCGCCGGGCAGGTCTTTACCCGCACCATCTCGGTCGATGACCAATATATGTTCGACATCACCCAGAGCGTGACCAACAACGGCGAAGGTGCGGTGAACCTCGCCCCCTTCGGCATGATCGCGCAGCACGGGCTGCCCGAAGACCTGAAAAGCTTCTTCATCCTGCATGAAGGCGCCGTGGCCATGGCCAATGGTGAACTTTCCGAAGTCGATTGGGACGATATCGCCGAAGCCGATGTGAACAGCACCTGGGGCCGCCCCGCCGTGGTCACCGAAGGCGTCACCGAGGGCTGGGTCGGCTTTACCGATCACTATTGGCAGGCGGTGCTGATCCCCGACGCGGGCGAAACCTTTGAACAGGCGCTCACCTATGATCCGCGCGCGGACACCTACCGCGCCTTCACCCGCCAGCCCACCCGCTCGGTCGCGGCAGGCGAAAGCGTCAGCACCTCCAGCAAGTTTTTCGCCGGTGCCAAGGAATGGGAAACCCTTCAGGATTACCAATCCTCCGGTGTTGCCAAATTCATCGACAGCATCGACTGGGGCTGGTTCTTCTTCCTGACCAAGCCGATCTTCTGGCTGCTGCATGAGCTCAACAAACTTATCGGCAACATGGGTGTCGCCATCATCGGCCTGACGCTGCTGATCAAGGCGGTCCTCTTCCCGCTGGCGTACAAATCCTACGTCTCCATGGCGCGGATGAAAGAACTTCAGCCCGAGATGGAAAAGCTGAAGAAAGAAGCGGGCGACGACCGTCAGAAGATGCAACAGGGCATGATGGAGCTCTATAAGAAGAACAAGGTGAACCCAGCTGCGGGCTGCCTGCCGATCCTGTTGCAAATTCCGATCTTCTTCTCGCTCTACAAGGTGATTTTCGTCACGATCGAACTGCGCCACGCCCCCTTCTTTGGCCCGTTCCAAGACCTCAGCGCGCCCGATCCGACCTCGATCATGAACCTCTGGGGCCTCTTGCCCTATGCCGCGCCCGAGCCGGGTTCGATGCTGGCGCTGATCTTCATCGGCATCCTGCCGCTGCTCTTGGGTATCTCCATGTTCTTGCAGCAAAAGCTGAACCCGGCGCCCACCGACCCGACACAGCAGATGATCTTTGCGTGGATGCCTTGGGTCTTCATGTTCATGCTGGGCGGTTTCGCGAGCGGCTTGGTGGTGTACTGGATCGCCAACAACACGATCACTTTCACCCAGCAATATCTGATCATGCGCAGCCAGGGGTACAAACCTGACCTTTGGGGCAACATCAAAGGCGGCTTCAAACGCACGCCCAAGAGCGCTGCCGCCAATGCGGATGCCAAGCCCAAATCGGGCAAGTCGAAAAAGTGATGCAGGTCACCGCGCTCAACCGGCATCCGCTCAAGGCCCATGGCCGCGAGACGGTTGAGCGTGTGACCCTGCGCGCCGGGCAATCCATGCCCTACGACCGGCTCTGGGCCGTGGCCCATGACGCCTCCAAAGCCGCGCCGGGAGACTGGGCGCGGTGTTTGAATTTCACCCGGGGGGCCTCTTCGCCGCAGTTGCAGGCGATCACGGCCAAGCTGGATGAGACCACTGAGATGCTCACTCTGCGCCACCCGACGCGCGGCGAAATCACCTTTCACGCGGATCGCGAACAGGCTGCCTTCCTCGACTGGGTGCGCCCGCTGGTGGCCGAAGGCCGCGCTGCCCCGGTGGATATCCTCCGCCTTGATGGCCGCGGCTATACCGACAGCGCGGAGCCGACGCTCTCGCTCAACAGCCTCACCTCCCATCGCGCCGTCGAAGAATTGGCAGCTGCCCCGCTGCAAACCGCCCGCTGGCGCGGCAACATCTGGTTTGACGGTGCGGCCCCTTGGGCCGAGTTCGACTGGCTGGGGTGCGATCTGAAAATCGGCGAAGCACGGCTGCATGTCTCCAAACGCATCACCCGCTGCCTTGCCACCACCGTCAACACCGACACCGGCGCGCGCGACGTGGACACGCTCGCCGCACTCGACCAATTGGGTCACCGGGATTTCGGTGTTACCCTGACCGTCACCAAGGGCGGAGAGATCGCCGTAGGCGACGAACTGGAGCTGATCTGATGCAAGTGAACTACACCATCGCCGAAGAGCCCGACGCGCCGAGCGCCGAGAAGGGCCGGATGCTTTTCGCCGGGGAGACGACATTCGTCAAAGGCGTGGTGGCGATGGACGGGCTGCCGCCCCCCGACCGAATGGAGGTCTGCTTTGCCGGGCGCTCCAACGTCGGGAAATCGACGCTGATCAACGCCCTGACCGGGATGAAAGCGCTGGCGCGGGCGTCGAACACGCCGGGCCGGACGCAAGAGATTAACTTTTTTACCGCCGGGGAAGAGCACTACCTCGTCGACCTGCCGGGCTATGGCTATGCCAATGCGCCGCTGCCAGTAGTCGAGAAGTGGCAGCGTCTGCTGAAACAATACCTCTCGGGCCGCCAGACCCTGCGCCGCGCCTTCGTGCTGATCGACGCGCGCCATGGGGTCAAGAAGGTCGATGATGAGATCATGTCTTTGCTCGACAGTTCCGCCGTCACCTTTCAGGTCGTGCTGACCAAGGCGGATAAGGTCAAAGAAGCCGAACGCGCGAAGATCCTAACGCAGGTGAAAGACGCGCTGAGCAAACACCCCGCCGCCTACCCGGAGATTGTCGTGACATCTTCGGAAAAGGGCTGGGGCATCCCTACGCTGCGTGCCATCATCGCCACGCTGGTATAGCACCTCCCGCCGCTATCGGCTTCCCATGGGTCAACAGATGAGAACGCAAGACATGAACCGCGACTGGATCGCCACCGCCCAAACCCTCAGCCAAGCTCTGCCCTTTTTGCAACGCTACGCCGATGCCACCGTGGTCATCAAACTGGGCGGCCATGCGATGGGCAGCGACGAAGCGATGGACGAATTTGCCCGCGATGTCGCGCTGATGCGGCAGGTGGGGGTGAACCCGGTGATCGTCCATGGCGGCGGCCCGATGATCAACGACATGCTGGCGCGGTTGAACATCAAATCCGAATTCGTGAACGGCAAACGGGTGACCGATGCCGCGACCATGGAAGTGGTCGAGATGGTGCTTTCGGGCCTTGTCAACGCGCGGATCGTGCAGGCGATCTCGGAGCAAGGTGGCCGCGCGGTTGGTGTTTCGGGCAAAGACAGCGGGTTGATCGTTTGCGACCCCGAAGACCCCGCTCTAGGCCTCGTGGGCAACCCGACACAGGTCAACCCGCGCATCCTGCGGGACTTTGCCGACAAGGGCATCATTCCCGTCATCGCGCCGCTCGGCATGGGCCACGGGGGGGAGACCTATAACATCAACGGCGACACCGCCGCTGGCGCCATCGCGGGCGCGCTGGAGGCCGACCGCTTGCTGTTGTTGACGGATGTGGCGGGCGTCAAGGACGGCAACGGAGAGGTTGTGACCGACCTCACAGCGAGCCAGATCAACGAGATGATCGCCGATGGCACTATTGCGGGCGGGATGATTCCCAAAGTGCAAACCGCGCTGGACGCGCTCGAAGGCGGTGTGCGGGCGGCGGTCATCCTCGACGGGCGCGCGCCCAATGCCTGCCTGTTGGAGCTTTTCACCGAACACGGCGCGGGCAGCATCATTCGCAAGGGCTAGGCCCAAAGCGCTTGCCCCCTGCCCCTGCTTCGCGCCTATGATGGGTCGAGCAGTGAAAGGAACGACATGCGCCGCCTGATCCTGATGCGACACGCGAAATCGGACTGGTCCCATGGGACCGGCGACCACGACCGCCCCCTGAACGCCCGCGGGCGCGGGGCGGCCCAAGCCCTTCGCAATTGGCTGCGCGCAGAGGCGCTGCTGCCTGATGCGGTGCTCTGCTCAACGGCGGCCCGCACCCGCGAAACCTGCGCCCGCTTGGCGCTGCCTGAGGGTTGTCAGGTGGAGTACCTGCGCGAACTCTACCTCGCCGAGCCTGATCAGATCATCACCAGCCTGCGCCAGCGCGGCACGGGCAACACCCTGCTGCTGGTTGCGCATAACCCCGGCATCGCCGCTGCCGCCGCAGGGCTGTTGCAGCAGCCGCCCGAACAGGAAGCCTTTGATCGCTACCCCTCCGGCGCGACGACGGTGATGGATTTCGCGGTTGAATGCTGGGCCGAGGTGGCCCCCAGCAGCGGCCTGCTGCACGCCTTCACCGTCCCCAAACAACTGTTTTGAAACGCAAACGCCCCGACCAAATGGCCGGGGCGCAGGTTTTACCTTGGTCCGATTTTCCCGGTTCAGTGCCCGAGAATCTGGCTCAGGAACAGCTGCGTGCGCGGGCTTTGCGGGTTGTTGAAGAAAGCCTCCGGCTCGTTCTGCTCAACAATCTGGCCTTCGTCCATGAATATCACGCGGTTCGCCACCTGACGGGCAAAGCCCATCTCATGGGTCACGCAGAGCATGGTCATGCCCTCTTCGGCAAGCTCGATCATCGTGTCGAGCACCTCCTTGATCATCTCGGGGTCGAGGGCCGATGTCGGCTCATCGAACAGCATGACCCGCGGGCGCATGCAGAGCGAACGGGCAATCGCCACACGCTGCTGCTGACCGCCCGACAACTGGCCGGGATACTTGTTCGCCTGATCGGGGATCTTCACCTTTTCAAGGAAATGCATCGCCGTTTCTTCGGCTTCCTTCTTGGGTGTCTTGCGGACCCAGATCGGCGCCAGCGTGCAGTTCTCAAGGATCGTCAGATGCGGGAAGAGGTTGAAGTGCTGGAAGCACATGCCGACCTCTGAGCGGATCTTGTCGATGTTCTTGAGGTCCGAGCTTAGCAGCGTGCCGTCGACCTCAATGGTGCCCTTCTGATGCTCTTCCAGCGCGTTGATGCAGCGGATCAGCGTCGACTTGCCCGAGCCCGATGGCCCGCAGATCACGATCCGCTCGCCCCGATGCACGGTTAGATTGATGTCGCGCAGCACGTGGAAGGCCCCGTACCACTTGTTCATGTTGTCGATGCGGATCGCGACTTCGTCGGATACTTTCATTTGTGCGGTCTCAGCCATGCGAGAACCCTCCCTTAACGATGGTCAGTCGCAAGACGGCGTTCCAGCCACTGCGAGTATTGAGAAATGCCGTAGCAGACGATGAAGAACAGCACGGAAGCAAAGAGGAAAAGCTCCCAGTAGACGCCGTTCCAATCGGTCGAGGCGAGGATCGGACCGCGGATCATGCCGATGATGTCGAACAGCGAGATCACCGAGACCAGCGTGGTGTCCTTGAACAGGCCGACCGCGATGTTGACGATGCCCGGAATCGAGATCTTCAGCGCCTGCGGCAGGATGATCAGCCGCATCGCCTGCGGGTAATCGAGGCCAAGGCTGTCGGCGGCTTCATACTGACCCTTCGGCAACGCGGCGAGACCGCCCCGGATCACCTCGGCGATATAGGCCGAGGAGAACATGGTGATCATGATCACAACGCGGATGAAGAGGTCGACGCCCGAACCCGGCGGGAAGAAATAGGCCAGCATCACGTTCGCCACGAAGAGCAGCGTGATCAGCGGCACGCCGCGGACGAACTCGATGAAGACCACGCAGATGCCCTTGACGATCGGCAGGTGCGACTGGCGGCCAAGCGCCAGCGCGATGCCGATGGGCAGCGACAGCGACACACAGGTAATGCCCAGCATCATGTTGAGCATGAAGCCACCAAGGTCACGGCTCGGGATCGATTGCAGCAGGGGCGATGCGGGGCGCAGCGCCTCGCCAATAAAGCCGCCGATATACCAGACAATCACCGCAGCGACGACGCCGCCCGCCAGCGCCATGGCAAAGCTCTTCTGCACCAGACGGCTATAGACGACATAGCCCGCCACGACGCCCAAGAGCGCGAAGATCGGCCCCCAGATCGGCCCGCCCCAGATCAGCCAGAAGGCAAGGAACGGGTAAACGCCGGTGAAAAGCAGCAGCTTGCGCGGCAGGTCAATGAAGAGCACGGGGGCCGCGGCAAGGAACAGCAGCACCAGCGCGAGGGTGGGACGCCAGTATTGGTCGCTGGGATATTTGAAGCCGAAGAGCAGTTGATGCCAGCGCTCGCTCAGCACCGAGAAACAGGCCCCGGTCGCGCCGTCCAAAATCTCACGACATTCCGACAGGCTGCTCGCCGACCAGACGCCGTTCAACAGCCACGGCAGAGAGCCGGAGACCAGAAGATAGAGGAAATAGAGTGCCACAATCGTCAGGATCGCATTCGCCCATGTCGGGAAAAGGTTGTCCTTCACCCATTTCAGTGGGCCGCCGACCTTATCCGGCGGGGCCACAGGCGGCAGCGAGGTTTCACGCACGAAGGCGATGGATTCAGCATGTGTGTCTGACATGGCTTAACGCTCCTTCAGCTTCGTTGCGTTGTTGTAGACGTTCATCACCATGGAGATGCCCAGCGAGATGACGAGGTAGAAGAGCATCAGAAGAACCACGCATTCGATCGCCCGCCCGGTCTGGTTCAGGGTGATCCCGCCCAGCGTCGCGGTGATGTCGGCATAGCCCACGAGGATCGCCAGCGAGGAGTTCTTGGTGATGTTCAGGTAGTTCGAAATGAGCGGCGGGATGATCACCCGCAGCGCCTGCGGCAGCACCACAAGGTTCATGATCCGGCCCGACCGCAGGCCCAAGGCAGCAGCGGCTTCGGACTGGCCCTTGCTGACCGCTTGAATGCCGGCGCGGACGTTCTCGGCGATAAAGGCACCGGTGTAGATCGACAAGGCGAACCACAGCGCGATCAGCGGCGCGCCGATCTGGATGCCGCCGCGGAAGTTGAAGCCCTTCAGCGCGGGGTAATCCAGCCCGATCGGCATGCCCATGATGAAGAACATGATGATCGTCGGCAGCAACAGGATCGCGACCGAAGGCCAAAGCATCGGCAGCAGGCGACCGGTGTCATAAAGCAGCTTGGTCGCATAGCGGCGGTAGGCGAAGACGCCGATCACCGAGGCGACAAAGGTCGCCACCACGATCATCGACCCCGGCCCCCAGACCGGCCCGGGAATATAGACGCCCCGGTTGGTGAAGGCGAAAGAGCCCAGCATCATGGTCGAGGCCGGATCGTCACCGCGGAAGGCCGAAGGCGCGGGCATGGCGGCGGTCATGATGGTGTAGATGATCAGGATCCAGATCAGCACCGGGATGTTGCGGAAAATCTCGACGTAGCCGGCCATCAGCTTGCGCACGAGCCAGTTGTTCGACAGGCGCAGAACCCCGGCGATCACGCCAAAGATCGTGGCCGTGACGCAGGCAAGGAAGGACACCAGAAGCGTGTTGATGATCCCGACCCAAGCCGCCTGAAGGTTCGACGATTGGCTGGTATAGGGGATCAGCGTCTGGTTGATGTCATAGCCCGCCGGATTGCCGAGGAACTGGAAAGAGATGTTCAAACCGGCGGCGCGCAGGTTCGCGGCTAGGTTCGATCCCAGATACCAGATCGCCGTGACCAGCAGCGCCAGCGCGATCACCTGAAAGGTGATCGACCGATAGCGGGTGTCGCTCAACAGCATAGATGGCCGGAACGACGCCTTGGGAGGGTCGGAGAATGTCGTCATGTATGTATCCCTGTGTTCCGGCTTGTTTTTTATCGGTGCATTTGGCGCACCTTGGCCGAATCATTTTTGGTCGTAGATCGATTTATCTCGATCGTGGGTTTTTATTGTCTCGTTGGGGTTTCGTCAGTCGTTTTTTTGACCGTTCTTCTTGTCAGTAGGGAGCTTTTGCTGGCCAGAGGCAGGCAGCCCCACCGGCCAGAGGCGCAAGGGGCGCAGGAATTCCTGCGCCCCTCGCTTCGCGATTTAGCGGAAGGGCGGTGCGTAGAGCAGGCCACCATCTGTCCACTGGGCGTTCAGCCCGCGTGCCAGACCGATGGGTGTCTCTTCGCCGATGTTCTTGGCAAAGATCTCACCGTAGTTGCCTTCGGCCATGATGGCGCGCTTGGCCCAGTCGGCGTCGAGGCCGATCATCTCACCCAATGTGCCCTCGGTGCCCAAAAGGCGGGCAACTTCGGGGTTGTTGGTGTTGCCGGTCATCTCTTCGATATTGGCCGAGGTGATGCCCAGTTCTTCGGCAGCGATCAGCGCGTTCAGCACCCAGCGGGTGATGTCGCCCCAGTCGTTGTCGCCGTGACGGACCAGCGGGCCCAGCGGCTCTTTCGAGATGATCTCGGGCAGCAGCACGTGCTCATCGGGGTTTTCGAAGGTCGCGCGTGTCGCAGCAAGGCCCGATGCGTCGGTGGTGTAGGTGTCGCAGGCACCGGCAAGGTACTGCTGCTGGCCTTCGGCGTTGGTTTCAACGGGGACCGGCTCGTAGCTGATGTTGTTCTTGCGGAAGAAGTCCGCGAGGTTCAGCTCGGTTGTGGTGCCGGTCTGGATGCAGACGGTCGCGCCGTCCAGATCCTTGGCCGAGGAAACGCCAAGCGCTTTGGGGACCATGAAGCCCTGACCGTCGTAGTAGTTCACGCCGATGAAGTCGAACTTCAGGTCGGTGTCACGGCTGAAGGTCCATGTGGTGTTCCGTGCGAGGAAGTCGATCTCGCCCGAGGCCAGCGCGGTGAAGCGGGTTTTGCCGGTTGTCGGCACGAATTCCACGGCGTTCTTGTCGCCCAGAACGGCGGCGGCAACGGCACGGCACACGGCCACGTCGAAACCTTCCCATTCGCCGTTGGCGTTCGGCGCGGCAAAGCCTGCAAGGCCTGTGGTCACGCCACAGTTCAGCTTGCCACGGGCCTTGACGTCATCAAGCGTGGCGGCACCAGCAGCGCCGGCCGCAAGGCCAGCAACGGTCAGCGCGCCAAAAATTACGGTTTTTTTCATTTTTACCTCTTCCTGATAGTCCGCCACGTTCACTGGCGGTTAATCCGACGCCAGATGACGCCGAAAGCGATCTTGTGCAGGGTTTCCCCTGCTCAATGAAAAGCAGTGTGGGCGGATTCAGGTTTGAAGGTCAAGGGCGCGATGGGCAAAATCAGGGCGGGTTTTCACATCGAGTCGCAAAGCTTTTATCAAGTTAAGCAGCTTTGCAAAGCACTATTATTGCACATGCATGTAAAAATGCCTGCCGCTTGATTTCGGCCTCTTGCTCGGCCACGTCATCGCGGCCCCATTGCTCGGCCTGCCATGTCTCATCCAGCCGCGACAGGGCCCAAATTTCCTCGGGGTCAAAGGCCTGTTCGAGCGCGGCAAAGCCAAGGATCAGCGAGCCGGTGAGGCTCACAAGGTCATGAAAAGCCGCCAGTTCAAAGGGATCAAGCGCCGCCGTCCGCCGGTGCAATTGGGCCAGGGCTTCGGGCGCTTGCGGCTCATGCATGATGCCCTCCCGCGTCTCCAACCGCACGCCAAGGGTTTGCGCCGCCCAGTCCAGCATCGGATCCCACTCAGCCGCTTGCCGGGCGACCAGACCTTCGGGGCTGTCGGCGCGGTAGCACAGAAGATCGCTGTCGCCATAGGCCGCGAGCATCTCGACGACCTCGGCCTTTTGCACCGCGACCTTGTCGATCGCGGCATTGGCGGTCTTGGTCACCGGCATGGTACGCGGGTCGATCTGCTTTTCCTGCGCCTGCCATTCGGCGGCCACGGCCTCGGCCATGGCGCGGGTCGGCAGGGTCAGCAGGCGCTTGGCCGGGGTCTTCACCCGGCGGCCGTCCAATTCGACGGTGAAACCGTCTTCGACCGTGACCACGGCGGCGTCTTTCCAAAAGCGTTTGGCTTTCCAGTCACTCATGCGGGAATGCTCCAGATTTGTTCCAGCAGGGCGGGCAGCGCCGCGAAATCCTCGACCAGATGCGCGGCGGCGGCCAGCCGTTCCGGGCCGTGATAGCCCCATTTGACGCCGATCCCGGTCACCCCGGCAGCGGCGGCCATGTCCATGTCGAAAGAGGTGTCGCCGATCATCACCGTGGCCTCAGGCCCTACCCCGGCATCGGCCATCGCCTGATGGATCATCGACGGATGCGGCTTGGAGGGATGGAAATCCGCTACCTGCTGCGTGATGAAAAGCCCCTCCAGCCCGTGACCGGCGATCAGCTTGTCCAGCCCGCGTTTCGACTTGCCCGTGGCGACGCCCAACAGCATCTCCGGCTCTGCGTGAAGACGCCGCAACGTCTCCAACGCGCCGGGGTAAAGCGGCGAGGATTGCGCCACCCCCGCCTCGGCCCGCAGGGTCATATAAGCAGCCTTATAGGCTTCAACCATCGCAAGGTGATCTCCCGCCGGGCGCCTGGGGGCCAGTACCGTCATCGCCACATCCAGCGACAGGCCGACGATCGACAGGATCTCGGCCCGCGTTGGCGCGGGTGCCTCCACAGCCGCAAAGGCCGCCGTCATCGCCGCGACGATATCGCCTTGGCTGTCGACCAGCGTGCCGTCGACGTCAAAAATCACCAAACGGAGCGGTTTGCTCATTGCAGCGACTCGAAAGGGTCTTCTTCGGCGAGATCCTCGGTCCAGCCGAAGGTGTCCCAGCTATGCGCCATATGGTCGGGCAGTTCAGCGGTGATCGTCACCACCTTGCGCGTGTGCGGATGTTCGAAACGCATCATCCGCGCGTGCAGATGTAGCTTCTTCGAGATGATCCCGCCCAGTTGCGCGCCCCAGCCGTCGCCGAGGTTCTCCTGCCCCGAACCGCCGTATTTGCCGTCGCCAACGATCGGATGCCCAATCTCGGCCATATGCGCCCGCAGCTGGTGGGTGCGGCCCGTGACCGGCTCCATCGCCACCCAAGACGCGCGCGAGCCGACGCGGAAGAGCGTTGCATAAAGCGTATGCGCGCGTTTCGCGCCCGGCGTGTCGTCCATGTCGCGCGGGTGCACGGCAATCATCTTTTCGCCCTCGCCCTTGCGGCCATGGCCGCCGGCCTTGACCAGACCGTATTTGATCTCCCCCAGATAGGGCGTGGGCACGCCCGCGACGATGGCCCAATAAATCTTGCGGGTTTCGCGGTGCCGCATCGCCGCCGTCAGCGATTTGGCCGCCGCACGGGTGCGCGCCAAGAGCAGCACGCCCGAGGTATCGCGGTCGAGCCGGTGCACGAGGCGCGGCTTTTCCTCGGCGTCGAAGATCAGCGCTTCGGACAGCGCGTCGACATGGCGGTCGGCCTGGCCCGAGCCGCCCTGCACCGCCAGCCCGGCGGGCTTGTTCAGCGCGATGACGTGGTCGTCGCGGTAGATCACGCAGTCGCGGATCATTTTGGCGTCGGCCTCGGTGATGCGTGTCCGCTTGGGCGGCGGGGGCGGCGCGGCATCGGGCAGCGGCGGCACGCGCACCTGCTGGCCCGCCTCGAGCCGCGTGTTGGCCTTGACCCGGCCCCCATCGACGCGGATCTCGCCCTTGCGGCACATCTTCTCGATGAGGCCCTGATTGATCTGCGGAAACATCCGCTTGAACCAGCGGTCAAGCCGCTGGTCGCCATCGCCCTCGGCGACGGTCACTGTCTGTACGCGGCTCATGCCAATACCTCACGGGCCAACCAGAGGCCCAGCAAACAGGCGGCCAGCGACAAGATCACCGAGGCCCCCACATATGAAAATGCGACAGCGGCGCGGCCTGCCTCAAGCAGGCGCAACGTGTCGAGTGAAAACGCCGAGAAGGTGGTGAAGCCGCCCAGAAGCCCGGTCATCAGGAAGGGCAGCAGCAGCGCCTTGTCCGCGAACGTGACCCAGACCACCCCGATGGCGAGCGAGCCCGCGACGTTGACGGCAAGCGTGCCCAGCGGAAAGCCCACGGCCAGACCGACAAGGTAGCGCAGACAGGCCCCCAGAGCGCCGCCGAGCGCCACCATGATCAGTGTTTTCATCATCGACACCCCATCGCGCCTGCGCGGCCCGGAGTCAAGTTTTCCGCTTGGCGCGCAGCCCCGCAAAGTAATCCTGCCGCTTTTTCAACTCCCGCTCGAAACCGCGTTCGACCGGTTCGTAAAGGCTGGGGCGTTCCATCGCGTCGGGGAAGTAGTTTTGGCCTGAGAACCCATCCTCGGCGTCATGGTCATAGGCATAGC